>Ga0182740_1000017_pt1 | contig 438037 bp, 399 predicted proteins | sample eDN5th37CKraftBY_FD_128872 | JGI IMG/M metagenome (GOLD analysis project Ga0182740, IMG submission 128872) | Enriched backyard soil microbial communities from Emeryville, California, USA - eDNA 5th pass 37_C Kraft BY (version 2) (version 2) | ecosystem: Environmental > Terrestrial > Soil >... | reverse complement strand
GCCAACACGGATGACGAGGATCGACCGCGACCGACCACCACGCCCTCACACTTCGGAGCTGCCCGCGAGACATGCAATCCACCGAACACACTCCATCCATGCGGTACAAGCTCGCCCGACGCTTCCACCGCTTTCGCTCCGGCCTGCTCGATCCGTCGTTCGGCCGGGTCATGCGCTACCTCGTGGGCCACAGGGGCGCCCGCGCCGGGCTCGATCCCAAGGCGCTGCAGGTCAAGGTCGGCAAGCTCGAGGCCGTGCCGCGGCAGTTCCCGACCAACAGCGGGCACACGAACGGAATTCCGAACGTCATTTTCCAGACATGGAAGAGCCGCGTCGATATCCCGATCAACTACCGCTACTGGCGCAACACCTTCATCGCGCATAACCCGACGTTCCAGTGCATCCTTTGGGACGACGCCGACAATCGCGCCTTCATCGCCGAGCATTTTTCCTGGTTCCTTCCGGCCTACGATCGCTATCCCGCCGAAATCTTCCGCGCCGATGCAATCCGGCCGTTCTTCCTCCTCGCCAACGGTGGGCTCTACGCCGACATGGACACCGAGTGTCTGGGTCCGCTGGCGCCTTCGCTGATGGGCGGCGATGTCCTGCTCGGGCGCATGGGTGCGGACCCGGGCTTCGATCATTCGATCCCCAATGCGATCATGGCCTCGCGGCCGCACCAGCTGTTCTGGGCGCTGGTCATCGCCATGATGATGGAGCGCGCGAGCGACGGCGCGGCGCCCGCCGCGATGCGCGCGGCCGGGCCGGAGACCTTCACCGGGCCGATCCTGCTCAAGCACGCCGCCGACGTCTATCTCGGCGAACCCGAGGCGAGCATCCGCCGGCGGGCCGCGCCCGTGGTCGAGCAGCTCGGCCCTGACCTGCGTTCCCGGCTGCAGGCGGGGACGCTGCGCCTGCTGCATCCGGAGCGTTGGTATCCCGTGGACTGGACCAATCCCTTCCATCGCATGCTGCGCAAGCGGCTGACGGCGCGGCGGCTGGCGCTTGCGCCAGGCGATGCGCGCGCGCTGTTCCCCAACTCCACGCTCGTCACCTACTGGAGCCACTCCTGGTGAGCATCGCGCCGCGTCCGATCGCCCGCGCCGGAGCCTAGCGCATGGCCTCGGACATCAAATCGAAGGTGCTGTCGAGCCTGGTCTGGTCGTTCGTCCGGACCTGGGGCGGCCGGCTCGCGGGCTTCGTCATCTATTTCCAGCTCGTGCGCATCCTCGCGCCGGCCGAGGTCGGCGCCTTCGCCGCCGCCTACGCGATCTTCGTGTTCCTGGAGATCTTCATCGACCAGGGCCTCGCACACGCGCTGATCCAGCGGCCGACCTTGACGCCCGGCCTCGTCAATGCGGCCTTTCTCGTGAACCTCGCGGCCGCCGCCGCCGTCGTGGCCGCGATCTGGGTGGCCGCCCCGTGGATCGAGGCTTGGCTCGCCATTCCCGAGCTGGCGCAGATCGTCCGGATCGGCAGCTTCGCCATCCTGCTCAACGCCTTGTGCTTCTGTCAGGACGCACTGCTGCGCCGCGAGTTCCTGTTCAGGCGCCTGGCGATCCGCATCCTGCTGGCGACGATCATCGGCGGCGCGGTTGGCATCTACATGGCGTACGCGGGCTTCGGCGTCTGGGCGCTGGTCGGACAATATATTACGGCGGGCGCGGTGAGCGTTGCGACGCTCTGGTATCGGCCGATCTGGCGGCCCTCGCGCGCGCTCGACGTCCGTGGGCTCGGCTCGCTCAGCCGCTATGGCGTCAACATCATCGGCGTGCGCCTGCTCGACTTCGGCAGCAGCCGCTTCGTCGAGTTCTGGATCGCGGCGATGCTGGGCGCGAGTGCACTCGGTTTCTTCTCGGTCGGATCGAAGATCACCTACATCCTGCTGCAATTGCTCGGGACATCCGTGCTCGACGTGGCGCTCGCGGGATTCTCGCGCCTCACCGCAGAGCCGACGCGCCTGCGCAACGCCTATTACAAGATCGTGCGCGTGACGGCTTCCGCCGCGTTCCCGTGCTGGGTGCTGATCGCCCTCGCATCGAGCGAAGTGACGGCCCTGGCTTTCGGGCAGAGGTGGCTGCCGAGCGCGAGCCTGCTCGTGCCGATGGCGGTCCTCGGACTCGTGCAGACCGCCCAGCTCTTCGACAGCGCGCTCGTCAACTCGATCGGTCGGCCCTCGCTCAGCGTTGCCTTCCTTGCCGTGCGCACCTGCGCCGTACTTGCAAGCCTCGTCGCGACCTCGTCCGCCGACCTGCCGGTGGTGGTCGCGGGTTATGCCGCGGCGCAGATCGCGATCACGCCTTTCAACCTGGTGATTCTCAAACGGTGCGCCGGGATTGCGCCGACGCAATTCCTGCGCAACCTGGCGGCGCCGCTGACGGCCGCCGCGTTGATGGCGGCGGCGATCCTCGCCCTTTCCTGGCTGACGCCGCTCGCGAGCCCGCTCGCCAGCCTTGCCGCGAAGGCCGCCATCGGGGGCATCGTCTACGCCGCGGTGATGCTCGCGATCGACCGCCGGCAACTGACGGACCTTCTCGGGGACCTTCGCAGCTTCCGCAAGCCGGGGCTGGTCAAGTGACGCTACCCCCCATCGAGACCGAGCGCCGGGACCACAGGAGATGGTGACGCCAACATGATGCTCAGAGACGTCAGGCAACTCGTACGCAACATCCTGCCGGGCACGATGCGCTACCGGCTGCGGCAGACGACCGACTCGCTGCGGTCGACGGAAGCGGTGTTCACCGAAATCTACCGAAAGGGAATTTGGGGCGGCGGCGAGGCTTTGCATTCGGGCAGCGGCTCGCGCGGCTCGGCCGCCGATCAGTATGTGGCGGCCATCCGGCGGTTCATCGCGGACAACGGCGTGTCGTCGGTGCTCGACCTCGGATGTGGAGACTTCCAGATCGGCCGCCGCATCGCGGATGCATGCGACACTTATGTCGGTGCCGACGTCGTCAAGCTGGTGGTCGAGGAGAACACCCGCAGATACGGCAGCGAGAAGGTGTCGTTCAGGCACCTCGACATCATCGCGGACGATCTGCCCGACGCCGACCTCTGCCTCGTCCGCCAGGTCCTTCAGCACCTGTCCAATGCGCAGATCCGGCAGATCCTCGCGAAGCTGACGAAATACAGGTTCGTCGTGATCACCGAGCACTATCCCAACGCCGCGGAGTTCAGGGCGCCTAACCTCGACAAGGCGCATGGCGCAGGCACCCGGGTGACCCTTGGTTCCGCCGTCTGCCTCGACCAGCCCCCGTTTGGCATGCGCGGGCTCGACCTGCTGCTCGAGGTGCCCGGCCGCGCCGCCGGCGGCGCCGCCGGGGTGGACGACCCCTATGCGCGCGGCAGCATCCGCACGTTCCTGGTGCACATCTAGATGCGTGACGGCCGATGATATCCGTCGAGCTCGCGACGACGATCAAGGTGATCCAGGTTGAAGCGCAGCCGCTGCGAATCGTGGCGCTTGGCACCAGCCACACGGCGCGCGGCGGCTGGCAGCGGCCGTTGGCGGATACGCTCAGGACCTGCCTCGGCCGGCCGGTCGACGTCATCGACCATGGGAAAAGCGGCGCGAATTCGCAGTGGGGCCTTGGCCAGGTGCCGCAGGTCGCCGCCGCCTCCCCCCATATCGTGCTGATCGAGTTCGGCGCCAACGACGCAGCCCTGCACAGCGGCGTCAGCGAGCCGGCCTCGCGCGCCAACATCACAGCGATGGTGCGCGAGCTGCGCTCGCGCGTACCGGGCGTGCGGATCGTCCTCATGGCGATGAACCCGATGCATGGCTTGCGCGGCGCGCTCCGCCCCTGGCTCGACGATTATTACGACATGCACCGCGCGCTGGCCGCCGACTTGGGCGTCGAGTTCGTCGACCATCGGCCGGCCTGGCGGAGCATGAGCGCAGACGAGAGAGACCGCGTCATCCCCGACGGCGTCCACCCGGAGGCAGAGGCCGCCGCGGCCGTCGTCGTGCCGGCGCTGGCGGATCTCGTCTGTGGCAAGCGGACGGGAGCGGGACGCGGCCGGCACGGAATCGTTGCACGATGACCGGGACGCCGACCCAAGCAGCGCGGGGCGGCGCGGACGAGCGGCTGTCCTCGCTCGACATCGCCCGCTCGTTCGCCGCACTCGCGGTCGTGCTCTACCACTGGCAGCATTTCCAGTTCGCAGGCTACGCCCTGCGCGAGGGGTTCGACCGGACGGTGCAGCCGCTCTATGCCGTCCTGTTCCCGTTCTACTCGGGCGGATGGCTCGCGGTCGATTTCTTCTTCATGCTGTCGGGCTACATCTTCTTCTGGAAGTATCAGGCGAGCGTCGCCGCCGGAGCGTTCGGCGCCGGCAAGTTCTTCGTGCTGCGGTTCTCGCGGCTGTATCCGCTGCATGTCGTGACCCTGCTCGCGGTCGCCGCTCTGCAGGCGGTCTATTTCGCGCGTCACGGCGGGTTCTTCGTCTTCCCGTTCAACGATCTCTATCACTTCGGCCTGCAGCTCTTCCTCGCCTCGCACTGGGGACTGGAGCGGGGTCCCTCCTTCAACGACCCGGTCTGGTCGCTGTCGGTGGAGGTCCTGCTCTATGCGCTCTTCTTCTGCCTCGCGCGATACACGCGGGCGCGCTGGCCGCTGCTGCTGGCGGTGTCCGCGCTGGGATTCGTGATCTACGGCAGCAACCTGTCGAACGCGATCGGGCGCGGACTGTTCTGCTTCTTCATCGGCGGCCTGCTGTCCTATGCTCTCGCCACGCCCCCTGCCCGCCATTCGCGCTTCGAAGGGGCCGTCTATGGTGCGGCCCTGCTGCTGATCGCGCTGGCGCTGGTCGCGGGCGGGCAGATCGACGTCTTCGCCGGAACCATCGCATCCCTTGCCGCGGGCCTGCACTCCGATCTCGCGCCTCTTGAGGCGGCCGTGAGCAACCGGCTGGCGCGTGTGCTCAGCTACGCCTTCATCGCCGGGCTGCTGTTTCCGGCTCTGATCGCCAGCCTGGTGCTGATCGAGCGCAGGTTCCACGCGCAGATCCAGCGCTGGTCGTTCCTCGGACACATCAGCTATTCGAGCTACCTGCTGCACATCCCGCTGCAGCTAGCCTGCGTGCTGCTGCTCCCCGGCTTTTTCACCAGCCCGTCGAGCGCGGCCTCCGGCCCGGCCCTGCTTGCGTTCGTCGTCGTTCTGGTCGCGCTCTCCTTCGCCAGCTTCTATGGCTTCGAGCGTCCGGCGCAGACGTTCATCCGGCGCCTGGCGGCCAGCGCCGAGGGCGCTAGGCGCGAAAGTCGAATGCGTAGTCAGGCGTGGCTGGATCGTTGGGCTGATCCAGGCCGGGGAGCGGATAGCGTCGCGTCGATTTCGGCGGATCCTGCGCCAACAGGCGCCGGTTCAGAAAGGTGATCTCCAGGGCGCTCGGGAAGTTGAAGGGGCCGAGGTCGCCGTAATTGTTCGCGTGGACGTGCACCACGTGGAACTTCCGTCGCATCGCCTCGATCACCGAGTTGAAGACGTCCGGGAAGATATCGACGTCGTGGAACTCGATTGCGATCGCGTCGACGTCGTCGGCATGCGCCAGCACGTCGCCCATGATGCGGTACTCGCTGCCCTCGATGTCGATCTTGAGGAACACGGGCCGGCGGTCGCCGACCCGCGCGAGCGCGTCCCCGACCGTCACGCTGTTGCGACTGTGGTCGCGCCAGACCCGCTGCTGGAAATGCCGCACGCGGCCGCGAAAGAACCTGCGATAATCCCACCAGGTGCCGGCCGCGCGCAGGTTGCGCTTCCGGAGCCCGCCGAGAAAGCGCAGCGCTTGCGTCAACGAGAAGAACAGGGCGCCGCGGCTCGACACCGTGTGATCGTAACAGTGGATGACCGCGTCGGGATTGAGGCGATGGAAATCGCGTTCAAAGTTCCAATCGAACCGCAGCCCGAATGACACCAGGGCGCCGGCGCCCTTCACCGCCTCGAGCGGCACGACATATCCGCCATCGTTGGGGCTGCCCAGGCGCACGAGATCAGCGCAGGCCACCGGCCATAGCGCGTGGACGGCGATCGGGTTCGGATTTTTGTTCGACGGGCTCGGCTCTTCATCGGGGCCGGCGATCGGCGGCGCCGACGTCACGCCGGACACCCGGCTTTCAGCGTGCTGGGTTCCCATCATCATCCTCCACAGCGGCGTCGCGCCGCAAAGCACCAGACTGCGGGCCCGCCCGGCACGTGATCCGCTGCGCTCACGGAAGCGCCGCCTGCGGATTGAACAGCCGTGTGATCTCACCGCCGAGAAAATCGTCGACAAAGGGCCGATAGGGGCGCACGCGCGCCTCGATCTGATCGGCAAGCTGGGGATCGGTGCGCGCCAGGTGACGATGCAGCACGTCGGTCCAGCCCAGCACGCCCGGCTTGATGTCCTGGCGCTGGCCGGTCATGGCTTCCAGACGCGAGGGATCGAAGCTCTGCTCGAATGTGAAGCGTGCGGCGCGCAGGAGCGCAGCCTCCTCGGCCGGCGTAAGAGCGACCGAGTTGGCGTCCGCCAGCGCGACCAGCCCGGCGACAGCCGCCATGGCGAAGTTCTGGTACTGCAGCGAGCGGGCGCCGCGCCTGACTTCATAGGGAAACGCGCCGCTTTCCTCGACCTGCGCAAGCGCCTTGCGCAACTCCGCCATTGCGAAATCGAGCTTGCCGCGGTCGCCGGTGATCGCGCCGACAGATCCGACCGCAACAGCGGCCCAGTTGCTGTGGTTTGCCGTGGCATCGAGCCATCGCCATTGCGGCTCACGCGGCGCCGCAGGCGGCGTGAACTCCGCCACGAGGACGTCAGCCAGCCGGGTGAACCAGGCACGGATCGCCGCAAGATCGTCCTGCGCCAGCCCCGGCTCGGCCGCGACCAACGAATAGGCATTCGCCATGGAGTAGGTCTGCCACGCAATGATCAGCGCGGCCTGCCGGTGGCCCATGAGATCGTTGTCGTCGAGATTGCCGAGCAGCGCGCCGGCATCGGCCCAGGCCCGCAGGTTACGCACCGTGCAGGCGGCGACCTCGCGGCGCGGGGCCGTGTTGAGCAGATACATGTCGCGGAAGCGGCCGAGCTGCTTCATCAGCGCATTGGTCGGCCACACCCGCTTCGTGTAGCGGGCCATCGCCTTCTTATCGATCACCGATCGCGTGCTGGTGGCGGCATAGAAGCCGAACAGCTTGGACATATCGACCATCGGCCGGATCGTGGAGCCGCAGCGGAACGCGCGTGTTGCGGACTTTCCGTCCGACGCGGCGAGCGCTGCCGCGCGGTCAAAGAGATAATTGAGCTTTTCGGAGCGGGTGGCCGCAAAGGCGTGGCCGGCGACGAGGCTGGCCATGAGCGTCAGGTAAACGATCGGGAGGACAGCCCGGATCGCAGGCGCACGATCGCCAAGGCTACGCGTGCTGTCGCTCACCCGCCAGATGCCCATTCGCGACCTTCCCAGCGCGGCAGTGCCGCTAGCTCGTCAAACGATCGGCAGCAGGCCACCATCGCAGGACGTAGCGCTTGAACAGAATCGGCCCGGCGAGCCCGGCGGCGAAGAGAACCGCCAGCGCCAGGAGGAAATAGCCACCGCTAAACGGCAACACTTTGACGAACAGCCCCTTCGCCACGCCGATACAGATTGTGTTGAGCAGATAGATCACGAAGGCGTACTGCCCAAGGAACAGCAGCACGCTCTCCGTCTGAAGCGCGGGCAGGCGGACGATCTGGTGCAGGACGGGAATGGACAGCATACCGATGACGAACATCGACAGAGCCGGGGGCACGTCACGCCGAGCCAGCAGGAAGCTGACACCAAAGACCAACAGCGCCACGGGAAACAAGCGCATGAACTGCAGCATGACGGCGTCGCGGTGCTGCGCGACGAGGCCACCGACGACAAAGAACACGAAATAGCGGCCGATGCGGTCGAGATAGAGCTGGTCCGGAAGTGGCAGGAGATAGGCAAGGAACGATGTCCCGAGCAGGAGCGCCATGTTCCCGCGCAGGAAAAGCCAGAGGATCGGCGTGGCCGCGACATAGACGAACAGCACAAAAACGTACCAGATCGAGCGCGCAGCACTCGATTCCGTCTCAAAAAAGACGTGATAGATCCCGTCCGCGAGACCGTCCGGCCGATTGGCCACCTCCATGAACTGGGCGGCCACCAGCTTTCCACCGACGATGATGGCGGCGAAACAGAAGAACGGAACCAGCAGGCGCCACGCGCGCCGCTTCAGGAACGCGCTGTAGGCCCCTTCCAACGCGCGATGCGAGCCCGAGAAGAAGAATACGAAGCCGCTCAGGTACATGAAGAACGGCATGTGGAACCGATACACCGCGTACCAAAGGACGTCGTACCATTCTTGCCCCGCGGGCAACGTGCCATGCGGAACCAGATGTCCGAACACCACGAGAACGATCGCCAGGCCTTTCGCGCGATCGATGTCGAGAAGGCGGGGCTTTTGCGTTGCGGGCACGGCCGAAGGAGGAATGGCGATGGCCTTCATTGCGTCGGCGAGCCTCCCGCGATGCATCAAGACGCACACTTAGGTCGCACGCCTTGGCGGATTTAAGACGACGCGGCGATGCGTTCGTCTCATCCCTGCCGCGATCGAGCGGCACACATGCATTGCGTCGGGGCAATTCATTGAATCGCCCTTCTCGCCCGTCGCGATGGTAATTTGCGGCGGCCGCATGCCGCGCCATCGTCATAGAGGGACCATGGCATTCCGTCTGACGTTCATCGCCGCGATGGCCGTGCTGACGCTCAATATTTCGGCGGTGTTCAACGTCGAGAAGGCGAACCCCATCGAGAAGGCCTTCGTGATGGCGGCGAGCCTCGTTCTGCTGGCGCGCGGCAAGCTCGATCGCGCGCTGATCGCTCCGGCTCTGCTCATTTTGACGGCAACGCTGATCAGCGCGATCTTCACGACGTACCCGTACTTTTCGTGGGACTACTATATCCGCCAACAGGTGAACCTCGCGTCACTGCTCATCTTCCTGATGACCATCCCCACCCTGCAGGATCGCGACGACTTCTTTCGCATTCTCGCCTTCGTTCCGCTCGCTCAGGTGGCGGTGGGCATCTGCTACGCCGGGCTCGGAATCCGCCCCCTGTTCCACGTCGACTCCACGATCGGAGTTCCCCGCCTGAGTGGAACCACCATCCCAGCCTTCCTCGCGGGCTTCTGCGTCGTCGGCGGTCTCGCCGCAATGTTCTATGCCGATGCCAAGGCAAAGACCTCGTACCTGTGGCTCGCCGCGGTGAACGGCGTGATTCTCCTGCTGACAGCCGGACGCATGGCCTCTTTCGTGGCACTGATCACGTGGGGGGTGGCGTTCGCGTTCGGGTTCAAGCGCAAGGCCCAGCTCAAATACTATCTTGGCCTTGCCGGAATCGTGCTCGTTCCAATCACGATCGTCCTCGCCGGCGAGCAACTGCTCACGCGCGCGCTCAGCAATGACGAGAAGAGCCGCGACGTGATGCGGCACTTCCTAGCGCACTACGTGAATACTTATCCCGAGTTCGGAATCGGACTCGGGCACCAATATACGATCATCTCGCGCGACCTCATCGTTCAGATCGGCGCGGTGGCCGCTCACAACGAATATCTCAAATATCTCGTGGAATTAGGCTGGGTCGGCGCGTCGCTGTTCGGCCTCGGCTGGCTCTGGCTGTTCGCCGCAACATGGGCTTCGCCGATCAATATACGCAGAACCGTGTATCTCGCGTGCGTGATCGCGTTCCTGATCTATTCCGCCACCGATAACACATTGGTGCGCAACGAGCTGTCGTTCCTGGTGGTGATCGCCGCCTATGGAACCCGGCGCGTCCTTGCAGACCGTTCACCGCTCCATGCGCCGGCCGCGCCACCCGCGAGAACGCCACGAGGTCGCCTGCGGCCACGCACTGCTCGCGATGTCATTCCGGACGCGCACGCCTGACCACATCTTCTGTCCAACAAAGCGGCAATCGCCCGCGAGAGATGCGCCGCGCATCGCACGGCGCACGGAACTTGCGCGTGTCATCGCAAGACCGCGCTCACGCCATCTTTCAAACCGAATGCTGCGCTATCGACATCGTGTGATCGCGAACACGGTGCATGAGTATGACAGGACGCGCTTGCGTGATCGTCGTCGAGAATCTTCCCGTCCCTTTCGATCGTCGCGTCTGGCAGGAGGCGATCGCCCTCAAACAAGCAGGCTGGCGCGTATCCGTGATCTGTCCTGCGACCGAGCGCTATCCTCACGCGCGCGAGGAGATCGACGGGATCGTGATCTATCGCCATCCGCTTCCGGTCGAAGCGCGCGGCGCGCTCGGATTCCTGCTCGAGTACGGCGCGGCGCTGTTCCACGAGTTCCGGCTTCTCTTGAAAGTGTCGCGGGAACGCGGATTCCATGTGATCCAAGCGTGCAATCCGCCCGACCTGATCTTTCTCGTGGCACTTCCGTTCAAGCTCTTCGGAAAGCGTTTCATCTTCGATCATCACGACGTCAATCCTGAGCTCTACGAAGCCAAGTTTGGCCGGCGCGGCCTGATGCACCGGCTTCTTGTGCTGTTCGAGCGGTGGACGTTCAAGGCCGCCGACCTCGTGATCTCCGCCAACGACACGTTTCGAGACATCGCGATCGCGCGCGGCGGCAAGCAGCCGCATGATGTCGTCGCCGTCTATAGCGTGCCCGACCGGTCCCGCATGCGCCGCGTCGAGCCGGACCGCACGCTCCATCGGGGCCGGCGCTTCGTCTTGGGCTATATCGGCATCATCGGCGACCAGGATGGGGTGGATCACCTCGTTCGCGCGGTGGATCACCTCGTCCGCAAGGAGGGTTTTTCCGATTTCGGGGCGGTCGTGGTGGGAGATGGCCCCGCCCTGCCCTCCGTCCGCGCCCTCGCCACGGAACTCGGACTCGACGAGCACATCACGTTCACCGGCTACCTGAGCGGCGATGCGCTGCTGCGCACCGTGAGCGCCTTCGACATCGGCGTCATCCCCGATCCCGTTAACGAGTACAACGACAAGATCAGCATGAACAAGGTCTTCGAGTACAGCGCGCTCGGCATTCCGAGCGTCGCCTATCCGCTCTCCGAGACGCGCCGCCTGCTCGGCCGCGCGGGCGTGTTCGCCGCCGGCAGCGCACCCAGCGACCTCGCCCATGCCTGCCTGCGCGTGATGGCGGACACGGAGCTGCGGGAACGATCAGCCGCGGCTGCGGCCGCCCTGGCGGGAACCGCCTTCAGCTGGGAGCGGGAGGCGCAAAAATACGTCGGGGTGTACGAACGCCTGGTCAGCCCCCTTGCGGAAGAGCGCGCCGCCGCGGCCAGTCGACAGCCGCGCGCGACACGCTGACAGGCTTCTCCCGACTAAGCCTTCGCGAGACTCGCCCGCCCAGCCGGAACGAAGGCCGGCATGCTCGGCGTCGGCGACGACGTCCGGCCGACGCTGTCGTAGATGAAGCCATGACGCGCCATCTCGTCCGGCCGATAGATGTTGCGCAGATCGACGATCACCGGGCATGCCATGGCATCACGCAACCGCTCCAGGTCGAGCGCGCGGAACTGCTCCCACTCGGTCATGATCACGAGCGCATCGACATCAGCCGCGCAATCGTAAGGATCGCTGAAGTACACGACATCTTCCAGGACCTGCTTCGCCTGCTCCACTCCCTCGGGATCGTGCGCGTGAACGCGCGCACCCAGGTCCTGCAGCGCCGTGACCAGCGTGATCGACGGCGCCTCGCGCATGTCGTCAGTATTGGGTTTGAAGGTCAGGCCCAGCATCGCCACCGTCTTGCCGCGCAGGGTCCCGCCGAAAATCCGCGCGACCTTGCGCGCGAGGGCGCGCTTGCGCTGCTCGTTCACGGCCAGAACGGTCTCGACGATGCGCAGAGGCGACTCGTTGTCCTGTGCCGTCTTGATCAGCGCGCGCGTATCCTTGGGAAAGCATGATCCACCGAACCCGGGGCCCGCATTCAGGAATTTCGTGCCGATGCGGTTGTCCAGGCCGATGCCGCGTGCAACCTCCTGCACGTCGGCGCCGACCCGCTCGCAGAGGTCGGCGATCTCGTTGATGAAGGTGATCTTCGTCGCCAGGAACGCGTTGGCCGCGTATTTCGTGAGTTCGGCGGTGCGCCGGCTGGTGAACAGGATCGGAGCCTGGTTGAGATAGAGCGGACGGTAGATGTCGGCCAGCACCTTGCGAGCTCGCTCGTCGTTGGTGCCGACCAGGATTCGGTCGGGATGCTTGAAATCCTGGATGGCCGCCCCCTCCCTCAGGAACTCCGGGTTCGAGACAACCGCGAACTCCACGCCCGGACGGCTCTGCGCAATGACGCGCTCGACTTCATCGCCCGTACCGATGGGGACCGTCGACTTGGTGACCACGACCGTATAGCCGGTGAGAGCCGCCGCGATCTCACGCGCGGCGGCATAGACGTAACTGAGGTCGGCATGACCGTCGCCGCGGCGCGAGGGCGTGCCGACCGCGATGAACACCGCATCGGCCTCCGCCACCGGACGGGCAAGCTCGGTCGTGAAGCCGAGGCGGCCTGACCTGACGTTGTCGGCGACGATCCGGTCCAGGCCCGGCTCGAAAATCGGAATTTCGCCACGCTCGAGCGCGGCGATCTTGGCTGCGTCCTTGTCGACGCAAGTGACGTGATGCCCGAAATCCGCAAAGCACGCGCCGGACACGAGCCCGACGTAGCCAGTTCCGATCATGGCGATGCGCATCGCTGACCTTTCTGTCTGTTGGGTCGATAGGGTCGAGGGGGTGGTCGTCAGATCATGCAGGTTCTGGCCGCAACAAAAAGGCTCTTTTGTGGGCAGCAGCGAACATCCGCAGGCACGTGCGCCTCATGCGCGCGGCGCCTCCTCGCTCCGCGCGCGTTCACGCAACGCAGGCGGCGATCCATTCGCTGACGGCGCGGGCGGCATGCACGATGCGCGCATCGACAGGCATGGACCGCGGTAAGGTGATGCAGAGCATCCGCGTTGCGGATATCACCAGAACCGGAGACGCCGGATCTCGATATAGGCGAGCGAGAAGCCCGCAAAATGGAACAGCAGTTCGCCAGCCAACAGCGCATAGATGCCGAACACGTCGATGAAGACGTAGCTTGCTGTAATCCCCAGGACGGCGCTGAGCGTGACGATGCGCGCCATCGGAAGATAGGCGCCGAGCGCCGCCAGCCCCTGCACGAGCATCATCGACAATGAGGCGGTGAGGACGGTGGGGGCGAACAGCAACAGCAAGGACGCCGCCCGGCTGAAGTTCGAAGCCGGCGCGGCGGACGCCGCGAGCGCAATCACCACTGCCCCGAGCGTCATGATCAGTGAGCAATACAACGTGATCTTCTGCGCCGAGAAGATGCCGAGAAAGCTTTGATGCTCACGCAGGGACAGCTTTTGCACGAGCGCTGGAAAGTCGATGCGCAACAGGAAAACGATGATCGTAGCCAGTGCAATGATGAGCTGCTTGACGTAGGCGAAGACCGCCGTGGTCTCGGCACCGAGATATGCGGCGCTCAACAGCAGCGCGCCGCGCGAGTTGAGCTGTCCGGGCAGCAATTGGAAAAGCAGTGCGACGCCGTCGCGCGCTGCGCGCCGCAGCCCGGCCGCAGTCACCCGGCGCAGGCGCGGAGGCTGACCTGCCGACGTCAGCGCTGCCCACTGTGCCGCAACGGTCAACCCGCATCCTATGGAAAACGCTCCACCGAGCATGACCCCGGCGGATGCGGTCGGCTCAGGCGGGCCCAGCAGCAGCGCCCCGGCGGAGGCGGCGTAAGTGATCGCGCCACAGAGCCCTCCGAGCCCGCTCAGCTTCAGGCCGTCAAGCAGACCCCCGCCGTTGCAGGACCAGATCAACCAGCCGGGAAGACAGAACAGCAGATAGTTGCGCGAGAACGCGTCGGGCGTCACGCCAAGGGCATAGGCCGCCGCGGCCGCGCCCACCGCGCCCGCGAGCAGGGATCTGAACAGGCTCGTCTCCGAGAAGGTCGACCAGATGTCGCCTGCCGCGCCCATGCCTGTGCGCGCGGTCTCGCGCGCGAGGATCGTGCTGGCTCCGGAATCGACTACAAGGACCGCCAGTGTGGACACGGCGTAGTGCGCGCTGAAAGTCGAGAGCAGGGCGAAGCGGCCCTGCGCGAGAAGCCAGGTCTGCGCCGCGAAGACGGTGCCCTGGCCGATCCCCATTCCGGCAATCAGCAGGCCGAGGTTGAATGCGCGCTTCCAGTGTTCACCGTCGGCGGGCCGGGACGTTCGAGCTGCCTGCAACATCGGTCGTCACCGGACGCCCGCGGGCGGGCGCGACCGCGCGGCGTTTCTGTCGGCACATCGGTGTGCCGTCCTGCCGCAGCGGATCGCGGCAAAAACCGCGTAACGCAGCCACATCATCGAAACATGACATGCGGACGGCCTGTGACCATTCGGCAACGGGCGCCGGCGGCCACCCTAACCCCGGGCGAAATGTTATGGATTGTCATGTTTACGTAACATTATAAACGGTATCTGCGCGCAGTACCGTGTTATAAGTCAGTGCGAGTAGCTATGGCGCGTCATCCGCCGGCAGTGCTGTTGGCCAGTTTCGTCGGCTTCGCTGCCCTCGGCGGTTGCGGCTTCATTCCGATGTCGGGCCCAGCCAGTCCCGAGATCCGCGCCGAACGCAGCCCGACCCTGCCCTATGCAAAGGTGAAACTCGACGCGCGGGCGGTCGACGTGCTCGCCAGGTACGAACCGAGTGTCCTCGCCGGGGTGTTCACCGACCGCCGTCCACCCGCGGGCATCCGCTTCGGCATCGGCGACGTGGTCAGTGTCACGATCTTCGAAGCCGCGGCCGGCGGCCTCTTCATCCCGATCGAAGCAGGCGTGCGCCCAGGCAACTTCGTCAACCTGCCGGAACAGACCGTCGACAACGACGGCAATATCAGCGTGCCCTATGCCGGCACGATCCGGGCAGCCGGACGCACCAACGTGCAGGTGCAGAACGAGATCGTCGAGCGAATCCGCAACCGCGCCATCGAACCCCAGGTGGTCGTGGCGCTCACCCAGCAGCGCACGTCGCTCGTGAGCGTGTTCGGCGATGTCCGCACGCCGGTGCGCTTCCCCATGCCCGCGACGGGCGCGCGCGACCGCATCACCGACGCGATCACTCGTGCCGGCGGCATCAGCGGTCAAGGCTGGGAGACGTGGGTGATGCTGGAACGGAGCGGCAAGCGCGCCACCGTGCCTTTCGCTAACCTCGTCTACAGGCCCGACAACAACATCTTCGTGCAGCCCGGCGACCGCATCTACGTCTACCGCGAGCCGATGAAGTTCCTGGCCTTCGGCGCCACCGGGCAGCAAGGCGAGTTCAATTTCGACGCCTGGCGCATCAACCTCGCCCAGGCGGTCGCAAAAGCCGGCGGATTGTTCGACATTCAGGCGGATCCCGGATCGATCTTTCTCTACCGGCGCGAGCCGCGCGAGGTCGCAGAAAAGCTGGGTGTCGATGTCGCGCGCTTCACCGGCGGGCTTGTCCCGATCATCTTCGACGTCAGTTTCCAGGATCCCGCCGGCTATTTCCTGGCGACCAAGGTCGACATGCGCCCCTTCGACGTGATCTACGTTGCCAACGCGCCGCAGGTGGACGTCACCAAGTTCCTGGTCTTCATCAACACCGCCCTCGCGACCGCCGACAATCACGTCAACTTCGTCAACGACATCTATATCGCGCGGCAGAACAGCCGCCTGCCGTGACTGCCTCCGTCTTCAGCCGTCCGTTCGGGATGACCGCCGGCAGTTCGTGGCGCGCAGCACGTCGGCGCCTGGCGACCGCAGTCCTGTTCACCGCGATCGCCGCGGCTCCGCTTCCGTTCGGCTCGCGCGATCCGGCGACCCTGGCGTTCTGGTGCGTGCTGCTTGGGCTCGCGATCACGTTTGCGCCGTTGCACGGCCTGGGGACCGCGCACCACGCGATCCTGTCGGGCATTGCCGCCATCGCAGCCGCGTATCTCGTGGTTCTGCACGAGCAACTGGCCGGGGACCCCTGGATCGCGACGGTCCACCCGATCTGGGCGCAGGCGTCCGCAGCTCTCGGATCGCGGATCGAGCCCTCGGTCTCGATCGCCCGCGGTGAACCGCTGTTCGCGCTTGGTGCTCCGCTTGCGAACATGCTCGCGCTCACGCTCGGCCTCATCGTCGGCACCGATCGCCATGATGCCCATCGCGCGCTGCGGGTCCTGGCCTGGTCGGGAGCGGCCTACGCGCTCTACGGGATCGGCGCGCTCATGATCGACCCGCACGCCATCCTGTGGCGCGTGAAGACCGCTTATGTCGGGAATCTCACCGCGACGTTCATCAACCGGAACACGGCCGCAACCTATTTCGGCTCTTGCGCGGTCGTGTGGCTGTTGCTGCTTCTGGAACGCGCGCGCGCCGAACGGCCCCTCCCCGCAACCGCGAACTGGCAAGCGACCCTGGCCGCCGCCTCGGAACGCCTGCTCAATCCCGGGCGTCTGCTCGTCCCCTGTGTCGGGCTGCTTCTCGTCGTCGCCGCGTTGTTCCTCACCGTTTCGCGCGCGGGCATCGTCATCTCGCTCTTCGTGCTTGTGAGCATTGCGCTGCTGCGTCTGCGTGAGCGCGTCCGCACGCCACGACATGCGGTCCTCGCCGTGGCCGGCGCCGCAGTCGTGGGGAGCCTGCTGGTGGCGATCATGGGCGGCGGCCTCGGCGGCCGGCTCCATGCGCAGGGCATCAGCGACGACAGCCGGCTCGCGACCTGGCGTTCCACCCTCGCAATGATCTCGGACCGCCCGTGGTTCGGCACCGGCCTCGGCACCTTCGCCTGGGCCTATCCGCACTATCGCAGCGACGACCTGCCGCTGCAGGGAATCTGGGACGCGGCCCATTCGACCCCGCTCGAGTTGGCTGCCGAGGCCGGGCTCCCGCTCGCCGGCCTGATCGCGGCGGCATGGGCGGCGGCGATCGGCGTGCTGGCGGCTGCCTGCCGCAACGGATCGCGCGGCCGCGTGACTCCACTCGCCGCACTGTCCATTGCCGTCATCGCGCTCGTTCACTCCTCGCTCGATTTCTCGCTCCAGGTGGCGGGGTATTCGATCGTCTGCTTCGCCGTCGTCGGCGTCGGCCTTGCCCGTGCCTGTCCCACGGCAGACCGGCCGGACCCCGCGCATGCACCAGGGGACGCGCGCGGCCGTGTCGCACCTGTGCGACCGTGGGACCCATGATATTCTGTTAATATGACGCATGATACGCATTCACATTGCTTGCGAAAATGTGATTCCGGCGGATCCGCCATCATGTTAGACATGGACGCGGCCCGGACGACGTGGAGATCGGTGATGTACGCGCGTGCTCTGCCGGCGCCCCTGGCGGCTGTCCTCGTCTCGCTGTCGCTGGGAACCGCTTGGGGGGCGTGCTACGCGCCGGCGCAGCAACTGCCCAGCCAGACGATCAGCGGCTTCACGAGCAACCCGAATGAGGTCCTGAGCCGCTACCCCAACGGCGGCGCCCAGATGATCTCCTACATCCGCGATCTCGCCGCCTCGGACCCGGCAACGCTGGCCGGGGTAATCGGCCTGCTCGGCACGGCCAACCGTGACCAGCAGTCGGCCATTGGATCCGGGCTGGGACAGGCCGCGCGCATCTGCGTCCGCTCGGACCAGGCTTTCGCCACCCAGATCCAGCAGGCCATCTCCGCCTCCAACAGCAACTTCGCCAAGGACTCCTACGCGTTCGTCAATCCCGACACGCCCACCGGAGCCGTCGCGGGTGCGGGCGGTGGAGGCGGCGGCGGTACGGGGTCCGGGGGCCCGACCGGCGGCGGATTTGGAACATCATCGGCCGGCACCATTGGCCCGGCTTTTGGCACGAACTCCGCGCCGAACATCGGGCAGACGACCTTGACCGGCGGCCGCACGGGCGGCGCCGGATCGGCAGGCGCAGTCAACTCGGGCATCACCGCCTTCACCGCCACCACGCCCGTCAGTCCACGATGATCAAGCTGCGGCGGCGCGAGCGTCCGCAGCGGCAAGCTTGATGGCTGCGCGCAGCGAGACCGCGCATCGCGTCGATCACAGGGTGCGCGCAATGGCGCTCACATTCCGCTGCCTGTTGCTCTTGTTCGGCGTGGCCGCGATCTCCTGGGGAACATTCGTCCTGGTGGTCGCGCCACAGCCGACGATCGTCGCGACCGCCGCTTCGAAGATCCTGCGCGGCAATTCGTTTGCACAGGATGACCTGCGCGGGATCGGACTCGCCGCGGCAGCACTCGACACCGTCCCGGTCACCCGCCCCTCCGCATTCAGGGATCGGGTCGTCGTCGAGCTGCGGCGCGCGGAGCTGGCGCTCGCGGACGGCGCGCGCACGAAAATCGATACCCGCTTCGACACGCTGCATGTTGCCCTGCGCGACGCATTGACGATGACGCCAGCCGATCCGTTCCTCTGGCTTGCGCTCGCCTGGCACACAGCCGTTACCGGCGGCCTCGATGGAAAAATGCTCGGATATCTCGCCCTGTCCTACCAGCTTGGACCCAACGAGGGCTGGATCGCGGTGCGCCGCAATCCGCTCGCGCTTGCGATCTTCCCGCGCCTTCCGCCCGAGCTTGCAAAGCGCGCGCTCGGAGAGTTCGCGCGCCTCGTCGAGTCCCGCTTCGACGAGACGCCGCGAATCCTGCTCGGGCCCGGCTGGGCGCAGCGCGACCGCCTGCTGCCGCAGCTCGCAACCGCCAGCGACGGCAGCCGCCGCTGGTTTGCACGCGCGCTGCACCGGCTGGGCGCCGACGTAGCGGTCCCGGGCGTGCCGGCGCGCGACGCCCGCCCATGGGATCCGTGAGGTCCAGCTCCCGTAACGATATTCCGTGTCGTCAATCTGTTACACATCGCACCGTATGACATGGCGCAACGCGATTATGATATCGCACGGGGCGAACAGGCAGCTCGGAAAGCCGACGAGCGCGAGCGAACCGCCGTGACGCGGGGCGGCTGACTGCAAGGGTCTCCGCCCGCTGCTGCGGCGTCCCGCCCGTCCGATGGTGAGGACTTCCGCCGGCATGGACGCACAGCCAGCACTTGCCGACAACCGCCACGCCGGCCAAGGCCAATCCGGCGCGCCGCCTGCTGCCCTCACGCTTGCAACCCTGATCGAGCAGTTGATCGGCTTTGCACTACGCCAATATCGGGTGTTCGTCCTCATCACTTCAGGGGCGCTCGGGCTCGGGCTCATCTACCTGTTCGCCACGCCACCGCTCTACACCGCGACCGCCACCCTGCTCATCGACAGCAGCAAGCTACGTGGCCTGCAGAGTCCGCAGCAGGCGGGCGCCGATCTGCCCATCGACGCCGCACAGATCGAATCCCAGGTGGAAGTGCTCAGATCAGTCAGCATCGCGAATTCGGTCATCAAAGCACTTGATCTTGCGGACAGCCCCGAGTTCGGCAAGGCGAGCGCCGGCCTGTTCGCGGCGCTGCGCGGGCTGCTGGGCGGGTCCGAAGTCGTTTCCCAGGAAGAACGCGAGCACCGCGCCCTCGCGGCATTCGCGAGCCGCCGACAGATCGGCCGCGTCGGAAAGACCTATGCCTTGGACATCTCCTTCACCTCGCTCGATCCCGGACGCGCGGCAACGATCGCAAACGCGATCGCCGAAGCCTACATCGTCGACCAACTGGAGGCGAAGTACCAGGCGGTGCGGCGCGCCAGCATCTGGCTGCAGGACCGCATCAAGGAACTGCGCGCGCAGGCCTCGGCCGCCGACCGCGCCGTGCTCGAGTACAAGGAGAGCAAGAATATCGTCGACGTCGGCGGCGCTAGCGCCGGGTCCGGAAGCAGCCGACTGGTCGGCGAGCAGCAGCTCTCCGAGCTCAACACGCAGCTCGTGAATGCGCGCGTCGCAACGAACGAGGCCAAAGCGCGTCTGGACCGCATCGAGCAGGTGCTCAAGCTCGACGTCGGCGAGGCGACCGTCGCCGATACGCTGCGCAACGACGTCATCACGCGCCTGCGCAACCAGTATCTCGACCTCGCCGCGCGCGAAGCGACATGGTCCGCCCGTTACGGACACGAGCACCAGGCGGCGATCAACCTGCGCACCCAGATGGACGAGGTCCGGCGCAACATCGCCGACGAGCTCGGCCGGGTGGCCGCGAGCTATCGCAGCGACTACGAGATCGCGCGCATCCGCCAGGACAACCTCGAGCGCAGCTTTGCCGACCTGATCTCCGAGGGCCAGGCCACCAATCGCGACCGGCTCGCACTGATCGAGCTGGAGAGCAACGCCAAGATCTACCGAACGATCTACGACAGCTTCCTGCAACGCTACACGGAAGCCCTCCAGCAGCAGTCGTTTCCGATCACGGAAGCGCGCGTCATCAGCGCGGCGGCTGCTCCCAAGCAGAAGAGCAAGCCGGTGACCACGCTCGTTCTCGCCGTTGCGGGGACGCTCGGACTGCTGGTCAGCTTCGCCGTGGCCGCTCTGCGCGAGGCGGTCGACGGCGCCTTCCGAACCGCACGGCAAGTCGAGGACGCTCTCGGCGTGAGCTGCATATCCGTGCTGCCGATGACCAAGCCTGAAGCCGTGGAGCACGGCGCCGCGCGGCGCGCCAAGCGCGCGCCGGGTTCCGAAACGGCCGATGCCGGCGCCCCGCCGGAGGGCACGCCGGCGACGCCACGCCGTCACTACGCGTTCGCCGACCTCATGATGCGCCGGGTCGTGGACAAGCCGCTATCCGCCTTCGCGGAAGGGCTGCGCGCGGTCAAGATCACCGCCGAGCTGCGGGGTGCATTCAAGGAGAACAAGGTCATCGGCATCACATCCACGGTGCCGGGCGAAGGCAAGTCGACCGTGGCCAGCAATCTCGCGGAGCTGATTGCCGACGCCGGCAAGCGCGCGATTCTCGTCGACGCCGATCTGCGCAATCCGACGCTTGCCCACGCGCTTCAGCCGCGTCCGTCGGTGGGGCTCATGGACGTTCTCACCCGCACGGCCGAGCTGGATGACGTCATCGGCTTCGATCCGGGCACCGGCCTGGCGTTCCTTCCGGTCCTGCGCAACCAGCAGGCCGCGCATTTCGACGAAGTTCTTTCATCGCAAGGCTTCCGCGACCTCGTGGACGAGCTGTGCAAACGCTATGACTATGTCATCGTCGACCTGCCGCCGCTCGCGCCGGTGATCGACGTGCGGGCCGCCATCCAGAGCATTCATTCGATCGTATTCGTCATCGAATGGGGCGCGACGAAGATCAAGCTCGTGCAAAGCCGGCTGGCTTCGGAGCCGGAAGTCTACGACCGCCTGCTCGGTGCGGTGCTCAACAAGGCCGATCTCAAGATGATCGACCGGTTCGAGCACCACGGCCGCTACCATAGCAGCTATCACGCCCGTTACGGCTATCTCGACTAGGGCTCCGACGCGATTGCGGCGCGTCGTCCGGTCCGACGCAGCGCGCGATAGACGTCGAGTTGGGCAAGCCCGTGCGCCGAATAGCTGTAGCGCTCCGCTGCCCTGAGCGCCGCGTGCTGCAGCGTCTCGTATTCGCGGTCGTCCAGGCTTGCGCAGCGACGCATGACGTCGACGAGCGACTGGCCGTCGCCAGAAACGACGAACCCGCACTGCATGTCGTTCACATCCTCCGCGATCCCGACCTGCTCCGACACGAGGACCGGAATGCCGCGAACCAACGCCTCCGCCGCCGCCATTCCAAACGACTCGTAATGGGACACCAGAATCACGAAATCGACGTCCGCGAAGAACCGCTCGCGCTGGTCATCCTGCACGAAGCCCAGCCAGTGAACGTTGCCGCACCCATCCGCGGCAGCCCTGGCGACGCGCTCGTGGTCCGGCATTCCGGCGCCGGCCACGACAAGATCCACCTCCCTCACCTGCGCGGCGGCACTAACGATTTCGGCCACGCGCTTGGTGGGATGGATGCGGCCGAGATATCCGATCCGCACGCGGTCCGGCCTGGCGCGGCCGCCACGCACCCGGCGCGCGGCATGGCCCGCCGTATCGTCAAACACAGGATGTGGAATGACCGCGGACCGGCGCTGCTCGATCGACTTGCGGCACTCGAACTGCGATGCATAGACCACGCAGCCCAGCAGAAGCCGGAAATACGCGCCGAGCAGGCGCTTGATCGCAAGCCGCAGCCTGGACTTGGTGACGACCATATCGTCATCCGTGAACGTGGCGTGCGGCGTAAGCACGGCCTGTACGCCGCTGAGCCTGGCCACCCCGACAGCAATCACGTTCAGCGGATGCCAGCTCCCGTCGATGTGGACGACATCGAATGTTCCGACCGTGCGGATCAGAAACCGTACCGCGGCCGGCAGTCCCTCGACGGCATGGACCGCGACGTCCTGCGCGCGCAAGCGGCGGATGTCGGGAAACTGCGCGTGGTCCCGCCCTCGGGATCGAAGCGTAAGGCATTCGACCGCCACGCCCACGGCCTTCGTGGCCAGAGCGGCCGAGCCGAAGACGCTGCTTGGTCCCCCCAGAAGCGGATCCGCACTCGACACCACGCGCAGAACGCGGAGGGCCTGTACTCCGGTTGCGGACCTGCGTTTCCCGACAGCCCGGGGGCCCGTCTCGGTCGCAGGCGGGGCGTGATCGTATTCCGAACCGTGAACAGTCATGAGTGCCGTCTTTGACACTACTGCCTCGTCCCCGCCGGCCGCGCGCGGGCGTCGGTGCTCACCGTCACCCGCCGGAGCACGCGACTGTGCGGTATGAACGCGCCGGCGCCGCGGGCATGACCCGCCGCCAACCCAGGCCAGAACAGCAGCAACAGGAAGGAGATCCCGTAGTTGTCTCCGAGATTGAACATCTGCGGCTCGAAGAAGGCTGCAAACGTCAGCGCCGCCAATCCGCCCGTGCGGGCGGCAGCAAAGCGGCGCCGTTCGTCGGAGCCCCGCAGCCAGACGGCCGTCAGGGCGGACGTCACGACGATCCCGAGAATCGCGGCGATGATGATGCCGCCACCCGGAATTCCGAACTCAAGCAGCGCCTTGAAGTAGCCGTTGTGTCCCGCCTCCTCGACCGACGGGCGTTTGAATCCCATCCCCAGAGGATTTTCGGACAGCGCTTTGAGCGCATGGGTCCACTGGTCCTCCCGGCCCGACAGGCCCGAATCCAGGTTTCGGGTGGGATCGTTCAGGGCCAGCAGATCGACGAACTGGTCGTGCATAAAGACGACCGCGACGGTGGCGAGGCCCACCATGATGATCAGCCGAGAGCTCAAGGGCCTGTATGTCAGCTCGAAAACGACGAGCGAAAGCAGGCAGCCGATGACGGCGTAGCGGGAACTCACCGAAGCTGCAACGACAACGGCGGCGGTCCTGATCGCAAGCATGAACGCGTGCCGCCAGAACAGCGAGAATACGAAAGCGAACAACATCACCTGCCCGACTTGATTGGGGTGAATGCCGCCAAGCTTGCGGCCCTCGGGAAGGCCAAACAGCAGAAACGCTACGGGCGCGAACGCGATCAGCACAATGGCCTTGCCTGCGAAGCAGGCGGTCAGGGCCCGCTGATCAAGCGTTGCCAGCGCGGACAGCAGCACGGTGGTCGTGATCAGCGCCAGCGTATAGCCGATCCCGGTCAAAATCTGCGGCGCGTCTCCGTGCAGCTGCAAGGCGATCGACAGGAAGACAACCGTCAGGATCGCCAGTTGAAGCGGATGGTAGCCGGCGAGCACGCTCGGAATGCGAGCTCCCAAGGCGATCCCCGCGATGGCGACAAACTGGAACAAGCCGATCACCTGATAGGCAAAGGCAGACGAGCCCGCCACCTCCCAGTCGAAGGTCAGGAACTGGAAGCTCAGGATCGCTGACCACACCCAAAACGAGACGACCACGGCGTCGCTACGGAGCCGTTCGACAAACCCGGCTTGGCCGTATCCATCCGCTGTCATGCCGCGGCCGCGGTGCCAGGCCCGCGCGTGCCGGCACGAAGGCGCGCCGACGCATCACCCGCGAGCGGCTCATTCATGAACAGAAAGTCGGCTTGCGCGGGACCGAGTTCAGGTGTCGCAGAATGGTTGAAGACACCGCGCAACCCAAAAGCCCGCTGGGCGAGGAAGTCGATGATCTCGCCCACAAGCGGCTGCCCCTCGTACAGCCGCACGAACGACGCTTCCGTGTAGATCCAGCAGATCTGCGGCAGGATATCCGCGGCGCCCTCCAATACGGCGAGCTCTGCGCCCTGCACATCGAGCTTGAGAAGGATCGGACGCGGCAGCTCCGCGATGTCGAGCACGTCGCTCAAGCGCGCCACCTGAACCGCGATCGAGGAGACAAGCGTCACGCCGAAACCTGCTTCGCTGCCCTGGCCGGGTTTGAGCAACGACGAAGAGTCGCGACGCGACGCCACGAAAAAGGTCTCCTCGCCTTTGCGCGCGCCGATTGCGAGCGCGTACGACGTTGTCGCCCCGGCCACTACCGACTGAAACACGGCCCGCTCCCGCGCGAGCGGCTCAAACGCGTGGATCTCCGCCGTGGGAAACATGCGGCGAGCCACCACCGAGAACTGCCCACGGTTGGCTCCGACGTCGATCACTGTGCCCGCGCGCAAGCATCGCAATGCGGCGATGTGCTCCACGCCGGGCATCACGCCCCTCGCCAGCGCGGGCCAGAACGCGGGCTGACACGCGGCGGCGAGATATTTCAGCAGTCGGTTAATAGGACACTCCGTCCAAGATCACGACCGCAGGTACGGTCACGCGCAGCTTGCAGCCGCGCCGTTCAAACGTTCGCCGCCGAACGACGCACGTGCGACGCGGGGCGGTGTTCCTCCAGCTCGCTCTTCAGACGATCAACGTCGCTTTGAACCTCGGCGATGATGCGCGCCAACAATGCGTTCTCGTAAGCAATGTCCTTGGCGGTCCGCCGGCGCGAGCGCGTCGGAAACACATAGATCTTGGCTGCGCGAGCAACGCGAGGCGGTGCGGAAACATTTGCACATCGTCGGTAGCTCATGGTGATCGCCCCCCGGCGCTGAAGAGTTCGCCAACGCAACGCTTCATCACGACGCGGACGCGGGCTAGACCACGCACATATCGGGGGTTTGTATCTTGTATGTGACAAGTTTGTTATGGCGGATGTGACATCGAACGCGCGTGCAATTTCTTGCTAACGTTGTGTCCCAACGGCCGCGTCGCCTTAAGCAAAACTTAGGCCGGGGGTCGGATTGTCCTGCGAGAACCAGGAGATGACCGTGCCCCAGATCTGGCTGACCCTCGACGAACTCGGGACGATGATGGACTGTGATTTGGAGAGCGCGCACGAGATCGCCGTGCGTACTCCGTTGACCCGCCGCAGGAGCCGTGACGGACGCGTGCGCGTCAAGCTGAATGGCGCTCTGACGGAGGTCTTTCTCGACGCGTTGCTGCGGCAGCGTCCTGCGCAAAATCTGGACACGTGCATCGAAGCGTTGCGATCCGTCGGTAGTCAAATGGCAAGCCAGCACGGCGCGCCGCCCCGCGCCGATCGCGGGCTGGGCCAATCGGCCCGGCAGGCGCGATAGGACGCTCGCAGTCAGCGAGAGCCATTCTCGTCCTTGTCTCCGTCGCCGCTCTGAGGAGCGACGCCTGGCTGTGTCGCTCCCGCGGGCGCGGCGTTGTCGCCGGCCGGCGCGGGCCGGCTTTCGCCGCCGCTCGGGGCCGGAGTGGAACCTGTCGCGCCATCGCCGCCCCCGTAGCCCACGACCTCGACGATGAAGATCGACGCGCCGCCGCCGGACGGCACCGATCCGGTGGGCGTTTCCGCTGATTTGGTCGCGGCGCCGGCCGCGTTCGAGGCCGAGCTGAGCGAGCCGACATCGGGAGCGCTGACTGTCGGGATGCCGGTCGTGGTGCCGCCAACCTTGATGTTGCTCGCGTTCTCGACCCTCGGCGCCAGCACGAAAGCATCGCCCAGATCGGACCTGATGCCGGCCGTGCCGGCGTCAATGGTGCCGCGCGGCGCCATCAGATAGACGTTCGCCTTCGTGGCCACGCGCGAGGTCTTCAAGGTCGCAATGCCCGATCCGGTGACGAATCCGCCGAGATCGACGGATTGATAGGCGTCCTGGTCGAACACGACTTGCAACGGCGGAAGCGAGAGGATGGTCTGGCTGCCACGGCCGGCATTGAGGTCGCCGTTCGAACTCCACAGCAGGACGTCGCCGCCTTGCGTGGTCATGATGCGGCTGGAGTTGACCAACTGGTTCTGATCGGTGAACACGTTGATTGCGCCGCCGCCGAGCGTCATGATGCCGAGGTTGCGCAGGTCTTGCAGTCGCGGGTTGGATTCCTTGGCAAGCTGGCCGACCCTGATGTTTCCGCCCGGACCGAAGATCGAGACGTCCCCACCGAACCGCGTCTGAATCGTGGAGTGGAACAGCTCGAGATCGCCCGTCTTTACGACCTCGTTGGCGCCGTTGGTGTCGCCGGTGAGCGCGTTCGCGGTGTATCCCAGGCTTGCCGGAAACAAGGTGTTGACCGCGCGATACCCGCGCCCGTAATCGGCACCGCCGGTGTTCGTGGCCGTGGCGACCGCTTTCATCTCGGAGAACAGCACCTGGCCGAGGAAGATGCGCTGCAGCTCCCTGCCTTGCGGCCGGTCATCAGCAAGCCCCTGGAACCTCTGCCAGGCATCGGCGACATCGACCGTCGCGATCCCAATGCGCGCCAGGAAGGCCTGCAACTCGGGACCGTAGTGGTGAACGGCGCTTCCAATGGCGGACGGATCGACATAGTCGCGCGCCATGGCTGCGTAATCGGCGCCGTACTGCAGGCCGAAACGAACGACGATGTCCGCACCGGCGGATGGCAGAAGCGCATTGCGGCGCTTCGGCGTGTTCGCGGATGGGCCCAGCAGGGCCGGATTGTACATGCCGACCGAACCGCCCATGTTGACCGCGCCGGCACGGATATAGATGTTGCCAACCGGCGTGATGCTGGCGTTGCCGACGGAGACGATGCCTTCCTGCACATCCGCGCGATCGGGCCGGAGCGGAGGGCTGGGGATGTTATGGGTTGCGGGCAGGAACGGACCGACGTCCCGCCCCGCTTCCACGACGAGGAACCCCGGCCCGGCCACCTGCAAGCCGCCGGCATTGTTCCACCCGGTGTAGTAGATGTCGCGGCCGGCGACGAGGCTGCTCACGTCATCGGACTGGACGTTTTGAACGATCAGATTGAGATCGACGATGTCGCGACCCGCATAGATGGCGGCGGGCTGGTTGATCTCCACGCGGGTATAGCCGGTGACCTCGCCGTTGAGCACGATGGACGTGCCGGCGGCCTTGATGTCTCCGCTCGCCGCATAGATGCGCGCGATGGCATCGTCGTCCGAGTGAGCGAGCACCGCCTGGCTGAAGGGCTCCGAAAACCCGCTGTTGGGCCGGAACGGATCGAACGCCGCATCCAGCAAGGACGGCCCGGTGGAAATGTAGGGACCGTTCGGAATCGGCGAAGACAATTGGTTCGAGCGCCCCGCGGTCGTGCCGTTCACATACCCGAAGGTCAGATCGATGCTATCCTGGGCCAGCAGGCGCAGCGTTCCATGTTTCGACGGACTGAGAATGAGCCCGGTGTGCTTGGCATAGGTAAGGCCGACTGTCCCGAGGCCGGATGTCGTGATGCTGCCCCCCAGCGCGAGGGCCTCAAAGGTCGACGGATAGGTGGCGGCCGAGAAGAACGGGTCGCGGGTCCCGACGCTGAACGAGGACGGGGCGGCCGCAATACTCACGTCACCGGCGAGCGAGGCAAGGCGCGCCGCGCTGTCGGGACCGTATGTATCCATGTACAACGGCGTAACGAAGTTGCCCGCGTCGGTGGACAGGCGCGCCGGATCGGCGAAGCTGCCGCGCTGAGCATGGAGTTCGGCGGGGTTGACCACCCCATTGATGGCGACCGATCCGGCCGCCGTCATGCTGATCTGCCCGAGGTCGAGGGCGAGCAGCGGCACGTTCGGAAACTCGAGCGTCGAGCCGGCGATTTTCAGCATCGTCCCGCTGGCCCCGATCGAGCCGCGCGCAACGATGGTGGCGTGTCCCGAACCCTCGTAGAACGCGCCGCCAAGGATGTCACGGCCGGCGCGCACCGTCATGTTGCCGCTGCCGTAGACGTGGGTGACCGGCAGGCTGGTGGCCGAGAGCCCGCCGCTCACACGGCCGGTCGTCGGCAGCGATACGGAGACATCGCGCAGGTCGCGGCCGGCGATGACGGTGACGTTGCCGCCGGCGCTGAGGATGCCCTCCTGGAAGCTGCCATACTGTATCCACCACGCCCCCTGGGAGGCGACGTCCGTTCCGAAGGGAGCGTACACGCCACGCCCCATCCTGATGACGGACGCCGCGGCAGCCGTGGTTGCCGCCGGCGTAATGCCCGAAAGCGCCAGAAGCCATGGCTTGAAATATTGTGCGGTCTGAACCGTCTTGGAGGTTCCGCTGTAACCGACGATGTCGCGCTGCGCCTCGACATGGACGTCGCCGCCCTTGTGCGGGAAAGCGGCGGCGATCGGGGGTCCGTAATATGTATGCCCAAGAACCGCAGCCGACGCGCCGTACAGCATCACCTGCGGCTCGAAAAAGCCGTCCGGATTTCCGGCGACCACGGCGCCCGACTGCAGACTGTAGTTCGGGTCCGCAAGCCGCGGCGTGTTGACGCCGCCGGCGTAGATCACGCCGGGCGCGACGGCGTCGGTGATCCGGACATCCCTGGCCGCGAAGATGCCGATGTCGCCGGTGCCCGTCCGCACCATCGTCGGAAGGTTGACCGTCGCAGTCGTGTTTGCAGCAGAGGTCGACGCATTAACGGTCAACAGCCGCTGCTGGTAGGTGGCGTGGTTGTTGATCGTGATGTTGCCCGACGGACCCGCGTCGGCCGCCGATCGCATGGCGCCGGGGTTGGCGCTCGCCATATCGGCGCCCGCGGTGAGGCGGTAGCTCCAGGACGCGGGATCCGTCACGCGAACGATCTCGCGGCCGGCCACACCGGTGTTGACGCCGTTCGGCGTCCCGCAGTTCTGAACGCAGACGTTCAATTCGTTCGGGAAGAGATCCGCCGCGGCGAGGTCCTGCGACGTCGGGCTGACGCCGTTGGCCGTTGCCTTATAGGGTGCGAACGGCTGCGTCCGGTTGGAGATGTACTTGTTCAGGTAGTAGGCGTAGTTCGGGCCAGGCGGAGTGTTGGAGCCACCGAAGCCACCGGCCGTAGGATCAATGCCGCGGTTGGCCGCAGCGATCCCGGCCAGATAGCTGGTGATCCTCGACGTGTTGTAGGTGTTGTCCAAATAGTCCCGGAACTGGAAGAATCCGTCCGAGATCGACGCGTCGACGACGATGTCGTTCAATGCACGCAGGGTCAGCGCGCCCGCCTCGATGGCTTTGCCGGAGCCGAGATCAGCAACCAGGCGATAGTCGAAGGTCACGTAGCTTTGCTGGGCGGCGTTCGAGGTGTCGTGGACGTGGACGTATCTGCTGCCGTTGCTTGGATTGTTCTGCAGATTGTAGGCCGAACCCGCCGCGAGATTCCAGTTGCTCGCGATCGTGATGTTTCCGCCGTTGATCGCCGCATTCGGATTGACGAGGTCGATGCCGGGCCGCACGTGCACGACTTCGGCGCCGAGTTGCTGGCCGAGCGTTCCGAGCCCCAGCCTGGCGATCGCGCCGCTGCTGCCGTCGCCGAAGCCATAGCTCTCGCCGTTGTAGATCCAGCGTCCTTGCGCGACGGCCTTCAACGTATCGGTATAGAATCGCGCACGCGCACCTGTTCCAGCCGGATCGATCACGCCGTCCCACACCACGGGCGTGACGCCGTCCGAGCCCACGAGTGTGCGGCCGTCGATGCCGCCCGTGCCATCGGTGCTGAACGAGATGAAGCCTTCGACCGTGACCGCGCGCGCGCCGGAGATCGCGGATCCGATCCGGGTGATCTTCACGTCGTCCTCACCGACGAGCGGAGCCCGCACCGTGACCGTGCCGCCGCTCCAGCCGCCTTTGGCGCCACCGTGCACGTCCACGATGGCGCCGGGCTGCAGATCGATGCCGCCGGTCTTGCCGACGGGGTCCCAGCTCTGGGCGTCCCAGCCGATGCCGACGATCACGTCTCCACCGCGTTCGTCGCTGTGCGCTGTCGACGCATCGATCACGCCGGTCGACGCCAGGGTCACGCCGTTGGCGCCCCACAGCCCGACCTTGCCTCCGGCCTGGCCGTTGCCGTCGATCGTGCCATGGTCGTCGTCGCCGTAGCCGCGCGCGTCGATCCCGCCGGCGATGATCACTTGGCCGTAAGTGCTGCCGGTCGCCGGATTCCAGGTGCGGTCATCCGCGGTCAACGTGATGGCGTTCGCACGCAGCCACTGCCCCGCGCTCAGCACGAGGTTGCCCGTGCGCGTGTGGATGTCGATGGCGCCGGTCAGTCCGCCAGCAAGCAGCCGGCCAGCAAGCGTGTCGAGGTCGACCGCGCCGTGGGTGTCGAGCTTGAAACGGCCGCCGAGCCCGGGCCCGCCACCACCGCGCAACGCGCCCTGCAGATCGGCCGCGCCGGCGGTCGCGATGATCTCGATCTCGCCGCCGTAACCAATGCCCCCCGAGGGCTGCGCCACGTCCGTCGTGCTGCCGGCTCTCGTGACGACGTTTCCAACGTCTGCGCGCAGCACGACCTTGCCACCCGCGACGTAGGTGTCCTGATCGAGCAACGTCTTCTTGTATCCGCCGGCGGCCAGATACGCACCCGCCCCCAGCGTGACGTCGCCCTCGGTCGCACGCAGGGCCAACGTGCCGGCCTGAGCCTGTATCGTGCTGCTCACCTCGATGCCGGCCGCGCGCATCGCGAGGTTTCCGCCGATCTGGCCGCTGTCGGCGGGCCGTGTGGCGCTCACCGGCGCACCAGCGCGATCAATCCGCAGATCGCCTCTGGTGAGCAGCGCGAACTGCCCGCCGGCGCCGGTCGTGGTCGCCTTCTCCACGAAGACCAGGGGCGTCGTCATCGTCACATCGACACGCGGCGCCGCGGCCGGCAGCTCGTCGGTGGCCGCGTCGATCTGGTCGGCGTCGAAACCGAACGTGAGCTTTCCGGAAGCCGCGACCCGCACCCGGTCCGTCGCAGTCAGCTTGACATCCGCGAAGCCGAGGATGGCTTGCGTGCCGCCGCCGAGAGCCACATCCGCCGCCTTGAACTCGAGCGCGCCGGCCGCGGACGGATTGCTCATCGCGGCGGCATCGCCGCTGTTGACAAGCGTGATCGACCCGCCGCCCACGTTGATGGTCGCATCAGAGCCCGTGCCTGCAATCGTGCGGGCGTCAAACGTCAGGTTGGGTCGGCCGCCCCCGCCCTGCCCGAGACCAGGATCGAAATTGCCGTACACCGTGATGGCGCCCGCCAGCGCCTTGAGCGAGAGCGCCTGCACGGCGGCGAACTGCGTGCTGTTGGCGGCCAGGACCAGGCTCTTGTCGGTGACCGCGCCGACCGATGGCGCGCCGATTCCAATGGTCTTGGCCGCCAGGTTGACCTGCCGCGCCTCGAGATGACTGGTGTTCAGCGCGATCGCGTTCGTTTCCGAGGTCGCCTGCAGGGTCAGCGTGTCGGTGGCGATGCGGACCGTCTCCGCGATCGAGATGGTGCCGTTGCCCGTCCCATTCGGACCGGACACCGACAGGCGCTGGTCGGTCGTCGCCAGGAACAGCGCGCCGGCGCCCGACATCGTGTAACTGCGCGGGTGGACCGAATCCGCGACCGCGCTGTCCGATTCCAGAACAGTGTTGCCGGCAATCACGATGGCTCCGCCCGTCGTATCCGCCGGCGACGACGGTTTCGCGGCCAGCAAAATCTCGGGCGTCGACCACGTCACGCCACCGGTATCGACCTCGACCCAGCTGGCGGTTGGCGCGATCAGAGTGCTTCCGTCGGCCTGGTCCGTGCGCCGTCCGCCGATCAGGATGCTGTCGAAGCCGAAATTGTTGAGTTGCGCGACGTCGACCACGGTGGTGCCGGGCTGGCTTGCACGGCCGACCGCAAGCGCGCTGGCGGAGATGTCGAGCTCGCCGCCGCGGCCGCCCGGCGCCGGCTGCGTCAGCGCGATGCCGGCCAGGACGATCTGCTGTTGCGCGACGACCGCGAGACGGCCGGCGTCCATGGGCAGGCGAGGCACGCCGGTGCCGTCGTGGCTCGCCTTGTCGGTGAAATAGCGTTCCGTGCGGCTGAAGCTGTATTCGCTGTACTGCTGCCAGACGGATTCGGTGCGGATCGCAAACAATGCCTGGCCCGCCGATTGGCGTCCCGGCAGGCCGGATTGTGCGTAACGGCCGGTGGTGATCACCGTACCATCCGGCAACGTAGTCCCCGACCGCAGGTTGCGCCCGAGATTGTCGCCGTAATAGACGATGCGATATGCGCCCGGCAGCGTGGCGTAGTGCGCGGGATAGAGCGTGTAAGTGCCGGCCGGAATGCCGCTGCCGCCGTCGATCGTGACCTGCGTGCCGGCGCGCGGGTAGGTGTCGCCGGGCAACGCCTGCGTGCGCGCGCTGGTGTAATGCACATCGAAAGCCGAGAGCGGATCGCTCATCCACGGCAGGAGCGCGTAGACCGTCGACTGACCCGGGGCGGTCGCCAACGTGTCGCGCGATCCGCCTTTGCCCGGAATCCACTCGCTCGCCTGCAACTCGCCGCCGCCGCGGGTGTCGATGGTCGCGCCGGACGTCACCAGGACATCCGTGCCGGCCAACACGAGGCCTTTGGTCGGGGGCTGCGTCAGCGGGCTGGTGCTCGCATTGTAATACCAATTGGTTCCGTCGGCGGTCTCACCAAACGGCACTATCGTCCCATCGAGCGTCACCGACGTCAGGCTGCCGGGGCTGAGCGTGACCGACTGCGTCATGATCGTCGGCGCGCCTCCCAGCATCTGCGTGGCGGGATCGAGATTGCCGAGCGTGATCTTGCCGAGGGGCGCGAAAAGGTTCCCGCCCTGGCTGATCTCCGAGGCCCACACGGTCAGGCTGCCGCCGGCGGACAGCGGCAATTGCGCGCTCGACTCCGGCGCGGCAAAGGTCACCCTGCCGGGCGTCTGGATGGTGAAGTCGACCGCGGATACGGGGTAGATGCGTCGGGCGCTCAGCGTGAGATCGCCTGCAGTGACCAAGCTGCCTGAGAACGTCGCCGGATCCGGCACGACCTCGGCGCCATTGAGTTGACCATTGGCGACGCGCGGCGTGCTCAACCGGATGTCGTAGCTGCTGTTGAAATTGACCTGGCCGAAGCCGGAAAACGTGGCGCTTTCAACATCGATGTTCAGGCTGTTGACCGTGAGCGTGCTGCTCCCCGCGACAGCATTGGCTCCGCCACCTGTGAACAGCACGTAGGGCGCCGTGATGGTCGCATCGCCCGAGGACGTGATCTGGCTGGCGGCGAGGTGAAGACGGCCACTCAACGCCAGATCGAGCACGCCTTCCAGGTTCAATGCAGCAAGTTGTGGGGCGGTGTATCCGTAGGTGTTCGTCGGCAGGCTTGCGAACAAGCGACCCGCCCCGCCCATGGCAGTGCCACTATATATATAGGCGTCGTCGAACGCGGCCAGATGGTCGGCCCCGATGCGGATACCCGTCGGCACGGTCGCCGGCCCGACACTTCCCGTGATCTGACCAATCGATACATTGCCGCCGCCAAGGATGAGCGTGCCATTGGCTGCGCGGGCGTCCCGCCGTGTCCGGCCATCCGCCCCGACATAGCGGCCGCCGCCGGCCGCGAACGTGCCGCCCCAGGCGAAGCCGGCCGCGTTCACCTGAACGGTGCCGCCATCGCTCCAGGACCAGACCGCATCCGCCCCGCGCTTGTCGCCGGACGCCGCCCGCACGACTCCAGCCGCGCCCGAGACGTCGACCAAGGCGCCGTCCTCCGCCACGACATAGGATCCGGCCGGCGCATGGTCCGCGACATATTCGTCGGTGCCGGGCACATTGACCAACCCCGCAGCGTCCACGATGAATGTGCCACCCGACACGATGTGGTCGCCAACCACCGGTCCGCCCGGAATACCGAAGCGGGATTCGGAGACCACGGTCCCCGACAAATCGACCAGCGCCTGCGAACCAAGACGCGTCGCCTGGGCGTTAACCACCACGCGGCCGCCGTGATCGACGATCGTGCCGCGCAGCACGACATTGCCGGCCGCCACGTCGCGCAATTCGGGCGCCTGCGGATTGGTATCGGGGCTCCCGCCGAAGTAGAGGGCGGCGCCCGGGTCGGTCGCGATGCGCGAGCCCTGATCGAGCAAGATGTCAGCGGCCTTGAATGCAATATCCACCGGCTTGCGCTGTGCATCGGGCAGAACACCGACCGGCGCGATATCGGCGATGCGCATCCCCGTGCCGACCGCGCGATAGTCGACGGTGCTCGCGAGGTTCCGCTGCCGGAGCGTCAGGTTCGTTCCGGCTGACAGGACAACGCCGACGTTCGCGCCGTTGTATCCGTCCGAAATGCTTTCAATGGCGTACGCGCCGAACCCACCGCTCGTCAGCAGTGAAGCCGGCAACACCGTCCGCACGCCGCCGATTTCGATGGCCGAAGCTTCTCCCGCCTGCAGACTACCGCCGATGCGCACAGTGTTCACGGATCCAAGCCGCAACGTGCCATTGCTCTCGAATCCGCTCGCGCGCATCGTCCCATCAAGTTGAAGCACCGCCGTCGGCCCCGCCGGCGGGGTCGTGGGCTTGCCGCCCGAGCCCTGGTCGTCGAAGTCCACTCCCTGATAGAGCACAAGCGAGATGCTGCCGCCCTTTCCGGCGTTCACGCCGGGCGACACCGTCTTGGTCTTGCCTTGCGCCGAGATATAGCCCCCGCTCGAGGCATCGAGCCGGCCGCCGGCGGCAAGCCGAATACTGCCGGTCGAATCGAATGCACCGTCGGCACCCGTCGCACCGCTGCTCTTCTTGGTCGTGATCGCGATCGAACCGCCGTTGATATAGGCAGGCCCGGCGGCATCGGCGCCGTAACGGTTGAGGTCGTTGACGAAGCGGCCGCTGACGTCGATTTCGCCTCCGATGAAGACATCCGCCGCGATCGCGACGTTGTTGCGCGTCGGAGCCTGAAATCGACCGACCGTGCCGGTGCCGAACGCGCGCCCGATGCCATTGCGGTCGATGCTCAAGGAGACCGAGCCACCGGCTACGGCGATCCGGCCCGCCACGTCGATGGCGCCCCCTGCCTCGGCGGAGAAGGCGCCCCCCGGCGCGAGACTCAGCGTGCTGCCTTGCGCCACCAGGAGGTCGTTGGACTTGATGCTCAGCGCGCCCAGGCCGTAACTCGACAAGACATCCGACGACAGAACGGTCTGATAGGCGCTGCGGACTTCAAAGTTGTCGCCATTCACGGGCGACGCGAATTGGGCCGGGTCCGTCACGCCGTCGACGTGCGCGAGCTGGCTGGATTGCGCGAGTTGACCCGCGGCGAGCAAGGCACCGGTGATCGCAACGCTGGAAGGGGTCGTGAGGTCGAGCGATCCCTGGAAGGGCAGTTGACCGAGGCCGATCTGGCGCTCGCCGGCGACTGAGCCGAAATAGAGGACGCCCTCAAGCGACGGAGAAACGGTAGACACCGCCAATCCGCCGGCGGCCTGCCCATCGATGTAACCGGGTTCGTAAACGTTCTTGAACGCGTTCCAGAGCTCGACGACGCCCCAGCGCGAGTGGTTCACCGAAAAGAGACCGGCGATCCCCAGGTAGATCATGTCGGGGTCGGCGTTCTCCATGCTGTAGATGCGGCCGTCGATGCCGATCAGACGCGTCTTCGGCACAATGCCGCCGGTGTAGCGAATGTTGCCGCCGGCCATGTTGATCACCGAGCCGGCTTCCTTCAGCACACTTCTGCCTGCTGCAGGAACGCCCACGGAATTCGGCGTCAGGTCGGTGGCGAGAGTGACATCGCCGCCCGCAGTCATCAGTTCGTAGAGACTGCGGCCCTTGGCATTCACGGTCTCGGTGGCATCAGCAAGCGGCGTCCCGAGCCAGGCCGTTCCGTCTTTGCGCGTCCCGGACGCCCGAATGTCGATCCAGAACGTCTGGCCATAGAGCGGACCGCTGCGCTGCAGCGGCATATCGGCGAACTCGGCACGGGGTATGAACGAAATGAAATTGGCGGCAACCGGAAGTTCGACGTTTTGCAGGCCCGCCACGTCGATGACCGATCCAGAGGCGAGCAGGACCTGCTGCTCTCCGTCGATCGTCGGGATCGTGCCCTGGGGGTTGTTCGCGTCGGCGTTGGCATTAAACAACTGTCGCGACGCCCCGGACCCGCCAAGCCGCGTGGCATTGAGCGCGACCGTTGCCGATGGCGCCGAGATCAGCCCATTGGAGCCCACACTCACGCTGCGCTGCGCGCTCATTTCGACGTAAGCCGGCATGAACGTCTGGACGTTGCTGCCCGCGCTGGCCTTTTGGGGCAATTCCGAAGTCAATGGATCCGACCCCGGCCCCATGCTGATCACGCCATTCATGGCGACCCGCGTAGCGGCGTGGAGCAGCACCATGCTGTTGCGGCTGATGCTGGTATCGGCCGAGATCACTCCGCTCTCGCCGATTTCGACGTCGTTGCCCGCGAGCGTGACGATACCGCGCGGGGTCTCGATCAGCCCGTCGGCAACGACGCTGCCGGTGCCGTCCAGGTAGCGGCCGTTGATCGGGTTTCCGAGCTGGCTGCTCGACACCGTTCCAACATAGCCCGTCGAAAAATTCTGCAGCTGCAGGCCGCTGGCGCGGAAGGTCACGTTCGACGGCAGCACATCCGCCGGAAAGCCGGCGGCCTGATATTCGCCGGGCGTCAACGTCACGGCGCGCGTCGCCGCCATCGCGACCTGGCCCGCAGGCGCGGTGATTTGGCCCGAACTGCGCACGTTGGCGCCGAACAGATAGACGAACCCCGATGAATCGAGATCGACAATGTCGGTCTTGATCGTAGCACCGCGCTCGATCGTCACATCACCCGGCAGAATTGTCGTTGCCGCCAATTGTCCGGTGTTGAGCCCAGGCCTGTCGTCGAACACCGAGAACGAGAACTGATTTCCGATGCCGGTGTCGAGGAAGTACTTGTCGCGCGCGACCCGGTCGAAGCCCAGCTTGCCGACGTCGAGCGTCGACGCGACCAGCGCGTGCACGTTGACCTGCGAACCGGCGCCGAAGACGATGCCGTTCCGATTGATCACATAGACCCCGCCGATCGCGTTGATCTGGCCGAGAATCCGGCTCGGCGCGGCGTCCGGGTCGACGACCCGATTGAGCGCTGTCCAATCTGGCGCCGCCTGATTGAAATTGAGCGTCGTATTGCGGCCGACGTTGAACGTGTCCCAGGTGAGGATGGCCTTTGACTGCGTTTGATAGAGGTCGACCACGGTACGGCCATTGACGACGTTCTGGTCGATCGTCGACGACGCGCCCTGCCACATCGCCGGATCGGTTCTCACCTGGAACGAGGTCGACGAAATCGCGTCTGCGCCGCTCTTCGGCATCAACCCGCCGGCGGCGACGCCGTCCGGAATCGACGGCTGCGCGGAGAACAGACCGCGCGCGGCATCTTGTAACTGACGGGCCGCCTGGAGCGCGGCCGCCGCCCGCCCGAGTGACGCCTGCGCGCGCGCGGCCGCCGCGGCGGCCTGTTGCGCGGCCGCCTGCTGCGCAGCTATCGCCGCCGCCGCCGGCTCGACTGTCCGGCCGATCGAGTTGAGCGAGCGCGCCATGGCAGCCCCGCAAACCGTCACCAAGGCAATCATGCTGACGCCGCCGAGCAGCGCCGCAGTCCATGCGCGATGACGGGCCCGGGGGCGAACGTGGGTCATGGCATTCCATCCGCAGCATCGGTAGCAGCGCGTTGCCGGTCCCCACACGGGGTCGCGCAGCCGCTTCGGCAATTTACGTTTCGTTTACTGACGGCTGCGTGACTGTTTTGTGTCGCGTGGGGAACGCTTCAAGGCCCCGCACGCGCTGTTCATTTCTGCGCAGCCGGAAGCTGCGGAATCGGGCTGCGGAACGGATTGGCTTTTGGTGCCGGAGGCGTGACCTGCCGCGGCTGAAATAAAATTGCGGCCAGCCCAGGCGGCGTATTCTCGTTATTCACCAGAGCTCCCGGCGGCGTGCGGCCGGGTTGCGTTTCCCCTGCGGCATCAGCAGCCGGCGCGGCATTCGCCGCGGGACGGCTCAGGGGAATCGCAGGCGCGGACGGTACGGGCGGTGCGGCCGCGAGGGGTGGTGCCGCAGCAGCCTGGGTCTGCGGCGGCGGCAGAGCAAGGACCTTCGTCTGACTCCCCCTGGCGAGCGAAACCTCGCCGCGCTCGACTGTCCGCAACGTCCAACCTTTGTGACTATCCCCAGTTTTCAGACTCAGGATGGCTTTCGTGGACCCATCAAGGAACACGGCGATGCCTTCGGCTCCGGTGATCGTCCCGACAAGTGATATCTGAAGCTTTTCGGGCTCCGGCGCCTTCTTCGGCACTGTCGGCTTGGGAACAGGCGGCGGAGCGCTTGCAACGGCGCGCGCCGGAGCGCGCCGCGACGGCGCAAACAGGGGACGCTCGCGGGTGGCCGTGAGGCTGCGCAGCGGAATGGCCCACAGCGGATTGCTGCTCGGCCTGTGCCCGGTTGCAGCGGCGGGCGGCCGTTCCTGGGTCGCGATCCGGTCCTGCGGCGCAGAGGCCAACTCATCGCGCGTGTCGACAACTGCCGGAGAGGTCGCCGCAGCGGCATGCGCCGACCACACAACCAACAGAACAGGCGTCAGGAGCCGCATGTTTATTTCCCCTGCCACTGGCCGGAAACGGAAAGCAGCACCCTCAACCTCCCCGCCTCCGCCGCCCCACCACCGGACGGCGCCTGCACCACCATCTGGCCCACGAACAGGAACGGCATTCCGGCCTCAATGTCGTAAAGCAAATCCTGCAGCGCAGTCGCCTCGATCTCAAAGCTCGATGTCACAGTGATGAATCCGGCCTTCGACTGCGGCCCCTGCAGATCGACCTGGGTCGAGAGAAGGTTGCCGCGGGCTCGTGTGGTCGCCGCGGTGATCCGCCGCAGCAGCGTCGCTCCGGCGATCGACACGGTCGCCCCTTCAACGAAGGGAGATCCGGTCGGCACGCTGACATCCGATGCCGCGACGGCCGCACGCGCCGGACCGCGCGCTTCGAGCTGCCCCAGCAATTCGGCGCTCGCGGCAGCGGCCGCCCGGCGTTCCAGAAGAGCGGACGTGCTGTCGATTGCAAGCGCGACGAACATGACGACGATCGCCGCATAAAGCGCGACGGCGGCGGCCGGATAGCGGACAAGACATGCTTCGATCCGAGCAATCATGTCCCACCGCCGAAATATGGACGGATCTTCGCCTCGATGTGGAAGCGTTCGCCGGGTTCATTGGCGGCGCGTGTGGTCGGCGCAAAGAAGGCCGCGCGGCCGAAATATGGCGATTCCTCCAGGATCTGGATCAGTGCGGGCGCGTCGCGGCTGATGCCGATCACCTGCAGCTTGTCTCCATCGATGCGAACTTCCGTCGCGTAGGTGTTGTCGGGAAGAAGCGCCGAAAGCGCCTCCATAACCATCACTGCCGATGGGCTTGTCTGCTTGCGCTGTTCCAACAATCCAACCGCGGACTTGCTCACGTCAGGGCGGCCGCGCCGGAGCAATGCGCGACGTTCGGCGATCTGCCGTTGGAGTTGCTCGACGGACCCCTCGTAGTGGCTGCCCAGCACCGCGAGCGCTCCGCTCGAAAGCGCGGCAAGCGCCGCCGTTGTCGCCAGCACAATGATCAAGCCAGCGTGCAAACGCCGCGCATGCACCGCCCCTCCCCCATGCTCGCGGAACACCGTGACGCGCACCGGCTCCGGACCCGCCATCGTGGTTGTCACATCGACGGTCGCTGCGCCGACCTTCGACAGCGCCGCCGCCAATGTCGCGACCGACTCGCGCGCCGTCGCCACTACCGTAACCGTCATGCGTTCGCCAGCGATCCCGCGCGGGGCGGTCCAGTGGTACGCGGCCTCACCGGCCGTCCACGGAGTGAGACGATCGATCTGCGCGCGCACGATGCCGTCGAGGAATTCCGCAGCACGGTTGGGAAGGTCGAGCGGACGGAACAGAAATCGGGCGGGCCGCAGCACAAGATCGACGCGGGCGTTCTTGAGTGCGATCATCCATTCGGGAGGCAGCGCTCCGGCGATCGCGCCATCGAGAATCTCCAGCCGCTGCTCGCGGGGACCAGGGATGCTTTTTCCCGCGGCCAGCCGCATCACGAAGCCCCCGTCGCCGACCTCCTCCACCTCGACGCGTCTGGCCGACTTGAGGCGATCGAACTGCCCGCCGAGCGTGTCGGCGACGACATCGACCCAGCGCGCCGCGGCAGCTTTGATGTCGCTCCATCCGCCCATCGGTGCATGATCCCCTGCGCAAGCGGCTCCGGATCAACGAGTCTCAGCCGGCCGACGTCGTCCGCCCGTCGCGCGGTCTATATCATCGATCCATGACAATATGCGATATGGTTCGTTATATTGCGGTCCCTGCACCATGATAACGACCTCGGCGATACGGTGCTGCGCGCGCGGCAGCATGGTGAGCAGGCGGACACGGTAGGCGTCGCTGCCGCGGGTGGTGGCGCCTACCTGCTTATCGCCGAGCGCGCCAGCGACGAAGGCAGGATCTGCCGGCAGCCTGTCACGCTGGTCGAGGAACGCGTGCAGCCGGCCCGGTGTCATGTCAGGAAGGGCCGCGACGACTTCCGGCGGCGCATCAAGGACGTTCACCTGACGCATGCCGCTGTAGATCGTGACGAACGGCAGCGCGTGCTCGACGAGTGCCGGCGGAATCCCCTGCACCAGCCAAAGCTCATCAAGGTGGTGGAACGGGGCCCGCCGCGGCGGATAACCCAACCCGGCCGCCAGATAAAGTGCTTCTTCCTCGTCCGGCCCGTTGGTCTTCGGCCGGGCGCGCCATTTGACGATGCGCTCGGCATAGTTGTCGGCGGCCTCGGCGCGCGCGCCCAAAATCGTGAACAGCCCGGCGATCAGATTCTTCGGCGCCGCATTGAGGTCGATGCGAGCCGCCTCTGAGACGAACTCAACCACAATCTCGCCGCCGGCAAGGCGAAAACGAAACCCTCCCCGCGTCGGTCGCGGCACGCCGGCCGGCACGGATAGCCGCAGGGCGGTCAGTTCGAGCCCAGCAATGATCGCCGCCTCGCTCTGCAGGACGTCGTCGTTGACGGTCAATGCAACGGCGGACTGCGCCACATACGCCGACGCGACGCCGGCAAGCGTCGCGAGCGCCGCGAGCATCCATAACACCACGACGATGATGAAGCCGTTGCGGCGGGAACGCCCAAACGTCGGCTTGGGCCTCCGTCGCACGGACGCACCATCGTTGAGCCGTACCGGCATTATTGTTCGCTCGGGTCGGGTTCAGGCTCCGGCATCTGCATGCCGACATGAATGGCGGTGGCGGTCGACACGGCGAGCGGACGCTCGCGGACCATGTCCCGAACGAGGAAGCGCACCGCGCGCGGCAGTTCGCTACTTCCGCGCCACGCATCGAGCCAGATTCCATCGCGTCCGGCGTAAGCGAATGTCACCCCAAGCGGCGCCCGCAGGAGCACGACCGGATCGCGGAACGGCAGCCGATCGAGCACGACATTGCCCGGTTCCGTCGGCGCAAAGGGCGCGCGCGTTCGCACCAGCGTTCGCCCCGCCCCATCCGCTGTTTCGGCGATGCGCACGATCTCGAGCCCCGGCCGCGTATTGGGCCCGATCGCGGTGCGTACGAAAATGACGGACAGGGGCCCGCCGTCGAACGACGGCTGGGACGCCCGATTGAGCGAGACATATTCCGCCGCTGAGAGATCTGCGACCAAGCGATCGAGGGCAACCGCCACCTGCTCGTTGCGCTGCACCTGCGCGAGTCCGCGGTGCCAATTCGGAAGCCATTGGGCTGTCAGCGTGGCCAGCACGCCAAGGATGAGCCCCATGAGCGCGACGGCGATCAGCGCTTCGAACAGCGTGAATCCGCCCGTGGACTGCGCACGCGTGTTCATCTGACAGGCTGTCTCTGGAGCCGTACGGTCTCGAGCGTCAACAGCGCCCCGGATGGCGAGCGGACCCGCAGAATCACATGTTGCGGCGTCCACGCCGATCCCGACGCGACCGCTCCGCCACCGAAGAACGGCACCGCGGCCGCCTGCCAACGATGTCCGAAAACCTCGCCGGCGAGATCTCCCGAGGCCTGTCCAAGGTTGCGCGGAAGTCCCACTGAGATCAGCCGCGCGACCTCGACCTGCGCCACATGCTGCTCAAGCGTGCGCGCGCCGGTGAAAGCGGCCGCGTAGAGCGAACCCACGGACGCCAACATGGTCGCGACCAGGGCGAGCGCCACCACGACCTCGATCATGGTGAAGCCGCGCTTGCCGCGACGGCTAAAGCGCTGAGCGCGTGACAATGTCGATACCTCCCGTCAGCCAGTTCACACGCACCTCGTAAATGCTGCCGAACCGCGTCAGCCGGATCAGGCCGCCGCACGACATTCCCGTCGCGAAGAAGCTGATGGTCGACAGCGCGGGCCTGCCGTCGCAGCGGCTGGGCAACAGGGCGTCAAAGGCGACATCGTCCGCCACCTTCACGACACGCCCGCTGGACCCGGACACCAGCGTCCGTGCTTCCGCGTCGACGGTCGCCGCCACGACCGCACGTCGCCATAGCGCCGCGTTGCGATCCGCCTTGAGCAGAGTCGCGAGTTCCACGGCATAGGCCTGAAGTCGCGACTGTGACGTTCCGCTCGGCATGCGCGGCAACAGGATCGCCGCGAGCAACGCGACGATCGCGATCACGCAGACGATCTCGATCAGCATAAAGCCGGCCTGCCGATCACGCGGATCAGTTCTGCGACGACATGATGTCGGCTGCGGTTCCGGTCCCGCCCTCCTGGCCGTCCGCGCCGTAGGATCGCACGTCATAGGCCGCGTGCTCGCCCGGTTGTCTGTAGACATAGGCATTGCCCCATGGATCGTTGGGAACCGACCCGCCCTTGAGATACGGACCATTCCATGCCGCGGCGCCGCTGACGGGCCGCACCAGCGCCCCCAGTCCTTCGGCGCTCGTCGGATAGCGGCCGGCATCGAGGTAGAACAGGTCGAGCGCGCTGGCGAAGCTCTGGATCTGGATCTTCGCCGTCTTCACCCGCGAATCCGTCAGGTAGTTGAGGACGCGCGGGCCGACCAGCGCCATGATCATGCCGATAATCGTGATGACGATCAGCATTTCCACCAGTGTGAATCCGCCCTGGCGGTCACGCCCGCGCACCCGCATTCTTGTCATTGTCCGACGTTTCATGGGACCACCTTCATCCGACCACTTGCGTTATCGACAGCAGCGCCGTCATGACCGACACGATGAGCCCGCCCACCACGACACTGATGGTGATGATAGCCGCCGGCCCGACGAACCCGACGATGCGGTCCAGTTGGCGCTGGAGCTTGGCTTCGTAGAATTCCGCCACGCGCCCTGCGAGCGCGGCGAGTTGTCCGGTTTCTTCGCCCAGGCGCAACATTCGGACCGCCACCGGTGGCAGGATCGCGGACGCGGCGAGCGCTTCGGACAGCTTGCCGCCGTGCCGCACGCGATCCGCCATTGCGCTCCAAACCGCGCGTCTGCCGGTCGCTGCCATGATGTCCGTCAAGATCCGCAGGGTGGTTGTCAGCGTCACGCCGCTCGCGAGCAGTATCCCGAGGTTGCGGCAGAACAGCCCCGTGCGGTGAAACTCGAACACCGACGAAACGAACGGCAGGCGCGCAAACTCAGCCATGAGGGACGCACGGACGCCGGGCCGCCGCAGCAGGAACCCGCCTCCGACGACGACCGTGACCGCAAGGACGCTGAGTTCGATCGCATTTCCGCGCAGCAGGTCCGACAGAGCGAGGAACGTCTCGATCATCGGATCGGTCTTGGCGTTGAAGTCGCGCAACACCGAGGAGAATTGCGGCAGCACGAAGGACAAGAAGAAGACGAGCACACCCGCGGCCGCGAGCATGACGAACATCGGATACTGCAAGGCGTCGGTGATCTTGCGGCGCAGCGCCTCCGCTCGGCTCCGTTCGCTGCCGAGCGTCTCAAGAATGCCGTCAAGCGTTCCCGACATCTCGCCAACCTGGACCAGCGCAACGTACATCGCGGGGAATTGCGCCGGATGCGCGGCCAGGGCCTTGGCAAAACTTTCGCCCGCGAGAATGGCTGTCCTGATCTTGAGCACGACGGGCCGCAAGCGCCCGACGTCCATGTCGTTGGCAAGCAGCTCGAGCGCGTCGTTGAGCCGCGCGCCAGCCTTCAGGAGCAGCGCCAGGTCACGCGTGAAGACCGTGACGTCCTCGGGGCGCGGCCGCGACATCAGCGAGCGTGACAATCCGGCCCCGCCGTTTCCCCGGTCGGGCACCGTGTCGATCGGCACGAGGCCGAGATACTCGATGCGCTGGGCGACCTCGGCGAGGCTCGCGGCCGCGATCGATCCGGAGACCATCTCGCCCTTCTGCGTCAACGCGCGATAGCGATAGTTCGGCATCTCGTGTCTCAACGCACCGTCGTCACACGCAGAATCTCGGCAGCCGACGTCACACCGGACCGGCACTTCGCCAACCCGTCCTCGATCATCGTGGTCATTCCGTTGCGCGCGGCCACCTTGTCGATGGCCGCCCAGTCCGCCTGCGGGTCAATGAGGCGCCGAACATCCTCGTCGATCTCCAGAACCTCGAAGACGCCACAGCGGCCGCGATATCCGACGCCGCCACAACGTTCACAACCGGCTGGCTCATAGATAGTCTCCCCGACCTCGAGGCCGACCGCACGGTAACGCGGATCGGCCGCCACGTCGGACGCGGTCAGCGGCCTGTTCGTCTTGCATCGGTCGCACAACTGTCGGACCAGCCGCTGGGCAATGACCGCGCGCAGCGTGGACCGCAGCAGAAAGGCCTCGACGCCGAGATCGAGAAGCCGCGGAACCGCCGCGGCGGCGGTCTCCGTATGCAGCGTCGTCATCACCAGATGGCCGGTGAGGGCGGCATGGACGGCGATATGCGCGGTCTCGGAATCGCGCACCTCGCCCACCATGATGACGTCCGGATCCTGACGCACGAACGATCGCAGCGCCGCCGCAAAAGTCAACCCGATGGAAGGTTTGGCCTGCGACTGACAGATGCCGGCGATCTCGTACTCGACGGGATCCTCGATGGTCAGGATTTTTCGCGTCGGCTCGTTGAGGATGGAGAGGACCGTCGCAAGCGTGGTGGTCTTGCCGCTGCCGGTCGGTCCGGTCACGATGATCATGCCGTGCGGCAGCGCCAGCAGCCGCCGCAGGCGGCGTTCGTCCGCCTGCGAAAATCCGAGCTTGTCGACCGAGAGAAGGCCGCGGTCCCGCGGCAGCAGACGGATGACCGCCGCCTCGCCGTGCTGGGTCGGCATGACCGCAACGCGCATGTCCAGCTCCGCGCGCGCCACACGTACGCGCGCCGCGCCATCCTGGGGCAGCCGGCGTTCCGCGATGTTGAGCCCAGCGAGGATCTTGATGCGCGAGATCACCGCCTGGGGCAGCGCTCCGGCGGGGGCCGGCACCGGCCGCAGCAGGCCGTCGACCCGCATGCGGATGACGAGGGCGTTGCGTCCGGGCTCGATGTGGATGTCGCTGGCGCGCAGCTCCACCGCTGTTTCGAAGATGTCATTGACGGCGCGGACCACGGGAGCGCCGCTCGCGAGATCCCGCAGGCTGTCGATGTCGTCATCATGGCCCGGCGTGACGTCAGGCGCCTCGTCAGGTGCGACCTGACCGTCATCGAGACGCTGGTCGAGCGCCGTCGCGATGTCCTCGAACGAGGCAATGGTGATCGCCGGCTCCGTCCCGAGCACAATCGCCGCAGCTTGCGCGGCGGCATTGTCGAATGGATCCGCTAGCGCGATGGCGGCCTGCCCTGACGACAGCTGATAAGGAAACACCGTCATGTCGCGCAGGAAGCGTCTCGAGAACCGCAGGACAAGCGGTGGCGCCGCCATGAGTTCAGGCAGGCTCACCCGCGGCAGGTTGAAGAACCCCGCAACCTCCTCGGCGAAGTCCGCAGGCGACAGCTCGCTCGCTTCCCAGAGCTTGCGCAGGCTCGGCAGCAAGTCCGTCCTTGCCGGATCGCCGCCGCCGTGCGCCGCCATCCCGTCCGGCAGCGCGGACTTGCCGGAAAGATAGGCAGCAAACTCCGACAGGTTTTGCCCGGCCATCACACCACCACCGACCGCTCGCGCGCGAGACGGTTAACATCGATACATACGCAGATTTGTTATTGGATATGTGACGCATCCCTTTTCCGAAAGGAGCGTTATATTCCAAAGATTTACAGGAACTATGCACCGTGTCACCGCGCCCTAATATCACTGTCACATCCCGCGGATAACACTCATCGCCTCTGACCTTGAACGAGTCCTGCGCCACCCGACCCACCTTCCGGCGCAAGTGCCGAGTGAGACAAGAAGTGCGCCGATACCCAGCCGCGCGGATCATGTTCTTCGTGGCGCAAGGCGCCGTCTGTGCCGCATTACTCGCGGCCTGCAACCCATTGTGGGTCAACACCGACGATACCCGCGATCCCGACGTGTTCGAGAAGGTCCGCTCGATCGATCTTCTGCCACGCTTCCCCAAACAGGTGGCCCAGGGCGCCCCGCCGGCGGGCAATCGCGTGAGATCGACTATTTATGCGGGCGAGGCTTTGCCGGCGCCGGAAGCCGCCCAGGCTCGGCCGACGCCGAGCGGCGACGGATACGACCTCAATTTCGAGAACACGCCGGTCGCATCGGTCGCGAAGGTCGTGCTCGGCGACATCCTGGGCGTCGGCTACGTGATCGATCCGCGGGTGCAGGGCGTCATCAGCCTGTCCTCGGGCCGCCCGGTTCCCAAGGCGGACATTGTATTCGTCCTCGAGAACGCCTTGCGCCTCGGCGGCGTGGCGCTCGTACGCGACAGCGCGGCCTATCGGCTCATGCCGCTGGCCGACGCGGTTGGCGCGGGCGCGGTGGATACGGCCGATCGCATCGAGCCGGGATATGGCGTGTCGGTCGTGCCGTTGCAGTATGTGTCCGCGCAGACGCTGATGAAGCTGATCGACAGCTTCGCCACCAAGCCCGGAATGGTGCGCGCCGACGCTCCACGCAATTTGATTCTCATCCAGGGCACGGGCACCGAACGGCGCAATGCCGTCGACCTGGCACTCAGTTTCGATGCCGATTGGATGCGCGGGCAGTCGGTCGGCATCTTTCCCGTGAACAACAGCAACCCCGAGCCGATCATCGCCGAGTTGGAGAAGATCCTCGATACCGGTGAGAACGGCGTGGGGCAGAACGTCGTCAAGCTGCAAGCGATCACCCGCATGAACGCGGTGATGGCGGTCACCCGCAAGCCCGAGGTGCTGCGCCGGGTGGAGACTTGGGTGCGCCGGCTCGACGCCGCCGACACCGGCCGTTCCGGTGTCCACGTGTATCACCTGAAATATGGCGACGCGCGTCAGATTGCGCGGGTGCTCAGCGACATCTTTATCGGCGGCGGGAGCGCAGGCGGATCGCTCGACGGTGCGTCCGGAATCGCGCCCGGATCGGGCATGTCGGCGAGTTCGAGCTCGGCTCTCAGCCGCCTGTCGGCCAGCACGACACAATCGGGCAGCGCGCCGGGCGGGCGCGCGCTTGGCGGCAGTAGCGCAGGTTCGGCCGGCGCCAACGCGCCCAGTTCGGCGCAGAGCGGCCTCGCCGCGGGAACGGCGACGTCGCAATCCGGGAACCTGTTCGACAACCGGGCCGGCGGCGCGTTCGGGACATCAGGGGCGACGGGCGGCGCCGGCGCCGTATTGCCCGGCGTCCGGATCACGGCGGATACGGTGAACAACGCACTGCTGATCTATTCGAGCCAGGAGCAATACAGCACGATCGAGCGTACCCTGCGCCAGATCGACCGGCCCCAGCTCCAGGTCTCCATCGACGCGACCGTCGCCGAGGTCACCCTCAACGACAAGCTCAACTATGGCGTCCAGTTCTACCTGCAGAGTCGCAATCTCGGGCTGCCACCTGACCGCGGCTCGCTCCTCAACACGACCGCCGCCGAGGTCACGAACACACTGATCAACCGCGCCTTTCCCGGATTCAATTTTTTGGTCGGCCGGGAGAACCAGCCAAATGTCATCCTCGATGCCTTGCACGCGGTCACCGACGTGAAGGTGCTCTCGAACCCATCCGTGGTGGTCATCGACAACCAGGTCGCCACACTTCAGGTGGGGGACGAAATCCCGATCTCAACCGGCAGCGCCAACGTCCTGACCAGCAGCAACACCGTCGTCAACACGATCGACTACCGCAACACGGGCATCATTCTGCGCGTCGTTCCGCGCATCAACGCCAACGGCAACGTGCGGCTGGAGATCGAGCAGGAGATCAGCAACGTGGTGCCCAACTCGGGCGCCGGCACGCTCACCCCGACGGTGTCGCAGCGCAAGGTGCGCAGCTCGGTTGCGGTCGCGAGCGGACAGACCGTGCTGCTTGCCGGGTTGATCAGCGACCGCCAGACCGGCGGCCGTTCCGGCATTCCGGTGCTTGATCAGATTCCCGTCTTCGGAGAGGCCGCGTCGCACACCGACAAGAGCGTGCAACGTACCGAGCTGATCATCTTCATCCGGCCGCAGATCATCCGCGACGGCGTCGACGCACATTTCGTGGCCGAAGAGCTGCGGACCAAGCTGCGCGGCACGCTCAACGCGACTGCACCCGGGCCTCGCTATCGCTGAGATTGGGGGAGCGCATGCGCACGCCCGGAACCTGGTTCATCGCGCTGGTGCTGCTCTTGATGCCGCCTCTGGCAACCGCGTCTCACGCCGGCAGCTTCACCACCGGCAGCGCCGCCTATGGCCGCGGCGACTACGTGCGCGCGGCGAACATTCTGCTGCCCCTGGCCGAACGCGGGCACCCGCGCGCCCAGACCCTGATCGGTTTCATGTTCGCGACGGGCCGCGGCGTCCCGCAGTCGTACCAAGCCGCGAGCTACTGGTACCATTTGTCGGCGGAGCAAGGCGACGTTCAAGCCCAGGCACTGTTGGGACTGATGTACGACAAGGGGCATGGCGTTCCGCTGGACACCGTGCTTGCGTACAAGTGGCTCAATCTTGCTGCCGCCGCGGCGCCTAAACGCGAGCGCGATTACTACGAACGGCTGCGCAACGCGGTTGCGTCCAAAATGACACGATGGCAGATCGCGGAGGGCCAGGCCCTGGCGCTCGCCTTCGTGCCGCGACGGCCGCCGTTTTAGTTGCGTGGGCGTCGATCGGAACCCGGACTCATTACGGAAGGACCGTCGCTTCGAGCAGCCAGCAGATCCAGATTGCCGGCGCGAAGAAGGCGCCGAACGGCAGGCGCGAGGCCGCCCGCAGCGGACGCCGCAGCATGTGCTGGCGCAACGCATAGACCGCGAGTGCCGAAACAGCGGCAATCTCGATCGCAATCGGCAACGCAGTCCAACCGAGCCAGAGGCCGGCGACCGCGCCGAGCTTCACATCTCCAAACCCCAATCCATCCAGACCGCGCACATATCGATAAGTCACGCGGATCGCAAACAGCACGAGCGCGAGGGCGGTGGCGCGCATGCCGGCCGCGACGAGGATCTGCCAGTCGCCGGCCCCGAGCACGGCCACATAGCCGATGCCAAGCACCAAGCCAGCCGCATTCAGCGTGTCGGGGATGATGAAGTGCCGCGCGTCCATCGCCGCGATGGCCAGCATGATCACCGCAAGACCCGCGCCGAACCAACCAGCCGGCGCGGACACCGCCAGCAAGCTGATGGCCACGGCGACCGTTGCCCCCACGACGGCAGTGATGTCCCCCATCAGGAGGCGGCTGGCTCGCAATTCCATGGGACGAAGTGCCGGCACGCCCGCCTTGGCACACAGCGGGGTCGGATGATGTGGAGCGCGGCCTCAGCGCGAACGCCGAACGCGCGTCTCGGTGCGACTGCGAATTTCTTCTTCCAGCTTAAGCTTTTCGAGCAACAGATCCGTGACAAGCCGCCGTAGCCGCAAATTCTCAAGCTCAAGCTGGCTCATCGTCCCGCGCGGCCGTGCCTCGAGGTCGATTGCCTCGGAAGCGCCGCGCGACCGCCCCGCGCGCGCTGGAACATCATGGCCTTTGCGCCAGCGGTGGTAGGTCATGATGCTGACGCCGAGAGCCTTGGCAATCTCCCGCTGAGACTTGCCCTTTGCCGCGAGTTCATTGGCCTGCGCCAGCTTGGTCGCTATCTCGTCAGCAGCGTGCCGCCTGCCCACCATCTCGTCGACTCCCAGCCGAATCGCCACCCTTCGTCCGCGAAGATTGTGGTTTTTTTGAACCGTTTGCCAGCGGCTTTCCATGGCACCGTTGCCAAACTGCAACAAATCCCCCCGGCGGATGCAACGTCCTCACCCATCCGAACGTCACCCTGTGAGCTCTCATGCGACAGGAAAGGGGCGAAATGATAGCGGCGGCGCATGCCCAAATCGGATATCGCAAACCGGCAGATCCGCGTGATGCGGCCGATATGCCGCCAGCCTCAGTACGCACGGGGGCGTAACAGTTCGAACGCGGTCCGCAGCATGATGCGCAGATCGAGCGCCATGCTCCAGTTGTTAATGTACCATAGGTCGCGCCTGATCCGTTCTTCCATCAACTCCAGGCGCGGCGTCCCGCCGCGGAAGCCCTCGACCTGGGCCCATCCGGTGATGCCGGGCTTGACGTGGTGGCGAAATGCATAATCTGCGATGACTTGCCCGTACTCGTCGTCATGGGCCAGGGCGTGCGGGCGCGGCCCGACGAGAGACATATCGCCACGCAATACATTGAATAATTGTGGCAGTTCGTCGATGCTCGATTGCCGAAGGAAACGACCGATTCCCGTAACGCGCGGATCACTCCTGACCGCCTGCACCACCGCCGGACCATCCTCCAGCACGCGCATGGTCCTGAACTTGTAGATGACGAATGTCTTGCCGTTAAAACCGCGACGGCGTTGCCGGAAGATCACGGGGCCGCTCGATCCCAGCCTGATCGCGACGGCACTCACGAGCATCACCGGCGAGAGCAATACCAGCGCCGCCGCAGCAACCGCGACATCGACAGCCCGCTTTGCCGCGCGTTCCAACGGGGTCAACGGTGCGCGATTCACCTCCACGACATAGGCGTTGTGCCCTGGCCCCAGTTGACCGAGGACGTGTGATAGCGCGCGGTCCGGGAGCAACCGCACCGGAAGCGGCATCACGCGCAGGCGCCCGAGCAGTAGCTCGATTTTCTGGATATCCGACCACGGCAGCGCCAGTACAACCTCGTCGGCGGCCGTGCTACGCGCTTGTTCGAGAGCACACTCGATCGCTTTCTGACGCAAGTGCACGTTTCGACCCACCTCGCCGTCGGCAGGCAGGGTGACGCGCTCGGTCTCGTCCATTCCGAACATCAACAACAGGTCTCGCGCGGAGAAGCGCGACAGCTCTGACGACGTTCCGATCAGAATGACGCGGCGCCCGCGAATGGCTCCCGCAATGAGGGCCGAGCCCAGCCACTGCTTGGCCAGTCGCCGCCAGAGCACGAGACTTACCCCGCCGAGCAGCGCGAAAGTGACCGCCGATCCGCGGGAAACCTGCTCGCCAATCTTGAAAAGGAACAGCGCGACCGTGAGCATCAGGACCGCAAGTGCCCAGCTCACCCAGATGCGCTGGTCATCATGGCCGCGCGCGACCAACGTATCGATCCGATAAATGCCCAGGCGATGACCTGTACCCGCGAAGGTCACGCTCGCGACGATACCGAAGCCGGTGTGAATACCGAGATCCCCGATCCCGTTGTTCACGGCAAACTGGTACGCGGCGCCCCCGAGAATGGCGCAAGCGAGAACCACGGCCGCATCGCCGAGAGCGAACATCGGCGCGATGACGGAGAATGGCACTACGCTGCGAGTCGGCCGTGCCGTCTGCCGCCGCGCCTCAAGAAGACTGGTCACGGATCCACGCCCGCTCACCGTAAATGATACATATCATAATTGTGATACGGGTGGAACACGTAACAATTGTTTCAGCTGCATGACGGCGCGTCATACGCGTCGTCACGTTTGAGCCGCCGCCGCGATGCGCCGCGGTTTGCAACCGTCAGCGGGATGACGCCGGCTGGACGGGGGACGCGCCGTTCTCGAGCAGCTTCGACAGCGCGATCTCGTTGATCACCGGCGGCGATTGCTTGAGCATCCCTGCAAGATAGTTGCGGCGGCTGGCCTCGGCGCGCTCGGCACGCATGCGTTGGACCAGTGCATCCTTCACCTCGGCCAACGGCCGGGTGTGCGACGGCTGGGTGTCGATCAACTTGACGATATGCCAACCGTTGTCGAGCCGGACGGCATCGGCGACCGCCCCCTTGGCAAGGCCTGCGACCTGGCTGCGAATTTCGGGGCGCAGTTCCGCCTCGGCGATCCAGCCAATGTCGCCACCGCGCTCGGCGCTGGCCGCATCGTCGGATTCGGTCTTGGCAAGCGCAGTAAAATCGGCGCCCGGCTGCTTCGCCTTCTTAAGCACGGCGTCGAGCTTCTTGCGTGCGGCATCCTCGGTCGCCTTGTCGGCACCTGCCGGCACTGCAATCAGTATCTGTGCGAGTTGGAAGCGCCGGGGCACCAGAAATGCGCTGGCGTTCGCGTCATAGACGGCCTTGACTTCGGTCTCGCTGGGAAACGTTTCAGGCGGCAACGTGACGGACTGGAGATAGGTCTCGACGATCAAAGCTTCGCGCGCACGCGCGAGTTGCGCCATGACGGCCGGCTGCTGCTCCCATTTCTTGGCGAGTGCTTCGCTCAGGACCAGCCGGTTGGCCAGCAGGGCACGCACGGTCTGGCTGAGCAATGCCGGATCGCGAGCAAGCGCAGCTTGTTGCCGGGCATCGAGGGTTACGAATACGGATCGCAGCTCTTCGGCCGTGACGTCGGTGGCGCCGAGACGGGCGACAACCTCGTGATCCTTGATGGCGAATTCGGTGGGCCGCGTGGCCGATCCGTGCGCCACCGGGGCCGAGGTTCCGGTGCGAACCGGCGCGGCGGAACGCGAGCCCGCCGACTGGGACGCGCGCGATTGCGGGGCAGCGGACTGCGCGCGCACGCTCTGATCCCCTGCCACCAAGAAGAAGGCGGCAGCAACGGGCAGAATTGCAATGAACGGCTTCCGGCTCATGGCTTCACACTCTGTTCGAGGACCTTGTCGCGATATTCCTGCACACGATTCTGATGCTGCACGCGGGAGTGGCCGATCAGTTCCTCGTGGACCACGATCTTGTCGAGTACGCTCATGCTCTCGAACTGATTCACGATCTCATGGCCGATCGTGACGAGCCGGGCGTTCTTCGCTTCGCACGCTTTATTGTTGGCCGTCAGCGTCGTCGCCTCGCGCTCGAGCTTTGCGCGTTCGGATTCTTTCGCCCGCGCGACAGCCGCCGCCTCTCCGTACGCAGACTTCCACCTCTCCAGAGTCTGGTCGCGCTCCTCAAGGCGTTCGTTGAAGTCCTTCACCGCCTGCCGATAGGCCTGCTCCGCCTCCTTGACCTGGGCGCGCAGGGCCGTGTTCTGCTTGCGCAGACGATCGCGATCGCGGTCTGCCTCGAGCTGCTTGGCCTGCAACACCGCCCGTTGGTCCTCAAGCGAGCGGACCTGCGAGGTGGCGCTGCGCAGGGCTTCGCGCAGACGATCGACTTCCGACTGCGCCTGGACCATGCCCGGTGCAAGTGACATGGGCACGACGAGGAGCCAGAACAGGCGCCGCATGGTCAGAACCTCCCGTTGATATCGACCTGCAGAATGTCAACGGCATAGGGTGCGCCAGCGACCTGGTTGGCGCTCATCCAGCGCGCCGTTGCCCATACGTTCGGGCCGAGACCGAGATTGGCGCCGACAAAGTAGCCCTTGAGGTTGGTGCCGCCGAAACCGAAGTCGGAATCGGTGAAGGCGTCGATGACAGCGTCGGACTCCAGGTACTTGTAGCCGACGTGGAAGTTCCAATCCCAGAGTTCCTTGAGTTCGCGGTGACCGACGGTGACCCGGCCAAGCCAGCCCTGGTTGCCTCCGACATAATTGGCATTCGTTGATCCGTCGACCGGTCCTGCCGGCAGCGGGTTGAGCAGCGCCCGCGCAGCGACGTCGCTCTTATGGAACGCGGTGTTCACGACATACTCGCCGTCGAGAACGACGTGCGCCGGGTGGAAATGGCCGAAGTCAAGGCGGCCGTTCACCACGATGTTGCGGAAGCCCGAGGCCAAACCGAAATATTGATATCGCGGTTCATTGATATTCGAGATGTCGCGCGCAACGATATCGCGCAGCGCCATGTAGGTGTTGCCCTTCTGAGCGAACGAGGGTCTCGTCAGATCGGTGTTGCAGGCGTCGCTGGTGGTGGAAGCGAAGCACGGGTCCGACAGCCGGCCCTGCACGTTATTGAAGTCGTAGTAGGCCGCGCCGACGGTCGCCTCCACGTCCGGCACGGGCCGAAGATGGGCGCCCAATTGCGCGCCGTACATCCACTTGTCGTTGCTCGGGAACTTCGCGACGCCCGTGCTTGGGTCGAGATTCGAGCCGGCGTTGAGGTCGGTGTTGAAGACGGGAAACACGCCGCCGACTGCGAACGGCGTGATACCGGGCGCCACCTCGACCTTGGCCTGAGCGGCGAAGCCGTCGAAGCCGAGGTCGCGATGATAAACAAGATCCGTCGGCGTAAAGAACGGGTTGTCGAAGCGGCCGACACTGAAGGTGAGGTCCGGAAACGGGGTGTATTTCAGGAAGGCGCGGTCGAGCCAGATTGCATATTTGCTGAAGTTGCCCCCGGAGCCACCGAGCGTCTGGTTGAAGGAAACCGGCGCATGGCTGTCGCCCGTGGCAACTCGCAGGCCGGCCCAGAATCCCTGATACAGGTCCGCTTCCAGGCCCAGGCGCGCGCGCAGCCGCAGCCGGTTACGATCTTCGCTGGTGTTATAGGTCGGCCAGAAATACGGGTTCGAATTGAAGTTCAGGTCGTATGGCTGGCCCGTGTTGATCGCGTTGTAGTTGACCGAGTACGGATAATTTCCCGGCGGAAAGAACGCTGCTTCGTAGCGCACACGCACATCACCCGAAATGCGGATGCGCGAGGCCCATTCCGGCAGCGTGCCCGGCGCGACCCAGCCCTCCTTCTTCGCCTTCTCGATCACCTCCTTCTTGATGTCCTCGCGGATCTGCTTCTTCACGATCTCCGGGACATAGGTGACGCGCTTCGTCCCTGGCGGCGAGACGGCATCGGCGGCAGCGGAGGCCGTCTTCTCCGCGCCCTCCGCCTTCGTTGCCGCTTCCCGCACGGCTTGGCGCGCGACGTAGGCTTCGTCGTCAGCCTGCTTGATCAGCGCGGCAGCCTGTTCCTCGGTGATCACGCCCTGCTTCACCAGCAGGTTGATGAGGTTGATGGTGGCATTTGGCGACGGCGGCGGGGTGCGCGACACCGTGGGGCGCGGACCGGACGGTGCCTCGACGTTATCTTGTGCCGCCGCAGGCAGCGCCGACGCCGCAACGCAAACCGCCAGTGAAATCGACCCCAAGCCCGCTTTCTTCGTACGCACCATGACTCAACCCTTCTACTCGGAACCACACCACGCAGGCCGGACTCACCCGGGCTTCTGCGCGGTCACTCGCGTAATGATCGGCATCGGCATGTCTCTCGGCGGCGGCTCACGCAGCACCAGGCGGCCGAGCACCTGATCGCGGATGACAGCATCGAGTTCCGCATCTCCGGTCGATGAGACGAGTTGCACGCGGCTGATGCGACCGACGCTGTCAGACCACAGACGGACCTGGATACGCAGAACCGCATGGCGCGTGCGCTCGTTCGAGCGCAGCGCCGACGCGATCTGCGACTGCACGATGCTCGAGTACCAGCCCCAGCGACTGCCGCCCCCAGCACCGCCTCCGCCGCTGCCCCCGCCGACGCGGAACGGCGAGTTTCCGGGCCCGGCTTCGCCGTCCAGTCCGGGCGGACCGTCGAGCGCCTCACTGGGATCGGGAGGCGCGTCATCCGGCGTCTCGGCCGGCGTTTCCTCGATGACTTCTTCCTTGATCGGCGTCTGCTCGACGACCTTCTCTTCCGGCTGCTGCTCGGGCTGCTGCTCCTGTGGCGGGGGCGGGGGCGGGGGCGGCGGAGGCGGCGGAGGCGTAACCGCCACGACCGTGAACTCTTGCACTCTACGCGGCGGATCGCCTTCGCCACCGAGCAGAAGCATCGCGATCCCGCCGAGGATCACGAGCGCCACCGCGCCGGTGCCGAACATCAATGCGTAGCGCCGGCCGTCGCCGGAGTCCTCCTCGATGCGCTCGCGTCGATTCATCGCCCCCTCGCCGCTCAGCGTGCCGATGGCTTGGTCGCCATTCCGACCTGCGTGAAATTCAGGCGCCCGAGGAGATCGAGCACGTCGACGATGTTCTGGTACTGCGCCTGGCTGTCGCCGCGCAGAACGATCGGAAAATCGGGCGTCAACGCGCGCTGCTGCAGCAGCCGCTGCTCGAGCTCGGCAAGCGTGACCGGGATCGTGTCGAGGAAGATCTTGCCATCGCTGGTGACGGTGATGGCCTTCGTGGTCTGCTGGGCAAGGCTCGGTGCGGCGCTTGCCTTCGGCAGGTTCACCTTCATGCCCTGCACCGTCGCGGTCGTCATGATGATGAAGATCACCAGGAGCACGTAGGCGAGGTCCAGCATCGGCGTGATGTTGATGTCGTCGTACGGCTTGCTGTCGGACTGGACGTGCATGGATCACTCCGCAGCCATGCGGCGCGGCTCGTCCGGGCGCGCGTGATACGACTCGGCCATCCTCGTGATGAACTCATCGACGAAGACCTGCATGTCGTTCGTGACGTCTTTGATGCGAGTGATCAGGTAGTTGTAGCCAAACAGCGCCGGGATCGCGACGCCGAGGCCGGCGACGGTCGCAACCAGTGCGGCTGCAATGCCGGGCGCGATGGCGTTGACATTCACGTCGCCGGTTGATGCGATTGCGGCGAAAGTGATCATCACGCCGACCACGGTGCCGAGCAGGCCGAGGAACGGACCGCCGGAGATCGCGATCGTCAGCACCACCATCAGCTTGTTGAGCCGCTGCGACTCCTGCACGAAGCCGCTGTCAAGACTGGCGCGAATAACCTCGATCGCCTGCGGCGAGAGAACGCGGCCGGCTCCGTTGGCGGAAAAGCGGCGCCGGACTTCCTGTGCTCCCAGGTGGAACAAGCGATAAAGGGGCGCTCCGTGGATCGACTTTCGATCCTTCGGAGATGCGCTTTCGTCGAAATCGCGCTCCTCGTCCGCATCGAGCTGCAGCAGGCTGTCGAGGTCGGTCGCGCCTTCGCGGAACCGGGTGATGAAGAGCTTGTTACCCCGGCTGGCCTTGTTCAGATACGACGCCTTGTCGATCATCACGACCCAACTGATCACCGCCATGATGGCGAGCAGGCCGATGACGATCCAGCCGTCGAGGGTCACCGACTTGAGGATCACCGCGAAGTAGCCGCTGAGCCAGCTCGCCGTCTCTTCGTCCACGCTGAACGAGATCAGCTTTGCCTGCTCCGGTCCCTGGCCGATCGCCGCAAACTTGATGAAGCCGGCCGGGCGCGCGATCTTGGAGATCTGGAACTCGTCGATGTCGCCGGAAAATCCCGTTGGAGCGGCCGCTGCGGCGGGCGTCTCCGCCGCCGGGGGCAGCGTCGTATCGGCGGTCTCGGACGGACTCGCAGTTGCGGCAGGAGCGGTGGTGGCGGCGCCGCCGCCGGTGCCGCCATCGCGTCCGAGGGAGGCCGCGCCGGACATCGCCGGCAGCGCCGCGGCGAGCGTTGCTGCCGGCGCTCCGTCCACATACAGCGTGATCGTTCCGGCGTTCGCCGTGACCGCCAGGTGCCGCCACGTGCCCGGCGTGATCGCGGGAACTTCAGCGCTACGCTGAGCCGTCCCGGCGCTGGTCACCTCGACGAATGGCGCGCCGTTGTCGAGCCCGATGACAAATCCGTTCTGTCCCTCGCGACGCGCATAAAGCGGCGCCTGCGGCTGCGCAGCCGTCGCCTTCACCCAAAGCGACACGGTCAACGCGCCGTTCTCGGCGACCGCGAGCGGCGGCGAGGCCGGCAGCGCGATCGCGCTCTCTCCGTCAAACCGCGCGCCCTGCCCGATGATGGCGCCATCCGCACCGGGCACCATCGTCTGTGCGCTGTTGGCCCAGGCGGTGACGTCCTGCGCCGGCACGCCGCGATCGGCGAAGTGATAGACGAGAATAGTGTCGCCGTCGTAGGTGGCTTTTGCATCCACCGCGGTCGGCGCTTTCTGATTGCCGTAGTACAGCCAGATCTCGGTCTTGGCGCCCGGCTTGAGATCGGGCACTCCGACCCACACCAGGGCTTCGCCAAGCAAGGAGTCATATTTCTCGACGTGATGCTTGAGCGGCGTCTTGTCGTCCCCCGCAATGAATCGCAGGTCTCCGCCGTCCTCTTTGGCCGCCCCAAATCGGAAATTGCCCACGTGCAGCCGCACGAGGACAGGCGTCGTGCCGATGGGATCGCTGATGTTGGCCCCGGACGGCCCGGTATCGATCGTGATCTTCTTGCGCAACGTCCACTGGTCGTTCCACCACGCCGCCGCGGCGCCCGGCCACAGCGTGACGAGGATCGCCAGGCCAAGGCCGAAGACCCCTGCATATCCGGCGCCGCGCGAAATCGCTCGTCCCAGGAACGTGACGCTCATCAGAATTCTCCCCAAACGCGGAAGCTGACGCGCGGCTCATTCGCGACCGTCACCTGCTGGCTGACCAACGGAATCCCCACGAGGATCATGCCTTGCAGGTACTGCAGGAGCTTCACGCGCGTACCAACGCCGTAGCTGGCCAGATCGAATTGCGCCTGCTGCTCGATCAGCGGGTCGAAAATGCGGACACGGCCCGCGTCCGCGAACACGAAAAAACGCCAGTCGTCGATGACATTCACCTTGGCGGGGTCGCGTCCGTCCCGCTCGAAAGTTTGCTCGAAGCGCGGCGCCAAGTTCGGCGTGCGCAACTCGGCGGTGGCGGCGACGCCGTAGTCCCCAAGGGCCTCCGACTCGAGATAACCGCGCACCGTATCGAGGCCGCCAAGACTGAACTGCTCGCTCGAGACCAGTGGCTGGTCGGCTATCTGGCCCTGAACCTTCCCGTAGAGCTGAAAGCCGTGCGGCATGTCCCGGGTATGCGCGATGTCGCCGCGCAACGTGATGAAGCTGGCAGTTGCCTTGTAGCGCTTGGCGTCGAACTCCTGTGGGTCGCTGCCAAGGCCGCGCACGCCGGCGGAGATCGTCGCGTTGAGTTGCGTGAGGCTGCCTTCGCCCTGCCAAGTGGCGCCGTAGGTGGCGACCAGCGGCACGTAGACGACCGGTGACGAGAATTCGTCCTGGCCGAGCGACAGCGTCTGCTGAAAATCCTTGTAATCGGCACCGACCGAGAGCGTGTGGAACAACTCTCCGCGATTGGGAAGCGTGATGACGGCGCGACCACCAACAACCTGGCCGGGCCCAACCACGTTGGCGCCGCCCACCGTCGCGACCGAGCTGTTCGACTTCAGCCCGTAGACCAACAGGTTCACGTGATCCCAATGCGTGCGCGCCAAGTAGGACGCGGAGATGACGCTCGTGTCCTCGCGGCGCATTGGCGCTTCCTGATAGAGCACATTCAACGAATGCCCGCGTTGCCAGAGATTGTCGTAGCGGAGCGACACGCTCGCCCGCAGCGGCGTCGTGCTCGGGCTTTGCCGGTTGTTGAGCTCTGCGCTGCCGTGCAGGGGGACCTTGTCCTCCACGTTGAGATCAACGTCGACGGTGCCTGGCTTCGTACCCGCGCGCAGCGACGGTGTGACCCGGCGGTCCGGCCACTGATTGAGCGAGACGATGTCCTTGGTGACGTCCTTGAAGTTCGGGAGATTACCCTCCCGCAACGAAGGCACTTTGCGTTTGATCTGCTCCAGGTCGAAGTAGCGGGAGCCCTTGACGCGCAGGCGTCCAACCGTGTTCTCCGTCACCTTCAGGACGATGAATCCACGGCGCGCATCCTGCGGCGGAACGGACACGCCGACCGTCTGAAAGCCCTTGTCGTGGTAAGCCTTCTCCAGCGCGGCGCGCGCTTTCTCGACATCGGACGAAGTCCGGTTCGGTCCGAGGAACGGATACACGGCCTCTTCCACCTCGATCTGCGGAAGGCGATCCGCTCCTTCCACGCGATATTCGTCGATGTCGAATCGAACCAGTTGTGCGGGTGGCGGCGACGCGGCGCTCGGATCCGAAGGCGCCGACGGCGTGCGGCTTTCGGTCGCTCCATCAGGCCGTTCAGGCGCCCGCGGCGCACCCGTCTGCGTCGAGCCGTCAGCAGGCTGCGTGTGCTGGGCGACCGGACCGGGCTCCGACGGCGCGGCCGACGCGGCGCTCAAGATCGCCGTCGCCACGACCACGCTGCAACAGACCATTCCGATCCGGCCCCCGGTACTCAACACACCCACTGACGCCCCACTTCGTCACGCGTTGATCCAAATCGTCCAGCAACATCGATCTGCCGAGACGGGCCGCGTCTGGTGCGCGCACTCCATTTGGCAGCCTCACGCGTTCGGTCATCGAAGGCATTCCCAACAACGCCTCTGCGCGACATCCTGGCAGCCGCCGACTGTCAGGGCCGTCACGGCCACAACGAACCTCCTCGTTCGGGATACCGTCGCCGTGCCGGCATCGCGTGACCTTCGAAAGCCCGCCTCCGCCGGACCGGTCACACCGCGATCCCGCCACGGATCCCGGAGGGATCGTGCACGGCTCTCGCGTCCGGCCGCAGACGGATATCAACGCAATATGAACGGTATGTGTCGGACGGAACGTTATGTTATCGTTGCGATAACATGCGTCTGTGTCGGCGCCCCCGCGCACGGCGCGTGGTCAGCGTGCCCTGACGGCTGTGATCGTCATCGTGATCGCGCGCAATCGGTTGTTCAGCGCGCCAAGATCGACGCCGCCCGATTTGCCCGCGAGGCCGCGCCCTCTCGCACGGATCAGCGCTGGCGCTCCAAACGTCGGCTGCGGCAAGACGCCGCTCACTGGATAGCCGCGTGCGGCCAATCCCGCCCGCACCCTGGCGCAATATTCGACCGAGCGGAAGGAGAAGCGTGTCTCGCCATGGCCCGCACGATACTTCATGGCGGCCGTGCAGATGTCCTGCTTCCCGAGAAGCCATGCGCCCGCGAGATATCGCGCCCCGTAGTGGATGTTGATTTCAGGCACAGCGAGTTCCGACAGCGAGCCGGCGAAGCCAAGCATCCGCGCTGTCGCCGGCATGATCTGCATCAGCCCGATCTCGCCGTCGGCCCCCAGAGCCCCGGGATCATATCCACTCTCGGTCGCCATCACGGCTTCCAGGAATTCTGGTGGAAGGCCGAAAGCCGCGGCTTCGCGCGCGACGATCGCTCGGTATGGATTGGGACCGGTGCCGCTACGGCGCGACAGGCCGACTGATTGAGTTCCCCGGGAAGAAAATTCGACGCGCGGGCCCGACGACAGCACGGACGGCGGCGGGAAATCCGCGGCGCCCAACGCCCTCACCTGCGGCACGGAGACTGAAATCGCGGGATTTTCGCCGTCGTTATCGACAGCGAGCGTGTCGTCCGCCCACGCAGGGGGCAGCCAGAGCGCAAGCCCGATAACAGCCAGGATCAGTGCGCGCCGGCAGCGTGGATCAGCGCCTCGGCGCAAAGACCGGCGGCGGCGGCCGGTAGGGAAACGCCGACCGGCCGTAGTTGGGACCATACTGTTGGCGGACGGCTGCTTCGTTGACATTGCCGATCTTGACGTCGGGAGAGCGAGCATCCAGCGGCGGCAGGTTGAAGGAAGGATTGGCTCGGTCAGCCTCGCGTTTAAGCCGTTCGTTGAGACAGCCGTATGACCGCTCGTTCCCGATCTGGACGTCGACGCAGCGCTCGAAACTGACCGTCGGCGACGTTTCGCCTCCGATGACCAGCTCGCCGGGCGCTCGCGGTCCGAGAGCCGAGTTCTGAGCAAGTGCCGAGATGGTCATTGCGATCCATGCCGTCGAAATGAACGCCAGCATCCGAAGATCAGCCGGCTCGCGCCGTAACGACGTCATGGTCATAGTCCGTGCTCCGCCATGCTTGGCGCCCCTTGGCTGCGCGCGGCATCGTTCGTGTCGGCGCCCAGCCAACCGCCGCGCGCGAGCGCGGGTTCCCGCCGATCACCACGAATATAAGTCACAGTCCATAACACAAAATTTAGCGCAGCCCGGCGGATCGCGCGAACACCGTCAGGCGGTTTAACGGATTGTGAGGGGCCTTCGTGCCTTGCTTGCCCGGAAATGGGGCATATGATGTTCATTATCATCAGTATCTTGACCGGCGCGGTACTCGGCACTCGCTATACGATCATAAGCCTGATCCCAGTGGCGATCTGCGGTCTGGCCGCCCTGACCGTGATCCATGTCGCGGGAGGCGAGATCGCCTCGGGACCGACTGCCTTTTTGTCCTGGATTGGCCTGCAAGGCGGATATGTCGCCGGCGTCGTTGCGCGCCCGGTGATCCTCGGATCATTCGCGCGGGCGCCTCGCAGCCGAGGCGTCGCATCCGTCGTTGACGATCGGGCCAGGCCGGAATCGTTCCGAGCGGGGTGACTGGGGCCTGCGGCCAGAGTCACCTAATTCGTGGCCACCGTCGACCAGAACAGCGGATTGCGAGGCGACTGCAGCCGCACGAAGCGATAGCGGGTCGCGCTCCACGGCTTGATGTGCGGCGTGAGATTGTCCGCGACCAGATCGCCGGTGCGGGTCCGGATGACGAGCACGAGATGCCCGTCACCTGAGGGCAACCCGACTTCCGCGAGAAGCAGGGCACGCGCCGGCCAGCCGCGCTGTATCAGTTCATGCCGCTTGGTGACGGCATAATCGTTGCAATCTCCCGTTGGAGGCGAGATGAGCCAGCGCTCGGCTGCAACGCCAGCGGTGTTGACGTGAGGCCGGATTGCCCGATTGACCCGCAGATTGACGGCCTTGAGATCTTCCCAGCGCGCCGCCGTCAGTTCAACCGCCCCACCCCGAAAGATCGTACGGCGGACTCGGCAGTCGGCCGGATATTGCAGGCAGAAGCGCGTATGGGCCATGGGCGCCAGCGTCGGCTCACTCAGGCGGAGCCGCTCGATCTGCTGCTTGAGCAGACGGGGAAACCCCTGGAATGAGGCAGCTGCCTCTCCCTGCATCAGCGCCAGAAGAACGAAGGTGGCTCCCAACGATGCAACTGCACGACGCTTCACGATCCCGTCTCCCCACATGCGATGGAGACTACGGGCAAGATTTTTCAGGCACGTTCAAACGATCGTCGCGAATTGAGGCAATTGTGACAGACCGTGTTCAGCAATTGTTGATGATTAACAATGATGCATCATATTGAACTATCCGATGTGAGATCGGACTCGCCGGCGGTGCCGCCGGGGCGACGTGTCTATGCGGTTGGCGACATTCATGGCCGGCGCGATCTGCTGGCCCTATTGATGGACCGGATCGACGCCGACAGCCGCAGCCGGCCGGTCGAGAAGCCCGTGGAGATCTACCTCGGAGACTACATCGACCGTGGCCCGGATTCGCGCGGCGTGATCGACCTGCTGATTGCGCGGGCGCGCACCCGGGAGACGATATGCCTAAAGGGGAACCACGAAGCCCTGCTCCTTCAGTTCATGCGTCAGCCGGACGTGCTTGCAACGTGGCGCCACTACGGAGCCCTGCCGACGCTCGCGTCCTACGGCCTGTATCCGTCGCTCAATCCGAGCGAGACTGAGCAGAAGCGGCTCTCCGCCGGACTTCGCGGAGCACTCACGGGCGACCACACCCGCTTCCTGGCGTCCCTGGTCCCCTGTGCCGCGATGGGAGATTTCTTATTCGTGCACGCCGGGGTCAAGCCGGGCATACCACTGTCAAGGCAGACCGAGCACGACATGATGTGGATCCGCGAAGACTTCCTCAAACACGAAAGTTCGTTCGAGAAGATGATCGTACACGGTCACACACCCGTAACCGCGCCCGAGTTCCGAACGAACCGCATCAACGTCGACACCGGAGCTTACGCCACCGGCCGCCTGAGCTGCGTCGTGATCGAGGGCAGCGACCTGCGCGTGCTCGCGACCGACTAAGCCCAATCCCGCAAAGAATAGCTCTCCTAACAAACGGGAAAAAAATGTGCATCCGGCAAAGCCGGATGCACACCCTTGCTTGTGTTGTCCGATCGAAGGAACGGACGAAACGGGATCAGCCGTTGCGGGCGCCCGGAGAGACGCCGGTGCACCCACCGGTGCCGACGTAGGTCGGCGCGTCATCGCTGGCGAACAGGGCATAGATCTCCTGCAGCCAGTTGTAGGGCACCGTCGAGAAGCCGTTGGCTTCCACGATCGCCTGCGCGTCCGGCGCACCGTGGAGGTAGTTCAGGAAGATGTTGACCAGCGTCTTGCCGTCGTTGAACGGATTGTTCTCATAGCACTGGTACATGTCGAGCCAAGTGAAGCCGGCGAAGGGATACGACCCAGCCAGCGCCGGGTTCGGCGAGACGCCCTGGAGGCTCCAGGCGAGCGCGTTGGTGCGCGTCGTGTCGTCGAAGACCGGAACGGCCGAAGCCATCGCCTGCTGCGTGCCGGCGACCGTCGCGGCCTGGAATTCACCCGTGCCGTTGGCGATATCCCACTGCGACTCGATGTTCGCCGCAGCAGGGCCGCTCGGAGCCACCGGCTGGATGAAGTCTGCGGTCGCATAGCCGACCGCGCCGTTGGTCGCCTGCACAGCCGCGACCACGCCCGCGTTGCCCGACCCGGCGGCAAAGAGACCGCCGCCCGGATTGGAGATCGCGACGCCGCACTGGTTGGTGACGAGATCGGGCCAATTGTGCGCGTTCGCGCCACGCGGCTGCAGCAGCGTGGTCGAGCACTGTGACGCGGACACGGTGCGGTCCGTCCACGGGAACGCGTACGACACAAGCGTGGCATCCGACTCGTTGTTGGGGCCGAATGCGAACTGGCACTGAGTCGCGAGACCATTCGTCATGATGAAGGTGGTGCCGCTGCCATCCGACCGATGGACGACGGTGATGTTGCCGGTGCCGAGCGGCGTGCCACCGTTCAGCGCCGTCAGGATCGGGTTGTCCCACTTCGTGATATGACCCGAAAAGATGCCGCAAACCGCCTGCCGCGAGAGGTTCAGCTGGCTCGAAGCGCCCGGCGGGTTGTAGTTGCCGGGATTGATGTTGAGGTTATTGCCGTTGCCGTCCTTGCCGTTGAACGCGACCGCAACCGGGCCGGCGAGCATCGGGATCTGCACGACGCGGCCGAACGTGGCCAGGTTGCCCTTGTTGACCCAGTTGGTCTGGTCCGCCGACGTCCACACGTCGTCGCTGCCAGCGAAGGTGATGAACGGATACGGATATGAACCACCGGCGCCGCTGTGGGTGTAGGGAACGGTGTTGGCGGCGGCAGGCGTGCCGAGGCCGGTGGACGTGTTGCTGGCGTCGTTGTTGATCAGGGCGCGCTTGCCTGCGCCCGAACCGACCGGCGCATACAGGATGTGCGCCGCGTATCCGATGCCTTGACCGTTCGGGAACGGACAGGCCGGCGACATCGCCATCGGACCGGCCGGACCGCCCTGCGCGCCGTCAGCCGGGGTATAGAGACAGTCCAACAACTGCCGATAGACGATCGATGGAAACGTGGCGCCGCCGCCATACGCATACTGCGCATGCGCGGACTGGGTCGCGCCAAAGGACATCAGAATCGCCGAGGCCGCGAGCCCCGCCTTCAACTTAGTCATTCTAAGCCTCCTGTGTGGATGCCAAACTCCGGGACCCCCAACGGGCCTTGCCGGTCGCGTTAACCACCCTAGTTATGATATGTGATCATATTGTTGGCGTTTTGTGAAAGTCGCGATCGTCGTCGAATTCATCCGTGCCAAATCAGCGACGGCTGTCGATTTGTCCAATATCCACGGCGCTTTGTACGCATTCGGCGCGACGCCAACCTTGTCCACAGAGATGCTGGCGCGCAGCGCGCATTACGATATGTGCAACATATGCAGCCGCAATAGACAGGCGACTCGGCATGGTGCCATCTGCGCAATGAAGGCGTGGGAGAACAATATCCGCGCCCGCAACACACGACGCCAGCTGCGTTGACGAGAGTTGCATTTGTTCGCACAGACCGGCTGTGTGATTCACACTGCCGGTCTGTGCGTCATCATATATGTGTTATAATCACCACGTTAAACAGCACCTCACCGGCCGCATCCAGGCCAGTCCGGCACCGGGCAATGCTCTTGCGATCCCGCGATCGCGTCGGCTGTCCGGCTGCCGAAGCGCAATGCGCGGTCGCGAACGTCGATCCACGAGGGGCTCGTCATGGCTTTGTTCCGCAAACCGTTGCTCGGCGACGTGCGCCGGCCCGGCGCCGCGATCGCCACCTGTATCGCAGGACTTTTGATCACCACCCATCCGAGTCTGGGGCAGCCGGCGCCCACCGATGCCGTCGTGGCGGTCGTCAACGGAACGGAAATCAAGGAAAGCGATGTCCGCATCGCAGACGAGGATTTCGGCCGCACCTTGCCGCCGATCGACGGACCGGTGCGGCGCGAGCGCCTCATCACGTTTCTGACGGATTCCATCCTGGTCGCGAAATACGCCACCCAGCAGAAGGTGGGTGATCCAGCCGACATCGCGCGCCGTGTCACCTATACACGCAACAAAGCCCTGATGTCGCAAATGCTGCAGAGCGCGGCTGAACAGGCGGTCGGAGAAGACGCGCTGCGCAAGGCATACGACGATTTGGTCGCCAAGACACCGCGCGAGCAGGAGGTGCGCCTACGCGTGATGTTCTTCAAGTTCGACGTGGGCGACGAAGCCCAAGTGAAGGCCGCCGAAGCCAGGGCGCAGGGGGCGCTCGAACGCGTTCGCAAAGGGGAGGATTTCGCTGCGGTCGCCGGCGAGGTCTCCGATGACCCCAGCGCGAGCACCAACGGCGGTGATTTCGGATTCCGCACGCGCATGGAAATGGGCAAGGAATACGCGGAACACGCCTTCGCAATGAAGAATGGCGATGTTTCTCCAATCATCAAGACAAGATTCGGGTGGCACATTGTCAAGCGCGAGGATGACCGGTTCCGCCAACCGGCACCGTTTGAGTATGTGAAAGAGCGCCTGCAGGTCAGCGTGGCTCGGAAGGCGCAAATGGATCTCATCGCGAAACTGCGCGCCGAAGCAAAGATCGAACGGCGCGACCAGGCGCAATCCACGGACACGGCACCCGGCACTGCAAAGGAAGCCGGAAGGTAACCTGCAGGTTCACAACCATCGAATGGCGAGCTGCCTCAAATGACTATCAATTCAGATGCATTACCGACCATTGCCGGTCGAAGCTCGTCCTCCGAGGGCAGGTTGTGCCTTTCGTATCATCATATCGAGCCCGGTCTGATCGGCGTCGATTGCGCGCTTATCATCGGGGCCAATATCATTGGCGCGCTGTTGTTCTCGAGGATAGTGGAAGCCACGGCCGGCGACCTGCCTGTTTCCGCGGGGCTCGGCGTGATCACCAGCATCGCCTACGGCCACGCAGCGCATTGCTGCGGCCTGTACCGGCTGAACGGACTGCTGCGCGGCCGAAGGGATGCTTTCTGGATAGCACTATGCTGCGCATGGATGGCGGCCGTCATGGCAGCCGTTCTCTTTCTGATGAAGCAGGATGCCAACGAGTCGCCGGCCGCCGCTCTAAGCGGAACGATACTTGCGAGCGGCGCCTTGCTCGTAGCCCGCGCCGGCATCAAGCGGCTCGTGCGAAGCGCCATGAAACACAACGTCATCAAAGGCAGGCGTGTGGTGCTTGTCGGCACCGATCACGAGCTCGCGCATCACGCGTCGAATGAGTTGCTGATGCGCTACGGCATGGACGAAATCGCCAGATTCGCTCTTCCGGGCACCGACGTCGTCGGCGACGCGATGGCGCAGCAGACAATCATCCGGACGCTGGAGCGTGCTCACTACGAGAATGCCGCGGAAATCATTCTAGCCTTGCCTTTGGAGCAGCAGGATCAACTCACCTGGGCGCTGGATCGTCTCTCCGTGACGGGACTGCCGGTGCGCTTGCTGCCGGATGCGTCGGCACAATCTCTCCTGAACCGATACGAGCGAAACGATTGCACGCTGCCTCTCATCAACGTAGCGCTTCCGTCCCTGAGCAAGGCACGATCTGCATCCCACGAGCCCGCGTTGTCGTGAGGCGGTCGTCGCGGCAACCCACCTCATCCTCGCGCAACTTGAATGTCGGTCATGTGCCTTGCGGTCGTCATTCTTACATTCAACGAGGAACGGCACATCTCCCGGGCCATCGATTCGATCGCGGACATCGCGCGCGAGATCTTTGTGGTCGACAGCTACTCGGTTGATCGCACGGTCGATCTTGCGCGCACGCGCGGAGCCGTGGTGCTCCAGAACCGGTTCATCAATCAGGCCAAACAATTCCAGTGGGCACTCGAGCATGCCCCGATCACATGCGACTGGATCATGCGGCTCGACGCCGACGAGGTAATCGAGCCCGATCTCGTTGCGCGAATACGCGATGAATTGCCGACAATTCCGGACGACGTGGTCGGAATCAATCTCAAGCGCAAGCACATATTTTTGGGGCGCTGGATCCGCCATGGCGGCAGGTATCCGCTCTTGCTGACACGGATCTGGCGCAAGGGCCACGGCCGTGTCGAAGACCGCTGGATGGACGAGCATGTGGTCGTGACCGGGGGACGCACCGTAACGTTCGATGGCGGCTTCGCAGACCACAACTTGAACGACCTGACCTACTTCGTCGACAAGCACAATAGGTATGCGACGCGAGAAGCCGTCGAAGTGCTCAATCAACGGCACGGGTTGTATCGGCGCGACCCATTGAGCGCGGAGGACGGCTCGCGTCAGGCTGCAGTCAAACGACTCATCAAGCACCGGCTCTACAACCGCATCCCCTATCAGATCAGCGCCTCGGCGTACTTCTTCTATCGCTACGTCGTTCAGTTGGGCTTCCTCGACGGCAAGGAAGGCTTGGCCTACCACCTGCTCCAAGGGCTTTGGTACCGCTTCCTCGTCGGCGCAAAAGTGGACGAGCTCGAGCGCGAGCTCGCGGGGCTCGATGACGTCACGGTCAAGCGCGCCGTTTTGCGCCGCTTCACCGGACTCGAACTTGATGCCTGACACCAGCCAAGGAACCGCAGATGCGAGAGCACAGCCGCGCCCTTCTCGTCTCCGCCTGCCTCCTGTGGACGAGCGCGGCGTATGCCGACCCCGCGGTCTTCTGGTTCAACGATCCGGTCGGGCCGGACGAGACCGTGCTCGTGACCGGCCATGAACTGGATCTGGTTACGACGATCAGCGTCAGCCGCGTGTCCGCGGCCGACACGGACGTCACGGCCGAGGAAAGACCGGTCGTCATTCAACAAGCCAACCCGTCGTCGCTGAAATTCATCGTTCCGCCCGATCTAGCCCCGGGCGTTTATCGCGTGAAGGCGCAGTACCCACATGGAACCCTGTCGCTCCGCCTGAACCTTCCGACCGTCTATTGGATGCAGGGCGACCAGCGCGATGCGGTCTCTCCTGGCGGCGACATCGACGTATTCGGCCGAAATATCGTCCGCAATCAAGATCGCGCGCGACTTGAGCTCACTTCCGAAAGTGGAGGAACGGTGCGATCGCTAGCGATCACGTCGGGGGACCTTTGGCGCGCGCGGTTCCGCATTCCCGACGACATGAACACGGGCTTCTATCGCGCGCGAATATTCAATGGCGACGGTGGCGCCGAAGACTCGGCTGACGCCGGCCGTATCGAAATTCGTCAAGCTGAGCCGATCTCATCGAAGGTGGTGGACGTGCGAGCGTTCCGGGCGGTCGGCGACGGAAAGACGGACAGCACGCGGGCGGTCAAGGCGGCTCTGGCGGAAGCGGGAAAGCATGGCGGCACCGTGTATTTTCCGCGCGGGCGCTATCTTCTGTCGACCGGACTCGTCATTCCCGACGGCGTTCACATCAAGGGCGAGCGCAACGATCTCGTGAACATCGTCTGGCCCAATTTTCCCAAGCCTCCGGACGTCCTGATCAAGGCCGGCTCCCGTTTCATGATCGAGGATGTCACGCTCTATGCCGCCAACCATTTCCACATCATCTCCGCGGGTTTCAAGGACGAGACGACGGAAGAACCGGGCGACGGTGACATCGTCGTTCGCCGGGTGAGGATCCGGGCATTCGCGTTCGGCGGTTTTCTCGACGGCGCTGCGACGGGCCAACGGATGGCGGAGTTCAAACGCCGCTATCCGTGGAGCTCCGCTCCGGACTTGATCCGGCTGAGCGGCAACCACCTGGAAGTTTCCGACTGCGACATCGCGGGGTCTGGGCGTTCGCTGTTCCTGTTCAAGGCGCGCAATGCCGTCATCGCACGCAACGTCCTGAGCAATGGGCGTTATGGCTGGTACTCGATCACGGGCTCGAGCAGGGTCGTATTCGAGAACAATCGCATCACCGCCAGCGATCTCCAGGGCAACGGCGGCGGCATCAACACACTTTCGAATGCGGTCAGCGCTTCCGAGAATATCTACGTGGGGCATAACGTGTTCACGGGACTGTACGGGCTCGACCGTGAAGGCGTGACGACCGACGGCCCCGGGGGCTATTACTTCGGCCGCGCGAGAAGCACGGCTCCCGATCAGCTTGCGCTGGCGGATTCCTGGAACAAGACGCCTGTCAGCGAGGATCCGACGGGGGCGCTCGTCATGGTCGTGAACGGCACGGGCGCGGGCCAGTCCGCGCGCGTAGCAAGATACGACAAAGCGACGCCCGAATCCGAGGCTGCGATAAGCCTCGACCGACCGTTGCAGGTTCCGCTCGACGCGACGTCCGAGATAACCATCGCGCAGGCACATCAGAACTATCTCATCGTTGAGAATTCGTTCGAGGATTCTGGCGTCGCTGCCCAGACATACGGCATCGGCCTCGACCACGTCATCGCCGGCAACACCTCGACACGCACCGGCGGGTTCTTCGCGATCGGCCTTACCTATTCTCACTTTCAGCCGAACTGGCACATACAGTTGCTCGACAACCGTATCATCGAAGGAAATGTCTTTCGGATCAAGGGAACAACCGCGGTTTCGGAGGAAGCTGCGATTGGAGTTCATGCGTACCAGGCCGAGACGCGGCGTGGACGGCCTCCGCTGGGCCACGCTATCATCGTGCGCGGCAACAGGCTTGAGCAGGACGCCCATATCGAACTGAAAGGCGCCTCCGCCGCCTCACCCGGCCTGCGCGACATCATTGTCGAGGACAACACGATGGGCGCATCTCGGACCGGACTCATCGTTGACGCCGGCGTCGCCTCCTGGCTGGGGCGACGAAACGTCCTGGAGCGGCTCATCCCGCGCTGAAGGCATCACCTCCGCCGCAGGCCTGCGCCTGTCACTCAAATGATATAATATGATATATAGATAACGCCCAGTATCATACTGAGCGATCTCATCCATGCACGAGCGCATTGCCCTTACGTCCGTCGCCAAAGCGGCGGCGCGGACCTTTCCGGACGCCGGCCGCATCGAGCCATCCTCGTTCGTGGCGCGCCGCATTGATCCGCGTGCATGGCGCACGCGGTGAGACAGTTTCTCTAACCCGGCTAGCCACCATGCGCATCCTCGTATGCGGGATCAACTACGCGCCCGATCTGATCGGTGTCTCCAAGTACAACACCGAACTGTGCGAGGCCCTGGCCGCCCGGGGCCATCAGATCCGGATTGTCACGGCACCTCCGTATTATCCTGAATGGAAGATCCCCCGGCCTTATCGTTCGCTCCGCTATCGGCAAGAGCTGCGCGACGGCGTCGAGATCATGCGCGCCCCGATCTATGTGCCGGCCAATCCCTCGGGAGCGCGTCGACTGATGCATCATGGATCGTTTGCACTCTCGAGCGCTTGGCCGCTGCTCGCGAGCGCGATCACCTGGCGCCCGGACGTGGTACTCGCCGTTGCTCCCTCGCTGCTGTCCGCACCGATGGCTCTTTCGGCGGCCCGCCTGACCGGCGCGGCGGCGTGGCTGCACGTGCAGGATTTCGAGATCGATGCGGCTTTCGAACTGGGCCTGCTGCGGGGAGAATCTGCACGCCGGCTGTTGCTCAAGATGGAGCGCGTGCTGCTGAGTGGGTTCGACCGCGTGTCGACCATTTCGCCGCGAATGTTGCGGCGGCTGGAACTCAAGGGCGTGGCTTCCGACAAGATTCGCGAGGTACGGAACTGGGTAGACACCGAGACCATCGCGCCCGGCCCCAAGCAGACGGCATTCCGTACCGCACTCGGCCTGGGACCAAACGACATCGTGGCGCTTTATTCCGGCGCGATGTCCAACAAGCAAGGCCTGGATCTCCTGGTCGAGGCAGCCGTGATGGCGCGCAGCTCCGACCCTCGAATCCACCTTGTGCTGTGCGGGAGCGGCTCCCATAAGAGCGACCTGCAACGCTTGGCCGACGCCGCAGTCAACGTTCACTTTCTGGATCTGCAGCCGCTCGAACGCTTGAGCGAGCTGTTAAGGACCGCCGACGTCCACGTCCTTCCGCAGAAGGCACAGGCAGCCGACTTGGTGCTGCCTTCGAAACTCTCGGGCATGCTAGCATCCGGCCGTCCCGTGATCGTGATGGCCGAAACAGGAACCGGACTCGCATCCGAGGCGATCGATGCCGGGCTGCTCGTTCCACCAGGCGATGCCGCAAGTCTGGCTGCGGCGCTCGTCAAGCTCGCGAACGACGCCGAGACGCGCGAGAAGCTCGGCGTGGCGGCACGGCGGCGGGCGACGCAGTTCTGGGACCAGGAAACCATCATCTCCTCAATCGAGCGCGAACTGGTCATGTTGCGGCCGCGTCTGACCGGGGCTCCGGAACGTGCGGTGCCGGCGGGATGAGTCCGCCAGAAGCGAAAAACGGCGCGCCATTGCGCATCGCCGGGATGTTTATCGTGGCGTTATGATTGCGCGGTACGCAACGGGCATGCACAAGACGGCGCCGCCATGATCGCCCGAGTTCGTCTCGCACCGCACGGCGTTGAAGTGTCGCGGGTCGGGTTCGGCACCAGCCGCCTGCACCATCTGCGCTCGCGCAAAGAGCGCCAGGATATCCTGGCCGAGGCCGCCGACCTCGGCATCTGCCACTTCGACACGGCTCCGATGTATGGCGACGGACTCGCCGAGCACGAGCTCGGGCATTTTCTGCGCCGACGCCGTGATGGGTACGTGGTCGCCACCAAATTTGGCATCGAGCCGTCGTTCCTGATCGAAGCGGCGCCCGCCCTTGCCTGGCCGATGCGCGGAACACGAGCGTTGCTGCGTCGGGCGGGCCTGTGGGCGGATCGACGACCTCCACTGACGTCGAGCCGCTTGCGCCGCAGCTTGGACGGCTCGCTGAACAGGCTGGGCACGGACCACGTGGACATTCTTCTGCTGCACGAAGGCAACCTGGCACGGATTCCTGATCCCGACGATCTGTCCGGCGAACTCGAGCGGCTGCGCATCGAAGGCAAGATCCGAAGCTACGGAATCGCGGCGGCATTCCCTACCGCGCGCGCTGTCGCGGCCGCGCACCCGGCCTTGGCCGCCATCCTCCAAACGGGCGAGCACGAATGGGACGCCGCGGCTGCGATCACACCAGACATCACATTTGGCGCGATCTCGGCGGGGCGGACGCAAGGATTGATGCGCGATCACGGCGTCAGTAGCGATCTCGCCGCACGGCACCTGCGCGCGGCGCTGGCGCGCCGCCCGCACGGCGCCGTGCTCGTCTCGACCACCAGCCGGACGCATTTGCGCGAGCTCGCGCGGGCGGCAGCCGCGCCGTGATCCACGATCTGCTCGCAATCGAGGACTCCGTGCAGGACAGCGCCGACGTGTGCGTCGTCGGGGCGGGCATTGCCGGTCTGCTGCTCGCCGCGCGTCTACGTGACCGGGGACTGCGCGTCGTCGTGCTCGAAAGCGGGCCGTGCGAACAGACCGAACGTACCAATTCCCTGAACGAAGTCGTTCATCTCGGCATCCCCTATCGTGGCGCGATGCATGGCCGGACGCGCGGGCTCGGCGGAACCTCGACCATCTGGGGCGGTGCGCTCATTCCGTTTCTTCCCGAGGACATGTCGGCGCGCCCCTATCTCGGCCTCGACGACTGGCCGGTGCAATGGCATGAACTCGAGACTTACGTCGGCGAGATCGAAGCCCTCTGCCAGGTTGACCACGGTCCCTTCGACGATGCCTTCGTGAAATGGATCGGCGCCGAAGCGCATGTTCCCAGCGGCGATCGCGATCTCCTGGCCCGTTTCGCCAAGTGGGCGAGCTTCCGCCGCCGCAACATCGCGACACTGTTGAAGGAGCGCGTCGCGCGCGACCCTGACCTGCGGATTTGGGTCAACGCGACGGTTCGCGATTTCACGCTGGATTCGTCGGGCATCCGGCTCGCCTCGGTGACGGCCGTGCATGCGGGAGGGCGGCGCATCACGGTTGCCGCACGCTGCTTTGCGGTCTGCACGGGGGCAATCGAATCGACACGGCTGCTGCTTTGGCTGGACCGCGTACACGGGGCGTTTCGTGCCTCCCCTGCGCTGGGGTGCTATTTCTTCGATCACATTTCGACTTTCGCCGCCGATATCGCACCGCGCCGACTGCACGACCTCAACCGGTTGGCTGGCCACCGCTTCGTCGGCAGCACCGTGCGCAGCCTGCGTTACGAACTGTCGCCCACCGTCCAGCGTGAGGCAAAGGTTGCCAGTGCGTTTGGTCACATCGCGGTCCGCACCGATGGCCCATCGGGGTTTGACGCGGTACGCGCGTTCCTTCAGTCAGTTCAGCAAACTGGCCGCCCCGATCCCAAGCTGATCGGCGGGCTAGCGCGCAACCTTCCGTATCTTCTGCGCCTGGCCGCCTGGCGCATCGGATATCGACAACTGTATTGGCCTCGCCCGGCGCACTACGAACTGCACGTGTGCGTCGAGCAGCTGCCATACGCCGGCAACCGGGTGGCGCTGGCGGAGCAAACCGATGCGCTCGGCATGGCGCGGGCATCGATCAAGTGGAACGTGTATCAGCCGGACCGCGACGCGCTGGTCGCCTTCGCGCGCAGGTTCGGCGCGTTCTGGCGTCGGCACGGGCTCGAGGACATCGCCAAGCTCAAGTGGCGGTTCGACTTCGACCACCCGGATTTCGACCTGGCGCAGCCTTATGACATCTTCCATCCGGGCGGCACGACCCGCATGGGGCGGGACAGCGCCACTGCCGTCGTCGACCGCAACCTCAGGACGTTCGCCCTCGACAATCTCTTCGTGGCAAGCACTTCCGTCTTTCCCACCGGCGCCAGCGCCAATCCGACCCTGACGCTGATGCTGTTCGCACTGCGGCTCGGCGATCATCTGGCGACGGCGGCTGCCAAGTCCGCACCGGACATTATCGACGGCCGCAGCGGGCCGACGGCCACGGCCCGCCCATAGGTCCGCTGGAATGTCCGGGAGGGATCTGGCTCGTGCGAATGTCATCAAGCCGTCTTCCCAACGATATTACGTTCGCCTGCGTTCGACCGGTCACATTCACATTCATCGATCGGCGCGCACGGCAAAACGACCCTGATACGCGCCTTCGGCGATAATCCTTACCGGCATGGCCCCATGGACGACATCACCACGACAAATCGCCCCCGCCTGCGCGATCCCTCGGCCAAGCTGGAGCATCGCATCCGCGATGCTCTCGACATCGCGATCGGCGCATATCCGTCCATGGACATCGAACCGGGCGGGCGCCGCCATTACGATTTGCGGGCGCTGATGCGCGAGGATGCCGCCCGATTTTCCTATCACCTTGACCTCGTGCTTCGCCGCATCCCGACGGGAGGACGTGTGGCCGACATCGGCGGCGGCATCACCCCGCACTGCCACGCTCTGACGCTCATGGGCTACCGCGGCGTCATCGTCGACGATTTCGGCGACCTTTGGCACGTCAACGCCGCGCGTACGCTTGAGTCGCAGGTTCTCGATGTGCAAAAGCGGGATGGCGTCGAGATCGTTTCCTGCGACATCCTGAAGGGGCTGCCGCTGGAGCCGAACTCGTTCGATGCAATCATGAGCTTCGATTGTCTGGAGCACCTGCATCACTCGCCGAAGAAGATGATGACCGACTGGGTCACCGCCCTGAAACCGGGCGGCCTGTTCTTTCTCGGCGTTCCGAACTGCGTCAATCTTCGCAAGCGTCTGACGGTCCCATTCGGAAATGGGAAGTGGAGCCAGATGCAGGAATGGTACGAGGGCGAGGTGTTCCGGGGCCATGTGCGCGAGCCCGACGTCGACGACCTGCACTACATGGCCCGCTCTCTTGGTCTGCGGGAGGTCGAGGTCGCCGGGAAGAACTGGCTCGGCTATTCCTCGCATTTCCCGCTGGTGCAGATGCTCACGCCGTTTGCAGACCGCTTGCTTCAGTTGCGGCCCAGCTTGTGCGCGAACATCTACCTGATCGGCCACAAGCCCTCAGCCTAGAGCGGCGCCGCCCGGGCGGTCACGTTGGCGATCCCGGCGCTCGTCGCTGATTCGGAGCAGTCCAACACGCCGTCACATGACCTTCGTCGGAGACGGCCGCATCTGCTCGGCCGCGGCAACGTTATTCACAGGAATTGTCGGCCGGAGTGCAATCGAATCCCACGCCCGTGAGCGCCGTTGTCCGCGTCAGCGTGCTGCCGGACTGCCGGCGGCGCGCTTGCGAGCGATGGCGCCGGTCGTCTCCCCTTCATTGAGTTCGCGCAGCGTCGGGACGAATTCCCAAGAGAGTTGAAGGTTGTACGGCGCCTTCAATCCGGCCGCCCGCGCCAGGCTGGCGACGTAATGGTTGCAGTTGTTGGTGAGCGCATTCCAAGTCGGCGCCTTCTCGGCCTCGGCGCGCTTCACGGCTTTGACCAGATTCTGATACTGCGCCGCCGTCAGCTTGTGCCGATAGCTGGAGCTGATCGGGAGTGTGAGCACCTCCGGATCCCACTTGGCGTTCGCTGGCACGGGCAGCACGTGGCCGAGTGCCATCAACGCATAATTTCCAATGGGATGTCGGTCGGTATAGTGATGATTAGCCGGCTCCCCGCGCGCATTCAGCCGTCCATAGGCGACGTAGCTGTGGCCGTAAGTGCCGATTCGCGCCGCACGGAATTCAATATAGTAAGGCGTTGCTTGCTTGGTGGGTGCGTGATTCGCGACATCCCCGTTGCGCTCGACGGCGGCGGCCCCAAACGTCAGCGCGCCGCTCCACGCGATCGACATGACAAACAACCACCCGCGATGATTCACGACCGCGCCTCCCCATTCTGCCTATACTATTACCGCTCGATCACTACCTTCGTACCGACACCCACTCGCCCATAAAGATCCATGATGTCGGTGTTGTGCATCCGAATGCAGCCGTAAGAGACGAAGCCGCCGATTGAGCCGGGGCGATTCGTGCCGTGAATGGCCAGCTGCTCGTCGGCAAGCACGAGCGCAGCGGCGCCCATCGGGTTACTTGGGGTTCCACCGGGAATCACATTGGGGATTTTTGGCCGGTCGCGCCTGATTTGCGCGGGCGGAGACCACGCCGGCTTGATGTACTTGCCGTTGATGTAAGTCGTTCCAAACCATTGCTTTCCAGCGCGCCCGACGCCGACGACATAACGCATCGCCTTGCCGCCGCCCATGACGAGATAGAGCCGCCGCTGATTCGTGCGCACGACGATCGTGCCGGGAGATCCTTGTGAGAACGCAACGACTTCCTTTGCCTGCGAGGAGGCAGGAAGAGCTGGAACGACGAGTGCGGCCAGCGCCGCAAAAGATGCGATTCGCTTGAGGACTTTCATGTCAGGGATTCGGGTGTTGTGCTGAGGCTTGCTTGCGCTGTCGGTCAGCGCCCGGTGTCTGCGCGTGGACTGCATCTGCGGATTCGATTTTGTGACGGGTGTGTCATTTCAACACTAGTGGTGCGCACGCGCAAGTGTATCTAATGAACGCGTTGCAACCGGTTTGGAGGGCGCCGTGAAGAAAGTCGCTTTGGCACTTGTTCTAGTCGTGACCTCGTTGAGCCTGGGGGGCTGCTTTGTCGGTAAGGGCAAGGCACCTGCTCCGGTCGTCACTCGCGGCTGAACAAGGCTTTGAAATGGGAGGATTGGCGCGAGCCAATCCTCTCATTGCCATCGCAACGTGCGCTCCAGCGTGTGGGGCTGTGTTGTTGTGTTGCCTTGCCTCGACGGCTTCATCTGTGTGAGAGGCTGACGTGAGAATCAAATCGGTCGAACGCCGCTGCAACGCGCGGACGCGGACGATGCAGCGAATGTCGCTCGTCGCGCTGGGGTCGCTGCTGACATTATCTACCGTCAGTGGACAAGAGGCGACGGGCTCGCTCTCGACTGCAACTCCTGCGCATGTGACCGCCGCCGTTCACCGGACGGCCCCGCCCAAGGCGGCGAAGCCCTATGCCATCGAATTTCGGGCACGCAATGCGAACAGCTACGGCCACACGTTTTCAATCTACGGGCGCGTGGACGCGCGCGGCAGGCTCGTGAGTCCGAAGGTATCCGGCCTGCACCCCGCAACCGAGAGTCCGGTTCCCTGGATGATCGGCCACCTTGTTCTGGTTCCGTCGGAGACCGGTGCAAGCGACGGCGACACCGAAGACCAATACGTGCTTGCGCGCTTCCGCGTCGCCTTGAGCGAGCCCGAATACAGGAAAGTCACAGGCTACATCAAGCGCCTGTCCGATAAATCGCCGGTCTGGCACGCGGTGCTTTATAACTGCAACGCATTCGTCGGCGACATCGCACAGTCGATGGGACTCAAGACACCGACCTCGACGATGCTGATGCCGAAAGACTACATCGACCAACTGCGTGAGCTAAACATCTCGCGCACCGATCTTTCGAACGTGACAGGCACGCCCGTGAAGGTGGAAGACGCCGAAGCGTTACGCGCGGCCGCGCTGAAGGCGCTCGAGAAGCAGCACGCCAGAGCACCTGCCAAGCACAGCGCAGGCGCGGCGGCTCGGGCGGCCACCAAGCCCGCCTCGGGTTCGACCGCGCGCGACAGCCAGACGTCGGGCCCCGCCTCGAAGGCGATGTAGCCGCGAACGCCAGGCTTGCATCGGAAAGGGCATCAGGCGCGTCCACGAACGGGCCTGTCATATACTCGACTGCCAGGGGCGCTCCGGATGGTCACTAGGCTGTCCGATCGAACCAGCCGGCGGGGCCCACACGTCTACATATTGATGAGTGTAGCGCCGCGCCCGGTCTTCGGTCCGGCACCGGCCGCCCCCGCGAGCGCCGATTGCGCAGGAATGCCTCCGCCCCGATGGTAGGCCCCGCATCTGTCGCAATCAGCGTGACGGGGGCGCCTCATCGCCCTCGTCGTGACAACACCAACGCTGCACGTGGTACGGCTCGCGCGCGAGCCCGACGCAATAGTCGAGCACGACCGGCGCGAACTGCTCGACGAGTTCTTTCGCCGCCGCATTGGTTTGCGCCAGACGCGCGACAGCATCGCTCGCCTCGGCGGCAAGCTTGTGCATGTCCACGCCCAGTACGGCCCCGCGCTCCACCAGCACGCGGCCTCCGACCATGACGCGATCGATACCCGTCCCGTCCTCGACGAACACGACGTGGAACAAAGGTTCGTTCAACGGGATGTAGTTGATGCCGGCGAGATCGAGGAATACGACGTCGGCCTTGAAGCCGGGCGCCAACTGACCGATCGATTTTTCCATGCCGAGCGCGCGCGCGCCGCCCGTGGTCGCGGCCGCGAACGCCTCCGCAGCGCTGAGCCATTGCACAGGATCCGGACCCTGCACGCGCGAGACGAGCGCCGCCGCGCGCATGGCCTCGAACATGTTCTGATTGTCGGATGAGAGGCAGCCGTCGGTGCCGATCGCCAGCGTTACGCCGCGATCGAGCATCTTGCGCGCGACGGCCAGCCCTGAGCCGAGCCTCATGTTGCTGCCGGGATTGTGGGCGACGCAGGCGCCCGCGTCCGCAAGCCGCCCAACGTCGTCGTCGTCGATCCACACTGCGTGCGCCGCCGTGAAGGCCGGCCCGAGCAGGCCAAGCGCATGCAAGTGGCTCACGAGTGTCGTCCCGTACTTGCGCGGGCCTGTGAGGGCCTGCACCTTGGATTCGGCGACGTGCATCTGCATGCCGAGGCCATGCGCCGCCGCCAGATCGCGGCAGCCGACCAGGAATGCGTCGCTGCAGTGGTGCGGGATGGTGGGGCCGAGCGCGGGGCGCAGTTGATCGGGCGCGAACGGCCATGTCTCGATCAAGGTGCGGCAGGCCGCGAGGCTGGCATCTGAGGAGGCGGCCTTCAGCGCCATGGCCTGCTCGCGCAGGCCTGGCGGCATCGCGTCGATCAAGCCCGGGATCGCACGATAGAATGTCGTATCCGCCATCATCGGCGCGATCACGGCGCGCATGCCGACATCGGCGTAGGCTTGCGCCACCGCCGCGACGCCTTCGATCGACGGCGCCGGGATTTCCGCGACCAAATCGTAGCAGGCCGTGCAGCCCTTCCGCAGCATCTCGAGCGCGCCGATCCTGGCGGACAGATATTTTGTCTCGGTCGTGCGTCCGCCCGTGGTCCAGGGATAGGCGTTGAGGAGCAACTCCAGCGACCAGCGGTCGGACAGGCCCTTACCGAGCGCCACGGTGGCGTGGGTATGGGCATTGACCAGTCCCGGAATGAGCAGGCGGTTCGTTGCATCGATGCGCCTGGCGTCGATGGCGGCGCCCTCTCCCGGCGGCAGCACGGCTGCGATGGTGTCGCCCTCGATCAGCAGATCGGCGTGGGCACCGTCGGGCCGACCCGCAGTCAGAACGCGCCCGCCGTAAATGAGCTGCTTCATCGAGCGCCTCCCGCCGTAGCAATGACAGGCCGTGCAGTGGCGGCAAAGCCATCGCCCGCGCCAGCACCGATTGCCGGATCCATCATGCCGGCAGTGTGTCGACGTGCGTTCGACTGGCGGCTTGGTTCGATCATAGGTCGCGCATCCAAATTCAGTTCACATGGCATCGAAGACAAGAAATGCCGGCGAGAAGCGAAACAACGCTTTATTCCACGCAGAGGCAACGGTTCTGCTAGGGGCGCAAAGGAAAACGGCGGGTCTCTCTCGGGAATGATGCTCAACGTGGCGACAAATCGTGGCCGGAACCTGAAGAGATCGAACATTACTTCCTTGATCCTCCCGACACGTTCGCGGAGCCTCACGCCCCACGATGGAAGCACGTGAAGGACGTGCGAATACTCGTCGCCACAACCGTGAGCAGGATGTCGCAAGCTCGTCTGAAATCAAACTTCCGTGGTTGAGATGAATGAGCCCGCTGCCGCCTGACGTCATTGCCCTCTGACAATGCACCGGAAGCCGACGTGGCTCGTCGACGTGTCGACCGGCTGGGCGTGGCGCGCGGCGGGCCGATAGCGCCGGCAGTAGTTCGGAGCGCATAGGTGCGAGCCGCCCTTGAGCACCTTGCGTGGGATCCTGATGTTCGGCTGGCACGGATCGTAGCTTAGTTGCTCGCGTCCGCCGCGCGGGTCCTCGGGGATGCAGCACGCTTTTGGTGCGTCGCCCTCGTGCCGGGGCGCATACCAGTCGCCGGTCCATTCCCACACATTGCCGATCATGTCGTAGAGGCCGTAGCCGTTCGGCGGGAAGGCCTGCACCGGGGACGTGCGCTCGTAGCCGTCGCGCGCCTCGTTGTGGTGGGGGAAGCCGCCCTGCCACGTGTTCGCCATATGATGCCCGCCCGGCGTGAACTCGTCGCCCCAGGCGAACTCGGCGCCTTCAAGTCCGCCGCGTGCGGCAAACTCCCATTCCGCTTCGCTCGGGAGCTCCTTGCCGATCCACTTCGCGTAGGCCTCCGCGTCCGCGTAGGCGACGTGCACCACCGGATGGTGGTCGAGGCCGCTGATCGAGCTGCGCGGACCATAGGGCCGCCGCCAATTGGCGCCGAACTTGAAGCTCCACCATTGCGACCAGTCGCGCAGATCGATCGCATGAGCGGGCGGCGCGAAAACCAGCGAGCCGGCCTTGAGCATGTGCGGCAGCGCGCCGGGATAATGCCTGGCATCGGGAGGACGCTCCGCAACGGTGACGTAGCCCGTCGCGTTCACGAACCTGCGGAACGCGCGATTGGTCACCGGCGTGCGATCCACCCAATAGCCGCTGACGGTGACGCGGTGCACAGGTGCCTCCTCCGGATAATGCCGGTCGGAGCCCATCCGGAACGTGCCGCCGGGAATCCAGACCATGTCGTCGCCGCGGGCCTCCGTGGCGGTGGAAGCAATCTCGGTGTGAGATACGCTCATATTGCGTCTCGCTTGTTCGCCGGCCATCCGTCCGTGCTAGAGCATTCACCGCGCCCCGCTCGTGCCTCGCTCGAATGGGAAGATCGTGCGCCAGTCGTCCTTCATGTCGACGACGGTCCAACCGTTCGCTCTCGCTGCGTCCAGCGACTTGTCGAGCTTTCCGATCGCGGATGCACGGTCGTACGCCCATTCGCGCTTCGCATCGGTGTGGTGCACCAGCCCCATGAAGCGCGCGCCGACGCCACTGCCGGTCCACTGCAGCATCTGCAGGTCGCCGTCGGAATTTCCGAAGGCGAAGACCGGGCGTCGCCCGATGAAGCGGTTGATACCGACGGGCTTGCCGGGACCATCGTCCACGAACTCGACCTGCGCTTCCTTCACCAGCCTCGGTGTGCCGTCGGCCGCGAGCTCGAACGTCACGAGGCCGGACGAGCCGACCACCTGCTCGGGCGGAACTCCGTAGACGCGCTCGACCCAGGGCCGCATGAACTCGACGCCGCCGCCCGAGACGATGAACGTCTTGAAGCCGTGGCCGCGCAGGTAGTCCAGCAGCTCCAGCATCGGCTGGTAGACGAGCTCGGTGTAGGGCCGCCCAAAACGGGGATGCCGCGCGGTCGCGATCCAGTCAGCGACGGTCTTGTGGAACTGCTCCACGGTCATTCCGGCATGGGTCTGCGCCATGATGGCGAGCATGCCCTTCTCGCCTGACGCAGCCAGCGTCTTGAGGTCCCCCTCCAGTGCCGCCTTGAACGGTTGCTGCGTCTTCCGCTCCGGGTGTTCCGCCACCGCGGCTCTCACGCGATCGATGGCGAAGGCGAACTGGACATAGACCGGCTGTTCCGCCCACAGGGTGCCGTCATTGTCGAACGTCGCGATGCGCTCCTCTGTCGGCACGAAGTCGGATTCGCCCGCGCGGGTGACCCGATCCACGAAATCCAAGATGGCACGCTTGGGTGCGCTGTCGTTCCACGAAGGCAGCGGGTCTACGGTGGGGACTTGCGCGAGGGCGTTCGGAACCGTCGCGGCCAGCGTTGCGGCCAGGAGCACGTAGCGGGCGAGCGCGAGAACCACAGAGGCCATCGTCTTCATCGCGTCGGCCGACCCTTACTTGCTCATGGCACCGGCCGCGTCCTGGAACTGCTGCATGATCTGGTCGATGGTGAAGCTTGCGGGACGCTGGCGCGGCGGAAACTCCTTGAAGGTGGCAAGGAACTTCTCGACCCCCGCTTGAGCGGCGTACATCAAGTAGGCCTGCGAGAGGAACCAGTCGTAATAGGTGTTCGACGTCACATCGGCTCGCTCGTATGGATCCGCACGCAGGTCGAACAGCTTGGGCACGCGCAACTTAGTGAAGGGCTCGGCCCAGATCCGCAACGTCCCGGGCGCGCGCTGCTCCTCGAACACCATCTTCCAGTTCTCGTACCGGATCGCGACAAGCTCGCCGTCGTCATTGAAATAGAAGAACTCCTTCCGCGCGCCGTGATCCTGCTGGCCGAGCAAGTAAGGAAGCTGATTGTAGCCGTCGAGATGCACCTTGAACGTCTTGCCAGCGGCCGCGTAGCCCTCAAGCAGCTTTTCTTTAACGTCGGAATTGCCGGCGGCCGCTACAAGCGTTGGTACCCAATCCAGGCCACTAACGATCTCGTTCGACACGGACCCAACGGCTATCCGGCCAGGCCACCGGATCATGCAGGGGACGCGAAACGCCCCTTCCCAATTGGTGTTCTTCTCACTCCGAAATGGCGTGGTGGCGCCGTCGGGCCACGTGTTGGCGTGGGGGCCGTTGTCGGTCGTGTAGAGCACGATCGTGTCATTGGCCATGCCGAGATCGTCGAGCTTCTTGAGAAGCAGACCGACATGCCCATCGTGCTCGACCATACCGTCTGTGTATTCGGTGCGCGCGGTCAGACCGGGCGGGCTGCGCCGATCTTCCCGCACGTGCGTGCGCAGATGCATGCGCGTTGAATTGAACCAGCAGAAGAACGGCCGGCTCGCGCGAACCTGGCGTTCCATAAAATCCATGGCGGCAGCCGACGTCTCGTCGTCGATCGTCTCCATCCGCTTTTTGGTCAGCGGCCCGGTGTCCTCGATTGTCTGTTTGCCGACCCTGCCCCAGCGCAGATCCGTGGTGGCATCGTCGGTCTCGCTGGCACGACATCTGAGCACGCCGCGTGGTCCGAACGTCTGCCGGAATTGCGGATCGCGCGGATAGGTGCGCTGCTCCGGCTCCTCCTCGGCGTTGAGGTGATAGAGATTTCCGAAGAACTCGTCGAAGCCGTGCACGGTCGGCAGATATTCGTTCTTGTCGCCGAGATGGTTCTTGCCGAACTGCCCAGTGGCGTATCCGAGAGGCTTGAGCAGTTCAGCCAGGGTTGCGTCCTCCTTCTGGAGGCCAACCGGCGCAGCCGGCATGCCGACCTTGGATAGGCCGGTTCGCAACGTCGTCTGTCCCGTGATGAACGAGGAACGCCCTGCCGTACAGCTTTGCTCGGCGTAATAGTCGGTGAACATCATGCCTTCGCGCGCGATGCGGTCGATGTTCGGTGTCCGGTAGCCCATGAGCCCGAACGAATAGGCGCTGATGTTGGTCTGGCCGATATCGTCGCCGAAGATCACGAGGATGTTGGGACGCCGTCCGGGCTGGGGCGCCGGCGCCGGTTGCCGGGCGGAGCCGGACCGCGGCTGCTGCGCGAAAGTAGCGGTCGATCCGCCAACAGATGCGGCTAGCATCGAGGCGCTTGCCAGCAGGAGATTGCGCCGGTCCGGCTGCGGTTGCCGTTCAACACGTCCATCTTGCAAATGCTCCGACGTCGCGCTCATGGCCTTCCTCCCGCCCATCAGACCGCGCTGGCCCCGGTGATACGCCGTCCGGCGGTGTCATCATTCAACACGCGTAATGGGCCAGGAGCGCGTGAACCCGATCCGACAATCGTCCGATCGGTAAAGAATCGGATCATGCGGCCCGTTCAATTCGCGTCGATCTGTCGCGACCGATGGCACGCGTGCGGCGTTGCCCAACGTTGCCCCTCCGATGCAAGCCGATTTTGCTGTGCACAGCTTGTCGAATTGATTTCACCGTCGCTGCAATCTCGCGTTGTGATGGCAAGCGTGATCCAACATATCGCGTGAGTGATTCCAACCGACCTACGCATCGTAAATCGAACTCCGGGGCGTTCGATGATGATCACCCAACGCGTCTCGCCCTCGATCCGGGTCGCGTGCGCGTTCGGATTACTCGCATGCTCGCCGGCATCAGCGGACGAGGGCGGCGTCAGCTTCTGGATTCCGGGATTCTTCGGCAGCCTGGCAGCGACACCCCAGCAGCCGGGATGGTCGCTGGCGACGATCGGCTATCACACCTCGGTCAAGGCGGGTGGCGACGTCGGCTTCGCGCGCCAGGTTTCGCGCGGACAGCTTACTGCAAACCTTAGTGCAACCATCGACGTCGCGCTCGATGCGGATGCCACTCTCGCCATTGCGGTTCCAACCTACGTGTTCCAAACCCCGGTACTGGGCGGCCAGGCCGCGGTCGCGCTGCTGGTTCCCTATGGCCGCAACGAGGCCTCGGTCGACGCGACGCTGACCGGCGCGCTCGGGCCAATTCCCTTCACGATCTCGGGCGGCCGCAGGGACGGTGTGAGCGGCTTTGGCGATCTCGTGCCGATGTTCTCGCTGCGCTGGAACCAGGGCGTCCATAACTGGATGACCTATGTTTCGGGCAACGTTCCAATCGGACGCTATGATTCCCGGCGGCTGGCCAACCTCGGTATCGGACACCAGTCGATCGATGCCGGCGGCGGTTACACTTATCTCGATCAGAAGACGGGGCAGGAGTTCTCCGCAGCCGGCGGATTCACATACAACTTCGAAAATCCCTACACCGATTATCAGAATGGCGTTGATTTCCATCTCGACGCGGCCGCCTCGCGTTTCCTCTCAAAGCAATTGATGATCGGAGTCGTTGGATATGCCTTTCAGCAGCTCTCGGCCGACACCGGGGCGCGCAACAGGGTTGGCGCCTTCATGTCGCGCGTGTTCGGTGCAGGTCCCCAGATCGGCTACATCTTCCCGCTCGGTGAGCGGCAGCAGGGCTATCTCAATCTGAAGGCTTACAAGGAGTTCGGCGCCGAGCACCGGCCGGAGGGCTGGAACATCTGGCTCACGTTCGCCATCTCACCTGCCCCGCAGACCACGCAGCAGACCGCGAAACACTGACCGAACCCATGCCGGCGGGTTAAAACCGTGGGCTGGCGTTCGCGCCTACCAATGCTCTGGTCACGCGCGGCGAATTCTCGCCATGGCGCGGAACGCTTCGGCGGCGGGCGACAGCGCGTGACCGATCCGCGTGTATAAAAAGAAGCCGCGTGTCAGGTTGGGCTCACGCACATCCAGGAATGTCACGGCGAACTGATCCGAGAAGCGGCGCGCATACCGGGGCGCCGCCGTCACGCCCATCCCTTCACCGACAAAGGCAAGCGCCGTGGTGAGATAACGTACGTTGGTGCTGCGCGGCAGGCTGTAGGGAATCTCCGCCCAGATCGTCCGCTCAAGGTGCTGGCTGAAGTCGTCCGAATAGAGCACCCAGTTGCTGTCCGCGAAATCCGACCACTTTGCTTTCGATCGCGAGCGGAGCTTGCGCGCCAAACCGGCGGGACACACGAGCTGAATCGGCTCTTCCCAGAGCAACTCCGCAGAAATGCCTGACGGCACCGGACGCTTCGGACCGATGCCGATTTCCGCTTCGTTCTGGAGAACGGTGGCTGCCACGTGGTCGCCCGCGGTGTCGATCACATGCAGGCTCACTTCGGGATGCTCCTTGCGATAGCGGGCAATGGCCGGTGGCAGCCACGAGCAGGCGAGCATCTGCGGCACCGCGAGCCGGAGCTTGCCGCGACGAAGCGCCTTGAGATCGGCCGCGCCATCGTGCACCTGCCGCAAATCGTCGAGGATGCGCTCCGTAATTGGGAGCATCTGCTGGCCCACTTCGGTGAGCTGCACCCTGCGCTGGAAGCGATTGAACAGCAGCAGGCCGAATTCGGATTCGAGCTGCCGCACGAGCATGCTCACGGCCGATTGTGTGAGATGCATGCTGCGTGCCGCGCCGGTGAAACTCTTGGCGTGGGCGACCTCCTGGAAGGCGCGCAGCTGGCGCAGCGTGACATTCATCAGCTAGCCTTATGAACTCAAAAGCATTATGCGTTTGTATAATAGTCGCTTGACACCGACAATGGCACCGGCTCCAACGCCGACGGACGGTTTTGCGGAGACACGCGTTTGCACATCGCGGTGGTGGGGACGGGGATCGTGGGAGCATGCTCGGCGGCATGGCTCCAGCGGGACGGCCATAAAGTGACGTTCGTCGACCCGCGGGATGCCGGCGAGGCGTGCTCGTTCGGCAACGCCGGTTCGCTGTCGCCGAGCGCCTGCCTCCCCGTGGCAATGCCGGGGATCTGGCGCAATGCGCCGAAATGGCTGCTTGATCCGGACGGTCCTCTCACCATCCGGCTGGCGCACCTGCCGGTCGTGCTGCCCTGGCTGATCCGCTTCGTGCAGTATTCGAGCAAGGCGGAGGTCACCCGCATCGCTCGCGCCATTCGCGACCTGCTCGATCCCGTGTTCGCGTGCTACGAGCCGCTCCTGCAGCGCGCCGGCGCCATGCACCTCGTGCGCCGCAACGGCTGTCTCTATGTCTATTCGTCGCGCGAGACCGCGGATCAGTGGAAATGGGGAATGGACCTGCGGCGCGGCCTCGGCGTCGAGCTCAACGACGTCGGCAGCGACGAGCTCGCAGAGCTGGAACCCGACCTGCGCGGCCGGTTCCGCTTCGGGCTGTTCGCGCCCGACAATGGCTCCACCGTCGATCCGTCGGCGCTCGTCAAGGCGATCTACGGGCAGTCGTTGCGCGACGCCGCACGGCATATCAAGGAGAACGTGATCGGGTTTGAGATCAAGGACCATGCCGTGCGCAAAGTCCGCCTGGATAGCGGCGAGGCGCTCGACGTGGACGGCGTCGTGATCGCCGCGGGCGCCTGGTCCTCCGGCCTTACGAGCCAACTCGGAGTTCGCGTGCCGCTGGAGTCGCAGCGCGGCTACCACGTGACGGTGACGAATCCGAACGTCGAGCTCAACCGGACGGTGATGGCGGTCGAGCACAACATCATGATCAACCCGATGGCGATGGGCCTGCGCTTCGCCGGCACGGTCGAACTGGCCGGCCTGTCCGCACCGCCGCGTTATTCGCGCGCCGAGATTCTCCTGAAAAAGGGAAAAGAGCTGTTCCCCTCGCTTCGCGACGAAACGAAAAGCTACTGGATGGGTCATCGTCCCTGTCTGCCCGACAGCATGCCTGTGATCGGACGTGCACCGGCGATCGAGAATGCGTGGATGGGTTTTGGCCACGGCCATGTCGGGATGTGCGGAGGGGCTTCCACAGGGCGCGAGATCGCCAATCTCGTAGCGGGACGAGAGCCCGAGATCGACATTAATCCATTCCGCCCCGATCGGTTCACGCATTGGAGGCGACATTGAGCCGAAGCGCGTGAGGTGCGAGCCGTCGGCCGCGCCGCCGCACCGCGGACGAGTGCAACGACAGAGTCAGTACAACCTGACCAGATGAACTCGGATTCGCCGGGAGCAGCATGCCGGGAAGACAGTCGAATACGAACAGGAGACGACGAGCATGTCAGTGATTTCAAAGCGCCACCTCCTCGGCGCAGGTGCGAAAACGATGCTGTGTGCGCTTGCCTTGCTTGCGGCGGGCAGCGTCCGGGCGCAGGACTTTCCAACCAGAACGATCACCATCGTGGTTCCCTTCCCACCGGGCGGGTCGACTGATCTTCTCGCGCGGCAGATCGCGGATCGGATTTCCGGCCCCCTCAAGCAGCCGGTGATCGTCGAGAACCGCCCCGGCGCGGGCGGCACGGTCGGCGCCAACAGCGTGGCCAAGGCCGCACCCGACGGATACACGCTCCTGATGGGCGTCACCGGAACGAACGCGATCAGTCCTGCGTTGCGCGACGACCTCCCATATGATCCGGTGAAGGACCTTGTGCCGGTCACCATGGTCGTAACGGCGCCGCTTGCAATCGTGGTGAAAGCGGACAGTCCGATCAAGAACGTGAAGGATTTCATCGCGGCCACGAAGGCGAAGCCCAACACGATCACGCACGGGACACCGGGTGTCGGCACGTCCATGCATCTTGCGGCGGAATTGTTCGGCCTGGAGTCAGGGACCAAGCTCGTGCACGTGCCCTACAAGGGCAGTGCCGGCGCGGTTCAGGATCTGCTCGGCGGCCAGCTCGATGCCATGTTCGGCGACGTCCTGGTCACAGTGGAATATATAAAGGCGGGAAAACTTCGTGCGCTCGCGGTCACCTCGAAGGAGCGGCATTTCATGCTGCCTGACGTGCCCACGCTCGCCGAATCCGGTCTGCCCGGATTCGAAGCGCTGTCCTGGCAGGCACTGTTTGCGCCTGCCGGAACACCGCAACCGATCCTCACGAAGCTGCACGCCGAAGTCTCGAAGGCGCTTCGGAGCGAAGATCTCAAAAAGTACTTCGCCGATCGCGGTTTTGTGGTGGATGACCGCTCTCCTCAGGCCTCAAAGGAATACATCGAGGCCGAGGTCAAGAAGTGGAAGCGCGTCGTCGATGCGGCCGGCCTCAAGACCAAATGACGACATCGGCGGCTTGCGGCGCATCCCGCTGCGAGCCGCCGATTGCAGCCCACGGATCGCTGGGTCAACCGTCCGCCGGCGGCGGTCCGTAACCGGCGCCGCCGCAGCTCTCCACGATCAGGCGGTCACCCGCGTTCAGTTGAAACGCGGAGCGCGCAGTGAGTTCGACCTCGCGACCATCGGCGCGCACGACGGCGGCGCGTGAGGGTTTTGGCGCATATCCGCCCAGGAGTCCCGCCGGCGTGCGCCGGACGCGCTCCCCACGCAACGACACCGATATGTTGTCGGCGAGCGCTTCGTACTCGCGCCGAATACCGTCGCCGCCACGCAAGGTGCCCGCTCCGCCCGAGCCGCGCCGGATGGCCGCGGTGACGACCCGGACCGGTGCCATTTGCTCGAGCGCCTCGGCTGGCATGTTCATCGCATTACCCACGTCGGTTGAAATGGCGGCCGCGCCCGCAGCGGAGGGACCGCCGCCGGCGCCGCCGGCAATGATCTCGGTCGAGACGAACGGGCGACCGTCGAGCCCGCAGCCCGAGAATGCGAGAACGTAAGACATGCCCGAGTTCGCGGCCGGCATGCGGTCGGGCAGCGCCTGCGCCATCGCCTGCAGCACCGCCGACGTCGTTGCCCGCACAAGCCCCATGCGTGCGTTGACGGCCGCCGGCGGCGATGCGTTGACGACGCAGCCCTGTGGCAGGACGAGCGAAATCGCACGCAGCAGCCCGCCGTTCCGGAACGTGCCCGGCCCCGCGATGCTCAGCAGCGCATAAACCACAGCCGACAGCGGACCCGAGCGCACGCAATTGACGGGCGCGGCGACCTGCGGCGACGATCCGGCGAAATCCGCGCGAAGGGTCGCGTTCGAGAAAGTGAGAGCGACCTTGATGGTGACGTCGGGAAGTCCGGGAGCGGGGTCGAGGCCGTCGCTGCCCTCGTGCGGCCCGCGAGGCAGGCCGTCGATCAAGGCCCGGATTTGCGCCTCGCCGCGGTCCAGGCAGGCGCGCGTTGCGGAGACGAAAGCTTGCGCACTTTGCTCGGCGACGATCGCGCGAACCGCACGCGCAGCGCGGACAGCGGCGGCGACCTGCGCGCGCAGATCTCCGAGCACCGTGTCCGGCGTTCGCGAGTTGGACTCGATCAGGCGGACCGCATCCAAGCCGATGGTCGCGGCGCGCCCCAGTCGCATGGGCGGCAGCCGCAGCCCTTCTTGAAAGATGTCGGTGGCATCGGGCGGAACGGAGCCGGGCCGCATCCCGCCAACGTCCTGGTGATGCAGAATGCTTGCGGCGAAAGCGACGAGCCGCTCCTCCGCGTAGATGGGCATGAGGACGGTGATGTCCGGCAGATGCGTGCCACCGGCGAACGGATCGTTCATGCAGAACAGATCACCCGTCCGCATGTCCGACGCTGGATATGCCGACAGGATCCCCTCGACGGAGCCGGGCAAGGCCCCGAGCAGCAGCGGAATGGCCTCGGAGAGCGCAAGCAGTTCGCCGTCGGCCGTGAACAGCGCACAGGCTGCGTCGTAGCCTTCGCGCACGACGGGAGATACGGCCGTGCGGAACAGCGTCTCCTGCATCCCCTGTGCGATGCCATCGAGCCGCATCTGGAGAATGTCGAGCCGCGAGGAGTTCATTGCCCGCCCTCCGGCCGCAGCAGATAGCCGTCGCGCACCGGAGTCAGCGACCAGCCGGACGGCTTCCAGATCGCGCCGGCGTCCGTTTCGACCAAAGCCGGCTCGGTAGGTCCGAGCGCCGACACGACGCGCGACATCTCGACGAGACTGGCCTCGGCTCCTCCGTCGGCGACGGCATCGACCGTCAGCGAGAAGATGAAGGGATGACCAGGGGGGTCGACGCCGAACCTGTCGAGGTGCTGCGCGCGGAACGCCGCCGCGATATCGGCGGGATGTTTCGGCAGTCCGTCGATCCTCACACGATGCGGATGCATGTGCGGATTGACGGCCATCTCGATGGTCGTATGCAGGGTCGGAGTCTTGTCTGCCATCACGCGCGCCTGCGCGCGTACTGCGTCCGCCAGGGCGGCGACCGTGTCCGCGAGATCGGAGGCGTCGAGCACATCCGTCGCGGCGTTGATCCGCGCAACGGACTCAAAGCGCGGCCGTGATGCGAGCAGCCCCAGTGCGCCCGAAGCCGCCGGCGCGAAGGGACACACAACTTGCGGAATGCCGAGCAGCGCCGCGACCGGTGGTCCCAGTATCGAGCCCAGACCTCCCATCACGACGAGCGTGGTCAGTGCAGGGTCGACGTTACGCTTCACCACATAGTCGAGGAGACCGGCCGCGACCTTCCGCTCGGCAGCTTCGACAATCTCGAGCGCGATCGACGTCGTCAGCCCGCGCCCGGAGGCCGCGTCCACGTCGATGGGAGGCATACGCCCAATCACCAGGAGGGCCTCGCTCAAGCTGGCGATCGCCTTCGGTTCATGTGAGCGGGCGACGAACGCAAACCTGCCATGGCGATCGTGGACGGCGCGGCTGCCTCCGCCAAGCGCGATGCTCGCCACGTCCATCATGGCCTGGCGCAGCGGAACATCGGCAAACACCGCGTGCTGAGCGGCCAGAGGCTCGCCATTGTCGATCAGGCAGAGATCGGTCGACGTGGAACCGATGTCGAGCGCAATCCCACGCCGCGCGGCCACGCACTGGGCGGCGACAGCCGCGCGCCGGGCCGCCGCCGCCGGGCCGTTGGCGACAAGACGGACGGCATGCGTCGCAGCCGTCGCTGCGTCGATGAGATCGCTGCGGCTGTCGGAAAACCTCAGCCTGCCTGCGAACCCGCGCCTGCGCAGTCCGGCTTCGAACGAAAACACGGCGCGGCGTGTCATCGGACGCAGCCACGCTTCCAGGCAGACGGACACCGTACGCTCATACTCGCGCGGCTGGGGGTCGATCTCGTGCGAGAGGCATACGTCGACCTGTGGCAGTGCCGCGCGGATGAGTTCGGCGCAGCGCTTCTCATGGAAGGGGTTCACGTGTCCAAACAGAAAGCAGATAGCCACCGCCTCGATGCCGCGCTCGCGCATCACGTCGGCTGCTGCACACGCGGCACCCTCGTCGAGCGGCGCGACTTCCCTCCCCGCCGGGTCCATGCGGCCGGCGATCTCGAACGTGTCCCGGCGATCGACAAGAAACGTCGGAGCCGGCGAGCGCGCCACGGGATCGTAGAGGTTCGCTCGGTTCTGCCGGCCGAGCCATAGACAATCGCCGAATCCTTGCGTGGCCATCAGCGCAACACGCGCGCCACGCCGTGCGAGCAGCGCATTGACCGGCTCCGTGGACGCGAGACGTATCGTGCCGATTTGGCTCAGAGGCATCGACCAAGCCATCAGCGACGCATCGATAGCGGCCAGCGCCGACTCCGCTCCGGCGTGGCCGGCAATCGGCACCTTGCGGACGCGGCACCCGGCCGATGACCGCAGCGCCAGGTCGACGAACGCAGACCCGATATCGATTGCAAGCTCGTTCATATGCCGGCGGCTCTAGAACAACGAGAAGTATTCTCGTTGTTCCCACTCGGACACCGTGAGCATATAGCGGTCCCATTCGGCGCGCTTGAGCTGCGTCAGGTAGCGGACAAAATCCGAACCGAGCTTGCCGCGATAGAGTTCGCTCGTCTCGAAGCGCTCAATTGCCGCGATCAGGCTCTTGGGCAGCGCGACGGCCTCGCTGGTATAGGGGTTTTCCACCGGCGGCGGCGCCGACAGTCCGCGCTTGATGCCGTCGTTTCCGCTCAGGATCTGCGATGTAAAGTAGAGGTACGGGTTGGCGGCCGGTTCGGCAACGCGGTTCTCGATGCGGCTCGCCTTGTCTCCCGGTGACATCAGGCCGCGGATCATGGCGCCTTTGTTGTCGCGGCCCCATTGAATCCGGTCGGGCGCGAGTTGATGAGGCTGATAGCGCTTGTATCCGTTGATCGTCGGCGTCGTCAGCAGGCAGCTTGCCTCCGCATGTGCAAGCAGGCCGGCGATCCACCCATTCGCCGCGGGAGTCAGGGCATCATCGTTGTCGGGCACGAAGAGGTTGCGGCGCGTCCTGACGTCGACGATCGACTGATGGAGATGCCACCCGCTCGGGATCGCATTCTCGACTTTGGGCCGGCACATGAACGTGGCGTGCAGACCGTTGCGCCGACAGACATGCTTGACCATGGAGCGAAACATGATCATTGCGTCGGCATGCGGCAAGGGGCCGTCTGGCTCGAACGTGAACTCGAACTGACTGCCGCCCAGTTCCGCTTCCATCGACCGCACCGGCAGAGTCATCGCCTGCGCTGCACGCCGGAGCTGATCCATCACGGGCTCAAGGGCGTCGTAGCGCGCTTCGGTCATGTATTGAAAGCCGTGCGAAAGCAAGCTCGTCTCAGGCGGCAATGGCGGCATTCCGCCATCGGCGTGCGCGAGCTTGGGCTCGTCGATCTTGAACACGTAGAACTCGACCTCGAGGCCGCAGACCATCGCCATCCCAGCGTCCGCGAGATCGCCGACGGCCCGCTTCAGAATGGTGCGAGAGCAGAACGGCATTCGCCGCCCGTCCTTGAAAAAGACGTCGCACAGCATCGCGCCGTTGTGCTTCGACCACGGCAGGACTCGAAATGTTGCGGGATCGGGCACAATGAGCACATCGCCGGCTCCTGTGAGCGTGCCTGCCCCGAATCCGATATCTGCCGTCCAGACCGGAAACACGGTCCGGTTCGAGGTATCCTTCAGTAACAGCGTCGAGGTCATCGCCATCCCGTTGCGGAAGGCGGACTCGAGTCCCGCGGTGACGAGTGTCTTTCCCCGAAGCACGCCGTGCTGATCGACGAACGAGAGGCGTACGGTCTCCAGCCCGCGGCTGATCGCCTCCTCGATCACAGCGCCGGCCTGCGCGAACTGCTCCCGGGTGAGCAGACCCTTGCGTCCCACGAGGCCGCCTTCGAGTGTGCCCGGTTTGACTGCCGACATGGGATTTGGCCTTCAGCGGTGGCAAGAAAAAGACAGAGGGAAGCGTTGGTCAGAGAAGATGCTATCTGCACCGGCCAACATGCGCATGGTCTTACAACGCGGCCGCCCACTGGCTGGCGGCACGGCGCACGGCATCCGCCTGCGTCCAGACCGCTTCCCAGTGCGCCGTCGGCCCGATCGCATCGATCGCGACCGGACCGCGAATGGCGGCAGTCTCGCCGTTGCGCATGAGAAGCTGGTCCCGCTCGCCGTTCTTCACCTTGGTGATCGCGTCGAGCAGTAGCCGGCGACACCGGGTGATGGCGATATCGCTGCGGCCGAGATGTTCCTGCGTTCGATCCTGGATCGGTCCCATCGACTCCACGGCCCACTGATCATGGACGTTGATGTCCAGACCCATGCCGGTGTAGGTGAGGCGCGCCTGCTCGTCGGGATCGTAGCCGTAGTTGTTGCGTTTGTTCTTGAGCGGCGCGTAATCGGGGAGCCGGTGCTCCTTCATCCTCTGCTCGCGCATGACGGCTCTGTCCACCGGCTTTCCGAAGCTGGTGAACATCGAATACCAATAGCAATTCTCATCATCGATGGGAACGTGCCATTGCGTAATGGTCATTTCGTTCGACATCGGAATACATATCGCTTCCGGAAAGATCTGGTTGGTCACACGCACGTGGCTGCGTCCGTCCTTCATGTGGCGCAGCGACATGAGCCTAAGCCCATATCGGGTCGGTTCGACGGTGATGTCGGGCCGCGGATATTCACGCAGAAGCTGCGTCATCGGGATTTCTGTATTGGCGGCACGGTCGCGGAACTGCTGACCGTAACCTTGATCCGGGTCGGCGTCCTGCAGGAAGCGGTGCAGGAACGAGGCGTGCGCCGGGTCGATACCGACCTCCATCGCCTGCAGCCAGTTGCACTCCCATAGTCCCTTGAATGCGAACACGTGGCTCTCCGGCGCGGCGAAACAATCCAGCGCCGGAAACGGCGGCGGATCGCCCGGTCCCATGTAGGCAAAAACCACGCCATTCTTCTCGACGACCGGATAGGAGACCGTGCGGATGTTCTTGTACATCTGGCTGCCGTCCGGCTCGGCCGGCTGCTCCACGCATTGCCCATCGCGGTCGAAGTGCCAGCCGTGGAACGGACAGCGCAACCCGTTGTCCTCGCGCCGGCCGTAACACAGATCAGCGCCGCGGTGCGGGCAATGCCGGCCGATCAGCCCCAGCTTGCCTTCATTGTCGCGGAACAGCACGAGCTTCTCACCGAGCAGCGTCACCGGCACGACCGGCCGCGCCGACATCAGTTCTTCGGAGAGCGCTGCTGGCTGCCAATAGAGCCGCAGCACGGCACCCGCGGCGGACCCGGGACCTACGCGCGTCAGCAGGTCGTTCTGTTCCTGGCTCATCATCGCGAGCTGTTCCTTCTCAACGTCGTTCGCCGCAGGACGTCGGTGCGGATACGGCTTGCAGCAGGGGAATGTCGGGGCGCGCGGCCAGTGTGCGGTCGATCGTCACTCCGGTGTCGATCAGTCGACGTGCGGCCATGTGATCGGCAGCCCGATTCACGGAAAATGCCGAAATCAGGCGTTCATCTTTGAGCTGCAGGAGCGTGAACGCGCCAGCCGGCGGGTCACCCCGAAGGATCTCCTCGCAGCCGGACGACATGAGTCCCGCCATCTGGATCTTGAGGTCGTACTGATCGGTCCAAAACCAGGGCGCCGCTGCCAGAGGCTGCGGCTGCCCTGCGCAATGCGCCGCGGCCGCGCGCGCCTGATCGACCGCATTCTGCACCGACTCGACGCGGACGATGCCGTCCGCGAAGCGGGTTCGCGCAGCCGCGCAGTCGCCAATGGCGTAAATGTCCGGCGCACTGGTTCGTGCATGGTCATCGACGGCGATCCCGCCCGCGGCAAGCGTGAGGCCGACATCCTGTCCGAGTTCGACACTGGGTGCTCCGCCGACCGCAATCAGCACCAGGTCGGCTGAGATGCGCCCGCCATCGGCGAGCTTTACGGCGGAGACGCGCCCGCTGGCACCCTCGATGCCGTCAACGCGAACGTTGAACACGAACCGCACGCCTTTTCCGGCGTGATACTTCGTCAGGAAATGAGAAAAGCGGGGTGGCAATGCACGGGCCAGCAGACGGTCCTGTGCCTCCAGGACGGTCACCTGCTTCGAATTCGTGGCGGCGGTTGCCGCGACCTCGAGGCCGATGAACCCGCCGCCGATCACGACGAGCGAGTGGGCGGATTCCAGTGCGAGCTTCAACGCCCGAGCATCCGCCATGTTTCGCAAAATGTGCACACCACCGAGCTTGATGCCAGGCAGCGAAAGGTCGCGCGCCCGCGCGCCAGTTGCGATAATCAGCTTGGAATAATCGAACACTCCTGCGTCCGACGACACCCGACGTCGGACAGGATCGATTTCCCGCACTGAACAACCGAGCAGGAGATCCAGTCCCTGCTCGCGATAAAGCCCTTCGCCTCTCAGGAGGATTTGCTCGGCGGTACGGGTGCCGGAGAGAAATGCCTTGGACAGCGGCGGGCGGTGATACGGCAGATCGTGCTCGTTCGACAGAAGGTGGATCGGCTCCTGCCAACCCGATTGCCGCAGCGAGACGGCTGCTTGCACTCCGGCGTGGGACGCGCCGACGATCACCGCGCCGGGCTTCAACGCGCCATTCCATCAGCGAGGAGCTGGCGGCGCGCGGTGCGGCGGGCGCTGCAACACTCTGATCTGGCAAACGCACCCCTGTGAGTGCAGCGCTCGCTCATTGGCACAGTCCTTCAGCACGCATCGCGATTGGCCGACACTCGCGCCTTACGCTGCCGTTGCACGCAGACGCCATAACATCGTTCCGGCGATCAGGATTGCAGCCCCTCCAAGCTTGTGCGATTATCGCACAAACGGTCGTATAGTGGCTATTGAGTCATATCCAGTGCGATCAAGTCAAGGCGCGCGGCCGCCCGGAAGCCGCGACATCGGGGACCAACTTGGATTCCAGGCCGGATCAATCGCGGCGGGGACTGCCGCAGCGGGATATCTCCCTCACCTTCGCCAAGGGGATGACCGTTCTGAAGGCGTTCGATGCCGCCAACACCCATCTGACGCTGCCGCAGATCGCACGGATCACGGGGCTCGATCGTGCGACCACTCGCCGACTCGTGCTGACGCTCGCGCATCTCGGGTACGTGCAGCAGAAGGACCGTGTCTTCTCGCTCACCCCCCGCATCCTCGTGCTCGCCGGCGGATTCCTGCAGGGGCGGCAGTTCGGCAAGACGATCCAACCGGTGATGCGCGCATTTGCGCAGCACATCGGTGAACCGATCTCCATGGCGATGGTCGACGGGTATGAGGCCGTCTATGTCGCCCACTCCGGCGGCGATGCGAGCACGATCAGCATCGGATTCACCATCGGAAGCCGCTTGCCGCTCCTTCACACGAGCATCGGCCGTGCGCTGGCCGCGTTCAGCGATCCGGTAACGGCAGACGACATCATCCGGAATGCACCGCTCCAGAAGTTCACGGCCATGACGGTCGAGGACCGCGTCGCGATCTCCGAAGACATCGCAGCCACGCGCGAAAAAGGTTATGCTTTCGTCGACGGAGAGTTCGAGACCGGAGTTGCCGCGATCGCGGTTCCGGTTCGCGCCACCGGCCAGGAGATTGCCGCGCTTGGCGTCTCGGCCAGCAGCGCGCGCTTCAAATCCCACGACTTTCGGAAAATTGTGTTGAGCACGCTCAACGACTGCAGCGCTGCCATCAGCGGACTGATCTGACGGCCCGGCCCTCGAGTGTACCGATGCGTCTGGTCTCAGCGACCGCGCCCTTTGCCAACAGGGCCGGCAGCCGCGGCTCCGCCACTTCCAAAGCGTGGAAGCCGATCGCCCGCAAAGCGTAGTCGGCAAGAGCGGCGACGTCCCGCTCGCCCTGGCGTGCGCGTGTCACGATACATTTGGCGAGACCGTCGCGCGTCCGCTCGCAGTCCCATCCGACCGGCCGCAGCCTGTCCACAGCAAGGTCGAATGCGCTGCCCAGGGATTCGGTCACCTCGTCGTCGAAGCTGCCGCCGTTCAATGCCGCAGGACGTACCTTCCGCACGTTATGATTTCCTTCGTGATGAGCTCGCGCGCGGGTATTATGGTGATTATGCGCACAGGCTCACTCCAACGGAAGAACGCGCACTTTGTTCCCTCCCGAGGTTCGGCAAACCCGCCCCATCCAGGCCGACGGCTGACGGACGGCTCGATCTCCGTCCCGATTTTTTATGGCCTGGCTCGCACTGACGCGGCAGACTGCCGCATTGGAGCGGCTCGGCATCGCACGCGCAGCATAGCATCATGATCGCTAGTTCCGAACGGCCCGGACGGCGTCTTGAGCCTCCCGAGCGGCAACCGCAATCACAGCCGCGACCTCGCGCGGACGCGATTCATAAACGGCGTGGCTCGCACCCTTGATTTCGCTCGTGCGGCTTTTGGCCCGGGCGTAGTACCAACGCTCGAGATCGGGATTGATGATCTTGTCGCCGCCGGCGACGATCCCCCAACTCGGCTTCGCTTTCCAGGCCGCTGCGGTCAAAGACGTGCTGAACACGCTCGCTGCTGCCAGCACCTGAGAGCGTGCAGCAAACTCCGCTCGCCGGCGCGGCAGATCCGGGGCAAACAACTTTGGGAACAGAGAGGGGTCGAGATAGGTGAACCCGTCCGGGGTCTTCTGAATCGCGCCGTTAGTCTTGCCCAGGACACTGGGCTTCGTCCTGCCGAGTGCGGCCTCGTCTTCTCCGACGTCCGGCGCATGCGCAGCGACGTAGACGAGGCCTGCGACCTTGGGATGGACCCCGGCCTGCGTGATGATGGAACCGCCGTAGCTGTGGCCGACGAGCAGGGTGGGGCCGTCCTGAAGGTCGAGGATTTTCGTCGTTGCGGCAACGTCTTCGGCGAACGAGGTTTCCGGCTCCTGCACCATCGTCACGTTGTAGCCGTCCTTGCGTAGGATATCGTAGACAGGCTTCCAACCAGACGCATCCACCCAGGCGCCGTGCACCAGCACGATGTTCTTGAGCGGAGCAGCGTTCGCCGGCGCGAACGTCGAGCCAATAATGAGAGCGACTATAAAGCAGGTTCCGGGTTTCATGTTTTCGCTCCTCGCGTGTCAGCGATGATGATGGAGTTGAAAAGCCACGGGCTTGCCAAGTCCTGGCATCGTCACCGCGCGTTTGCGCTCAACATGGCTGTAGGACATGAACTGCCACGCCTGGATCAGGCGCCGGAGTCTGCTGTTGAAGAGAATCCCGCCGGGCACAGCGGACTCCTGCCGTCAAATCGCGTTCATCGGCGCGGCTGCGAAAGCCGCGGGTTGGGAACGCACTGACCCGTCGACGATTGCCGCCACTTTTCGCACTCGGCGAACGAGGGATACACGCACTCCAATTCACCGCCGGCAACGAGCTTGCACCAGGACAGGTTTGTCGCGGGGGTTTGCGCGGCGGCGGCCACCGCTCCAAGAAGCGAGATTCCAGAAAAACCAATACAGACCGTTGAGGCATAGCGCATGATGTTCTCCCAATAACAATCGTGTCGGACGGCCTCACGTCACCAATGCAGGCCCGTGAGCGTCCGCCGCTGTCTTTGCAGATCCGGCGACACACGACATGGGCGCGATTGCCCGAAACCGATTTGCGTTGCCTGCATTGTGGGGTCGGCGACACGCGGCTGCTTTCCAGCGGAAGGCGGCCTTGGGAACGCGATCCACACCACGTCCGGCACGCGCGCCGAATATCCCTCTTGTGCCAAGGCGGTGCAATCAGCAGGGCCTGACGGGGTATGGCGATAGCGCTCCGCTTGGCTTACGATCCCCCCACGATGGGCACCTTCGCCCCATCAGCCCGATTTTTTGAATCCGATTTTGCGTGAGCCGTGATGGCGATCCGACGAACCAATACGACGAGCGAGCGGCTGAAACGGCTCTATGAGCTGACATCAATCATCTACTTTTTCCTGGCGACGGCGATTTTGATGCTGCTCGCGCTGGTCCTGCTGGTTGTGGCCGTTTGGGACGTGGTGATTGCCATCCAGTCGTCGACAGTCACCAACGTGATCATGGACGCTATTGGATTGCTGATCATCGGTTTCGCGATCGTCGAGACTGGAAAGTTTATAGCTGAAGAAGAGCTTTTCCGGCAGCGCGAACTCGGGTCAGCCTCCGAGTCACGCCGCTCCCTGACCAAATTCGTGACGATCATCGTGATCGCCGCAAGTTTGGAAGCGCTGGTCATGACCTTCAAGGCGGGACAGACTGATCTCTCCTATGCACTCTATCCGGCGCTCCTCTTCGTCGCGGCAATGCTCGGGCTGGTCTGTCTCGGAATCTATCAGTGGCTTTCCAGCCGAATCGAGAGCAGCTCTGAGTAGCCGAGGGCCGGCGAGCCATCGCCAAGAGCGGCTACGCCCGGCTCGCCGACTATGTTGCCACGGCGAGCCCGCACGCGCCGATCAAGATGTTTAAGGTGTTTAAGATGCTGATCCGGAAGTGGTCGGCATCTTGAAAGTGCGACCAACACCTTGATCAGGCCTTTGCGAAAAGTAGGAACTACAGCAGGGCCGGCGCCGTTGGATAGCGCGCCGCCCTCCACCGGCGGCCAACCTGGGCTCCCAAGCCTCCGGAACCACTTTCTCGACTGGCCGGTTGAAGGTGCGAGCGCCGGTATGTCAAGACAAAGTGCAGGCGTTCGCCTTCGTGCACGTCAAACCGGCTGCAGATTTTTCCATCCGAAACGCTTGATTCAACGGGGAGAGCAGCAGTCACGGCATCGGGGCCGGATATCGCATCGAACCCTTCGGGCAATCGCTTCACCCAGGGTACCAAGCGCCCGTAGTCAAACCTCAGCGCAATGTCGGACCGCAGCCGCACACAACCGCGCCGCCCCACGACAATTCTCACCAGATCCGACTGCGCCTTGCGCATCGGCATGAAGTCCACGACGGTACATGCGCCGTCCGCCGTTTCGATGTCGGTTTCGAGAATGAGCGTATCGGGCCGGTATCGCCGCGCACGCGTGTGCACCTCGTCCTCGGCCTGCATCCGCCAGGATCCGTGCTCGGCAGTTCCGAGCAATGCCGAAAAGCACGCGGGGGAGTCGAATCGCGGCCAGCACAGCCAGTCGATCGAGCCATCGCGATGGACGAGCGCCGCTGTCTCGCAATCCCCGATAAGCGCATAGTCGCCGATCCGTGTCGACATTCGAACGCTACCAACGTGTCCTTCGTGCTGGCAACGTCCAACTACGAAATTCAGTTTCCGGACCTGGCGCGGGAGATGAATCACCAGTTCGCACCCGTCGCGACGCGGCGGGCGGGTCCATCCACAATGGCTCCCATGGGAGGGGGGCAAACCGGCTGGCGCGAGCCCGCCCCCCCCCCCGGCGAGCCCCTTTCCCCCGAAGTTCAACGGGGGGTCCCTCCCGAACCCGTCTGGCTGAAGCGAAAAGTCTCGGATCGGCTGGGAACCTTTCGATGCCGCTCCCATCTAATGGCAACAAAGCACCGTCCGGAGCGACTATGCCTCTTGGAATTGCCGCCCAAGTCACTTCTTCGGAAACCGAGCTCATCGATCGCGCGCGCCGGCGCGACCCCGGTGCCGTGAGGACAATCATCCAGCAGCACAATCAGCGGCTCTACCGCATCGCGCGCAGCATTCTGCGCGACGATGCCGAAGCCGAGGACGCGCTGCAAGACGCGTACCTGCGCGCCTTCACTCATCTGCAGGACTTCCGCGGCGAGGCGCAGCTCGGGACATGGCTCAGCCGCATCGTGATCAACGAAGCCCTCGGGCGGCGGCGGCGCCGCCAACACCAGGCGATCGTTACGGATGTTCCCTCACCCAGTCCCGCGGCCGAGGTCATACCGTTCCCGATCAACAATCCTGATCCCGAGACCAGCATGGCCCAACGCGAGATCCGTGCCCTGCTCGAGCGCGCCATCGACAATCTGCCGGACGCATTCCGCACGGTCCTGGTGGCGCGGGTTATCGAGGGCATGAGCGTCGAAGAGACTGCCGACGTGCTGGAGCTCCGGCCCGAAACAGTGAAGACCCGCCTGCATCGCGCCCGCAAGCTGCTGCGCGAGGAGATGGAAAAGCATGTCGGTCCCGTTCTGAACGATGCGTTCCCGTTTGCCGGGCGCCGCTGCGAACGCGTGGCCGAGGCCGTGCTCATGCGACTCGGATTGAACTGAACGCGGGAACCTTCGCCGACGGATTTCATCCAATCTCCATACGGCAGTTCGGCCGACACGGAGAAAACATCATGCTGAAAGTTATCGCTGCATTGGCAGGGCTGGCGCTGGCCAGCATTCCCGCCAGCGCGCAGAACGCGAAACCCAACGACGCGCAGATTGCTCACATTGCCTATACGGCTGGGCAAATAGATATCAAAGCCGCCGAACTCGCACTCAAGAAGTCGAAGAGCAAGGAGGTGCGCGTCTTCGCTCAGGAGATGGTACGTGACCACAAGGCAGTGAACGATCAGGCCTTGGCGCTGGTGAAGAAGCTCAAGGTGACCCCGCAGGACAACGACACCAGCAAGGCGCTACTCAAGCAGGCGGAAGAGAAACGCTCCGCGCTCGAGAAGCTCAATGGCTCGACGTTCGACAAAGCCTATGTCGATAACGAAGTTGCCTTCCACAAGACCGTCAACGACGCCCTGCAAAATACCCTCATCCCAGCGGCGAGCAACGGCGAGTTGAAGGACTTTCTCGCCACCGGGCTCAAGCTGTTCCAGGGCCACCAACAACATGCGGAGCACCTCGCGCAGACGCTCAAGCAGGCCAGCCGCTGATGGCGCGTCTTGCGGCTATCGTGTTGGCGGGATTGGCGGCGTTCGCCGCCGTCCCGCTGGCAAGCGCGGGCAACACCATCCGTGTCAGCGTGGCGAAGCTCGCGTTCAGTCCGGCCCAGATCAACGCGCACATCGGCGACACGATCGAATGGGCAAGCACCGACGTCCTCGTGCACACAGCAACCGCACGCAATCGAGACTGGGACGTCAACATTCCGGCAAAGGGCAGCGGGCGCATCACCCTCACCAAGGCCGGAACATTCGATTACTACTGCCGCTTCCACCCGAACATGACCGGCAAGATCATTGTCGAATGACCGAAGGCGCGCGGCGACGCTTGCCGGTGTCCACAATCGTTCAACGCCGCCGCGCCCCGACTCCCGAGTTCCCGACCGCCTGAATCTTGGAGCGATTGCAGCGAACAGACCCGAAAACTGCCAATCCTCCATCTTAGGAACGCACCGCATCGGGTCATTCGGCTTCGCTCCAGCGCTCACATTTTCGTCTTTGTTCTTGAGTAAGCTCCTCCATTTTTCGTCACTTTGTTCAGCGCTGCTTCCCATATTGTTCAATCTCAAATCCTACACATCGCAGCGGCAGGGCCCAACGAGCAGTCGTCCTGGAGCGCGCAACATGCAGCGCACGTCGAGACAGTTCCGATGCGCGCTCCGACGATGAACGCGGCAATGGAGGGGCTCCCGGGGAAATGGAAACGCCTGTGTGCATCGTCCTGGCTCTTGCGCTTCACGGACATGAATTTACGCGGGATCGCGCAAGTGATGTTGCAGGACAACCCGCTGACGGGGGCGTTCTTCCTCGCCGCAATCGCGTGGGGCTCGTATACAGCCGGCGCGCTGCAAGTTGCGATCGCTGGCGTGGTCGGGGTGATCGCCGCCACGCTGGCCGCGCTGTGGCTTTGCGCCGATGACGACTCGCTGAGCGCCGGGCTCTACGGCTTCAATGGCACCCTCGTCGGCCTTGCGTTGGCGACGTTCCTGGCACCCGGCCCGCTGCTCTGGATTTACGTGATCCTGGGAGCGGCCGTCTCGGTAGTCATAACGCTCGGCATCACGAACGTTGTGAAGCCATGGGGCGGCGCCCTCACGTTTCCGTTCGTGCTCACCACCTGGCTTCTGTTGCTGGCCACATACGGATTCTCCGGTCTCACGGGAACGGCACTGCCCTCCGGCAACGTGGTCGCCGCCTTCCAGCCGTTCGAAGGCAGCCCCTTCCATCTAATCGACCTGACCCAGGGGGTGCTGCAAAGCATCTCGCAGGTCTTCTTGAAAAGCAGCGGCCCCGCCGCGCTGCTGCTGCTTGCCGGACTCGCGGTGAACTCGCCGGCTGCCGCCATCTTCGCCCTGGCAGGCGCGCTGTTGGCCGTGCTGACGGCGCATCTTTTCGGCGCCGAGAGCGACCTGATCACGGGTGGTCTCCTCGGGTTCAGCCCAGTACTGACGGCGATCGCTCTGGGCACAGTCTTCTACCGGCCGAGCTGGCGCGTCGCGGTCTACACGGCCTTTGCCACGGTGTTCACCGTCATCGCCCAGTCGGCGCTCAACGTTGCCTTGACGCCGTTCGCCATTCCGGCGCTCACGGCTCCGTTCGTGCTCGTGACGTGGCTGTTCCTGCTGCCGCGACAATGCCTGAAGGAGGTGCCTGCCGCCGTCCGTGGCAGCGACGAGCCGGCATCGTCCGCGTGATCTGCGTCGCGGCGGTTCGGTTGGCGCCTCAACGCGGACCCGGGGCGACACAGCCACGGTTCGAACATCGGTCCTGGAACCTGTCGAAGAAGGTTGACCATGGGACTTCTCGGAATACTGCTTGGTCTGGCCCTGCTGATGTGGCTTGCCTACCGGGGCTGGAGCATTCTGCTGGTGTCTCCACTGGCGGCGCTCGTCGTCGCCGTGTTCTCGCAGGAACCGCTGCTTGCCCACTGGACGCAGACGTTCATGGGCGGGGCGGCGCGGTTCGTCGCGCAGTGGTTCCCGCTGTTCCTGCTCGGCGGGCTGTTCGGAAAGCTGATGGGCGACAGCGGTTCAGTCAGCGTCATCGCGCGCTCCTTGACGGAGAAGCTGGGCACCAGCCGCACGATCCTCGCGGTGGTGGCCGCCTCGGCCATCGTGACCTACGGCGGCGTGAGCGTGTTCGTCGCGTTCTTCGTGCTGGCGCCTCTGGCGCACGAGATGTTCCGCGCCGCCGACATCCCGCGCCGTTTACTGCCGGCGACTGTCGGCCTCGGAGCCTTCACCTTCACCATGTCGGTGATGCCGGGAACGCCTTCGGTCAACAATGCCATTCCGATGCCGTACTTCGGCACGACCACGTTCGCCGCCCCCGGGCTGAGCATCATCGCGTCCATCATCATCTTCATCTTCGGCATGTGGTGGCTCGGCCGCGCCGAAGCCGCCGCGCGCAAGGCTGGCGAGGGTTATGTCGGGAAAGCGGAGGCCGCGCCCGTCATTACGGAGCTGGTTCGCGAGCAGGCGGCACCGGCGGGCGACTTCGACCCGGCCGAGCTGCCACACGGCAAGCCGGCCGCGAGCGGGCCAACCTTTGCCATGGCCGTTCTTCCACTCGTCGTGGTGATCGTCACGAACTTCCTGATGTCGCTCGTCGTCTTCCCGAGGCTCGACTTTACGTTCCTGTCCGAACCGCGATGGGGCGGGACCACGATCGGCGCCGTGTCCGGCATCTGGTCGGTCATCGTGGCGCTCGTGGCGGCGAACCTCACTGTTCTCCTCGTCAACCTTCAACGCCTGCCCTCGCCCCGCGAAAGTCTCGATGCCGGCGCGAACTCCGCCGCCCTGCCGATGCTGATGATCGCCAGCCTTGTGGGATTCGGCGCGGTCGTCGCCGCCGTGCCGGCGTTTGAACTGGTGCGCGATGCGGTGTTCGCGATCGGAGGAGGCCCGCTGGTGTCGTTGACGGTGGCCATGAATGTGCTGGCGGGCCTGACCGGCACCGCCTCTGGCGGAATGGCGATCGTGCTCAATGCATTCGGCGGAGATTTCATGCGTCTGGCCACCGAACATGGCATCGCTCCCGATCTGATGCATCGCATCACGACCATGAGCGCCGGCACCCTGGATGCCCTGCCCCACAACGGCACCGTTCTGCTGCTGCTGCAGATCAGCGGGCTGACCCACCGCGAAAGCTATCTCGACATGGTGATGACCGTGATCGTCAGCTGCATCATCGCGCTTGTTGCAGTCCTGATCCTGGGATCGATGTTCGGATCGTTTTGACGGAGGTACACATGGATATCAGGCCGCTACCCGGAGTTCTGATCATCATCGGGCTCGTCGTTGCCGCTCCTTCAAGCGTCGCCCAGGTCCAATCGAGCAGCCCTCAGAGCGCCACCGCCGAGACCACGACGGGCCAAGCAGGCACGACGAAACACCGATATTGGCGTCACCGTGGCGGACGACATCCGCACTTCGGCAGCAGGACGCTTCGGACAGTGCCGAGGGCATCGAACAAGTAGCAGCTCGGGCAATCCCGCGGCGATCAGGATCTGCGGAGTGCCGGCACGGACCAACTGTAGTTGAGCCATGCGATGCCGTGCCCGACGAGATCGATGCCGAGCACGAGCGCGAGCACCCAGAGTCCCGTTCTGGGAAATCCCGTCAGGATGACCAAACCGGCCAGCATTCCGAACACGCCCGACAGGAACATGATCGAGCCCGCCTCGTTCCAGCGCCTGACGCTGAGCAGCACCCGGATGAATCCCGACATCGCGAGCAGCGTCCCGAGGACGTAGGTGAAGATCAGGCCGCCGGACGCGGGTTGATTGAGGAGCGCCATGCCAAACACGACGTACAGAACACCGAGGAGAACCTGCCACGCGGGGGCGCCCCATCCGCGCGTCCAGAACGCGTGCACGATCTCGAAGCCCCCCGCGGCGATGGCCGCAGCCGCAATGAACACCGTGCTGACGATCGTAGCGAACGTCACGTCGCAGACGACGACCAGTCCGGCGAAGATCAAGACGCCGCCGAGCACGACACGGACCCACATCGGGGGCGAAGCTGAGGCGTGCTCCGTCTGATAGGCAGCCATCGTATCCTCGAGCTTGGAGCCAACCCGGCCGCCGCGAATGCAGCCCTGTCCGGCGCGTGCCAAGCCGCCGGCCCGCGTGCGGCCTCACCGCGATAGAAACCCCGGGCAGCATAAGACGCCGTGAATCCGCGGCCTCACTTCTGATCGGAGGTCGACAACAATTCGCGACAAATCCCGCGATGTTGGGCCGCGACCGCGATGGCGCAGGTCGCATCCACTGGAGCGGGTCGAGCGCCTTAAGGGGCCGCGCCGGCGCTAAGCCATTGATTCGTGTCTAAGGTGCCCAAGATGCTCACGCATGGATGGTTGAGCGCCTTGGGACAGGAGCATGTGCTGCGAGCGCCTTTTGCGGACCGGCGCGGGCCGGCGCTACGCCCTCACCGCGCTCGGGACGATTAAGATGTCTAAGGTGTTTAAGGTGCTCATCCTGAAACGATCGACACCTTGAACGGGATGGGCAGCACCTTGATCGCGGATTTGCGGAAATCAGGAATGGCCGGCGCGGGCGCGATCGCCAGGCGGCTACGGCCCGCCCTCGGAAGCGGCCCATCACTCAGAAAACGAACGTGAGATGGATGGTGCCCAGGGGCGGAATCGAACCACCGACACCGTGATTTTCAGTCACGTGCTCTACCAACTGAGCTACCTGGGCGCCCGGTCCGCACGGCGGGCGTGCGGGCAGCGCGGGCGGTTATAGAGGCTCCCAACTGCCCTGTCCAGCAAGGGAAAATCGTAGCGGCACGGGCGGTTAGGCCGGCGCGGATGCGGCGCCGAAACGGCCGGTCAGCGCTCCCGTCCGTCGTCCGGCGGGCTCTCGCGCGTGCCATCCTCGTCGTCGTCTTCCATCACCGGCACGGCATAGACCCCCGACAGCCAGCGATTGAGATCGACGTCGGCGCAGCGGCGCGAGCAGAACGGCCGGAACGTCTGCTCCCGCGGCTTGCCGCAGATTGGGCAGGTCTTTTTGGGCGCTTTGGTCATTGGTTCGGAGCGGCCGCCGGTTTCGAATTCATGGATGAGAGATAGTCGGGTCTGCGGCACGGCGCCAGTCGAGGCAATGCCTGTCCGCTCGTCGGACCGGGCATGTGGGGAAAGCCACTCAGCCGGCCGACTTATCGAGACGTGGATGGCCCGGACAAGCCCTGCCATGACGTGGAAAGGTCGTGCCAAAGCACACCGCGCACAGGCGCAGCCGACGCGCCGACTACACCGCGTTGAGCCAGCCGAAGCGCACCGGATAACCCTCACCCGCCAGCATGGTGGTCGTCTCGTAGAGCGGCAGCCCGACGACATTGGTGTAGGAGCCGACCATCTTGACGATGAAGGTGCCGGCGAGGCCCTGGGCCGCGTAGCCGCCGGCCTTGCCGCGCCACTCGCCCGAGGCGAGGTAGGCCTCCATGTCCTCCTCCGAGAGGCGCTTGAAGCGCACGCGCGTCTCCACCAAGCGTTGGCGGAAGCCTTCGCGCGGCGTGACCAAGCAGATGCCGGTATAGACGCGGTGATTGCGCCCCGACAGCAGGCGCAGGCATTGCGCCGCCTCGTCGAGCAGCTCGGCCTTCGGCAGGATGCGCCGCCCCACCGCGACCACCGTATCGGCGGCCAGGATGAACGCACCCTTGAGGTCCTCGTCGCTGCGCACGGCGATCAGCGCAGCCTCGGCCTTGGCGCGTGCCAGGCGATTAGCGCAGGTGCGCGGCAACTCGCCGCGCACGGGCGTCTCGTCGACGTCGGCCGGCAGCAGCAGGTCGGGCTCGATACCGGCCTGGTTGATCAGGGCCAGCCGCCGCGGCGAGCCGGAGGCGAGGACGAGTTTGGGACGGCCGATCATGATGCTTGCGTCGCGCTCGATGAGAAGGAATGGCGCGGCCGCTGCGCGGGACGCGGGTTCATTTGAAACGGTAGGTGATGCGACCTTTGGTCAGGTCGTAGGGCGTCATCTCGACCAGCACCTTGTCTCCCGCAAGCACACGGATGCGGTTCTTGCGCATGCGGCCGGCGGTGTGGGCGATGATCTCGTGGTCGTTCTCGAGCTTCACCCGGAAGGTGGCGTTCGGCAGCAGTTCCGTCACGACGCCGGGGAATTCCAGCAATTCTTCCTTCGCCATCGATCATCCAGTCCGCGGGCTGCAAGCTCGCCACCCGATCGGCAACAGTGGCTCCTGGTTCTGCGTTCCTCGCCACCATGCGCCACGCGTGTTGGCCACTCCATGATGGGCGCGCAAAGTAGCGGAATCGCGGGTTTTTCACAACCGGATCGTCCCCCGGCGCGCATGCAAAATCGCCGCCGCTCTATTCGTTCCCGGTCTTCGGCGCTGCGAAGCGCTCGGCGATGCGCGCCAGGAGCTGGTCGCGCACCGCGCGATACGCGTCCAGCCGTTGCTCGCGGCTGCCCTCGACCCCGGTGGGATCCACCGTCGGCCAGTATTCGACGTCGGCCGCGATCCTGCGCGTCAGGTCGAGCGCCTTGTGATGCGCCTCCGGCGAGAGCGTGACGATGAGGTCGAAGTTGAGGCCTTCCCAATCCTCCAATTCCTCGAAAGTCATCGGCTTGTGACGGGTGATGTCGTGGCCGATCTCCTCCATCGCCGCGACGGCAAAGGGGTCGAGCTCGCCCTTGCGCACGCCGGCGGAGCCGACATAGACGCTCGCGCCGAACATCTGCTTGAAGAGGCTGGCCGCCATCGGGGAACGCACGGCGTTGAGCCCGCAGGCGAACAAGACAGCCTGCGGCCGTCCACGTGACTGCATCGGTCAGCCCTTCCAATGCAGCACGCAGACCAGCGTGAACAGCCGCCGTGCGGTGTCGATGTCCATGCGGATCTTGCCCTTGAGCCGCTCCATCAAGAGCTCGGAGCCCTCGTTGTGCAGCGCGCGACGGCCCATGTCGATCGCCTCGATCTGGCTCGGGGAAGCAGTGCGGATGGCCTGGTAATAGCTGTCGCAGACCATGAAGTAGTCCTTGACGATGCGGCGCAGCGGAGTGAGCGAGAGGTGATGCGCGATCACGGTGGTGCCGTCGGTGAGCTGCACGTCGAATACCAGGCGCTTGTCGACGATGGCGAGATGCAGGGCGAACGGCCCCTCGTCGTGACCGAGCGGCAGGAAGAAGTTCTCCTCGAGCAGGTCGTAGATCGCGACGGCGCGCTCGTGCTCGACGTCCGGATTGGGATTGCCGATGGAACTTTCGTCGAGCGTCACCTTCACGAGGTGGCGGTTCTTGGCGGGATGCGGCTTGGCGCTCATCGCCGATTGAGCCGGATCGCCACGGATCGCGCGTGCGCCGCGAGGCCTTCCGCCTCGCCGAGTGCGATCGCCGCCGGGCCGAGCGCGGCGAGCTGGTCCGGCCCGCACTTGAGGATCGAGGTTCGCTTCATGAAGTCGAACACGCCGAGCCCCGAGGAGAAGCGGGCCGAGCGCGCCGTCGGCAGCACGTGGTTGGAGCCGGCGACATAATCGCCGATCGCCTCGGGCGTATGCGCCCCAACGAAGATCGCGCCGGTGTTGCGGACCTTGCCCGCGAGGGCGTCGGCATCCGCGGTCATGATCTCGAGGTGCTCGGGCGCCACGGCGTCGACCAATGGAATGGCCTCGTCGAAATCGCGCACGAGAATGATCGTGCCAAAATCGTGCCAGGAGACACCCGCGATGGCGGCGCGCGGCAAGGTCTTGAGCTGGCCGGCGACGGCCTTCTCGACCGCATCCGCCAGCGCCGCATCGGTGGTGATCAGAATCGGTTGCGCGGCGACATCGTGCTCGGCTTGCGCCAGGAGATCGGCGGCGATCCAGTCCGGATTGGCCTCGCCGTCGGCCAGGATCAGCACCTCGGAGGGACCGGCGATCATGTCGATGCCGACCTTGCCGAAGACCAAGCGCTTGGCCGCGGCCACGTAGGCGTTGCCGGGACCGACGATCTTGTCCACGGGTGCGATCGTCTGGGTGCCGTAGGCGAGCGCCGCCACCGCCTGCGCGCCGCCGATGCGATAGATCTCGTCGACACCCGCAAGCTTGGCCGCCGCCAGCACCAGGGGATTGAGCGTGCCACCCGGCGCGGGCACCACCATCACCAGGCGCGGCACGCCGGCGACCTTGGCGGGCACTGCGTTCATCAGCACCGAGGACGGATAGGCGGCAGTGCCGCCCGGCACGTAGAGCCCGGCGGCGGCCACCGCCGTCCAGCGGTAGCCGAGCTCCACGCCGAGCACGTCGGTGAAACGCTGGTCGGCCGGGAGCTGGCGGCGGTGATAGGCCTCGATGCGGTCGCGCGCCAGGGTCAGCGCCTCAACCGCCTTGGGATCGCACTGGCTTGCTGCCGCCTCGATTTCGTGGGAAGCGACGCACAGGCCCTTGGCGTCGACGTCGAGCCGGTCGAACTTGCGCGTCAGCTCGACCAGCGCGTCGTCGCCGCGCGCGACCACGTCGGCGATGATGGCGCGCACCGCGGCCTCGACGTCCTGCGAGGTCTCGCGCTTGGCACCGAGAAAATCGTGGAATCGCCCGTCGAAGTCGGGGCTGCGCGTATCGAGACGAGTGGGCATGGCGGGTTCCTGACCGTCCCCGGTCAATGGCGCGCGCGGCATGGCGCGTCAACCCCGGCTTTGGGACCCCGCTTCCGGGTGTCCGGGCCGGTGCGCCGCGGTCCAGGTCGGCCCGAGATCGGCGAGCTCGGCCTCGACGCATTCGACGTCGAGCCGCAACGCCGGGCCGCCCGAGAACATCAACTCGACGGTACCGCTGGGAGCCTCGCCCTGCGCGAAGTTCACCGCCAGCAGATTGAGCACGGCGGATTTGGCCGCCGGGTCGATGCCGCGTGCTTTGAAGGCGTTGACGCATTCGAAGCGAAGGGCCGCGCGCCGCCGGCGAAACTGCGGCGTTTCGCTTTCGGCGCTTTCCCAGTCGAAGCGGTTGAGCGGGATCACCAGACGCCGCTCGGCCGGGATCCAGACGATCTCGCCGACGGTGACCACCGCGTCCTGGACGTGGCAGGAGATCACCGAGAGGTCTTCCTCGTCGAGCGCAATGAGCTTGAGCGGGTCCATGTCCCATAGGTAAGACGTGGCACCGGCCCGGCGCAAGCGGCCTCACCACCCCCCTTCGCGGTCGCGCTACTTGTCGCGCCGCTCGACGAACACCGCGCCCTGGGCCGAATAGACCAATTCGCCGTTCTGGTTGGTGCCGGTCGTCTCGTGCACCGCCAGCCCGTAGCCAGGACGCGAGACGGGCCGCGTCTCCTTCACCTGCGACGCGTAGGTGATGGTGTCGCCGACATAGACCGGCTTGATCCAGCGCAGGTCGCGCACGCCGGGCGACGGCCCGCTGCGTGCCACCGGCTCGCCCCGTGCGCGCCGCGCCTCGTCGTCGGCGCGGTTGGATAGCACGTTGAGCCGCATGCACACCGCCGCAGTGTGCCAGCCCGACGCGCACAGCCGGCCGAAATGCGAGCGCGCCGCCTCCGCCTCGTCGAGGTGGAAGAGCTGCGGATCGTACTTGCGGGCGAAGGCTTTAATCTCTTCAGCGGTGAAGGTGTGGCTGCCGAGCTCGCGCCGGTCGCCGGGCTTGAGGTCCTCGAAAAACTTCACGACTTCGCCTCCACCTCGGCCGCCGCATGGCGCGGCGTGCGCCGCGCGAACATCATCGTGCTGGTCGATGTCATCACGCAGGCGTCCTTGTCGGTGAGCACGTCGAGCTTGATGCGCACGAAGCCGAAATCCGGACGGCTGCGCGGCTCGCGCGTCTCCAGCACTTCGGAGCGCACACGCAGCCGGTCGCCCGGACGCACCGGCGCCAGCCAGCGGATCTCCTCGACGCCGGGCGCCCCCATGGACGAGGAGTTGAGGACGAAGCCGTCGGCGACGATGCGCATCATCATGGCGCAGGTGTGCCATCCGGAGGCGCACAGGCCACCAACGATCGTATGGCGCGCCGCCTCTTCGTCGAGATGCATCGGCTGCGGATCGAACTCGGCGGCGAATTCCTTGATCTCGTCGGCGGTGACGAGCTTATCGCCATATTCGGCGACGTCGCCGACCTGGAAGTCCTCGAAATATGTCCTAGACACGCGTGCCCCATAAAGTGCTGCCCACGTCTGATAGCGCATTCCGATCGTGGCGTCATGGGCAGGATTGCCGCCGGTTGGCCGGCATTGCCGCCATGCGGCCGCCCGCCGATGGCGAGCGCCGCCGATCACGCACGAACGCACACCCGCAACATGCCACGTTCACCGTACGCCGTTGACCGTCAGGCCTTGGCCGGGCAGTCTCCAGCGTCCGCCGGCGAAGCAGCGAGGGGATTGGCGCATGTTCGACGTCCGCGACTTGTTCCAGTGGGAGCGGTTCATCACGCCATCGGTTATCCGGACGTTCTACGGCGTGGCGACGATCCTGATCCTGCTGGCCACGCTCGGGGGCATCGCGTCGGCCCTGCAGCTCATGCAGATCAGCCCGATCGCAGGCGCCGTGACGATCGTGATCAGCCTGCTCGCCGCCTTCGCGGCCATCCTCGGCGTCCGCATCGGATGCGAGTTCGTGCTGGTGATGTTCCGCATGAACGAGCATCTCGGCGCGCTGCGCAGCCGCGCCGAGATGTGAAGGATCAGGTCGCGAAACGGAAATGCATTACGTCGCCGTCGGCGACGATGTAGTCCTTGCCTTCCAGCCGCAACTTGCCGGCCTCGCGCGCGCCGGCTTCGCCGCCAAGCGCGATGTAATCCTTGTAGGCGATGGTCTCGGCGCGGATGAAGCCGCGCTCGAAGTCGGTGTGGATGACGCCAGCCGCCTGCGGCGCGCGCGAGCCATGGGTGATGGTCCAGGCGCGCGTCTCCTTCGGCCCGACCGTGAAGAACGTCACGAGGTCGAGCAGGGCGTAGCCTGCGCGGATCAAACGGTTGAGGCCGGGCTCCTTGAGACCCACCGCCTCAAGATAGTCGGCCTGCTCCTCCGCCGGCAGGACCGCGATCTCCGACTCGATCTTGGCCGAGATCACGACGCAGCCCGCGCCCTCTTGTTTGGCCCGCTCCTCGACCTTTCTCGAGAAAGCGTTGCCGGTCGCGGCCGAGGGCTCGTCGACGTTGCATACATAGAGTACGGGCTTGGAGGATAGCAGCCCGAGCATACGGAAGGTCTTCTCCTCCTCCGGCTTACGCTCGACGAGGCGTGCCGGCCGGCCCTCGCGCAGCAGCGCAAGGGTGCGGTTGATGAGGTCGACGGTCTCGCGCGCCTCCTTGTCGCCGCCCTTCGCCTTCTTTTCGAGACCGTCGACGCGGCGCTCCAGACTGTCGAGGTCGGCCAGCATCAGCTCGGTCTCGATCGTCTCGATGTCGGCGGTCGGGTCGATCTTACCTTCGACGTGGGTGACGTCACTGTCCTCGAAACAACGCACGACATGCGCGACCGCGTCCACCTCGCGGATGTTGGCGAGAAACTGGTTGCCGAGCCCCTCACCTTTCGAAGCCCCTCGTACCAAGCCGGCGATGTCGACGAAGGTCAGCCGCGTCGGGATGATCTGCGCCGACTTGCCCACGCGCGCGAGCTCGTCGAGGCGCAGATCGGGCACAGCCACGTCACCGACGTTCGGCTCGATCGTGCAGAATGGATAGTTGGCCGCCTGCGCCGCCGCGGTGGCGGTGAGCGCATTGAACAGCGTCGACTTGCCGACGTTCGGCAGCCCCACGATGCCGCACTTGAATCCCATGGTCCCGTCCTGAATGTCAGCCCTTCACGCCGCTCAGGCGCCCGGGCTGTCCTGCTCTTTCGGCCCGTAGAGGCCCTTGGCCTGCATGGCCAGATGCACCTTGTTCTGGAACGCCGCGTCCTCCCCCTTCACGAGAAGCTCGGCGTTGTCGGCGATGATGTCACACAGCGCAGTCACCCACTCGCGCTCGCTCTTGGCGAAATCGCTGAGCACGTGCGCATGCACGAGCTCCTTGTCGCCTGGATGGCCGACGCCGATGCGCACCCGCCGATACTCGTTGCCGATGTGCGCGCTGACCGAGCGCAGGCCGTTGTGCCCGGCGATGCCGCCGCCGGTCTTCACCCTGACCTTGGCAGGCGGCAGGTCGATCTCGTCATGCAGCACGACCACGTCGTCGGCGGTGAGCTTGTAGAACTGCGCGGCTTCGGCGACCGCCCGGCCCGACTCGTTCATGTAGGTGCCCGGCAGCAGCAACAAGGCGCGCGCGCCCCCGACCGACCCTTCGCAGGCAACGCCCTGAAAGCGCCGCCGCCAAGGTCCGAGACCATGGCGGCGCGCGATCGCTTCCACTGCCATGAAGCCGATGTTGTGACGATTGCCGGCGTATCGCGGGCCAGGATTTCCAAGCCCGACGATCAGGCGCATCGGTCAACCCCAGGCGAGGCGCGGGCCTACTTCTTCTCCGCGGCCCCGCCGGCAGCAGCGCCGCCTTCGGCGGGCGCAGCAGCGGCAGCGCCGGCGGCAGGCGCGGCGGCGGCAGCAGCCGCGGCGGCCGCAGCGTCGGCGGCGGCCTTGATCTCTTCCGCGTAACCGGACGGCGGCACGACCGTGACCAACGTTGCCTCAGCCTGCACGAGCGGGCGAACGCCCGGCGGCAGCGCCACATCGCGCAGGTGCCGCGAATGGTTGATCTCGAGGCCGGTCACGTCGACCTCGATCGCGGCCGGAATCTTGTCGGCGTCGCAGATCACCTCGAGGGTGTGGGTCACGATGTTGACCGCGCCACCACGCTTCACGCCCGGCGACTGGTCCGAGTTGATCACGTGGATGGGGATGCGCACGCGGATGCGCGCATTCTCGCCCAGTCGCATGAAGTCGACGTGGATCGGCGTGTCGCGCACCGGATCGAGCTGGAAGTCGCGCGGGATCACGCGATGCTTGGTGCCATCGACATCGAGATCGTACAGCGTCGTCAGGAAGTGACCGGCGAAGATGCGCTGCTTCAGCTCGCTGCTGTCGAGCGCAATCGGCTGCGGGGGCTTGTTGTCTCCATAGATCACGCCGGGCACACGGCCCTCGCGACGCGCAGCCCTTGCGGCCCCCTTGCCGGCCTTGGCACGCGCCGTCGCTTTCAATTCCCTGACGGTCGTCATCGGTTAAGTCCTTGAAGTTGCTGGTTAAATGCAAACGGCCGGTCGCCCGGCCCGCGCGCGGCCAACCTCCAGGGGTGTCAATCGAGCCGCGCAGGCGGGCTTATAGACAGGGCGGCGGCCAATGGCAAGGAACGCCTCCGCCGCTGCGGAGCGGACCCGGCGCGATATTCGCCCCTTAAGTCTCGGCGATTCCAGCCGTTTTGTCGGAGGGCGCAGTTTCCAGCCGGGCCTCCAATGCGGCCATCCTGGCCTTGAGCGCCTCGTTCTCCTCACGCGCGAGCCGCGCCATCTCCTTGGCGGCCTCGAACTCGTCCCGCCGCACGACGTCGAGGTCGCGCAGGATACGTTCGGCCTGCTGGCGGAACATCGTCTCAAACTCACGCCGCACGCCCTGTGCGACGCCGGTGGCGTCGTTCATCAGGCGCGCGATCTCGTCAAAGAAACGGTTGGTCGTCTGCACCATGACTTGTCTCCGGGGCGTGGCCTCGCGTAAGCAGCGCTACAACAATGGCGATCTGCTCGCGCTGCCGCAAGGTGCGCAACCGACCAACCCGCCTGGCCGCGGAGGTGCGATGCCGCTCTTTGTGCTCCCGTTCCCGACCATCGACCCGATCCTGATCTCGTTCGGACCGTTCTCGATCCGCTGGTACGCCCTCTCCTACATCGCCGGCATTCTGATCGGCTGGGTCTATGCACGCGCCATTATCCGCAGCGAGCGCAACTGGGGCGGCGGAGCGCCGCTGACCGTCACCGACTTCGACGACTTCATCGTGTGGGTGACATTCGGCATCATCCTGGGCGGACGCACGGGCTACGTGCTGTTCTACAACCTCCCGCACTTCCTGGCGCACCCGGCCGAAATCCTCGAAGTGTGGAAAGGCGGCATGTCGTTCCACGGCGGCTTCCTCGGCTGCGTACTGGCGGTGGCGCTGTTCTCATGGAAGCGCAACGTGCCCTTCCTCACGCTCGGCGACCTCACCTGCGCGGTCGCGCCGATCGGATTGTTTCTCGGGCGCCTCGCCAACTTCATCAACGGCGAGCTATGGGGGCGCCCGACCGACGTGCCGTGGGCGATGGTGTTCCCGGGCGCGGGACCTGCGCCGCGCCACCCGAGCCAACTCTATGAAGCAACGACCGAAGGATTGTTACTGCTGATCGTGCTGGCGATCGCCATCCGCATGGGCGCACTCCGACGGCCGGGGCTCGTCATCGGACTGTTCGCGATCTTCTATGCGCTCGCCCGCTCGTTCTGCGAGTTCTTCCGCGAGCCCGACCCGCAACTCGGCTTCCTGTGGGGTGGCCTGACCATGGGCATGCTGCTGTCGATCCCGCTGCTGCTCGCAGGCGTCGGCTTCGTCGTGTTCGCGCTGCGCCGGCGCTCGCGCACGGCGTGATGGCCACGCCGCTCGAGGACGAGATCCGCCGCCGGATCGAGACCGCCGGCGCGCTGACCGTCGCCGACTACATGCAGCTCTGCCTCGGCCACCCCGCACACGGTTACTACGTCACGCGCGATCCGCTGGGACAAAGCGGCGACTTCATCACCGCGCCGGAGATCAGCCAGATGTTCGGCGAGCTGATCGGGCTGTGGACGGCCACGGTCTGGCGGATGATGGGCGAACCCTCGGCGGTCAACCTCGTCGAGCTGGGCCCTGGCCGCGGCACAATGATGGCAGACGCGCTGCGAGCGGCGAAGGTGCTGCCCGCCTTCACTCAGGCGATCGCCGTGCATCTCGTCGAGACGAGCCCAGCCTTGCGCGCGCGCCAGCGCGAGGCGCTCGAGGGGAGCAGCACGCCCATCACATGGCACGATGCGCTGGCGAGCGTCCCGCAGGCGCCGGCGATCTATCTTGCCAACGAGTTCTTCGACGCACTGCCCGTCCACCAGGCCGTGCGCGGGCGCGAGGGCTGGCGCGAGCGCGTCGTCACGCTCGGCGAGGAAGGCCGGTTGCGTTTTGGGCTGGGCGCAGACCTGCCGGCCTCGGCCGTACCGGCGGCGTTGCACGCCGCACCGCAAGGCGCCATCTTCGAATGGCGCGACCAGGACACGACCCGCGCGCTGGCGGCGCGGGTCTCGCACTGTGGCGCAGCCCTGATCATCGACTACGGCCACGTGTGTAGCGCAACCGGCGACACGTTCCAGGCCATGCGCGCCCACGGCTTCCACGACCCGCTGGTTGCGCCAGGCACAGCCGATCTCACCGCCCACGTCGACTTCGAGGCCTTGGGCGCAGCCGCAGCCGAGGCAGGCGCGCAGATGCACGGGCCCGTCGAGCAACGCCTGTTCCTGCAGCGCCTCGGCATCGTACAGCGCGCGGCGCTGCTGCGCGGCAAGGCCAGCCCGGCACAGGCACGAGACATCGAGACGGCGCTTGACCGGCTGACCGACAGCGCGCCCTCCGGCATGGGCCGCCTGTTCAAGGTCGTCGCCCTCTCCGCGCCACCGCTCGGCCCGCTCCCGGGATTTGACCTTTAGGCGTCCGCACGCCAACTATTGCGGCTGTGACGCGTGCGTCGGGCAAGACCCCGTCGGCGCGAAGGACGGGGTGATGCTCCTGCAATCGCGACTGCTGTCGGCCTTCGGCGAGATCCGCCACGGTTTCTTCACGCGAGAAGGCGGCGTTTCCACAGGCCTCTATGCCAGCCTCAACGGTGGCGTCGGCTCCAACGACGAACGCGAGCATGTGGTCGAGAATCGTTCCCGCATGGCAGCCGCGCTCGGTTGTGCCCCGCGCAATCTTCTGACCGCCTACCAGATTCATTCACCAGACGTGGTGGTCGCCGCCACGCCTTGGCCGGCCGACGAACGCCCGCGCGCCGATGCCATTGTCACGCGTGTGCCCTCGCTGGCGATCGGCGTGTCGACGGCCGACTGCGGCCCCCTGCTGTTCGCCGACGTCGACGCACGCGTGATCGGCGCGGCGCATTCCGGCTGGCGCGGCGCTCTCACCGGCGTGCTCGAAGCCACCGTCGACGTGATGGAGCAATTCGGCGCGCAGCGCAGGCGGATCATCGCCGCGCTCGGGCCAATGATCCGCCAGGAGAACTATGAGGTCGGCGAGGACCTCATCCAGCGCTTCGCGGATGCCGATCCGCCGAGCAAGCGCTTCTTCGCGCCCGCCGCGCGATCCGGACACGCCATGTTCGATCTCGCCGGTTACATCGTGGCGCGGCTCGCGCGGGCTCGCGTCGAATGCGAGGACCTCGGCGTGTGCACCTATGCGGACGAGAAGCGCTTCTACAGCTTTCGCCGCGCGACGCACCGCGGCGAGCCCGACTACGGGCGGCACATCAACGCGATCATGCTCGTGTGAACCGTCCGCGCGGTTAACGCTTCGTTAATTGTCCTGGACGGCACCGGGGATTGCCGCTACGGACTCCGCGCTGGCGTCCGCCAGCATCGAGGCCGCCCCGGGGATTTTCGATGTTGCGTGCCCTTGCACGGTGCTTTCCATGACCGTGTCCGCGCCGCGCTTGATCTGTCGGATCGCCGGCATGGCCGCCATGATGCTGGTGTCTGGCCTGTCCGCAGGTTGCACCACAACCGGCGCGCCGACGAGCCTCGTGAACCATGGCCCCCCAGGCACTGTGGCGTTCGAGTCGATCGACGGGCTGCCCGAGGGACAGTTCCACAAGCTGGTTCAAAGGCTCTTGCAGGAGGCGGAGGCGCGGCAGCTCGCGGTGGTCTCGCGCACGCAACCCGCGCAATACCGCGTGCGCGGCTACGCGGCGGCCCACGTGCGCGGCAAAAGCACAACCATCTCGTGGGTTTGGGACATTTACGACGCTGACCGCCAGCGGACCCTGCGGATTGCCGGCGAAGAAGTCGGCGGCGGCGGACGAGGCGGCTGGGCGGCGGCCGACGACAGCATGATGGACCGCATCGCAAGGTCCGGCATGGCCCAGCTTGCGGGCTTCCTTGGCGCGCCGGCGAATGCACCACCGGCGCCGGCCACGCCTTCCGATCCGGCGCCTGCCCCCGCGCTCGTGGCGCAGGGGGCCCCAACGCCTGTCGAAACGGGCTCGCCGGCCTTCGCCGAGACCGGTTTTACCGCGCATGCGGCGCTCGGCAACGTACAGCCCTGACCGGGCGACCCGCTGGCCGGGCGTTTGGGCGGCCGCCGCGCGCGTGCGGGCGCTACCATTCGCTCGGGGCATGCCAGAAAACCAGTTGCCACGCCTGACGACGGCGCTCTAAGTACCTGCCGCGAACGGCTGAGGGAGACTGCAATGGCTGGCAATAATGGAGCAATCAAGCTCGTTGCCGGCAATTCGAATCCGCGGCTGGCGGAGGCGGTCGCCGCGCATCTCAAGCTGCCCCTGGCCAAGGCCCAGGTCCGGCGCTTCGCGGACATGGAGATTTTCGTCGAGATCCTGGAGAACGTGCGCGGTACCGACGTGTTCGTGCTGCAGTCCACGTCCTATCCGGCCAATGACCACCTGATGGAGCTGCTCATCATCATCGACGCGCTCCGAAGGTCGTCGGCGCGGCGCATCACGGCCGTGATTCCCTATTTCGGCTACGCCCGCCAGGACCGCAAACCTGGCCCTCGCACACCGATCTCGGCCAAGCTCGTGGCCAACCTGATCACCCGCGCCGGCGCGGATCGAGTGCTCACCGTCGACCTGCACGCCGGACAGATCCAAGGTTTCTTCGATATCCCGACCGACAACCTGTTCGCCTCGCCCGTCATGGTGCGGGACATCCGCGAGCAGTTCGACGTCGGCAAGGTGATGGTGGTCTCGCCTGACGTGGGCGGCGTGGTGCGCGCCCGCGGGCTCGCCAAGCGCATCAATGCCCCGCTCGCCATCATCGACAAGCGGCGCGAGCGCGCCGGCGAGTCCGAGGTGATGCACGTCATCGGCGACGTGAAGGGCTACGAGTGCATCCTGGTCGACGACATCGTCGATTCCGGCGGCACCCTGATCAATGCCGCCGACGCGCTGATCGCCAATGGGGCCACGGGCGTCTCCGCCTACATCACGCATGGCGTGCTGTCGGGCGGCGCGGTCGCGCGCATTACCGCTTCCCGGCTCAAGGAACTGGTGATCACCGACTCGATCCAGCCGACGGAAGCCGTGCGGGTGGCCGGGAACATCCGCGTGCTGTCGATGGCCACGCTGCTCGGCGAGGCGATCGCGCGCACCGCCGAGGAACGCTCGGTATCAAGCCTCTTTGACTGACCTGCACTCTGCTCCGTGCCGGCGCGTGATGCGCCCAGGCAACACGTTGGCCCGCTGAGTCAACTTGTCGCACGAGGGCTCCCACTAGCTTGTGGACGGGGGCGCACCGCACGTTGCGCCATCACCGCAAATCACGGCTAGCACAAAGGACCATCCGCTCTTTGGCTGTGAGGAATCGGCCGGGTTATAGTCGGCGTCGCAAGTGATTCGGTGAACGGGAGTCAATCGCCGTCGCGGACCTGTCCCGCGGCAAATTGGCTCGTTTTGCCAGGATGGCAGTGCCGTTGCGTTGGCGTCGCGGACGTTCGGACAAAATCGCCGCATGGCGGCCAGCGCAGGTGCACGCAATGTCACTCATCGAGATCAGCCAGAACTCTTCCGCGAATCCGCTGGATGTCATCGAGCAGATGGCGACGCTGCGGTCATGGGCATTCGAGCGCGACACCGACGACGAGGTGACGCTGTTCGTGTCGGGCCGGCTCACCGAATATCATCTCTCCTTCACCTGGATGAACGATCTCGAGGCGCTGCATCTCGCCTGCGCTTTCGATCTCAAGGCGCCGGCCCGCTGCCGCAGCGAATTGCTGGAACTCGTGAGCAAGGTCAACGAGCAGCTCTGGATCGGTCACTTCGATTTCTGGGACAAGGACGGGCTGATCATGTTCCGCCAGGCCTTGATGCTCGCCGGCGTCCGCATGGCCTCCGACACGCAGTGCGAAGCGCTGCTGGGCACCGCGGTGGCGGCCTGCGAGCGCTATTATCCGGCGTTCCAGTTCGTGACCTGGGCCGGCAAGACCGCGCGTGAAGCGCTCGACGCGGCCTTGTTCGAGACCTCCGGCGAGGCTTAAATCGCCGCCGTGAACACGACGCTTGGCGATTTTCGCGGCACCCTCCTGCTGGTCGGCGCCGGCAAGATGGGTGCGGCCCTGCTCGAGGGATGGCTTGCGCGCGGCCTTGCGCCGGAACGCGTGGCCGTGGTCGAACCGCAACCGTCGCCCCAGATTGCCCGCCATGCGGCGCAGGGACTGCGGCTCAATCCGGTACACGAAGCGCTGCAGGCGGACGTCGTCGTCGTTGCGGTGAAGCCGCAGACGGCGCCGGAGGTGCTGGCCGAAGTCGGGCCGCTGGTGGGCGCCGCCTCGCTCGTGATCTCGATCATGGCGGGACGCACCCTCGGGTTCCTCCAGGCCGCGTTGCCGACCGGCACGGCGATCGTACGCAGCATGCCGAACACGCCGGCCGCGATCGGTCGCGGCATCACCGTCGCGGTACCCAACAGCGCGGTCACGCCCGCCCAGCGACAGATCGCAACGGACCTGCTCGCGGCAGCAGGCGCCGTGGAATGGACGGACGACGAGGCACTGCTTGATGCGGTGACAGCCGTGTCGGGCTCGGGCCCGGCTTACGTCTTCCTGCTGGCGGAATGCCTGGCACGCGCCGGCGCCAGGGCGGGTCTGCCGCCCGGTCTGGCGGAGCGTCTGGCGCGGGCCACCGTCGCCGGGGCCGGCGAATTGCTGCACCGCTCGGCCGAGCCGGCCGCCACTTTGCGCCGGAACGTCACCTCGCCCGGCGGCACCACCGCCGCCGCGATCGAGGTGCTGACCGCCCCCGACGGGCTCGATCCCCTCATGGAACGGGCGGTCGCGGCTGCGACCAGGAGGTCGAAGGAATTGGGCTCCTGAGCCATGGTGCCGCCCCCATCGCACCCTTAAATTAGGTCATCGACCATTTCATTGGAGGTCGCCATGGCCCGCCGACCGACCCGCGCCGCACGCGGGTCCCGCCCTGCTCCGGCCGCCGCTTCCGCCAGCCCGCCACTCGCGGCGCGCGCGGCGATCGTCGCGGCGTTCCTGGAACTGCTCGCCGATAAGCGCTTCGAGGAGATCGGCCTCGCCGAGGTCGCCGCACGCGCCGGCGTGTCGCTCGCCGATCTGCGCGACCACTTCAATTCGACGCTCGGGATCTTCGCCGCGCACGTCAAGGACATCGACCGCAAAGTCCTCGCGGGCAACGACGGCGACATGGCCGAGGAGCCGCCGCGCGAGCGCCTGTTCGATGTGCTGATGCGCCGGCTCGACGCGCTCACGCCGCATCGCGCAGCACTGCGCTCGCTGATGCGCTCGGTTTCGTGCAATCCGGCGCTCGCGCTGGCGATCAATCCGATCGCGGTGAACTCGCATCAATGGATGCTGACGGCCGCCGGCATTGGCGCCTCCGGCCCCAAAGGCGTGCTGCGCGCGCAGGGCCTGGCCATGCTGTTCGGGCGCGTGCTGCGCGTTTTCGTCGACGATGAGGAGGACAATGCCCGCACCATGGCGGCGCTCGACCGCGCGCTGGCGCGCGGGCAGCGCTGGTCCGGGCTCCTCGACGACATCTGCTACCTCATGCCGCGACCCGGTCGCTGGCGCCGCCGGCGCCGTCGTGACGAGGACGAGATCTACGCAGCCTGAGGCGGATGGCGCGAACCGTGCGCCAACCCATGGATGGTGCTAACTTCCCGCCGCGATCATCGCGGGGAGCATCCATGCCACGTCCAGTCATGAACATTGCCGACGTCGAGTTCCGCGCCTGGGGCCACAACGCGGGCTGGCCCATCGGCATGAACGCGCGCGAGGAATATCAGGCCAAGCTCGGGGACCTCGGGCGCCGCATGGGCGCACAGAAGCTCGGCTACAACGTCACCGTGGTGCCGCCGCGCAAGAAGGCGTTTCCGCTGCACAACCACCGCGCCAACGAGGAGATGTTCTTCATTCTAGAGGGCTCGGGCGAGTTGCGCATGGGCAATGAGCGTTATCCATTGCGCGCCGGCGACGTGGTCTGCTGCCCGCCCGGGGGACCGGAAACCGCGCACCAGATCGTCAACACGTCCGACGCCGAGTTGAAATATCTCGCAGTGTCGACGCGCATCAGCCCGGAGATCGGCGAATATCCCGAGTCGGGAAAATTCAGCGTTATGGGTGAGTTCATCGGCCCCGACGGCAAGCCGGAGCAATTCCGATTCCTCGGGCGGCACAACCTGTGCCTCGACTACTGGGACGGCGAATAGAAGGACGCGGAGACGGCTACACCGGCACGCGCACCGTCGCGCGCAGGCCGCCGAGGGGGCTTTCGCCGAGCGTGATCTCGCCGCCATGCGAGCGGGCGATGTCGCGCGCGATCGCGAGGCCGAGGCCGGTGCCACCCTGATCCTGGTTGCGCGAGTCGTCGAGACGCAGGAACGGCTTGAATACGTCCTCGCGCATGTGCAGCGGAATTCCCGGCCCGTCGTCGTCGACGGTGACGGTGAGCCAACGGTGGTCGCGGTGGCCTGTGATCGAGATGGTCCTGGCGAAGCGCGCGGCGTTGGATACCAGGTTGGCGAGGCAACGCTTGAACGCGTTCGGCCGCACTGTGACCACCGGATGCCCATGAAAAACCACGATGGCCTTGTGGCCGCTGCGCTCCGCGTCCAGCCGCAATTCCTCCAGAAATGCCGCCATGTCGGTCGGTGCCGACTGCTCGCCGGCATCACCGCGCGCGAAAGCGAGATAGGCCTCGAGCATGCGGCTCATCTCGTCGACGTCGCGGCGCATGGCCTCCACCTCGGGGCTGTCGCCGATCAGGGCCAGTTCGAGCTTGAATCGGGTCAGCACCGTGCGCAGGTCGTGCGAGACTCCGGCGAGCATGGTCGTGCGCTGGTCGATGGCGCGCTCGACGCGGGTCTTCATCTCGATGAAGGCGCGCGCTGCGCGTCGCACCTCGGTGGCGCCGCGCGGCCTGAAATTCGGAACCTCGCGCCCCTTGCCGAAGCTCTCCGCCGCGTCGGCGAGGCGCAGGATCGGCTTGATTTGATTGCGCAGGAACAGGATGGCGACCGCCAGCAGCACCAGCGAGGTGCCGACCATCCAGAGCAGGAAGATCTCCGAGTTCGACGCATAGGCCGCGCTGCGGCGCGCGAACACGCGCATGACGGTGGTATCGAGCTGGATGCGGATCTCGACAACGGCCGAGCGACCGACCGTATCGATCCAGTAGGGACGCCCGATCTGTTTACGGATCTCCTGCGACAGCGCCTGGTCGAGCAGGGAGAAGAACGGCTTCGGCCCGGGCGGCGGCATCTCCGACACGGGCAGGAAGTCGACCTGCAGGCCGAGCCGCTCCTGCGCGATCTTGCGCAGGCGTGCATTGTCGGCGTCCTGCGGATAAAGCTTGTAGACGTCGATCAGTGCGGCGATGTCCTGCGTCACCGCGGCGGAGAGACGACGCGTCACCGTATTCCAGTGGCGCTCCATGAACACGAACGCGACGACGGACTGCAGGATCACCATCGGCGCAATGATGATGAGCAGCGAGCGCCCGTAGAGGCCGGCGGGCATCCTGCCTTTCAACCAGCCAGCGACGGCGTCCCATATGCTCCAGGCATAGTAGGCGCCCGAGCGCAGATGATGCGCCGCCGACCGCAGGCGCGCGAGGCCGACGTCGAGGGTGGTCATGTGGTCACCACCAGCCGGTAGCCGATGCCGCGCACCGTCTGCACGAACAGCGGATTGGCCGGGTCGCTCTCGATCTTGCGGCGCAGACGGTTGATCTGCACATCGACGGCGCGCTCGCTGGCGGAAGCCGCATCGCTCGCGAGCGCAAGGCGCGGCACGGTCTCGCCGGGCGAGGTGGCGAGCAGCCGCAGCATGTCGCGCTCGCGGTCCGTGAGATGCACGATCTCCTCACCGCGGCGCAGCTCTCCGCGCGGCACGTGATAGACGAACGGCCCGAAACGCACCGTCTCGGCCGCGGGCGCCGCCGGAGGCTGGGCGCGCTTGAGAATATTGGAGATGCGAAGCGACAGTTCGCGCGGCTCGAACGGCTTGGCCATGTAATCGTCGGCGCCGAGCTCAAGACCTGTGATGCGGCTCTCGGTCTCGTCGCGCGCCGTGAGCATCAGGATCGGGACGGTCGAATCCTTGCGCACGACCTTGGCGAGGTCGAAGCCACTCTCGCCCGGCATCATCACATCGAGGATGATGAGATCGAAGTGCAGTCCGGCCAGCTTGCATCGGGCGTCCTGAGCGCTCTCCGCAACGGTGACCCGATAGCCCTCGTTCTGCAGGTAGCGCGACAGGAGCTGACGAATGCGGCGGTCGTCGTCCACCACCATCAGGTGCGGTGCATCGTCGGCGGGGGGACCGGGCCGGGCGTTCATGCGCTCCACCCTGACGAGCGCCTCACCCGCGCCTGCGGCGGGCAAGATTCGCCCGGGCGATGAAATCCAGCACGCCGGCGCGATCATCCGCGTCGATGACGGCGGCCAGGAACTTGCGGGCAGCCTCGTGCGCGCCGGGCCCGACATCGTCGAGCGCGCGTGTGATGCGCACCGTTTGCAGGCGCGCGAGCTTCATCGCCAGCGCCTCACCTTTATCGGTGACGAAAAGCAGACGCTGACGGCGGTCCCGCTCGCCCTCCTTCTGCACGACGTAGCCCTCGTCGACGAGTTGCTTGAGCACGCGGCCGAGCGACTGCTTGGTGATGCGCAGGATATCGAGCAGATCGGCGACCTTCATGCCCGGATTACGGTTGACGAAATGCAGCACGCGGTGATGCGCGCGGCCGAAGCCGAGCTTGGCGAGGACATCGTCGGGATCACCGACGAAATCGCGGTAGGCGAAGAACAGGAGCTCGATGAGATCCCACATCGGCTCGTCCGGGGCGCTCCTGGCCTCGTCCCGCGGGCCGCGATCCTTCAAGGCGCTCAAATTTATGTCAGCCATGTTGACATATTTCGGTCGGTTTGTTATCCGTGAGACCGTCAATACGAAATGATCGTGCTCGCGGACACTGCCGGATCGGCAGCGGTTGCACCGATCCCTCAATCCGGGCTCTGATGAGTCCGGACCATACCGGGACTTGAGGCCCGACGCAAAACCGGTGCGCCCCAGCAACGAGGCCTGCACCAGCCGCTCGGCGGAGGACATGCCATGGCCACGACTGCAGTGCCATTTCACGATATGCCCGGCGTCATCTGGTACGACGGCCAGCTCGTTTCGACGCCGGAAGCGAAGATTCACGTGCTCACCCACGGCCTGCATTACGCCAGCGCCGTATTCGAAGGCGAGCGAGCATACGGCGGTACCATCTTCAAGAGCAGCGAGCATTCCGAGCGCCTGAAGAAATCGGCCGGCATCCTCGATTTCGAGGTGCCTTATTCCGTCGCCGAGATCGACGCGGCCAAGAACCTGCTGGTCGAGAAGAACAAACAGCCGAACGCCTATATCCGCGCGATCGCCTGGCGCGGCTCCGAACAGCTCGGCGTGTCCGCCCTCAACAACCAGATCCACCTTGCGATCGCGACCTGGGAATGGCCGAGCTATTTCGATCCGGCGCAGCGCCTGAAGGGCATCCGCATTGCGCAGGCCGAGTATCGCCGGCCTGATCCGAAGACCGCGCCGTCGCTGGCGAAGGCCTCATGCCTCTATGCTATCTGCACGATCGAGAAGCATCGTGCCGAGCGGCAGGGCTATGCCGACGCCATGATGCTGGACTGGCAGGGCCGCGTCGCCGAATGCACGGGCGCCAACATGTTCTTCATCAAGGACGGCAAGATCCACACCCCGATCGCGGACTGCTTCCTCGACGGCATTACGCGCAAGACTGCGATTGCACTGGCCAAGCGCCGGAACATCGAGGTCATCGAGCGCCGCATCATGCCGGAAGAGCTCTCGACCTTCTCCGAGTGCTTCATCACCGGAACCGCCGCCGAAATCACCGCAGTGTCGGAGATCGCGGACTGGCGCTTCACGCCGGGGCAGATCACCAAACAGCTCGCCGATGACTACACGGCGGAAGTGCTGGCGTATAAGGGCAAGGCCGCGGCAGCGTAATTTCGCGGCGCTTCCTTCCACGCACAGTGCATCGATGAGGTCGCGCGGACGCGGTCAGACGAGTTGGTCCGCGCCCAGCCAGAATACTTCCCCGCTGCTGCTTGCGGTATCGATCCATAGGAAGCTTTTGTCCGGATAAGCCTCCTCCACCACGGCACGGCCGCGACCGATCTCGCATAAGAGGCCGCCCTGGGCCGTGAGATGCGCGCCGGCCTCATCGACAATCCGCCGTACAATGTCGATCCCATCGGTGCCCCCGTCGAGCGCGCGCTTGGGCTCATGACGATATTCCGGCGGCAGAGCTTTCATTCCCGCCGCGTCGACATAGGGCGGGTTTGTCAGAATCAGATCGTAAGACGTCTTGCCGAGCGGCGCGAACAGGTCGCCGCGGTGGAGCGCGACGCGGTCTTCGAGACCGTGCTCGGCCACGTTGAGCTTTGCAACGGCGAGCGCTTCGGCGGAGACATCCACGGCGTCGACCTGCGCGTTGGGAAAGCGCATCGCCGCGAGGATCGCCAGACATCCCGAGCCGGTGCACAGGTCGAGCACGCGCTCGACCGCATCGGGCGCAACGAGCGAGAACTCCTCGCCCCCGAACAGGTCGCCCTCGATGATCTCGCCAAGAAATGAGCGCGGGATGATCACCCGCTCGTCGACGTAGAACGGCACGCCCCGCATGTAGACGCGGTTGATGAGATAGGGCACCGGCTTGCGCGTGTGCACACGCGCCTCGATCAGATCGAAGATCTTACGCTTCTCCTGCGCGCCCAATCGCGCATTGGCGAAAGCGTCGAAGTCCTGCGGTGCAAGCGAAAGCGCGCTACACACCAGCAGAACGGCATCGCCCACGGCGTCGTCGGTGCCCTGACCGAAGGCGAGCCTGGAAGCGCTGAATTGCGTGGCCGCATGCCGCACGAAGTCGATGACGGTCTCGAACTCGGCCGGCCGGCTCAGTCGCGCGCGGCTGGCCGCTCGTTTCACAGGACGACGCATGGAAAGAGGTTTCTCCGGATTGGAACGTGCCCTGGGCCCCGATCAGTCCCTGATCACCACCAAGCGGTCGGTCCCCGACTCGCCGCCCCAGGCCTCGCCGGGACGTCCGAGCATCTGCCGCACGGAGGCGCCACGCTTATCACTGGGGAAGCTCTCGAACGCCTCGGTGGCCGGGTCGAAGCGCACGATGGCGTTGGCGATGAAGTCGGTCAACCACACCTTGTCTCTGCCATCGACGTAGACGGAGTAGGTCCCGCTGCCGCTCTTCGGCAACGTCCAGGTCTTCCAGTTCCTCGCCTGCGGATCGTAACGTGCGACCTCGCCGGTATGCCAGAGGCTTGCCCAGATCATACCCTTGGAATCGGACCACACGCGGCGCGGACCCGAGCGTGACTTCGGGGGGTCGACAACCGTCACCTCGCCGCTCGCCGTATCGATCTTGCCGATGTAGTCACCTGCAAGGGAAGCGAACCACACGTCGCCCGATGGCGTCGTCGTGATGCCATACGGCCCGGTGCCGCGCGGTGCCCTCCACACATCGACCTTGCCCGACCCGGGATCGACGCGGCCGTAATAGCCGCTCTGACCGGTGAACCAGACGATGCCATTCCGATCGAGGGTCGGCGTGTTGAGGTTCGCGTAGGGAATGTTCTTCGGCAGCGGGAACAGCTTCACGGCCCTTGTGGCGGCGTCCACGCGCACGATGGCATTCTGCCCGCCGTCGGTCACCCACGCCGCCTGATTGGGACCCACGATGACACCATGCGGCGCCGAGCCGGAGCCGAGCGGGATCTCCTCATGCTTGCCGGTCTTGGGATCGAAGCGGCCGAGCAAGCCCTTGCGCTGGCCCGTGTACCACACGGCGCCATCGGACGCCGGCGCGACATCGTGCGGATTGGCCCCGGCAGGAAGCTGATAGTAAGTGACCTGCGCGGCCTGCGCCGCGTGAGCTGCCGCGATCGTAACGACAACCGCCAGTCCCGAACGCCACATCGTCGCCTCTCGAAGCTTGATCCGGACGCACCGACGATATCACGCGCAGGCTATTCCGCGGCCTCACGGCTGCGCGAGGGCGACTGCCAACGGGCCGCAGCAGCATCGTCCTCCGACCGCGCCTCGACCCACCGGCCTCCCTCTCTGCGCTCCTCGTTCTTCCAGAATGGTGCGCTGGTCTTGAGGTAATCCATCAGGAATTCCGCGGCCGCGAAAGCATCCGCCCGATGCGCGGATGCCGTCGCCACCAGCACGATGTTCTCGCCCGGGATCAGGCGGCCGTAGCGATGAATGACCGTGACGCCCTTGAGGTCCCACCGCGCCTCGGCTTCTGCGACATGTCGGGCGATCTCATCCTCCGCCATGCCGGGATAATGCTCGAGCGTCATCGCGCTGATCGCGTCCGCGCCCTCGCCGCCACGGCAGATGCCGGTGAACGTGACTATCGCGCCGACATCTGGCCGGGCCTCGCACAGGCGGCGCTGCTCGGCGGCGGCGTCGAAATCTTCGCGCTGCAGGCGCACAGTGCCCACCTCAGCCTCCCGTCATCGGCGGAAAGAACGCGATCTCTCGTGCAGCCCCGAGCGCGGTTTCTGGCTTGGCATGCGTCCGATCGATCGCCGCCCGGATCACCTTGGGGTTCTCGAACGCGTAGGCGTATTCTTCGCCGCGTGCGGCAAGCCAGGCGACCAACTCGCCGACCGTGCGCACGTGCGCGGGAGGCTCCACCGTCTCTTCGGTCTTGCCGACACGCTCGCGCACCCAAGCGAAATAGAGGATCTTCACGGCACCATCCCGCTTCGTTGCACATGCGCCCAACGCCCGCGGCGACCAGATGGCCGTTTCAGTCGACCAGGTGCCGGGCACCGGCGCGGAAATAGTCGTACCCAGTATATAGAGTGAGGATCGCCGAGAGCCAGAGCAGCGTGATGCCTATCTCGGTGGTGTAAGGCAGAACGCGGTCCCCCGCTTCGCCCGCAATCAGAAAGCCGACCGCGAAGTTCTGCAGCAGCGTTTTCCATTTCGCGAGCTGGGTCACCGGCACACTGACGCGCAGCTCGGCGAGATATTCGCGCAGGCCCGACACCAATATCTCCCGGCACAGGATGACGATTGCCGCCCACAGCGACCAGCCGCGGATGGTCCCGTCAGCGGCGAGCATCAGCAGCGCAGAGGACACGAGCAGCTTGTCGGCGATCGGATCGAGCATGCGGCCGAACGACGACTGCTGGCCCCAGCTCCGTGCGAGATAACCGTCGAGGATGTCGGTGAGCGCCGCCACGATGAAGATGGTCATCGCGACCCAGCGCAGCCAAAGCCCGCCCTGCCAGATGTCCTGCCAGAACATGGCGGCGACGACTGCCGGGACCGCCGCGATGCGACCATAGGTCAGCATGTTGGGCAACGCGAAAGGGCGCGCGGGAAGTTGCCTCGTGGTGCTGACGTTCATGGGGCTACAATTAGCGCCCGCCCTCCCCGGCAACAACCCCTCAATCCGCTGCAAATTGTGCGGACTATTTACCGCTCTCGTGGAAGAAATCGTAGATTCGCCGTGCGGTTTCCGCATTGATCCCGGGGACATGCGCGAGATCGTTGAGGGACGCGCGCTCGATCGCCTTGAGGGTCCCGAAATGGCGGAGCAGCGCCCGTTTGCGGGTCGGGCCGATGCCGGGGATCTCTTGCAGTCCCGCTTCACGGATGTCGCGGCGGCGCTTCTGGCGATGCGAGCCGATCGCAAAACGGTGGGCCTCGTCGCGCAGGCGTTGCACGAAATAGAGCACCGGGTCGCGCGGCGGCAGCTTGAACGATGGCCGGCCGACCGAAAAGAATGTCTCGCGACCGGCATCGCGGTCGGGGCCCTTGGCTATTCCGATCAGCGGCACGTCCGTAACGCCTAGCGCACTCAATACCTCCTGCGCGGCGGCGACCTGCCCCTGGCCACCGTCGATGAGGACGAGGTCCGGCCACGGCGAGGCGCCCTCGGCCTCCTCATGCGCCGCCTCCCCCTCCGGCAGTGCGGCGGCCGGCCGCGGTCCTTCGCCGATCAGGCGCTTGAACCTGCGCGTCAGCACTTCGCGCATCATGCCGTAGTCGTCGCCCGGCGTGAGATCCTGCGACTTGATATTGAACTTGCGGTACTGGTTCTTGCGGAAGCCCTCCGGCCCGGCGACGACCATCGCGCCGACAGCGTTCGTGCCCTGGATGTGGCTGTTGTCGTAGATCTCGATACGCCGGGGCGCGCGCGCCAGCCCGAACGCCTGCGCGACTCCCGCCAGCAGACGCTGCTGAGAGGCCGTATCGGCCAGCTTGCGCGCAAGCGCCTCGCGCGCGTTAGCCGCAGCATGATCGACCACCAGTTTCTTCTCACCCCGGCGTGGCGTCGACACGGTGACCTTGTGTTCGCTCTTGATGCTGAGCGCCTCCGCGAGCAGCGCGGGATCATCGATCTGGTGCGACAACAGGATGCAGCTCGGGCAGGGCTTGTCGTCGTAGAACTGCGCCAGGAATTCGCCGAGGACTTCCGCGGCGGACAGCGAGCGGTCCGCCTTCGGAAAGTAGGCGCGATTGCCCCAATTCTGCCCGGCGCGGAAGAAGAAAACCTGGATGCAGGTAAAGCCCCCGTCCTGATGCGCGGCGAAGACGTCCGCCTCATCGATGCCACGCAGGTTGATGCCCTGCTGCGACTGGATCGCGGAGAGCGCCGCCAGGCGGTCGCGCAGCAACGCCGCGCGCTCGAAGTCGAGCGAACCCGCGGCGTTGTCCATCTCCGCCGCGAGTTGCTCCTTCACCGCGCGGCTCTTCCCTCCCAGGAATGCCTTCGCTTCCCGCACCAGCTCCGCATAGCCGGTGTGCGAGATCTCGCCCGTGCACGGCGCCGAGCAGCGCTTGATCTGGTGTAGCAGGCACGGCCGCGTGCGGCTTTCGTACACTGCGTCTGAGCAGGAGCGGATCAAAAATGCGCGTTCGAGCGCGGTGATCGTGCGATCGACGGCCCATACGGAGGCGAACGGGCCGTAGTAATCGCCCTTGCGGTTTCGGGCACCACGATGCTTGCAAATCTGCGGTGCGACGTGGTCCCCGGTGAGCAGGATATAAGGAAACGACTTGTCGTCACGCAGGAGCACGTTGAAGCGCGGGCGCAGCCGCTTGATCAGGTTGGCCTCGAGCAGCAGCGCTTCGGTCTCGGTCGACGTCGTAACGAACTCGACGTTGGCGGTAACGGCGATCATCCGCGCTATGCGCGTGACGTGTCCGGTCGGCCGCGCATAGGCGAGAATGCGCTTCTTGATGTTCTTGGCCTTGCCGACGTAGAGCACATCGCCGGACGAGGCGATCATGCGGTAGACGCCCGGCGCCGACGGCGCGAGCTTGGCCGCGCGGGAGATCGCCTCGCGTCCAGCCGCGAGACCCGCGACCTCGCTCGGCAAGTCGAATTCCGATTCGACTTCCGGCAGCGTCGACTCGTCCTCGTCCCGGCCCGGCGGCATCCCCTCGGGCTCAAGCACCGGATCGATGTTTTTCTTGGTGCTGTCGTCCATCACATCGACGTAAATAGTGCTGCCAACCGCCGCTGGCGAGGTATTCCGGAAGGCGCGCACGGCCCTTTCGGACCGCCTTGCGGCAACCCGTTCATTCCTCGATGCCGATGCTGTCGGGGGTCTGCCAGGCAATGTGCTGCCCGCCGTCGACGGCAATCGTCACGCCGGTGACACTCGCCGCATTCGCAAGGTAGAGCACCGCGTCTGCGACATCCTGCGGGGTTGGCCCGCGCGCCAGCGGCAGCGTGCCGGCTTGGCGCGCGAACGCAGCAGCATCCTGCCGCGGGGACGGGAGCGTCGGTCCTGGCGCAACCGCATTGACACGGACATGTGGCGCGAGCGCCTGCGCCAGCGTCGTCGTCGCCGTATGCAGCGCACTCTTGGTCAGCGTGTAAGATACGAAGCGCGGCGTCGGCTTATAGACGCGCTGGTCGACGATGTTGACAATCGAGGCGCCGGCAGCACGCGGGGCCTGCACTGCAAACGCTTCGCTCAGGAACAACGGCGCGCGCAGGTTGACCGCAAATTGGCGGTCGAACACGTCGCGGTCCAGGCTGCCGATGTCGTCGGGCTCGAAAGCGCCGGCATTGTTGACCAAGAGCGTCAGCGTTCCGACTGCCCTGACCGCATCCGGCACGGCGCGCAGCACGGTCGCGTGATCGGCGAGATCACCGCAGATCACTGCGGCCCGACCGCCCTGCCCGACGATGTCGCGGCACAGCGCTTCCGCGGCGTCACGCGAGCGGTTCGCATGGATGGCAACGCCATAGCCGGCGCACGCCAGCGCGCGCACGATGGCCTCGCCGATGCGGTGGCCGCCGCCAGTTACGAGTGCGGCGCGCGATAGGGTGTCGGTCATGATGCGCTCTGCGAGTGTCTCCGCGTCTTGGGTAGCGTAAACGAAGTATCAATTCCGCGCATCGCGATACAGCGTTCCTTAGGCATATCGGCCGCCCCGCGATGCGCCCTTTACAGACGCTTAACCTCAACCTTGCGATAAAATTTACCGAAGTTTTGACGGTATCCGTCCCGGTGCAGGCCTGCGCGATGCGTGGGGAAGACCCGCCTCGGTCAGACCGAAAGAAATTCGTGTGGAGAGTGGAATGATGAAGAAGCTCGTCCTGACCAGCCTGCTGGCGGCATCCGTCAGCGCCGCCTCCGCAAGCGCTGCCGATCTCTCGCGCGGATACCTGGCGCCGGCTCCCTATTCAGCGTTCAGTTGGGCGGGGGCTTATGTGGGGGCGAATCTCGGCTATCAGTTCACCACCGTACACAATAGCGGCGCCGATCCCCACGGATTCATGGGCGGCGCGCAGCTTGGATATAATTGGCAGAACGACCAGTTCGTGTATGGCGTGGAAGGCGACCTGCAGTTCTCGAATGCCGACGGCACGGCGGGCGGCGCCAAATTCCTCAATCCCTGGTTCGGCACGGTGCGCGGCCGCGCCGGGTTCGCCATGAACAACATTCTGCTCTACGGCACCGGCGGCCTCGCCTTCGGCGAGGGCAAGGTGGAGGCCGGCGGGTCGGAATCGCACTCTCACTTCGGCTGGACGGCAGGCGCCGGGGCCGAGGTTGCGCTCGCGCCGCATTGGTCCGCCCGCGTCGAATACCTGTTCGTCAACCTCACCGACGAGCGCTATGCGCTCACCGGCCTCGAGCATGACTTCGAGTCGAGCCTGCTGCGTTTCGGGTTCAACTATCGCTTTTGAAGCTGCGCATGCACGCCGCGGTGGAGGCCGGACCCGTGCAACGAGTCCGGCCTCTTTGCGTTGAGTGTCGTCGCGCAGCGGCCGATACTGCCGCGCTTATACCGCCACGCCGACGCGCTCAGAACTGAAGCGCGAACCTCTGCGGAACAGGTGAGAACCGATATGTTTTCGCCATGTAATTCGGCCGGCGGGAACATGTCGTGATGCGAACAATCCGGCAATGGCGTGCGCCGCGCGCTCGCCTATACAATGATTGAACGCGCAAACCATTAAGCGTGGTGGCTGCGGCACGCGTGAATGCATGCCGAATACTGAGCGTGCATCGAAGCTCGCGCCATCAAGCGCGGCCACGTCGATTGCGCGGCGTCGCGATCGGCAAGGAGCACGCTACCGCACAAGCAAATGGAAGAGATGCGCTGTCTCCGCAGCGCAGGTATCGATGCACACGTCGCATGCAATGTCGCGCGCTGACGCGCGCTCAGCACCCCCGGATCTGATCGGATGCGCTGCGCGTTGCCTGCGGCAACGGAAAGTCAGGGCACGACCCGTTCGGTCGCGCCGGATCTCTCGACGGATGTCAGCCCTGGATGACCAGGTTGACGGCCTTCGGCCCCTTGCCCTTCTTGTCAGGCTCGACATCGAAGCTGATGCGCTGACCCTCGTTCAGCGACTTGAGCCCTGCGCGTTCCACGGCAGTGATATGTACAAAAACATCTCGCCCGCCATCGTCCGGCTTGATAAAGCCGTAGCCACGCTCACCATTAAAAAACTTGACCGTACCGGTCATTGCCATCGGGAAACTCCTTCCCCACGGTTGCCCGCCGTGCGCCGCACAGCGCCCGGCTCGGCCGGACATTCGCAAACGGGGAAAGCGTCAGCCAAAACGGCCTCAGTCAACTCCGCCGGCCCCCCAAAGGAGGCGGAACGTCTAAGCCCCTGTGATCAGGTTAACACAGGCGTTGCCACTGAAAAGAGGCGACAAGCCCTCGGCGCTAGATTTTGTCGCTCAGGGTCTCGATCACCGTTTGACCTGATGTCTCACATTGCAGTGCAGCGAGAAGCCCGGGCAGCAACACTCCCAGGTCGTCGGCCAGCCGCCAAGGCGGATTGATGATGATCAGGCCCGATCCGGTGAACCGGCCCGGCTGGTTTGGCGCGACGTGCAACTCGGTGCGCAACATCTTCCCCATGCCGGTCTGCCGCAGCCGCCGTATGAACGGGAATGAAGCCATCCCTTTGATCGGATACCAGACCGCGTAGACGCCGGTGGCCCATTTGCGGTGAGCGTCCTGGAGGCGCGGCACCAGCTTCTCAAATTCCTCGGGATCTTCGTAAGGCGGGTCGATCAGCACGAGGCCGCGGCGCTCCTTCGGGGGGACGTAGGCCTTGAGCGCCTGCCATCCATCGAGCGCGACCGCCTTGGCCCGGCGATCCCGACGCAGCCGGTCGGCAAGGCCGGCCGCCGCACGCGGCTCGAGCTCGCAGGCCACCAGCCGGTCTTGCGCGCGCATGATCGCCAGCGCGACCAGAGGAGAGCCCGGATAGAGCTTGATCTTGCCGCCCGGATTGAGCGCGAGGACCGCGTCGAGATATGGCGCCACCAGCCCGCGCAGATCCTGCGGCAGGTCGGCTGCCGCCAGCCGGCCGATGCCGCCGCGCCATTCGCCCGTGCGGCTCGCCTGCTCACCGCCGAGGTCATAGAGGCCGGCGCCGGCATGGGTGTCGATTACCCGGAACGGCTGCGGCTTCTCCGACAGGTGCACCAGGATGCGCGCCAGCACCGCGTGCTTGAAGACGTCGGCGAAATTGCCGGCATGGAAAGCGTGTCGGTAGTTCATCGGGCCTGCGGTTCGATGCGAGCGCGGCCGCCGGGGGCGGCGGCGCCGCGGGAGAATAGCGCATGACGGGGCGGACGCGTGGTCCGCCCCGTCATGAGGGCAGGCAATGGCAGGCCTGCGAGAGATTTTGGAGGGAGTATGAGAGGAGGTTTGCCGGCGGCCTGGCCCGCGCGCCGGCGGCCTTACTCGCGCGCCGGCGTCGCAGTCACGGGAGACGTCGCGGGTGACGCACCCGCGGGCGTGGCAGTCGCGGGAGACGGCCCGGCGGGGGCCCCGCTCGCGGCCGCCGCGCCGCCCGTCGGGGAGCCACCCGCGGGCGCCGCGCTCTCGGCGGTGGCGCTCGCGGCGCTGGCCTGCGAGCGCCGCACCGGCGGCATCACCAGCTTGTCGCGCCGGCAGGTGCGGCGGTTCACCTCGGCGCAATCCTGGAATTGCAGATCCTTGGTCATGCAGATGCGCACCTCGTGCAGGCGGCGGCTGTCGCAGCCGACGGCGATGGCCGCGCGGCTCAACCCCGGATTGGCTTTCACGAACGCCTCCTCCACCTCGTCCGGCGTCACCGTGAGCGGGTCATGCAGGTCGAGGAACTGCTCGGGAACCTTCACCGCCGCACGCGCCTTGCGCACCTCGTCAAAATAAGCGCGCGGCGCGAAGCCCGAGCAGGTGCCGTGACGGCTCCACTGGCGGAAGATCAGGCGCGTGCTCGGCATCAGGTCGAGCATCGAGGAGACGATCCCGCGGTCGAGCTTGGGGGCGGGGCGCTGGCAATACTCGGGAAATCCGCGCTCGTACTGCGGCCACAGTCCATGCACCACGAAGGCGAATGGACGCTCGCCGCACTGCTCGCGCTGGGTCACGCGACCGCCGTTGCGGGCTGCGCTCACCTCGCAATAGGAGGGCGACCACGACAGCGTCAGGACATAGAAGTCGAACTTACCGGGCTCATTCTGGCGCGCGTCCTGTGCCGGGACGCCCGAGACGGTGAGCGCCAGCACGAAAACGACGGCTGCGGACAGGGCCGCGCGCGGCCAGATCGCGGACAGAACTCGAGACATGGAACGCCCCCTCGACATGGGTGTGAACAACCCCGGGAGGCTACCACGCTACCAGAACATTTCAAGAACAAATTACGGCGACGCCGGCGACCCGGTCGAAGCTACGGCCGCGCCGCCTTGCAGGCGGGATTGTAGGCCCAGTTGCGGTCGAGGCCGACGACGCACCATTCCACGCCCCAGGTGACACCGATGATGCCGGTATCCTCACCGATCGAATAATAGATCGGCCGCCGCGTGCCGTCGCTGATCAAGGCATAGCCGCTGCAGAAGCGGCGCGGAATCGACGCATAGGTCCAGGGGCGCATCGCGCGCTCGCGGACGCCCTCGATCCCGGCGATCTGCAGGTTCGACTGCCAGAACTGGCGCTCCTTCTCGCCGAATCGGGCGGCGATCTTGGAGGCGACCCACGGGTCGTGGCAGAGCGGAACCACGGCCTCGTAGCGCGGACCGGACAGACCGAAATTCAGCTCGAGCCAGTTGGCCGCGCGAACCTCGCCGCCGCCAAGGAGCGCGAGCAGGACAAGCACGAGCGCGCCGAGCTGCGCGACGCCGAGACGTGAAGAGGCCAAGAATCGACGCATGACAGCACCCCAGTGGTGCGCGCACGGTGCCAAGCGTGCCGCGCGGGGTCAAGGGTGAGCCGGCCTGTGCCGCCCGCATGGGCGCGCGGCTCGCGTGAATCCCTCAAGGCGTTGCAGCCGGGTCACTGCCGCCAATCGCCCAGGACCGCCTGCACGACTGAAAGCGCCGCCACCGCCGCAGTGTCGGCGCGCAGGATGCGCGGCCCGAGCGCAAGCCGCAGAACGCGCGGGCGTGCCAGCAGCAGCTTGCGCTCGTCCTCGGAAAAGCCGCCCTCGGGCCCCACCAGCACCGCCAGCGGCAACGGCGGCTGTCCCGGGGCGGGCGCGATCGCGGCGAGCGCCGAGACCGGGTCGGCGTGCTCGGCGGCTTCGTCGCAGAAGATCAGCAGCCGCTCCGGCGCCATCCCCGCAAGCGCGCGCTCGAGCGGCTGCGGATCGGCGACATCGGGCAGTGAGATGATGCCGCACTGCTCTGCCGCTTCGACGACATTGGCGCGCATGCGATCGAGATTGACGCGCTCGGCCTGGGTATGGCGCGTGATCACGGGCGCCAATCGCGAGGCGCCCATCTCGACCGCCTTCTGCACCATGTAGTCGAGGCGCGCGCGCTTGAGCGGCGCGAAGAGATAATGAAGATCGTTCGCGCGAGCCTGCGCGCGCGTGCGTTCGCTCACCGCGAGCGCCGCGGATTTCTTCGAGGGCCGCACGAGCTCCGTCCGCCACTCGCCGTCGCGGCCGTTGAACACGAGGACGCCGTCGCCCGGCTCCAGACGCAGCACGTCGACGAGATAATGCTGCTGCGCGGCGGCAAGCGGCAGCACGGTTCCTTCGCTCAGCGGGTGATCGACGAACAGGCGGGGACTGCGGAAATCATAGCGCGGCATCGCGCGCAGTAGACCGTTCGCGCGACGTTTTGTCCATGCAACCGATGGCATCGTACATGGCTGCCCATGACTACGAAGATGCCGCATAACAAATCCGCGATGGAGAGAACCCCTCGTGCTGCAGTGCGTTAACGGACGTAGCAACACGAGGAGCAAGATATGACGAACAAGATGATGATGCTGATCGCAGCAGGCGCGATGGCCGCCGCAACCGCGGTCGGTCCGGCGCAAGCGCGCAGCTTCACCACCGACCCGGATGCGACGATGCACGAGCAGCAGAAGCTCGGACCGAACGAAGTGACGACGCAGCTCTGGGGCGGCGGATTCGTGACCCAGAAGGTTCCGCCTGCGGGCTACATGTACGGCCCGGCTTACGGCTCCGCCTATGGCGCCCCGAGCTACGGCTACGGGTACGGATACGAGCCCGGTTACATGGGCGGCCCGATGGGCCCGCGCTGGTAACCGGCGTTCCTGCGCTGCAAGGTTGAAACGCTTCCCGCTCCGCGGGGAGCGTTTCGCCGTGCGCAAGGGTGCGGCACCACAACGCACGCGGACGCCGCTATGGCGGCGTGGCGCGAGACGGGGTAATCTGCCGGTGCGGCCTGCCGCGTTCTCGCCGGATTTAACCGGCAGTCAATCAGTGGGGTAGATCATCCGTCCGCCGGCGACGCAGCGGCCGGGACGGATCTTCAAACGCAGGACCTGTAAGATGAGCGCCTTCACATGGTGCCGGATTGCAGTGCCCGTCGCGGCGCTGCTCGGTGCGACGATCGCCGGAGCATTCGCGCAGGCACCGTTGCTGCCCTGGCCCGACCAGAAGCCGCAACAGCCGCAGCAGCGGCCGTGGCCCGGCGATACGCAGCAGGCGGCCGCGCCTCCGGCCGCAGCGCCGATGGCTCCCATGGCGCCGATGACACCGGCTCCCGGCATGGGAGCGCCGGCGATGGGCATGCCGCCGCCCGGCGGTCCGGCGGCCGAGTGTCTCAAGGAATTCACGCGCCTGCGCGGCGAGGTCGAGAAGCGCGGCGCCGTCGCCAAGTCGGTGAACGACCGCAAGGGCGGCCGGGAGCAAATGTGCTCCGCCATCAGCGGCATCTATTCCGCCCAGGTGAACTGGGTGAAGTACACGCAGAGCAACTACAAGAAGTGCGGCATTCCGCCCGACGTGGTCGCGGAGCTCAAGAAGGGCCAGAGCCATCTCGCCCAGCTTCGCAAGAACGTCTGCTCCGCGGGGCCGGCGACGGCCGCGGCTCCGGCCGCGCCCAGCCTGAGCGAGGCGCTCGGCACCGCGCGCCTGCCGGTGAGCAGCAACGACGAATCCAGCAAGCGCGGCGGCGTGCTCGACACGATGACGGGCACCGCCATCCGATGAAGGCGCGCGCCGCACGCCCCCGCGCATGATCCTGCGGCGCTCCGGCAGGTCGCCTGCCGGCGCACCCGCCGGAGAATCCGCGCGCGCGCCCGGCGCGACGCCGGTCGCCGATTCCACCGGAAACTTCACGGACACGCTCGCGCCGCTGTGGGCACGGCCTTATCTGCGGCTGGCGCGGATGGACCGGCCGATCGGCTCCTGGCTGCTGCTGATGCCATGCTGGTGGTCGACCGCGCTCGCCAACGTTGCCGCGCGCGATCCAACGCCGAACGTCTGGCATCTCGCGCTGTTCTTCGTCGGCGCCTTCGCCATGCGCGGCGCCGGCTGCACCTGGAACGACATCGTCGATCGCGACATCGACGCGCAGGTCGAGCGTACGCGCTCGCGCCCGCTCCCGTCGGGCCAGGTGAGCGTCGCGCAGGCGGCGGCTTTCCTGGTCCTGCAGGCGCTGGTCGGCCTCATCGTGCTGCTGCAGTTCAACCCCTTCGCGGTCGCGAACGGCATCGCCTCGCTTGCCGTGGTCGCGATCTATCCGTTCATGAAGCGCATCACCTACTGGCCGCAGATCGTGCTCGGCCTCGCCTTCTCGTGGGGCGCGCTGATGGGCTGGGCCGGGCGCTTCGGCGCGCTCGACTGGCCGGCGCTGCTGCTGTTCGCCGGATCGATCGCCTGGGTGATCGGCTACGACACGATCTACGCACACCAAGACCGCGAGGACGACGCGCTCGTCGGCGTGAAGTCGACGGCGCTGCTGTTCGGCGCGCGCACCAAGCCGATGCTCGCGCTGTTCTACGGCCTCGCGGTGCTGCTGATCGGCGCCGCCGGCGCGCTGGCGGGCGCCGGCCCGGTGTTCGCGCTCGGCCTCGCCGCCTTCGCCGCGCATCTTGCCTGGCAGGTGTGGCGGCTCGACATCGACGATCCGGACCTGTGCCTGCGGCTGTTCAAGTCGGACCGCGACGCCGGACTGATCCTGTTCGCGGGACTCGTGCTCGACGCGCTCGCGCGCGGATAGGCGCGCGGAGCACCGGCCTAGCGCCCCTCACCCGGCGCTACGCGCCGACCTTTCCCCGCACGCGGGGAGAGGTTGGAGCCGTGCGGGGTCATGCTCCGTCCTCGGCCGCAGCTGCTACGATCTCATCCATCGATGGAATCAGAAGCCTCTCCGCTTGCTGACCTCTCCCCGCGCGCGGGGAGAGGTCGACGCGCGCAGCGCGTCGGGTGAGGGGCGCGAAAGCTGATGGCGAAAACGACATCTTCCCGCTTGCGAAGAGAGATCGGCTTGCACAGCATGCCGGTTGGAGGGTCCAGATGCGTGGTGCGCAGCCTTTCAAGACAGGCCGGGCCCGCTCGCTTCGGCGCGACGCGACGCAAGCCGAAGCCAAGCTCTGGCGCCATCTTCGTGCTCGCGGGGTGAACGGGCACAAGTTCGTTCGGCAGGAGCCGATCGGGCCGTTCGTGGATTTCGTCTGCCGCGAGCATCGTCTGGTTATCGAAGTCGACGGCGGCCAGCACGCCACGGACACCCGCGATACAGCGCGAGACGCCTGGCTGAGCGCGCAGGGCTATCGCGTATTGCGATTTTGGAACAATGACGTGCTCGGAAACATAAACGGCGTGCTCGAAATCATCGCTGGCAATTTGCCGCGCTGACGGCCAGAAGCTTCGCCCCTCACCCGGCGCTACGCGCCGACCTCTCCCCGCCAGCGGGGAGAGGTCAGCAAGTGGCGAGGCCCTGCTTGCCATTGATAAATGAGATCGCGGCACGTGCGGTCGAGCACGGAGCGCACAACAGGCACGGCTCCAACCTCTCCCCGCACGCGGGGAGAGGTCAGCTTGCGGCAGGCGCCGTGCACAAAACATCCTCCCCGCATGCAGATCGGGTCAGAGCGCCGCCGGCGGCAGCGTCCGGCCGCGGATGAGGTCCGCCGCCTTCTCGCCGATCATGATCGTCGGCGCGTTGATGTGGCCGCCCGGGATCGTCGGCATGACGGAGGCGTCGGCGACGCGCAAGGCCTCGACGCCGCGCACGCGCAGCCGGTCGTCGACGACCGCCATGTCGTCCCTGCCCATCTTGCAGGTGCCGCAGGGATGCTGCGTCGTCGAGGCGGTGGCGAGCACGTGCTCCTTGAGCGCGGCGTCCGAGGCCGCCTGCGCGCCGGGCAGCAGTTCGCCGCCCAGCATGCCCGCCAGCGGCTCGCGCGCGTAGATCTCACGCGCGAGCCGCAGACCGCGGATCGCGCTGTCGATGTCGGCCTGCGCGCCGAACAGGTTGAGGCGGATGCGCGGCGGCTCGGCCGGATTGGCCGAGCGCAGCGTGAGCTCGCCGAGCGCCTCGGGATGCTGCAGCGAGACCGAACACTGCATCGAGAAATTCTGGCGCGCGCCCTGCCCAGGCCACCAGAGCTGCGAATCGCGCGCCAGCGCCGAGAAGATGAGCTGGACGTCGGGACGCTCGAGCTCGGGGCGCGTGCGCGCGAACAGGCCGGCGGTGTTGGCGTTGACCGCGAAGGCACCGCTGCCGGTCACGAACCAGTAGAGCGACCACAGCGCCGCGCGGTCCATGCGCAGATGGCGCAGGAACGAGGAGGTCTCGCGCGTCTTCATGATCAGCGGGACCAGCGGATGCTCGCCGAGATTCTTGCCGACGCCGGCCAGATCGACGACCGGCGCAATGCCGTGCGCGCGCAACTGGTCGGCCGGACCGATGCCCGACAACATGAGGAGCTGCGGCGAGTTGTAGGCGCCGCCCGCGAGGATCACCTCGCGCGCGGCATGCGCCGTGAGCTTGCGGCCGCCGCGCACGTAATCGACGCCGACGGCGCGGCCGTTCTCGATGCGGATGCCGGTGGTCAGCGCACGCGTGATCACCGTGAGGTTCTTGCGCCGCATGGCCGGGGCAAGGAAGGCGCGCGCGGTCGAGTGCCGGCGCCCGAAGCCGTTCACCGTCAGCTCGGCGCGGGTGATGCCTTCCGGCACGTCGCCGTGGATGTCCTCGCTTTCGGGAATGCCCGCCGCCTTCGCGGACGCGGCGTGTTCTTCGTAAAGCAGCTGCGAGGCGGTCGCGAGCCGCACGCGCAGCGGCCCGTCGCCGCCGTGATACTTGTTCTCGCCGCGCCAGTTGTTCTCCGACCGCTTGAAGTAAGGCAGCACGTCGGCGAAGCCCCAGCCCTCGTTGCCGAGCTGACGCCACTGGTCGTAGTCGCGCGGATGGCCGCGCGAGTAGCGCATGGCGTTGATCGAGGTCGAGCCGCCCAGGAGCTTGCCGCGCGCGAGAAAGAGCTGGCGCCCGCCGAGCGAAGGCTCGGGCTCGCTGAAGTAGCCCCAGTTGAAGCGCGGGCTCGCCGCCGCCATCGTCCAGGCGATCGGAACCTTCAGCAGCGGATGCAGGTCACGGCCGCCGGCCTCCAGCAGCAGCACCTTTGCGTCGCGGTCCTCGGTCAGGCGGTTGGCCAGCACGCAACCGGCCGCGCCCGCGCCGACGATGATGTAGTCGTAGTCCCTGGTCATGTCCCCGAGTTTTCTTACTGCCGCTCGATGTGGGCGAGCCGCACGAAATAGTCCCAGTCCTTGCTGGTCTGATCGCGCGTCCTGCGGAAGGCCTCCGCGTCGCCGGGGAACGGCTCTCCGGCAAACGTCTTGAGAAATTGCCGCGTCTCGTCGCGCTCCGCAATCTCGGTCACGATCGGCGCCAGCGTTTCGCGCGCAACGTCGGGCGCCGCCGACGGCATGCACAGGCCGAACCACGAATAGAGCGGCAGCGACTTCGGCAGGCCGGCTTCCGCCATCGTCGGGAGATCGGGCAACAGGCGCGAGCGGGTTTCGGACGCGATCGCCAGCGCGCGCAGCTTGGGATTGGGCTTGAGCGCGTACTCGGCGCTGGTGAAGGAGAAATCGAAATCGCCGGCCTCGAGCTCGTTCATCATCTGCGCCGGATTGCGGTAGGCCACCGGCGAAGCCTCGAAGCCCGCGAGGTGGCGATACTGTTCCGCGAGCGCCTGCATGCTGGCGGAAAAATAGCCGAAGCTGATGCGTCCCTTCTTGGCCTTGAGGAACTGCGTGAGCTCGGCGACGCTCGTCACCGGCGTCTTCTCGGGATTGACCATCAGCGTGAAGTCGAGACGGAACAGGCGCGCGATCAGGGCAAAATCCTTGACCGGATCGTACGGCAGGTTCTTCTGCAGATACGGATTGGCCGACAGGGCTCCGCTCGTGCACAGGAACAGCGTGTAGCCGTCCGGTCTTGCGCTCGCCGCCGCCTTCGCGGCGATCGAGCCGCCGGCGCCGGGCTTGTTCTCGACCACCCAGGCCTGCCCGGTCTTGGCTTTGACGCGCTCGCCGAAGAACCGCGTGGTGAGATCGACACTGGTGCCGGCCGGCGTCGTGCCGATCACGGTCATCGGCCGGTCGGGATAGCTCTGCGCGAGACCCGGGCTCGCGAACCCGGCGACCAGCAGCACGACAACAACAGCGGCCCAGCGCTCCATCGTCTCCTCCCCGGCGTCTTGGTTGACAGCGAGGATAGTGCGTCGGCGCGCCGACGCCAGTACCGCGGCTCAAGAATTTTGCTAGAGCGTGATCTTGTCCGAAAGCCCGTTCCCACTTTTCGGGATCATGCCTGTTCGAGCATGATCTTGTCCGAAAACCGGTTTCCACTTTTCGGGATCATGCTAGATGGCAACGCCGCGAATGTTCTGCGCACCGTCCGCCAGCGTGGGCCAGGCCGCGGGCGCGCGCACGCGCGCGGCGGCTTCCGACGGCGGCAGGCGCTGGTCCCAATCGCGCGCGATGAAGCGGCAGCCGGAAATCCCGTCCGAGGCGGACGAGGCCAGCCACACCGCCGGCGCCGCCATGACCTGCGGATCGATCAGGACCGGCGGTTTCGGCTGGCCATCGGGAAAGAAGGCGGTGTCGGTCGGCCCGCCCGGCACGAGGATGTTGCAGGTGACGCCGGTGCCCGCGAGATCCTTCGCCCAGCTTGCGGTCGAGGCCTCGAGCGCCGCCTTCGCTGCGCCGTAGCCGGAAAGCCCGCCGGCGAGCATGGTGTCGAAGCTGGTGGTGATGTTGATGATGCGTCCCCAGTCGTTGCGCAGCATCTCCTGCGCGGCGAAGCAGGCCATCAGGAACGCGCCACCCATGTTGATCGCGAGAATGCGCAGGAAGCCTTCCGGATTGGTCTCGAAGAACTTCGCCCGTCCCTGCCCGCGCGGCGCCGCCGGCGCCATGCTGACGCCGGCGCAGTTGACGAGGATGTCGAGGCGTCCGAACGCCTGCACGACCTTCTCGACGGCGCGCGCGCCGTCGGAAGGCTTGGACACGTCGGCCGTGAGGGTAAGGAGGCGCCCGCCGAACTCCCGCTCGGCCGCAAGCGCGCCCAGGCCCGCCGTGTCGACGTCGAGCCCGGCGACGCTCGCATCGGCAGCGGCCAGCGCGCGCGCCATCACGCGGCCCATGCCGCTCGCCGCGCCGGTCACCAGTGCGACCCGGCCGTGAAGTTCGCCCGCCATGAGTTCCTCCTTGAGCAATGTTCTGATCACCGCGCCGGACCCCGTCCGAGCGGATCGTTCATTCAGTTGTCGAGGAAGCCCAAGATGCGGGTCAAGAGCGAACCCGCACAAGAACCTAGTTGCGCGCGATGATCTCGCGCTCGCCGCGATGAATGGCGGCAGCCGGGTCAAGCCTTGCCGCCTTGCGCCGCAGACGGCGGACACTGCGCCGCGCCGCCAGGCTGCGCCCGCGCCGCCGCGCGATCGGACGCCGGCTCAGTCGTCCGAGCGGGCCGAGCGGATCACTCAGGGTCCCGTCCGGACCGGGAACCAGCAGCGGCTTTCCAAGCACCCGCGCCCAGGTGTTGCACTCGACCGCCACCTCCGTGCCGTCGGCGGCAACGAACAGCGGGACGCACAGGCCGGGGTCGCGATGCTCGAGCACCACGGCGACGGCGCCGTCGAAGTCGTCCTGGGGCGGAACGATACGCAGGGTAATACCGGCGTAGTCGGCGATCCGGGTCGAGATCTTCATCGGGACGCCGCCCACCGCGCGGCGAACGACGACGCGATCGCGGTCCACCTCGACCACGCGCTCGTGCCGGTCAGCGCCGGCATCGCCGGTCTTGAAGCGGACAGGCAAAGCAAACGGGTCGAGCCGCGCACTGCGGCCCGACCCGGCAGGAACGGTCCCGCCGACACTCATATTTGACGCCTTCAATCCCTGTCGGGCTCTTTGGCCCGTTGTGTTGCAGGGACTGTAGCGCGCGAATTTCCCGTATCAGCTTAACAGCGCTGGTTAATCGCCGGTGAGCGTGGGGCATGATTGACGAGAGGTTGCCGGCGTCGCGCACGCTTGCGGTTTGCCGCGCAAACGCACATCTAATTACCTGACAGCGTCCCGATTCCCGAACTCCGCGAAAGCGCAGCCCGCTGGCGTCAACCTGCAACACGCAATACCGGTAGCCAGCGTTGCTGATCGCACGCTAGGAACATGTCGATCTGCAATCCGGCGCGCCGGAGCGCTCGCGCAATCGCTCGGAACTCCATGATGGATTCATTGCTCGACCAATCCGCTCTCACGTCCCTCGCCGAAAAGCTCGTCGCCGCCGCGCGCCGCGCCGGCGCCGACGCTGCCGACGCCATCGCCACGCGCGGCATGTCGACCTCGATCGAGGTGCGCGACGGAACGGTCGAGGAATCGGAGCGCTCGGAAGGCGACAGCCTGGGACTGCGCGTGCTGGTCGGACAGAAGCAGGCCGTGGTCTCCACGAGCGACGTCGCGGCCGACGTCGACGCGCTCGCGACGCGCGCCGTCGCGATGGCGCGCGTCGCGCCCGCAGACAAGTACGCCGGCCTCGCCGATCCGCAGCTTCTCGCCAGGACGATCCCCGACCTCGACCTGCTCGACCCGGAACTGCCCGCGGTCGCGCGGCTCGAGGAGATGGCGCGCGCCGCGGAAGCGGCGGCGCTCGCCGTGCCCGGCGTGAGCAAGTCCGGCGGCGCCTCGGCATCCGCCGGCATCGGCGGCGTGGTGCTCGTCACCTCGACCGGATTCTCGCAGGCCTATCTCGGCTCGCAGCACGGCATCTCGATGCAGGCCATCGCCGGCGAAGGCACCGGGATGGAGCGCGACTACGACTATTCCTCCGCCATCCATGGCGCGGACCTCGAAGCGCCCGAGACGATCGGCCGCTCCGCCGGCGAGCGCGCCGTGAAGCGGCTCAACCCGCGCAAGGTGACGACGAGGAAGGTGCCGGTCGTGTACGACCCGCGCGTCGCCGGCTCGCTGGTCGGGCATCTCGCCTCCGCGATCAACGGGGCCGCGATCGCGCGCGGCACCAGCTTCCTCAAGGACAAGCTCGGCGCAAACGTCTTCGCCGACGGCATCGTCATCGTCGACGATCCGCTGCGCAGGCGCGGCCTGCGCTCGCGCCCGTTCGACGCGGAGGGCGTCGCCGGACAGACGCGTGCGCTGATCGACGGCGGCCGCCTCACCACCTGGATCCTCGACTGCGCCACCGCGCGCGAGCTCGGCATGACGACCACGGGTCACGCCCAGCGCGGCGTGTCCTCGACGCCCTCGCCGGGCGCGACCAACCTGCACATGGCCGCCGGCACGCTCGCGCCGAAGGAACTCATCGCCGACATCGCGGAAGGCTTCTACGTCACCGACCTCATCGGCATGGGCGCGAACATCGTGACCGGCGACTACAGCCGCGGCGCGGCCGGCTTCTGGATCGAGCGCGGCGAGATCACCTATCCGGTGAGCGAGGTCACCATCGCCGGCCGCCTGCCCGACATGTTCCGCGCGCTGACGCCGGCCAACGACCTCACGTTCCGCTACGGCACCAACGCACCGACGGTGCGCATCGAAGGGATGACCGTTGCGGGGGTCTGACTACGCCGCCATTGCGTCGACCCTGAGCGCTGCCGTGCGCGACGCCGGAGCGCTGGCGCTGACGACCTTCCAGGGCGCGCTCCGGCATTGGACCAAGGACCGCGACTCGCCGGTCTCGGAAGCCGACCTCGCGGTCGACGCGCTGCTCAAGGCGCGCCTGGCGATGCCCGGCATCGGCTGGCTCTCCGAAGAGACCGAGGACGATCCGGCGCGGCTCGCGGCGCGGCGGGTGTGGGTGGTCGACCCCATCGACGGCACGCGCGCCTACATCGCCGGCCTGCCGGACTGGACGATCTCGGCGGCGCTCGTCGAGGACGGACGGCCCATCGTCGCCGCCCTCTATGCACCGGTGGGAAACGAGTTCTTCCTGGCGATCGCGGGGGCCGGCGCGACCTGCAACGGCATGGCGATCCAGGTGACGGGCGAGGCGACCCTCGCCGGCACCCGGATCGCCGGCCCCAAGCGCGCGCTCGAGGAGCTGGCGCGCCACGAGCCGACGCTGGTCATCCAGCCGCGCGTGCACTCGCTGGCGCTGCGCCTCGCGCGCGTGGCGCAGGGCACGTTCGACGCGGCTTTCGCGGGCGGCAACAGCCATGACTGGGACCTTGCGGCAGCCGATCTTTTGGTGCACGAAGCCGGGGGCATCCTGACAACGCTTGCGGGAGAATCGGCCATCTACAACCGGCCAGAGCCTGTGCATGGGCCTCTGATCGCCGCCGGCCGTCCGCGCGCCAGGCTATTATCGGACCTTCTGCGCAGCCGGCTGCCCTGAGCGGCCGGGCGGCGCATCAACGTTCTAGGACCTGAAATGACAACTGAACCGGCGGCCAAGCAACTGCTGCACCTGGTGTTCGGCGGCGAACTGAGGGACCTCGACAGCGTCGAGTTCCGCGACCTCTCCAAGCTCGACCTCGTCGGCATCTATCCGAACTATGCAGCCGCCTATGCCGCCTGGAAGGCGAAGGCGCAGCAGACCGTGGACAACGCCCACATGCGCTACTTCATCGTCCACATGCACCGGCTGCTGGATCCCGACGAGCAGCACCGCGGCGGATCGCGCTGAAACCGGCGCGCGCGAGATGAAGCTCCTGCGGCGGATCACGCGAACGCGTGGCTTCAAGTCGGCGATCGGCCTGATCGCGGCGGAATACCTGCGCTTCGTCTGGAAGACCAACCGCGTCATCATCGATCCGCCCGACCTCTACGAGCGCGTCGAGCCCGACCTGCCCCTGATCATCGCCATGTGGCACGGGCAGCATTTCATGATGCCGTTCCTCAAGAAGAACCGTCCCAATCACCGCTCGAAGGTCTTGATCTCACGCCACCACGACGGCGACATTAATGCGATCGCGGCCGAGCGCCTTGGCGTCGGCACGATCCGTGGCTCCGGCGATCACGGTGGCAGGTTCGACCGCAAGGGCGGCGTAGGCGCCTTCAAGGGCATGATGGACGCGCTCAACCAGGGCTACAACGTGGCGCTCACGGCCGACGTGCCCAAGGTCGCGCGCGTCGCCGGCAACGGCATCATCAAGCTGGCGAGCTTCTCGGGCCGGCCGATCTATGCGGCCGCCGTCGTGACCAGCCGCCGCATCGAGCTCAACAACTGGGACAAGTCGGCGGTGAACCTGCCGTTCGGGCGCATCGTGATCGCCGCCGACGGCCCGATCCGCGTGCCGGCCCACGCCGAGGACGACGTGGTCGAACACTATCGCAGCCTGGTGCAGGACCGGCTCGACGCCATCACCGCGCGCGCCTACGCGATCGCCGAGGGGAAGATCAAGCCGTGAGCGAGCGGCTGCCCGCGAGTCTTGCCGCCTACCGGCTGCTGACGCGGGCGGCGACGCCGCTCGCCGGCCAGTTGCTGCGCCATCGCCTCAAGCGCGGCAAGGAGAATGAGGCGCGCCTCGGCGAGCGGCGCGGCGAGAGCAGGCTCACGCGGCCCGCCGGCCCGCTGGTGTGGCTGCACGGCGCCAGCGTCGGCGAGCTGATGGCGGCGCTGCCGCTGATCGAGCGCATCAAGGCGCGCGGCTTCGCGGTGCTCGTGACCTCCGGCACGGTGACCTCGGCGGCGCTCGCGCGCCAGCGCCTGCCGCACGGGGCCATCCACCAGTTCCTTCCGCTCGATGCGCCCGGCTTCGTCGAACGCTTCCTCGACCACTGGCGGCCCTCGCTCGCGCTGTTCGTCGAATCCGACCTGTGGCCCAACCTCATCCTCGCCGCGGCCGACCGCGCCGTCCCGCTCATCCTGCTCAACGGCCGCCTGTCGGAGCGTTCGTTCGAGCGCTGGCGCAAGATGCCGAGCGCGATCGAGGCGCTGCTCAAGCGCTTCGACCTCTGCCTCGTGCGCACGCCCTCGGACGCCAAGCGCTTCGGCGAACTGGGCGCGCTGCGCCTGTCGGTGGTCGGCAATCTCAAGTTCGACGTGCCGCAGCTTCCGGTCGACGACGCCAAGCTCGCGGCGCTCGCCAAGGCGCTCGGCAGCCGGCCCGTGATCGCCGCCGCCTCCACCCATCCCGGCGAGGAGCGCGCGATCATCGACGTGCACCTGCGCCTGCGCGCAGCCTTCCCCGGGCTCGCCACCATCATCGTGCCGCGCCATCCCGAACGCGGCGCCGAGGTGGCCGCGCTCGTCGCCGCGCGCAGCCTCGCGGTCACGCAGCGCTCCGCCGGCAAGCTGCCCGACAGTTCGAGCGACGTTTACGTGTGCGACACCGTCGGCGAGCTCGGCCTGATCTACCGGCTGGCGCCGGTGGTGTTCATGGGCGGCTCGCTCGTGCCGCACGGCGGGCAGAATCCGATCGAGGCGATCAAGCTCGGCGCCGCGATCCTGCACGGGCCGTTCATCTCGAACTTCGCCGAGATCTATGCGGCGCTCGACGGCGCCAAGGGCGCCGACCTCGTCGCCGACCCGGGCCGCCTCGCCCAGCGCGCCGGCCAATGGCTGCGGGACGCCGAGGAGCGCCGGCGCGTGGTGGCGGCGGCGCAGAAGACGGTCGCTGCGCTCGGCGGCGCGCTCGACCGCACGCTGGCGGCGCTCGACCCGTATCTCGTGCAGCTCCGGCTCGAGCACCACGCCGATGCGTGAGCCGGCGTTCTGGCGCAGCAGCACGCCGCTCGCGCAGCTCCTCGCGCCCGCCGCCCTGATCTACGCCGCCATCGCCGATGCGCGCATGCGCCGCGCGGGCGCCCGCGCGGGCGTGCCGGTGCTGTGCGTCGGCAACTTCACGGTCGGCGGCGCCGGCAAGACGCCGAGCGCGCTCACGCTCGCCAAGCTGCTGCTGGCGCGCAGCATGAAGCCGTTCTTCCTCACGCGCGGGTATGGCGGCCGCGCGCGCGGGCCGCTGCTGGTGCAGGCCGGACACACCGCCGCCGAGGTCGGCGACGAGGCGTTGGTGCTGGCGCGGCTCGCGCCGACCATCGTCGCGCACGACCGCGCCGCCGGCGCCGACGCGGCGGTCGCGGCCGGAGCGAACGTCATCGTGATGGACGACGGCTTCCAGAACCCGGCGCTCGAGAAGGATTTCGCGCTGGTGGTGATCGACGGCGAGCGCGGCATCGGCAACGGCTGGGTGTTTCCCGCCGGCCCGTTACGCGCCTCGCTCGACGTGCAGCTTGCCTACGCCGACGCGATCCTGGTGATGGGCGGCATCTCGTCGTCGACGCGGCAGGTGATGGCGCGCGCCCGCGCCGGCGGCATCCCGGTGCTGACCGGACAGCTCGTGCCCGATCCGCAGGCGGTGGCGGCGCTGCAGGGCAGGAAGGTGCTGGCCTATGCCGGCATCGGCAATCCGGACAAGTTCCTCGCGACGCTCGCGGCCAGCGGCATTTACGTCGCCGAGGCGCGCCGCTTCGCGGACCATCACCCGTTCACGCCGAGCGAGGCCAAGGCTCTGCTGCAGGTTGCAAGGCGCGGCGGCCTGACGCTGGTCACGACGGAAAAAGACATGGCGCGGCTGCGCGGCGACGAGCGGCTCGCAGCGCTCGCGGATGCAAGCAGCGTGCTGCCCGTCACCATGGCGTTCGACGACGAGGCCGCAGCACGGCGCGACGTCATCGACGGGTTTATGAAGGCGGCGAGCGGCTGAGGCTTACTTCACGCGCTCGGGGTGCAGGCGCTTGAGCACGGCCTCCGGGCTGGCATAGGCCTCCTGCCGCTCCACGCTCCAGTACTTGAGCTCGTCGAGCGGGATGGGAACGCCCGTGACCGCACAGCGCACGAAGGCGCCGGGACGAATCACGCGAAAGTCACCGTCGAGATACTTGATCTCCGCCTCTCCGGGCGAGCGGTGATCGTAGCGGTTGAGCACGTGCGCGTCTCCTGGGGGCGGAATGGCCCTGCGGTCGTTGCAACATAATCATTCCGCCGCCCGGGCGAAACCCCGGGCGCGGTCGCTGCGCGGGCGATGCTGGCGAAATCGTGAGGACGGCAGATCGTGCGTTTCGGATCGGCGCTGGTATATCTGAGCGGGCGTTTGGGAGTTCTGCATGCGCCTGGCCCTTCTGGCTCTCGTCACATGTGCCGCCGTGTGCGCGACCGTGCCCGCGATCGCGGCGCCGGCGCAGACGCAGGCAGTCGAGTTCAAGAGCGGCGATGTCAGCATCAAGGCCGTTCTGTTCATGCCGGAGGGCCCGGGACCATTTCCCGCCGTCGTCGGCCTGCACGGCTGCGAGGGGCTGAACGGCCCGGGCGGCGTGCTCTCTCCACATTACCGCGAATGGGCCGACCGCCTCGGCAAGGCAGGTTTTGCCGTGCTCTACCCGGACAGCTTCGGCCCGCGCGGCATCGAGACCCAGTGCCGCAGCCGCGGCTCGGTGCTGCGCGCGAGCAGGCAACGGGTCGCGGATGCGAACGCGGCGCGCGTGTGGCTGCAGCAGCAGCCTTTCGTCAAGCCCGACCGGGTGTCGCTTGCCGGATGGTCGAGCGGCGGCACGAATACGCTGTGGGCCGTGCGCACACGCGCCAGGGCGAAAGACGGCAAGCCTGATTTCCGATCGGCGGTGGCGCTCTACCCGGGCTGCACACGGCTGGACGCGCTCGCCTGGGCCGCACGTGTCCCGACGCTGATCCTCATCGGCGGCGCCGACGATCTCGCCTCGGCGCGTCAGTGCGAGAAGATGGTCGCCAACGCGCGTGGTCGCAGCGCACGTGTGTCGTTCGTCGTCTATCCCGGCGCCTACCATGGCTTCGACCACCCGCACGAGACGCTGCAGGTTCGCTCGGGTTATGCCCTGTCGGCCAACGCCTCCGGCCGCGTTCACACCGGCACGAACGTCGCCGCGCGCAACGATGCGCTCCGGCGCGTGCCGCAATGGCTGGCGCGTTAGAGCAGGCTGACCGTCCTCAGAACAGGGTGCCCTGCCCCTCGTTGCCGCCACCGCCGCGGCGACGGCGCAGGCGCGGCGCGGGCGACGGCGGCGCGGCGGCGCGCGTTCCCGTCGCCAGCGCGGCGACGCGGCCGTCGGCGAACTCGATGTCGAGCGCGAGCCCCGGGGCGATGCCGGCGGCGCCGTGCAGCGGCTTACCGGCGGCGTCGCGCACCAGGGCGAAGCCGCGCGCCAGCACGCCGTGATAGGACAGCGCCGTCAGCAGCCCGCTTGCACGTTCGAGGCGCGCCGCGCGGCGGTCGAGCACCGCCTCGATGGCGCGCTCGGCGCGTTCCATGAGGCGCGTCACCTGCTCGCGCTGTCGCTCGATCATCTCGCGGCGCGCGCGCGCATTGGCGCGCAAAGCCGTCGACAGGCGCTGCGCGGTCGCATCGAAGCGCTCGCGCCGGCGCTCCACCAGCACGCGCAGGCCCTGCGCCGTACCGCGCGCGCAGCGCTGCAGGCGCTCGTCCTGCATCCTGATCTGCGTGCGCAGGATCTGCGGACCAAGGCGCGCGGCGATCCGCGAGAGCTCGGTGCGGTGAATCTGCGCGTTGGCGCGCAGCGCACGCGGCAGCCGGTCGGCGCAGGCATCGAGCCGCTGGCGCGGCTGCGCCAGCAGCGCGTCGGGCGACGGCAGCGCGCGGGCGGCGGCGCGCAGCTCGGTGCGGCGCGCCTCCATGCCGCGTTGCCAGCAGGCGAAGGCGCGGCGCGCGACGTTGGCAAGCCCGTCCATCAACTCCGCGCGCACCGGCACCGCCATCTCGGCCGCCGCCGTCGGCGTCGGGGCGCGACGGTCGGCCGCGAAGTCGATCAGGGTGATGTCGGTCTCGTGCCCGACGGCGGAGATCAGCGGGATATGGCTCTCGGCCGCGGCACGCACCACGATCTCTTCGTTGAACGACCACAGGTCCTCGATCGAGCCGCCGCCGCGCGCCACGATCAGCACGTCGGGCCGGCGCAGCGCACCCTGCTCGGGGAGCGCGTTGAAGCCGCGGATGGCGGCGGCGACCTCCTCGGCCGCGCCGTCGCCCTGCACCCGCACCGGCCACACCAGCACGTGGCGCGGGAAGCGGTCGGACAGGCGGTGGAGGATGTCGCGGATGACGGCGCCGGTCGGCGAGGTCACCACGCCGACGACGTGCGGCAGGTAGGGCAGGAGCTGCTTGCGCGCCTCGTCGAACAGGCCTTCGGCGGCGAGCTTCTGCTTGCGCTGCTCGAGCAGCGCCATCAGAGCGCCGACGCCGGCGGGCTCGAGGCTCTCGATGACGATCTGGTAGGTGGAGCGGCCCGGGTAGGTGGTGAGCCGCCCCGTGGCCACCACTTCCATACCCTCCTCGGGCTTGAAGCGCATGCGCGCGAAGGCGGCGCGCCACACGACCGCGTCGATGCGCGCGCTTTCGTCCTTCAGGGCGAAATAGCAGTGGCCCGAGGAATGCGGCCCGCGATAGCCGGAGATCTCGCCGCGCACGCGCACGTGGCCGAATTCGTCCTCGACGGTGCGCTTGAGCGCCGCCGACAATTCGGAGACGGACCATTCGGGAACGTTGAGTCTCGGCTCGGCGGCCGCAGCGTTGCTCATGGCCGCAACCTAGCCGATTCACCCAGGCGGCCCAACCGCGCGTGGCCGCTAAATCATTGCGTGCGACCACAAAAGCGGGGCCGGTTTTGCGTCCGGTCACACGCCGGATCGCCGATCGAGGGCATGATCTTTGGGCGAGCCGGTATCTACTTCGCCGGATCATGCGCCAAAAGAATACGCCGCCCGTTTGGGGGCCGGGCGGCGTATCCGTTGCAACAGGTAAAGGGCTTGGTAATCAAATCGTAAATACACCCTACCCGGCCGGCGCCCGCGCCGAAGTGACCGGCGTCACAAACGTGCAGCCCTCACATCTCGTTGATCGCGCTGTGATTTAGGCGGCCCGGGCGGCGAAGGCGGCAAGCAGCCGGTTCCAGCCATTCTCCGAGTCGAATATGCCGCGCATCTGGTCGGCGGCCGGTCCGTACTGCTCCAGCCTGCGGTGCTCGAGCTCCACGCGCGTACGCGCCGGTCCGAGCGCCACGAACCTGACTTCGACTTCGGTCGTCAGCGCCGGATCGTGCTTCCAGTCGGGACCGATCTGCCACGCCAGCACGAGCCGCGCGGGCGGATCCCACACCAGAACCCTGCCCCAGTCGCATTCCGTGCCGTCGGCGGCACGCTCGAACCAGCGCCCGCCCGTGCGCGGCTCGATGATCGCCGTCTCCGCGGCCTGCTCGCCGATGTGATGGCTCGCGAGCGGCCACCATGCGCCGTGCTCCTGCGTGAACACGCGGAAGGCGCGCTCCTGGCTGGTCTCGATCTCGATGTCCTTGCGAACCGGTGCGAGCGCCATGGGGATCACCCTATTGATGCGGCTTCTCGGCGCGCTTCTTGAGGTTGCCGAGCGCCTTCTGCCAGAGCTTGTCGAGATAGTCGCGCACCTCGGCGACGCGCGCCGGCTCGATCCGGTAGAGGTTGCGGGTACCGATCGATTCGTGCGTCACCAGCCCGGCGTCGCTGAGCGCGCGCAGATGCTGCGACACCGCGGGCCGGGTCACCGGCAGCTTCTCCGCGATGTCGCCGACGGAGCGAGGCCCGTCGGCGAGCATCTCGAAAATGGCCCGGCGCATCGGATCGGCGAGCACCGCCATCCGATCGGCGGGATCAGGCGTTGACCGCGCGCGGCTCATCCCTCACCTGCATCGGCCGGGCGCCGGCGGTTCCCGGCAGGGTTTGCGGCGCCGAATCGCGCACGCTCGGGCGCGTCATGTGCCGCTCGAAATAGGCTGCCAGACGCGCATGCCGCCGCAACAGTGCCGCGCTTTCGGGCAGACGCGACATGTAGAACAGGATCGGCATGAAGTCCGCATCCGCGAGCGTGAACCGGTCGCCCACCAGATAGCCCGACGCGACCGCCTGGTCCATCATCGGGAATTGCGCCTCCATCTTGGGCAGAGCGGCCTCGATTGCGGCGCGATTGGGACTGCCGTCGGGGGTTCCCGGGAAGAAATAGGCCGCCACGTACTGGCGCACCCACACCGGATCGATGGCGGTGTTGATGATCGAGATCCACTGCTCGATGCGCGCAACCCCGACCGGGTCCGACGGCCACAGCGGCGGACCGTCGAAGGTGCGCTCGATGTAGCTGCAGATCGCGCGCGATTCCGCGATGGTCACATTGCCGTGCCGCAGCACCGGAATCTTGCCGAGGGGGTGGATGGCGCGCACCTCCGGCGTGTGCGGCATCACGGGGACGAGCGTGTAGGGCACGCCTTTCTCGGCGCAGGCGATGCGGCACATCCAGACGAAATTGCTGGCGGGTCCACCGATGATCTCAAGGTCAGCCATGGGAACGTCCTCCTTGCGGTGACAGGCTTGCGGCGTTTCAGTTAGCACAAGCTAACGGTTAGCTATCACTAACCAATAGAGGCGTCAAGCGCCGTCCGCGGATGGTGCTTCGACCGTGATCGCCGCTCGCCCGCCGCGCGCGACGCGGTGCCTGCATGCCTCGTCTGCGGTGGGCGGCGGCTATCGCGGTGGGCAGGTTTCGGTGTAGATCAAACGACGACGAGATGCGGGTGGGACCCGCGACAATACCATTGGCGAACACCCGAATGAGGAGGAGCGCCGCATGAACAGCCCTCAGACGATGACGCTGTCGGAGCGCGCGGATCAGCTCGAAGAGCAGATGCTCAACGATCTCAACAACAAGATCGCGACCAAGGCCGTGCTCTACAATCTCGGCGACGGCAAGGTCACCATGGAAAGCGGCGCCGCGGTGCTGGCGCAGAATCCGGGCAAGGTCTTCTCGATGGGCCCGGACGCCCGGCTGCCGATGATGCCGGACAAGCCGACCCTCATCGATTTCATGAAGCTGCGCTTCGCCTCGACCGCGCATCTTTTGCAGAGCGCCAAGCATGCGCTCAAGGCCGGGCTGCCGGAGAAGACCGTGCTGGCCTGCCTGCTGCACGACATCGGCGTCGTCGGGTTCATCCGCTCCGACCACGGCTACTGGGGCGCGCAGCTGATCGAACCCTACGTCGACGAGGAAGTGAGCTGGGCCATCCGTATGCACCAGGCGCTGCGGTTCTTCCCCGACGAGTCCGTCGGCTACACCTATCCCGAGCTCTACGTGAAGTTCTTCGGCGCCGACTACAAGCCCGAGCCCTACATCGTCGCCGAGTACGAGCGCGCGCGGAAGCACAAGTGGTACATGACCTCGCGCATGATCACCGTCTATGACGTTTACTCGTTCGATCCGAACGCCAAGGTCGAGATCGAGGAGTTCACCGACCTCATCGGCCGCCATTTCAGGCAGCCGAAGGAAGGTCTCGGCTGGGACAACACGCCGTCCTCGCACATGTGGCGGACGCTGAACTGGCCGACCCGCTTCCTCTGAGCCACTGCCATCCAACAAGAACAAGATAGAGTCTGACGTGAACCTTCAGTACGAGCCGTCGCACACCATCCTGCGCGAGACGGCGGAGCGCTTTCTTTCCGAAAAATACGGCTACCGCACCTTCTGCGCGATCGCCGACAGCGAAACCGGCTTCTCGGCCGAGATGTGGTCGCAGTTCGCGGAGATGGGCTGGCTGGCCCTGCCGTTCTCCGAGGATGACGGCGGCCTCGGCGGCGGCGCGGTCGAGGTGGCCATCCTCATGGAGGCCTTCGGCAAGTCGCTGGTGATCGAGCCCTATGTGGCGAGCATCATCCTGGGCGGCGGGCTCGTCGCCGCGCTCGGTGACGCCGCCCAGCGCGCGGAGTTCATTCCCGCCCTGGCGGAAGGACGCGCGCGCCTCGCCTTCGCCCACGACGACCGTGCGACGACCAGGGCGTCGCGGCAGGGCAAGGGCTACGCGCTCTCCGGCGCCAAGGCCGCCGTGCTCGGCGCGCAGGCCGCACAGACGCTGCTCGTCTCGGCCACGCTCCCCGGCGGCGGCACCGGAATCTTCGCGCTGCCGCGCGATACCAAGGGCCTCACCATCCGTCCGTACCGCACGGTGGACGGCGGACGCGCGGCCGACGTCGACATTGCCGACGCGGCGGTGCCCGCTTCCGCGCTGCTCGGGAACAACGAGAAGGCGCAGGACGCCGTCGCCGCCGTGCTCGACCGCGCGGTGGCCGCGATCTGCGCCGATGCGGTCGGCGCGATCGCGACGATGGTCGCGCAGACCGTGGAATACGCCAAGACGCGCGTGCAGTTCGGCCAGCCGATCGCCAAGTTCCAGGTGCTTGCGCATCGCATGGTCGACATGAAGGTGCGCGAGGAGGAGGCGCGCGCGAGTTGTTTGTTGGCGACCCTGAGTTTGGATGGGGCTACGCCTCAGGCTCGCGTGCGAGCCGTCTCCGGCGCCAAGGCCAAGATCGGACGCAACGGCCGCTTCGTCGCACAGCAGGCGATCCAGACCCACGGCGCGATCGGCACCACCCAGGAGCTGCCGCTCGGCGCCTATGCCAAGCGCGTGATGGCGTTCGAGATGCTGTTCGGCTCGACGCGCGAGCATCTGCGCCGCTACGGCGCGCTCATCGCCGACCCCGCGCTTGCCAGCGCCGGCCTGCTGCTCGAACCCGCCGGAGCCTGACCGATGGACCTCGCCCTCTCCAACGACGACCTCAAGTTCCGCGACGAGGTCCGCGCCTTCCTCGCGCAGGCGCTCACGCCCGACATCCGCCGCGACCAGGCCCTGACCACCGGCTTCACCTCCGAGCCGGAAGTCGCCATCGGCTTCCACAAGGCGCTGCAGCGCAAGGGCTGGTCGGTGTATTCGTGGCCGGTCGAGCACGGCGGCACCGGCTGGACGCCCGTGCAGTCCTACATCTTCGAGAACGAATGCGCCCGCGCCGGCGCACCGGCCTACAACGGCGCCGGCCAGCGCATGGTCGGCCCGGTGATCATGCGCTTCGGCAACGAGGCGCAGAAGCAGAAGTACCTGCCGCGCATCGTGAGCGGCGAGGACCACTGGTGCCAGGGCTATTCGGAACCGGGCTCGGGCTCCGATCTCGCCTCGCTCAAGACCCGCGCGATCTCCGACGGCGACGACTACATCGTCAACGGCCAGAAGATCTGGACGACGCTCGGCCACAAGTCGAACCGCATGTTCGCGCTGGTGCGCACCTCGACCGAGGGCAAGCGTCAGGAAGGCATCTCTTTCCTGCTGCTCGACATGAACCTGCCGGGCATCACGGTGCGCCCGATCTACGGCAACGGCGGCGACCACGAGTTCAACGAGGTGTTCTTCGACAACGTGCGCGTGCCGAAGTCCGGCCGCGTCGGCGAGGAGAACAAGGGCTGGGAAGTCGCCAAGTACCTGCTCGAGTTCGAGCGCGGCGGCTCGCTGCAGGCCGGCCGCGTGCGCGCGCAGTTCACCAAGCTGGTGGAACTGGTGCGCAAGCGCTGCGCGGACGATCCCGACGTGACGCACCGCCTCGCTGAGCTCGGCACCGACCTCGACGCCATGGAGATGATCGACATCTCGGTCCTCTCGGCGCTGCAGGCCGGCAACAACCCGGGCCCGATCTCCTCGCTGCTCAAGCTGCGCTGGAGCCAGTTGCGGCAGGACATCTCCGAGCTGGCGGTGGACGCGCTCGGAACCGACGCGCTCCGCTTCGTCGCCGAGCGTCCGCTCTACGAGACGTTGCAGCTTCCGCCCGATGAGGAAGAGGCGCTGTCCACGGTGCCGCGCTATCTCAACTACCGCGCCTACACGATCCTGGGGGGCACGACCGAGATCCAGACCGGCATCCTCGCCCGCGCCCTGCTCGGTCTCTAGATGGACGCGGCCGCGCCGCCGGAGACCAAGCCGCTCGACCACGCCGAAGCCCGGCGCATCGTGATCGCGATGATGCTGCCGGTCTTCATGGGCTCGCTCGACCAGACCGTGCTGGCGAGCGCCCTGCCCGCCATCGGCCGCGAATTCGGCAACGTGCACGACCTGCCGTGGCTGATCACCGGCTATCTCATCGCCGCGACCGCCTCGACGCCGCTCTACGGCAAGGTCAGCGACATCCGCGGACGCCGCTTCGTGCTGGCGATCGCGCTTTGCGCGCATCTTGCCGGCTCGCTGATGTGCGCGCTCGCCCCCAGCATGGGGGTGCTCATCCTCGGCCGCGCGCTGCAGGGACTGGGCGGCGGCGGACTCACCTCGACCGGCATGATCGTGCTGGGGGACGTCGCCTCGCCCAAGGACCGCGCGCGCTACTACGGCTATTTCTCGATCACCTACACGACCGCCGGCGCATGCGCGCCCGCGCTCGGCGGGTTCCTCGCGGACTACCTGCACTGGTCGGCGATCTTCTGGCTCAGCATCCCGCTCGGCCTCACCGCCATGGTGGTGACGCTCTCGGCCATGCGCCGGCTGCCGCGCCACGACCGGCGGCACCGGCTCGATGTGCTCGGGGCGGTGCTGATCGTGCTCGCGACGGTGCCGTTCATGCTGGCCCTCACCTCCGGCGGGGTGCGCTTTGCCTGGACGTCGGGGCCGATCGTCTGGCTGTTCGTCGCCGCGGCGATCGTCGGCGCCATGTTCGTCGTTCGCCTGCTGACCGCGCCCGAGCCGCTCATCCCGCTGACGATCCTGCGCGATCCGGTGGCGCGCAGCGCCATCGCCATCAACTCCTTCGGCTGGGGCGCGATCGTCGCGCTCAACGTTTATTTGCCGGTCTACCTGCAGGACGTGCTGGCCATGTCGGCCACCTCGGCCGGCCTGAGCCTGATGGTGCTGATGGGCGTGCTCAACGCGAGCGCCGGCCTCGCCAGCCCGCTGATCGCGCGCCACCGCCGCTACAAGCTCGTACCGCTGATCGGGCTCGCCGCCACCGCGCTCGCCGTCGGCGTGCTCGCCTGGCTGGCCGGCAACATGACGTTCTGGGGCTTCGAGATCCTGCTCGCCGTGATCGGCATCGGATTCGGCCCGCTGCCGCCGCTCACCGGCGTCGCGCTGCAGAACGCCGTCGCGCTCCACCAGTTCGGCATCGCGGTCGGCACGATGAACTTCCTGCGCAGCCTCTCCGCGACCGTGCTGGTCTCGATCTTCGGCGCCATCACGCTCAAGACCACCAACGCGGCGACTTCGGCCGCGGAGTTCCAGACGATCTTCCTCATCGCGGCGGGCAGCCTGACGGTCGCGCTCGTCGCCATGCTGCTCCTCGAGGAGCGGCCGCTCAACACCTCGCACACGCGCTGAGCCGCGGCGCGGCTCAGGCCGGCGCGAGCTGGCGCGGCGTGCGGTCGAGGCACAGCGTGAGGATCAGCGCGACGACGGTCGCGGCCAATACGATGAAGAACGCGATGTCGTAGCGGCCGGTGGCGTCGAAGATCGCCGCGCCGGCATAGGCGCCGACGCCGCCGAAGATCTGATGCACCATGGTGATGATGCCGGTGATCGCGCCGAGATGGCGCGTCCCGAACGCATCGCGCACGAACAGCACGGTCAGCGGCGCGGTCACCAGGAAGGTCACGCCGAACATCAGGCTGAACACAGCGATCGAGAGCGGCGACTGGTCCACCGCGATCAGCGCGAACATCGCGATGCGCAGGCTGAAGGCGGCGACGGTCGGCCACACCGGCCCCGAGCGGTCGCCCCACCAGCCGCCGGCGATGACGCCGACCGTGCCGGTCAGGCCCATGAAGGCGAGGATGTTGCCCGCAAGCACGGCGTCCACGCCGCGGTCCTGCGCGAAGGCGACGACGTGCGTCGCCACGAAGAAATCGTCGAGCCCGCAGACCGAAAAAATGCCGATGAACAGCCAGAACTGGCGCGTGCGCGCTGCCGCCCGCAGGTCCATCCCCGCCTGCGGCGCCTCGGCCGCCCGCGCGATGGCGCGGCGCTCGTCGGGAATGACCGGCATGACCACCAGCAGCAGCACCAGATGCAGCACGCCGAGCCAGAAGAACACCGAGCGCCAGCCGATGGCGGCGAGCACGGCCGTGAACGCCATGATGATGACGAGCTGGCCCACGGTGATGCCCGAGAGCACCACCGCATTGGCGAGGCCGGTGCGGCCGGTGAAGGCGCGCGTGACCATGACGCCGACCGGCACGGTCGAGATCGCGCCGTTGCCGGCGGCGAAAACGATGCCGTAGAGCACGAGCGCGTGCCAGGGCGCGTTCATCCACCCCATCATGCCGACGCTGATGCCGCTGATGACGAGGCCGCCGGCGAGCAGCATGCGCAGACTCATGCGGTCGGCCAGCTTGCCCGCCCAGAAGGTGGCGAACGCGGTCACCACGAAATAGAGCCCGACCGCGAGGCCGACGTCGCTGCGCGGCCAGCCGAGCTCGTCGACGATGGGCTTGAGCGTGAGCCCGATGGCGAAGCGCGCGCCGCCGCCGATCAGCACGACGAGGAAGCCCGCCGCGAGCACCATGCTCATGCGAATGCGAGGAGAGGAGGAGTTCAATTGCGGTCACCGGCGGAATGGAGGCCCCGTTTAACGCGGAATCCCGCGGCTGGCCAGCCGTCACTTGTCCCGCGCGGAGCGGCCATTCCTGTTGCTCCGCCGCCTGCAAATGCTATTCACTCCCGCCTCCGGCGCGCGTGGGCGGCCGGCCCCGAACGAAGCGACGAGCGCGACGCATGAACATCCTCATCCTCGGTTCCGGCGGACGCGAGCACGCCCTCGCCTGGAAGATCGCGGCGAGCCCGCTGGTCGAGCGACTGTTCTGCGCGCCGGGCAACGCCGGGATCGCGCGCGAGGCGGACTGCGTCGCGCTCGACGTGACGGACCACGCGGCGGTCATCGCCTTCTGCAAGACCAACGCCGTCGGTCTCGTGGTGGTCGGGCCGGAGGCGCCGCTCAGCGCGGGCATCGTCGACGACCTCGAGGCGGCCGGCATCAAGGCCTTCGGGCCGACGCGTGCCGCCGCGCGGCTCGAAGCCTCCAAGGGCTTCACCAAGGATCTTTGCCGGGCCAACGCCATCCCGACCGCCGCCTACCAGCGCTTCACCGACGCCGCCGCCGCGCGCGACTACGTCGCCGCGCAGGGCGCGCCGATCGTCGTGAAGGCGGACGGCCTTGCCGCCGGCAAGGGCGTGGTGGTGGCGCAGAGCGTGGACGAGGCGCTCGCGGCGATCGACATGATGTTCGGCGGCGGACTCGGCGCCGCCGGCGCGGAAGTCGTGATCGAGGAATGCCTCGTCGGCGAAGAGGCGAGCTTCTTCGCGCTGTGCGACGGCGAGACCGCGCTGCCGCTCGCCTCGGCGCAGGACCACAAGCGCGCCTTCGACGGCGACAAGGGGCCCAACACCGGCGGCATGGGCGCCTACTCGCCCGCGCCGGTGATGACGCCCGCGATGGAAGCGCGCGCGCTCGAGGAGATCGTGCTGCCGACGATCCGCGCCATGAAGGCGATGGGCTGTCCCTACAAGGGCGTGCTGTTCGCGGGGCTGATGGTGACCGAGGAGGGTCCCAAGCTGATCGAATACAACGTGCGCTTCGGCGACCCGGAGTGCCAGGTGCTGATGCTGCGCCTCAACTCGGATCTCGTGCCGGCGCTGCTGGCGGCGCGCGACGGCGTGCTCAAGGCGTTCGACCTGCGCTGGTCGCGCGAGGCCGCGCTCACCGTGGTGATGGCGAGCAAGGGCTATCCCGGCAAGTACGCAACCGGCACGCCGATCGAAGGACTGGACGAGGCGGCGAGGCTCGAGGGCGTCGAGATATTCCATGCCGGCACGAAGAGCGAAGGCGGACGCATCCTCGCCAATGGCGGGCGCGTGCTCAACGTCTGCGGCGTCGGCGCCAGCGTCCGCGAAGCGCAGCGGCGCGCCTATGCGGCGGTCGATGCGATCCGCTGGCCGGAGGGCTTCTGCCGCCGCGACATCGGCCACCTGGCGATCGCGCGCGAGACGTCCGGCGGTTGACGCCCGCGGCCGGCGGCGGTCAGATGACCGCCCGCAATGAAACATCGGACGGCGCGATGCCCGATCTGGCAGACCTGTTCCCCGGCTTCTCCTCGAACTGGATCGATACCTCGATCGGCAAGATGTTCGCGCGCGTCGGCGGCGAGGGCCCGCCGCTGCTGGCGCTGCACGGCTACCCCGAGACGCACGTGATGTGGCACCGCGTGGCGCCCGCGCTCGCCGAGCGCTTCACGCTCGTGCTGCCCGACCTGCCGGGCTACGGCTGGTCCGCGGTGCCGGACGCGGCGCCCGACCACAGTCCCTACACCAAGCGCGCCATGGCCGGCGTCATGGTCGAGATCATGGAGGCGCTCGGGCACGTGCGCTTCAAGCTTGCCGGCCACGACCGCGGCGGACGCGTCGCCTATCGGCTGGCGCTCGATCACCCCGGGCGCGTCGAGAAGCTCGCCACCCTCGACATCATCCCGACCTGGGACATGTGGGACCAGATGGACGCGCGCCTTGCGATGCGCGCATGGCACTGGCCGTTCCTGGCGCAGCCCTATCCCTTGCCGGAGCTGCTCCTGAAGAACTCGGCCAACGAATATTTCGACCTGCTCACCAAGGCATGGAAGCGCGGCAAGGAGGAAGCCTTCGACGACCGCGCGCTCGCGCATTACCGCGCCTCGTTCACCGATCCGCTGCGCATCCATGCCGGCTGCGAGGACTATCGCGCCGGGCAGTCGACCGACGTCGCCATCGACGCCGCCGACCGCAAGGCCGGCAACAAGATCACGTGCCCGATGCTGGCGCTGTGGGGCGTCAACGGCCTGCCCAGCCAGAACACGCCGCTCGAGGTCTGGCAGCAGTGGGCGACCGACGTGCGCGGCGAGGCGATCGCGGGCGGGCACTTCCTGCCAGAGGAAAATCCGCAGGCGACGACCAAGGCGCTGCTGGACTTCTTTTGCGCCTGAACGACATGGCGATCGACAGGCAGGCGGCGTTCACCGGCACCAAGGAGGTGGCGGAGGCGCTGCGCTTTTCCGTCGAGCGGCTCGAGCACTTCCTCGCCGCGCGCATCGCGGGTTTCGCGGGACCGCTGAGCGTCGCGCAGTTCAAGGGCGGCCAGTCGAACCCGACGTATCTGCTCACGACGCCGGCGCGCCGCTACGTGCTGCGCCGCAAGCCGCCCGGCAGGCTCCTGCCGTCGGCGCACGCGGTGGAGCGCGAGTACCGCGTGATCTGCGCGCTGCATGCGCAGGGCTTTCCGGTCGCGCAGCCGATCGTGCTGTGCGAGGACGCGGACGTGATCGGCACGGCGTTCTACGTGATGAGCCACGTCGAGGGCCGCGTCGTCTGGGAGCCGGAGATGCCGGGCGCGAGCCCGGCCGAGCGCACGGCCACCTACGATGCGATGAACGCGACGCTGGCGCAGTTGCACGCGTTCGATCCCGCCGCCATCGGCCTTGCCGATTTCGGACGCGGCGAGAACTACGTCGCGCGTCAGGTCGAGCGCTGGTCGAAGCAGTACCGCGCGTCGCAGACCGACGAGGTCGCGCAGATGGAGCATCTCATCCGCTGGCTGCCGGAGCATCTGCCGCCGCCGGGGCCGGTGCGCGTCGTGCACGGCGACTACCGCCTCGACAACCTGATCCTCGCCCCGGACGCGCCGCGTGTGCTCGCCGTGCTCGACTGGGAGCTCTCGACGCTGGGCGACCCGCTCGCCGACGTCACCTATCACCTCATGCAGTGGCACATGCCGCGCTCGGAGGCGGGCGCCGACACCGGCTCGCTCGTCGGCTGCGACCTCGCCGCGCTCGGCATCCCCGCCCTGCCCGACTATGTCGCGGCCTACGTCGCGCGCACCGGCCTCGACCCGCGCCCGCACCTGACGTTCTATCTCGCCTATAACTTCTTCCGCCTCGCCGCCATCGTGCAGGGCATCGTCGGCCGCGTGCGCGACGGCACCGCCACCAGCGAGCATGCCGCCATGCGCGCGCAGATGGTGCGGCCGCTGGCCGAGAAGGCGTGGGACTTCGCGCGCGAGGCGGGTGCGGCATGAGCACGGTGGCGCTGGCACTGGGCGCCGGCGGCGCGCGCGGGCTCGCGCACATCGTCGTGCTCGAAGCGCTGGACGAGCTCGGCATCCGCCCGGTCGCGATCGCCGGCGCGTCGATCGGCGCGCTGGTCGGGGCGAGCTATGCGGCCGGGCTCTCGGGAAAGCAGATGCGCCGCTACGTCATCCGGCTGGCGCACGACCGCGGCGACGTCTTCCGCCGCCTGCTGGCGGCGCGGGCATCGAGCTTCGCCGATCTGTTCGCGGGCGGCATCGGCAACATGACGTTGGTGGACGCGGAAAAGTTCTGCGCACAGTTCCTGCCGCCGGAGGTGCCTGCGACCTTCGAGGCGCTGCAGACGCCGCTGACCGTGATCGCGTCCGACCTCTACGCGCGGCACGAGCTGGCGATCTCCAGCGGCGCGTTGACCTCGGCGCTGGCCGCCTCGATCGCATTGCCGGGGCTGACGCGGCCGGTGCTGCGCGAGGGGCGCGTGCTGGTCGACGGGGGCGCCACCAACCCGCTGCCGTTCGACCATCTGCGCGGCAAGGCCGACGTTATCATCGCCTGCGACGTCTCCGGCGCGCCGACGCCAGAGCGGACAGAACTGCCGAGCGCGATCGAGAGCCTCTACGCCACGGTGCTGGTGATGAACAACACCATCACGCGGGCCAAGCTGCGCGAGGGCGCGCCCGATATCGTGCTCACGCCCAATATCGGCATCTTCCGCGTGCTCGACCTGTTCCAGGCGAGCGCGATCCTGCGGCTGGCCGAACCGCTCAAGGACGAGCTAAAGGCCCGCCTCGACGCGCTCATGAGCGGGCGCACCTAGCGATGCGCTTCCGGCATTCCGGGACAGGCTCCAAAAACACAACACGGGCCGTCGATCCTTTGGGGACCAACGACCCGTGTCGTTCTACGCACTTGCGTGCGTATTCCTCTAACGCCACCTGACGCTACCAACTAGAAGCGTGGACCAACGCCTCAGCAGGCGACGGGTTCCAACTCAGCGGGCGGCCGGTTCCAGCGCGACCTGCGCTACCTTCGTACCGCAAAGAACCCGCGCAGCAGCTCGCTCGCCTCGGCCTCGCCGATGCCGCCATAGACCTCCGGGCGGTGGTGGCAGGTCGCCGCCGCGAAGAAGCGGACGCCGTGCTCAACAGCCCCGCCCTTAGGATCGGCGGCTCCGTAATAAAGCCGCCGGATGCGGGCGAAGGACATGGCCGCGGCGCACATGGTACACGGCTCGAGCGTGACGTAGAGGTCGCAATCGACCAGCCGTTCGCTGCCGATGGCCGCCGCGGCAGCCCGGATCGCCAGCATCTCGGCATGGGCGGTGGGATCCTTGTCGGCCAGGGTGCGATTTCCGGCGCGGGCGATGACGGTGGCGCCGGAGACGACCACGCAGCCCACCGGGACCTCGCCCCGCGCCGCCGCGCCCCGCGCCTCCTCGAAGGCGATATCCATGAACGATGGCGCCACGCGTGGCCTGCCTGGATCAACTCTGCTACGGACTAGGTTATGGACAGCAAGACCCAACCCGCGCAAGGCGGCGAGCGCGTCGCCAAGGTCATGGCCCGCGCCGGCCTGTGCTCGCGGCGCGAGGCCGAGGCCTGGATCGCGGCCGGCCGTGTCGCCGTCAACGGCACCGTGATTACCTCCCCCGCCCTCGACATCGGCCCGAGCGACCGCGTCGAGGTCGACGGGCAGCCACTGCCCCAGCGCGAGCGCACGCGCCTGTTCCTCTACCACAAGCCGCGCGGGCTGGTGACGACCAGCGCCGACCCGCAAGGCCGCCGCACCATCTTCCAGGAACTGCCCAATGGCCTGCCGCGGCTGATCAGCGTCGGCCGGCTCGACCTCGCCAGCGAAGGCCTGCTGCTGCTCACCAACGACGGCGGCCTCGCGCGCATGCTCGAACTGCCCGAGACGGCCTGGGTGCGGCGCTATCGCGTACGCGCCCACGGCCACGTCACGCAGGAGCGCCTCGACAAGCTGCGCGACGGCATCACGGTCGAGGGGATCAATTACGGCCCGATCGAGGCGACGGTCGACCACACGCCGGGCGCCAACATCTGGCTCACGGTCGCCATCCGCGAAGGCAAGAACCGCGAGGTGCGCAACGTGCTCGGCGCGCTCGGGCTGGACGTCAACCGCCTGATCCGCGTCGGCTTCGGGCCGTTCGAGCTCGCCGACCTGCCGGAAGGCGCGGTCGAGGAAGTTCCGACCAAGGCGCTGCGCGAGGCGCTCGGGAACGAGATCGTCGAGAAAGCCGATGTCGATTTGACCGGCCCCCTGATCGGACGCACGTCCCTGCGCATGGAAGCGCCGCGCCCGCCGCGGCGCGGCAGTGAATGGGGCGAGCGCGCCGAACGTCGCGCACGCGAGGAACGCGACGGGCGCGGCGAACGGGCCGGTCGCGGTGAGCGCGGCCCGCGCCGCGCGCGCATGGAGCGGCCGGAACGTGGCGAGCGTCCGCGTCCGATGGAGCGGTCGGAGCGCGCTCCGCGCGGCGAGCGCTTCGCGCGGCACGAGCCTGCACCGGCCGGCGAGGAAGCCGCGCCCAAAAAACGCGTCGGCAAGCATCACGGCGACACGCGCGTGTGGCGCGGCGGCGATGCTCCGCTGCGTCGCAAGTTCCATGGCGCGCGGCGCGAGCACCACGACGACGAGACGCCGGCCGGTCCCAAGCGCGCCGGCCTCGTCGCCGACCGCAAAGGACGCCAGGTGCTGGTGGAGCGTTTCGGCGACGCCAAGCCGGAGGGCAAGCGCGAGGGGTGGCGGGGCGCACGTCAAGGCCGAAACGACGGCGAGCGGCCTCCCCGCAGGTTCGGCGGCGAGCGGCCGCAGCGCGCTGGGCGCGAGCGCCCGTCCCGAGGCTTTGGCGAGGATCGCCCGAAACGAGCGGAGGGCGAGCGTCCGCCGCGCCGCTTCGGCGCAGAGCGCCCGCACGGCGCGCCTGCGCCGCGCGGCAAAGGCGGTCCGCGCGGCAAGGGCGGCCCTCGTGGCGCCGCCTCGCGTGCCCCGCGGCGCGACCGCTCGTCCGGGCCGCGGCCGTCGCGGCCCAAGAGCTAGCACGCGGCCATGCGCGTCGTGGGCGGAAAGCTGCGCGGGCGTGCGCTTGCGACTCCCAGGTCGCAGGCGGTCCGCCCCACCGCCGACCGGTTGCGCGAGACGCTGTTCAACATCCTGGCGCACGCCTACGACGACCCGGTGCGCGACGCGCGCGTGCTCGACCTCTTCGCCGGCACCGGCGCGCTCGGCATCGAATCCGCCTCGCGCGGGGCGGCGTTCGTGCTGTTCGTCGACGACGGCGCGGAAGCGCGCGCGCTGATCCGCCAGAACGTCGAGACGCTCGGCCTCGGCGGCGTCACGCGCATCTTCCGCCGCGATGCGGCAAAGCTCGGTCCCGCGCATCCGCTCGAGCCGTTCTCGCTCGCATTTCTCGATCCGCCCTACGGCAAGGGGCTCGCCGAACAGGCGCTGGCGTCGGCGAAGGGAGGCGGCTGGCTCACACCCGGCGCGCTTGCCGTAGTGGAGGAGTCGGTCGAAGCCAAGTTCACGGCGCCGGATGGCTTCGAAGAGCTGGAACGGCGCGCGTATGGCGACAGCGAATTGATCTTCCTGCGCTGCGCGTAGCGCGTGAACGGGTGTTGGTCGGATCGGCCTCCCGGCCGGCTTCGCCCGCGACGGCGGGCGATCAACAACGACGAGCTTCACCGTCTCCCGAACAATCGCTCGATGTCCGCGAGCTTGAGCTCCACGTAAGTCGGGCGCCCGTGGTTGCACTGGCCGGAGTTCGGCGTCGCCTCCATCTCGCGCAGGAGCGCGTTCATCTCCTCCGGCTTGAGGCGGCGGCCCGCGCGGACCGAGCCATGGCAGGCCATGGTGGCGGCGACGTGCAGCAGCCGGCGCTCGAGCGGCAGCGACTCCTCCCATTCCGCCATGTGCTCGGCGAGATCGCGCACCAGGGCGCCCGCATCGACCTCGCCCAGCATGCCCGGCGTCTCGCGCACCGCCACCGCGCCCGGCCCGAACGACTCCAGCACGAGGCCGTAGCGCGCAAGCTCCTCGGCGCGATCGAGGAGCCGCGCCACGTCCGCCTCGTCGAGCTCGACGATGTCGGGGATCAGCAGGATCTGGCGCGCAACGCCCGACTTGTCGAGCGCGCCCTTCATGCGCTCGTAAACGAGGCGCTCGTGCGCCGCGTGCTGATCGACGATGACGATGCCGTCGCGTGTCTGCGCGACGATGTAGGTTTCGTGGAGCTGCGCGCGCGCCGCGCCGAGCGGACGCTCGACGAGGTCGCTCGGCTCGGCCTGCGTCGCGCGCGCGTCCGCCGAGGGCGCGCCCACCTCGAACGCCGCCTGGGCCACCTCGGCAAAGCCGGCGAGGGCGGTGGCGCCGAACGTGAACGGGGCGGCGTTCGGCCGCGCGGGCGAGGCGCGCCAGTCCCAGCCGCCGCGCAGCGGGACAGTCGGGCGCAGCGCCGCCACCGTCGCCGCGCCGCCGGTCGAGGCGGCGCGCGAAGCCTCGCGCGCCAACGCCTCCTGCAGCGCGCGCACGATCAGCGATCGCACCAGGCCCGCGTCGCGGAACCGCACTTCGGTCTTGGCGGGGTGCACGTTGACGTCGACCTCGCGCGTGTCGACCGTGACGAACAGCGCCGCGACCGGATAGCGGTCGCGCGGGAGATAGTCGGCATAGGCGGCGCGCACGGCGCCGAGCAGGAGCTTGTCGCGCACCGGCCGTCCGTTCACGAACAGATATTGACCGAGCGAGTTGGCGCGCGTGAACGTCGGCAGGCCGGCATAGCCCTCGAGCAGGAGCCCGTCGCGCCCGCCGCGCACGTCCACCGCGTTGGCGCGAAAGTCGGCGCCGAGGATATCGCCGAGCCGCGCCAGCCGTCCGGGCCCGCCGGGGAAGGCCGCCGACCAGGTGACCGGCGCACGCTCCTCGCCCGCCAGCGTGAACGCGACGTCGGGACGGCTCATCGCCTGCCGCCGCACCACGTCGCGGATCGCCTCGCTCTCGCTGCGGTCGGCCTTGAGGAACTTCAATCGCGCCGGCGTCGCATAAAAGAGATCGCACACCTCGATGCGCGTGCCCTGCCCGAGCGCGGCCGGCCTGATGTCGGACTTGACGCCCGCGTCCACGGTGATCTGCCAGGCATGGGCCTCGCTCGCATGCCGCGTGGTGATCTCCAGCCGCGCCACGGCACCGATCGAGGGCAGCGCCTCGCCGCGGAAGCCGAGAGTGCGGATCGCCAGCAGGTCGTCCTCGGGCAGCTTGGAGGTGGCGTGACGCTCCACCGCCAGCGCGAGATCCGTACGCGTCATGCCTTCGCCGTCGTCGGTGACCCGGATCAGGCGTCGCCCGCCGCCGTCTGTGACGACCTCGATGCGGGTCGCGCCGGCGTCGAGCGCGTTCTCCACCAGTTCCTTGACCACGCTGGCCGGACGTTCGACCACCTCGCCGGCGGCGATGCGGTTGATTACTCCGGGATCGAGCTGACGGATCGGCACTGACGGGCCCTGCTGAACGCGAAAACGTCTGGTGATTCGGACTTTAGCCCCGCCGGCGGCGGGGCGCGACCCGCACCCTGCGCTAGTCCAGTCCCGGCCGGCGACCGCGCAGCGCCTTGATGTCGCCGCGCCGCTTCTTGCCCTCCAACCGCCGCGCACGCGACGCCTTGGTCGGCTTGGTCGGACGGCGCGGCTTGGGACGCACCGATGCCTGGCGGATCAGCTCGATCAGGCGGTCGAGCGCGTCCTGGCGGTTGCGCTCCTGGGTGCGGTGCTGCTGGGCGGTGATCACCAGCACCCCCTCGCGCGTCAGCCGCCTGCCGGCAAGACCCTCCAGCCGCACGCGCACATCGGGCGGCAGGGAGGGCGAACGGCGCACGTCGAATCGCAGTTGCACCGCCGTGGACAGCTTGTTGACGTTCTGCCCGCCCGGGCCCGAGGCGCGGATGAACTCCTCCGTCAGCTCGCTCTCGTCGATGCTGATGCTGTTGGTGATGTGGATCGTGCCGGCGCTCATGACAGGTCTCGCGCCGGCGAATCCGGCGGGGCTACACCAAGATCGAATCAAATTGGATCGCGATTGTGATCCAGGGCTCTTTGAGCATGATCTTTTCCGAAAACCGGTTTCCACTTTTCGCGATCGCGCTCTAACTCTCGCCCACCAAATATTTCTTGGCCAGCACCTTGGCCTGTTCGACGGCGGGCTGGTCGAACGGATCGACGCCGAGCAGCCGCCCGGCAATGATCGTCTCCAGCATGAAATGCATGAGCAACTCGCCGAGATTCTCTTCGTCGATCGCTTCGAGCGCGATCGTGCGGACGGGACGGCCGTTGGCGGCGAAGGTCTCGACCATGGCGCGGCTCTGCGCCGCCACGAGGTCGCCCACGGCCTTGTTGCCGAAACCCGGCTCGCCCGCCTCTTCCGCGAGCTTCGCGTCGATGACCGGCCCCTCGCCCGCCGTCGGCACGGTGAGCACCGTGACGAGGGTATCGCGCGGTCCGGCGAGGAACAGCTGCTGCTGGCTGTGCTGGTCCACGGGACCGAGCGCCGGCACCGGCGTCGTGCCCTTGCCGTCCTTGCCGAGGCTCTCCGCCCAGAGTTGCACGTACCAGCGCGTGAAGCGTTCGAGCCGGTCGGCATAGGCCATCATCACGGAGACCGACTTGCCAGCCTGCGCGCCCGCCACCGCCAGCGCGGCGCCGACCGCCGCCGGCACGTCGGCGGGGGATTTCTTCGCGAGCACCGGGGCCAGCGCGCGCGCGGCTCCCGCGCGCACGGCTTCGGCGTCGAGGCCGGCCACCGCCGCGGCCAGCAGGCCGACATTGGTGAGGACGGAGTAGCGCCCGCCGACCTTGGGATCATGGTCGAGCAGCGCGACGTCGTGCGCCGTCAACAGCTCACGCAGGCCGTTGCGCTTGCCGGCCACCGCAGGTTCCGAGATGCCGAGGAACAGGCCGGGGATGTCGCGCGCGAGCCCCGCGGACTTGAGCGCGGCGAGCGCGACCGTGGTCTGCATCAGGGTTTCCGCCGTGCCGCCCGACTTGGAGATCGCGACGAAGCGCGTGTTCACCAGCGGCAGGCGCGCGAGCACGTCCAGGAAAGTCCGGGGATCGAGATTGTCGAGGAAATGGATGCGCGGTGGATCGCGCAGGGAACTCAGGCCGGGAACACCATAGCCCGCGAGCTGCGCGAGTGTCTGCCCGCCGAGGCTCGACCCGCCGGTGCCGAAGAACACGATGTCGCTGGCGTCCGCGCGCAGGTGCCTGGCCGCAGTCTCGATCGATTCGAGATCGTCTTCCTTTGCGGGCAGACGCAGCAGCGGCAGCGAGCCGTCGTCGTGGCGGGCCCGCAGCCAGCCCAGCGCCTCGTCGGTGCGGGCAAGCATTGCGTCGAACGCGCGGCGCGGGATGCCGTCGCTGCCGATCGCCTCATCCAGCGCCAGCGCGACGGACTGCAACACCGCCATTCGATGCTCCTGCGATTTCCCAAACGGTGCGGCGAGCGGCATGCCGCCGCTCGCCGCACCGTTACTTACTGCAGATTTCGCCGCGTGTCACAACCCGTCAGCGGCTTTCGGCGGCGACGGGATGCGCGGCGGGAGCCGATGCCGGTGTGACGCCGTGACCGCCGGATGCGAGCGTGGCCGAGGGACGCCCGACCATCGCCACCAGCATGCCGCTGTCGAGAAACCGCTTGGCCACGCGCTTGACGTCGGCCATCGTCACGGCCTCGATCAGGCCGTTACGCTTGACGATGTAGTCGATTCCGAGATCGTCGAGCTGAAGCTGCACGAGCTGGCTGGCGATCTTGCTCGACGTGTCGAAGCGCAGCGGGAACGAACCCTTGAGGTAGGACTTCGCCGCGGCCAGTTCCTCAGGCGTCGGGCCCGAGTCCGCCATGCGCCGGATCTCCTGCTGCATCACCTCGAGCGCCTCGTCGGCGCGATCGGAGCGGGTCGCCGTCGCCGCCACGAACAGCGCGGTGTGGTCGAGCGGAACGAGCGTCGAATAGACCGAATAGGCCAGCCCGCGCACCTCGCGCACCTCACGATAGAGCCGCGAGGAGAACGATCCGCCGCCGAGGATGTGGTTGAGCACGTAGGCCGGGATGAAGTCCGGATCGTGACGCGGGATGCCGGGTCCGCCCACCATGACCACCGACTGCGGCACGTCGAGGGAGACGCTGAGCTTCTGGCCCAGCGCTTGCGGCACCGCGTCGGGCACCTTCACGAGGTCCGCCTTGGCGGGGAGGTCGCCGAAGATGCGATCGACGATGCGTCCAGCCTGCGCGGCGTCGACGTTGCCGACGATGCCGATCTTGAGATTGTCGCGCGCGAACATGCGGCCTGCAAACCCGTGCAGATCCTCCGCCGTGAGCGCGGGCACCGAGTCCAGCGTCCCGTTAACCGGCGCCGCATAGGGATGGCCCGGATAGGCCGCGCGCCACCAATGGCGGCTGGCGAGCTCGTTGGGGTTGTTGGCGGCGCGCCGGAGGCTGGAGAGCATCTGATTGCGCACGCGCTCGACCACGGGCGCGTCGAAGCGCGGCTTGGTCAGCGCCAGCTTGAGCAGGTCGAACGCGACGTCCTGGTGCTCGGCGAGCGTGCGCAGCGAGCCCGAGATCTGGTCGCGTCCGCTCTGGAAGCTCATGCCGATGGCATAATTCTCGACGCGCTCATGGAACGCACGCGAGTCGAGATCGCCGGCGCCCTCGTCGAGCAGATCCGTCATCAGGTTGCACAGGCCCTCCTTGCCGGCGGGTACCTGCGAGGAGCCGCCGCGGAAGGCGAAGTCGATCGCGATCAGCGGAACGCTCGGCTCCTGCACCAGCCACGCCTCGATCCCGCGCGGGCTGACGACGCGCTGGATGTTGGTCGCCGCCCGCGCCGGCAGCGCGAGACCCGCTGCCAGGGCCAGAACGGCAAGGGCGCCGATCAGCGCGCGCGTGGAAACAGCCGGAATGCGTACCATCGTGCCCACCCCCGTCATGACCGCTTCTCCTTCTTCTCTTCGGCCTTCGGCCATTCCTTGACGAGATAGCCGGTCACCGACCGGCGGCTCTGCAGCCAGGTGCGCGCGGCATCCTGCACCGCCTCGGCCTTCACCGCGCGGATGCGGTCGGGCCAGGTCTTGACCTGCTCCACGGAATAGCCGGAAGCCAGCGCGGCCCCGAACCAGCGCGCCATGGTCGCCTGATTGTCCTTGGCATAGACGGCATCGGCGATCATGCGCGTCTTGGCGCGCTCGAGCTCCTGCTCGGAGACGCCGTGCTCGATCACCTCGGCGATGACGCTGTCGACGCCGGCTTCAAGCTCCGGCAGCGTCGTGTCGCCGCGCGGCGTGGCGTAGATGCTAAAGCGCGTGGCATCGACCGTGCTGCCCGAATAGCCGGCGCCGGCGTTGAGCGCGATACGCCTCTCCTCGACCAGGCGCCGATAGAGACGGCTGTTCTGTCCGTTGCCGAGGATCTGCGCCAGCACGTCGAGGGCCTCCGCCTCGCCGGGCTTGGTGTCGTGCTCGCAGGGGACGAGATAGCTGCGCTGCATGCTGGGCTGCGCGACACGGGCGTCGGCGTGCACCACGTGACGCACGGCGGCGGGCTCCGGCTCCTGCGGGCGGCGGCGCGGACCGATCTCGGCCCGGCGCGGCACCTTGCCGTAGGTCTCCTCGGCGAAGCGCTTCACCTCGTCGGCGGTCACATCACCGGCCACGACCAGGATCGCATTGTTGGGCGTGTAGAAGCGCCGATAGAAGGCGAGCGCGTCCTCGCGATTGAGCTTCTCGATCTCATGGCGCCAGCCAATCACCGGACGGCCGTAGGGGTGATTGAGATAGAGAGCGGCGGCGACCTGCTCGCCGAGCCGCGCCTCCGGACTGTTGGCGACGCGCATGTTGTACTCTTCGAGCACGACATTGCGTTCCGGCAGCACGTTCTCGTCGGTGAGCACGAGGCCGGTCATGCGGTCCGCCTCGAACTCCATCACCATCTTGAGGTGCTCGCGCGCGACGCGCTGGAAATATCCGGTGTAGTCGGCGGTGGTGAAGGCGTTCTCCTGGCCGCCGATGGTCGCCAGGACCTTGGAGAACTTGCCCGCAGGGTTCTTCTGCGTGCCCTTGAACATCAGGTGCTCGAGGAAATGCGCGATGCCCGAGACGCCGGGGGGCTCATCGGCCGAACCCACGCGGTACCAGACCATGTGGGTGACGACCGGCACCCGATGGTCGGGGAGCACCACCACTTCGAGACCGTTGCTCAGGGTAAAGTGCGAAACGTCGATGCCGGTATCGGCGTCGGCGCGCCCTGCCGGTACGAGGGCCGCGACCACGGCCAGCGCGAGCAGGCTCAACCAGGCGCGCAGGCGTCCTGCGCTTCTCAATGTCTGCATCAGCTTCCGACGACGCCCAGGCGTCCTCCCATGTGGTGTCGCACCCCGCGGTTCTCGGCAGCTCGTGTCCTCTTGTCGATGCGCATTATGCCGCGCAAACGAGGACTGACGTACCCAAAATAGGGTGCCGGACCCGAAGTTCCGGTGTGTTCGTCCTGCGAATGTTCGAATCCCTCGAACAGCCCGGCCCCGCCGGCCGGAACGGCTATTTGTCGGTGCCGTAGGACGCTTGATCGCGCGGCCCGTTCTTTTCCGCTTCCAGTACCCCCTTGGTGCCGTAGGGGTATTTCGACGACGGGGTGCGCAGACCGACGGGCGGATCGGTCAGGCTGGTCCGCGGCGGCTCGCCGGTGAACTGCACGACCTTGCCTCCGCGACCGAACACCGAGCCGAACGAGAAACCGGTGTGGCCCAGATCCGACGGCGAGAGCTGCTCGGGCATGGCGCCCTGGACGCCGGGCGCCTCGCCCGCAACGCCACGACGGGCCTGACCGGTCGCGCCCCGCAGCTGGCTCGGGGTCAGCTGGCGCATATCGTCTTCTTCGCTCTGCGCCGTCGCCTTCTGGCGCTTGCGCGCCTGCTTGCGCTGCGCGATGTCGGGGTCCTTCGGCCAGGCCGGATCGTTGGTGATCGCCCCAGTGGTCTGCGGCGGAGGCAGGTCGCGGGTCGGCGGCACCACCAGCGGCGAACGCTCGTGGTAATCGATGCCCTCCTCACCGTCGCGCTTGAGGCCGAGCCCGTTCAGGATGCCGCGCAGGATCTTGTTGTCGATCGTGTCCCACTTGTCCTCGTCGTCCTCGGCGAGCGCCGGACGCACGGTGTGACCGAACACGATGGTCAGAGCGACTGCAGCGGCGAAGATTGCGCGCAGCCATTTGCCGTCCTGCCAGATCGATGCGGGCATGCGCCTGAACCTTTTGAGTCTGAACCGGCCGGTATTTGTCGCGCCCCGGCGACGTTTTTTGACGAAAAATCAGGGCGCTTTTGCGGCGTCCCTGGTAACCAGGGAATCATACAGAACACCCGCCACCCCCGCAACGATGGCCACGTCCGCAAGGTTAAACACGTACCAGTTGAAGCGGAACGTCTGGGTCGTGATGTGGAACAGCACGAAATCCACCACCGCGCCATGCACCGCCCGGTCGATGGCATTTCCGACGGCGCCCCCGATGATCAGGCCGAGCGCGACCGCCGTCAGCTTCGAGCCCGCCCGCGCCAGCCACATCCACAGGAACACCACGGCTCCAGCCTTGATGGCGAACAGCAGCCAGGCGCCGAGCCGGCCGTCCTGGGGAAACAGCCCGTAGCTGATGCCGGTGTTCCAGGCCATCACCAGGTCGATGAACGGTCCGAGGGTGACGGGGCTGCGCGCCGGCAGGTCGAACACGAACAGCAGCCAGAGCTTGCTCGCCTGATCGGCGAGCACGGCCAGCGCCGCGACAACGAGCCCCAGTGCCGTCGCGGGTCCGTACAGCAGGGGGGCGGACGAGCGGCTCGCGCTCATTCCGCCGCCCTTCGCACGGCTTCCCACTCGCGCAGCGCCTTGGCGTCGCGCGGGGTCACGTCCGGAAACTGCGGATCGGTGCCCACCGACGGAGAGATCTTCCAGGAGCGCGCGCACTTCCTGCCCTCGGCGAGCTTGGGCACGACCGCGACGCCAGCGACGTCGGGCAGGCGGAATGCATCGTCCGGGCCGGTATCCTCCACCAGCGTCGCCGCCGAGGTGATGCAGATCTCGGCGAAGTCCACGTCGACGATCGCCGCGAACAGGTCCTTGTCCGTCACGAAGACGATCGGCGCCGCCTCGAGCGAAGAGCCGATGCGCTTCTGCGCGCGCTCGAGCTCGAGCGCGCCGGTGACGACGCGCCGCACCGCGCGCACCTTGCGCCACTTGTCGGCGAGCGCGGCGTCGCGCCAGTCCGCGGGCACGGCGGGGAACGGCTCGAGATGCACCGAGGTCGCCTTGGGATCGCGTGCGAGCCACGCCTCTTCGGCGGTGAACGGCAGCATCGGCGCGAGCCACGTCACCGTGCAGTGGAACAGGCGGTCGAGCACGGTCAGGCAGGCCTTGCGCGTCACCGACGAGATCGGATCGCAGTAGAGCGCGTCCTTGCGGATGTCGAAATAGAACGCCGACAGGTCGACGGTCATGAACGCATTGAGCGCCGCGAAGATGCGCTTGTAGTCGAAGTCCCGGTAGTGCTGGCGGATCGCGGCGTCGAGCTCGGAGAGCCGATGCAGCATCAGCCGCTCGAGCTCGGGCATCTTGCGCACGTCGACCCGGTCCTCGGGATGGAAATGCGCGAGGTTGCCGAGCATCCAGCGCAGCGTGTTGCGCAGCTTACGGTAGGTCTCGACCGTCGTCTTGAGGATCTCGGGTCCGATGCGCAGGTCGTCGGCGTAGTCCGATGCGCACACCCACATGCGCAGGATGTCCGCGCCCGACTGCTTGATGACGTCCTGCGGCGCAACCACGTTGCCGAGCGACTTCGACATCTTGCGCCCGTGCTCGTCGAGCACGAAGCCGTGGGTGAGCACCACGTCGTAGGGCGCCTGCCCGCGGGTGCCGCAGCTCTCGATCAGCGAGGAATGGAACCAGCCGCGGTGCTGGTCCGAGCCTTCGAGGTACATGACGACGTCGTCGCCGCCGTCCTTTTTTCGCCGCGTCTTGAGGTCCTCGCGCACCTCGAGCGTGAAGGCGTGGGTGGAGCCCGAATCGAACCAGACGTCGAGGATGTCGTCGACCTTCCGCCACGCCTCGTTGGCGAGGCGTCCGAGGAAGCGCTCGCGCGCGCCCTCCTTGTACCAGGCGTCGGCGCCCTCCTGTTCGAAGGCCTCGACGATGCGCTGGTTGACCTCGGGGTCCTGCAGGATCTCGACCGAGCCGTCGCCCGTCTCGCGCACGAACACCGTGATCGGCACGCCCCAGGCGCGCTGGCGCGAGATCACCCAGTCGGGCTTGCTCTCGATCATGCCGGTGATGCGGTTCTCGCCCTGCTCGGGCACCCAGCGCGTGACCTTGATGGCGGCGAGCGCGCGCGCGCGCAGCGTGTCGGTCTTGCCGGCGCCGCCGCCGATCGGCTCGTCCATGGCGATGAACCACTGCGGCGTGTTGCGGTAGATCACCGGCTTCTTCGAGCGCCAGGAATGCGGATACTGGTGCTTGAGGCGCCCGCGCGCGATGATCATCTTGGCCTCGACCAGCGCCTTGATCACCGCCTCGTTGGCATCGCCCTTCTCGCCCTTGTCGTTGAGCACGCGCTTGCCGGTGAAGCCCGGCGCCTGCGCTGTGAACGCGCCGTTCTCGTCGACCGTATAGGGGATCGCGGTGGCGATGCCGCGCGCGGCGAGCTGGCGCGCGTTCGCCGTCCAGATGTCGAAGTCGTCGCGGCCGTGCCCGGGCGCGGTGTGCACGAAGCCGGTGCCGGTATCGTCGGTGACGTGATCGCCGTCGAGCAGCGGCACGCCGAAGCCGTAGCCGTCGATCGTGCCGCGCAACGGATGCGCGCAGACGAGGCTTGCCAGCGTCTCGCCGCTCACGGCGCTGCGGCGCTCGTAGGCGAGCACGCGCGCCTGCTTCATCACGTCGAGCGCAAGCGGATCAGCGAGGATGAACTTGTCGCCGACGTTGGCCCAGTTCTCCATGGGCGCGTCCCTGACCTCGTAGAGGCCGTAGGAAATCTTCGAGGAGAAGCTGATCGCGCGGTTGCCCGGCAGCGTCCACGGCGTCGTCGTCCAGATCACCACCGAGGCGCCGGCAAGCTCCCGCGGCCCGCCGACCACCGGGAACTTCACCCACACCGTGTCGCTGGTGTAGTCCTCGTACTCGACCTCGGCTTCGGCGAGCGCGGTCTTCTCCACGACCGACCACATCACCGGCTTGGAGCCGCGATAGAGCGTGCCGTTGGCGGCGAACTTCATCAGCTCGCGCGCGATCTGCGCCTCGGCCGCAAAATCCATGGTGGTGTAGGGGTGATCCCAGTCGCCCTCGACGCCCAGGCGCTTGAACTCCTCGCGCTGCACGTCGATCCAGTGCTGCGCGAAGGCGCGGCATTCGCGCCGGAACTCGACCACCGGCACGGCGTCCTTGTTCTTGCCCTTGGCGCGGTACTCCTCCTCGATCTTCCACTCGATCGGCAGGCCGTGGCAGTCCCAGCCCGGCACGTAGTTCGAATCGTAGCCCAGCATCTGCTGGCTGCGCGTAACCACGTCCTTGAGGATCTTGTTGAGCGCGTGGCCGATGTGGATGTTGCCGTTCGCGTAGGGCGGCCCGTCGTGCAGGATGAACCTGGGCTTGCCCTTGGCATGCGAGCGCAACCGACCGTAAAGGCCGAGCTTGGCCCAGTGCGCCAGCAATTCCGGCTCCTTCTGAGGCAGGCCGGCCCGCATCGGGAAATCCGTCTGCGGCAGGAACAGGGTCTTGGAGTAGTCGCGCTCGTCCGTCATGGCGGGCTGTGTAGCAGGGGGGCGCGGCGAGGCAAAGGCCGCCGTCGCCGGCCATGGGCCGAAAAGCACCTGTTAAGCATCTGAAATGGCGCGCCAATCGAGGCGCCCGCGAGGACGTGGGGTCAGGGCGCGCGGAGCGGTGGAAAGGCTTCGCCCGAGGCCGCGATCATCGCCCGCGCGGTGCGCGCGTCCGCGTTCATGCGCGCAACCAGCGCCTCGATGGACGCAAACTTCTCCTCCGGCCGGATCCAGCCGACGAAGGCGACGTCGATCGTCTTGCTGTAGAGGTCGCCTGCGAAGTCGAACAGGAAGATCTCGAGCAACGGCGCGCCGTTGTCGAAGGTCGGGCGGCGTCCGAAGCTCGCCACCCCGCCGTAGCGGCGGCCCTCGACCGCGACCTTCACCGCGTAAATGCCGTGACGCAGGCCGCAGCCCGGATCGAGCCGCAGGTTCGCGGTGGGGAAGCCGAGTTCGCGCCCGCGCTTCTCGCCGTGGATGACCTCGCCGGAGACGAACCACGGATAGCCGAGCAGCGCGGCGGCATCGGCGACGTCGCCGGCGGCGAGCGCGGCACGGATGGCGCCCGACGAGAAGCGCCGGGCCGCGTCCTTGACCTCGGGCACGATCTCGACGGCGAAGCCGCGCCGGCGTCCCTCGTCGGCGAGGAACTGGGGCGAGCCGCCGCGGCCCTTGCCGAAATGGAAGTCGAAGCCGACCACCGCGCCCGAAATCTTCAGCCAGTCGCACAGGATGCGGCCGACGAACTCCTCCGCCGGGAGCTGGGCGAGCGCATCGTCGAACGTCACCACGACGGCGCCGTCGAGATCGGTCGCCGCCAGCAGCCGCAGCTTGGCGCGCTCATCGCTCAGGCGGAAGATCGGCTCGTCCGGGCGGAAGAAGGCACGCGGATGCGGCTCGAAGGTCAGCACCGCCGCCGGCTTGCCGAGCCGCCGCGCAAGCCGCACCGCCTGATCGATGACGGCGCGATGGCCCTGGTGCACGCCCTCGAAATTGCCGATCGCGACGACCGCGCCGGTCAGCGCGCCTGCCGGCTGCGCATCACGCGCGCCGCCGCGGACGACGGTGAAGGTTCGGGCAGCGGTGGGCATGATCGTATGGCGCCGGTTATGGTTGATGGCAGGTATCCGCCGAGCGGGATTCTCGTCAAGCTCGCCGAAGGGCACAAATCGCCCGGGTGGTTACCGGATTTCGCGGACCGTACACGGCTTCGTGTCCGCCCTCACAATCCCGCCACGCTTTCGTCTCCGAAATTGTCCGCGAACGACATGCGGCGGAAATACTGCGAGCGTAACCCCTCGCGACGCAACGGGTGATGCAGAATTGTGCAAATAACCCGCTGCGCCCGCTTAACGCCGGATTCAACCAGTCCTGCTAGATCGACCCGCAACGGGAGTGCGCAATGACAGTGAATGTGTCTGTTCCAGTGCTCGTGGTGCATGACTATCCGACCATCGGATCAATCGTGACGAACGTGCTGCGGCAGATCGGCTTCGAGCACATCGACGGCGCCGGCAACGGCCGCAACGCGTTGCGCAAGCTGCGCGACAAGGCTTACGGCCTCGTGATCTCCGACGATTCGATCGCGCCCATGAGCGGCGAGGAACTGTTGCACGCGATCCGATCGCAGCCGGAGATCGCCGAAACGCCCTTCCTCCTGCTGACCTCGCCGAGCAGGCTCGCCGCAGCCGCCGGCCGCGCCGACGTGCTGGCCAAGCCGTTCAACGCGCGCACGCTGCAAAGCCACATTGCCGCGGTGATGCAGGGCTGACCACTACCAGTTCAGTCTGCGGGTGACCGCGGTGGGCTCGACCCCCTCGCGCGCAAACACCTTTGCCAGCAGCCGGGCATCCGGCGCATCGCGGTCGCCGAATTCCTCGGCATGGATGCCCGCCGTCACGAACAGGCTGTCGATCCCGAACAGCGCCGCTCCCTTCATGTCGGTGCGGATGGAATCGCCGATGGCGATGACGCGTTCGCGCGGCGCGGCGCGGCCGCGCGCGGCCGCCGCCTGCCTGAGCGCCTCCTCGTAGATCGGCGCATGCGGCTTGCCGGCGAAAAGAACCTCGCCGCCCATCGTATGGTAGAGGTCCGCAAGCGCGCCGGCACAGTAGATCAGGTCGGTGCCGCGCTCCACGACGAGGTCGGGGTTGGCGCATAGCAGGAAGAGGCCGCGCGCCAACGCCTTTCCGAACAGCTCGCGATAGCCGTCCGGGGTCTCGTTGTCGTCGTGGAACAGCCCGGTGCAGACGATGTAGTCGGCGTGCTCGAGGTCCGTGAATTCCAGGCTCAGCCCGTCGAACAATGGCCGGTCGCGCTCCGGACCGATCCAGAACACCTTCTGGCCGGGGCGCGCGGCGATCACGCCGCGGGTGACGTCGCCCGACGAGACGATGGCGTCGTAGGCATGCTCCGGCACGTGCATGCGGTCGAGCTGGCGCTTGACCACATGGCTGGGGCGAGGCGCGTTGGTGATGAGGACGGCCGCTCCCCCGCGTGCGCGAAAGCGCGAGAGCGCGTCATGCGCTTCCGGGGAGGCGACCAGGCTGTTGTGAACGACGCCCCAGACGTCGCAGAGCACCACGTCGTAGCGCTCCGCCATGGGACCGAAATGATCGATGAAGGTCGGTGCGGACATGCGCCCAAGAACGCGAGCGCGGCGCGCTCGTCAAGCGCCGCCGACTTGCTGCGAGAACGAAGCGAATTTCTCAACTACGACACCAACGCAACGTGTCATTGCTGGCGCGAGACCACGCGCGCAATGCGCGCCAGCGCCGAACTCATCACAGGCTGGGGCGGGGCCGCCGCGGAAGCCGGTGCGGCGGGCTCGGGCGCCGCGGCGCCCGGATCGACCGCGCCATCGTCCTTGTCGGCGCCCTTGCCGTTCTCCGGCTTCACCGGACGCGGCGGCGAGAACAGATTGCCCTGACCGAACTTGAGATCGAAGTCGAGCAGGTCGACCACGGTCTCCTCGGTCTCGATCTTCTCGGCGATGAGCTCGATGCCATTGCGCGACAGCAAGCCCGCCATGTCGGCCGGATGGATGTCCGCAGCCGCCTGGAAGTTGCGGTCCAGCAGCACCGATGCGGCCACTTTGAGGAATCCGCACTTGCGGTCGGCCAGGTCGCGCGCGTCGAAGCGCAGATCGGGGACATGGTCCACCGCGAGGCGGAAGCCGAGATCGGTCAGGCGGGCGAGGTGTTCGTTCTCCTGCGCCCCCGCCATGCGAAGGACATTGTAGGGCACCTCGAACATCAGCACCGGCGCCAGCACACGGTTGGCCTCGGCGAGGTCGCCGATCTGCGCGAACAGGTCGCGGTCGGCGAGGGTGGCGGCGGACAGGTTGCAGAACACGCCGACGTCGCGGTTCTTCGTGCGCAGCCGGCGCAGCACGCGCACGCAGCGCCCGACCATCAGGTAATCGAGGCTTGGCAGGAGTCCGGCCGCCTCGGCATGCGGCAGGAAATCCGCCGCGGCCACGACCTGATCGTCCGGCAGGCGCAGCCGCGCCAGTGCCTCATAGTAGCGCACCTTGCGCTGCGGCAGCGTGACGATGGGCTGCAGATAAATCTCGACGCGGTTGTCGCCGAGCGCTTCGCGGATCAGGCCGGAGATCGCATCGGCCGTCATGCCGCGGAACGGACCCGCGACGCCTTCGGGCGGGCGCAGCGACGGCGCCACGGACGCGGGCTCATCGCTGTCCTGGGATAAAGTCTCCTTCTTCGCGGTTGCCGCATCCGGCGGCGGGCTCGCGTCCGGCACCAGCGGGGCCGACGGCCGCGGCTGCATGGCGTGCGCAGCGGCAACGACGGCCGGCGGGCGGCTGGCCAGCGTGCGCAGCGTCGCCTCATGCGCCGCGACGGTCTGCGCGAGCTGCTTGAGCAGCGCGCCGAGCTCGCCCAGCTCGGCCTGCAGGGGCTGGCTGACGGCAATGGCCTTTTGCACAGCCGCCCCGCTGCTCGTCTCGAGCCCGGCGAGGCGGCGGCCCTGCTCGCCGACCTGGCGCGCGAGGTCGGCAGTGCCGCGCGACAGGTCGCCGAGCTGCGCCGACAGCTCCGACTGGTAGCGCGTGCGGGTGGAGACGGAGTGATAGACGGCAAGCCCGGTCAGCGCCGCCAGCGCCACCACCGCGGCTTCCGCGCCGGTCAGCCCGAATGCGAGATAAAGCACCGCGCCGAACGAGCCGGCGATCAACAGCATGCAGATCGCAACGAACAGCGCGCTCACGCGTATCATTGCACCCTCCGCAGACCGCAACGCGGCCCGCCCCCCGAGCAGCCGCCCCCGCCAGGCCGATTCGCTGCGTCGACGCTTACTGTCGGCGAGAGCGCCGCACGACGCAAGCGACAGTTTGCGCAGAGCCAGCCGGCATTGCCGCTCCCGACTATCCCGGCCGGTCGGTCGGCAAGGCCTCGCCGCTCGCCCGCGCCTCGCCGCGCACGTCCGCGACGATCGCACCGTCGATCAGCTCCACGCGGCGATCGCTGCGCGCCGCGAATCCCATGTGGTGGGTCACGGCCACCACGGTCTTGTTCCAGCGATCGACGAGTTCGCGCAGAACCGCGAACACCTGCTCGCTCGATCGCGTGTCGAGCGAGCCCGTCGGCTCGTCGGCGAGGATCACGGCGGGTTCGTTCGCAAGCGCGCGCGCCACCGCGACACGCTGGCGCTGCCCGCCCGAAAGCTGGTCGGGGCGCTTGCCGAGGTGGTCGGCCAGGCCGAGCGCCGCCAGCAACTCGCCGGCGCGCGCATGCATCTGCGGACGCGACAGCCGGCCGAGCGCCCGCATCGGCAGCATCACGTTCTCCACGATGGTGAACTCGGGCAGCAGGAAGTGAAACTGGAAGATGAAGCCGAGCGTCGCCAGCCGCATCCGCGCGCGCTCCTCCTCGTCCATGCCGCTGGTCGGCACGCCCGAGATCAGCACCTCGCCCGAGGTGGGCACGTCGAGCAGCCCGAGCAGATAGAGCAGCGAGGACTTGCCCGAGCCGGAAGGGCCGGTGATCGCGACGAACTCGCCCTGGCCGATCGTCAGGTCGATATCGTGCACCAGCGTCGTCGGCACGATGCCGGGGAGGATGCGCGTCACGCCGCGTGCCTCGATCAGGGGGCTTGCGGCGGACATGGCGGGGGTTGGTCCGGCCATGCTCACGTCGCGCCCCGGATGATCTCGACCGGATGCACGCTCGCCGCCTTGCGCGCGGGCAGGTAGCCCGCCGCGATCGAGGAGCCGACCGCGGCGACGACCGCAATCAGGTAGTGCGTCGCGGCATACGAGACCGGCAGATGAGTGGCGTCCATGAACGGGCTCTTGATCTCGATCGAGCCGACGCCGCGCGACATCAGATAGCCGATCAACACGCCGGCACAGCCGCCGAGGAGCCCGATGATCAGCGCCTCGCTCACGAAGATGCGGCGGATCGTGCGCTCCCGCAGGCCGAGCGACTTCATGATCGCGATGTCGCGTGCCTTCTCGTGGGTGATCGTCGAAATGATGTTGTAGGTGCCGAAACTCGCCACCAACAGGATGGCGCCGATCACCGTGTACATGATGAGGTTTCGCACCAGGAACGCGCTGAGCAGTTCCTCGTGGGCTTCCTGCCACGCCACCGATTTGTACGCGATCTCACGCTCGACCCGGTCGGACACGTCCTTGGCCGCCATCGGATCGGCAAGCCGGACCCTGATCTCGTTCACGAGCCCGGTCTGCTGCGACAGGATCTGTCCCGTCTTCATCAGGACATAGGCCGTCGTTTCGTCGACCTGACGGATGCCGGCATGGAAGATGCCGACCACCTGGGCGCTCAGGTGCGCGCCCTCGCTCGACTGCAGCGTGAGATTGGCTCCGACCTTGGCGCCGATCTTCTCCGCCAGCCGGTCGCCGAGAATGATGGCGTTGGTGGCGACATAGAGCGACGACAGCCGTCCGACGCGCATCTGCTCGGGCAGCTCCGACACGTCCTGCTCCCGGCGCGGATCGATGCCGATGACGCTGGCCGAGACGTCGCGCGAGGCATAGCGGATGATCGCCTGCGTCTTGACCGACGGCGCGATGCCGCCAGGCACCCAGGCCTCGAGCGCGGCGATGATCGCCAGCGGGTTCTTGATTCCGCGCCGGCGCTCCTCCGGCCGCAGGCCGTGGAACTCGGCCGCCGCGAAAGAATTCTCGGCCGGCTGCGCCGGCGGATTGCGCTGCTCGTCGGTGACCATGATATGCGGCAGCGAGTCGACGAGCTGCCGGATGAAATCCTCCTGCGAACCGACCATCAGCGCGGTGAGCATGATCGACATCCCGACGCCGATCGCGATGCCCGCGACGGCGACCAGCGTCTGCCGGGCCCGCGCGCGCACATGGGTGAGCGCGATGTCGGACACGAGGTTCATGACGGCGGCGCCTTGATGCTCACGCGCACGCGCTGGCCGTCCTTGATCGAGGTCGGGGCCGGCGATGCGACGACATCGCCCACGCGCAGGCCGTCGATGATCTCGACGGCGCGCGTGCCGCGGATGCCGACGGCAACGGTACGGCGGCGTGCAATGCCGGCATCGATCACGAACACCGCATCGCCCTGCAGAGCGTCGGCCGGGATCAGCAGCGCATCCGCCTTCTCGCGCGTGATGATGTTGGCCTCCAGGCTCATGCCGGGCTTGAGCGGCGTGTCGTCCGGCAGGGCCATGCGGATGCGATAGGTCTTGGTGAGCGGATCGCCCATCGGCGTGATCTCACTGACCGTGCCGGTGAGACCGCCGCCCGGAAACGCGTCCGTGCGGAACAGCACCGGCTGCCCGACCTTGACGCGCGGGATGTCCTCCTCGTTGACCTCGGCGACGACACGCAGCGGCTTGGGCACGCCGACGCGGAACAGGACCTGGCCGACCTCGGCGATCTCGCCGATCTCCCCGTCGCGCCGCAGCACCACGCCGTCCATCGGCGAGGTGATGACGTAATCGTTGATGCGCTCGAGCTGCACCGCGATCAGCGCCTGGATCTGGCGCAGGTCCATGGACGAGCGTTCGAGCGCCTGCGTCGAGGCCGCGCCGCGCCCGGCGAGCTCGGTCACGCGCGAGGATTCGCGCTTGAGGAACTCCTCTCGCGCGCGCAGCTCATCGAGCTGCGCCCTCACCTCGCGATCGTCGAGCCGCACCAGCACATCGCCCTTGGCGACCTGCTTGCCCTCGCAGTCGCAGATCTCGACGATGCGGTCGCGGATCAGGCTCGCGACCTTGGCCCAGCGCACGGGCTCGACCGATCCGGTGGCGTAGACGATCTCCACCGCGGTGCCGCGATAGGGCGCGACCGCGGTCACCTCTTTTCCGCGACCGATGAGCCACCACGCGGCGACAGCGGCAAGGCCGAGCAGGACCACCGCCCAGCCCCAACGCGCGCGGCGTCGCAGGCTCAAGCCCGGCTTGACGTCCACAGTCTTGACGTCCTGTTTCATGTCTCTGAGGAAACCCGCGGCCGGAGCGAAGGCGCGCCAAGACCCATCTCGGACCCGCTCATGTCCGTTCACCCGCGCGGGACATATGCCCCGGCGCCCGCCTTGCCAACACTAGCGGCGTTCCCGACGCGAAAATTGATCGACCGCAAGAGGTTCGCTCAGGCGACGGCGCGGATGATGCGGCCGACGGTCGCGAAGATCTCCTCGATCTGCGCCTCGCTGGCGATCAGCGGCGGCGACAGAGCGAGGGTGTCGCCGGTCACGCGGATGATCATGTTTTCCTCGTGGAACGCCTTCTCCATCGCGGCATAGGCGCGCGCGCCAGGCTTGTCGGGGAGCGAGGCGAGATCGATGCCGGCGGCAAGCCCTACCGCCCGGATGTCGAGCACGTTGGGCAGACCCTTGAGACTCATCGCCGCATCGGCGAACACAGGCTCGAGCTTGCGGGCGCGCGCGAACAGATCTTCCTCGCGATAAAGGTCGAGCGTCGCCAGCGCGGCGGCGCAGGCGAGCGGATGCGCCGAATAAGTGTAGCCGTGAAACAGCTCGATCGCCTGCGCGGGTCCGCGCATGAACGCATCGTAGATGGATTTCCTCACCACCACGCCGCCCATCGGCACGGTGCCGGAATTGATGCCCTTGGCGAACGTGATCATGTCGGGCACGACGCCGTAGCGCTCGGCGGCGAAGGCATGGCCCAGCCGCCCGAAGGCCGTGATCACCTCGTCGAAGATCAGCAGGATGCCGTGCTTGTCGCAGATCGCGCGCAGCCGCTGCAGGTAGCCCTTTGGCGCGGCGAGCACGCCGGTCGAGCCCGCCATCGGCTCGACGATGACCGCGGCGATGGTGGAGGCGTCGTGCAGCGCGACGATGCGCTCGAGGTCGTCGGCAAGATGCGCGCCCCAGTCCGGCTCGCCGCGGCAGAACGCCTGCTGCGCGCGGTCGTAGGTTGTCGGCAGGTGATCGACGCCGGCGAGCAGCGTGCCGAAATGCTTGCGGTTGTTGACGATGCCGCCGACCGAGATGCCGCCGAAGCCGACGCCGTGATAGCCGCGCTCGCGGCCGATCAGGCGCGTGCGCGTCCCCTCGCCGCGGACGTTGTGGCAGGCGAGCGCGATCTTGAGCGCGGTATCGACCGCCTCGGAGCCGGAGTTGCAGAAGAACACATGGTCGAGATCGGCCGGCGCAAGCGCGGCGACGCGGCTCGCCAGCTCGAACGCGGCGGGGTGCGAGAACTGAAACCCGGGTGAATAGTCGAGCTCGGCGGCCTGGCGCTGGATGGCGGCCACGATCGGATCGCGGTTGTGGCCGGCGTTGCAGCACCACAGGCCGGACGAGCTGTCGATGAGGCGGCGTCCGTCCACGGTTTCGTAGTGCATGTCCTTGGCGCGCGCGAGGAGGCGCGGGGCCGCCTTGAAGGCGCGGTTGGGCGTGAACGGCAGCCAGAAGGCTTCGAGGTCGTTGGGGACGGCGGCTGATCGCGTGGCCACGGCGGCGCTCCTGAACTGAGGTCAATGTCTTGCCCGGCGGCGGGCAGTAACCACCGAGTCCATGGGCGAGTCGAGGGGTCACGGCCGGCTTGCTGTCGCAAATCGCGGCTGGTACCACCCTGCAATGTCCGACACACCCGACAAAGCCGGCAAATCCAACAGGCTCAAGGCGCGGCTGCCGCGCGGGCTCGCCGACCGAGCCCCCGCCGAGATCGCGGCCACCCGCGCGATGATCGACAACATCCGCGCGGTCTACGAGCTCTACGGCTTCGAGCCGGTGGAGACGCCGGCGATCGAATATACGGATGCGCTCGGCAAGTTCCTGCCCGACCAGGACCGTCCGAACGAGGGCGTGTTCTCGTTCCAGGACGACGACGAACAGTGGCTGTCGCTGCGCTACGATCTCACCGCGCCGCTCGCGCGTTACGTCGCCGAGAACTTCGACGCGCTGGCCAAGCCGTATCGCTCCTATCGCTACGGCTGGGTGTTCCGCAACGAGAAGCCGGGTCCCGGCCGCTATCGCCAGTTCATGCAGTTCGACGCCGACACGGTCGGCAGCGGCGCGATGGCCGCCGATGCCGAGATGTGCATGATGGCGGCCGACACCATGGAGAAGCTCGGTGTGCCGCGCGGCTCCTACGTGGTGAAGATCAACAACCGCAAGGTGCTCGACGGCGTGCTCGAGTCGATCGGGCTCGCCGGCGAGGACAATGCGGGCAAGCGGCTGATTGCGCTGCGCGCCATCGACAAGCTCGACCGCCTCGGCCCGGAGGGCGTGCGCGCGCTGCTCGGCGATGGGCGCAAGGACGAGAGCGGCGATTTCACCAAGGGAGCCGGCCTCGACGGATCCGCCATCGACCGCGTGCTCGCGTTCACCGCCGCCAAGGGCGACAGCGCGGCATCGACGCTCAAGAACCTGCGCGCCGTCGTGAGCACATCGCAGGAGGGAATCGACGGCGTCGAGGAACTCACGCAGATCGGCGCGCTGATCGAGGCCTCGGGCTACGACGACGGTCGCGTCGTGATCGATCCGTCCGTCGTGCGCGGGCTCGAGTACTACACCGGCCCGGTCTACGAGGTGGAGCTCTTGCTCGACACCAAGGACGAGCACGACCGGCCCGTGCGCTTCGGCTCGGTCGGCGGCGGCGGACGCTACGACGGCCTCGTCTCGCGCTTCCGCAACGAGCCGGTGCCGGCGACGGGCTTTTCCATCGGCGTGTCGCGCCTGCTCGCCGCGCTCACGCTGCTCGGCAAGATCGAGACGAAGCCCGAGCCCGGCCCCGTGGTCGTCACGGTTTTCGACAAGGACCGCATTGCCGACTACCAGCGCATGGTCGCGACCCTGCGCGCGCAGAACATCCGCGCCGAGCTCTACCTCGGTGCCGGCAAGTTCGGCCCGCAGATGAAATACGCCGACCGCCGCAACGCGCCGTGCGTCGTCATCCAGGGCTCCGACGAGAAGGCCAAGGGCGAGGTCACCGTGAAGGACCTCATCGTCGGCGCCGAGCTCGCCAAGCTCGAGAAGGGCCGCGAGGAGCACCTGCAGAAACAGGCGCAGGCCCAGACCACCGTGGCCGAGGACAGGCTGGTCGAGGCCGTGCGCGAGGTGCTGGCGCGCCACGCGATCCGCTGGAGCTAGCGGGGCTCAGCGGCCGAGGCGCCCACGGCGGGTGTGATTGCCGCGAAACGTGGATCAGCGGCGAAGCCGCGCGCGGAAAACGGCCCATCACTGCATGACCCAGGCGTAGCGCACGAGCACCGCCGCGGCGGCGATGGACACCACGAAGAGCCCCAAGCCGACCGGCGAGCCCCAGCCGTACCAGGACATGGCCTTCTCCGCGGCGGGATCGAATTTCCGTTCGTCCGACATGATCGCTACTCCTGTGCACTGTGGTGATGCTGCCGCGCGCAGGCGGCCTGGATGTCGCGCCACACCTCGCGCGGGCCCCAGCCCTCCTCGGTGATGCGGCGCACGAGGTCGTCGACGAAGGCGCGCTCGGCCCTGGCGAGCGCAAGGCGGTACTCGGACTCGACGGCGAACAGCGGCGGAAATTTCTGGCCGGCGAGCGCAGGCGGCACGTTGTGTTCGCCGGCGACCACCGCGAAGTCCTGGGCGGCGAGTGCCGCGAGCTGCGCCTCCATGTGCGCGACGGCGCCGGCAAGGTGCAGCGCGCGCTGGCGCAGCAGCGTGACGGCCTCCTCCGGCGCGAGCACCGGCAGCAGACAGAGCGCGGCCTCGAACTGCGGGTATTCCTTCGCCGGCTCGCGCAGGAGATCGCGCATCCAGTGGCGCAGTTCGTCGAGGCCCGCCTCGGTCAGGCGATAGACCGTGCGCTCGGGCCGCCTGCCCTCCCGCGAGGTCTCGGCGGCGGCGATCAGCCCGCGCGCCAGCAATTGCTCGATCACGGTGTAGAGCGAGCCGTAGCGCAGCTTGATGCTGTCTTCCTTGCGCCGCTCCTTGAGCGTTGCGGCCATCTCGTAGGGATGCATGGGGCGCTCGAACAACAGCGCCAGCACGGCGAGAGCGAGAGGATTGCTCGGTCGCATATATCCGTATCCGTATATACGTGTACGGATATTATTCTTCTCCCATCGGCTACGCAAGCTGCCTTGACGGATCCATCATAAGATATATCTTACGACATGTTTAGACTGACACATGGAGACCACCAATGTATGGATGTCACGGACCCGCAGGCCATGAGCGCTGGGCGGCGGCACGATGGGGACGGCGCGGCTTCGGCGGACGCTGGTCTGGCCGGCACGGCATGGGCGGGGGCGATCTGCCCCGGCTGGGGCGAGTCGTCGGCAGCGCCGACCTGCAGCTCATCGCCCTCGCGCTGATCGCCGAGCAACCGCGCCACGGCTACGAGATCATCAAGGTGCTGGAGGAGAAGACCGACGGCGCCTACAGCCCGAGCCCGGGCATGGTCTATCCGACGCTGACGTTCCTCGAAGAGTCGGACTACGTGAGCGCGCAGGCGGAAGGCGCCAAGACGCTCTACAGCATCACCGATGCCGGGCGCGCCCATCTCGAGAAGAACCGCGCGCACGTGGACGCCCTGCTCGAACGGCTGGTGGCCCTCGGCCAGAAGGTCGCCCAGATGCGACGGCGCTACGAGAGCGAGGAGCACGACGATGCACTGCCGCGCTCGATCCGCGGAGCCTTCATGGACCTGAGCGAGGCAGTGCGTGAGGTGCTGACGAAGGACAAGGATGCCAAGGCGCGGGTGATCGCCGCGATCGACCGCGCGATCGACGACCTGCGCAAGGAGTGAGCAGTCGACGCCGGCGGCAAGCGAAGCCCGTCAGGGCTTCGCGTCCGCCTTGCCCTCGCCCGGCAGGAACACCGCGAACGGCCGCTTGATCGAACCGCTGCAGGTGCGCGTATAGCTGCGGCCGCCATGCTGCCAGGTCTGCGTGCCGGAGAGCTGGGCGCTGCGGCGCACGAACGTGCCGCTGTAGCTCGCCTGATAGCTGTCGTCCTCGCCGGTCCAGTCGCCCTTCAAGGTCAGCTTCTCGCCATCGAGCGTGCCGGTGCCCTGCTCGAACGACATCTCCTGCCGCTCGCGCACGACGTGGATGTAGCGCGCGTCGCTGCCCTTGATCTTGACCTCGATCGCTTCACGCGAGGCCTTCTCGAAGAACGGCAGCTTCGCGCAGACGAGGGTGCCGCGATAGATCGCGTCGCGCACCTTGGGCGCGGTCTGCGCCGACGCGACGCCTCCGCCCACCGCGAGCGCGACGGCGCCCGCCAGCACCAGCCAAGCTGCCCGCGTCACGGTCTCCTCCCCTGCGCCGCGCCTGTCAGGTTCCGGGCGCGACAACGCCGGCGCAAGGCCGGCGGTCATTCCAGGCGACAGCTCACGCTCGGCAAAACCTCACAGCCCCGCTCGCGCGGGCCTCAGGTCGTCTCGATGATCCATCCTCCGGCGGCTATGCCAGAGCAGGATGTCCGCAACTGCCGGCCGCAGACGCCGCGCTAATGCACGGCGGCGGTCTCGGTCTTCAGTCGCCTGATCTCATCCTTGATGTGCAGCTTGCGGCGCTTGAGTTCCGCCAATTGCAGATCGTCGACCGAGGGGTGCCGCAGCGCCTGCTCGATCTCGTTCTTCAGGTCGGCGTGCTGTTGCTCGAGGTGTGCAAGATGCGACTGGATGGACATCGGGGTCGGTCCTCCTGTGCCATATCGCCTGACGGACAAAGTGTGCCACGGACCGGGGATCGAGTCATCGGCCGATCGATGGTGCATCGCACCATCGCGGCGGCGGATTGTGCAGAACAGGTCGCTTGAACGGGCTAAGGCCTCGCGGGATAATGTGATTCACCGATGCGCTGCCGCAGGCAGGCGGCGACGGCCAAGCGGCGGTCCATGACCACAGAGGAACGAAACGAGCTCCTGGCTCAACTTGCGCGCCTGCGCCAGGAGCACCGCGATCTCGATACCGCGATCGAGGCCCTGCAAAGCTCCCCCGGCAAGGACATCATCCAGGTCCAGCGCCTGAAGAAGCGCAAGCTGGTGCTGCGCGACAAGATCGGCTTCATCGAGGACCAGCTCACCCCCGATATCAGCGCCTAGCCACGGCCCTTCGGATAAGCGCGCCGCCTCGCTTGCCACTGGCCGGCGCCTTCCTATAATCCGGCGCTTCGCTTTTTCGGGCCGCAGGGCCGCTGCGGAGCACTCATGGCCAAACCGGCCCGCGCACAGAAAACCGCACATCGCCGTGTCGCGATCATCATGGGCAGCCAGTCCGACTGGCCGACCATGAAGCATGCCGCCGACACACTGGATGCGCTCAAGATCGGCTACGAAGCCCTCATCGTGTCGGCGCACCGCACGCCGCAGCGCCTCTACAAGTTCGCCCGGACCGCCCGCAAGGCCGGCTTCAAGGTGGTGATCGCGGGCGCCGGCGGAGCCGCGCACCTGCCGGGGATGACGGCCTCCATGACCCCGCTGCCGGTGTTCGGGGTGCCGATGCACACGCAGGCGCTGGAGGGCAAGGATTCGCTGCTCTCGATCCTGCAGATGCCGCCGGGGGTCCCGGTCGGTACACTGGCGATCGGCCGGGCGGGCGCGATCAATGCCGCCCTGCTCGCCGCGGCGGTGCTGGCGCTCTCCGACGCGGCCCTGGCCAGGCGGCTCGACGCCTGGCGCGCGCAGCAGACCGCGTCCGTCGGCCGGCGGCCGAAGGATTGACGGTGGATTGATCGTTCATGGCGGACCTCGACTTTCCCGTGCTGCGGCCGGGAGCAACCATCGGCATTCTGGGCGGCGGACAGCTCGGGCGCATGCTGGCCATGGCGGCGGCACGTCTGGGCCTGCACTGCCATGTCTACTGTCCCGACGCGGACGCGCCGGCGTTCGAGGTCGCGCAGGCGGTGACCCAGGCCGCCTACGACGACCGCGCCGCCCTGGAGACATTCGCCGCCGCGGTCGACGTCGTCACCTACGAATTCGAGAACGTGCCGGCCGATTGCGCGGCCCTGCTGGCGGCGCGCCGGCGCGTGCTCCCCGACCCGGCGATCCTCGCCACCACGCAGGACCGGCTGGCCGAGAAGACCTTCGTCGCCTCGCTCGGCATCCCGACGCCGGCCTTCGCCGAGGTGAACAGCGCCGCCGACCTTGCGCGCGCGCTTGAAACCATCGGCCGCCCGGCCGTGCTCAAGACCCGCCGCTTCGGCTACGACGGCAAGGGCCAGGCCAGGGTCGCCGCCGGCACCGACCCGGCCGCCGCTTTCCGCCAGGTCGGAGGCGCGCCCTCGATCGTCGAAGCCTTCGTGCCGTTCGAGCGCGAGATCTCGGTCGTCGCGGCGCGTGGCCATGACGGGCGCATCGCCTGTTTCGACGTGACCGAGAACGAGCATGGCGACCACATCCTGCGGGTCTCGCGCGCCCCTGCGCAGGTGGACTCCGGGGTTGCGGCCGAAGCCCTGCGCATCGCGACCCGCATCGCCGAAGCGCTCGGCTACATCGGGGTGCTGGCGGTCGAGATGTTCGTTGTGCCGAACGGGCCGGGCCAGCGCGTGCTGGTCAACGAGATCGCGCCCCGGGTGCACAATTCGGGGCACTGGACCCTCGACGGGGCGAGCGTTTCCCAGTTCGAGCAGCACATCCGAGCCATCGCAGGCTGGCCGCTGGCCGAGCCGGTCCGCCGCGGCCGGGTCGAGATGGTCAACCTCATCGGGGATGAGATCGACGGCTACGCCAAGTGGCTGACCGTGCCCGGAGCGTCGGTCCACCTCTACGGCAAGGGAGCCGCGCGCCCCGGCCGCAAGATGGGGCATGTGACGCGGGTATTCGATTAACCCCAGCCGCCGGCCCCGGCCGGCGATCCCTTGCGTCCGGGGGTCCGCGGCCCCACAGTGGATCATGCTCCCGCCCGGCCTCTGGCCGGATTGGACTTCGCCCACTATTTCTGGTAAACGCGCGCGACCTGATGAGCGGCGTCGCCCATTTGGCCGCGCGCTCCGGCAACCCTTAAACCGATGGAGAAAGCACCGCGTGCAGGTTCTCGTTCGTGACAACAATGTTGATCAGGCCCTCAAGGCGCTCAAGAAGAAGATGCAGCGCGAGGGCATTTTCCGCGAGATGAAGCTCCGCGGGCATTACGAAAAGCCATCCGAGAAGAAGGCGCGCGAGCGCGCCGAGGCGATCCGCCGGGCCCGCAAGCTCGCGCGCAAGAAGCTGCAGCGCGAAGGCCTGCTGCCTGGCAAGCCGAAGGTCGTGAAGGCCGGTCCGGGCGGACCGGGCGCGCGCGCCGGTGGTCCGGGACGTGGACCGGGCGGTCCTCGTGGCGATCGCGGCCCGGGCGCCGGCGCTGGTGGATTCGGCGGCGGCTTCTCGCGCTGATCGCATCCCCGATACGGACTTCGACATGGCCGGGCACCGCCCGGCCATTTGCGTTTGCGGGCCGCGCGCACCGCCGCGCTCCTCTGGAGTTTGAGCGCGGCGCACGCAGCGGCTGCAGCCGGCGCGGCGCATGGCTGCGTTGAGTGCAACAGCATGCGCCATCCTTTATGCTCCCGCGCAATCGCGAAACCACTCCGGGAAACGCCATGCCCTACCAGACCAATCCGCTTCATCCCTCGTTCGGCGCCGAGATCATCGGCCTCGATCTCACGCAGCCGGTGAGCACGCTGCCGGTCGCCGAGCTCAAGGCCGCGATCGACACGTACGGCGTCGTCGTTTACCGCAACCCCAAGCCGCTCAGCGACGAGCAGCACGTCGCGTTCAGCGCACTGTTCGGCCCGGTCGAGGTCGGCCCGATGTTCAAGATCCAGGGCGACAAGAAGCGCATCGACAATCCCGCGCTGGTCGACGTCGGCAACCTCGACGCCGACGGCAACATCATGAAGCCCGACAACCGCCGCATGCTGTTCCGCAAGGGCGACCGGCTGTGGCACGCGGACATGTCGTTCCACCACAACCGCGCCACCTACTCGCTGCTGCTCGGGCACGAGATCCCGCCGCCGGAAGCGGGCGGCGATACGCTGTTCGCGGACATGCGCGCGGCCTACGACGCGCTGCCGCAGGACATGAAGGTCATGATCGAGAACCTCACCGTCGAGCATTCGATCTGGCACTCGCGTGCGCTCGCCGGCTTTCCGGAGCCGACGCAGGAGGAGCTCGACTCCCGCCCGCCCGCGCGCCACAAGCTGGTGCACATGCACGCGTCGGGCCGCAAGTCGCTCTACATCGCCTCGCACGCCTCGCACATCGTGGGCTGGCCGGTCGATCTCGGGCGCGGCCTGATCAAGAGCCTGATGAAGTTCGCCACGCAGCCGCAATTCGTCTATCGCCACCAGTGGCGGCTCGGCGACCTCCTGATGTGGGACAACCTCTCCACGATGCACCGCGCCACCGACTTCGAGGACACGAAATACCGCCGCGACATGCGCCGGGCGACCTGCCGCGAGCGGCCGGTCGATCTCAGCGTCGCCGCGTAACGCGCCCTGCGCGCAATGGCCGGTCCGGGAGCGTTCGCGCGTCCCGGACGGCTGCAGCGCTGCCGGCTGACGCAGCGGCGGGCCGCGAAACGACGACTGACCTTCTTCGTACACTCGAACGCTGCCGCACCACGCCCAGCTCGCGGGCAGCGGAAATCGAAAGCCGCGCGCGAGCCGGCCAGGCCCGTGCGCGCCTCGTCAACCCATGCGATGCACCAGGAAGAGTGCGAGTTCGGGGAAGGCCAGCAGCAGCGCAAGCCACACCGCGTCCGCGGCGATGAACGGCAGCGCCCCGCGATAGATGTTCACGAGCCCGATGTCGGGCACCATGTTGTTCATCACGAAGCAGATCATGCCCACGGGCGGCGAAATCAGGCTCACCTCCACCGTCACCACGACGATGACGCCGAACCAGATCGGATCAAATCCGAGATTGACGACCACCGGATAGAAGATCGGCACGGTCAGCAACACGACCGCCAGGCTGTCCACGAACATCCCGGCCACGATGTAGAAGGCGATGATCACCAGCATGATGCCCATCGGCCCGAAGGGGAGCTGCGCGAGCAGGTCGCCAAGGAGCTGCGGCATCTGCGTGACGGCGAGAAAATACTGGAACAGGAACGCCGCGATCAGGATGAAGAAGATGGCCGCGGACGTCCGCAACGCCTCGACCAGGCTGGCAACGACCGTTTTCCACGGCAGGCGCCCGCGCGCGAAGCCGATCACGAACGCGCCGAACACGCCGAGCCCTGCGGCCTCGGTCACGGTGACGAAGCCGCCGTAGATCCCGCCCATCACGACGAAGAACAAGAGCACGGTGGCCCAGACGTCGCGCAGGCTTTGCCAGCGCTCCTTGGAATCGGAACGATGGCCGCGCGGCAGCCATTGCGGCTTCATGCGATAGAGCACCTGCACGGTGGCGCAGTACAGCAGGATCGCGATCGTCCCCGGCACGATGCCGGCGATGAACAGCGAGCCGACGTCGGTGTCGGTCAGGATGGCGTAGAGGATGAACAGCACGGACGGCGGGATCATGATTCCGAGCGTGCCGCCGGCCGCGATGACACCCGCCGACAGACCCGGATCGTAACCGGCGCGCCGCATCTCCGGCAGGGCGACGTGCGTCATGGTGGCGGCGCTCGCGACCGAGGAGCCGTTGATCGCGGCGAAGCCGCCGCACGCGAAGATCGTCGCCATCGCCATGCCGCCCGGCAGATGGCCCAGCCAGGCGTTGGCGGCGCGGAACAGTTCGCGGCTCATGCCCGATGCGCTGACCAGCCCTCCCATCAGGATGAACATGGGAACGACACTGAAGTTGAAGTTCGTGACGGTCCGGATCGGCGAGTCGATCATGATGCCGAGCGCGGGCTCCATACCCACGAGATAGCCGAATCCGGCAACGGCGACCGAGCCGAGACAGACCGCGATAGGCACGCGGATGGCCATCAGCGCAAGGACGGCGACGCAGCCCAGAATGGCGACGAGCGTTTGCTCGGTCATCGCGAAAACTCCGACTGGCGCTGAAACATGACCTGCCACCAGCGGATGGCAGCGGTTCCGACCGCGGCGAGAATCCCGATCGACGCAAGCGTGTAGCCGGTCCAGAGCGGGATGCGCAGTTCGTTGGAGATTTCGCCGGCGCGCAGAATGTCGAAGACCTTGAAGGTCATGGCATAGCCGAACAGCGCCATGAACAGGAAGTTGATCGTATACGCCAGGACGTCGAAGACCCGCCGGGTGCGCGCCCCGGCCAGTTCGTAGAAGACGTCCACGGTGATCTGACGGTCGGCATACGTGGCGGTGGCGATGCCCCAGCAGATCGCAATGCCCTGCATCATCTGCCCGACCACGAAGCCGTCCGGAATGTGGCTGCCGAACCCGTAGCGCAGCACGGCCTCGGTCACCGTGATCAGCGCCAGAACGCCGATGAAGTATCCCGCCGTCGTCTCGACGATTGCGACAAAGTTTTTCATGTTCCCCAGGCCTGCCGCCCCCACGACAACGCCCGCCCGATGCATGCACCGGGCGGGCGCCACTTTCAGATTACTAGAACAGTGCGTCGACGCTTTTCAGCCCCGACTTGAATTCATCCAGAACTTCGTCGGGGTTGTACCCCGCCTTCTTGACGGACTCCTTCCACGTCGCGACCACCGGCTCGGCCGCCTTGCGCCAGAGCGCCACCTCCTGCGGACCGATCTTGGTGATCTTGCGGTCGGTCTTGCGGATCGCGCGCTCGCGGCCGCTGTCGTCGGCATACCAGTGGCGATAGATCTTGGCCGCCCATTCCGGGGTGCACACGGAATCCACTGCCTTCTTCTGCGACTCGGACATGCTGTCATAGAGCGCGCGGCTGATGCCGTGCGTGAACGTCGACACGTAGAGCGGCGCGTCGAGCGTGTATTCGGTCACGGTCCCGAACTTGAACGCCGGATGCGTCAGCCCGCCCCACGGGACGGTGATGGCGTCGGCGAGGCCGCGCTTGAGCGTCTCGTAGGCTTCCATGATCGGAACCTGGATCGAGTTTCCGCCCATCGACGTCACGTATTGCGCGATCGTCTGGTTGGCGGTGCGCACGTTCAGGCCCTTCACGTCCGCCGGGACCTTGATCTCCTTCTTGGAGTGGAACGTGCCCGGCTCGTGCGTGAAGACGTGGCACACGTAGTGTTCGGGCATTTCCTTGGCGGCGTACTTCTTGTACCAGCGCGTGAGCGCCGGGGCCGCCTTCAGGCTGTCGGTGCTCAGGAACGGCAGATCGGATACCCCGATCACCGGGAAGCGGCCCGGCGTGTAGCCGGGATTGATCAGGCCGAAATCCGCGATCCCGCGCTTGACCATGTCGTAATGGTCCGCCCCCGACCCGAGCTGGCTCGACGGATACAGCGTTACGGTGATGCTGCCGTTCGAAGCTTTGGTCAGCGCCTCGGCCCATTCCTTGTAGCCGGGGGTCAGCAGGTGCGACGGCGGCACCCAGTAGCTCAGTTTCAGATTGATCTTCTTGTCTTCGGCATGGGCCGCGCTGGCTGCCAAGGTCAGCGCGGCAACAGCAAACAGCACGCGACGGTATGGCATTTTGCTCTCCCTGGAGGTTGGATTTTCTATTTTTTTATAGGCAGTTCGATGCACGCCCGCGGCGCGGGCGTGCATCCGGTCTCACGTGGCGGTCAGAACAACGCATCCGCCTTCCGCAGTTCGGACTTGAAGTCCTCCATCACCTGGTCGGGGTTGTACCCGGCCTTCTTCACGGACTCTTTCCAGGCATCGACCACCGGCTCCGCGGCCTTGCGCCACAGCGCGAGTTCCTGCGGTCCGATCTTCGTGAGCTTGCGGTCGGATTTGCGGATATCGGCCTCGCGCTTGGCCTGGTCCTCGTACCAGTAGCGATAGACCTTCGCCGACCATTCCGGCGTGCAGTGGTCGTCGATCACCTTCTTCTGCGCCGGCGACATGCTGTTGTAGGTCTGCCGGCTGATGCCGTCGGTGAAGTTCGACACGTAGAGCGGGGTGTCGAGCGTGTACTCGGTGACGGTGCCGAACTTGAACGCCGGGTGCGTCAACCCGTCCCACGGCACGGTGATCGCGTCGGCGAGCCCGCGCTTGAGCGTCTCGTAGGCCTCCATGATCGGCACCTGGATCGAGTTGCCGCCCATCGACGTCACGTAGGTGGCGATCGTCTGGTTGGCGGTGCGCACGTTCAGGCCCTTCACGTCGGCCGGGACCTTGATCTCCTTCTTGGAGTGGAACGTGCCGGGCTGATGCGAGAACGTGTGACACACGATGTGGTCGGGCATCTCCTTCTCGGCGTACTTCTTGTAGAAGCGCGCCATCGCGGGAGCGGCCTTGATGCTGTCCTTGCTCATGAACGGCAGGTCGGCGACGCCGATCACCGGGAAGCGGCCCGGCGTATAGCCCGGGTTGATCAGGCCGAAGTCGGCGACGCCGCGCTTGACCATGTCATAGTGATCCGCGCCCGAGCCGAGCTGGCTGGAGGGAAACAGCGTGACCGTGATGCTGCCGTTGGAAGCCTTCGTCACCGCATCCGCCCACTCCTTGTAGCCGGGCGTGAGCAGGTGCGACGGCGGCACCCAGTAGCTGAGTTTCAGATTGATCTTCTTGTCCTGGGCATCGGCTGCACCCGTCGCCAGCGCGAGAGCGGCGGCGGCAAGTAACCATCGGCGGTAGTGCATATTGCTTTTCCTCTCCTGAACTTTCGGCTGACGGCGGCTCGATCAAAAATCGAGCAGTCCCCCTGCACGGCGATTTTTCCTCATTCTTGCGAGAATCCTAGTCGCAATCGCCAACAGTGTAAACAAGCCGCGCCCGCGCCACATCGCCGTCGGGAGCGCGCCGCCGCGTTCTTGACAGCCACGATGGGCCCGTCATGCTGCCCACCGCACGCGCCGAACAGAGCGCGGGACATCCGGGAGTTGCACATGGCCGTACGAACGACCCTCGCCGCGCTGCTGGCGCTCGGTCTCGCACCGGCCGTCGGACATGCCCAGTCATACCCGACACAGGACATTCACTTCATCAGCGCGTTCCCGCCGGGCAGCGGCTCGGACACGGTGATGCGCTTCATCGCCGAGAAGATGCGGCCGCTCGTCAACGTGGCGATCGTCGTGGAGAACCGGCCGGGCGCCGGCGGAGCAATTGCCGCCGAGCACATGGTCCGCTCCAAGCCGGACGGCCACACGATCTTCACGCACGCCGGCAACACCATGGCGTCGATCAAGCATCTGATGAAGAACCCGCCGTTCGATCCCGCGACGGCCGTGCAGATCGCCGCCACGATCAATCGCCAGACCTTCATGATCGTGGTCGATGCCAACAAACCCTGGCGCTCGATCGCCGACCTCACAGCGGCGGTGAAGGAAAAAGGCGACAAGGCGACCTACGGCGCCTCCGCCAACATCGGGTTGATCATGGGCGCGCTCTATCGCGAGCTCGCCGGGCTCAAGGCGCTCGACGTGCAGTACAAGTCGGGACCCGAGGCGCTCAAGGATCTCGTCGGCGGCACCATCGACTTCGCGGTGGTGGACCCGGTGCTCGCCATCGCGCAGGCCAATGCCGGCCGCGTGCGCATCCTCGGCGTCGGCTCCAGGGAGCGGCTGCAGGCGGCACCCCAGTTGGCCACCATGTACGAGCAGGGCGTGCCGATCGAAATCCTGAGCTGGTTCGCGGCGGTCGTGCCGGCGGCGACGCCGAAGCCGACCGTGAAGGCCATCAACGCGCTGTTCAGCAAGGTCATCGGAATGGAGGAGACGCGTGCGTTCCTCCTCAAGTTCGGCACCGAGCCGTGGATCGCCACGCCCGAGGAAGGTCAGGCGCGCCTGATGAAGGACCTCGAGATCTGGCCGGAGTACATCCGCGTCGCCAAGCTGCCGCTGCAGGGCTGATATCCGCGCGCATCCTCGCCGTTGCCCGGCGCGCCGCCGCATTCCATCCTTCCCCACGAAGAACGCAACGCGCGGACAAGCTGCGCGCGACGTCACAATAAAGGAAACGCACCATGGCCGAACGCGTCACCATCATGTCGGAGGGGCTCAAGCTCGCAGGCGTGCTGCACGTCCCGCAGGGCCTCGCCGCGGGCGAACGCCGGCCGGCCTTCCTGGTGCTGCACGGGTTCGGCGGCAACAAGGAAGGCGAGCAGGGCGTGTGGGCGACCAAGACGCTGCTGCAGTGGGGCTACGTCTGCCTGCAGATCGATTTCCGCGGCTGCGGCGAGAGCGAGGGCGAGCGCGGCCGTATCGTTCCACAGGAAGAGGTGATCGACGCGCAGAACGCGATCTCGTTCCTGGAGACGCGGCACGAGGTCGACGCCAAACGTATCGCGATCTGCGGATCGAGTCTCGGCGCGGCGGTGGGCATCGTCACCGCAGGCACCGATCCGCGCGTCGCCGCACTGATCTCGCAGGGCGGCTGGGGCTCGGGCCCGCGCAAGTTCATGCAGCAGCACCCGCCGCCGGCCGCCTGGAACCGCTTCCTCAGCATGATGAGCGAGGGCGTGCGTCACCGCGAGAAGACCGGCAAGTCGATGATGGTACACCGCTTCGACGTGGTGCCCGTGCCCGAGCGCCTGCGCGCGCTCCTGCGCGACGGCCACATGCAGTTCACCGCCGAGACGCCGCTCGGCATGTTCCTGTTCCACCCCGAGGACGTCATCGGCCAGATCAGCCCGCGGCCCGTGCTGCTGCTGCACGCGGTCAAGGATTCGGTGACGCCATCGGCGGAATCGATCGAGCTCTACAAGCGCGCCAAGTCGCCGGTGGAGCTGCACCTGATCGACGGGGTCGACCACTTCATGTTCGCCGAGTCGAACCCGCGCGTATCGACGATCGTCAAGGATTGGCTGGCGGCGTTCTTCCCGCTCAAGGCGTGAGGGACGTCATCGCGATCCGCCAACCTCGTTGAACCTCGCCAGCGCGCGCTCGAACTTCTCGTTGAACAGCCACATGGCGTCCATGATTTCGCGGAAGGTCGCGGACGTCCTGGCGCGGTCGGCGCGGCCATAGGCGAACATGCTGTTGTTGCGCAGGTAGCCCATGATGCGCGGCTCGGAGACGCGGTAGCTCGACAGATGGCTTGAGGCGAGCGCGGAGCGGGTCGGGCTCGGCACGATCTGGATCAGCTCGAAGAACTTCATCTGGTCGATGGGGTCGGGCAGCGCCTTCACGATCGCGGGAATGCGCGGGAAGAGATCGGCATGGGCGTTCATGAGCCCGTCCCTGACCGCGATCCAGTGGTTGAAGCGGGGATCGAGCTTGCCCACCCTCGCCTCTTCGCGCGCGTCGCGCGCGATCAGCGCGGGATCGAACGCCGCGATCGCGCCGCGGATCGCCTGCCATTTCCTGCGTCCGCGCTCGTCCTCGGACGTTCCGGTCTGGAAGCTGCCCTTGTACTTGTCGGAGCGCGCATTGCCGATGTTCTGCTGGCCGTTGGTTTCGGCGAAGAAGATGCCGAGGCTGATGCGGCCGGCGACGTCGGCGTGACGCGCGTCGAGCCCCTTGGCGCGCGCGATCGCCCGCGCGAGATCGACCACGTCCTTGAACGGCGTGTCGGAATTCTGTGCGCCCTTCGGGGGCTTCTGCATGATGGCGAAGAGCGCGAGGTATTCGTCGATCAGCGGCTCGTTGGCGGCGTCGAAATAGGCCGGCGGGATCTTGAACTTGTTGGGCCGGCCGATGCGCGCGGGCAGGATGTCGGTGAGGTCCTTGTAGGTGCTCATGGTGTCGTTGCGCGCGAGATAGAGCGCCTGGCCCGGACGGCGCGGCAGCGGCTGCCGCGCCTCGATCTGCGCGCGCCGCTCGCGCAGGACCGCCTTGAAGCGCGCGAGCGCGGCATCATAGGCGGCGAGCGCCTCCCGCTGCGCGGGCGTCGGCGCGGTTGGCTGGGCCGCGGCGGACGCAAAGACGAGGAGCGCGAGCATCGGAGCGGCGAGGAGCGCGGCGCGCGACGTGAACCAGCGCCGACGCGTAACGCGGCCGTCGTTGCGACACGCACCCCAAGGCGGCAGCGTCGATGGTTTTCTCATGATGCGCTTTACGGTCATCGGCGATGCGACGGCGGATGAAGCGGCGGCACGTCCTGAAAATACGCCCATCCGAGGACAGACGTGCCGTTCGGCATCTTCCAGCACATGACGCGATGGATCAAAAGCCGACCACCTGCGCCAAGGTAATATCTTGAGCCCGGCTCGTCATAGTCCGCACGCCATACAAGGCCCCACTTGGGTGTCCAGGTGATCACGGGCGCACCCGCAAATTTTCGTTCGCCCTTGACCAGCGTCTTCGCCAAATCCAGACACTCGGCGGCAAACGCCGCCTCGCCCTCAACGACGCGTTCTCCCGCCGGATCCACAGGTGGCCAGTCATCCGGAATCTCATAATTGTTCGGGCTCATAGATCACCCGCGTAGCGGGACGTCGCGACATTCCGTCAAGACATCGATCGTGGGTCTATTTTCATTGCGGCCAGCGTCGACCGCGGCGAAGCAAGAATGGCTCATCACCTGCAGGGGGAACAAAGACAGCGGTGCCATCGGGAAACAGGCCGATGCCAACGGTGTTGGGCGCGTATCGCTGACGCATGCGCGTCTCTTCGACATCCTTGTTGCATCTCAACTCTGCTTCCGTGCAGAAGCGGCGATAGATGTCCCCCGACGGCAGGTTGGACAGGCAGAGGTACGCCCCCTCGGTGCACGCCGCGACCCGCGGGAAATTATCGTTGGCCTGCGCGACCCGCGTCAGCCCATCCCGGCGGCGATGGTCGGGTGCGGACCGAGCGCGCCCTCCCGACAGAGTAGCCAGGCTCGTCCACTGTCCACCATCGCGCCGGCCCGCCGGCACGCGCGGCTGGTTGGGATCGTAGCCGCGGCCGCTGCGATGGCCTGACGGCCCGTCGTCTTCTCCGAGCAACGAGGACAAGTTGGAGTAGGTCACGCGGCGGCCTCCCCGATGAGAACATATCAGGAACGATCGCGCGTTTCCGCTCGCGTGTCCAGAACGATTTCCGGGCCGTGGGAATTGCGCGGACAACGGCGCGGCGATGCGCGCCGAGGCGGCCACGGTGTGGCCCGGCGCCGGGACGCTACGTTCGCAGATAGCGGCTCGCCGGCCGCTTGAGGCCGAGGTTCTCGCGCAGGGTCCGGCCCTCATAGGCAGTGCGCAGCAGGCCGCGCCGCTGCAGTTCGGGGACGACCTTGTCGACGAAATCGTCGAGCGCACCCGGAAGGTACGGAGGCATGATGTTGAAACCGTCGGCGCCCTCGCCCGTGAACCATTCCTCGATGTGGTCGGCGATCCGCTGCGGCGTGCCGCGCACGATCGAATGGCCGCGCGTCACCGCGCGCAGGTAGAGCTGGCGGATGGTGAGGCTCTCGCGCTTCGCCATCTCGGTGAACAGCTTGAGCGCCGTGTGGCTGCCGATCGTGTCCTTGATCTCGGGCAGCGGCCCGTCGAGCGGATAGCCCGACAAGTCGATCTGTCCGAGCATCTCGCCGAGAAGCTGCAGCCCGATCTCCGGATGCACGAGCGCCTGCAGCGCCTCGAACGTGTCGTCGGCCTGCTGCTGGCTCTCGCCGACGAAAGGCACGAGGCCGGGCATGATCTTGAGGTCGTCCGGCTCGCGTCCGAACTTGCCGAGGCGGCCCTTGAGCGACTTGTAGAAGCGTTGCCCGTGATCGATCGTCTGGCTGGTGGCGAAGACGATGTCGGCGACCTCCGCCGACAGCTCCTGCCCCGCCTCGGACGTTCCCGCCTGCACCATCACCGGGCGGCCCTGCGGCGAGCGCGGCACGTTGAGCGGCCCGCGCACGGAGAAGTGCTCGCCCTTGTGGTCGAGCGCGTGCACCTTCGCCGGATCGAAGAACACGCCGCTGGCGCGGTCGCGCACGAAGGCGTCGTCGTCCCAGGAATCCCACAGGCCGCGCACCACGCGTGCGAACTCGGTGGCGCGGTCGTAGCGCGCGTCGTGCTCGACATGCGCCTCGCGCCCGAAGTTGTAGGCTTCCGCGATGTTGACGGAGGTGACGAGGTTCCAGCCGGCGCGCCCGCCGCTGATGTGGTCGAGCGAGGCGTACTTGCGCGCGACGTGGAACGGCTCGTCGTAGGTCGTGGTCGCGGTGGCGACGAGGCCGATGTGCGTCGTCACCGCGGCGAGCGCGGAGAGCAGCGTGATCGGCTCGAAGCCGGCGACGTAGGTGGCGACGCGGCTCGAGCGCGCCAGCGGCCAGTTCCGCATGGCGGCGGAATCGGCGAGGAACAGGAGATCGAACATCCCGCGCTCGGCGGTGCGCGCCAGCGCGATGTAATGCGCAAAATCGACGGAGGCTTCGGCGTAGGTCTGCGGATAGCGCCAGGACGCGATGTGGTGTCCCGTCGGGTGCAGGAACGCGCCGAGCTTCACGTGTCCCGTGCGCTGCGCCATCACGCGTCTTCCCGAACCTGTCGCCGCATGACCGCCTGCGGCAGTTGCTCCGCGGCGCTAGACCATGGCCGGATCAGATGACTCCCGATCATGGTCCGGCTTTTGTCTGAGCATGATCTGTTCCGAAAACCGGCATCCACTTTTCGGGATCATGCGCTAGCCCATCGACTTCACGATGGACTCGGCCATCTTCTTGGCGTCGCCGAGGAGCATCATCGTGTTGTCGCGGTAGAACAGCGGGTTGTCGATGCCCGCGTAGCCCGAGGCAAGCGAGCGCTTGATGAACATCACCGTGCCCGCCTTCCACACCTGCAGCACCGGCATGCCGTAGATCGGCGACTTCGGATCCTCCTCCGCCGCCGGATTGGTCACGTCGTTGGCGCCGATGACGAAGGCGACGTCGGCCTGCGCGAACTCGGAGTTGATGTCCTCGAGCTCGAACACCTCGTCGTAGGGCACGTTGGCCTCGGCGAGCAGCACGTTCATGTGGCCGGGCATGCGGCCCGCCACCGGATGGATCGCGTACTTCACCTCGACGCCTTCCTTCTTGAGATGGTCGGCCATCTCGCGCAGCGCGTGCTGCGCCTGCGCCACCGCCATGCCGTAGCCCGGCACGATGATGACCTTGGAGGCGTTCTTCATGATGTAGGCGGCGTCCTCGGCCGAGCCGAGCTTGACCGGCCGCTGCTCGACCGCCCCACCCGCCGCCGCGACCTCGCCGCCGAAGCCGCCGAGGATCACCGAGATGAACGAACGATTCATGCCCTTGCACATGATGTAGGACAGGATCGCGCCCGAGGAGCCGACGAGGGCGCCCGTGATGATCAGCGCAGAGTTGCCGAGCGTGAAGCCGATGCCGGCGGCGGCCCAGCCCGAGTAGGAGTTGAGCATCGAGATCACCACCGGCATGTCGGCGCCGCCGATCGGGATGATGATCAGCACGCCGAGCACGAAGGCGATGAGCGCGACCAGCCAGAAGTCGAGCTGGCTCTGCGAGACCACGAGGCCGTAGACGAAGAAGATCAGCGCCAGCCCGAGCACGATGTTGATGACGTGGCGGCCCGGCAGCATGATCGGCGCGCCGCTCATGCGCCCCGACAGCTTGAGGAAGGCGATCACCGAGCCCGTGAAGGTGATGGCGCCGATGGCGACGCCGAGCGCCATTTCGACGAGGCTCGATTTGTGGATGTGGCCGACGGTGCCGATGTCGAAGGCGGTCGGCGCATAGAACGCGCCGGCGGCGACCAGCACCGCCGCAAGACCGACCAGTGAGTGGAACGCCGCGACCAGTTCGGGCATCGACGTCATCGGCACGCGCCGCGCGATCACCGCGCCGATCGCTCCGCCGAAGCCGATGCCGAGCACGACCAGGATCCAGGCGCCGAAGCCCACCGGCGGGTGCGCGGCCAGCGTCGTGAGCACGGCGATGGCCATGCCGATGACGCCGAACGTGTTGCCGCGCCGGCTCGACTCCGGGCTCGACAGGCCGCGCAGCGCGAGGATGAACAGAACGCCGGCGATGAGGTAGAGCAGCGCGGCGATGTTGGCGTTCATGGACGGAAGCCCTTCTCTGCGTCATGCGCGGCCATCGTCCGCGCATCCATCGAATGACGTGTCATCTTCACCAGACGGATGGGTTGCCCGGCCAGGCCCGGCAACGACGAGCGAACGTCCCTGCCCCGCCCCATCGCCCCGTCTACTTCTTTTTCTTCTGGTACATCGCCAGCATGCGCTGCGTGACGAGAAACCCGCCGAAGATGTTGATCGAGGCGAACACCAGGGCGACGAAGCCGAGTGCGCGCGCCCAGATCGGCCCCTGGTCGTCGCCGACGAGGCCGACGCCGACGGCCAGCAGCGCCCCGACCACGATGACCGAGGAGATCGCGTTGGTCACCGACATCAGCGGCGTGTGCAGCGCCGGCGTGACCGACCACACGACGTAATAGCCGACGAACACCGCCAGCACGAAGATCGAGAGGCGGAACACGAACGGATCGATGGCTTCCATGGCAGCCTCGCCTATGCAGCCGTTTTCGGCTTGAAGTTCGGATGGATCACGGCGCCGTCGCGGGTGAGCGCGGTGCCCTTGATGATCTCGTCGTCCCAATTGATCGCGAGCGCCTTCGTCTTCTTGTCGATCATGGTGTCGAGGAAGGTCAAAAGGTTCTTGGCGTAGAGCGCCGAAGCCGAGGCCGCGATGCGGCCGGGGACGTTGGCGTAGCCGACGATCTTCACGCCGTTGACGTCGGCGACCTGCCCGGCCTTCGCGCCCTCGACGTTGCCGCCGCGCTCGACCGCGAGATCGACGATCACCGAGCCCGGACGCATCGAGGCGACCATTTCGGCGGAGATCAGCCGCGGCGCCGGACGCCCGGGAATGAGCGCGGTCGTGATGACGATGTCCTGCTTCTTGATGTGCTCGGCGACGAGCGCGGCCTGCTTGGCCTGGTACTCCTTGGACATCTCCTTGGCGTAACCGGCGGCAGTCTCGGCCTGCTTGAACTCCTCGTCCTCGACCGCGACGAACTTCGCGCCGAGGCTCTGCACCTGTTCCTTGGCGGCCGGCCGCACGTCGGTGGCGGTGACGACGGCGCCGAGCCGGCGCGCGGTCGCGATCGCCTGCAGGCCGGCGACGCCCGCGCCCATGACGAAAACCTTTGCGGCCGGCACCGTGCCGGCCGCGGTCATCATCATCGGCAGCGCGCGGCCGTATTCGGACGCGCCGTCGATCACGGCGCGGTAGCCCGCAAGGTTGGCCTGGCTGGAAAGCACGTCCATCGACTGCGCGCGGGTGATGCGCGGCATCAACTCCATGGCGAAAGCGACCACGCCGGCCTTGGCGAGGCTCGCCAGCGCCGCGTCGTTGCCGTACGGGTCCATGATGGCGATGACGAGCGCGCCGCTCTTATAAGTCGCGATCTCGGCGTCCGTCGGCCGCCTCACCTTGAGGACGATGTCGGCGTCCTTGGCGGCGTCGGCGGCGATGCTGGCGCCGGCGGCGGTGAACTCCGCGTCGGGAATGCCCGAGCCGACGCCGGCGCCGGGCTGCACGATGACCTGCGCGCCCAGGCCCACGAGCTTCTTGACGGTCTCCGGTGTCGCCGCGACACGCGGCTCGCCTGGATCAGTTTCGCGCGCTACCGCGATGCGCATGCAAACCGTCTCCCGTGAGCTTGAGAGGTCCGGCGGTCGCCTGTGCGACGATCAGCCGAGCCCGTAGATGGCGAGCATGATGAAGGCGAGCACCGTCACCGCGATGGAGAAACCGCGGCTGCCGGACACGAGTCCCTGCAGGGCCGCGATGGTGGCAAGCACGATGAGGAATCCGCCCGCGAGCCAGTGACCGAGCACGCCGCCGAGCGTCAGGCCAATTAGCACGCTCACCGTGTTGGCGATGCTGACGAACGTCAGATGCACGAAAGCTTCATACGTGCTCTCGTGCTCCTTGTAGTCGTTGCCGGTTGCGGTCGCGTATTCGACCTCGCCGTGTTCGGCCATTTCTCGTCTCCAAACGTCTGCGGACTTCGATTACGGCGGGATTAGCGCACTTATAGACGGAGGGCAACGGCGGTATCTGAGGTTGTGCACGCGCGGCCGGCACCCGCCCATGCGCGGTGCGCGGGCCAGGCGTCACAATAGAATGGGCAGGAGAATGAGAATGGACCGGGAAGTGGACGTGTCCCGCGCAACGCACGCTGCACGGACCTGCTTGTGCTACGTCAGCCCGGCCTCGGCCAGGGCCTTCGCCTGCCGGTCCGCCACCTTGGTCACCGAGAAGCGCTCGATCGCCTCGTTGAACAGACGGTAGAAATTCAGTCGGGCATCGAGATGCAGGAACACGCCGCCGAGGCCGATCGCGGCCCGGTCCATGAACACGAACTCGCGCGGGATCGTGACAGGCCCCTTCTGCTTGAGCGCTTGGTGCACGCGGAAGGCCTCGCGCCGGCCGTACTCCGACGGCTTGACCCCGTCGGCGATGGTGCGTTCGCGGTCATCCAGCAGCGGGCCGTAGATGAATCGTGCCCAGATATTGAGCACGTCGATCAGCTCCCGGTTGAGCCGCTTGAAGCCCCACGTCTCGTAGGCGTGAACCACGCGCTCGTCGTCGCCCTTGAGCAGGCCCTTGTAAAGATCGACGACGCCGCCCACGAACTTCGGCGGGAAGATGCGGATGCAGCCGTAGTCGAGGAGATTGATTCCCCCCGGCACCCCCTTCTCCTCGAACACGGTGTAGTTGCCGAGATGCGGGTCGCCGTGGATGACGCCGTGGCGGCTGAACGGCAGCCACCACGCCTTGAACATCGCCGTGCCCAGGCGATTACGCACGGCGAGAGCGTCGTTCTTGTGCGCAAGCAGCTTCTGTCCCTCGAGCCAGTCGAGGGTGAGCAGCCGGTGTGTCGAGAGCTCCTTCCACACGCCCGGCACGCGGACCTCGGGCACCTGTGCAAGCATCACGCGATAGAGTGCGACGTGCTTGGCCTCGCGCTCGTAGTCGAGTTCCTCGCGCAGCCGCGCGCCGATCTCCTTGGCGATCTCGCTGGTATCGATCGCCGAATCCATGCGCCGGCGCAGCGCGAACAGCCAGTCGAGCTGGCGCAGATCCGCCTCCACGGCCGACTTCATGTCGGGATACTGCAGCTTGCAGGCGAGAAGCGAACCGTCGTGTGCGCGCGCACGATGCACCTGTCCGAGCGATGCCGCCGCCGCCGGCGTGTGCTCGAACTGCGCAAACCTGCTCTGCCAGTCGGGACCGAGCTCCGCCGACATGCGCCGCTTCACGAACGCCCAGCCCATTGGCGGCGCTTCGCTCTGCAGCTTGGTGAGCTCGGTGGCGTACTCGGCCGGCAGCAGGTCCGGGATGGTCGCCATCAACTGGGCGACCTTCATGATCGGGCCTTTGAGCCCGCCGAGCGCAGCGGTCAACTCGCCCGCGTTCTTGGCGCGATCGAGTTCGCCCCCGAACAGGCGCGTCGCCGCGATCCTGGCGGCGACGCCGCCGACGTTGGCGCCCACGCGCGCATAGCGCGCCGCGCGGGCGGAGAAGCGGTTGCGTTCCTGGTCGGTGGGCATGTGTCTTTAGATAGGTCGCCCCCGTGCGGATTGATAGTCGATCAGGCTTTCGGCCAATTGTCGCGGATCCAGCGCGTGAGGCTTTCCTCGCTCACCTCGCCTGCGGCGAGCGCGAGGATCATCTTGATCGCGTGGGCTTGTTGTGGAGCAAACGCAACTGCGTTCTTGCGCAGGAACACTATCGAACACCATCACCGCCATACAGCCGAACACCATCACCGCCATACAGCGGCGCTCTCGTCGCCGTCGACCAACAAGGATCAGCCAAGCCGTTCCAGTTCCTCGATCATACCCTCGATCACCTTGAGCCCGCCCTGCCAGAAGGCGGGATCGCGCGCATCGAGGCCGAACGGCTTGAGCAATTCCGCATGGTGCTTGGTTCCGCCCGCCGCGAGCATGTCGAGATAGCGCTCGGCGAAGCCCTCGTTGGCGCGCTCGTAGACCGCATAGAGCGAGTTCACGAGGCAATCCCCGAACGCGTAAGCGTAGACGTAGAACGGCGAATGGACGAAGTGGCCGATGTAGGTCCAGAACGTCTCGTAGCCGGGCTTGAGCTCGATCGCGGGCCCCAGGCTCTCGCGCTGCACCTCGAGCCAGATCTGCCCGAGCCGCTCCGAGGTGAGTTCGCCGTTCTTGCGCTCGGTGTGGACCTGACGCTCGAACGTGTAGAACGCGATCTGCCGCACCACGGTGTTGAGCATGTCCTCGACCTTGGAGGCGAGCATCGCCTTGCGCGCGCGCGTCTCGGCGGTCTCGGCGAGGATGCGCTTGAAGGTCAGCATCTCGCCGAACACGCTCGCGGTCTCGGCGAGGGTGAGCGGGGTCGGCGCCATCAGCGGGCCGTTCTTGGCGGCGAGCACCTGGTGCACGCCGTGGCCAAGCTCGTGCGCGAGCGTCATCACGTCGCGCGGCTTGCCCTGGTAATTGAGCAGCACGTAAGGGTGCGCCGAGGGCACCGTCGGATGCGAGAACGCGCCCGGCGCCTTGCCGGGGCGCGTCGGCGCGTCGATCCAGCGCTCGTCGAAGAAGCGCGAGGCGATGTCGGCCATGCGCGGTGAGAAGTCGCCATAGGCGGAGAGCACGGTCTCGCGCGCCTGCGGCCACGCGATCGTGCGCTGCGGCACCTTCGGCAGCGGCGCGTTGCGGTCCCAGTGCGGCAGCCGCTTCTTGCCGAACCACTTCGCCTTCAATGCGTAATAGCGGTGCGAGAGCCGCGGATAGGATGCGCGCACGGCATCGACCAGCGCATCGACCACCTCGCGCTCCACGCGGTTGGCGAGATGGCGCGCATCGGCGACGTCGGCGAACCCGCGCCAGCGGTCGGAGATTTCCTTGTCCTTGGCGAGCGTATTGGTGATCAGCGTGAACGTGCGGACGTTGGCCTTGAACGTCTTGGCCAGCGCCTGCGCCGCCGCCTTGCGCGTCTCGGCGCGTGGATCCTGCAGCAGGTTGAGCGCCTGCTCGATCGCGAGATCCTTGCCGCCGATGCGAAAGCGCAGCGCCGCCACCGTCTCGTCGAACAGCCGGTTCCAGGCACCGAAGCTCGTGACGGATTTCTCGTGAAACAGCTGCTCGACGCGGTCCTCGAGCTGAAACGGCTTTTCCTTGCGGATGTCCTCGATCCAGGGCCGGTAGCGCGCGAGCTTGGGATCGGCCAGCGCCCGCTCCATCGCCGCGTCGTCGATGCGGTTGAGCTCGAGCGTGAAGAACAGGAGATGTGTCGAAGCTGCCGTGATGCGCTCCTGCACGTCCCCATAGAACTTGGTGCGGTGCGGATCGGTGGTGTTCTCCGCGTAGACGAGCCCGGCATAGGAGATCAGCCGGCCGAGCAGGTCGTCGATCATCTCATAGCGGCGGATCGCCTCAGCGAGCTGGGCGCCGGCGTCCTCGCCCGCCGCCATGTCGACGAGCTTTCCCTTGAAAGCCTCTTCGAAGGCGATGCTGTAGCTGTCGGCGCGGTCAAGGTCGCGGCGAATCTCCGGCGCGTCGGTCGCGGGATAGAGATCGGTGAGGTTCCACTCGGGAAGATGCCCAAGACCGCGGTCAGGGGCAGGGACACGTCTGGTCGATGTCATGTGCGCGGTTCCAATGCCAGTCCAAAGATATGGCATCGCGCGCGCGACACAACATGCGACCGCCGCGCGCGATCGCACGAAAACCGCGGGTCAGACCAGCGCTGCGGCCTGCGGCACGAGATGGACGAGCACTTCCTCGCCCTCGCCGAGCAGAGCGTCGAATTTCTGTTCCGTCGTCTGGCGCAACGTGCACCATACCAGTGCGAGGCGCGCGATCATCCCGCGCCGCCGCTTGCGCAGATACTCGGAGGCGTTCATCGCGAGCGCGGCGAGGCTGTTGTGCTCGCCGACGATGCGGCCGCGCCCATCCTCCAGGACGTAAGTGCATCCGAGTCGGGAGATGCACAGGATGCAGTCGTTCTCGGGCGGCGGACCCAGCACGTAGAACTGCGGATCTCCGGCCTCGGTCGTCCCGACATCCCAGCCGCCGACGCGGCGGCCGGTCGCATCCACGTCGATCGCCTCGACAAGTTGCGCGACCTCGCCGTCGCGCCAGCCGGCCGGGCCCTGTTTCGTCTTGGGCGTGAACTCAACGATCGTCATTTGTCGTCTCCGAACAGGAGGCGGTGGAGTTCCGGCTCGTAGAAGGCCAGCAGCCGCCGGGCGAAGGTCGACGGCTCCACGCCCACCGCGCGGGCCCACGCTTCCATCGCGTCGGTGGGGACGCGGCCGAAGCCGTTCTCCACCTGTGCAACGAATGTGTAGTACTTAAACCCCAGCCGTGTCGCGAGTTCGACCTGCGACAAACCGGCATCCTTCCGTAAGCTCTTCAGCCAATCGCCGGCCAGCTTGCGCTGCTGCTTGGCCTCCGGTGCGGCGCGTGCGACGCGCATTCGCCCCTCCCGCGGGAACTATCTTGATCTTCGAGCTATTTCAAGTGTACTAAACTATCGCAATCCTAATGCGACTCGGCGCGATGCATAGAGGCACAATTCCGAGTTCGAATAAAGGTCTATGACAGGTGGAGGGACCCATGAAATCGGCTCTCGGACAGGTCGGGCTGCCCCGTTACCGCCTGGCCTCGGGCACCCGCGCGCTGCGCTTCGGGGCAGGCCTGCTGATCGCCACCGCCGCCGCGCTCGGGCTGTCCTATGGACTGCTGCCGCGCGAAGCGGCGATGCCCGCGCTCGCGACCGGCTGCTTCGTGCTGGCGGCGATCGCCGCCATCGCGGCCAAGCTGCGGCCCGCAGAGCCGGCCAATCGCGTGACGCTGTGGGACGTTGCCGGGGCGCTGACCTTCATCGGCATCTTCGCGTCCGCGCTGATCGCGCCTGAGCAGCTCGTGCAGCTCACCGAAGCCGGCGGCCAGCGCAACTAGCCCGCCGCGTCCTGAAACACTGAACAAGCATATCGAGGCCCGGCGTGGACCTGTCCCACCAGTTCATCGCGCTGCTGCAGATCATCATCATCGACTTCGTCCTGGCGGGCGACAACGCCATCGTCGTCGGCATGGCCGCCTCGCGCGTGGCGCCGCACCTGCGCGCCAAGGTGATCTTCTGGGGCGTCGGCGGCGCCGTCGTGCTGCGCGTGCTGTTCGCCCTCATCGCAACGCAGCTCCTCGCGATCGTGGGCCTCACCCTCGCGGGCGGCATCCTGCTTCTGTGGGTGTGCTGGAAGATGTATCGCGAGATCCGCGTGCCGCACGAGGGTCTCGCCTTCGCCGGCGGCCCGCACGCCGATCACATCCCGGACCAGGTCAAGACCATGACCTTCGGTGCCGCGCTGGTTCAGATCGTGGTCGCCGACGTGTCCATGTCGCTCGACAACGTGCTTGCCGTCGCCGGCGCCGCCAAGGGCGAGATGTGGGTGCTTGTGGTGGGGCTGACCATCGCGGTGGCCTGCATGGCGCTGCTGTCGGCCTACATCGCCAACCTGCTGGCGCGCTATCCATGGATCACCTGGATCGGCCTGCTGATCGTCCTGACCGTCGCGATCGAGATGATCTGGAGCGGCTCGCACCAGATCGGCTGCGCCTTCGTGCCGCAGGCGACATGCGAAGCCGGCACGCTGGCGACCATGCGCGCCCTGCTGATGTAAGTCCCGCCTCGCGCAAGCCCTTCAGCAACCGTTAACTCGCCTCGGCGACAGTGGCCCAAACTGGGACACTGTTGCCATGGCCGAACGAATTCTCATCGTCGAAGACGACCCGGTGCAGCGCCGGCTGGTCGAGAACATGGTCACGCGCTTCGGCTACGAAGCCACGACCGTGGACGGCGGCGATGCGGCCGTTGCGCTGTTGCGTGATCCCGCGGCCGGAATCGATTGCGTCATCCTCGACCTTGTGATGCCGGATCTCGACGGCCTCGGCGTGCTCGCCAAGATGCGCGAGCACGACGTCACCATCCCGGTCATCGTGCAGACCGCCCACGGCGGCATCGACAACGTCGTCTCGGCGATGCGCGCGGGCGCGGCCGATTTCGTGGTCAAGCCGGCGGGGGCCGAGCGCCTGCAGGTGTCGCTGCGCAACGCACTGGCGACGCGTGCGCTGGCGGGCGAGTTGATGCGGCTCAAGCGCAGCCGGGCTGGAACCCTCACCTTCAAGGACATCATCACCCGCAGCGCGCGCATGCTCACCGTCCTGCGGGCGGCGGAGAAGGCGGCGGCCTCCAACATCCCGGTGCTGATCGAGGGCGAGTCGGGGGTCGGCAAGGAGCTGATCGCACGGGCCATTCACGGCTCCGGCGCGCGCCGCGCCAAGCCGCTGGTCGCGCTCAACTGCGGCGCCATTCCCGACAACCTCGTCGAGTCGATCCTGTTCGGCCACGAAAAGGGCGCCTTCACCGGCGCCACCGAGAAGCACGCCGGCAAGTTCGTCGAAGCGGACGGCGGCACGCTGTTCCTCGACGAGGTCGGCGAGCTGCCGCTCGCGACGCAGGTCAAGCTGCTGCGCGCCATCCAAGAGGGCGAGGTGGAGCCGGTCGGCGCGCGCCGCCCCGTGAAGGTCGACGTGCGCGTGGTCTCCGCGACCAACCGCGACCTGATCGCGGACGTCAAATCGGGCCGCTTCCGCGAGGACCTGTTCTATCGCCTGCACGTGTTCCCGATCTCGGTGCCGCCGCTGCGCGAGCGCGCCGAAGACGTGCCCGAGTTGGCGCGCCATTTCCTCGTCCGCTTCGCGGCGGAAGAAGGCAAGCGCGTGCGCTCCATATCGCCGCAGGCCATGGAGTTGCTCGCCGCGCATCGCTGGCCCGGCAACGTGCGTCAGCTCGAGAACACGATGTTCCGCGCGGTCGTGCTCGCCGACGGCGAGGAGGTCCGCACCGAAGACATCCCGCAGATCGCTACGGCGATGGCGCCGCATGACGGTGACGTGGCCGCCCCGCTCTCGCTGCCGCCCGTCGCCTCGCCGCCGATCGCGGCTTTGCCCGCGGACATGGCCTTCGCGACCGCAGGCAACGGCGAATCAGGGACAGCCTTCGCCGCATCCGCGCCACCGCTGCCCGCCGGTACCATCGACCTGCTCAACGGCACGGGCGACGTGCGGCCGCTCGAGGCGGTCGAGGCGGACGCCATCCGCTTCGCCATATCTCATTACCGCGGGCAGATGTCGGAGGTGGCGCGCAAGCTGCAGATCGGGCGCTCGACGCTCTATCGCAAGCTCGACAGCCTGGGCCTCGGACATGCCGGAACAGAGCGCGGCGAGGACGTGGCTGCGGGGTAACACCCGCAACAAAAAGTCGTTAACGCAGAAGAATTTGCAACGCTTCGCATAGCCGTTTGAGTTAAATTTGCGGGCGCTTCGTTTTGGTGGGCGACGGGGGGAACCGGTCGCATCAACTTGCTTTATACAAACAGGGCCGCCGCACGAGCGGACCGGGGAAAGGGCAGTTGCACAATGGGTAAGGTCGACTTTGACCGCTGGCTGGCCGGGACGGCGCTGGCGGTGGCGCTCGCTGTGACTACACCGATGGCCTTTGCGGCTCCGGACAGCCAGAAGGACATCGAAGCCGCGGTTCCCGTGCCGCCACCCGCCGACCTCAAACCGATCACCCCCGCCGATCTCGAGCCGGCGAAGCCGGCGGCGCAAGCGGCCGAACCGGCCGCCGCCGTGCAGAAATCCGTCGAGCCGAAGGCGGCCGAGACCAAGCCCGCCGAAGCGCAGCCCGTCGCAGCCGTCACCGATCCGGTCACCGACAAGATTCGCGAGCTGCTGACCGCCAAGAGCGAGCGCAGCTTCATGAAGCGCGGCGACAAGGCGGCGGCCGAAGCCTTCTACGCCGCCCGCAAGTACGCCCCGCTGTGGGTGACGAGCACCGGCGCCAGCGACCGCGGCAAGGCCGCAGTCGCCTATCTCATGGGCATCGAGGCGGATGGCCTCGAGCCGGATGATTATCCGATCCCGGCCCTCAAGGACGCGAAGGATGCCGATGCGCTCGCCGACGCCGAGATCAAGCTGACGGCGTCGGTCATCGCCTATGCCCGTCACGCACAGACCGGCCGCGTCAATTTCACCCGCGTCAGCGGCGACATCTACTACCAGCAGGACGTGCCGGAACCGGCCGACGTCCTCGCCAAGCTCGCCGACGCGACCGACGTCGCCGCCGCGCTCGACTCCTTCGAGCCGCAACATCCGCAGTACAAGGCGCTCAAGGCCCAGCTCGCCAAGGTGCGCGGCAAGAGCGAGGCCGCCGCGCCTGTGCGCATCGGCCCCGGCCCGACGCTCAAGTTCGGCAAAACCGCGATGCAGGACCCGCGCGTGCCGCAACTGCGCGAGCGGCTCGGGCTCGCCGCCAAGGACGGCGACACGACCTACGACAAGCAGCTCGCGGAGGCGGTGACGAAGTTCCAGAAGGCCAACGGCCTCAAGCCCGACGGCTATCTCGGCAGCGGAACCATCGCGGCGCTCAACGGTCCCAAGCGCGAAAAGACCGCGGACATCATCATCGCCAACATGGAACGCTGGCGCTGGATGCCGCGCGATCTCGGCAGGACCCACGTCATGCTGAACATCCCGGACTTCAGCCTGCGGGTGGTCCGTGACGGCTCCGTCTACTGGCAGACCAAGGTCGTGGTCGGCAAGCCGGGCACGCCGACCCCGATCCTGACCGCGGCGATGCAGTACATCACCGTCAATCCGACCTGGAACGTGCCGCCGTCGATCGTCTACGGCGAGTACCTGCCGGCGCTGCAGCAGGACCCGACCGTGCTGGAGCGCATGGGCCTCAAGCTCACGCAGAACGCCGACGGCAGCGTGCACATCGCGCAGCCGCCCGGTGACCGCAACGCGCTCGGCCGCATCCGCTTCAACTTCCCCAACAAGTTCCTCGTGTACCAGCACGACACGCCGGAGAAGCACCTCTTCGCACGCTATCCGCGCGCCTACAGCCACGGCTGCATGCGCGTCGAGGATCCGGTGAAGTATGCCGAAGTCATCCTCTCGCTGGTGCTGCCGAAGGACGGCTACACGCAGGAGCGCATCCGCCGCATGTACGGACCGTCGGAAGTGGACATCCGCTTCCCCTCCACGCTGCCGGTGCACATCACCTACCAGACCGCCTTCGTCGACGATCACGGCCAGCTCGTGCTGCGCGACGACGTCTATGGGCGCGACGCTCGCATGATCGCCATCCTCAAGGGCGACGAGCGCAAGGTGGCCGATGTCGGCATGGACCGGCCGCAGCCGAGCTACAGCCGTCCGTCCGTGACCCTGCCGCCGGGCGTGGCCGGCAGCTACTCCTCGGGCGGAGGCGGCGGCGGCAACTTCTTCGAGATGCTGTTCGGCGGCGGGCCGCGCTACAGCCCGCCGGCGGCGGTCGGCCGCTCCAGCCGGCAGGCCCGCGGCACCCCGCGCACCCTGTCCTGGTAAGCCCTCTCAAGTCCTGGCCGCGGCCGCATCCCTTGGGTGCGGCCGTGGCTTTTCCGGCGTTGCCCGGCCGCGTTAACTAACCTCTCCCCGGCCCCTGGCCACGCCCGGCAATGTTTTGCCATACTTGCCCGGTACTTATGCACAGTGCGTCAGCACTGCTTGGGGGCATTGGGGATTGCGCCAAAAGCGCGCATTAACCGATCCCGATTAGGACCACGTTAGCCATCAGCACCGCGATGGGGTCGCGGTGTGCGTCTTGGGCGTCGTCTTCATGCGAGATCGAGCGTGTCAGTCGGACTAGCGCGGCTCCAGTTTCCCGGTTCGTCGCGCCTTGCGCGGTGCGCTCTGGCCGCGCTGTTCGTGGTCTTCGGCTACGACAGCCTGCCCAACGCGGCCGCCGACGGCGACACCCGCACGATCTCCCTCCATCACGTCCATACCAACGAAGACATCACCATCACCTACAAGCGCAACGGCCGCTACGACCCCGAGGCGCTCAGGAAGCTCGACTGGTTCTTGCGCGACTGGCGCCGGAACGAGGCGGTGAAGATGGACCCGCAGCTGATCGACCTCGTGTGGGAGGTCCAGCGCCACGTGGGCGCGCACAAGCCGATCTGGGTGATCTGCGGCTACCGCGCCCCCGCCACCAACAACATGCTGCGCCGGCGCAGCTCGGGCGTGGCGCAGAACAGCATGCACACCATCGGCCGCGCCCTCGACTTCTATATTCCCGACGCGTCGCTCGAGTCCCTGCGCGTGGTCGGGCTGCGCATGCAACGCGGCGGCGTCGGCTACTATCCGACCTCCGGTTCGCCGTTCGTGCACCTCGACACCAGCAGCGTACGCCATTGGCCGCGCATGAGCCGCGAGCAGCTTGCGCGCGTGTTCCCTGACGGACGCACCGTGCACATCCCGAGCGACGGGCAGCCGATGGGCGGTTACGCGCTCGCCCTGGCTGACATCGAGAAGCGCGGCGGCTCGCCCTCGCAGATGTCGCTCGATGCGGCGCGCACCGCCGGCATCTCCACCGTGCCCAAGGCCGGCAAGAACCTGCTGGCGGCCCTGTTCGGCGCCAAGGACGAGGACGAAGAGGTCCAGACGACCGCCTCGTCGGCGGCCCGCCCGGCGGTGAAGCCGGTGGCCATCAAGCCGGTCGCCGTCAAGCGCGACGCCATCGCCGCGCTCGTGGCGAAGTCGGGATCGGCCGGCGGGCCGAGCGCGGTCGCAGAGCAACTCCCGGCGGCGGTGGCCGCCACCGAACGCCTCGCGCACGCGACGACGATCAGGCTCGCGGCGGTTCCGATGCCGCCCGCGCGGCCGGCGCGTCCCGCGAGCGTCGTCGCCGACGCCTCATCGCCTGCCGGCGTCATTGCGGCGCGCGGCACCTGGGACATCGCCGACGGTCTCAAACAGATGGACGGCCTCCCCCCCGTGAAGGTCGCGATGGCGGGCGCCATGTCGATGCAGGGGGGTGGCGACGGCGCCTTGGCCTACGCGGTGGCAGGCGCGGACCCGACGCCACGCGTGACGGCGGTCTCCGCACCAGGCGACAACACGGTCATCAAGACACGCCGCGTCGACCCATTTGCGCAGATCGACGACGTCTGGCTCCGCGCCGCCGTGGTGACGCCCGACATGCTGAACTTCATGAGCGCCACCGCGCTGGGCCCGAGCGACCCGAAGCAACTGCGCCCGCTCATGCGCAAGCCGTCCTCGGTGCTGGCGATGACGTTTTCCAACGACCCGATGGGCGGCATCACCAACACGCAGTTCGACGGCGCCGCGGCGATCGTCTTCCTCGACACCGTGACGTTCGTCACGCACACGGCATTCCTGCAGCGCTAAGACCGCGCCGCGCAAATCCCGGATTGTCGGTGGCCGCGCCTTCCCGCGCTCAGATCATGCCAAGCGCGTGCATGTAGGTGTCCAGGATCGTCTCCTGTTCCTTGCGCTCGTCGGTGTCCATCTTGCGCAGCCGCACGATGGTGCGCAGCGCCTTGACGTCGTAGCCGTTGCCCTTGGCCTCCGCGTAGACGTCGCGGATATCGTCGGAGATCGCCTTCTTCTCCTCCTCCAGCCGCTCGACCCGCTCGATGAACGCCTTGAGCTGATCCTTCGCGAAGTGGTGTGCGGCTTCTTCCTTGGTGGCGGCGGCGGTGGCGGGCATGGCTACTCCTCAACGGTTCGGACCGCACGACAGAGGAGCGGGGCCGCGGCGTCAAGCGCGACGCATGATCAGTCCACAGACCGCAAAAATACTTGTGCATAGCCGCGCGCGCGGCTGCGGCTGCTCAGTGGCGATGCGTCTTCTCGAACGCCGCCTTCTGCTCGGGCGTCGCCTCTTTCTGGAATTTGGCGCGCCACTCGTCGTACGGCATGCCGTAGACGATCTCGCGGCTCTCGTCCTTGCTCATGCCTACGCCCTTGGCGTCGGCCGCTTCCTTCATCCAGTTCGAGAGGCAGTTGCGGCAGAAGCCGGCGAGGTTCATGAGGTCGATGTTCTGCACGTCGGTGCGGCTGCGCAGATGCTCCACCAGGCGGCGGTAGACCGCCGCTTCGAGCTCGGTGCGGGTCTTGTCGTCCATCGCATGTCCTCACGTTGTGGCTACAACATAGTGGCCGCGCCGCGGGCGTGCCATAGGTATGCTAATAGCCGGCTTCCCACCCGGCGCGACGTTCAGGTGACATGGCTGCTGCACGCGACGTTCTTCACGACCTCTACCGGACCGCCGTCGCCGCGGTCCACCCGGCCACGTGCCTGCCGCGCCACCTGCCGTCGGCGCCACGCGGCGGCCGCCTCGTTCTCCTGGCCGCCGGCAAGGCCGCCGGTTCGATGACGCAGGTCGCGGAGCAGCACTATCTCGATGCCGGCGTTCCCGCGCAGCACCTCGCCGGCATCGCCGTGACGCGCCACGGCTATGGCCGGCCGACGCGCGTGATCCCGGTCGTCGAGGCGGGACACCCGATCCCCGACGACGCCGGACTTGCGGCGGCACAGAAGACGCTGCGTCTTGCCGAGACCGCGCAGCGCGGCGACCTCGTGCTCGCGCTCGTCTCGGGCGGCGCCTCGGCCAATTGGATCGCACCCGCCGCCGGCATCGCCCTCGCCGAGAAGCAGGCGGTCACGCGCGCGCTGCTGCGCTGCGGCGCGACCATCGGCGAGATCAACACCGTGCGCAAGCATCTCTCGCGCATCAAGGGCGGGCGTCTCGCCGCGCATGCGACGCCGGCACAGATCGTCACGCTCGCCATCTCCGACGTGCCGGGCGATGATCCCGCCGTCATCGGCTCGGGCCCGACGGTGCCGGATCCGACGACGCTCGCCGACGCGCGTGCAGTGGTCGCGCGCTACGGACTGGCGCTCCCGCCGTCCGTAACGGCGGCATTGGCCGATCCCGCCAACGAATCTCCGAAGCCGGGCAACGTCGCATTCGACGCCGCGCGCTTTGAATTGATCGCGCGCCCCGCCGACGCCTTCGCGGCCGCTGCGGCGCGGGCGCAGGCGCTCGGCTACCGATGCATGATGCTGGGGGACCGTCTCGAAGGCGAAGCCCGCGATGTGGCCGCCGAGCACGCCGCGCTTGCACGCCGCATCAAGGCGGACGGCGGCCGCACCATCATTCTCTCCGGTGGCGAGCTGACGGTGAGCATCCGCGGGCACGGCCAGGGCGGACCGAACCAGGAATACGCCCTGGCGCTGGCTGCGGCGTTGGAGGGCGCCGCCGGCATCGCCGCGCTGGCGGCCGATACCGACGGCACGGATGGCGGCGGCGGGCACCCGGAGGACCCGGCGGGGGCCTATATCGACGCCGGAACGCTGGAAAAAGCCCGGGCCGCCGGCCTCGATGCCGCCGCCTTTCTTCTCAACAACGACTCGACCACATTCTTCGCCCGCCTGGGGGATCTGCTGGTTCCGGGGCCGACGTACACAAACGTCAACGATTTCCGTGCGATCCTGATCGACAGTGACTGACCTCATGCATTGCCCCACCCGGATGGCCGAGCACATACGTACCGCCGTGGTCCTGCTGGTCCTGGCAGGCGCCGGCGTGCTGGCGACGGCGCAGCCCGCGGCGGCCGATTTCCGCATGTGCAATCAGACCCCGAGCCGGGTGGGCGTCGCCATCGGCTACAAGGACAAGGACGGTTGGACCACCGAGGGCTGGTGGAACCTGCCGACCCGCACCTGCGAGACGCTGCTGCGCGGGACGCTGGTGGCGCGCTACTATTATATCTATGCGGTCGACTATGACCGCGGCGGCGAATGGTCCGGGCAGGCCTACATGTGCACGCGCGACAAGGAATTCACCGTGCGCGGCACCGAGGACTGCCTGGCGCGCGGCTATGACCGCACCGGCTTCTTCGAAGTCGACACCGGCGAGCAACAGTCTTGGACGGTGACGCTCACCGACGCGGGCAGCACCCCGCGGTCGGCCGGGCCGGGCGGTGCGCCCCTCCTGCCGATTCCTCCGGCTTCGAGCCGGCCAGCCCCCTCGCGAGGCTCCTCGCAATGAGACGTCAGCGCCGCACCAAGATCCTGGCCACGCTCGGACCCGCCTCATCCGATCCCGAGACCATCGGTCAGTTGTTCGATGCCGGCGCCGACGTCTTCCGCATCAACATGAGCCACACCCAACCGGACCGCATGCGCACGCTGGTCGCGGCGATCCGCGCCGTCGAGGAGCAGCGCGGCCGGCCGATCGGCGTGCTCGTCGATCTGCAAGGTCCCAAGTTGCGCATTGGGGAGTTCAAGGCGAACGCCATCACGCTGGAAAAGGGCGCGAGCTTCGTCCTCGACTCCGATCCGGCGCCCGGCGACGTCAAGCGCGTGCACCTGCCGCATCCCGAGATCCTCGCGGCGCTGGAGCCGGGCCACATCCTCCTGCTCGATGACGGCAAGATCCGGCTGGTGGCGACGGAGGTGACGCGCGGCAAGGCGGTGACGCGCGTCGAGGTCGGCGGCAAGCTGTCGGCGCGCAAGGGCGTGAGCCTGCCCGATACGGTCGTGCCGTTCTCGGCGCTCACCGCGAAGGATCATTCCGACCTCGAGGCCGCGCTCGACGCCGGCGTCGACTGGATCGCGCTCTCCTTCATCCAGCGGCCCGAGGACATCGCCGAGGCCAAGAAGATCACGCGCGGCCGTGCGGCGGTGATGGCGAAGATCGAGAAGCCGCAGGCGATGACGCGCCTCAATGACATCCTGGATGCCGCCGACGCCATCATGGTGGCGCGCGGAGACCTCGGAGTCGAACTGCCGGTCGAGAAGGTGCCCGGCGCACAGAAGCAGATGACGCGCGCGGCCCGTCGCGCCGGCAAGCCGGTGGTCGTCGCGACGCAGATGCTGGAATCGATGATCTCGAGCCCGGTACCGACGCGGGCGGAGGTGTCGGACGTCGCCACCGCGATCTTCGAAGGCGCCGACGCCGTGATGCTGTCGGCGGAATCCGCATCGGGGCAGTTCCCGATCGAGGCCGTGCGCACGATGAATCGCATCGCCGAGGAGATCGAGAGCGACCCGACCTACCGCAGCATCATCCATGCCCAGCGGCCCGAGCCCGAGCCCACCGGGTCCGACGCGATCGCCGCGGCTGCGCACCAGATCGCCGACACGGTCGATCTCGCGGCCATCGTATGCTGGACGTCGTCGGGCTCCACCGCGCTGCGGGTTGCGCGCGAGCGCCCCTCGCCGCTGACGGTCGCGATCTCGCCCAAGCTCTCGACGGGACGCAAGCTCGCGGTGGTGTGGGGCGTGCACTGCGTGGTCGCGGAGGACGCACACGATCAGGACGACATGGTCGATCGCGCCTGCCGCACCGCATTCCGCGAGGGATTCGCCAAGGCCGGTCAGCGGGTCATCATCGTCGCGGGGATTCCGCTCGGCACGCCGGGCGCGACCAACATGCTGCGCATCGCTTTCGTGGGCGCCGGTTCCACGGGTTCCGAATAAATCGCGCGGACGCTGGTACCCAGCCACTGGAACCCAAACGCGGGCCTCAACGTTTTTCCGTCACAACGGATGGAGAGCGTTATGGGCCTTGGACGTGGTGCGCTGCTGTGGCTGCTGGGTGTCCCGCTGCCGATCATTATCTTGCTGGCGCTGTTCTGGCGCTAACCCTGAAACTCCTCGCCGGTCGCGCGTGCATTCATCCGCAGTGCGGGCGGATGCCGCGCGACCGTGCTCGCGCGTGAGGCCAGCGCCGTCAGATCGGGCGGCCTTCGACCTTTTCGGTGAGCGTCTTCACCTCGTCGACGATGCCTTTGAGGTGAGGATGGATGGAAATCGCCTGTCGGAAGGCCGCGAGCGCACGCTTGTCGTCACCGAGCTCCGCCAGGATGGTGCCGAGCCCGGCGAGCGCGCCGAAGTGGCGCGGCTCGCGCGCCAGCACCTCGCGGATGTCGGCGAGCGAATTTCCGTAATCCTTCTTCAGGAAATACAGCGTCGCGCGGCGGTTCCACGCCTCGACGTAGTCGGGGCGGATCTCGATGATGGCGCTGAGCAGGCGGATGCCGAGGTCGAGGTTCTTGGCCTCCGTCGCCTGCTTGACGCGCACCATCAGCAAATCGGCCGTGTCGCTGCCGGAGTGCAGCCACAGACCCCAGATGCGGTTCTCGATGGCCTTCGCGCTGTCGTCGTCGGGGGCGACCTTGAGCGCCTCGAACAGGAAATCGATGTTGCGCATGCGGTCGCCGGCCCAGGCGCGCGGCGTCTCGGTGGGCGGCTGCACCCACTTCTTCTCGGGATTGGGCGCGGGGTCTGGCGTCTGCGCGGCCACGCTCGCCGGCAGCGCCACGGCGGCGACGGCGAGGGCCGTCGCGAGGACGGCGGAAAGCGGCTTGCGAGTCATGCCAAATAATCTAGCGCGCTACGACGTCGCCGCAACGGCCGTCACGTCAAGCCGGCGTGAAGAAGCCCGGGCCCGGGGCCGAATCAGCCCTGACGGGCTTTGAAGCGGCGCTGCGTCTTGTTGATGATGTAGACGCGGCCCTTCCGGCGGACCAGGCGGTTGTCGCGATGGCGTCCGCGCAGGGACTTCAACGAGTTACGGACTTTCATCTGACCAGACCCTGATAGCCGCGCGGGGCGCGGGGATGCAAATTCGGGCCGGAACATAGGGGCCGCGGACGGCAAGGTCAATTGCGGAACGCGTTTTCGCGGGCGCCGGCCATGGCCCGCAGTCGTCCGGCTAAGCAACTGAGTTAACAGTCATTCCCACCCGCCTAAGGATGCGGAGCGGCAGCATTTGACGACCGCGGCCTAACTTGAAACAAGACGCCCACGCTGCGCAGACCGCCCGTTCGGGCGCTTTTTTGGACCCATGACCGTCGCTCCCGACCCCGCCCGAGCCTACAAGGACAAGACCGCGGTCATCGGCATCGTGGGCATGGGGTATGTGGGTATTCCTCTCGCCCTCGCCTGCTGGACCGCCGGCTTCCGCGTGGTCGGTTTCGACATCGACCCGGACAAGGTCGAAGCCCTCAACGCCGGCAGGAGCTACATCAAGCACATTCCGGCGAGCGAGATCGCCGGCGCAGTCGAGGACGGCCGCCTGCGGGCCACCACCAACTTCGCCGATGCCAAGTCGGTCGACGCCATCCTCATCTGCGTACCGACCCCGCTGACCGCGCATCGCGAGCCCGACCTCGGCTACGTCGAGCGCACGGCCGAGGCGCTGGCGCCGCACCTGCGCACGGGACAGCTCATCGTGCTCGAGTCGACCACCTGGCCGGGCACCACCGTCGAGGTGATGAAGCCGGTTCTCGAGCGCTACGGTCTGAAAAGCGGCCGCGACTTCTACCTCGCCTTTTCGCCCGAGCGCGAGGACCCCGGCAATCCGCGCTATTCCGCGCGCTCGATCCCGAAGGTCGTCGGCGGCGACGGGCCGGTCGCGCTCAAGCTTGCGGCCGCGCTCTACGGCGCGATCGTGCCGGAGGTGATTCCGGTGTCCTCGACCCAGACCGCCGAGGCGGTGAAGCTCACCGAGAACATCTTCCGCGCGGTGAACATCGCGCTCGTGAACGAGCTCAAGGTTGTTTACGAGGCCATGGGCATCGACGTCTGGGAGGTCATCGACGCCGCCAAGACCAAGCCGTTCGGCTTCATGCCGTTCTATCCCGGCCCGGGCCTGGGCGGGCACTGCATCCCGATCGATCCCTTCTACCTGACCTGGAAGGCGCGCGAGTTCGACATCTCGACTCGCTTCATCGAGCTTGCGGGCGAGATCAACACCTCGATGCCGAATTACGTGGTGGACCGCCTCGCGCGCGAGCTCGACCGCCGCGCGGGGCGCGGCCTCAACGGCGCGAACATCCTGCTCATCGGCGTCGCCTACAAGAAGAACGTGGAGGACATCCGCGAGAGCCCGGCATTCAAGCTCATCGAGTTGATCGAGAAGCGCGGCGCGCATACGGACTTCTACGATCCGCACGTCGAGACCATTCCGCGCACGCGCGAGCACCCGGAGATGGCCGGCCGCGCGCGCATCGCCTGGAGCGAGGAGACGATCAGCGGCTATGATGCGGCGCTGATCGTCACAGATCACGACGACGTCGACTATCCCGCCCTGTGCAAGGCGGCGCGGCTGGTGATCGACACCCGCAATGCCTGCGCGCGGGCCGGCGTCGTCGCCGACAACGTGGTGAAGGCCTGACGTGCGCTATTTCATCACCGGCACCGCCGGCTTCATCGGCTTCCATGTCGCGAAGCGCCTGACCGAGGCCGGCCACACGGTCTGCGGCGTCGACGGCATGACGTCATACTACGACGTCGCGCTCAAGCGCCGCCGCCACGCCATGCTGTTGCAGTCGCCGCATTTCTCCGCGCATGAACTGATGCTGGAGGACATGGAGGGGCTTGCCCGCGTCTATGCGCAGTTCGCGCCCGACGTGGTCATCCATCTCGCCGCCCAGGCGGGCGTGCGCTACAGCCTGGAGAACCCGCGCGCCTACGTCGATTCCAACCTCGTCGGCACCTTCAACATCCTCGAGCTGGCGCGCGCGCATGCGCCCGGGCACCTGCTGCTTGCCTCTACCAGCTCGGTTTACGGCGGCAACACCAAGATGCCGTTCGAGGAGCGTGACCCGACCGATCATCCGCTCACGCTCTACGCCGCCACCAAGAAGGCGACCGAGGTGATGGCGCATTCCTACGCGCATCTGTGGAACCTCCCGACCACCGCGTTCCGTTTCTTCACGGTCTATGGGCCGTGGGGCCGCCCGGACATGGCGCTGTTCAAGTTCACCAAAGGCATCATCGAGAACCAGCCGATCGAGATCTACAACAACGGCGACATGCAGCGCGACTTCACCTACATCGACGATCTCGCCAAGGCGATCGTGCTGCTGTGCGACGCGGTTCCTCAGCGCGGCGTGGCTGATGCCTCCGGCGCGGCCGCCACCAACGACGACCTCGGCCTCAGTCCGGTCGCGCCGTTCCGCGTGGTCAACATCGGCAACGGCGAGCCGGTCAACCTGCTCGCCTTCGTCGAGGCGATCGAGACCGTGCTCGGCAAGAAGGCGATCCGGCGCTACCTGCCGATGCAGCCGGGCGACGTGCCGCGCACGTTCGCCGATTCACGCCTGCTCGAGCGCCTGACCGGCTTCCGCCCGGCAACCCCCGTGGCGCAGGGCGTGGAAAAATTCGTCCGCTGGTATCGCGACTATCATAATGTGTGATCCGGCATCCAACGGAGCTGCGCGTGGCTGACGTCCCCAACCCCGCCGACATCGTCCGCCGGCACCTGACCGCCTCGCGCGACGTCGTCGCGGCGACGCTCGCCGACGAAGGCGTCATCGCGGCCATCGCGGCGATCTCGCAGCGCCTGGAGGACACCCTGCGCGCCGGCGGCAAGGTGCTGCTCGCGGGCAACGGCGGCAGCGCGGCGGACGCCCAGCACATTTCGGGCGAACTGCTCTCGCGGCTGATGTTCGACCGCGCGCCGCTGCCCAGCATCGCGCTCACCGCCGATCAGGCCGTGCTCACCGCCATCGGCAACGATTACGGCTACGAGCAGGTCTTCGCGCGCCAGGTGCGTGGGCTGGGTCGTAAGGGCGACGTGTTCGTCGCGATCTCGACCTCGGGCCGCTCGCCCAACATCCTCAAGGCGGTGGAGGCCGCGAACGAGATGGGGCTGCACACCGTCGCCTTCACGGGCAACGGCAATGCGCCGCTCGCCGGCATGTGCGAATACGCCCTGCGCGTGCCCTCGCCCATGACACCCCTGATCCAGCAGGTCTACGTCGCGGCCGCGCATGCCATGTGCGAATACGTCGAAGCCGCGCTGTTCGGCGGCAGCGGCCCCCGCTGAATGCCGCGCCCCGCCGCCTTCCTCGACCGCGACGGCGTGCTCAACGAGGATCGCGCCTATGTCGGGCGGCCCGAAGACTTCGCCTGGCTGCCCGGCGCCATCGACGCCGTGAAATATCTCAACGCGCACGGTTACTACGTCTTCGTGGTCAGCAACCAGTCGGGCGTGGCGCGCGGCTTCTATTCGGAGGACGACGTGCGCGCCCTGTTCGCGCACATGCGCGAGGACCTCGCGCGCCACGGGGCGCGGATCGACGACTATCGCTACTGTCCCGACCATCCGGACGGCACGGTCGCGCGCTATCGCAAGGTGTCGGACTGGCGCAAGCCCGCGCCCGGCATGATCCTCGATATCATGCACCACTGGGACGTCGACGCCGCGCGCAGCTTCCTCATCGGCGACAAGGACATCGACATGCAGGCCGCAAAGGCCGCCGGCATCGCGGGGCATCTGTTCAGAGGCGGCAACCTGCTGGAGTTCGTGCGCGCCGTCGAGCCCCCGGAAGCGGGGACGGCCGGACCGCGCTAGTTCGCGTTGCGCGCCTCGCCCGGCGTCACGCCGTAGGCCGCCTTGAAGTTGCGGTGGAACATCGACAGGTCGCGAAAGCCCCAGCGATAGGCGATCGCCGCGATCTTGTCGCGGCGGCGCGCCGGATCGACGAGGTCGAGCCGTGCACCGCGCAGCCGCTCGGCCAGCACGAAGCGCTCGAACGTCGTCCCCGCCTGCTGGAACAGCCTGTCGACGTAGCGGCGCGAGATGCCGAAGCGCACGGCGGCTTCGGCCGCGGACAGGCCGGGATCCGCAAGACGCGCGCGAGCAAGCGCCTTGACCCCCGTCAGCAGCGGCGGCTCGGCGTTTGGCGAGGCGAGCAGGGGCTTGGCCTGCGCATCCGTGCACGCGAGCGCAGCGCACAGCAGCGACACGGCCGCGTCCTTGAGAAGAGCGATCTCGCGCAGCGAACCGCTTGAAAGCCGCGCCGACAGCGCCGCCAGGCAACTGCGCAGCGCCACGCCGTTCGGCAACTGCGACACCAACACATTGTCCAGGCCGATGCCGCGGCCGACCGCGTCGGCCACCGTCCGGCGCGGGATCAACAGGGACGTGAGCGAGGTATGCGCCGCCGTGTGCATGCGCAGCCGGAACGGCGTGCCCGTGCCGAACAGCACCGCATCGCCGCTGCGCACGTCGGAGGTGCGGCCGCCCTGCTCCAGCAGGTAGCGCCCGCTGATCTGGAAGTTGAGATGCAGATACTCGCCGTCGATGCGCGCCACGTCCGCGGCATTGCGGATCACGTCGTGCGGCGCGGTGTGCACGCGGTTGATGGCGCCCTCGCCCACCGCCAGATGCTCGACCCGCGCGGAAAAAACGTTCCGATCCGGCCGCCGCGGCGAGAGGCGCAGGAACGACTCGCAGACGGCCTCGCGATAGAGACTGAAGGCCTCGCGCTCGGGCACGTGCGCGGTGTCCCAGACGCGCCAAGCCGCAAGCCCGCCATCGCCGCTGCGCGCGACCTCCCGCGGCATGTTCTCTCCCGTCCAGCCGGTCGTTCCGCGAGCACCACGCCCGCCCGCCGGCCCTGCACTAGCATTGCAAAAGGCCGAGGCTCGCGAAAGGCCGCACGCCGCAAAGCCATTGGAGGAGACGAGCATGGCACCCGCACAGCGAACCTATGTCCTCGTCCACGGCGCCTGGCATGGCGGGTGGGTCTGGCGCGACGTCGCGCCCGCACTTGCCGCGCGCGGTCACCGCGTCACGACGCCGACACTCACCGGACTGGGCGAACGGCGGCACACGCTCAACCGCGAGGTCGATCTCGACACGCACGTCGAGGACATCGTCGCCCACATCGAGATGAACGATCTTGGCGACGTCGATCTCGTCGGCTGGAGCTACGGCGGCATGGTCACCACCGGCGTGCTGGCGCGCGTGCCCGAGCGCATCCGTTCGATGATCTATCTCGACGCTTTCGTGCCGGAGAACGGCAAGGCGCTCGCCGATTATGTCGACCCGGACACGCGCACATTCTTTGAGCAGGCCAGGGCCGCCGACCAGACCATGCCGTCGATCCCGTTCGAGGTGTTCGGGGTCAAGGATCCCAAGGCGATCGAATTCATCGCGCCGCGCCTCGTCAACCAGTCGTGGCGCACCTTCTTCCAGCCGGCCAAGGCGCCCGCGCGCCGTCCCGACATTCCATACACTTACGTGCGGTGCCTCGGCTTCGATCCCTCGCCCTTCATCTACTTCCATGGCGAGATGAAGAAGGACCCCAAGGTGCGGACCTTCGAGCTCGACACCAGCCATACCTGCATGGTGACCGACCCGAAGTCGGTGATCGGAATCCTCGCCGAAGCGCCCTGACGAGGCGGCGCGGACGGCACCCTCGCGAGGAGTGGTTCGGCGACCGGCCGGTCCCGTAAACTTGATGCGAGTTTGAACGGTTCGGACGGGTCGGCATTGTCCCCGCACAAGCGCAAGCTTTGGCAATCGACATCGCCCGCTGCGTGCTATTGATCTCGCGTCTGTCGCGGGGAACGTCACATGGACCTGGTCCGCAATCACTGGCTCGATCGTCCGGTCGACGATACATCCGACCACGTCCTCGGCCCGCCGAACGCCCCCATCACCCTCGTCGAATACGGCAGCTATGCCTGCCCGCATTGCCGCGCGGCCAACGAGCGGATCGCCCAGGTGCGCGACGAGCTCGGCGACCGCCTGCGCTACGTGTTCCGCCACCGGCCGCTGACCGGCAGCGACATCGCCCGCCGCGCCGCCGAGCTGGTCGAGCATGCCGACAACCCCGACCAGTTCTGGGATGCGCACGTCAAGCTGATGACGCGGTCGGCGGAGCTGACCGAGGACGACCTCGTGGCGGTCGCGCGCGACCTCAAGCTCGCGGACGAGGACGCCGAGGAGGCGGAGGCGATGAGCCGGCGCGCCAGGGAGCGGGTCGAGACCGACGAGGCGTCCGCGCGCGCCAGCGGCGTGATGTTCACGCCGACATTCTTCATCAACGGCCGGCGCTACGACGGCCCTTGGGACGAGAGCTCGTTCACCGACGCCATGCTCGGCCGGCTCGGCCACCGCGTGCGCATCGCGGCGCTCGACTTCGCGAGCTGGGGCCCATCGGCAGGCGTGCTGCTGCTGATGGCGACCCTGCTCGCGCTCATCGCGACCAATTCGCCCATGGGACCCGCCGTCGAGGCGTTCTGGGAGAGCGAACTTGGCCTCGCCTATGGCGGCGTCGCGTTCACCATGTCGCTGCGCCACTGGATCAACGATGCGCTGCTCACGATCTTCTTCCTGGTGGTCGGGCTCGAGATCAAGCGTGAGTTCACCGTCGGGCGTCTCGCCGGACGGCGCACGGCGGCGCTGCCGGCGGCCGCCGCCGTCGGCGGCATGGTCGTGCCGGCGCTGATCTATCTTGCCTTCATACCCACCGGTCCGTGGTCGCACGGCTGGGGCGTGCCGATGGCCACCGACACCGCCTTCGCGGTGGCGCTGATCGCCATGATGGGCCGGCGCGTGCCGGTCGAGCTGCGCATCTTCCTCACCGCCGCCGCCATCGTCGACGACATCGGCGCGATCATCGTGGTGGCCTTCTTCTATTCCGGCGAGTTGCATCCGGCCTATCTCGCCGCCGGCCTTCTCGCCGTCGCCGGGCTCGCCATGCTCAACCGCGCGCACATCTACCGCGTTTGGCCCTACGTGCTGCTCGGCATCGCGCTGTGGTACTGCGCGCATGTCGGCGGCCTGCATGCCACGCTTGCCGGCGTGGTGCTGGCGCTGTTCATCCCGACCCGCCCGCCGGCCAACCTGCGCGCACTCACCATCCAGGCCGAGGCCATCATCGCCGCCGAGGCGCAGCAGCGCGACGTGCTGCGCCACGGCCCCTCGCTGCCGGCGCTGCGTGCGCTCGACGCCATTCACGACCGTATCGAATCCCCGGCCGAACGCCTGCTGCGTCACGCCGGCGCGCGCTCGAGCTATCTCGTGCTGCCGCTGTTCGCGCTCGCCAATGCCGGTGTCGCGGTGAGCGCCGATGTGTGGAGCGGACACCAGACGCTCATGCTCGCGATCGCCGCCGGACTGATCGTCGGCAAGCCGCTCGGCCTGATCGGTGCCTGCCTGCTCGCGGTCCGGCTCGGCGTCGCGATCAAGCCCGATGAATATTCCTGGCGCCAGCTCGCCGGCGCGGGCGCGCTGGCCGGCATCGGCTTCACCATGTCGCTGTTCATCGCCGGTCAGGCGTTCCCGGCGCCGACCGACTTCGCCGCCGCGAAGATCGCGGTGTTCGCCGCGTCGATCGTATCCGCGATCATCGGCGTGGCGGTGCTGTGGAACGCGCGTGAGAGCGGCGACAACTCCTGATCGCATTGGCAGCGCGGCAGTCGCGGTCCGCGATCTGGGACCGCCGCGGCGCAGATGTCGCAGGCCGGTACGGTTTGCGGTGGCCGGCCAATTGGCTAGACTGCCCCGGCCGGCACTGAGGCCATGCAGGCTGCCGCGGGTCCCGCGCCAAGGCGCGAGGTCCGAGGCGGGCCTGATGGAGTATTTCCGGTGTGTGGACGCAGCGGCGCGAAAGATGCCGCGCGTACGCAGCGCTGCACGATCACAAAGACCCGACAGAGGCAGGAGGAACACGATGAAACAACTTGGCTTCGCCGTTATCGCGGGGGCGACACTCTTGGCCGGCGGCGCGACCGCGCAGACGCTCGGCATCGCGACGTCTAATCCCGGCTCGCTCTACCACAGCATCGGCACGGCGATCGCCAAGGCCGCCAACGGCCAGGGTCTCAACGTGACGATCCAGCCCGCCACCAGCCCGAACCAATACCTGCCCGCGGTCGGCTCCGGCGACCTCGATTTCGGCATCGGCAACCTGCAGGAATTCAACTACGCGCTCGAAGGCAAGGGCTGGTTCTCCAGCCCGAACCCGAACCTGCGCATCGTCGCCTTGCTCTACCCGCTCAAGGAAGCGATCTTCGTGCGCAAGGATTCCAACATCAAGACCGTCGGCGACCTCAAGGGCAAGCGCATGACCGACGGCTTCACCGCGCAGAACACCATCATCCCGCAGCTCGAGGCGATCTACGCGACGGCCGGCCTCACCCGTAACGACATCGTCAAGGTGCAGGTCGCTAGCGTCGTCGCCGGCGCCGACGCCTTCGCGGCCGGCCAGACCGACGGCTTCATCTTCGCGCACGGCGCAGCCAAGGTGCGCGAGGCGGACGCGGCGGTCGGCGGCATCCGCGCGCTGCCGATCCCGAACACGCCCGAGGCGAAAGCCGCGATCAAGAAGCACTGGTCGACCGGCTTCCTCGTCGAGATGAAGCCCGGCCCCGCCAGTCCGGGCGTGCTCGAACCCGGCTACTTCATCGCCTATCCGCAGCTCATCTTCACGAACAAGAACGTGCCGGATGCGACCGTCGCCAAGATGGCGAAGATCATCTACGAGAAGCAGGCGGAGATGGGCCAGGTCTTCGCGCCGATGAAGAGCTTCGATCCCAAGAAGGACATGGTGGGCGACACCGCGCCGGGCCAGTATCACCCGGGCGCCATCAAGTTCTACGAGGAGGTCGGGCTCTGGAAGAAGAAGGCGAGCTGACCCTGCGCCCACCCGAGCGATGAGCCCGTCAGCCGGCGACACGCCGGCCTCTTCGCCATCCACCTTCGGTGCCTGGCTCACCACGGCCGTGGCTGCCCTGCTCACGCTGGGCGCCGCGGCCTGGGCGCTCGAACTGCCGCGCATCATGGCATGGTCGCTCTACCCACAGCAGTTCCTGGCGGCGGCGCTCGCGCTTGCGCTGCCGCTCGCCTTCCTCATGCTGCCGGCCCGGCGCGGCGCACCGCGCGGGGCAATCCCCTGGTACGACTACGTCGCGGCGGTGCTCGGCTTCCTTGCCGCGGCCTGGATCGCCGTCCGCTATCCCGACCTCATCAACACCATCTTCGCGCGACCGGCCGCGGCCTATGTGCCCGGAGTGATCATCGTCGTCCTGCTGCTCGAGGCGCTGCGCCGCGCCACCGGCTGGGCGCTGGTGATCATCGTCGCCGCGTTCCTCGTCTACGCGATGTTCGGCAACTATCTGCCCGGTCGCCTCGCGGGCCGCGCGCAGGACTGGCAGAAGCTATCGGCCTATCTCGCGCTCGACGCCAACGGCATCCTCGGCCTGCCGATGTCGGTGGCCGCGACGATCGTCGTCGCCTTCGTGTTCTTCGGCAACGTCCTGGGCGCGACCGGCGGCTCGCGCTTCTTCACCGACGCCTCGCTGGTCGCGATGGGGCGCTTCCGCGGCGGCCCCATGAAGATCGCGGTGCTCGCCTCGTGCCTGTTCGGATCGATCTCGGGCAGCGCGGTCGCCAACGTCGTCGCCACCGGCATCGTCTCCATCCCGCTGATGCGCCGCGCCGGCTATCCGCCGCACAAGGCGGGCGCGGTCGAAGCCGTCGCCTCCACCGGCGGGCAGTTGATGCCGCCGGTGATGGGCGCGGCCGCCTTCGTGATGGCGGAGTTTCTGCAGGTGTCCTACGCCGCGGTTGCGCTCTCGGCGCTGGTGCCCGGAGTGCTCTACTACGCCGCGCTGTTCATCCAGGCCGACCTCGAATCCGCCAAGCTCGGCATGAGCGGCGTGCCGCGCTCGGAGATCCCGCCGGCCCGCAGCATCCTGACCGGCTGGCACTTCGTCGCCGCGTTCGCGCTGCTCATCATCGCGCTGTTCCAGTTCAACTGGCTGCCCGAGCGCGCCGCCCTGCTCGCCTCCGGCGTGGCCGTGGTGCTCGCGCTGGCGCTCGGCTACAAGGGCCGCCGCCCGAACCTGCGCGAGCTGGCCAGCACGTTCAGCGAAACCGGCCGCGGCGTCGTCGACATCATCCTCATCAGCGCCGGCGCCGGCATGGTCATCGGCGTGCTCAACGTCACCGGCCTGAGCTTCAACCTCACCTACCTGCTGGTGCAGATCGGCGGCGCCAGCGCCATCCTGCTGCTGGTGCTGTCCGCCATCGTCTGCATCGTGCTCGGCATGGGGCTGCCGACACTCGGAGTTTACGTGCTGCTCGCCGCGCTGGTCGCGCCCGCGATGGTCGAGCTCGGCATCAACCCAATGGCCGCGCACCTGTTCGTGCTCTATTTCGGCATGATGTCGATGATCACGCCGCCGGTGGCCGTGGCGGCGTTCGCGGCCGCGGCCATCGCCAAGGCCGACCCGATGCGCACCGGCTTCGAGGCGGTGCGCTTCGGCTGGACGGCGTTCGTCGTGCCGTTCCTGTTCGTCGCCTCCCCGACCCTGATCCTGATCGGCACACCGGTGGCGATCGCGCAGGCGGTGGCGACCGCCTTCGCCGGCGTCTGGCTCATCTCGATCGCCATGGCCGGGCATTTCGTGCGCCCGCTGGGCTGGCCGATGCGCGTGCTATTCGCCGGCAGCGGCCTTCTCGCCTTGATCCCCGCGGGGGCATTTCCCGGGGCCGAATTCACCGACCTCGCCGGGGTCCTCATCGGCGCTGCGCTGATCGCACACGAGCTGATGCACCGGCGCGCGGGGATGGCGACGCTGCGCGCCGCCGGGGAGTGACGCGCCCGTCAGCCTGCCGCGGCCTCGCCCGCGCCGGTGAAGCGGCTGTCGTGGAAGACCAGCGGCGTGCCGCTGTCGCTCGTGAGCACGCCCAGCACGCGGCCGATGAAGATCGTATGCGTCGCGGCGGAGATTTCACGCACCACCAGGCAGTCGAAGGCCGCCAGCGCATCCTCCAGCAGCGGCGTCCCGGTGGAGAGGTTCGTCCAGCGGCCGACCTCGAAGCGGCGCGTCCGCTCGCCGCCGTCCATGCCCGCGAAGCGCCGCGCGATCTCCTCCTGCTCGCGGGCGAGCACGTTGAGCCCGAACGCGCCCGCGCGGTGGATCGCGCCGTGGGCGCTGGCGGAGGAGTTCACGCACACGAGGAGATGCGGGGGCTCGGCCGAGAGCGAGCACACCGCTGTCGCGGTCAGGCCCTGCGCGTAGCCCTCCTCGAACACGGTGACGACGTTGACGCCCGCCGCCAGCTTGCGCATGCCCTGTTTGAACTCGCCCGCAGTCGCGAGCCTGGGGCGGGCGTTGCCGGGAAGCGGCGGCGCGGCGTCAAGCAATGTCATGCGGTCTTGCGTCCCTGTTGCGCCGGCAGCCACGGCTTGGCGCGCGCCACCCACGCGTCGAGCCGCGGATCCTCGGCGAAGGTCTTGTCGATGAGATAGAGGCCGGGCGCGGGACAGGCCGCGCCGAGTTCGACCAGCACCGGCTTGAGCAGCAGGTCGGGCGCCATCGCATGTGCAGGCCCGGCGCCGAGCATGAGCGGGAACGCCACCACGTTGGCGAGGCCGTCGCTCGGAATCTGGTCGAGGAATAGCTTGAGCAGCCCCGTGTAGGTCGCCTTGAAGGTCGGACTCGCGAACACCACGGCATCCATGCCCTGCACCTTCTGGATCGCCTCCTGCACCGCCGCGTTGCCGAACTCCAGCAGCGCCGGCCCGAGGTCGACGAGGTCGAGCACCAGCGCCGGCTCGGCGCCGAGCTTGCGCGCGACCAGCACGCCCGCGTCCAGGGTGCGCGACTTGGGCTTGGGATTTCCGGCGACGACGGCGATGCGCATCTTCTCTCTCCAGCGGCTTGCGTCCTAATGGGCCGAGAGATTATCGCGCAACGTCGTTCCTTCATACCGGGTGCGGAAGCGCCCGCGCCGCTGCAGCTCGGGAATGAGGAAATCGATGATGTCCAGCATGTCGCGCGGAGTGCTGTAGGGATGCGAGATCATGAACCCGCCGCGGCATCCGGTCGCCTCGAATTCCTCCTCCATGAAGTCGGCGAGGCTTGCGGGCGTGCCGCAGACCGCGCGGTCGTAGCCGGTCGCCACTTCCGTGCCGCGCCGGAAGAAGTCCTTGCGCGTGATCATCGTATCGGGTCCGAGCTCCTCCGCGAGCTTCGAGACGAAGCTGACGGGGGACGCTTGCGTCGCGGCGATGTCCGCCGCCACCTCGGCCGGATAGAAGCGGTCCGGGAGCGTGGAGAAGTCATAGCCGATGTTGTGGGACAGATAGGCGCCGACCGCCTCCTCCGGGAGCATGTCGAGCAGCGCCTCCTTCTTGGCCTTGGCTTCCGCATCGGTCTGGCCGACGACGAACATCGTGGCGAACAGCATGCCCACGCTCTCGGGATCGCGGCCCTCCGCCGCCAGCGCCTCGTCGAGCGCCTTGCGGTGCTTGATCTTGCCCGCGCGCGGCGGGCTCGCGGCGAAGATATGGTCGGCGAAATGCGCCGACGCCTTGATGCCGCGCGGCGAGCCGCCGGCCTGGATCAGCACCGGCCGTCCCTGCGGCGAGGGCACGGTGCTCAGCGGCCCGCGCACCTTGAAGAACTGGCCGCTGTGGTTGATCGGGTGCACCTTCTTGGGGTCGCAGACCATGCCGCTCTCGCGGTCCCACACGAAGGCGTCGGGTTCGACGCTTGCCCACAGCGCCTTGCAGACGTCCACGAACTCCTCCATGCGCTCGTAGCGCGAGTTGTGCTCCATCAGCTCGTCGAAGCCGTAGTTGGCCGCATCGGATCGGCGCGTCGAGGTGACGACATTGAAGGCCATGCGTCCGCCGGTAACGAGATCGAGCGAGTTGAGCAGGCGCGCCACGTAGAACGGGTGCATGAAGGTCGAGGAATAGGTCAGGCCGAAGCCGATGTGCTTCGTCACCCGCGACATCGCCGTGATGTAGGGCGACATGTCCTGCCGCGGCCACTGGATGCCCCAGTACACCCCCGCCTCTTCCGAGCCGCGCCATGTGGCCGGAATGCCCGTGCCGTCGCCGAAGAACAGCATGTCGACGCAGCCGCGCTCGGCAAAGCGCGCGAAGTCTTCGAACATCGAGAGATCGGGATAGACCCGGTGGATCCATGAGCCCGGCGTTCGCCAGCGCCCGTCCGAATGGGTGAAGGAGAGATCGAACGCGAGATGCATCTTCTTGGGCATGGGAGCCGCTCCGCAACGTCACTGATAGGCCAGCGTCATGAATTCCTTGGGCAGCGCATCGATGCCGAGGAGCTGCGCCCCGCCGGTCTCCAGCAGCACGGCGAACACCTTGCGAATGTCGGCCTCGGTCTGCGGCTCGAACTTGCCCATCATGTCCTCGCGCGCCTCGTCGCGGAACAATGTGAGCGCCTGCCCCTGCAGCTTCATGATGGTGCCGCGCTCGACCCAGACCGCGTCGTCCTTGCCGAGGATGTCGAGCGCCTCGCGATAGGCGGCGAGGAATGCCTTCACCCGCGCCGGGTAGGCGGTGGCGAACTTGCTGTCCACCGCGTACATCAGGAACGGCGTGTCGGGCATCCCCAGCTCCTTGATCAATCCGCGGATGGTCGCGAGCACGCGATACTTGCCCGACGCCACCATGTCGGGCGTGAGCGAGTTGAACATCTGCACGGCGTCGAGCTGGCCCTGGTCGGCGAGGCCGCGCAGCAGCGGCACCGCGCCCTCGTGCACCGTCGCCTCCTTCTCCAGGTCGAAGTTGAAGCGGCGGTGCGTGTAGGTGCGCATCACCACCCAGTCGAGGTTGTTGCGGCTGTAGATGCCCACCTTCTTGCCCTTGAGATCCGCGAGCGTCTTCGCCGGCGAATTGGCGGGCACGATCACCGTGTTCGCCCAGATCAGGAACGGCGCGATGCCGATCAGCTTGACGCCGGCGTTCTGCACGCGCGCCATTGTGATCCAGTCGAACAGGCCGACGTCGGCTCCGCCCGATTGCATGGCGTTGACGCCGGCCTGCGGTGTACCGACCGCGATGGGCACGAGCTCGAAGCCGTACTTCTTGTCGAGCGCGAACTTCTTGATCACGAACGGTGGAAAGGAATTCGTGCCGGGCTCGTTGTAGAGCAGCCGTACCTTGCCGCCGTCGCCCTGGATGTCGCCGGCCTGCGCCGATCCGGGCAGCGAGATCGCGGCGATCAGCGCCACCACGGCCGCGAACCGGCACGCCAGCCTGAGACCGGTTTCGACCGCGGGCCGGACGAGGTGGGGGGCATGGTCTGGGGCCTGATGCCCCCCACCCGGCGCGCTGCGCCAGTTCCTCGCGCCGCCTCCGTGCGGCAAAGGCGGCGCGAGCGGCGCGGCACGCGAGACGGCGGACAGGACGGCGCGAGGGACGTTCATCTGGAGGGCTTTCGTTGCATGATCGGATGGGCGCGTGCTGACCTGCTCACGCCGCGAGGTCGAGGTTCTGCATCAGGGTCGTGCCCTGGTAGGCGGTGCGGAAGCGTCCGCGCCGCTGCAGCTCGGGGACCAGGAAGTCCACGACGTTGAGGAGATCGCGCGGGCTCGCCTGCGGATGCGCGATCATGAAGCCGCCGCGGCTGCCGGTCGCCTCGAACTCCTCCTCGAGGACGTCGGCGACCTCTTGGGCCGAGCCCGCGAGCGTGTGGTTGTAGCCGGTCGCGGCCTTGAGCCCGTATTCGAAGAACTCCTCGCGCGTCATCTCGGTGTCCTCGCCCAGCTCGAGCCCGAGCTGGTGCACGAAGCCGACGGGGGACGCATTGGTCGCCGCGATCTCCGCGTTGAGGTCCTTGAGCCTGAAGCGGGCGGGCAGCTTGGAGAAATCGTAGCCCGACTGGTGCGAGATGAACGCGCCCGCCGCCTCGAACGGGATCGCCGTAAGAAGCTGCTCCTTGCGCCGCTTGGCCTCCTGCGATGTCTCGTCCACGACCAGAACGACATCCCACAGGATGCCGACCTTGGCGGGATCGCGGCCCGCCGCCTTGAGCTGGGCGTCGAGCTCCTCGCGGTGCCTGATGTTGACCTTGCGCGGCTTCATCGCCGCAAAGACGTAGTCGGCGAACTGCGCCGAGGCCTTGATGCCGCGCGGCGACCCGCCGGCCTGGATCAGAACCGGCCGTCCCTGCGGCGAGGGCACGCAGCTCAGCGGCCCCTTCACCTTGAAGAAGTTGCCGGCGTGGTCGATCGCCTTCACCTTGCCGGGATCGGGGACGACGACGCCGGTCTCGCGGTCCCACACGAAGGCGTCGGGCGCAACGCTCGCCCATAGCGCCTTGCAGACGTGGACGAACTCCTCCATGCGCTCGTAGCGTGAGTTGTGCTCCATCAATTCGTCGTAGCCGTAGTTGGCGGCGTCGGCGCGGCGCGTCGAGGTCACGACGTTGAACGCCATACGACCGCCGGTGATGTGGTCGAGCGAGTTGAGCAGGCGCGAAACGTAGAACGGATGCATGAAGGTGGATGAGTAAGTGATGCCGAAGCCGACGTGCTTCGTCACCTGCGAGAGCGCCGAAATGTATGGCGACATGTCCTGGCGCGGCCACCCGATCCCCCACTTCACCGCCTCCTCGGGCGAGCCGCGCCAGGTCGCGGGAATGCCTGTGCCGTCCCCGAAGAACAGCATGTCGATGCAGCCACGCTCGGCGATGCTGGCGATCTCCTTGTAGATGCCGAGGTCGGGATAGACGCGGCCCGTCCAGGAGCCCGGCAACCGCCAGCGCCCTTCGAGATGCGTCCACGAGAGATCGAACGCGAGATGCATTTTATTCGCCATGGGTCAGCTCCGGATGTGTCCCGCTCCCGCCGCGCGCGTCATTGATAGGCCAGCGACATGAAGCCGTCGGGCAGATTGGCAGTTCCGAGCACCTCCGCGCCTGCGATCGGCAGGAAGGCGTCGAACACCGTCTTGATGCGCGCCTGGGTGTCCGGCTCGAACCTGAGCCAGATGTCGGTGCGCGCCTCCTTGCGGAACAGCGCGGTGGCCTCGTCCGGGAACTGGAGCTGGCGGCCGCGCTCGAGCCAGACTTCATCGTTCTCGCGCAGGATCTTCACCGCGTCCTGGTAGGCGGCGACGAAGGCCTTCACGTTGCCGGGCTTGGCGGCGGCATAGGCCGTGTCGAACGCATAGAGCAGGAACGGCGTATCGGGCATTCCGAATTGCGTGATCAGGTCGCTGACCTTGGCCAGCACGCGGAACTTGCCGCTCACGATCAGCGAGGGCGTCACCGAGTTGAACATGTGGGTCGCGTCGAGCGAGCCCTGCTCGGTGAGCGCGCGCAAGAGCGGCGGCGCGCCCTCGTGCACGATCATGTCCTTCTCGGAGAGCTTGAAGTCCTTCTCGCCGACCGCGACCATCACCACCCAGTTGAGGGCGGTGCGCGATGTCGTGCCGACCTTCTTGCCTTTGAGGTCGCCGATCGTTTTGATGGGAGAGTCCTTCGGCACCACGATGAAGTCCGCGCCCCAGCGCAGGAACGGCGCCACTCCGACCACCTTGATGCCGGAGTTGATCATGCGCGCGACATCGTTCCAGCCGTAGGTCCCGACCTCGGCGGCGCCCGCCTTCATCGCGGTGATGCCCGCGGCCGTGGTGGTGGTCGGTGTCGGGACGAGATCGAAACCGTGCTTCTTGTCGAGCGCGAACTTCTTGATCACGAATGGGACGAACGAGTTGGTGCCCGGCTCGTTGTAGAGCAGGCGGATCTTGCCGCCGTCGCCGAGCGGTTCCCCGGCCTGTCCCGCCACCGGCACCAGCGCCGTGACACACAGCGCCAGCGCGAGCAGCCGCCCGGTCTTCAAACGCGAACGCCTCATGACACCCCCTCAATGCTCATCGATGTTGCCGATGTGGCCGACCAGCCGCTGCACCACGGTGCGGCTCTTCTCGAAGATGCGCACGTCCTCGTAGGAGCGCGGACGCTCCAGCTCGGCGAGGTCCACCTCGTCGCAGAAGCGCGCGCCGGGACCGCGCGTCATCATCAGGATGCGATCGCCGAGGAACGTCGCCTCGAACGAGTTGTGGGTGACGAACAGGACCGTGGAGCGGAACTCGCCCCAGATCGCCAGCAACTGCTGGCGCAGCCGCCGCGCCGTCAGTTCGTCGAGCGCACTGAACGGCTCGTCCATCAGCAGCACCTCCGGATCGATGGCGAAGGCGCGCGCGATGGCGGCGCGCTGCTGCATGCCGCCCGAGAGCTGCAGCGGATAGAACTCGGCGAATTTCGAGAGCTCGACCAGCGCCAGCACGCGATCGACCCGCTCGCGCCATTCCGGCTGGGCGAAGCCCGCGGTCTGCAGCGCGAACTCGATATTGGAGCGCACGCTGCGCCAGGGCATCAGCCGGGGCTCCTGGAACACGTAGGCGATGCGGATGCCGCGTTCGAGTTGCTGCGAGACCGGGCGGCCGAATATCGAGGCCTCGCCCTCGTACTGGTCGTCGAGCCCGCTCAGGATGTTGAGGAGCGTGGACTTGCCGCAGCCCGACGGCCCGAGAATGCACACGAACTCGCCGGGTTTTGCGCTGAGCGTGGCGCTGTCGAGCGCCTTCCACTCCGCGCTGCGGCCCTTGCGCGGAAACACCTTGGTGACGTTGGTCAGTTCGATCGAGGCGACGTCCATGGCCCTCTTCCCCGTGCGCGCTTGGACCGGATCACAGGCGCCGCTGCGCAGGCCGCCAGCGGAACAGCCGCCGCTCGAGCATCCCGAGCAGCACCACTTCGAGGAACAGCATGATCACCAGGAAAAGCAGCGCGTGGGCGAGCACGGCGCCCATGTTGAACATCTGGTAGTAGAACTCGATGCGATAGCCGATGCCGTCGCTGCGCCCGAGCAGCTCGACGAACAGCACCATCTTCCAGGCGAGCCCGAGCCCGAAGCGCGCCGAGGCGACGATCACCGGCGCGATCTGCGGCGCGATGACCGAGCGCATGATGCGGGCCTTGCTGGCGTGGCAGGCCTTGGCCATGTCGATCAGCTTGTGGTCGACACCCTTGACGCCCTGCCAGATGTTGATGGTGAGGATCGGGATCACCGGCACGGCCGCGCCCAGGATGGCGGCACGGTCGTTGAGCCCGACGATCATGTAGATCGTGAGGATCAGCACGAGGCTGGGCAGCGTGAGCAGGCAGACCACCCAGACGTCGAAGAAACGCTCGGCCGCGTGCGACACGCCCATGGCGAAGCCGAGGACGAGCGACACCGCCATCGCCACCGAGAATGCCGCGGCGATGCGTCCGAGCGTGATGACGACATCCGACCAGATCGTGTCGCCCTGCACCTGCTGCCACAGGATCTCGACCACCGCGTGCGGCGATGGCATCACGCTCGACGGCAGCAGCCAGGCCGAGAGATACCAGAGGCCGAGCAGCGAAAGCAGCGAGGCGAGCGTGATGAGCTGATCGCCCGCGTATTGGTCCACGAAGGCTTTCCAGCGGGAGATATCCGCAAGCGCGAGCCGCGGCCTGGCGGCGGCGAGCACCGCGGACGCGGCAGCGCCCGGTTTGACCAGCGGACCCTGACGCAACCCCGGGGCGCCCGCTCCTCGGGCGCGCGCGCGGACGAGATCCGTCTTGCGCGCGCCGACATTCACCTTCGCAGTCTGCATCGCGGCCTTCTTGTTCTTGACGCCTGTCTCCGATTCCGGAGCGACGCGAACGAGACTGCTCGCAGGTGCGAGATGCGTAAATCTCGATTCGAGAGAACGAGCCGTTGCCGAAAGCGCAACAGTCGCGCGAGCGGGCAGCCGCTGCCTATTCCAGCAGCTTGGCCGCGCCGGTGCGCAGCGCCTCCGCCATCAGGCTGACGCTCGGCGCCTGCGGCCGCAGCGCCGACATGATGATCGTGAGGTGCGAGGGCTTGAGATGCGGATCGACCATCGGCACGAAGGCGAGCGTGCCCTCGCGCAGCTCGCGTTCGATGCCGAGCGTGGTCTGGAACGCGATGCCGCTGCCGAACTGGGCGAGCGCGACGATGAAGTCGCGGTTCGAGCTCACGATGGCCGGCTGCGCCTCGACTCCGCTGTCGCTCATCACCCGCTCGAGCAGCTGGCGCACGGAGATCGATGCGTCGGGGAAGATCAGGGGCTGGCCGGCGTCGACGAGGTCATAGAGCCGCACGGTGGTGCGCTCGGCGAAGGGATTGTCGGGGCTGACCACCGCCCCGAACGGCAGCGGCACCGAGATGACCTGGCGCAGCGCGCGCGTCTTGGGCGGGCTGAAGCACACGCCGACGTCGGCGTCCCCTGCCCGTACCCGCTCCACCACCTGGCGCGAGCCGACGAAGTCGCAGTGGAACGTGATGCGCGGGTAGCTCTGGCGGAACGTTGCCACGATGCGCGGGACGAAATCCGGCGCCGCGGCCGGGACCGCCGCGATGACCACATGGCCGCGCCGCAGGCCGCGCAGTTCGTCGAGCGAGCTCTGCATGCGGCCGAGCCCGCGCAGCACCTGGCTGACGTGATCCGCCACCACCTCGCCCGCCGCGGTGAGCCGGAAGCCGTCGGGCCGCCGCTCCATCAGCTTGCCGCCGACCATCGCCTCGATCTCCTTCAGCTTGCGGCTGATCGCCGAGGGCGCGACGTTGAGCGCCTTGGCCGCGCCGCGGATCGAACGCTGCTGCATCACTTCGTGGAAGTACAGAATCCAGTGGGCATGCAGGCGGACGGCGTCGGTGCGCTTGACGTTGAACTTCATCGGGGAGACCGGGGAGACATCCTCACCGGATTATGGCTCATCGCAGCAACGGGACGCGCCCAGATTGCGGGCACGCGCTGCCGAAATCGGCGGCGGTCGCGTCAGCGCGATGGAACTGCGCATAGCACTCCTGCGTTTTCCGTCGCTCATGTCTGCCGACGCGCCCGCTTCCGACCTCCCCGCCCTTGCCAAGCAGATCCTTGCGATCGCGCAGCAACGCGATCTCTCGATCGTCACGGCGGAGTCCTGCACCGCCGGCAAGCTCGCCGCGCTGCTCTCGGAAGCGCCCGGCGCCGCCGACCGCCTGCACGGCGCGTTCGTGACCTACACCAAGGCCAACAAGACCGCCGCGCTCGGCGTCGACGCCCGCCTGCTCGCGCGCAAGAGCGCCGTCTGCCCCGAGGTCGCGATTGCCATGGCGCAGGGCGCGCTGGCCCGCTCGCCGGCAAGCCTCGGCGTGGCGATCACCGGCGTTGCCGGCCCGGCTCCCGACGAGGACGGCAACCCGGTCGGGCTCGTGTGCCTTGCGGTGGCGCGCACTGGCCGCGAGCCGGTGCATGTGGAACGGCGCTACGGCGGCCTCGGCCGCGAGGCGGTGCAGGAGCGCGCCATGGCCGACGCGCTCGCGCTGCTCATCCGGGTCGCGCAAGCGGACTAGCTAGGCGGTTTCTCGAACAGGCGTTCCAGCGCGTCGCGGCTCGCCAGCACCGCCGCCTGCTCCCTGCGCGTGAGGAACCCGATCGCCTCGCGGCGGTCGCCGGCCTCGTCGATCTTCGCAAGCGCCACCACGAGGTCGACGTCGATCTCGCCGCGCCGGCGCGGCTGCGGCGGTGCGGCCAGCATGGCGCAATGCGCCGCCAGCAGGCAGGGGTCGGCGGCCAGTTGCGCGAAGGCGTCGGCACTCTCGCTCGCCGGCCACTCGGCTGCGAGCGCGTTGGCGCGCACGAGGATCGGCGGCGGCGTGCGTTCCTCCTGCGTGAGCAGCAGCCCGGCGGCGCGCAGGCGCCGCCCGACACTGGCGCGCGAGGTGAACGCGGCGAGCGGCAGCGCCAGCATCAGCCCCGCCGTTACCGGCAGCATCCACAGGAACAGCGGCTCCGACACCGCGTAGGCTCCGAGCGCCAACGCCGCGCCGAGCAGCGTGATCGGCACGTAGCGGCCAGTGATCTCCGCGCGCGAGAGGCTGCCGTCCTCGCGCCGCTGCGGCTGCCAGCCGGCATCGCGCCCGAGCATGATCTCGGCCACGGCCTTCGACTGCATCACCATCATCACCGGGGCGATCAGGGCGGAGATGATCGTCTCCAGCACCAGGCTGAGCAAACCGCGGATGCCGCCGCCCATGGCGAGGCGGTCGCGCCGCCGCGGCAGCAGCGCGAGATAGCCGAGCAGCTTGGGCACGAACAACAGCCCCATGGTGCCGGCGAAGACCCAGGCGGCGCGCACGGGATCCTGCGCCGGCCAGCGCGGGAACAGCGAGAAGCCGGAGGGGAAATACTCCGGCCGCACGTATTGCGCCTGCAGCGAGATCAGGATGCCGACGAGGAGGAACGTCAGCCACAGCGGCGCGGTGATGTACGAGCCGATGCCGGTGAGCAGATGCAGGCGCGAAACCCAGTGCAGACCGCGCGCGGGCACGACCGCCATGTGCTGCAGGTTGCCCTGGCACCAGCGCCGGTCGCGCACGGCGTGGTCGGTCAGGGACGGCGGCCCCTGCTCGTAGCTGCCGGAGAGGCCGGCGGCGATGTGCACGCCCCAGCCCGCGCGCCGCAACAGCGCCGCCTCGACGAAGTCGTGGCTCAGGATATGGCCCCCGAACGGCTTGGGTCCGCGCAGCAGCGGCAGGCCGGCCTGCTCGGCGAAGGCCTGCACGCGGATGATGGCGTTGTGGCCCCAGTAGTTGCTCTCCGAGCCGTGCCACCACGCGATGCCGCGCGCGAGCAGCGGCCCGTAGGTGCGGCCGGCGAACTGCTGGATGCGCGCGAACAGCGTGCTGCCGTTGACCAGCACCGGGAGCGTCTGGATCAGCCCCACGCGCGGATGCGCGTCCAGCGCCGCCGCCAGCCGCACGATCGTGTCGCCGGTCATCAGGCTGTCGGCGTCCAGCACGAGCATGTGGTCGTAGCGTCCGCCGAACTGCGTCACCCAATCGGCGATGTTGCCGGCCTTGCGCGCGATGTTCCTGCTGCGGTGCCGGTAATAGATGTTGTCCGCGCCGGTGCGCGCCCGCAGGTGCAGCCATGCCGCCTCCTCCGCGATCCACAGCGCCGGGTCGGTCGTGTCGCTGAGCACGAAGAAGTCGAAATGCGTCGCGCGGCCGGTCTCGGCCAATGACTCGTACATCGCCAGCAGCCGCGACGAGACCTGGCGCGTGTCCTCGTTGTAGACCGGCAGCAGCACCGCCGTGCGCGAGGCAAGGCCCGGCAGCGGCTGCGCGGCATCGATGCCGAGCGACCTGTCGGGCCCGGCCAGTGCCGCAACGAAGCCGACGAGCGCGGTGACGAACGAAAGCGCGATCCAGGCGAACAGGACGACGAACAGCGCGAGCACGACGGCTTCCGGCGCCGTCAGGCCGCCGACCTGCAGCACCTGGTACATCTCGTAGGCGGCGCCTGCCGTCGCCGCGATGCTGGCGCCGAACACGAAGAGGCGCCGCAGCGGCACCGAGCGCGGACCCGTCCGTGGACTGGTGCGCTGCGCAGACTCGCGCAAGGACTGCTGCGGCATCGGCAGCGGACTGCGCTCCGGCAGCGCCTGCGGCCCGGCGCGCACCGGCATGTCGAGGCCGGGGGTGGTCACGGTGTCCAGCGGTAGAGCCAGACTTCGGTGAGCGGCTCGTCGCCGCGCAGGAGCTGCCCGCGCAGCTCGATCACGGGCTCCTTCGCGGTCGCCAGTTCGAACCCGACGCGAAGCCCGCCCGCGACTTCGTTCGGATGGACGACGAGATTGCGGATCTCGCCCTTGTCGGCGCTGACCACCCCGCGGATCTCCTCGGGCCTGACGCCCTCGAGCGTCTTGCCGCGCGCCTCGAGCACGAAGCGGCGGGCGCCCTCCGCTCCCGCGCCCACGCGCGTCTTGACGAACTGCGCGAGCTTGGGATCGCCCGCACCGAAGCCCCAGTGCAGGCGATAGGTGTAGATGTATTCGCCCTTCGCGCGCAGCGGTTCGCGCGGACGCCAGAACGCGACGATGTTGTCGTGGATTTCCTCGTTGGAGGGGATCTCGAGGAGTTGCACCGTCCCCTCGCCCCAGTCGCCGATCGGCTCGACCCAGGCGCTCGGCCGCTTCTCGAAATGCGACTCGAGATCCTCGTAGCCATGGAAGTCGCGCTCGCGCTGCAACAGCCCGAAGCCGCGCGGATTGACGTCGGAGAACAGGCTGACCTGCAGGTCGCGCGGATTGGTGAGCGGCCGCCAGAGCTGCTCGCCGCGGCCGTTGCGCATGGCGAGGCCGTCGGAGTCGTGCACCGCCGGACGGAAGTCATCGACCCCGACGCGGTCGTTGGCGTCGAAGAAGAACATGCTGGTGAGCGTGCCGATTCCCGGCTGCGCGATCTCCACGCGCGGATAGAGCGCCATCTCGACGTCGAAGACGGTCGTCTCGCCGGGACGGATGGTGAAGCGGAAGGCAGCGCTGGCGCTCTTGCTGTCGAGCAGCGCGTGCACCACCACCGAATTGGTCTGCGGCCGCGGCTTCTCCAGCCAGAAGGTGCGGAACGCCGGGAACTCCTCGCCCTTGGGATCGCCGGTCTGCAGCGAGAGGCCGCGCGCGGAGAGGCCGTAGACCTGCCCCTTGGCGATCGCGCGGAAATAGCTCGCGCCGAGGAAGGCCGCCACCTCGTCGTAATAGTCGGGCCGGTTCATCGGCGCATGCAGGCGGAACCCGGCAAAGCCGAGGTTGGCATCGGGCGGCGGCACTTTGAGAGCGCCGAACTCGAACATGTTGGGCGAATAGATCAGGCGGCGCGCGCGCCCCTCGCTGACCTCGAACAGCTCGACGCGGTCGGTGAAGATGAAGCCGCGATGGAAGAACTGCGCTTCGAACGGCAGTCCCTGGCCCCGCCAGAGCGAATGCTCGGGCCGGAATCGCAGCGCGCGATAGGCGTCGTAGTCGATGTCCTTGAACTCCGCGGGCAGCGCCTTGTCCGTGTCTTTGAACGGCTTGTCGGCGAGCTGGCGCGCCATCGCGCGCACCACGCCCGGATCGAACGGCGTCGTCTCGCGCGCAGGCTGCGCCAAGGCGGGCGCCAGCAGAACCGCGTCGAGCGGCACCAGCAACGCAGCCGTCGCAGCGGTGATGAAACCTCGGCGATGCAAAGAAGCAACTCCACCCGCAAAAGGGTGCGGCCTGCGCCGCACTCCGCGTCCCGATGTCGGTAACGCATCGGGGCCGCTCGGGTTCCGCGCCGGGGTCGAAATCCTTATCGCGTTACGCGGCCGGCGCGGTGTTTCGCGGCTCGCTCGAGAACAGCACGATACGGTCGCGGCCGGCGCGCTTGGCCGCATAGAGCGCCTCGTCCGCCGCGGCGACGAGCGCGTCTCCGGTTGCCAGCTTGTCGGCAAGCTGCGCGATCCCGCAGGACAGCGTGATGGATGGCAGCGCTTGGCCGCGGCTGGTGAACGTCCTGCCCTTGATCTCGTCGAGAATCTCCTGCAAGCGTCCGCGCGCATCGACGATGTCGCAGTCGGGAAGCAACAGCAGGAACTCCTCGCCGCCGTAGCGACATGCGACGTCCCGGGTGCGCAGCGAGGCGCGCAAGACCTCGCCGATGCCCTTGAGGACGGCATCGCCCGCCTCGTGCCCCTGCGTGTCGTTGAGTCTCTTGAAATGGTCGACGTCCATGATCGCCGCCGACAGCGGCGTATAATCCCGCATGGCGCGACGGATCTCGCGGGGCAGCGCCTCGGCAAGATAGCGCCGGTTGAACAGGGTGGTGAGCTGATCGCGCATCGCCTGCTCGCTGAGCGATTCGCGCAGCCTCAGGTTCGACAGCGACAGCTTGATCACGTCGCCGAAGTGGAGCAGCCGCCGCCGCAGGTCGTCGTCGATGGCCGCGCCCTCGCCCAACTCCACGTGCAGCACGCCGGTGGTTTCCCCGCGCACGGTCAGCGGCAGGCACAGGTAGGCGCCGCGTGGCTCGTGCTTGAAGTGATGGCACAGCGTGCCCGTGCTCGGCCTGCGGACCTCGTAGATCTGCCCCGTCCGCAGCGCCCAGCAATCGTCGAAATTGAAGCGCGGCAGCATGGCGTCGGCCCCCCATTGGGTGACCGTCTCCAACTCGTTGCTGCCGCTGACGACCGTTGCAAGCGCGCCCGCGACGTCGCCGAAAAGGTTTCCGGCGGCGGTAGCGATGACCGGAATCGCCTCGGCCGTGGAATGGCACGCCTGCAGCAGATCGCTGAGCTGCGCGGTGACCATCAGGTCCTGATCGCGCCGCTTGAGCACCTCGACATTGGCCTCCATCCGCTCGTTCAGCCTGGCGATGTTCTGCTCGGCCTGCTTGCGGTCGGTGATGTCAAGCACGGTCCCGCGCACCCGCGTGATCTTGCCGCTGGCATCGCGTTCCGCCTCTCCGCGCGCTGCGATCCAGGCTCTGCCGCCGTCGGGTCGTATGAGCTGCAGATCGAGCTCATACGGAGTTCCTTTGACCTGGCATTCCCTGAGAGCCGTGAGGATACGCGCATAGCTTTCCGGCGCGAGGAGATGCGACAGTTCGTCCAGGGAGGGCGGCGGCAGGCCGCGATCGCGGCCGAATATCCGGTACAGCTCTTCCGTCCATTGGAATGAATTCGTTTCAGCCACCCAGTTCCAGCTGGCGAGATGGGCCACGCGCTGCGCCTCCTTGAGCTCCTTTTCCCGCTCGTGCAGCTCCGCCTCGCGCTGCACGCGCGCGCTGATGTCGCGCGCGACTCCGAGCGCGTGCCAGCTGTCGCCGATCTGCATGGCCGAGATCGACAGGTCGATGGGAAATTCCGCGCCGTCCTTGCGCAGGGCCGGAACCGAAACCGTCTTCCCGAGCAGTTCGCCGCGGCCGGTTTCCTTGAAACGCTTGAAGCCCTGCAGCACCTTGGCATGATAGCGCGCAGGCACGAGCAGCCCGTGGATGCCGCGTCCCAGGACCTCGTCCGTCGTGAATCCGAACATGCGCTCCGCCGCCGGATTCCACGCGACCACCTCGGCATCGGCGTTGGTGATGACGATCGCATCCTGCGCGGTGGCCCAGACGCCGCGCAGGCGCACATTGCTTTCCTCGAGTGCCTGCGCGACCTGCTTGTGCTCGGCGACCTCCTTTTTCAGATCTTCGGTCCTGCGCCGCAGTTCCTCCGCGATGGCAGTCTGCGTATGCCGCAGCCGGATGTTGCTGACGATCCGCCGATTGTTGTCGCGCCCCATGAATACGAGAACGGCGGCGAATGCTGCGAGCAGCAGCGCCATCTCCAGCAGCACCAAGCCGTCCTTCGTCGCCAACGCGACGATGATCGGCAGGATCGCAGGCGCCGCAAATCCGTAGAATGCCGGCGGGTAAGGCGAATCGAGCATCGCCGCGCCCGCGGTCATGCCGCCCAGCACGAATACTGCGAACACGTAGAAGACCGGATTGTCGGTCACGAGCACGACCGAGCCCAGCAGTCCCCACAGGCAGCCGGTCGCGAAGGCACCGAGCGCATAACCGCGGCCCCAGGTTTCGGCATCTTCGGGCGCGAGGGGCTGGCGGCGCTGGAACGCGCGCCACAGCGCGACCCGCGCAGCCGTGACGGTGACCATGAGTGCGACCCAGGCCATGGTGAGCGGGACGGGATAGATCTCGCCCAGCAATACCGACGCGACCAGCGCGTTGGGGATGTTCACCAGCACCACGACGGGCGAGCCGCCGAAGAGCAGCCGCACCTGTTCGGCGCGCACGATGGCGTCGGGCACCGGAGAGTCGCTGCGGCCGATAGCGGCAGGCGAGGTCAACGGCCAATTCCTCCGGTCGATCGAATGACGACAACGGATCGGATGTGGCACGAAAGCCGGGCGCGCACGCGCCTGCGGCACTCACTGCAAAGTACGGCCGCGCGCCCGGCGTGCTTTTGCGTTTGCTCAATCCGGGGGCGGTAGCGCAAAACCGGGCATCGTCCGCGTCCTCAATCGGCGTCCGGGCGCGTGGCGACTGCGGTTATCGACAGCCGGCAACGCAACGGGCCGCGGCTCGGTAGCGAAACACCTCTAAACGTTGCGTAAGTGACACAGTACTACCAAAACGTGCACTACTTTTACGTTAAATTGCAGACGACTCCCTCATTCCTTGAGACACTTTGCGCATCGGATGTCCCGATTTTGGCGGAAGACGGAGGCCAGACAATGCGCGCGATACGTTACGCTTTGCTGGTGGCGGCCCTCGGGGTGACTCAGCCCAGCTTTGCGGCCGACCTGCCGGTGAAAGCGCCCCCTGCTCCACCCCCACCCGCGTTCAGCTGGACGGGCTGCTACATCGGCCCGCAGATCGGCTACGCCTGGGTGCGGGATCGAAATACTGAGACCGTCGGCGGCGGAATCTCGCCGTTCAACCCCATCGATGCGGCGGAGCCGCGCGGCTTCAAGGCCGGTGGCATGCTCGGGTGCAACTGGCAGGTTCCCGGCACGGGATGGGTGATCGGCATCGAGGGTGACGGCGAAGGCGCCGACATCAACCACGGCTCGGCGACCTATGCCAACACGTTCCCGGCGGACAACTACGAGACGCGCATCGACTGGCAGGCCTCGGTCCGCGGGCGCCTCGGCTATGCTTTCGACGGAACGTTCCTGGGTTGGACCTTCAACCGCACGCTCGTTTACGCCACCGGCGGCGCGGCCTGGGCGAATGTGCAGCAAATCTACTTCTGCAACGGCTGCGGGCTCGAGCGGATTTCGACCACGCGCGACGGATGGACGGTCGGCGGCGGCCTCGAATACGCGTTCCTCGACCGCTGGACGATCCGCGGCGAATACCGCTACTCGGATTTCGGAACGCACACCGATTTCCCGGTCGTCACGTTCGTGGGCTTCGCCCAGGAGCACGACACCACGGAGCACGCGGTGCGCTTCGGCGTGACCTACAAGTTCTGGCCCTGGTAAAACTCCTTGATCGCTGACCAACTGCAGAGCCCCGGGCAGCCGGGGCTCTTTTGTATTCGGCGGCGTGGCGCCGGCGCTTGTTGATACAGATCAACGCATTAGCAGCACGCCGATGATGATCATGAGCGCTGGCGAGCGGCGGGCGTGATCCCCGTCCGCACAAGCGCGGATGCAGCTACTCATGGTCGCAATATTTCGACGGAAGGCGGCCGGCTTGCTGCTGGCGCTCGCTTTGGGCGGAATGTCCGCAGCTCAGGCTGCGGATGAGGTGAAGCTGACCCCCGTCCAGGTGCAGAGCCTCGGCGTCCGGGTCACGCATCCGATTTCAAGCCGCGTCGATCGCACGCTCGCGTTTCCCGCGCAGATCGTCATCCCGACATCGCAGCTCTGGGTCGTGAGCACGCCTGCCGCCGGGATGGTCAGCAGCCTGGCGGTGGCGCGCGGCGACCGCGTCAAGCCGGGCCAGTTGCTTGCCACCGTCGAGAGCCCGAGCTTCGTCTCGCTCCAGCGCGACTATCTTCAGGCGCTGGCGCAGGAGGCGCTCGTCATGCAGCAGCTGCGCCGCAACACCGAGCTGTTCGAGGGCCGCGCGGTGCCGCAGCGGGTCGTGGAAGCCAGCCAGACCGAGGCGCGTCAAGCCAATGTCGCGGTGGCCGAGCGCCGCCAGGTGCTGCGTCTCAACGGCATGTCCGAGGAGGCCATCGCGCGGCTGACGAGCGAAGCCGCCATCACGGCGACGCTCGAAGTTGCGGCTTCGCAGGAGGGATCGGTCGTCGACGTGACGGTCTCGCCGGGCCAGCGCATCGAACAGGCGGCGCCGATGCTCAAGCTCGCACGCTTGTCGCCGGTGTGGGTCGAGATCTCCGTTCCGGCCGCCGCCGTGCGCTCCATCCGCCCCGGCGCCGAGGTCGACGTGGACGGCTACGGCACGCCGGGCCGCGTGCTGCTCGTCTCGGAGACCGTCGACGCGCCTTCGCAGACCGTGCTCGTGCGCGCCGAAGTTCCCAACAGCGGCGAATTGCGTCCCGGCCAGACGGTCGCGGCCCGCATCAACTTCGAGTCCGCCAGCGCGTCGGCCTGGGAGATCCCCTATAGCGCGCTCGTCCGGCGGGGCGAAGCGACCTCGGTGTTCGTCGCGACTGCGGATGGATTCCGGCTGGTCGGCGTGACGCTGCTCGCAGAGGACCAGGACCACGTCGTTGTCTCCGGCCCCATCAGCGACAAGGATACGGTGGCGATCAGCGGCGTGTCGGCGCTGCGCGGCATGCTGCTCGGCCTCGGGACCGGTGAGTGATGCTCAGGCGTCTCGTCGAGCTCGCGCTGTCGCAGCGCCTCTTCGTCCTCCTCGGCGTGCTCCTCGTGATCGGCCTTGGCGCGGTGACGCTGCGCACTCTGCCCATCGACGCGTTCCCGGACGTCTCTCCGGTGCAGGTGAAGATCATCATGAAAGCGCCGGGCCTCACCCCCGAGGAGGTGGAGCAGCGCATCACCGTTCCGATCGAGCTCGAGCTGCTCGGCATCCCCAACAAGAAGATCCTGCGCTCGACCACGAAATACGCGCTCGGCGACATCACCGTCGACTTTGAGGACGGCACCGACATCTACTGGGCCCGCACGCAGGTGTCGGAGCGCCTCGCCAACATCGCGCGCGATCTTCCCCCGGGCGTGAGCGGCGGCCTCGCGCCGATCACCACTCCGCTCGGCGAGATGTTCATGTTCACGATCGACAGTCCGGACCTGTCGCTCGCCGAACGCCGCACCCTGCTCGACTGGGTGATCAGGCCCGCGCTGCGCACCATCCCGGGCGTCGCCGACGTCAACGCGCTGGGCGGCTACGTGCGCGCCTTCGAGATCGTGCCGGACAGCGCCGCCCTCGCCAACCGTGGCATTTCGCCGGAGGCGTTCCGCCAGGCCATCGAGACGAACAGCCGCAACGACGGGGCCGGACGCGTCAATCAGGGCGAGGACAGCGCCCTGGTGCGCATCGAAGGCAGCATCCGCACGATCGACGACATCCGCGCCATCGTGGTCGATACCCATGCCGGCACGCCGATCCGCGTGGCCGACGTCGCCAGCGTCCATGTCGGCGCGCTCACGCGATACGGGGCGGTGACCGCCAACGGCGGGGGAGAAACGGTGGAAGGGCTCGTGCTTGGCCTGCGCGGCGCCAACGCGGGCCAGCTCGTGCGCGACGTCAGCGCCCGCCTCGACGAGTTGAAGGCCACGCTGCCCAAGAACGTTTCGGTCAACGTGTTCTACGATCGAAGCCATCTGGTCGAGCGCGCCGTCGGCACGGTGGGGCGGGCCCTGATCGAGGCGACGGTGCTCGTGATCGGTCTGGTGCTGCTGTTCCTGGGCAACTGGCGGGCCTCGCTCGTGATCGGCCTCACGCTCCCGCTCGCCATCGTGATCGCGTTGATCGTGATGACGCAGGTCGGCATGTCCGCCAATCTGATGAGCCTCGGTGGCCTTGCCATTGCCATCGGAATGCTCATCGACGCGCTCGTCGTGGTGGTCGAGAACGTGGTGGCCAACCTCGGCCATCAGCCGGCGGGCACGAAGATGCCGCTGGTTCACGTCATCTATCGGTCCGTGCGGGAGGTCCTGCAGCCGGTCACGGCCGGAATCCTCATCATCATCATCGTCTTCCTTCCGCTGCTCACGCTGCAGGGGCTGGAGGGCAAGCTGTTCATTCCGGTGGCGCTCTCGATCATTTTCGCGCTGGCGGCCTCCCTCTTCCTGGCGCTTACGGTGGTTCCGGTCGCCACCTCGTTCCTGCTCACGGCAGCCCCCCACCGGGAGCCCGTCGTCATGCGTTTCGCGTCGCGCGTCTATCGGCCGACCCTGGTCTGGGCTCTGGCGAACGGCGGCAAGGTGACGGCGGGGGCGCTCGCCGCCCTGCTGGCGGCCGGCGTGCTCTACACCCAGGTCGGCAAGACGTTCATGCCGACTATGGACGAAGGGGACGTCATCATCGGTATCGAAGCGCTGCCCTCGATCAATCTCGACGAGATGATCAAAATGAACGCCAGGATCCAGTCGGCCATCCTGGCGAACGTCCCCGACGTCGCCCGCATCATCGCGCGGACCGGTTCCGACGAGATCGGCCTCGACCCGATGGGACCGAACCAGACGGACACGTTCCTGGTGCTCAAGCCGGACGATGAACGGCAGACGCCGGACAAGGCCGCGCTCCTGCAGCAGCTCCGTCAGACATTGGCGCTGTTTCCCGGCCTGTCGTTCAGCTTCACGCAGCCCATCGACATGCGCGTGCAGGAGATGATCAGCGGCGTGCGCGGCGACGTGGCCGTGAAGATCTTCGGAACCGACATCGCCACCCTCAACGATCTCGCGAGCCGCATGGCCGCGCTTCTCTCCGGCGTACAAGGCGCGGAGGACGTCTACACGACGGTCAACGAAGGCGCGCAGTACTACTCGGTTGCGGTGAACCGGCTGGAGGCGGGGCGGCTTGGCCTCTCCGTCGACGAGATCGCGTCTGCTTTGCGGACCCAGATCGAAGGACGCACGATCGGCATCGCGCTGGAGGAGGGACGGCGCACGCCGATCCTCATTCGCGGCAGCGAGCGCACGCGCGAGGCGCCCACCCTGCTCGCGAGCCTGCCCTTGACGCTCGAATCGGGACGCGCCGTGGCGCTGTCGCAGGTCGCGACCATCCACCGCGTCGACGGGCCCGTGAAGATCGACCGCGAGAACGGCAGCCGGATGGCCGTGGTGCGCACGAACGTGCGCGACCGCGACATGGTCGGCTTCGTCGAAGACGCGCGCCAGAAGGTCGCGTCGCAGATCAAGCTGCCCGAGGGCTACCGTCTCACCTGGGGCGGGCAGTTCGAGAACCAGCAGCGCGCGGCGGCCCGTCTGTCCATCGTGGTGCCCGTGTCGCTCGGGCTTATCTTCGTGCTTCTGTTCACCACTTTCGGCTCGGTGCGCCAGGCCCTGCTCGTGCTGGCGAACGTCCCCTTCGCATTGATCGGCGGCGTCTTCGCGCTCACGTTCACCGGTGAATACCTGTCGGTCCCCGCCTCGGTCGGCTTCATCGCGCTCCTGGGCATCGCGGTGCTCAACGGCGTGGTGCTGGTGTCGCACTTCAACGACCTGCGCTCGCAGGGCCTGCCGCTCGAGCGCGTGGTGATCGAGGGTGCGATGCGCAGACTGCGGCCGGTGCTGATGACGGCCAGCATTGCCGCGTTTGGGCTGGTGCCGCTGCTGTTCGCGTCCGGGCCCGGATCGGAAATCCAGCGTCCGCTGGCCATCGTCGTGATCGGCGGCCTGGTCTCGTCGACGCTGCTCACTCTGATCCTGCTGCCGATCCTCTATCGGCGCTTCGGCGGGCCCGCAAAGGTGACGCCATGACGTCCGCGCGCGTCTGCCTGACGCTCATTGCCGATCGCGCGCTGCGCGACGCGCTGCTCGACTATCTCGGCGCGCGAGCGGCGCTCGTTCCCGGATTCACGGCATTAGACGCCACCGGGCATGGCCCGACCGCGCGCCTGGAAAGCCCGGCCGAGCGCGTCAAGGGACGGGCCGATCGGATCATGATCCATACCGTCGTGACCGAGGCGGCGGCGCATCGGCTGATCGCAGAGCTCACGGCGGATTTCGCGGGCGCCAACATCGTCTACTGGACGTCGGCAGTGGCGGAGTTCGGGACGCTCGGCTGAGCGGATGCACCAAAAGCGTTCAGCCGGCCAGCAGGTGGAACAAACTCTTGCCGATCTTGCGCGTGAGCCAGAACAGCGTCGCCAGCTCGAACAATCCGGCGAACAGCAGTGCATAGAAATACGTCGGCGCCCGTTTCTCCAACAGGAGCAGCGGACGCGCCAGGACTTCGCGCAAGCGCTCGCGGTTGAACACCAGCGCAACCGCAATGCCGATCAGCGCGCCGACGATGACGTCGCCCGGGTAGTGCACCCCGAGGTACACGCGGGCGAGCAACGCGAGCCCGCTGAATGCGCCGAACCACAGGCCCCAGGTGCGCGAGACGAACCAGAAGCACGTCGCCACCGCGAACAGCAACGTCGCGTTGTCGCTTGGAAAGCTCGACCAGTGCTCGAGGTCGACGTGGTGCTCACCGGCGGGCGGCACGTAGCCGATCCCCGGCGTGACCATCGGGCGCGCGCGGAACGGCAGCATGAACGACAGGCTGCGGTTGACCACGAGCGCGAGCGCAACGGCTGCAAACAGAACCAGCAGCACCTCGCGCTGACGGCGCAGATCCTGCGACGGCACATTCCACAGCACGCCGAAGACGGTGAAGATCGCCAAGCTCTTGAGCGAGGTCATGTCGAGCCCACCGATGAGCTTATCGAATGTGGCGCTCCTGGTCGCGAAGCCGTTGATGGCTTGAAATAGCCAGAGGTCGAGCTCGGAGAACAACGCCATGATCCCTCCCATGACGACCAGGCGACAGTAATATGACGCCATCCCGGGAGGTTGGTATCATTGAACGCGATCTGCGGTGCGTGTTGCCGCGCGGCGGCACGAAGCACATGGAAGGCGGACCCACGCAGATTTAATCGAACGCCGTCCACACTCTGATAGCGCGGCGCGCCACATGTCCTTCGTGCCGTTCCGGTCACGCAGGCGTGCAGGAACAAACAGGCGCACGCCCTGTTGTAGGTTGCGATCGTGCGGAGACAACAACGGCGGGGGCAAGCTCTTCGCGAGCAGTGCCGGCCGCCGTCCAGGACTGCGCAATGTCGATCGCGCCGGCGCCACCGCCCAGCTCGCCGCACGTCATCGTGGTTGGAAACGAGAAGGGGGGATCTGGCAAGACCACGATCACGATGCATCTGGCTGTCGCGTTGCTCGAAGCGGGCCAGCGCGTGGCCACGTTCGATCTCGACAGCCACCAGAAGAGCCTCACCCACTACATCGACAACCGGCGCGCCTTCGCGCGGCGTTTCGACAAGCGCCTGCGGCTGCCGTCGCACTTCTGCGTGGCGCGCGGCGAACGCTCCCGCGTCGAGGAGAACGAGGCGATCGAGTTCGCCGGCCTGGAGCAGGCGGTGCTGGCGGTCGAGCGCGACCACGATTTCGTGATCATCGACACGCCGCCTCATGACAGCTATCTGATGCGCCTCGCGCATTCCATGGGCGACACGTTGATCTCGCCGCTCAACGACAGCTTCCTCGACCTCGACGTCCTCGCCACCATCGATCCGATCAGCCTGCGCGTGGTGCGGGCCAGCCATTACGGCGAGATGGTGCGCGAGGTTCGCCGCTACCGCCGTGCCCTCGACAACAGCGAGACGAGTTGGATCGTCGTGCGCAACCGGCTGACCACGTTGCGCTCGCGCAACCGCAAGCTCATCGGCGACTGTCTCGACGAGCTGTCATCCGAGCTGGGATTCCGCTTCCTCGACGGCCTCGCCGAGCGTGTGGTCTATCGCGACCTGTTCCCGCGCGGCCTCACCGTGCTCGACGCGCCGTCGGAAATCCTCGGCGAAGCCGGGCCCTCGCGCGCCATCGCGCGGCGCGAGGTCGAGACGCTGGTGCAGGCGTTGCGGCTGCCGATCGACGCCGACGGCCGGCGGCGCGCCGCCACGCGCGCCGAGTGGTTCGTCGCCAATGCCGCACCGCTCGAGATGGACGACATCGTGTCGGTGCAGGACGCGGCGCCACCGCACGCCGCGAGCCGCAACCGTTGACCAGACGGGCCGTCTAATCCGCGACGAAGCCTGATGCCTTCACCACCGGCGCCCACCGCTCGGCATCCGCCTTCTGGATGCGGCCGAGTTCCTCGGGGCTCGTGCCCGTGGGGTTGAGACCCCATTCAAGCTGGCGCTTGCGGAAATCGGGCGACTTCACCGCCTCGACGATCACCTTGTTGAGCCGCGCGATCGTCGCGTCCGGCGTCTTGGCCGGCGCGAACATCGCGTACCAGCTCGTGCCGACGATATCGATGCCGCTCTCCTTGAAGGTGGGCACGTCCTGCAACCCGATCGAACGTTCGACATCCGACGTGCCGATCACCCGCAGCTTCTTCTCCTGGTGAAGCTGGATGAACTCGCTCGCGGTCGACGACACGATCGGGATCTGGCCGCCGAGCAGGTCGGCGATGGCGGGCGTTCCGCCCTTGTAGGCGATGTGGGTCATCTCGATACCGGCAGCCTTGCCGAACATCAGGCCGAAGAAGTGCGGCAGCGCGCCGGCGCCGGGCGAGCCGAACTGCGCCTTGCGCGGGTTGGCCTTGAGCCAGGCCACCAGTTCCTTGGGGTTCTTGGCGGGCACGTCGTTGTTGACGGCGATGCCGAAGTCGAAGGTATTGATCTGCGAGAGCGGCCGCAGGTCCTTGAACGGATCATAGTCGAGCGTGCGGTAGACGAACGGATAGATCGTCACCGCTGCGAATGGTGTGAACAGCAGCGTGAGCCCGTCGGGCTCCGCGTTCTTGACCGCCGACACGCCGATGCGTCCCGCCCCGCCGGTGCGGTTCTCGACCACGACCGGCTGATTGAGCGCCGTCGACATCTTGTCGGCGAGGAGGCGCACCGTCGCGTCGCCGGTGCCGCCGGCGGCGTAAGGGAAAATGATGCGGATGGTGTTGCTCTGCGCGCATGCAAGGTTGGCGGAACCCAGCAGCGCGGCCGCGGCGGTCGCGCCAATCAGCCAATGCCGGCGATTCATGTCGTCCTCCCGTTGGTGTGTTGTCCGCCGGACTTGCCGTCGTGTGATGCGGCGTCGCGATTTGCGCGGACTTTGTTTTTGTGCATGAATATGAACCATGATTCATATTTCCGGTCAAGCGGCCTGGGACGAGACCGAGCGGCCGGAAGGCGTGCTGCCGGTCAAGCAGCGGCGCGGCGAGCTCACGCGCAACCGGCTGCTCGCCGCCGGCAAGCGCCTCGTCGCGCGGCGCGACTTCGATTCCGTCCCGGTCGCGGAGATCGCGGAGGCGGCGCGCTGCTCGGTCGGCGCGTTCTACCAGCGCTTCCGCGACAAGGACGCGTTCTTCGGCGCGCTGGTCGCGCAATACGTCGCCGACGCGCGCGCCACGACGGTGACCTTGTTCGCCGCGCATGACGACGAGCGCCTGATCGGCGCGCTGGTTAAGGCCACCGCCGGCCGCTTCCGCGCCAACAGCGGGCTGATCCGCGCCGCGATCCGCAAGCGCCTGGAGCAGGCGGACGTCTGGGACCCGATCCGGCGGCACGGATATTTCGTCGCCGACTGCTTCATCGCATGGCGCGCGGCGCGGCGCGGACGCCCGCTGACGTCCGGCGAGGTCACGGCCACACGCTTCGCCTTCCAGGTACTCTACGGAACGCTCAACAACGCCATCGTGATCCAGCCCGGACCGCTCGATCTCGAGGACGCGGAGTTCGTCGTGCAGCTCGAGCGCGCGTTCCGCCTCGTGCTGCTCGCCGACGGGGCGCCGCCCGCGCTGGAGGCCGCGCGTCGCGAGCCGCACTCCGACGCGGGCTGAACGGCGCCGCATCGCGCCGCCGTCCACGAGCCCGCGGCGCGACCCTGCGTCAGATCGGAGCGGCGACCCGCTCCTTGGTGGCCGCATCCGCATCGCTCGGCCGCCCGAGCGCGGGGAAGTCCTCGGGCGTGAGCGTCTCCTTCTCCAGCAGCAGCCGGGCGCCCTCGTCGAGCACCGCGCGGCGCGCGGTGAGGATCGACTTGGCGCGCCCATAGGCGTCGTCGATCAGCCGCTTGACTGCGAGATCGACCTCGCGCGCGGTCTCCTCCGAATAGTCCTTCTCGCGCACGCCGACCACCTGATCGCCGAGATAGGTCTGGCTGCTGCGCTCGAGCACCGCCTGCCCGAGCGCCTCGGTCATGCCGAAGCGCGTCACGATCTGGCGCGCGATGTCGGTCACTTTGGCGAGATCGTCGGCTGCTCCGGTGGAGATCTCGCCGAACACCACGTCCTCGGCGGCGCGCCCCGACAGCAGCACGACCATGCGGTCCTTGAGCTCCTGGCGCGTGATCAGGTAGCGGTCGTCGGTCGGCCGCTGCATGGTGTAGCCGAGCGCACCGATCGAGCGCGGAATGATCGAGACCTTGTGCACCGGGTCGGTGCTGGGCAGGTTCGCGGCGGCGAGCGCGTGGCCCATCTCGTGATAGGCGACGACGCGCCGCTCCTGCGGCTGCAGCAGGCGGCCCCTGCGCTCGGCGCCGGCGACGATGCGCTCGACCGCGGCGGTGAAGTCCGCCGTCGTCACCTCGCCGGCTCCGCGGCGCGTGGCGACGATCGCCGCCTCGTTGACGAGATTGGCGAGATCAGCGCCGGTGAAGCCGGGCGTGATGCCGGCGATCTGGTCGAGCGACACGCCCGGTGCAAGCTTCACGCGCTTGACGTGCACGCGCAGGATCGCCTCGCGTCCTTTGCGGTCGGGGCGGTCGATCACGACCTGGCGGTCGAAGCGGCCGGCGCGCAGCAGCGCCGGATCGAGGATCTCGGGGCGGTTGGTGGCGGCGAGCAGCACGATGCCCTCGCGCGGATCGAACCCGTCGAGCTCGGTCAGGAGCTGGTTGAGCGTCTGCTCCTTCTCGTCGTGCCCGCCGAAGGCGCCGGCGCCGCGCGCCTTGCCGAGCGCGTCGAGCTCGTCGATGAAGATGATGCAGGGCGCCGCCTTGCGCGCCTGCTCGAACAGGTCGCGCACGCGCGCCGCGCCGACGCCGACGAACATCTCCACGAACTCCGAGCCGGAGATGGAGAAGAACGGCACGCCCGCCTGCCCCGCCACCGCCTTGGCGATGAGCGTCTTGCCGGTGCCGGGCGGACCGACCAGCAGCACACCTTTGGGGATGCGCGCGCCGAGCCGGCCGTACTTGTCCTTGTCTTTGAGGAACGAGACGATCTCCTGCAGCTCGGCCTTGGCCTCGTCGACGCCGGCGACGTCGTCGAAGGTCACGCCGGTGTCGCGCTCGACCAGCACGCGCGCCTTCGACTTGCCGACGTTGATGAGCCCGCCGAGCCCCTGCTTCTCGGCGAAGCGGCGGAACACGAAATACCAGACGCCGAAGAACAGCAGCACCGGCATCAGCCACGACAGCAAGGTGGACAGGAAGGTGTTCTCCACCGTGCCGGTGAACTTGACCCCGGACTTCTCGATCTGCTCGGCGAGGGCCGGCTCGACCCGGTTGGTCACGAAATATTGCCGGCCGTTGATCGGCTCCTTGAGCTTCCCGGTGATCTGCTCCTGCCCGACCGTGAGCTCGACGATGCGCCCGTCATTGAGGAGCTTGAGGAACTCGCTGTAGGGCAGCGGCTCGACCGTGCGCCACGCCGTCCAGACGCTCTGGAACAGGATCAGCAGGAAGAACGCGGCGACGAAGTACCAGATGTTCCACTGATGCTTCTTCTCCATGGCTGCCTCGCTGGGCGGGTGATCGTCCCGCCGGACCATTCCGGATCCATGTAGGTCGTGCGGAGCGCGGATGCCATCGGGCGCCCGCTCGCGGGCGAGGGTGACGCACCGGGTGTGGCGGATTTGAAGCGCTTCGGACATTTGTTTGCGGTGCGCCGCGGGGTCAGAAAAGCCGCGCCAGAATCATGTATTTGCTGGCGGGCGCCGGACCGGATGGACCGGCCGGGAGGGCCGGCGCAGCCGTCGTGGTGCAACTCGGCGGCCCGCCAGTGGATTGACCACGGACACGGCACAGGCCAGGAGCCCCGATGCGCGACCTCGAAGACAAGGCCCTGCTCGTCCTGGTCGTCGCCGTCTCCCTGCTGTTCGCATGGACCCTGTGGCCGTTTTCGGGCGCGATCCTGTGGGCGGTCGTGTTCGCCGTGCTGTTCGCGCCGGTCAACCGCCGGCTGCTGCGCGCCATGCCGCGCTGGCCCAACCTCGCCGCGCTGCTCACGCTGTTGATCATCGTCGTGATGGTGCTGGTGCCGCTCGCGATCCTGACCTCGCTGGTGGTGCAGGAGGCGGGCGAGCTGGTCACCGCCCTGCAGTCCGGCAACATCAACCTCACGCAGGGCCTGCAGCAGGCGCGCGACGCGCTGCCGGACTGGGCCACCGGCCTGCTTGATCGCCTGCGCGCGCCCAACCTCGCCACCGTGCGCGAGCGGCTCACCTCGTTCCTGGTGGAGAGCGGCCGCTTCGTCGCCGGCCAGGCGCTCAGCTTCGGCCAGATGACGCTGCACTTCCTCATCGGCCTGTTCGTGATGCTCTATCTCGTCTACTTCCTGCTGCGCGACGGCCGCGCGCTGCGGCGCATGTCGAGCGAGGCCATCCCGCTGCGCGGCGATCAGCAGACCGCGCTGGCGGAGAAGTTCACCATCACCATCCGCGCCATCGTCAAGGGCAGCGTCGTGGTGGCGCTGGTGCAGGGCGCGCTCGGCGGCCTGATCTTCGCGCTCCTCGGCATCCGCGCGCCGGTGCTGTGGGGTGCGCTGATGGCGATCCTCGCGCTGCTGCCCGTGGTCGGCACCGGCCTCGTCTGGGTGCCGGTCGCGATCTACCTGATGGTCACCGGCGCGCTCTGGCAGGGCGTCGCCCTCATCGTCTACGGCATCCTGGTCATCGGCCTCGTCGACAACCTCCTGCGCCCGATCCTCGTCGGCAAGGACACGCAGATCCCCGACTACGTCGTCCTGATCTCCACCCTCGGCGGCATCTCCGCCTTCGGCGTCAACGGCTTCGTCATCGGACCCGTGCTGGCGGCGATGTTCCTGTCGGCGTGGGACGTGTTCTCGGCCTGGCGGCGCGGCCGGGCGCCGCCCCATCGCGGCTAGGCCATCGCCTTGTCGAACTCCTCGATCGGGAGCGCCGGCGCGCTGGCGAAGGCGATGCCCGTCAGCCTGTTGAGCGCCGCCGCCGCCCGCATCACATGCGCGGGATCCGGCAGGTCGACGATCAGCAAGAGGTCGATGTCGCCGAGCAGCGCATAGGCGGCCTTGAGCTCGCCGCCTTCCTTCTTGATCAAGGCCTTCGCCTCGTCGGACCGCTTGGCACTGATGCCCTTGATGGCTTCCGGCGAGTAAGTCCCGAACATGACGTACGTGGCCATGGCAACGTCTCCGGTTTCGCACGAACGATGCCGCGACCCTATCGCGGTCTGTTGAACGCGCCGCGTGCGCCGACGCTCACAACCAAGTCAAATCGTAAGCAAAACGCGGCGGCGCCCGTCGGCGCCGGCCAAGCCTTCATCGGAACGCCGCTTGATCTCCGTCAACGCGCGCGGGCCGGTCGCTGCGATGATGCCGCACGATTGCAAGGAGCTTTCCATGCGCGGTCTCGTCCCGATGCTGGTCGCGGCGCTGGCGCTCGCCGCCCTCTGCGTCCCTGCGCTCGCGCAGGACAAGACCCTGGTCTATGCCAGGAACGCCAGCAACAAGACCGTCATCCTGCATGTCGACGGCGATTATCAGGGCGAAGTCGGCCCGCACGACTGGTCCACGCTCGGCGTCGACTACGGCGAGCACATCTTCAGCTGGGCCAACAAGGACGGCAGCATGGCGTCCTCGATCAGGCACACGGTCAACACCAGGACGTGGGACTGGTCCGTCGGCGAGCCGCCGAAATAAGTCCCCACTAGCTTCCCGCCACCAGCGCGACGCCGGCGGCGATCAGCGCGATCCCGATCCAGGCGCGCAGTGCGATGCGCTCCTTGAGGAACACCGCCGCGCCGAGCACCAGCAGCGGCGGGCCGATGCCCTCGAACGGGAACACGCGGCTGAGCTCGAAGTCGCGCAGCAGGCCCAGCCACAGGAAGAACCACAGGCCGAGCAGCGCGATGCCGGCGGCGATGCCCGCCGCGATGGCGCCCCAGCGCCGCGGCAGGCGATGCGTCGCGTTCATCGCATGCTTGAGCACGATGTGCCCGCTCACGAGGCACACTTGGCACGCAATCCCGACTGCGAACGCGAGCCACGTCATGACGGCTTGCGCGCCAGCGCCGGTGACGTCGCCACCAGCAGGGTCCCCGCGAACACCAGCAGGATGCCGGTGCCGCGCTGGAGCGAGATGGCCTCGCCCAGGAACAGGAAGGCGGCAACCGGCACCATGACGTGCACGATGTTGCTGAGCGCAAAGGCCTGGCTCACCGGCATCAGGCGCAGAACGTGCAGCCAGCTCAGGAAGCTCAGGATGTAGAGGGCGATGCCGATCCAGGTCGCGGGCGCTGCGAGCGCGGCAACGCCGAGCAGCGCCGCGCCGGCCTCGCCGGCGGACGCCGCCGCGCCCATCTTGAGAAACACCTCGGCGGCGGAGATCAGGATCGCGCTCGCGAGCACATGGACGGTCGGGTCGCCGTACCACCTGCGCTCCCAGTCCGTCATGCCGCGTCTGTCAGCTCGTGATAGTTGGCGAAGCGCTTGAGCGTGGCATCGTAGCGCGTCGGCCCGAGCAGGGGCAGCACGATTTTCAGGATGCGGTTGGCGAGCCCCGAGGTCGCCCGCACGTAGAGATCGAGCGGCTCGAGGCGATGGCGCAGGTGGCGTTTCGGATCGTAGTTGAGGCCCGTGCTGCGATAGCGCCTGTAGCCGTTGGCGATCGCCCAGGTGACGATGTCGCGGAACGTCACGTGATAGAGGTGCAGGTCGAGCGCCACGCGATAGTCCAGGCCGAGATACTCGTCCTGGATCGTGTCGCCCTGCACGAGGCAGATGCCAAACGCGATCGCGACGCCGTCCCGCCGCCAGACGAAGAAGCGCGCGCGGTCCGGCATGCGCCGGCCAAGCTCGCGGATGTAGTCCTTGGTGAGCTTCTCGAAATGCAGGTGCGAGCGCTCATAGACCTGCAGGTAGAGCGGATAGACCTCGTCGATGACCGCGCCGGCGTCGTGCATGACGCTCATCTCGATGTCGGGGCCGCGCGCCGCCGCCTTGAACTTGCGGCGCAGGTCCTTGCGCGCGGCGCGGCTGAGCGCACGCGCCATGTAGTCCTCGAAGCTCGCGTAGTTCAGGTCGAGGCTGGTCATCGGCAGGCTCGGCACCCGCACGAACCCCGCCGCGCCGAGCGCCGCAAGGTCGGCACGATAACGCGCGGAGAACTCCTTGAACACGACAAGCCGCGCGCCCTCCGCGCGCGCCTGCGCCAGCGCGGCGGCGACGAGCGGCGTGACCGCGGCGCGGCGCGCGGGCCCGTCCGCACCGTCGAGATGGCCGTCGCCGGCGGCGCAGCCGATCATCAGCGCGCGCGTCGTCATGAAGCGCGGCCACGCGCGGCGCACGAGCGCCGCCGCGCGCCGCAGCGGCAGGGCGACGCCTTCGAAGAGATCGATGTCGGCGACGAACGCCGGCTGCACGGCGCAGGCCTCGCCCTGCGCATCGGTGACGATGAAATAGCGATGGAGGAAGCGCGGCTCGATCGTGTCCTCGACGAGCTCGTAGTAGCGCCGGTCCTTGGCGTGCGGCGCGAATGCCGTGCGCCAGGCCGCGACCTGCGCCAGCTCCGCGCGCGCGGCGACCGTGACGCCGATCTCCGATCCCGCGAGCGGCGCAGCGCGCGGGCGCAGGTCCGTCCGGCCCGCGCCCCGCATTGCGCTGCGCGCGACGCCGCGCAGGACGCCGACATGCGAGGAAGCGTCGACAAGGTCCGCCATCAGCGCCCCGGCCCAAGGACCATGACCCGCACCATCACCCGCACCATCACACGCACCATCACACGCACGATCACCCGCACGATCACCCGCGACCGGCGTCGCGAGAGATCCGGCAAGCGCCGCGCGGCAGGCCGCAGGCACGACAAGCCCTTCGCCGGTCAGGTCCACCCTGACGGCTGCGCCGGCCACCGATCGCTTGCGATTAGGACTGTCAGTATGTCGTGATTCTATCTTTGCGACAATAAACAAGGTAACTCTATTTTCGGTTGTCCTCGCCGGTTCGCCCGGGCGGATCGAAATACCGCCATGAATTCGCGGGCTTACCGCGGGCCTCTGTGCGTTGGACAACTCCGGGGATGGCGTTCTCCCGCGCCACACCCTGCGCTAGCATCGGCGGGCTGCGGGGTTGGAAATGCGGATGCGGGGCCTGTTGGCGTCTCTGGGTCTGGCGGTGTGCGTCGCCGGCTGCATGCACGGCGAGCACAATCTCAACACGCACTATCTCGACCGCTTCGCGCTGCCGAGCCCGACGCCCGCGCATTTCACCGTCTGCCACGGCTTCAACTGCGTCGAGCGCACGCCGGTCAGCCTCACGCCGGGCCAGTGGCGGCAGGTCGCCGCCGTGTTCAAGCCGCGCGCCAGGACCGCGCGGCAGGAGCGCGCGCAGATCGCGCGCGCCGTGGCGATGATCTCCGTCATGGTCGGGCCGCAGGCCGGCACCAACGCGCACCAGTGGACGCACAAGCATCTGCTGGTGCTGCCCAACCTCGGCGACCTCAGCCAGGTCGACTGCGTCGATGCGTCGGTCAACACCTGGACCTACATGACGATGATGGAGCGCGACGGCCTCTTGTCGCTCCACAAGGTCGCACCGCTCTCCTATGGCGGCTCGCTCACCGACCCCGACCTGCGCAACACCGCCGTGCTCAAGGAGAACGACGGCGGCTATTTTGCCGTGGACGCCAGCCTCGTCGATTACAACGAGCCGCCGCTGGTCATGCCGCTCGACACCTGGCTGGGGCAATGGCCGCCCGCGCCCGGCAAGATCGAGCGCGTGGCGATGGCGGGCTGACTCAGCGCGGCGGCATCGCCGCGATCTGCGCGGCGGCGTCGATCAGCGGCTGCTGGTTGACGTGCACGAAGCCGCGGAACGGCGTCTCGATATCCACGATCAGGATGATCACGCAGCAGATCAGCCCGGCGGTGAGGAACACCGGCGTGCGCGAGGGCGCCGCGCGCAGGCCCTGGGCGTAGCCCGAGAGCGCCACGGCGAGCGCGGCGATGCCGTAGAGCGCGGCCATCACCTCGGTCGGCACGTGGTTGCGCACCACCGCGAGGCGCCGCTGCTGCGCCTTGATGAGATCGTTGAGCGCCTCGATCACGAGGCCCGCCGAGTTCGAGGATTCCGGCTTCGCAGCGGCGGCCGCGGCCTGCTGCCACAGCCGCTCGTGGATCGCGTTGGAGCGCGCGATGCCGGCCCTGAGATCTTCGGCCCGTGGCGCGCGCGTCATCGCCACGCGCAGGTGCGCGTACTCGCGCAGCAGCGTCATCGCCTCCGCGTCGGAGGGCGCGGGCAGGAGGCGCGCACGCAGCGCCGCCGCCTCGATCGCGCCGGCCTCGCTCAGCACGGCCTCGCGCCGCGCCTCGAACCGTGTCAGCGCCATGGCGAAGGTGAAGCCGATCATCAGCGCCAGCAGGCCGAAGGCCGCGGCCTCGAGCGTCGCGATGTCCTCCTTGCCCTTGCCGCGCGCGCGCATGCCGAACCGGCATCCGATCTCGCTCAGCGCCATCATCACGGCGAGGCTGACGAGGAAGATCGCGGACAGCGGCACGTCAGCGAGGTACGCCATGCCGCCAGCCCTAGTGGCGCGGCGGGCGCGGACCTTGAGGTTTGTCAACGCGGCGCCGACACCTCCGGGCCGCCGGCGCATAAGGTGACGCGGCCGATAGCATGCCCGCGCGCAGTTGAATTGAATGCGCGGGATGCGCGCGTCCGGCAAGGCCTCTGCAGTTCGTCATGGCCGGGCTCGGCCCGGCCGTCCATCGCCCATCGAACCCGCGCGCCGCCATCGCGGCTCTGTGCTCGTCATGCGCCGCGCAACTCACCCGCCCTCGTGCGCCGCGCATACGAAGGATCTACGTCAGCGGCCCGACGAGAACGCGCCACATCGTTCCCTCCCCCCTTGTGGGGGAGGGACAGGGACGGGGGGTGTCGAGACGGCACGACACACGCAACTCACCGGTCCTCACGCGCCACGCATCAAGGATTCACTGTCAGCGGCTTAGCCAGAACGCGCCACACCGTTCCCTCCCCCTTGTGGGGGAGGGACAGGGAGGGGGATGTTGAAGCGGCACGGCACCTGCAACTCAACGGCACGGCACGCGCAACTCACCCTCCCTCGTGCGCCGCGCATACGAAGAATCTACATCAGCGGCTTGGCCAGAACGCGCCCCATCGTTCCCTCCCCCCTTGCGGGGGAGGGACAGGGAGGGGGGTGTTCAGGCGGCACGACACCTGCAACTCACCTGTCCCCTACTCAATCGCACATGAGATGCAGCCGCCGCCCCTCTCACGTCACCCTGCTTACCTGCCGCAGTTCCACACCGGCCCGATCGGCGTCTGCGTCCAGCACGGCCCGAAGCCGCCGCCGTTCCAGCGCCCGCGATAGAACCCCGGCCCGCCATACCACCAGCGGCTCGTGCCCCACTTCTCGGCACGCTCGCGCTCCGCGCGCAATTCGGCATAGCCGGGCAGGAAGCCGTAATCGTCCTTGCGATGAACATGCTTGCGCTTCTTGTGCGCCGGCGCGGCCGACGCGAGCGACGCACAGACGAACACGGCGCAAAGCGCGAGAGTGAGTGAGCGGACGAGCGAGCGATTGGATGACATGGAACCGCTTTCGATTGACGCCGCGCGCGGCGCGCAGAGAGCAGCGGCATTCACGCGCTTGCCGTGACGCTTCTGATGCCGTGCGGTTCAACTATCACCGATGTCGCAATGTTCCCTTACCGGCATGTGCGCAATGTAGCGCAGCGTGTTCACAGGTCTGCGCAGCCGCGATGAAGCAGGCGGCGAGACACAGAAAAGCCAGCCGAAGCTGGCTTTTCGATTTGGTGGCCCATTCTTGCGGGAATGGCCGAGGAGCCTTGCACCTTGCGGTCCGCGCCAATTTGCAAGCAACCCGGGCCGCAGGCCGAAACTCGATGTGCTCGAACGATGCTCGTGCGCCGCAGTGATATTGCTTGCACGTCCAGTCAGGGTCTTTGAACGTCACGCTGCCTTTGCGTCCAGCGCGATCGTAAGCTCGCATTGCTTGCCGTTATCGAGGCGAGCACTGTATCGATATCCGCCGGAGCGGACGCGCGAGCGATCTTAGGCGTCGTCACGAAGCGGGGCGAGACCCTCGCAGCAGCCTAGACGGAATTCGCCCGCCGTCATCCGGGTCAATACTTGTGGCGTCGCGCACTCCGGCGGCGCCAGCGCCGACCACCGGGCAGGTGTTGGCGGATAGAAACAACAGCCTAGAGCCCGCGGCCGCTTCGCTGGCGGCGCGGCGGGCGTCGGCATACTCAGAACGGGATTTGGAGGCGCACCAAGGTCTTCACTTTGTCGGTGTCACCGGCCACGATCATGTCGGTGAGCCGAGAGAAGTTTTGGTCGTTCGAAGCGTATTCAGTAATGAAAGATTCGACTTCGGGGCCTAGTGTTTTTAACTCCGAGGGCTGGAAGATCTTTTTGAGTATCGTCCGGATGCTATTGGCGCGGACCTGCTGCGCCTCAACTGTCTCCAAGCTCAGCGCAGCAATTGCATCCGCTATGGTTGCCTTACGTGCTTTTGGCCGCTCGTCTTTCGCTTCCAGTTCGGTGACTCGCTGAACCAGCTCGGAAATCTTTTGCTCAATGGGGTCCGCGCTAGCTCGGAATACTTTGGTCGTAAGAGCGTGAGTAACGGGATTAGTTACCTTAAAGGTGGGCTTTTCGATTTCAATAATCTGGGCCTTTAGCTCCTGACGCGCCTCAATGATACTTTTCCATTCAGCGTGATTAAACTTGATCGCCCTGTGGCCCAAATTGTCGAATGGCAGTTTGGTGTCTTCGTGAACCATGTGGATTATCGGCTTTTCGACAGAATGGCGGATGCCGATCTCGTAGAATACGTTCGCGTTTAAGAAGGTAAGATCGGCGATCACAATGTCGCTTTCGATAATGTCGTTAATGATTTTGTCCGTAATCATGCCGGGATGGGGGTCCTTATCGGCACGCCATGTCCGATAATCGAGCCCATCCTTTTCTGTGACCTCTTTGACAATGCCTTCAAAAAGGAAGTCGGAGTGACGGCGGATGTCCGAGCCAAGTTCTCCGATAGGTCCGATAACAAAACATCGTTTCGGCTCCTGAGAGACTTGAACCGCACCCTTATTTCCAGCTGTCGTCATGCTCATCACCCCGTAGCAACGTCACCCTGCGGGGTTGTATCATCGTAGGGCACAACCATCTACTGGGATCAGATCGCCCTTTGTTTGGTTGGGGTTACTTGAACGAAGGTAGCCGCGCCAATCCAGCAATGCGGGGCCGCCCGTGACCATTACAGCGCGGGCACCGCACGTCGCGGAGCGCTTCGCGAACCGATGCACCGGAGTCGCGCGGCTTCATCGACAGATCCATTTCGGTGATCGTGTCGCAGGACTCACAGGCTATAACGAGCCAGTGGTGTTTTGCGGTCAGCGCCGCGCCGATAGTTGGCCACGACCAGACGCGCTTCCCCCGATGCGAGGCGAGCGTTGCATTGCTCGATAGCGGCGAGCGCTTCAGCGGCCGCTTCGCGCGAGCGCCGCGCGGCTTTGCTCGCGGCAATCATATCGTCACGTCAAAGCCGAGCTAGAGACGTTCGATTCTGTCGCCGCCATCCATCCCGATATTCGCGCGATTGTCGCGGAGGAATGGCCACACCTGTTATCCAAGCTGCCTCCAGAGAGGCCCTGTCCGGTGCCCCAACGGCGCTGATCGTAGGAGTCACTATCTATCGGTGATTGCTGCTAGCTGGTGAGGGCCGGATCGAGAACCGTCCACCAAAGAGGCGAACGATCTGGATATACGAACCGTTTTCGATATCAGGCACCCCCTGATTCTTGGTCACCCAAGCGGTCGTACTGTCGCGTGTCACGGTCCAGACGCCGCCCGATCCGTCGAAGCTGTCTACCATGATTTCACCGTCGGGAAGATTGACCCCACGGTGAAAGCGCAATGCGCGGTCGGTGGCTGAATATTGCCCGAAGCCAAGGTGCTGCTGCTGAGCAATAAGATTCCCGTCGATTTCGACGGCCTGCTGGCCGTTTGGAGAGTTAAACGCGGAGACGGCCAGCAGTTGCACCTGCAAGGAGCGCAAAGCTATCTCCCAATCCCTGTGGCGCTTGTTGGCGATAACGGCTACCGAACGCGGCACGGTCAGAACGAATGTCTGCATCTGGGCGCGATCCATCGAGAGCGCTTTCGCCAGCACCGAAACGCAATCGTTCTGAGGTTCGCCGTATCGAAATGTTCTAATTTGCGGCAGCACATGGCCTTCAAGCGAATGGGATACGAGCTCCACTTCGATAACAAACCAGTGCGACATGTCCTTTGCAACCAGCGCAATATCAGGTCGCGAAATGTTGCCCTCCAACTTGAATGTCCCGCCGAAGGGAATGCAATGATACTTCGGGTAAATGCAGATCAATGCTTTGGCGACGATCAGTTCGAATTCGGTTTCCAGCGCCGCGTCGGCGTCCCACAGATCGAACAGATTTGACCCGCTACATTCCCCCACCAGAATCGTTGTCATGCGCGCCCCCACGTCACTGCGGCAACGCCCTCAAGATCCTTTTCCTCTTCCCGAAGGCGCTTTATCTCAGGGTCAGTTGCGACAAGGCTATAGATCACCGCGCCGCCCTTGCCCTTAACCGGGCGCAACACGCGGCCCAATCTCTGAATGCGTTGCCGCCTTGTTGCAGTACTGGCCGCGATAATCCCTATCTCCGTTTCCGGAACATTAAATCCTTCATCTAGTGCCCGGCATGTAATGAGCACGTCGATCTCACCGTGCCGGTAGGCGGACAGGATTTCGGCTCGATGGCGCAATTTCATTTTTGAATGGTAGACGCCGGAGCGCAGCTTCGCCTCGCTCAGTACGTCATGAATCGCGTTGCAAGCTTCAATGTCTTCATGAAAGACGATGGTGCGCGCGCCCTTGTGAGCCCGTACCAAGCGAAGAGCAAGACGAATCCGATTTACGCTAAGGTTCATCACCCGCGCCCGCCTTAGAAGAAGTGCAACGGTGCGCTCATCGTCCAGCCCGTTGTTGTTGATCGACCGGCCGATTGCCTTCGTGAGCTTGTCGTATTCGGCCTGACGCTCAGGCTCCAATTCGAAAATGACGTTCTTTAACTCAAAGGGAACGATGACTTTGTCCCGCAGAGCGTCTTTGTAGGTGTAGCGGAAAATAATGTTGCCAATTTTCGGGATCAGAACTTCTTCAAGGCCTTCGTCGTAGGGGCGTTCCGGTGTCGCTGACAGCCCGAGCGTCGCGACGGGCGAGCAATCCAGCGCGCTTCGGAATTTCTTGCTTGCTGCCTTGTGACATTCGTCAACGATCAGGAAGAGCGGCTCCTTCCGTTTCCCGAGGTTCAGCTTCGATGCGCTGTTCAGCACGGCGAGGTTAATGGTGCCATTTTGAATCTTTCCGGATGCAGTGATGATGTTGATGTCATTCAGCGATACCCCGAAGAAGGCTGCAGCTTCTTCCCACCATTGGTCGAGGAGTGCGACCGTGGGAACGATGACAAGGGTTGTCGGGACGTCGATTTCCTTGATGCAGGAGAGGGCGAAGATCGTTTTGCCGCCGCCTGTGACGACTTCGACGATTCCCCTGTTGCCCTCTTTGCGCCAAAGCGCCAGGGCTTCTTTCTGCCAAGTACGAAGCGAAAAGGCGCTCACGACCTAGCCCGCCGCAGCTTTGTCGCCAGCCGGTTTGATCGATGGAGCGTCCAAGTTTTCGATGCGGTTGGCATCCGCGCGCAGTAGCGCATCCTTCATGCGCCGCACGCTATCGGGCGTAACCTGGATCATTTGCGCTACGCGATACTCGGCAACAGCATCATAGATGTATTGCCGAATACACTCGTAGATTGCCTCAATGTTGGGGCGGGCAGCATAGTAGGGGTGGAGGCGGTTGATGATGATATGCACGACGCCTTTCTCAGACGCCGGAACGCGCACCACGTATTGATCGTTCTCGCTTCTGTCCTGAATCCACATATCAACGCGCAGGTCAGCGGTAATAATCCACGACCCAACCTTCTCCTCATCCGACAAACCTTCTGCTTGCTTTGCGTTGTTGGCGATGATCATTTCCAGCGGAGGCAGGACGGATGTGTTGATCGCGTCTCTCATTTCATCCGTAACAAATTCGGACTTCAGGTCCGCAACCATTTCCTTGAATTTCTCGCGCTTAATGGGATCGCGATCACCGCCGCGCCGCTTGCTTGCGAATTCCTGATAGTCTTTGGTCAGGTCGAACAAATAATTTTCCAGCTCTTCTTCTTCGTTACCGGAGAAAAGGACAGCATCCTTGGTGTGCGACACGCCGAACGCCCGGTCCAGCTCAATCACGCCCATCAGGCGCTGGGAGACGAGGTTGTTCGCCCCTTCGTCGTTGATGCCCCCGAAGATGTTGCTGGGCTTCCACGCTGTCGGGAAACCCTTAATCTGCCTCTGGTTTTGATACAGGGCGAAGCCCGCGTATTTACGCCCGCCAGCTCCCTGCTTGAGCACGCCCACAAAGCCCTCAACGTTCTTGCCACCGATCTCGGTCTGGAACGGACGCCTCATGGGCTTTCCATTCATATCAACGTCGAAATTGTCGTCAGCCGGCGGCAGAATCTCTTCGTCGCGATAGATAATCTTGAGTTTGCCCGCCTTCAGATCGAAACGATAAATCGAGCTGAGATACGCCCTGATCGTTTCATCCGTTCGAGCTTGGAGATTGCGATTAAGGTCCGAAATGATGATGCGGGTATAGTGCGCGTCCTTACTAACCTCTTTTACAGTCAGGGGAACCATTGTATCCCCTTCCGCGATCTTGTTCACATCGACCTCTGCGGTCCACTCCTCTCCGCCCGTCAGCTCCGCAGTTTCAATCCTCCATTTGTTGCCGATCCAGCATGCAGCGGTCTTCATGCCCATGCCGTACCTCGACCGCCCTGTGCTGTCCTTGGTTGGATTTGCGATCCTGAGCGCAGCGATTAAGTCGTCTTTCGACATACCGATGGAATTGTCCGTGACCGTCAATTCCCGCTTGGTCACGTTGTATGAAATCTCAACTGTTAGCGGTGTGCCTTCTTTTTTCAGAGCTTCGTCCACTAACTCCGGATAATTCAGGCGCGATTGGGTCGAGTTGTCGATGAACTCGGCCAGAGCGAACCACATGTGATATGGCAGCCGCGAATAATTCCTGATCGCGGCCGAACCAATCGTGATTTCCCCAAAATCGCTAGGCTGCTGCGGCATGTCGGCGCCCCCTCGTCGCTTTTCGTTTCGGCTTTTGCTTGGTCTCTTCCTTTTCGCTTTCAAAGCGTCCCTTGGACCCAAGCGCATATTCTCTGCTGGCTTCGACCGAGACCCATTCGCGCTTTAACATTTCAGCTGCGTAGCCGGTCGTGTTTGAGCCTCCGAACGGGTCGAGGACCAGATCGCCGCGCTGCGTCAGGAATTCGATAAAGAAACCTGCTAGCCCCATCTGCATTCGGGCGGGATGCAGCTCATAGCCGCGGTTCTTGCAGTATTGTCGATACTTAAAATCCGCCGAAGTGCCCGAGAATTGCAAAAGCGCTTCCGGCAACGTCGCGTCGTCAACGATCCGGATCACATTAGGCGCTATCGCGCCGCCGTGGTCGGTCAGGAATCCCTTTTCCGAAATTACGTGTCCGGACGGCCTGACGCCGGAATTATATTTCTGTGCCTTGAGCAATGCTTTCATCTGGTCGCTGTACGGCAGCAGCACGCGCCGATTGTCGGCCTTGGGATGCTGCTTGCGCGACATCCACCAGACGTGGGTGAACGAGTCCTTCAACCTCTCGCGGTTGACGTTGACCCATTGCGCCGGACTTGGGAGTCTAGCCGGATTGTGGCAAATCACGTGTTGGCAGAGGTGCAGTTTGCCTGCCTTCTTGAAGGCCAGCAAGGCTTCGAGTCCAAGCGTCGACATAACCGGGACGCCGGGTTCCCAAGAATTCCCGATCTCGATCACAATCGAACCATCGGGCGCGAGCAGATCGCACAAGCGGGGAGCCAGGCTTTCGAGCCAGCGCAGATATTGCTTGCCCGTTTCGTTGCCGTAACGCTTCTTGTGCACCAGAGGAAACGGTGGCGATGTGAAAATGAGGTTCACCTTGCCGCGAAGACGTTTGAACGCCGCGCTTTCGAGCGCGTCTTCGATGCGGCCGACGAGCATCTTCCCCTTGGAAGTGCGATAGGCTTCGGCCACGGCCGCGCGCTTTTTTTTCGCGCGGCCGCCTTTGGTAGCTTTTGGTCTTTTCATTTCACTCGCCAGCCCCCGACCCCTTTGAGAGCATTAAAGTAACAGAAAACCAGTACTTGCAACGCCTACCTGACTTTCAAAGAATCGCTCGGATTTGTGGGGCGGCGGATGAAACATTCGCTGCAGGTGTTGCCGTGATCACCGCTGCGATCTTCGGCCAGATCCACGCGTTCGCAGAACGCTCCGCGTTGAAGCGGCGTGACCTCCGCCAGCGGCTCTTGCTCTGGCTGCCACGCGCGCTTCGTCCGGCTCGACGGTCTGAACGACGTTCGCGCTGGGTGTGCGAGCATCGCGTGCTTCCTCCCAGCGCACCTCAATCCGGCGAGGGAGCGATGTTCTCGCAAAAACAATTTTGTCCCGCAGGAATTGGCATATTCCGCACCAATTCCACACCGAGATTCTAAAGCGAGCTAAGCTATTGAAATGATTGGCGCTCCCTAGGGGAGACGCTCTGGGCCGCACTAAGTAACTGAACCGCCGTCGAAATCAGGCTCGCCTGCCACACTCACGATACCACCTTCTGATCCCACCCGCCAAGTGTCCGGTGATCGTTGTGGTTGCGGGCCAAACCTGCGACCATCTCCGAGGGCAATCTACTCGGGGATGGGGGAATGGCCCAACTGGCCGAAGCGTATATTCATCTGTGCCATACAGCGTCTCAGACCGTCGTGCCCGCGCATTGGGACGATACCTGGACGCAGTAGCCGTTACGGCAGCGAGGAACCTGTTCGACCAGCGCGTCGTCGTGGACGTTGAACTGGAAGAAGGTTCGTTGCGAACCTGGGTGACAGTCTCAGGGTTTCTCGTCATCTAGGGGGCTATTGCCGCAAGGGATTTAAGGAGAGCGTCGGCGAGATGGTGCAGGACGCCCGCACGTTCTTTCGAGGGGGCGGCGCCAAGCGCAATCAGCCCGTAGGCAGCGGCGGCCGCGCTCTTCCCGCGCCGCTAAAGCACTTGTCTTTTCATTGGGTTATATTCCTGTCGGGGTTGCCTTACCCACGCGAGACCACGCCGCGTATGCTATCGCGTGCAGTTCGCTAGCAGCGCAGCTTTCGCTAGAACCCGCTTAATAACGCTATTACCATCCGGCTGGTCACTGAGGTCTTTCCGTAACTTGGGGCGACATGCCGATTCCGCTTCGCAAACAAAAGCCAGATGGGACGCTGTACCAGCGCCGGCTCGACATCGAGCGCAGCCTCGGTGAGTTGTTGAATCTCTCACGCTCCGAGCTTGGGGAGCTCTGCAAGATCAACGACCCGGGCGATCCCCATTATCTTGCCCCCGAATGCCTCCTGCACGTCATCCGAACCTGCCGCTCGGACAATTCCGACCGCTTCTTCGAGACGATATTCCGCGCACTCCGGCAACGCATCCTTGCTCGAATGCCCAACCCGGAAATTGCGGGGAAGGTGGATGGAAAGGCCCTGGCCTCCCAGCGAAACATCAAGATTGGCGAATACGTCATGGACCGCTTCATGGTCATGCTGGCGAAGGACCGGGCTGGCTACGATGAGCGCCTCGATTACTTCGAGGTCAATTTTGACGCGGCACTGGCCACGCTACGGCTGGATGGCCGCAAGAAGGCATTCCGAGAGGAGAAGCGTTCCGAACCAATGACTTATGACGACGAGACGAGCGAGCTGAACGCCGAAATCGAGGAGGCGGCCGCAGCACAAAACCCGCTTTCTGACTCAAAACTTGACGATCCCGCTTACCGGTCGCGGCTCTATGCAGCGATTGACTCATTACCAGACGACCAGCGTCGCGTGATGGATCTGCAGCTGCGCGGGTTCCAGATCGACTCCAAGGAACCAGGCGTGCAGACCATCGCCCAGATTATTGGCTGTGCGGAAAAAACCGTCCGTAACCGCCGCGACAGGGCCTACGCCGCGATCAGGAAAACGCTTGGTGAGGAACAGACATGAGCGCCATAGATTCCGACACCCAACGCGAGGACATCTTGCTCGCCTTCTCCGTCGAGCCCACGCATGACAAGGCGACGGTCGAACGCTACCTGGCGCTTTACCCGCAGTATGCGGAGGAGTTTATCGATCTCTTGGGCGAGCTCAGGAGCCCGCCGGTGCTGCGCAATGACGTCGTCGACGACGAGAGTGCCGTTCAACGCGCGTGGAATGCACTCACCGCCACGCCATTGCCGAAACACGATGCAGCTTCCATCGCCAACCCTTTCGCCAGCTTCGCCGGGCCGACCTTCGTGGCTCTGGCCGACGGGCTTCGTATACGCCGCTCCATTCTCATCGCGCTAAGAGACCGTCTCATTAACGCGTCATCTATCCCGGCTCCGTTTTTGAACCGGCTCGCACGTGCGACGGAATTCCCCGCAGAGAAGTTGCTGGGCTACCTCAACCTGCCAGCCGTCGTTCCCGCCGGCGCCAGCTACAAGGCCAACGAAAAACCCGCGGCGCCAACCAAAATCGATTTCGAAAAGCTCTTGGATAATTCCGGCATCAGCGCCGATGAAAAGCGCGACATTCTTACATCGACGGAATAATGGACACCCTCGAGATCACCCGCCGTACCGCCGAAGACCTGCATCTCGCGGCTGTGCAGCGAGGAGCCGATCCGCAGCGTCCTTATGATTTTGTGCGGAACGAAGCGCGCCGCCGCTCTATAGAAGTCGAGAAACTTCCGAAGGGTGACGCGCGGTTGCGCGGCGCACGTGCTTCCTACGATCCGGGCGCCTTGACGATCCTTCATGAAGACAATGGCGATGCATTTCTGGATGCCTTCCTCGTCGCGCATGAGCTCGGCCATGTGGAATTCGGCGGCGCTCACGAAGCCGCGTTGTCATTCGAGGCTGATCCCACGCGCCCGGCGGAAGCCGCCCCGATCGGCGTCGACCGCGTCATCGATTACGGACGCCGCGAACGCCGGGAAGTTCAGATGGACCTCTTTGGACGGGAGCTGCTTCTGCCGCGCTCCGTCGTCCGCAGCCTGCATGTTCAGGAGCAACTGACCGCCACCGCTATCGCAACTCGCTTCGGTGCGCCGTTTGCGGTGGTTGCGCAGCAGTTGCTTGATGCCACGCTTCTGCCGCACGTCGCCTCCAACACGGAGGAACGTGCCGAGAAGCCCCTGAATGAAGAACAGCGTGCTGCCGCCGAACATTGGGGGACGCCTTACCTGCTCGAAGCCGGGCCGGGCACGGGCAAAACGCAGACGCTGGTGGGCCGGGTCGAATGGCTCCTTGAGCACAAGAAAATTCCCCCCGATCAAATCCTGGTGCTGACCTTCTCGAACAAGGCCGCCGGCGAGCTCTCCGATCGCCTGGCGGCGCGCCGTCCAGAAGCTGCAGCCGCAATGTGGATCGGCACGTTTCATTCCTTCGGGCTCGATGTCATCCGCCGTTTCCATGAACGGCTCAAGCTACCCGCAAATCCACGGCTGATGGACCGAACCGAGGCGATTGACCTCCTCGCAGATCGCTTTCCGCAGCTCGATTTACAGCACTATCGGGATGTATGGGACCCCTCGATGGCCCTGAGCGACATCCTTGCCGCGATCTCGCGCGCCAAGGACGAGGTGGCATCGCCGCAACGCTATGCAGAGCTATCCGACGCCATGCATGCAGCCGCGGCGACGACGGAAGCAAAGGAAGCAGCCGCAAAATGCCAGGAGGTTGCCAAGGTCTATGCCGCGTATGAAGCGCTCAAGGAGGAGCGTCATTGCCTCGATTTTGGCGACCTCGTCGCCCTGCCCGTGCGCCTGATCGAAGGTGACGAGGAAGTCCGAACGCAACTCCAGGCGCGCCACCGCTATGTTCTGGTGGATGAATTTCAGGACGTGAACCGGGCTAGCGTGCGCCTCCTCAAGGCGCTTTGCGGGGCGGGTGAAAATCTTTGGGTCGTGGGAGACGCCAAGCAATCCATTTACCGGTTCCGGGGCGCATCCTCCGTGAACATCGCGCGGTTTGCCAAGAAAGACTTTCCGGGTGGCATGAGCGGACGTCTCAAAATCAATTACCGGTCCTCCGAAGAGATCGTGAACGCGTTCGTGACATTTGCCGGCCATGACACGAAAGCGGCGGCTGGCGGCGATGTCACATTGGAAGCCAAGCGCGGGCCGTCCGGTGTCAAACCGGAATACAGGGCCGTCAATATGGCCCCCGATGAAATTATCGCGATGGCTGAAGCCATTGAGGCGCACCGCGCGGCGGGAGTGAATTACCGCGATCAGGCGCTTCTTTGCACCGGCAACGACCGCCTGGGGCGCATCGCGGCGGGGTTGGAGAGCTTGGGCATTCCCTTGCTGTATCTCGGCAGCCTGTTCGAGCGCGATGAAATCCAGCAACTGCTATCGTTTCTTTCGCTGCTCATCGACCGCCGCGCCATGGGGCTCGCGCGCATCGGCACCATGCCGGAATTTCCCCTCACGCTTGGGGATGCAGCGGCGGTCATCGCGCATCTCAAGGATGGTGGCGGGGAAGCGCTCGCCTGGCTAGACGGCGCACCGATGGCAGGCGTATCCGCAGGGGCTGCACCAACACTTGTTCAGTTGCGCACCGCGCTGGATGGGTTTGGCCCTTCGTCCAACCCATGGGATGTGCTGGCGCGGCTTCTGCTTGACCGCACGCGGCTCGCGGCCGGTATCGCAAGCTCGGCCGCGATAGCGGATCGCACGCGGGGCGTCGCGATCTGGCAATTCATGAACTTCGTCCGGGCCCAGCCCGCCGCTGCGGGATTGCCCATCGCACGATTGCTCGACCGGATACGCCGCCTTGTCCTGCTGGCCGATGAGCGCGATTTGCGGGAATTGCCGGCGGCGGCGCAAAGTATCGATGCCGTGCGACTCATGACTATCCACGGCAGCAAGGGCCTTGAATTCCGGGCCGTTCACCTGCCGGGCATGAATGCCGATACGATCCCGCGTTCGCCCAATCATGTACGTGGATGCATTCCGCCTGACGGCCTCATCGAAGGCATGGACGGCACCGGGCTTGAAATTCTCAAAGCTGGCCACGTCGAAGAACAGGAGTGCTTGTTCTTTGTGGCGCTGTCACGTGCGCGCGACCGGCTGACGCTTTACTCGCCGACACGTACGGTGAACAACCGCCCGCGCGCCCGTTCGGGTTTTCTTGACCGGCTTGGGGGCACGCTCGCCAGCGCAACTATAACGCCAGCGCGCACGCTACCGGCCCCTGCCGATGACGCCCCGATTGCTGTGTCGTTTCCTGCCGGGATCGTCCTTTCCGATCACCAGCTCGCGCTTTTCCAGCGCTGCCCGCGCCGCTTCTTCTACACCCATATTCTCGATATCGGCGGCCGGCGACGGGAAACCTCATTTATGCAGATGCACGGCGCCGTGCGCGAGGTCATCGACTGGTTGATCCTCGACCCTGCAGCTGCACCGGCACCCTCCGAGATCGAGGCACGCCTTGCAGAGGCATGGGATGCGCAGAAACTCGGCGATCACGGCTACTCCGAGGATTACCGGCGGATAGCCAGGCAATTGATCGGCTTCTTTTTATCTTCGCGCGATGGGTATATGCGCTCCGCGCCGTCGGTCATGCGGTTTCGAGTGGGCAACAGCGAAATCATCGTTCGTCCCGATGACGTGCTGACAGCCCATGACGGAAGGCGCCACGTGCGAGCGGTCCGGACAGGGCATGCCGGGTCGAAGGATCTTGAAAACGTGGCGGCGGCCGTGTTCGCCCTCGCTGCCCACGAAACCTTCCCGGGCTGTACCGTGGAGTTCGTGCATCTTGGCGACGCTAGCGTTCAGCCGGTGGCGATGACCCCGCGGGTTCTGGGCAACCGGCAGACCACTGCCGAGGAGATGATCGGCGAAGTAAGGGCTGGCCGGTTTCCGCGAGAGGATTCCCCGCGCACGTGTCCACGCTGCCCGGCCTTTTTCATCTGCGGCCCCGTGCCGGCCGGCACGCTCGAAAAAACTTTTAATTCCTAACGCGGCCGGCTTACCGGTCGGCCTTTCTCCCATCGATTGACCTCTTGAAGGCAGGCGCAGGGCCAGGCCTTCCGGCGGGCCGCATGGCCGCCGGACCTGCCGGGGCGCGCCTCGGCCGGGCGACCTGCCGAACCTAAGAGGTGAATAACATGAGTGTTGCTGCAACCAAACGTGTCCCGATCGGGACGAAGGCCCGTACCGGGGAAATCTGCCCCGAAAGCGGCGTGTGGAAGGTCGAGGGCTCGCCGAGCACGACCGCTCCCATCGCCAAGGGCAACCGCATGCCGCCCTACGACGGCAAGGCCGTCACCTGGGTGCTGACCCAGTACGCCTGAACGGAGCGCCCGCTTCGGCGGGCGCTCCTTTTTTCCAAAGGAGATAAACATGACCAACAACGATAGCCGCGGCTCCGACCATGGCGACCACGGCCAGCAAGGGCCCGGCGGCAACGAGGGCTCGAACGGCCAGGGCCATGACGATCAGTTCACGATCGTCGTGAATGGCCGCTCGAAGAAGTGGACCAAGGACAAGATCAGCTACGACGAACTCGTGGCGCTTTCCGGCCTGCCGCTTCCCGAAGGGCCCAATCCTGGATTCACGATCACCTACCACAACGGGCCGGACCATTCGGACGGCACGGTGGTTCCTGGCCAGTCGGTCAAGGTCCGCAACGGAATGGTCTTCAATGTCACACCCACTAATCAGTCGTAGCCCGGACCTCACGAAGCTGCTGGAAGAGGGGTATGAGATCGAGGTCGTCCTGCCTCATCTCCTCGTCCGCAGCGTCCCGTACGTGACCAGCGCCGGCAAGGTGAAACGCGGCACGCTTGTGGTGCCGCTCAACCTCAACGTCGACGTAACGCTGCCGCCGAACACGCATGTAGTGATGTTCGCGGGCGACTTTCCCTGCGACCAGAACGGCAAGCCGCTTGAGAAGCTCCGCCACGGCGAGAACAAGACGGCGATCTCCGCCGATCTGGTGACGCGCTACAGCTTCTCGAACAAGCCGCCGGGGGGATACCGCGATTACCATCACCTCGTGACGATCTATGTTGCGAACATTTCCGGTCCGGCCGCCATCCTCGATCCGAACGCCACCCCGCGCACGTGGCAGGTCGTCGAGAGCCACGATCCGGATTCCGTGTTTCTCTATCCCGACACGGCTTCCAGCCGCGCCGGCATCACGAATGTGGCGCGCAAGCTCGAATTGCGCCGCATCATCATTGCCGGCCTCGGCGGCACCGGCTCCTACGTACTGGACCTCACGGCGAAGACGCCTGTGCGTGAAATTCATCTCTACGATGGCGACCGCTTCGGTCAGCACAACGCGTTCCGGGCGCCCGGTGCAGCCTCTATCGGTGACCTCAAGGCTCGCCCGTTCAAGGTCGACTACTTCGCCGGCATCTATGGCCGCATGCGGCGGGGTGTGGTCCCTCATCCTTATCACCTGAGGCCGGATACTGTCGCCGAACTGGATGGCGCTGATTTTGTGTTCATCTGCATGGATGCGGGGAGAGCCAAGGAAGCCCTTATCGCGCGGCTGGAGCAGGGTGGCATTCCCTTCGTCGATGTCGGCATGGGCCTCGAAATCACCGATGAAGACACGCTGGTCGGCCTCGTTCGCACGACGGCCAGCACGGCGGCAAAGCGCGACCATGTGCGCGGCAATCATCGCATCTCTTTCGAAGGCGATGGCAACGACGTCTACAACAACATCCAGGTCGCCGACCTGAACGCGCTCAATGCGGCTCTCGCGGTGATCAAGTGGAAGAAGCTATTCGGCTTCTATGCGGATCACGCGCGCGAGCATTTCAGCGCCTACGCCATCAATTGCAACGCTCTTGTGAACGACGACAAGCCATGACACGCCGCACATCGCTTCGACCTGCCTTCGTGCAGTATGTTCCCGAAACGCTTGAAGAGGGCGTTCTCTACATCTCGCCGGAGAACCGAACGGTTGCACACCTCTGCTGCTGCGGTTGCCGCAGCGAGGTCATCACGCCGCTTGATCCCGCGCAGTGGCGGCTCATCTACGACGGCCGTGTCTCGCTTGAGCCGTCCGTGGGTAGCTGGAATCTGCCCTGCCGATCGCACTACTGGATCCGCCACAACGCGGTGCAATGGGCCGAACCCTGGACCGATGCGCGCATCGCCGCCGCCAGGAATGCCGAACGCCAACGGATTGCGCAGCACTACGCGCCACCGAACGCGCCGCCACCGGCAATCGCTGCTGCACAACCAGCGCCGCCGAAAGGACTGTGGGAAAGGCTCCTCGCATGGCTCTCGCGATAGGCCCATCGATGCACCATGCCCGTGCTTCGCCCTGAACAATCTGTGAATCCCGGCACTTAGCCGTCATTTTTTGACGTGAACACACCATGAACACGCGATAAGCTTTGTCACACTTGGCGCCTCATCGCGCCCACCTTTGCCCGTGAGGCCACCATGTCCGACATGACGATCACCTGTCCGAATTGCAGCACGCACATTCCGCTCACCGAATCCTTGGCTGCGCCGCTGCTCAAGGCGACCCGGCAGAAGCACGAGCAGGAGCTCGCCCAGAAGGATCGGGATTTGGAGACGCGTGAGAAGGCTGTCCGCGATCAGCAGGCTGCCCTGCAGCAGGAGCGCGCCTCGATCGACGACAAGCTCGACGCCGAGCGCAAGCGCATCGCGGACGAGGAGGCAGCCAAAGCCAAACGTCTTGCTGCGGCGGATGTCGAAGCCAAGATGCAGCAGATTGCCGACCTGAACGCTGTCATTGCCGATCGCGATGGCAAGCTCGCTGTCGCCCAGAAGGCGCAAGCCGAACTCGCCAAAAAAGAGCGCGAACTCGAAGACGCCCGACGCGAGATGGAGCTTACCGTCCAAAGCAAGGTGCAGGCCGAGCTCGGTCCGGTCCGCGAAAAAGCCCGGCAGGAAGCCGAAGAGAGTGCCCGGCTTCGTGTCGCGGCGAAGGAAGATGAACTTGCGGCCATCCAGCGCCGGCTCGAAGAAAGCAATGAAAAGCTCGCCGCGGCGCAGAAAGCGCAGGCAGAAGTCATGCAGAAGGAGCGGGAGCTCGAAGATGCCCGCCGCGAAATGGACCTCACGATCCAGAACAAGGTTCAGGCCGAACTCAGCGACATTCGCGCTAAGGCGCGGCAGGATGCCGAGGCTGAAGCAAAGCTGCCTTTGATCGAAAAGGAACAGCAGATCGCCTCGATGCAGAAGCAGATCGAGGAACTAAAACGCAAAGCCGAGCAAGGGTCGCAACAAGCGCAGGGTGAGGCCCAGGAGCTCCACCTTGAAGGGCTGCTGCGCACGAACTTCACGCGCGATGTCATCGATCCTGTGCCGAAGGGTGAGCACGGCGGTGACGTCCTCCACCGCGTGATCGGGCCGGGCGACCAGCCCTGCGGCACGATCCTCTGGGAGTCAAAGCGCACGAAGAATTTCAGCGACGGCTGGCTTGCCAAGCTGCGCGAGGATCAGCGCCGCGCCGGAGCCGAGGTGGCGCTGATCGTGACCAGCGCATTGCCGAAAGGCATTCAGAATTTCTGCTTGATGGACGGGATCTGGGTCACCGATCCGCACTGCGCCATTCCGGTCGCGGTCATGCTGCGCGAGTGGCTCATTACCGTTGCGGCCGCGCGAAAGACGAGCGAAGGTCAGCAGAGCAAGATGGAACTGATGTACCAGTATCTCACCGGACCCCACTTCAAGCATCGTGTCGGGGCGGTCGTCGAACGATTTGTCGAAATGCAGTCGGACCTCGAGCGTGAGCGACGGTCGGCGACGAAGCAGTTCGCCAAGCGTGACCAGCAAATCCGCGGCGTCATTGACGCGATGGCCGGCATGGTCGGCGACCTGCAAGGCATCGCCGGCAAGGCCGTCGAGGAGATCGAGGCGCTGACGATGCCGCTTCTGGAAGATGACCATGCCGACAATGAGGCTGATGGATCGCTTGCCGCCTAATACCTGTGGGTCTCCCAGAATGGACTACAATAACTTCCAGAAACTTGGGACGCTTAGCAACACGCACGCCGGCAATGACTTCGAGGGCGCAGCGTGCGCATTCTTTGCCACGCAAGGGATCACCTTGACCAAGAATTTCTCGGTGCCCGTCGGAGTCCACGAAACCAAAAAGCCGCATCGCTTCGATCTCGGCAGCGAGAACCCACCTGTTCTTGTCGAATGCAAATGACATACCTGGACGCAAGGCGGCAACATGCCGAGCGCCAAGATGACGGTGTGGAACGAGGCGATGTATTACTTCCACGTGGCGCCGCCCTCATACCGAAAGATACTGTTTGTTCTGAAGCATTTTCGTAAAGAGCAAAGCCTTGCGGCGTATTGCCTCAAAACGCACGGCCATCTTGTGCCGGCAGACGTTGAACTTTGGGAATATGACTTCGAGGCGTCCACGGCCGAGCGATTGCGCTAGCGACGGTACGCACATGATGATTTTTTGTTGAAGGATTGAACACATGTCCGACCCGACCGACGCCATGCACAAGCAGGCGCGCGCACAAACCGATCCGCTGTTCTTCCATGATTATTTCATGGCCCATGGCCATGATGTCAGCACCAAGAATGCGACGGCCACCTACGTTCTTTTTGAGGGCGACGTGTACGTCGTGACTTGCCGTCATGTCCTCGAAATGCTCGAGAAGCGGCAGGTGAACAAACACTCGCCGTTTCCGACGCTGGCGCTCATGGTGGATCGCGGTTTGTTGAACCTCTCATTTTTCACGGCCGATGGTCTCCAAAACGCCTTGAAGGTTCCAAATACTCCACCGGGCGCGCAGCCTCTCGATTTGGCTATATCCAAACTTCCGGAGAGCTACTGGAATATCCTCACGTCAAAGAAGAACAAAAGGCCGATCGATCTCGACAACTGGCATGAGCCGCGATGGGCGCGAGCTGAGATACTCGTGGCTGCGGGCTATCCCGACGAGCACAAACAGATCGTTGACGATAACGGGGAAGAAAAAGTCGGGGCGCCCATGCCTCTCGTGGCGGCGGAGATCGACGGAAGGATCGCAAAGGATCAGCGCCAGGTAGCGATGCGGAGCCGGCTTGAAAAGCCCCACGGCTTTTATTTCAGCGGCATGAGCGGCGGCCCGATCTATGTTCAGCAGGACGAGCTACTCGTGCCGGTGGGGATCATCTACGAGGGGTGGCCACAAACCCACGACAACCCCGTTATTTTCGACGACAACGGAACCGATGTGCTCTTCGACAACCGCGATATCATCGTGCACGGGTTGACACTGACCCCCGATAATTTTGCCAAATGGTTGAACACGTCTGGATTGAAGCGCTAGGAGTGGCTATGCGCGGCTCCGCAGGTGACACCGAGGCGGCATCACCATCGCGAAGGGCTCATTGAGCAAAATTCTTTTCAACCAACTCCGCGTTTGTGAAGTAAGGCCTTCCTGCGTTATCCCTTGTTGATGAACAAGCACAACGAACAGGGGAAAGCCATGTCCACAATTGAGGTCGGAAAACGTATTGTGAGGCGATGTCGCTCCGGCAGTGGTAGCGAGGACTTGTTCGGCTTCGCTGTTCAACAGCCACATTACGTATGCAGGATGGGCTGAGAGCGGCCTTATCCGAAACATCATCATGCGCTGGCCAAGACAAAAATCCACGCCCGGAGGGACCAGCGCAGCGAGCCCAAAGCGCTCTCCTTCACGCGAGTAGAGAATATCACCGGCAACAGGCCTGAGCCGTTCTATCCGCTCCTCGTAAACCTCACGTGAGACAAGACGCACCTGATCGAGAAGAACCCTCCCCCTCCCCAGATCAGCAGTCATAATCGCGGGAAACTGTAGCTCTCCGTCGTATGTCGGTGTGGCGTGTAAGCAGTCGACGACGTGAGATGAAAGGTGTTTTAGTCGACAAACTGTCCAGTGCTCCGGCACGTCGCCGAGCCACTCGACGCCGGAGGGTTTCATCCGCACGTTCGCGTCGAGACCCCTGGTGACCGCGTGGGAGATCACGGCCCGCCGCTTCTCTTGCAGCAATGCGATCAGCCGTCGCTGTTCCTCACAAGTGCATCGATCTTGGCAGTCTCTCGATCGAGGAAAGAGGCAATACTGGCCTGCTCTTCTGCGGACGGGAGTGGGATCTGTTGCTGATACGCGACCTCACGCGACAGGCCGGGGACACCTGTGTCCTGCGAGATCGCATTCAGCCCCAGAATATGCAGCCCCCAACAAAGCCACCTTAGATGTGCGGCACATTGCCGAGCATCAACGAAATAAACGGTGTCGATTCCGAAGCTTGGTACATCTGACCAGTTAAGAGCGCCGTAAGAGCCCTTTCGGCCCACGAATATCGCCGGGGCGCTTGTATTCGCACTATCGTGTCGGCCCAGTTCCCCATTCGACCCGAAAACCGGTACATCGCCAGTATCAGTTCGCCTGTCCTGGGGCAGAGCATCCCCATAGCTGAACGTCGCTACCCTCTTGAGCGCCATCAGACGCCAATGCGAGGGCAATTGGCCAATTCGTTCGAGGCCGCTGTCAACGTAACGAGCATATTGAGGCAAGCTCATGCCGCCAGCTCCTCAATCATCTCCTTGATCCGGGCGGTCACCTTCGCCAGATCGGCATCGATCTCGGCCAGCGGGCGCGGCGGCTCGAACACGTAGAAATGCCGGTTGAACGGGATTTCGTAGCCCACTTTGGTCTTGTCGTGGTCGATCCAGGCGTCCGGGGCGTGCGGCAACACCCCGCGCTTGAAGTAATCTTCCACAGGCTCACTCAATGGCACGTTCTCGGTATCGCGGCGTTCCGCGTCAGGCTGTACCTTGCCCTTCTGCTTCCCCTTCGTTGCCAGCACCGGCTTGCCATTCGCGTCGAGCAGCGGCCGCTCAACGGTAATGGTGCGATAGCCGAACGCCTCGTTGGGGAAGATGCGCGACAGCGGCCCAGCTTGACCTTGCCGCCCTCGGGCGCGATCGGCGGCTTGGTGCCTGCGACCACCGCCTCGCGGCCGATCTCCTTGCCCTCGGCGCCGAACAGCGTGGCGAGCTGCGCCTCGACGAAGCCGCCGAACAGCCGCGTCACGGTGGCGATGTGCTCCTCGCTCATCTCCCTCCGCTTGGAGCCGAGGCTCTTTCGCATCTTCTGCCAGAACGCGCTGGCGTCAATCAGTTGCACCTCGCCCTTGCGAGCGGCGGGCTTCCGGTTGGAAACAATCCAGACGTAGGTGGCGATGCCGGTGTTGTAGAACATGTCAGTCGGCAGCGCGATGATCGCTTCCAACAGATCGTTCTCCAACACGTAGCGGCGAATTTCGCTTTCGCCCGAGCCCGCGCCGCCCGTGAACAGCGGCGACCCGTTGAGTACGATACCGAAGCGACTGCCGCCGTCCTTGGCGGGGCGCATCTTTGAGAGGAGATGCAGCAGGAACAGCAGCGATCCATCCGATACCCGCGGCAAGCCGGGACCGAAGCGGCCGTTGTAGCCTTGGGTCTCGTGTTCCTTGCGGACCTCCTTCTCGACCTTCTTCCATTCCACACCGAACGGCGGATTGGAGCATGTAGTCGAACTTGGAGTGCGGATGCCCGTCGTCCGACAGCGTGTTGCCGGCGACGATGTTGACCACGTCCTGGCCCTTGATGAGCATGTCGGCCTTGCAAATCGCGTAGCTCTCGTCGTTCAGCTCCTGCCCGAACACGGTCAGCCTGGCCTTCGGGTTGAAGCTGCGGAGATGCTCTTCCGCGACCGACAGCATCCCGCCGGTGCCAGCCGTGGGATCATAGATCGTGCGCACGACGCCGGGGTTTGACAGGGCATCTTCGTCCTCGACGAACAGCAGGTTGGCCATCAGCCGGATCACCTCGCGCGGGGTGAAGTGCTCTCCGGCGGTCTCGTTGGACAGCTCCGCGAACTTGCGGATCAGTTCCTCGAACGCGAGCCCCATCTGGGCGTTGCTGACGACATTCGGGTGCAGCTCGATCCGCGCGAACTTCTCGGTCACCTGTTAGAGCAGATTGGCCTGGGCGAGCCGGTCGATCTGGGCGGCGAAGCTGAACCGCTCAAAGATGTCGCGGGCGTCCGGCGAGAACGCCTGGACGTAGGCAAACAGGTTGTCCCGGATGTGATCCGGGTCGCCGACTAGGGTCGCCAGCGTCAGCTCAGACGTATTGTAGAAGCTCTGGCCTGCCGCCCGGAGGAGAAAGGGGTGGGGATTGATCTTGGCCTTCGTCTTGGCGGCGTGCTCTTCGAGCACGTGCTTCTTGGAGGGCTCCAGCACGCAATCCAGCCGCCGCAGCACGGTGAACGGCAGGATGACCTTGCCGTAGTCGGATTGCCTGTAATCACGCGCAGCAGGTCGGCGACGGACCAGATGAAGGACGACAATGCTTGATGGTTCACGCGATTTCCCCCGGGCGCTACCACTCTGAGGGATGAAGCAGTTACTCTGCAAGCAGCGCGCGGTCGCTCGCCTCTCGCACAGTCCGCTTATCCCTTCGGACGGAGCTTTAAGCAAAAGGCAACAGGGTTTTGAGGTATTATTACACCGCGTCTAAATAGGGGCCACACGGGCTTAACCGGGTCCCCGGATTGCTCGACACACGGGCTTACACAGGGTCCCCCCGTCCTTCCTCTCCCCTCTCGCGCGGTAGTGCCTGCCTCTCTCGGCAGGTGATGAGGCAAGCCTGCCGTGGTGGAGGGAACCTTCACCTGCCATATGGAAATCGACACTCAACCAACCTCACTTGGCGGGGCGGCCCTTGCCGGCCGCCACCTAGACCTCTGGTACACCCCCGAATCCTCGAAAGGGGGGGATGTTTCGTATAGGGCTCTTCTACAAGTTATCCCCCCCTCCGGCCTTGGGCTCGCCGAGCGCACCATCGAGGCGCTCTCACAAACTTTCGCGACCTATGGACACCAACCGAGCCGGGACATGTGGACCGCGCTCGCGGCCGTTGCTGACACCTTGGAGCGTATGGCCAGCGGCACCGCCGATCCCACCATCTACCTGTCTAGTCTCGACCCGGGCGTCGGAAAGACTGCGACCTACATCCACTTTCTCCGAGAGCTATTGGCGTCCCCATATCACCGGGACGTCTCGGCCCTCGTCTGCATCAGCCGACGCGAGCAGATCGCCGCTATCGTCGAACAGGTCGGACTTCTCAGCGATGACTTCGCTGTGCTCACTGCCGACCCTGACTTGAACAAGCTAGGGTGCGGCGACCCCAGTTCAGCTCGCATCCTGTTCACCACCCACCGCATGGTCGAACAGCGATGCCGCGGCGGTTCGTTTCAATGCGTTTCCGCGTTTCACTACCGTGGCAGGCCCCGGGCCGTACGCATCTGGGACGAAGCGATCCTCCCGGGCCAGACCTTAACCGTGGAGCGGTACGCGCTCGCCCTGCTGCTCAAGCCTCTGAGCTGTCGTCCCGCACTCGCATCAGACGTTGAGCGGCTGTTCGAGCTTGTCGGCCAAGCGAAAGACGGGGACGTTCTTACTATCGAAGATCTTGCGGAGAAGCACGGCATCACGCTCAACGAGGCCCTCTCACTCGTTGCGGACGGCACGCCCGACCAGCAAGCAGCCGTGGAAGCTCTGTGGTTCCTGTTCGGTAAGCCCGTCAGCGTCAGGAAGGATGGAACTCGGGGAAACACGATCCTGGACTACAGAGACACACTGCCCGACGACATCAAGCCTCTCCTCGCGCTCGACGCATCAGTGCGGGTTCGCAGCGTCTATCTGTACTGGGAAGAGCAGCGCGGAGGTGTCCAGAAACTCCCGCCAGCCGTCAAGCGGTACGAACCACTCACGATCTACGTATGGAAGCGTGGGGGCGGCCGAACCGCGTTGCGCAAAGCGGATGCGCGCTTAGCGGAAGCCGTGGCAAATACGATCATGACCAGGTCCGACGAGGACTGGCTCATCATTGCGCACAAGGATCGTGGAGGCGAGAACTTGCCGGAAGAAGTTCGCGCCTTGCTTCCCGAGGAGATGATGGACCGCGTTCATTTCCTCCACTGGGGCGCCCACGATGCGACGAACCAGTTCGCGCACGTGCCGAACGTCATCCTCGCAGGAACGCTCTTCTTCCCTCAGTCGTATTACGAGGCGCTTGGGCGCATGGCGGCCGCGCGTCATCCCGGTGAGGGTCCGTTCAGCGATGAGGAGTTTCGCAACATCATGCTTGGAGAACATCGGCACCTGATCCTCCAGGCGATCTGTCGTGGAGCCGTGAGGCGATGCGATGGGGAACGCTGCCCGCCTACTCGCGCCTATATTATCGCCAGCGGACACAGTGGCATCGCACAAGTCCTTCCCGACATCTTCCCAGGTGCGAAGATCGAGCGATGGAAGCCTCTTGAAGAGGAGCTGCGCGGGAAGGCTGGCGACGCGTGTCGCTATATCCTCGAACGCCTAGATCGCCCTGGTGCCTTCGTTCCGTTCCGCGACGTAATGGCTCACCTCGGCTGGCGAGATCGGCGCGAGTTCAAGCGCAGCATCCGCAGACATGCCGGGTTCTGCGATGCAATGGCTGCGGCCGATGTCGAGGAGTGGGGGCCTGGCAGATGGCCATCCGGCTTCCGCCGCGTGATCTGAACCAGCAGAGCCGGAATGTTCTAAGCAAAAATGCGAGAGAGCCCGTCGATCCACGTCGGCGGTTTTCTCCCCCTCCCCGGGGATGCGTCGGGTGGAGCTTACGACAGTGACAAAGGCTCCCAACAGCATCCCAGTTCAAATCGCTGTCGTATGCTTCTCCACAATCCGAGCTGCGAACATAAGCCGGGACCCAACCCGTAAGGGGGGAGTCGTTTGGTCGCACTTCACCACGATTGATCAGCATAACGCCGCATCGTTAGCGTAACGTCCGTGTCAACGCACGTTGGCTCAGTTGTTACACGGACGATGAAACGATGATCCTCGCTGCTCTTGCGTACCTGCTGTTCAGTTGCGCCGCCTTGCTCCTCCCCGGCTGTTGGATGCGGCGTCTGCCATCCACCAACTCGACTCGCCGGGAGGCCGCACGATGAGCGGCGGATACGTGGCTTACTATCGCGTCTCGACGGCCAAGCAGGGCATTTCGGGCCTAGGTTTGGAGGCCCAGCGCGAAGCCGTCTCGCGGTACTTGATCGGCGGTGAGTGGCGCGTCGTCGCTGAGTTCACCGAGATCGAAAGTGGCCGTCGTGGCGATCGCCCGGAGCTTGAGCGGGCGCTCGCTACGGCGCGGCTGCACCGCGTCCCGCTGATCGTCGCCAAGGTGGACCGGCTGACACGCTCGGTGGCGTTCCTGTCGCGACTCCTGGAAGCAGGCGTGGACGTTCGCTTCGCAGACCTCCCGGCCATCGAAGGCCCAACCGGGCGCTTCATGCTGCAACAGATGGCCGCCGTCGCGGAGTTGGAGGCTGGGCTTATATCGGCACGGACTAAGGCGGCGCTTGCAGCGGCCAAGCGGAGAGGCAAAGCACTCGGAGGCAATCGGGGAGCAATTATCTCCGGCCGCGCACGTAAAGCCGGACGCCAAGCCCAAACTGCACGCGCCATGGCTCGGGCGAACGACTTCGCACCGATCATCGCGAGGATACGTTCGACCGGCGTAACGTCCCTACGTGGGATTGCCACCGCTCTGGTAGAGGAAGGAGTACCAACGCCGCGGGGTCACAAAACGTGGACTGCGGCGCAGGTGTCGAGGGTGCTTCACTCCATTGCGCGGATCAGCTCCTAAGCCTCGCTGCCGCTCTTTCGGCTCGCTATGGAGCGCATGATCGCGTAGAGCACGACAGAGGCTAGGCCACCAATGATGAGGCCCATTACGAGCGCCTCCAGGCCGGCTCCGAGATCGCGTTGCGCATAGAGGAGCGACAGCAGCACAAGAGCTGCCGAGCCTCCCACGAAGGCGATGCGAGTTTTTCCCAGCGAACGCAGCATTTTCCATCTCCAGTTCCATCGTGACGCGCCGATAAGCAGCGGACATGATGTGCAATATATTGCGTCGCATTTAAAGTCACGCCCTGCCCTTCTCGCCGCATGGCGGAGGACGCTCGACGGTTGGTGGGACGAAATGTGCGGCGACTACGCCTCGCCGCGAAGATGTCCCAGGCTGCTCTTGCTGAGAAGATGGGTGTTGATCGGGCCTACGTAAGCGGGCTTGAGCTAGGCCAGCGGAATCCCACCGTGGTTACGTTGTGGCACGTGAGCAGGGCCCTCGACGTGCGGCTACGGGAGTTCTTCCGGGAGGATCGGCAGGGCCGGACCCGACCACGGTAGCGAGCGCGTATCTTCTTGCCGCTAAATTGTTCGGGCGCGGCTGAGAGCATCTGTTTTTTTGCCGGCTGGCCGTAGCTTCATGCCGCCGGGTTGCGCGTGTCCTCCAGGCAGGCGAGGTCTAATCCCCGGTAGCCGATCTTGTTCACCGCATCGGCAAGCACGGTGAACCCGAACCTCCTCGCCACGTCCTTCTTGCCGTACTGACGGCCAACGCCGCCGCCCGCGTGACCAGTTAGGGCGTCGTTCACGTCCTCGCTAACGCCAGCCTCGCGAAGAGCATCCTTGAAGTTATGACGGAAGGAGTGGAACACCCTCGCCCTATTCGTGATCCCGATAGAGCGGATGTAGCGACCGAACCACTTCGACCACGCTTCCCCGTAGCCGCCGCGGGGACCCGGACGCAGCAGCGGAAACAGCCGCGCGAACTCCCCATCCAGTTTCCGGCGCGCTTCGACGAACCGCATGAAACCAGTCCGCACCAGTTCGTGATGCACCGGCACGACGCGGCGTGACGAGATCGTCTTCAACCGCTTCCCCACATCCTCGTCATCGGTGATGCTGATGAAGGTGACGCCGGTTTCCTCATCCGTCTTCACGTCAGCGACAGTAAGGGGCGCAAGCTCTCCGAGCCGCGCTCCCGTAAAGAGACCCAGGAGCGGCAGCCAGAACGCGGCCTCGCCCGCGCCCCCGGCCGGGCGGTCCCCACGAACGTAAACGGGCGATGCGAAGAGCTTGCGCAGCTCTGCCGGTTCCCATGGTTCCCGATCCGAGGGAGGCTCTTCTAGCCGCATATTGGCAAACGGGTCCGCCCAGGGCACTTCATCAGGAATGAGACCGTTGTCCCGAGCCCATACGGCTATGGTCTGACAGGCTCCCAGCAGCTTGTTCACTGTTCCGAGAGCGATCTTCGGGGCGGCCGAATGATTGCGGCCCCACTCGATCAGCTCGGGGAAGCGAGCGTTTCTGAGCCTCCCGCTGCGCCGGGAAGGCATGAACTGCAATCCCTCTCGAAACTCCCGGACGTGCCTTCGCGTGATCTGCGCGACCGGGAGATCACCATGAAGCTGGATGAACAGGTCGATAGCGCGCCCGAACTCCGTAATGGTGCCCGGAGCCGCCCGCTTGGCTTTCTTCCAACCTTCGTAAGCGGCTCGCAAGCTCTCGCCCGTGGGGGCGCTCGCGTCCTCCGGCTCGGGCACCTTGGGAGTTTCTACCGGTTCTCCGGCGTGGCGATCGGCAATGGCTCGCAGTGCCCGCACGTTCTCGCGCAGCACGGCTAACCCCAGCTCGCGATACGAGACGCTGTTGCGGTCGAGGTTGACGCGGAAAAGAACGAGCAGCTCGTCTATCTCATCCACAACGAACGAGAGATCACCGCGCGCTAGAGCCGCCTCAGCAGCGGGCAATGTGGTCGCTACGGTCTCGGCAATCTGTGTCATCTCGCGATCACTCAAGCCAAACGCTGTCCGCGATGGTGCGGGGACCCCCAAGCCTTGCGCTGCGAGCTGGTCGCCCACAGCCGCATAGACCGGCTCGGAGCCGGTGCCCTCGCGGCGAACCTCTTCGTCCTCGGCAAGCATTGAAGCGAAGTGATAGGCCGCAATCCGCTCGATCTCCCGCCGATCAAGCGAAGCGCGAACTGGAACGTCCGCGACAAGGGCCTCCGCCTTGGCGATGATGTGATCGAACTCGATCAGGATCGGCTTGGCGCGAATGTTCGCTTCGCGCAGGTCCTTCGTGTTCAGCGTTCGCTTGAGCCACGATACGCGCTCACGGTCGAGGCCAAGCACTCGCGGGACTGCTGCCTCCAGCTTCTTCGGGACCTTCTTGCGGACGTGGTAGACGCCGTGCTCGTTCTTGCTGAGACCCATTATCGGACGCATCAATTATCCCGCCGATTGATACCACATCGGCAGGCCGAACCCGTTGAGAACACGGAATTTGTTGCGGGTCCAGGGACTTAGTTTGTCCGTGGCGCTCCCTAGGGGACTCGAACCCCTGTTTTCGCCGTGAGAGGGCGACGTCCTAGACCGCTAGACGAAGGGAGCGGAGAAGCCTTGGACATAGCCTCCCCCGGCGGCGGGCGCAAGGATTTGCGAGCGCCCCGGGCGTTTCGGCTGGGTCTGGCGGAGCCCTGCCCGAGCCAACGAATGTTCGCGAGCCCTGCCCGATCCCCCGCCGGCATGGCCGGTTCGGCGCGCGCGGGTCTGTCGCCCGGCGCCGGTTTTCCGCAGAGTTCACGCGCGCGGCGGATGGGGCTCGACGGCGCGGGCGGCGGCGTGTCTCGTTGCGCCATCACCCCGCAATCCCGCAACGAGGCGAACATCCCCATGCCCGAGAGCACGCGTTGCGATGTCGGCCCGACCGCCCCGCACGTGGCGGCGGCGAGCCGCTTGCCGGCGGCGACGGCGGTCGCTTGCGCGGCGTTGCCGCTGCGCCCTCAGGCCGGCGCCAAGGATGCCTGCGCGATCGCTGCCGGCGCGAGGGATGCCGTCCGCCGGGCGGCCGGCCCCGCCCCTGCCCGCGGCGCGCGCCGCGAACATGCTCTCGATCTCCCTCCAAACTCCCTCATGTCCGGTCGCGCCGCGTGCCGCGGCGGAACCGACGTCATTCTCCCTCCGGATTCCCTCATCGCGGCCGCCGCCGGCGCGCGCGGCGACACCTATGTCGAACTCTCTCCAAACTCTCTCATGCCCGCTCCGGCCACGGCAGCGGCCCTCGTCGCCGAACTGGTCCCGGCGGCCGCGCGCCGCCCGGCCTCACGGCTCGGTCGCGAACCTCAGCCGCCCGGCCGGGCGCAGGCTCTTGGCGTCGAAGGAGCGGATCTCGGTCGCCCCGTTCACGTCGAGCGTCACCACCACGGTGTCGCCGGCGACCGCCGTCTGCACGATGCGCGCGCCCTTTGGCAGCAGCGTCACCACGTCGCTCGTGCTTCCCTCGCTGCGGAAAACGCGGTAGCCGATGACGCCGATCACCACGGCAATGCCCAGCACGGTGGCAAAGCCCGAGATCAGCATCAGCCAGCGCACCTTGGCGACGATGCGGGCCTGGGCCGGATCGAGCGGCTTCTCCTCGTCGGAAATCGGATCGGTCATGGATGAGGACGTTCACATCGAGAGGTTCACGGTCGCGGGCGAGGACGCCGGCGAGCGGCTCGATCGCGTGCTCGCCAACCGCGTCGCGGAGCTGTCGCGCTCGCGCCTCAAGGCGCTGGTGCTGGCAGGCCACGTCACGGTCGGCGGGCGCACGATCCGTGATCCGGGGCAGCGCGTCAACGCCGGAGCCGAGATCGCGGTGGTGATCCCGCCGCCCGAGCCGGCGGAGCCCGCGGGCGAGGACATCCCGCTCAACGTCGTCTTCGAGGACGACGAGATCATCGTCATCGACAAGCCGGCCGGCCTCGTGGTGCATCCCGCCGCCGGCCACTGGACCGGCACCCTCGTCAACGCGCTGATCGCCCATTGCGGGACGAGCCTGTCGGGCATCGGCGGGGTGCGCCGGCCCGGCATCGTGCACCGGCTCGACAAGGATACCACCGGGCTGATGGTGGCGGCGAAGACCGATCGCGCCCACCAGTCATTGGTCGAGCAGTTCGCCGACCACGGCCGCACCGGGCCGATGGAGCGCGGCTATCTCGCGCTCGCCTGGGGCGTGCCGCATGCCCCGCGCGGGACCATCGACAGGCCGATCGACCGCCACCCCCACCAGCGCGACAAGATGGCCGTGCGCGAGGGCGGGCGCGAGGCGGTCACCCACTGGACCGTGGTCGAGCGCTACGCCGACACCGCCGGCGAGCCGGTCGCCTGCCTGATGGAGTGCCGGCTGGAGACCGGCCGCACCCACCAGATCCGGGTCCACCTCGCCTCCGTCGGCCATCCGCTGATCGGCGACGCCCAGTACGGGGCCGGCTTCCGCACCAAGGCGGCGCGGCTCGGGCCGCAGGCCCAGGCCGCCATCGAGGCCCTTGGACGGCAGGGCCTGCATGCCCATCTATTGGGCCTGGAGCATCCGGCCTCGGGGGAATTTCTGGCGTTCCGGTCTGACCCTCCCCCGGACTTTGCCGCCGTCCGCGCGGCCTTGCTCCAAAACCCTGCCCGTCCGTCCTCCTCCGCGGGACGGGGCCGCGGCTGAAAACACTGTTCACGAATCTTGAATAATAAAAAACACTCACCATATCAGTGAGTTGGTTGAGGCTGGGAGACGCCATCACCCGCCTGTCACCCCATCGTGACGGCCGGTGTTCTTCCTTTGGCCCACCTCGAACCTGTATGTTGCATGTGCGTTGTCCCGGCGTCGAACGCGTCGGGTCACGGAAAGTCCGCCGGCTTCGGAGGGAGCGGCGGAGCAAAAGCCTGCCGATGTCGGGGGCAAATCATTGAGAAAGGGTGCCACCATGGCCCGTTCAGCCACTTTACCCGCGATCACCGCTGACTCCGGTCTCGCTCAGTACTTCGCCGAAATCCGCCGGTTCCCCATGCTGGAGCCGCAGCAGGAGTACATGCTGGCGAAGAGCTGGCGCGAGCACGGTGACCGCGATGCCGCCCACAAGCTCGTCACCAGCCACCTGCGCCTCGTCGCGAAGATCGCGATGGGTTACCGCGGCTATGGCCTGCCCATCGCCGAGGTGATCTCCGAGGGCAACGTCGGCCTGATGCAGGCTGTGAAGCGGTTCGAGCCGGAGAAGGGTTTCCGCCTCGCCACCTACGCCATGTGGTGGATCAAGGCCGCCATCCAGGAATACATCCTGCGCTCGTGGTCGCTCGTGAAGATGGGCACGACCGCGAACCAGAAGAAGCTGTTCTTCAACCTGCGCAAGGCCAAGGGCAAGATCTCCGCCCTCGAGGAGGGCGATCTGCGCCCCGATCAGGTCAAGCTGATCGCCAAGCGTCTCGGCGTGACGGAGCAGGACGTCGTCGACATGAACCGCCGCCTCGGCGGCGACGTGTCGCTCAACGCTCCGATCCGCAACGACGGCGACACCGGCGAGTGGCAGGACTGGCTGGTCGACGAGCGCGAGGACCAGGAGTCGATCCTCGAGCAGCACGAGGAGCTCGACAACCGCCGCCAGGCCCTGAGCGACGCGCTGTCGGTGCTCAACGACCGCGAGCGGCGCATCTTCGAGGCGCGCCGCCTCGCCGACGACCCCGTCACGCTCGAGGACCTCGCCGCCGAGTTCGGCGTCTCGCGCGAGCGCGTGCGCCAGATCGAGGTGCGCGCCTTCGAGAAGGTGCAGAAGGCGGTGAAGAACCGCGTCGCCGCGATGGAGCAGCCAAAGGCTCCGGCCGCCCTCGCCGCGCATTAAATACGAACGACCACTGTCCTCCAGTGGAAGCGCCGGATCGGAAACGATCCGGCGCTTTTTTTCATGGGCGCGAGGCGGCGCAGGAGCGTGCACCATCAAGCACCGGCAGGGACACGTCATGGCCGGGCTTGTCCCGGCCATCCACGTCTTCACATGAGGCTGTCGTAGAGGCCGTCCCAACCGGGATTTTCCGCCAGGATCAGCCTGACCTTCTATGCTCTCGGCCAGTGCTTCTGTTGTGCTCGCGCTGAAGCGCCATGCGAATATCGTCGTGCCGCTCGCACCAGACGAGACGCTTGAGCCCATATCGTCGGGTGAACCCTTCGACCGCGCCGGTGCGATGCTCGAATGCGCGCCGGGCGAGATTGCTCGTCACGCCGGTGTAGAGAATGCCGTTAGGCCTGTTTGTGACGATGTAGACCCAGCCGGCCCGCTTACTGCCCCCAGGCGGCGAAGGTCTCGTTGAACACGCGCTCGCCCGGCGTGCCCTTCTCGATCGCGAGGATGGCGCGGCGGCCGTCGCGGTAGAGGACCGCGATGTCGAACCACGGCCGTTCCTTGAGCGCCTGCACGTTGCGCTGGATGTCGGCCTCCGACGAGTTCAGCCCGATCAGGAAGAAGTTCTCCTTCACCTTCACGGAAATCCCCGCGAGCGAGGTGCCGCGCACCTGCTCCGCCGGCTTCATCAGCACGCCGCGGATCTCCGACACCTCGCCATGGTCGAAGTTCGGCGGCAGCGTGAACTGGATTGCGATGGTGTGGCTGAACTGTAGGCTCTGATCGAAGTTGCGGCCGAGCGTCCAGGTCACCTGCATGTTGCGCTCGGGAATGGTGATGTCGCCGCGGATCACGCGGTCGCCGGGCTGGCCCGACGTCGACGACGGCTCCGAGCGCCACACAACCGTGCCGACGAAGCGCTTGCCCGCGGTGTCGACCGGATCCTCCTCGTAGAGCACGACGCGCTGCGCCACCGGCGCTTCCTGCTGGGTCGTCTCCTGCGGCTGGCCGATCCGGTCGGGAATCTTGGTGCGCTGCTGCGCGGCCTCGCGCGCCGGCGGCGGCGCGCTCGCCGGGCCGCGCACCAGCGCGATAGTCTTCTGCACGCCCGCGATCAGATTGTTGCGCTGCCAGTAGATCGTGCCGGCGACGAGCCCGAGCACCAGCACGACGATGACCGTCTTGACGACGCCGCCCATCATCCGCCGCAGCAGCCGCGGCTTTTCCTCTTCCTGCGCGCGGCGCGCGCGCTCGGAGACGTAGCGCAGGCTGTCAGGCAATTCGTGCGGCGTGCCGACCGAGCGGTAGCGCGCGTCGTAGCTCTCGCGCGTCTCGTTCTCGTAATCGTATTCGTCCTCGATGACGGGACCGAGATCGGCGTCCGGGGGCGGCGCGCGGCGTTCGCCGTGACGCGCGCGTTCCGCCGCCTTCGGCCGTTCGGGAGCCCGCCGCTCGGGCACCGGCGGCCGGATGGCGATGCGCGGACGCGCCTCCTGCACCGGCGGCTCCGGAGCCTCGATGCGCGGCTCGAGGCGCTCGAACTCGGGCGACGGCGAGGGAACCTGGGTGAAGACCTCGCGCGCGTTGCGGCCGGCCTGGGCCACGGCCTCGCCGAGACTCTCCGCCTCCGCGACCACGTCGCCGAAGCCCTTGATGCCCTCGGCGGCCTCGCCCGGCTTCTTGTCGATCCAGCGCCGCTCGAAGCGCGGGCGCTGCGGAGCCGGCGGACCGACCGCCTCGGGCGACGGGGGCGCGGCTTCATCCGGTGCGTCGGCGGCTGGCTCCTCCTCTGCGACCTCAGGCTCGGGCTCCTCACGCCCGGGCTCCTCAGGCTTGGGCTCGGGCGTGGACTCGGGCTCCTGAGCGGCGGGCTCGGCCGGCGGCGGCTCGACCTTGGGCTTGGCGCGCGCGGTCGGCGAGGCCATCCGCATCGCACGTGCGGCCTCGGTCTCGACCTTGCGGATCGCTTCCTCGAGCGAGAGCCGTTCCCGCGTGATGTCGGTCTCGCTCAACGCCGGCTGCACGCCGCGCAACTGATCGACCAGTGCCTTGCGTGCACGCTCGTAGAGCGCGCGGCGGTTCTCGCCGGTGTTCTTGTCGAGACCGGCAACGGCGCGGGAGATCAGAGGGTAGTAATCGGCCATCAGGAGTGATTCGTTTTCAGTGTTAGTTAACCATCCGTGGGGTTGCCAAACGGTTTCGAATGCGGCCCGCGCGAACGGCCGGTGCCTGCCCCCGATCAGTCTAGCGTGCGACCAGCGCGCGTGGGTACCGGTTCGACGCGCGAGCTTGCGGCGAGCCGGATCGCACGGGCGGATCAGCCGCTAGGCTTCGAACGGGTTTTTCATCAGGATCGTATCCTCGCGCTCGGGGCTGGTGGACAGGAGCGTCACCGGACAGCCGGTGAGTTCCTCGATACGTCGCACATACTTGATCGCCTGCGCCGGCAGCTCCGCCCAGGAGCGCGCGCGCGCGGTGGCTTCGTTCCAGCCTGGTATGGTCTCGTAGATCGGCTCCACCCGGGCCTGAGCATGCTCCCCCGCAGGGAGATAGTCGATTTCGCGGCCGTCGAGGCGGTACCCCGTGCAGACCTTGATCTCGTCGAAGCCGTCGAGGATGTCGAGCTTGGTCAGCGCGAGGCCGTCGATACCGCTGGTCCGGGTGGTCTGGCGCACCAGCACCGCGTCGAACCAGCCGCAGCGGCGCGGGCGCCCCGTCACCGTGCCGAACTCGCGGCCGCGCTCGCCGATGCGCTGGCCGATCTCGTTCTTCTGCTCGGTCGGAAACGGCCCCTCGCCCACCCGCGTGGTGTAGGCCTTGCAGATGCCGAGCACGTAACCGACCGCGCTCGGACCCATGCCCGAGCCGGTCGCCGCCTGGCCGGCTACCGTGTTCGACGACGTCACGAACGGATAGGTGCCGTGGTCGATGTCGAGCAGCGCGCCCTGCGCGCCTTCGAACAGGATGCGGCGGCCTTCACGCCGTTTCTGGTCGAGCAGCGACCACACCGAATCCATGAACGGCAGCACGCGCGGCGCGACGTTCGAGAGCGCGTCGCGGATCGCCTTGGGCTCGGCTTCCGGAATGTTCATGCCGCGGCGAAGCGCGTTGTGATGATGCAGCAGCCGCGCGATCTTGCCGTCGAGCGCCTGCGGATCGGCGAGATCCATCAGCCGGATGGCGCGGCGGCCGACCTTGTCCTCGTAGGCGGGGCCGATGCCGCGCCGCGTGGTGCCGAGCTTGGTGTTGCCGCCGTCCGACTCGCGGATGGCGTCGAGCTCCTGGTGGATCGGCAGGATGAGCGTGACGTTCTCGGCGATGCGCAGATTGTCGGGCGTGATCGCGACGCCCATGCCGGCCAGGCGGTCGATCTCCTCGATCAGCGCGCGCGGATCGAGCACGACGCCGTTGCCGATCACCGAGAGCTTGCCGGGGCGCACGACACCCGACGGTAGCAGCGAGAGCTTGTAGGTCTTGCCGTCGATGACGAGCGTATGCCCGGCGTTATGCCCGCCCTGGAAGCGCACCACGATATCGGCCTGCTCGGAGAGCCAATCGACGATCTTCCCCTTGCCCTCATCGCCCCACTGCGAGCCGACCACCACCACATTCGCCATGAATTCCCTTCCCCAACGCACACCCGTCCCGGCGCCCCGGCTGCCGCCGGGGGGTCCAGGCGGCGGCATACTACGCGATAGGACTGCCGAGACCCAACCTTTTGGACCGGCTTTGAGGCGTTTTACGACCGATTCCAGGGGTAAACTGAGGGCAGCGCAGGATCGCGGCCATCTGCGGCGCGCGACCGGCCGCGGCCGGAGCCATTGCGAGGAGACCGCGCGGCCCCAAAAACGAGCATGGCCGCGACGAGCGCGGCCATGACCAGATTCTCCGATCCCCGGGGCGGGGGCGCCAGGCGAGGGCCTTAGAACCGCAGCGGCTTGGCCGACTGCACCTGCGGCAGGGCCTGCACCTTGGCCAGCACGTCGGGCGGCATCTCGCCATCGATCTCGATCAGCGCGATGGCATTGCCGCCGGGCGCCTCGCGGCCCACGTGGAAGGTCGCGATGTTGATGCCGGCGTCGCCCATCGTGGACGAGAACTTGCCGATGAAGCCCGGCTTGTCGAGGTTGTTGATGTAGACCATCGAGGGGCCGAACTCCGCGTCCATGCGGATACCCTTGATGTTGACGATGCGCGGGCGCCCATCGGCGAACACCGTGCCCGACACCCAGCGCGTCTGCCGCTCGGTCACGACCGTGACCGTGATCAGGCTCTCGTAATCGCCGGCGGCCTCGCGCGTGATCTCCTCGATCACCATGCCGCGCTCCTTGGCGATGATCGGCGCCGAGACGACGTTGACCGTACCGAGCATCGGGCGCAGCAGCCCGGCGAGCGCCGCAGAGGTGAGCGCCTTGGTCTTCATCTGGCAGACCTCGCCCTCGTAGGCGATCTGCACCTTGTTGATGCCGGTCTCGGTGAGCTGGCCGGCGAACGAGCCGAGCTTCTCGGCGAGCGCGACGAACGGCTTGAGCTTGGGCGCCTCTTCCGCGGTGATCGAGGGGAAGTTGATCGCATTGGTGATGGCGCCGCGCAGCAGATAATCGGACATCTGCTCGGCGACCTGCAGCGCGACGTTCTCCTGCGCCTCCGTGGTCGATGCGCCGAGGTGGGGCGTGCACACCACGTTGGGATGGCCGAACAACGGGTTGGCCGTCGCCGGCTCCTCGACGAACACGTCAAAGGCGGCGCCGGCGACCTGGCCCGAATCGAGCGCCGCGCGCAGCGCCGCCTCGTCGACGAGACCGCCGCGCGCGCAGTTGACGATGCGCACGCCCTTCTTCATCGACGCGAGCGACTGCGCGTTGATGATGTTCTTGGTCTTCTCGGTGAGCGGGGTGTGCAGCGTGATGAAGTCGGCGCGCTTGAAGAGGTCCGGCAGCTCGACCTTCTCGACGCCGAGGTCGGCGGCGCGCTCGGGCGAGAGGAACGGATCGTAGGCCACCACCTTCATGCGCAGACCGATGGCGCGGTCGGCGACGATCGAGCCGATGTTGCCGCAGCCGATGATCCCGAGCGTCTTGCCGGTGATCTCGACGCCCATGAAGCGGTTCTTCTCCCACTTGCCGGCCTGCGTCGAGGCGTCGGCCTGCGGGATCTGACGCGCCAGCGCGAGCATCAGCGTGATCGCATGCTCGGCGGTGGTGATCGAATTGCCGAAGGGCGTGTTCATCACGATGATGCCCTTGGCGGTCGCGGCCGCAACGTCGACGTTGTCGACGCCGATGCCGGCGCGGCCGATCACCTTGAGGTTCTTGGCGCGCTCAAGCAGCTTGGCCGTCACTTTGGTGGCCGAGCGAATGGCAAGGCCGTCGTAGTTGCCGATGATCTCGGCAAGCTGGTCCTTGTCGAGGCCGGACTTGACGTCGACGTCGACGCCGCGGTCCTTGAAAATCTGCACCGCGGCCGGCGACAGCTTGTCGGAAATGAGCACCTTGGGAGCCATGATTGTTCGCTTTCCTGGTCGTGCCGCGCGTGGCGGGCACGTGAATGGTGATCTGTTGTCGAAAAGTCGGAGGGCGGCCGCAGCGCGGCCGCCGCACATCACGCCGGCGTCACGCCGCCTTGGGCAGCGCGGCCTTGGTCGCGGCGAAGGCCCAGTCGAGCCACTGGGTGAGCGCCTCGACGTCGGCGGCCTCGACCGTCGCCCCGCACCACACGCGCAGGCCCGGCGGGGCGTCGCGGTAATGGCCGAGGTCGTAGCCGGCGCCTTCCTTCTCCACGGCCGCGGCGAGGCTCTTGGCGAAGGCCGCCTGCGCGTCGGGCGCGAGCGCGGTGATGGCGGGATCGACCACCTTCAGGCACACGGACGTGTTGGAGCGGGTCTGCGGCTCGCGCGCGAGGAAATCGACCCACGGCGTGCGCGCGACCCAGTCGGCGATCACCTTGGTGTTGGCGTCGGCGCGCGCGATCAGCGCCTTGAGCCCGCCGACCGATTTGCCCCACTGCAGCGCGTCGAGATAATCCTCGACGCACAGCATCGACGGGGTGTTGATGGTCTCGCCTTCGAAGATGCCTTCGTTGATCTTGCCGCCCTTGGTGAGGCGGAAGATCTTCGGCAGCGGCCACGCCGGCTTGTAGGTCTCGAGCCGTTCGACCGCGCGCGGCGACAGGATCAGCATGCCGTGCGCCGCCTCGCCGCCGAGCGCCTTCTGCCAGGAGAAGGTCACCACATCGAGCTTGGCGAAATCGAGCGCCTGCGCGAAGGCGGCCGAGGTCGCGTCGCAGATGGTGAGGCCCTGGCGATCGGCCGGAATCCAGTCGGCGTTCGGCACGCGCACGCCCGAGGTCGTGCCGTTCCAGGTGAACACGACGTCGGTGGAGAAATCGATCTTGGAGAGGTCAGGCAGCTCGCCGTAGGGCGCCTTCACCACCTTGGCGTCCTTGAGCTTGAGCTCCTTGACGACGTCGCCGACCCAACCCTCGCCGAAGGATTCCCAGGCCAGCATGGTCACCGGCCGCGCGCCGAGCAGCGACCACAGCGCCATCTCGACTGCGCCGGTGTCGGACGCCGGCACGATGCCGATGCGGTAGCCCGCCGGCACTTCGAGCAGTTCGCGGGTGAGATCGATGGCGCGCTTGAGCTTCGCCTTGCCGATCTTGGCGCGGTGCGAGCGACCCAGGGCTGCGTCTGTAAGGGTTTGGAGGCTCCAGCCGGGGCGCTTGGCGCAGGGGCCGGACGAAAAGTGCGGGGTGACCGGCCGCACGCCGGGCTTCACGTTCGTCATGTGGTCCATCCTTCCAGATGGGCGCCCTTCGGTGGGGAAGGGTGTCCCGCAGCCGAGATATGAAAACGGACGGGGCGCGTCAAGCTCCACCCCGTCCGCAAATGTACGTAAGGCCGGCGCGGTCGCCGCGAAAGCCCGCGTCCCACGGGCTTTTCCGCGCCTGAAAATTTATTGGATCAGATAGCGCAGGCCGATGCGGAACTCATGCGCGGTCCAGTCCCCGTAGTTGATCTGGCCGAGCGAGGGCACGTCGGTGCGCGCTTCGCCGAGGTCGAGATAGCGGTAGTTCGCATCGACCAGCAGTCCCGGCGCGATCGAATAGGCGGCGCCGCCGGTCGCGGCCCACGATAACTGCGCGCGGCCCTTGTTGTCGACGGTGATCGTGGTCGCCGGATTGGTCGAGACGTCGAAGGGCGTGAGATAGCTGAAGCCGATGCCCGCTCCGACGTAGGGCGTGAAGCCCCACCACGAGCCGAGGTCGGCGTAGGCGTTCCACAGCACGGTGTAATTGGTGATGTTCGCGGTCACGCCCGGCGTGCCGGCGACGACGAAGCCTTCGTGCTTGGGCTGCGCGCCGAAATCGAAGGTCACGTCGGAGCGGAACCAGTTCCACTTGAAGCCGACGCCGCCGCCGATGGTCGGCGAGTCGGAGGCCCGGTTGTCGATGAACGGCACGCCGTAGCGCGAGCCGCCGGAGACATTGTTGATGCGCCAGCCGCCGTCGAGCCGCACGTACCAGGGCGAATAGAATTCCTGGATCGGCGCCTTCAGCACGGGCAGGTCGGGCATGTCCGCTGCTTTGGCTCCGGCCGTCAGCGCAACTCCGATGATCGCGCCCGTGAGCGCCGGCAGCTTGCTACTCGTCATGACTGTCCTTCCTACTCGTGAACTTGACCAGGGCTCCGCACGCGGCAGGGGCTATCCGCGGCGCATCAGCGGCGGCGGCTGGTAGACGGGCGGCGGCGGAAGCGGCGCCTCGCAGCAGTCGAACATCCAGCGCACGCCGAGCCGCAGCTCGTTGGCCGTGAGTTCGTTGAGCGTGTAGAACGCGCGCGGACCGGTCCCCGCGCATCCGAAGGCGCCGCAGTTGATGACGCCGGTCTCGGGCGAGCCGAGGTCGAGGTAGCGGTAGGCCAGCTCGATCTTGAGCGACTTCGTGACCTCGTAGGCGACGCCCGCGTGGATGGCCCAGGCGAACGTCCAGTCGTGCGACTTGTCCGACATCAGGCCGAAGCCCGTGGTGCCGCTCGAATTGAAGCCGTAGTCGGTCATCGCATGGAACGTGTGGTAGGCGCCGCCGATGCCGAACCCGACGAACGGCGTGAAGCACCACCACGTACCCATGTCGAGATAGGCGTTGATCAACAGCACGCTGGCCTGGTGATCGAAGTCGTAGACGTCGTAGCAGATGCCGCCGCCGTCGCAGTTCTCTCCGTAGCTGCCGGTGACTTTGCCCTTGGTGCTCTGGCGATACTCGCCGGTCACATCCATGCGGAAGAAGGACGTGAACGAATAACCGACGCCCAGGCTGAAGTAGACGCTGTCCTTGAGGTCGGTGTGCTCGATCTTCCAATCGTCCGGCCAGTGGAACGTGGAATTGGTCTGCGTGTGCTTGAAGTCGACGAACTTCTGCGCGCTCACGCCGATGTCGCCGCGCAGGTACCAGCCGCCGAAGTCGCTCGCGACCGCCTGCTGGAGGACGGGCGGCGGCGCGGTCACGACAGGCGGCGGCAGCGGCGGTGGCGGAGGAGGCGGCGGCGGAACGTAGACCTGCGGCGGCGGCTGATAGATCGGCTGCGGCGCGGGCTGATAGATCGGTTGCGGCGGGGGCTGATAGACGGGCTGCGGCGGCTGGTAGTACGGCGGCGGCGGGACCGGCGGATAGTCGGCAGCCTGTGCAACCGGTTGCGCCACGAGCGCGAACGTGCCGGCGGCGACGAGGAGCTTCTTTGCGCAGCGCATGAACTCAACCCTTCTGTCGGGGCAGGCGCGATCGCACCTGGCGCACAACGGATTGAGCGAACGTCGCAGAAACTTCTTAAGAGCGGCTTAACCTTAACTTTTAACCGTGATCGTTAACGGCCCACGCCGCCGCGCCGCTGGCCGCGCGTCCAACAACGCGCCGCAGATCGAAAATACCGGGAAACGGGTCGGCGCACGGACGAGAGCCGCGCGCGCTACACAAAAAGCGCGGCGAGCAGACGCGGCACGCGCCGGGAGCTCGCCGGAGCGCGACAGCGCCGTTAACGTTTGAGAAATCGGCCGCCGCGCTACGCGGCGACCTCGTTGAGCGCGTCGACGATCCCGTCGACCACCGTCTCGACCAGCGCCTTGTCGTCACCCTCGGCGGTGACGCGAATCACCGGCTCGGTTCCGGACGCACGCACGATCAGACGGCCGTGGCCGTTGAGCCGCTGCTCGCCCTCGGCGATCGCGTCGCGGACGCGCGCATGCTCGTGCGGCGTGCCGTTGCGGTAGCGCACGTTCTTGGTGATCTGCGGGAGCGGATCGTAGCGGTGGCACACGCTCGACACGGCCTCGCCGCGCTCCTTCACCACCGCCATCACTTGCAGCGCCGCCACGAAACCATCGCCCGTCGTCGTGTGGTCGGAGAGGATGATGTGACCGGAGGGTTCGCCGCCGACGTTGAAGCCCTGTTCGCGCATCTTCTCGAGGACGTAGCGGTCGCCGACCGGCGTGCGAACGACGTCGATGCCAAGCGACTTGAGATAACGCTCGAAGCCGAAGTTCGACATCACGGTGGCGACGACGCCGGGCTTGGCCAGGCGTCCGTCTTGTTGCCAGCTCTGCGCGATGACAGCGAGGATCTGGTCGCCGTCGACCACGTGGCCGCGCTCGTCGACGATCACCACGCGGTCGGCGTCGCCGTCGAGCGCGATGCCGATGTCGGCGCGCATCTCGCGCACCTTGGCCGCGAGCGCCGCCGGCGCGGTCGAGCCGCAGTCGCGGTTGATGTTGAAGCCGTCGGGCTCGACGCCGAGCGAGAAGACCTCCGCGCCCAGCTCCCACAGAGCGGCGGGGGCCACGCTGTAGGCGGCGCCGTTGGCGCAATCGACCACCACGCGCAGGCCCTCGAACGTCATGTTCTTCGGCAAGGTGCGCTTGGCGAACTCGATGTAGCGATCCTGCACACCGTCGATGCGCTTGGCGCGCCCGAGCGCCGGCGACTTGGCGAGCTGCTTGGAGAGATCGGAATCGATCAGCCGCTCGATCTCCTCCTCGTCGTCATTCGAGAGCTTGTAGCCGTCGGGTGCGAACAGCTTGATGCCGTTGTCGTCGTAGAGATTGTGCGAAGCGGAGATCATCACGCCGAGATCGGCGCGCATGGAGCGCGTCAGCATGGCCACCGCCGGGGTCGGGATCGGCCCGAGCAGCAGCACGTCCATGCCGACCGAGGTGAACCCGGCGACCAGCGCGGTCTCGATCATGTAGCCCGAGAGCCGCGTGTCCTTGCCGATCACGACGCGATGGCGGTGATCGCCATTGCGCTTGAACACGAGACCCGTCGCCTGCCCCACGCGCAGCGCGAGATCCGGCGTGATCACGCCATTGGCGCGACCGCGGATGCCGTCGGTACCGAAGTATTTGCGAGCCATCTTGTTATATTACCCCGCGGGGTGAGCGTCCGCGCGGCCTGCCATGGCGACCGCGCCCAGCGCCCACCACCATGCGCTATATGATTTCAGGGAACCATAGCGGTAATTAATTCAAAAATTGTGAGCGGCCAATAACTACCGTGACCGCACGATTAATGCAGTAAGTCCAGTTACTTGCGCCTGTCGTGAACTATTCGGCCGGCTTCTTCCCGCCGAGCGGCGCCTTGTCCTCGCGGTCCTTCTTGGAGTGCGGCGGCTGCGTCACGTTGATCGGGTCGGAGGCCGGAAAGCTCTCCTCGAGCCCCTTTTCCAGGGCTTCGTCGAGCTTCTTTTTTTCTTCAGGCGTCTCGCGGTGCCCGGGCGGGGATTTCGTCGTGTCATGTCCCATGTCGCGTGTCCTTTCAATCGTCTCAATCGTCGCGGGACAACGCGCCAGGGGCCTACCCCGTTCCGGCCGCGGGCGCGGCCCCCTCGCCCACGACGATGACATGCAGCCGGCGCGGGCCATGGGCCCCGAGGATCAGCGTCTGCTCGATGTCCGCCGACCGCGACGGGCCGGTGATCATGTTGACGACGCGCGGCAGCGAGTCCCCGAACCGCTCGCGCAGGCGCGCGAGCACGCTCTCGAAATCGCCGGCGATGTCCTTCGCCTCCACGACGACGATGTGGTTGTCGGGCAGGAAGTTGAGCGTCGTCGGGTTGTCGGGCCCGGCGGTCAGCACCAGCGTGCCCGTCTCCGCCACGGCGCCAAACGCGTGCGACACGGACGCGAGCTGCCGCCCGTCCGACGGGCCGACCGCGACCTCGAGCGAGGGTTCGCGCTGCCACGGCAGCGCCGCCAGCAGATCGTCGCCGCCGCGCTGGACGCTCGGCGGCAGGTTGTGACGCCGCAGAAACGCGGCGACGGCGGAGGGAACCTCCTCGGCGCTGGCGACGCTCGCGAGCGTGCCGGCCGCCGCCTCGACCATGCGGGCGAACAATTCGGCGCGCTCGGGCGCGGGAAGCTGCCCGCGCCGTGGCACCACGCCGGCGGGATGCGCGCTCAGGCGGTCCGCAACGATCTTGCGGCGTGGCGCCTCCCGCCCGGTGACGCCGAGTGAGGCGCGGATCGAAGCGAGAATGGTGTCGCGCGCGCTCATGGCGATGACCGCTTCTTCCACTGCGCCTGGAAGCTCGCGCCCTGCGGCGTCGGGAAGTCGCGATGGCGCGTCCAGCCCGAGGCCAGCGGCAGCCAGCGGAAGCGCCCCCTGCCGCGGCCGAGGAACGCGAGCGCGCGCATCGCCAGCGACGTCGCCGCGCGATAGAGCCGCGGCCGCGTGGCGAAGAAAGCCCACAGCGCGAGGCTGCCGCGCACCGTCGCCGGCGACAGATGCCGCTCGAACTCACGCTCGCGCCAGTGCCGCATCAGCTTGGGCAGCGGGATGCGCACGGGGCACACCTCCTCGCAGCGCCCGCAGAACGTCGATGCATTCGGCAGATGGCCGGCCTTGTCGACGCCGATCAGGCTCGGCGTGAGCACCGCGCCCATGGGGCCGGGATAGACCCAGCCATAGGCGTGGCCGCCGACGGCGTGATAGACGGGGCAGTGGTTCATGCAGGCGCCGCAGCGGATGCAGCGCAGCATCTCGCGAAACTGGCCGCCGAGCATGGCCGAGCGGCCGTTGTCGAGGATGATGACGTGATAGGCGCCGGGCCCGTCCGGATCGCCCGTGCGGCGCGGCCCCGTCGAGACCGTCGTATAGACCGACATTTCCTGGCCGGTGGCCGAGCGCGCCAGCACGCGCAGCATCTGCGCGGCGTCCTCCAGCGTCGGCACCAGCTTCTCGATCGACGCCAGCACGATATGCGCCTTCGGCAGCGTCTGCGTCAGGTCGCCGTTGCCCTCGTTGGTGACGATGATCGAGGAGCCGGTCTCCGCCACCAGGAAGTTCGCGCCGGTGATGCCGACGTCGGCGGCGAGGAACTTCTCGCGCAGCACGGCGCGCGCCTCCGCCAGCATGGTTTCCGGCTCGACCAGGCTGCGGTCGGCCGGCAGGTGCGAATGGGCGCGGCGGAAATCGGCCTCCACCTGCGCCTTCGTCAGATGCACCGCCGGCGCGATGATGTGCGAAGGCAGCTCATGGCGGAGCTGGATGATGTACTCGCCGAGGTCGGTCTCGATCGGCGTGACGGCGTTGGCCTCGAGGAAATCATTGATGCCGATCTCCTCGCCGATCATCGACTTGCCTTTGGTGACGGTCTTTGCGCCGAGCTCGCGGCAGATGTCGAGCGCGATGCGGCAGGCGTCGTCCGCGGTCACGGCGTAATGCACGTGCCCGCCCTGCTCGATGACGCGCTTCTCGTAGGCCTCGAGATAGAGGTCGAGGTGCGCGAGCGTATGGTCCTTGATGTCGCGCGCGGAGTCGCGCAGCGCCTCGAACTCGGGCAGCTTGTCGGCGACCTCGCGCCGCCGCGCGATGAAGTTCACCTCGACGAACTTGAGCGCGCTCTGCAGCTCGCGATCGCCGAGCGCCTTGCGCGCGTTGTCCTTGAAGCGCGGCGAGGTTGCGACCGTGCTCATCGCCCGCCGTCCGCATCCGCCGCCGCGATGCCGATCGCAGGCACGTCGGTCTCGCCGGCCAGCACCTCGGCCACGTGCCGCGCGTCGATCGCCTTGCCCTCGCGCTGCAGCTTGCCGGCCATGTTCATCAGGCACCCGAGATCGCCCGCAAGCAGCACCTGCGCGCCGGTCGCGGCGACGTTGGCCACCTTCTTGCCGACGATCGCATTGGAGATGTCGGGGTACTTGACGCAGAACGTGCCGCCGAAGCCGCAGCACACGTCGGCATCGCGCATCTCGGTGAGGGTGAGACCCTGCACCGTCCCGAGCAGGCGGCGCGGCTGCGCATGGATGCCCAATTCGCGCAGGCCGGAGCAGGCGTCGTGATAGGTGACGGTCCCGGAGAAATGCGCATTGACGCGCTCGACCCGCAGCACGTCCACGAGGAACGACACAAGCTCATAGGTCTTGCCGGCGAAGGCGTCGGCGCGCGCGCGCCAGTTGGGATCGCCGTGGAACAGCTCGGGATAGTGCATCTTGAGCATCCCGGCACAGGAGCCGGACGGGGCGACCACGTAATCATAAGAGGAGAAGCGGTCGATCACCTGCTCGGCGATGGCCCGCGTCGTGGCGCGATCGCCCGAGTTGAACGCGGGCTGTCCGCAGCAGCTCTGCAGCGGCACCTCGACGGTGCAGCCGGCATCCTCCAGCAGCTTGGCCGCCGCAAATCCGACCGACGGGCGGATCAGGTCCACCAGGCAGGTGACGAACAACCCCACGCGCTTGCCGCGTCCAGGCATCACGAACTCCACGCCGCGCCGCGCGGCCGCCGGACTGTGGCGGAAAGGGGTAGGAGGTTCAACCTGTTATAAGGTCGGAGCCGGAGCTGTCCGTTTCAGCGCTGCCAGCGCACGCCGACCAGCACCGTGTCGGCGGTATAGTCGACGTTGGCGACGTTGGAATCGAGCCAGTCGCGGCGGACCTCGCCCTTCACCTGCCATTCGCGCGACAGCTTGTACACCAGCGCCGCGGCCACGAAGAACCGCCTGTCCTCGCGCGAGGTCGCATCGTTGGTCTCGTAGGTGTCGAGGCCCGCCCCCAGCCGCATCGTTCCCACCAGCCAGCGGCGGAATGCATGATCGACCTGCAGCGCCACGTCGCGGCGGAACAGGCCGGAGACATCCGCAACGATGCTCTCGTCGGTGGAGGACTTCGCCGTCAGCGTGACGGTCGTCAGCCCGCTGGCGACCCAGACGAGCGAGGCGTCGGCGACGAAGCCGGAGAGGTCCTTGAGGCTCTCGTCCTTGAAGTTGCGCGTCAGGTAGCCGGCCGAGACCTCGCCGGTGAGCTGGCGCGTGAGTTCGAACGTGCTGCCGACCCGGCCGACGATCGCATCGGAATCGCGGTTGATCCCGTTGCGGTCGAGATAGAGGTCGTGCACGCGGCGGTCGGTCGACACCTCGGCGAACGGCGTCACCCCGGGGCGCAACTCGTAGCTGCCGCGCAGCGCCATGCTGTATTGATTGTAGTTGCGGTCGTCGTTGGACTGGGTGGAGCCGTCGGTGAACACCGAGTTCTGATAGTCGATGCGGTCGATGCCTCCCTTCAGGGTCACGTCGACGCGGTTGAAATTCTGGGTATAGCCGAGCGACCCGCCGACGCGCGTGAAGATCGGCAGCCGCTCGAGGCCGGCGGTGATGTTGGGACTGCCGGGGTTGTCGGTGCCGACGGTGAGCCGCGCTTCGGCATCAGCATGGCTGCGGTCGTGCACGTCGAGGCGGCCGTTGGCCTTGCCCTCGAAGTCCGGCCGGTCGAGGAACTTCGGCGCGCCGGACGGGCTGTTGTCGTTCACGTTCTCGAACGTGCGCGAATACATCAGGTACGAGCCGCGCAGTTCGGCCTTCAACTCGTGCCGCCGCCATTCCGAGTTGACGCGCAGTTCCGGCACCAGGGCGAGCGTGCCCGCGCTCGGCCCGTCGGGGATGCGCAGCGGGTTGCTGTCGAAGCCGCTGTTGACCTCGAGCGCCGGCTTGAACAGGAAGCTGCCGACATGCACGCCGACCGGCGCAAAGGGATCGAGATCCGGCGGCGGACGGCGATGCACCGGCACGATCAGCGTCGGCACCGCGGCGGTCGTCCCTGGCTCCGGCAGGATCACCTCGCGCCGATAGAGCTGCGGCGCGCTGCGTGCGATGGCGCGCGCGGCCGCGGTGTCGGCGCCCGAGAGCGGCGGCGGCGCGAGCGAGGCCGCCTTCGCCTTGCGCGCCGCCTTTTTCTTGCGCGCGTTGCTGGAGTCGAATCCCGTGGTGCCCGCGCTCGAACCCGCCGCCGCGTTCGACTCGTTGGCATCCTCGGACGATGCGGCGTCCGTCGCCGCCGCCGCGGAGGCTGCAGGCTGGAACGTGCCGAAGCGCGTCGGGCCGGCGCTCACCGGCCGGGCCCGGCGCTCGAAGCGGGGTGCCGCGCGCGTGCCGGAATCGAAGGTTGGGGAAAACTCGCTGGCCACCTGGGCGCGGAGCTTCGTCGGCCCGAGCGTCGCCGCGAGCACCAAGAGCCCGAAAGAGACGCTCCAACACGTGCGAAAGCTCGGCACGCTTGCTCCTTGCTGGCGGCCGCAACGAAAAATTTGGTTAACGAGCGTTAAATCACTATGGTTAACAGGACGTTGATGATGGTAAGGGGCGGTCGCCGCGTGCCGCGCCGGCGTGCTAATGTCGGGCGCGTTTCGGCGCCTTTGTCCGGCGCATTCGGGGATTTGATGGCCAAGCATCAGCCGCAGCAGGCGCCCGCCGGCGGAGCGGACGAGGCGCTGATCGCGTCGGGCGTGCGTACGCTCGACGCCGAAGCGGGCGGCATCTCGGCGCTCGCGCTCGCCATGCGCAACGGGCTCGGCGCCGCATTCGTGGCCGCCGCCGATGCCATCCGCCGCGCGCGCGGGCGCGTGATCGTCAGCGGCATGGGAAAATCCGGCCATATCGGCAACAAGATCGCCGCGACGCTGGCCTCCACCGGCACACCGGCCTTCTTCGTTCATCCCGCCGAGGCGAGCCACGGCGATCTCGGCATGATCACGCCGGACGATGTGATCATCGCGCTGTCGTGGTCGGGCGAGACCGCCGAGCTCAAGGGCATGATCGAGTACTCGCGCCGCTTCCGCATTCCGCTGATCGCGGTGACCGCGGAGCCGGGCAGCACGCTCGGCCAGGCCGCCGACGTGGTGCTGGCGCTGCCGCAGGCGCGCGAAGCCTGCCCGCACAATCTCGCGCCGACGACGTCCTCGCTGATGCAGCTCGCGCTCGGCGATGCGCTGGCGATCGCGCTGCTGGAGAGCCGCGGCTTCACCGCCCTGCAATTCCGCGATCTGCATCCCGGCGGGCGGCTGGGCGCGCTGCTCAAGTTCGTGCGCGACGTGATGCACACCGGCGACAAGATCCCGACCGCTCCGGCCGGCGCGCGCATGTCCGATGCCATTGTGGAGATGTCGGCCAAGGGCTTCGGCTGCATCGGCATCGTCGACGGCCAGAACAACCTCGTCGGCATCATCACCGACGGCGACCTGCGCCGCCACATGCGGCCCGACCTGCTCGAGCAGAGCGTGGAAAGCGTGATGACGCGCAAGCCGGTGACCGTGCGCGCCGATCAGCTCGCCGGCGAAATCCTGGAAGTGATGAACTCTTCGAAGATCACCGCGCTGTTCGTGCTCGATGCGGGCAAGCCCATCGGCATCGTGCACATGCACGACCTGCTGCGCGCGGGCGTCGCCTGATCCGTCGCGCCGACGGCCTCAGCTCCAGCCCCTGAGTTCGCGCGAGATCACCGAGTTGAGCGTGGCGATGCCGCCCGGGCTGTCGTTGAGGCACGGCACGAACGTGAACTGCTCGCCGCCGTAGCGCTTGAACGTGTGCGCCCCCTCGATCGCGATCTCCTCGAGCGTCTCGAGGCAGTCGGCGGCAAAGCCCGGGGTGAGCACGGCGATGCGCCGCACGCGCTTGCGCGCGAGCGCCTCGAGCGTCTTGTCGGTGTAGGGCTGCAGCCACTTGCTCGGGCCGAAGCGCGACTGGAACGTCATGATCAGTTTCTGGTCGTCATAACCGAGCCGCGCGCGCAGCAGCCGCGTGGTCTCGGCGCAGTGCGTCGCATAGGGGTCGCCCTGGTCGACGTAGGACTGCGGCATGCCGTGATAGGAGGCGACGATCACCTCCGGCTCCTCCGGCAGGCTGGCCAGCGCCGCCTTCACCGACTCCGCCAGCGCATCGATATAGACCGGATCGTCATAATAGGCAGGCGCGATCCGCAGCGCCGGCTGCGCGCGCATGCGCATCAGGGCGCGGAACGCCATATCCGCCACGGTCGCGGTCGTCGGGGCCGAATATTGCGGATAGAGCGGCACGACCAGAACGCGGTCGCAGCCGCCCTCGACCATCGCGGTGAGACGTTCGGGAATGCCGGGCCGCCCGTAGCGCATCGCCCAGTCCACCAGCACGGTCGGGTGATCGGGCAGGAGCGCCATGCTCAGCTTGCTCGCCTGCGCGCGGGTGATGGTCTTGAGCGGCGATTCGTCGGCCTCGCGATTCCAGATCGAGGCGTAGGCGCGCGCCTTGGAGCGGGGGCGGAACGGGAGGATGATGGTGTTGAGCACGAAGCGCCACAACGGCCCCTGGTCCTCGATCACCCGGCGATCGGTCAGGAACTCGCGCAGGTAGACGCGCACTGCTTCGGGCGTCGGCGCCTCCGGCGTGCCGAGATTGACGATCAGCACACCGATCTGACGGGGGGCGGCTTCGGTCATGGTGATCCCGCAGTCGATCGAGCCGGTAAGCGATAGCCCGCCCCGCCAGCGCGTGCTAGCAAAAACCGCGGCTCACATTGCCGCAAGCCGGCAGATCGCAACATGTTGATACGCCTCCTTGCCGCACTGGCCTTGTCGATCAGTCTGACCATGCCCGCGGGCGCCGCGCGCATCACGTTCGTGCTGGTCAACGACATCTACCGGATGAGCGACGCGCCCGGCGCCGACGGCAAGGCGCGGGGCGGCTTCGCGCGGCTGGCGGCGGTGGTCAAGGCCGAACGCGCCAGGGGCAATCCGGTGGTCTTCGCTCATGCCGGCGACACGCTCTCGCCCTCGCTGATGTCGGGGCTCGACCGCGGCGCGCACATCATCGCGCTCACCAACATGATCCGTCCCGACATCTTCGTGCCGGGCAACCACGAATTCGACTTCGGCAAGGCCGTTTTCCTGCAGCGTATGGCCGAGGCGAGGTTCCCGCTCTACGCCGCCAACCTGCGCGGCCCCGACGGCCGGCCGCTGCCCGGCTTCAGGGACGAGGCCATTGTCGCGATCGAGGGAATCAAGATCGGGCTGGTCGGCGCGACCTACGACGACTCCGCGCGCGCGTCCAATCCCGAGGACCTCAAGCTGCTGCCGACCGTCGAAACCATCAAGGAGCGCGCCGCCGCCCTCAAGCGGGAGGGCGCCGACTTCGTCGTGGCGGTGGCGCACGCGACCCGCGCGCAGGATCGCGACATCGTCGGCGCGCGCAGCGTCGATCTGCTGCTGACTGGGCACGAGCACGACCTCGTCATCGCCTACGACGGACGCAACGCGCATGTGGAGTCGAGCTACGACGCGCAATATGTCGTCGCCATCGACGTCGACATCGACATCCGCCGGCAGGACGGCCGGCGCGAGGTCGTCTGGTGGCCGAACTTCCGCGTGATCGACACCGCGACCGTCACTCCCGATCCCGAAGTCGCCGCCGCCGTGCGCGGCTACGAGCAGGACCTGACGCGCGAGATGGACGTTCCGCTCGCCACCACCGCCGTCGAGCTCGACAGCCGCAACATGACGGTGCGCAGCCGGGAAGCCGCCATCGGCGACCTGATCGCCGACGCCATGCGCGCGGCGACCGGCGCCGAGGTCGCCATCATGAACGGCGGCGGCATCCGGTCCGGCAGGGTCTATGCGCCGGGCACGCCGATCACGCGGCGCGACGTGCTGGCCGAGCTTCCGTTCGGCAACCGCACCGCGCTCCTGCGCGTGAGCGGCCGCGATCTGCGCGCCGCGCTGGAGAACGGATTCGGCGTGCTTCCCCAGGGCGGCGGCCGTTTCCCGCAGGTGTCGGGCCTCACGGTGGAGATCGACGGGTCGCGGCCGCCCGGCAGCCGCATCGTCGCGATCAAGGTCGCAGGCGCGCCGCTCGATGATGCGCGCACCTACACGCTCGCCACCAACGATTTCCTCGCGAGCGGCCGCGACGGCTACGTGCAGTTCCGCGACGCCGAACGCGTCCTGCCCGACGACGACGCGCCGCTGCTCGCCAACGAGGTCATGGTCCATCTGCGCAAGCTCGGCACGGTGCGCACGGGCGCCGACGGGCGGATCGTCATCAAGTGAACCCGATCGCGCCGCAGGCGGGCTAGCCGCCCTGCCCGACCGGCCGCTCGTCGGCGATCACCTTGCCGTCGTTCGGCAGGCTGCCGGGCGCGACCAGCATCACCGTCCCGCGCACCTTCGTCACCGCCTGCAGCGCCTGCGCGAGCGCGTCCGCCAGCCCCCCGCCATCGCCTGCATGTTCCGCCCGCAACGTCATCGCGTCCTGCTCGTGCTCGCGCGTGATCACGAGCCGCAGCCGGCCAAGCTGCGGGTGGCGGCGCGCGATCTCGGCGATCTGCTCCGGCCGCACGAACATGCCCTTCACCTTGGCGGTCTGGTCGGCGCGGCCCATCCAGCCGGCGATGCGCATGTTGGTGCGCCCGCACGGCGAGGCGCCGGCCATCACGGCGGAGAGGTCGCCGGTGGCGAGGCGGATCATCGGGTAGTGCGGATTGAAGGTCGTGACCACCACCTCGCCGACGTCGCCGTCGGGCACGGGCTCGCCGGTTCCGGGCCGCACGATCTCCACGATCATGTCCTCGTTCACGATCATGCCGTCCACTTTTGGCGCATGGTCTCCTCCGCGAACCGGCTCCCACTTCGCGGGACCATGCGCGCGCACCTCGGACTCGTAGGCGATCACGCCCGCCTCGGCGACGGCGTAGCACTGCAGCACGGCGACGCCGCGCCCGGCGAGCTCCGCGCGCAGCGAGGGCGGCAGCGCCGCGCCCGATACGAGGCCGCGCCGGAGCGAGTTTGCGTCCTTGCCGCCCGCCTGCGCGGTGTCGAGCAGGATCTTGAGGAAGTCCGGCGTGCCGACGTAGCCCGAGGGCGCAAGCTGCGCGATCGCGTCGACCTGCGCCTCGGTGTTCCCGACGCCGCCCGGAATGACCGCGCAGCCGAGCGCATGCGCGCCGCCCTCCAGCATGAATCCGCCGGGCGTGAGATGATAGGAGAACGCGTTGTGCACGACGTCGCCGGCGCGGAAGCCCGCGGCGAACAGCGCGCGCGCCGCACCGGCGAAATCCTCGCCCGCGCCCTGCGGCTCGAAGATCGGTCCCGGCGACATGTAGAGCCGCAGCGCCTTGCCCGGCGCGGTGACGTTGAAGCCGCCGAACGGCGCGTGCTCCTTCTGCAGCGCCAGCAGGCCGGACTTGCGCAGCAGCGGCAGGCCCGCCAGCGCCTTGCGGTCGGCGATCGCGCGCGGCTCGATGCCCGCGAGGTGCCGCCGCCATCCGGGCGCCTGCAGCGCATGCGCGATGTGCCCGGGCAGGCGCGCGAACAGGTCGCGCTCGCGCGCCGAGGGATCGCGGGTCTCGCGCGGGTCGTAATGGTCCGCCGCCATGCTCACGCCAGCCACCGTTTCCTGCGCTTGTAATGCTTGATGTCGCGGAACGACTTGCGCTTGCCCTCGGCGATGCCGAGGTAGAACTCCTTGACGTCCTCGTTGTCGGCCAGCGCCTTCGCCTCTCCGTCCATCACCACGCGACCGTTCTCGAGGATATAGCCGTGGCGGGCGTACTTGAGCGCCATGAACGTGTTCTGCTCGGCGAGCAGGAAGGACACGCCCTCGCGCGCGTTGAGGTCGGCGACGATCGAGAAGATCTCCTCGACGATCTGCGGCGCGAGGCCCATCGAAGGCTCGTCGAGCAGGATCATCTTCGGGCGCGACATCAGCGCGCGGCCGATGGCGCACATCTGCTGCTCGCCGCCCGAGGTGTAGCCCGCGATCGCGCCGCGGCGCTCGCGCAGGCGCGGGAAGTAGCCATAGACGCGCTCGATGTCGGCCGCGATCGCGGCCTTGCCGTCGCGCCGGGTGAAGGCGCCGGTGAGCAGGTTCTCCTCGACCGTGAGATGCGCGAAGCAGTGGCGGCCCTCCATCACCTGGATGCAGCCGCGCTTGACCAGCGTGTCGGGCGATAGCGCCTGCACCTCGTTCCCGTCGAACACGATCGAGCCCTTGGTGACCTCGCCGCGTTCGGCGTGCAGCAGGTTGGAGATCGCCTTCAGGGTCGTGGTCTTGCCCGCCCCGTTGGCGCCGAGCAGCGCGACGATGCCGCCGCGCGGCACCTCGAGCGAGACGCCCTTGAGCACGAGGATGACGTGGTCGTAGACGACCTCGATGTTGTTGAGCGCGAGGATGCGGTCCGCCGGCGCTGGGGCGGCCTCGCGTCCCGCCTCGGCGGTCGGCATGCTCATGCGCGTGCACCTTTGCGCCGCGACGGGCCCCTCTCTAGCCGGAGAGGGACCCGCGCGAGCTGGCTCAGGACGACTTGTCGCAAGGCTCGCTGCGCTTGGGCCAGCCGGCATTCGCCGCCGCGTAGTCCTTGGCCGCGGCGTCGATGAGCGGACGTACCTTGTCCTTGATCGGCGAGATCCAGTCCGAGGCCTTGGTCCACTTCGTGCCGTCCCATTCCGCGAGGTAGATGCTGTGGTGGCCGTTGTGGTCCGCACAGGAGACCTTGATCGGCGCCGCGAACCCGTCGGCGCCCATCTCCTTGAGGCGTTGCGCGGTGATGTCGAGGTTCTCGAGCCCGCGCCGCATGTCCTCGCCGGTGATCTGCTTCTTACCGGTGACCTGCTGCGCGGTGCGGATCGCCTCGGCGATGATCATCGAGTTGAGGACACCGCGGTTGTAGAGGTTCTCGCCCACCTTCTCCTTCGGCGTCTGGCTCTTGCCCTTGTCGACCACGTGCTTGACGATGTCCTGGATGACCGGGAAGTTGGTGCCGACCATGTTGAAGTCGAGCGACTTGTAGCCCTTGGCCTGCGCGCCCGAGGGCCGCGCGTCGTCGTCGCCGCCCGACCACCACACGCCGACCAGCCGGTTCATCGGGAAGTTGATCTTGGCCGCTTCCTTGATCGCGGTCGGGTTCATCGCGCCCCAGCCCTGCAGGTAGATCCAGTCGGGCCGGTCGCGGCGCACGTTGAGCCAGAGCGACGACTGGTTCTGCATCTCGGTGGCCGGCACCGGGTAGAGCTTGAGCTCGAAGCCGTAGTCCTTGGCGAGCGCCTCGAGCAGCGGGATCGGCTCCTTGCCGTAGGGCGCGTCGAGATAGACGAGGCCGAGCTTCTTGCCCTTGAGCTTGTCGGTACCCCCCTCGACCTGCGCGGCGTACTTCACGAACACCGACGCGCCGTCCCAGTAGGTCGCCGGCATGTTGAACACCCACGGGAACGTCGTGCCGTCCGCCGAGGCCGAGAGGCCGTAGGCCATCGACAGCACCGGGATCTTGTCGACCGACGCCTTCGGGATGAGCTGCAGCGTGATGCCGGTCGAGTACGGATTGGTCACGACCGGATGCTTGCCCTTGACCGTTTCGTAGCACTCGATCCCCTTCTTGGTGTCGTAGCCGGTCTCGCATTCCTCCACGATCAGCCGCACGCCGCCGATGCCGCCGTCGCGCTCGTTGAGCATGTTGAGATAGTCCGACATGCCGTTGGCGATCGGCAGGCCCGAGCCGGCGAACGGCCCGGTGCGATAGCTGAACAGTGGAACGTAGATGCCCTGCTGCGCCTGCGCGCTCTGCACGAGCGCGGGCACGCCCACGAGCGCGGCAACCGCCGCCCCTAGCGCAAGCTGCGTCAATCGCGTCATCACCAAACCTCCCTTTGTGTCCGCGAGTGCGTCGCGGCATGTCTGTTGTGGTCCCGCTCATCCAACCTGCGGCCTTGGGACCAGGATGGGCCCGCGGCAGGCGGCACAGGAGTTGGCGGGAGTCTGCCCCATCAATAGGGGAACGGCCAGACCCGCAGCTTCTGTTTCGCCAGCTGCCACAATCGTGCGAGCCCGGCCGGCTCCACGATCAGGAAGAAGATGATCAGCGCGCCGACGATCATGAAGGACAGGTGCTCGACCGTCGCGGCGTGGATGGAGAGGCCGAACTTGGGCGGGATTGTCCGCAGCAGGATCGGCAGGATGAAGATCAGCGCGGCGCCGAGATAGGAACCCAGCAGGCTGCCGAGGCCGCCGATGATCACCATGAACAGCACGAAAAAGCTCTGGTTGACGTTGAAGACGTCGGCCTCCGCGCCCCCGTACCACAGGAACACCATCATGGCGCCGGCGACGCCGCAGTAGAACGAGGACACCGCGAAGGCCAGGAGCTTGGTCGGCAGCAGCCGGATGCCGACGAGCTCGGCGGCGATGTCCATGTCGCGCACCGCCATGAACATGCGCCCGATGCGGCCGCGCACGAGGTTCGAGGCGGCGAGCGTCATCAGCACGACGATCGTCAGAACGATCAGGTAGCGCGTGAGCGGCGTGGCGGTGGCGCCGGTGACGGGCACGCCGAACAGCGTGCGCAGCGGCACCTCGATCGCGCCGGAGACATTGTAATTGTAGAGCCACGGCACGCGGATGAAGCACCAGGAGAGGAAGAACTGCGCCGCCAGCGTCGCCACCGCGAGATAGAAGCCCTTGATGCGCAGCGAGGGCAGGCCGAACGCAAGTCCGACCCCGGCCGAGAAGAAGCCCGACGCGACCACCCACACCAGCACGTTCACGTCGGGGAAGACCGTCGTCAGCTTGTAGCAGGCATAGGCGCCCACCCCCATGAAGCCGCCGGTGCCGAGCGAGAGCAGCCCGGTGTAGCCGATCAGGATGTTGAGCCCGATGGCGGCGAGCGAGAAGATCAGGAAGGGGATCATCACCGCGTTGAGCAGGAACGCGTCGCCAAACACGGGAATGACGACGAAGGCGATCGCGAGGATGACGCCGATGCCGATCCGATCCTGCAGGATCGGAAACAGCGCCTCGTCCGCCGCGTAGCTCGTCTTGAACTGTCCGGCCTCGCGGTAGAACATGCGTCAGATCCGCTCGATGATGCGTTCGCCGAACAGGCCCTGCGGCCGGAACAGCAGGAAGATGAGCGCGATGACGTAGGCGAGCCAGGTCTCGATTCCGGAGCCGAGCAGCGGGCCCCAGTAGAACTCGCCGATCTTCTCGCCGACCCCGATGATCACGCCGCCGACGATGGCGCCGGGAATCGACGTGAAGCCGCCCAGGATCAGCACCGGCAGAGCCTTGAGCGCGATGATCTCAAGCGCGAAGGACACGTTCGAGCGCGCGCCCCACATGATGCCGGTGGCGAGCGCCACGATGCCGGCGGCGAACCACACCACGACCCAGATGTACTCGAGCGAGATGCCGACCGAGAGCGCCGCCTTGTGGCTGTCGGCGACGGCGCGCAGCGCGCGCCCGATGCGCGTCTTCTGGAAAAAGACGCCGAGCGCGAGCACCATCACCGAGGCGATCACCGCCGCGGCGATGTCGATCTTCTGCAGCTGCACGAAGCCGCCGAACACCTTGATCTCGTAGGCGCCGCGCGGCAGCAGCAGCTGGTCGGAGATCATCACCTTGGGGTCGCCCCCGAACACCAGCTCGCCCAGCCCGATCAGGAAATAGGTGAGCCCGAACGTCGCCATGAACAGGATGATGTCGGGCTGGTTGATCAGCGGCCGTAGCACCACGCGCTCGACCGCGAAGGCGAGCCCGTACATCACCGCGATCGTGAGCGCGAGCGCCAGGAATGCCGGCACGCCATGCTCGTAAAGGCCGACGAGCGTGAGCGCCGCGAACACGACCATGATGCCCTGCGCGAAGTTGAAGACGCCCGACGCCTTGAAGATCAGCACGAACCCGAGCGCGATCAGCGCGTAAAGCACGCCGGCGACGAGCCCGTCCCACAGCGTCTGCACCAGCAGGTCGGGCGCCGCGCCCATCTGCACGAACGGATCGAGGAAGATCTTGTAGAGGATGTCCATCGCTCAGTGCGCCACGCCCAGATAGGCGTCGATCACCTTCTGGTCCGTCTTGATCTGGTCGGGAGTGCCGTCGGCGATCTTGCGGCCGTATTCGAGCACGACCACGCGGTCGGAGAGGTCCATGACCACCCCCATGTCGTGCTCGATCAGCGCGATCGTCGTGCCGAAGATGTTGTTCACGTCGAGGATGAACCGCGACATGTCCTCCTTCTCCTCGAGGTTCATGCCGGCCATCGGCTCGTCGAGCAGCAGGAGCTGCGGCTCCATGGCGAGCGCGCGCCCGAGCTCGACCCGCTTCTGCAGCCCGTAGGGCAGCCGCCCGACCGGCACCTTGCGGATGTGCGGGATCTCCAGGAAGTCGATGATCTCCTCCACGCGCCGGCGGTGCGCGACCTCCTCGTTGAGCGCGGGGCCGAAGCGGACGAGCTGGAAGACGAGGTTGGCGTGCATCGCGAGCGTGCGTCCCGCCATGATGTTGTCGAGCGCGCTCATGCCGCGGAACAGCGCGACGTTCTGGAACGTGCGGGCGATACCGCCGCGCGCGGCCTCGTAGGGGCGCATGCGCGTGCGCGCCCTGCCCTGGAACGTGATGCGCCCCCGCTGCGGGTGATAGAAGCCGTTGATCACGTTCAGCATCGAGGTCTTGCCCGCGCCGTTCGGTCCGATGATCGCGCGGATCTCGCCCATGCGGATGTCGAACGACACGTCGGTGAGCGCGCGTACGCCCCCGAACGCCAGCGACACGTCCTCGACCGACAGGATGACCTCGCCCGCGGCGACGTCGGCCGATCCCCGCGCCCTCATGCGGCCTTCCCCAGCGAACGGAGCGATTGGATGTCGGTCTTGCAAGATAGCGGCACGGCTTGATCTTGAAGGGGAGTTCTGCCCCCCCTCACCCGGATTGCGCGCAAAACGCGCAATCCGACCTCTCCCCGGTGGGGAGAGGTGAACAAGTGGTGACGCTGTGCATACCATCGGTGGACGAGATTGCGGGAGCAAACGCGGCCGAACACCCAGCGCGCAGCACGGCACGGCCCCCACCTCTCCCCGCTGGGGAGAGGTCGGCATGCGCAGCATGCCGGGTGAGGGGCGCTAACAGCTCGTGGCAAGACGCCATGTGCAGTCACACTCCCCTGAGGGACGAGGTAGACGACGACTTGTGGCGCCCTCATGCGGCCTTCCCCAGCGCCGCCCCGCCCGGCGTGGGCATGTCGCGGATCGCGACCTTCGCCGTGACCATCCCCTTGCGGCCATCCTCGAAGGTCATGTCGATCGAGATCGTCGCGTCCCTTGAGCCGTCGTAGAGCGCGGCCAGCAGCGCCGCGTAGCGCTCGGCGATGAAGCCCCTCCGCACCTTCATGGTGCGGGTGAGCTCGCCGTCGTCGGCGTCGAGCTCCTTCGGCAGCACCAGGAAGCGGCGGATCTGCGCGCCCGCCATGGCCTTCTCCTGCGCCAGCGAGCGGTTCACCTCGGCGACGTGCTCCGCCAGCATGTCGTAGACGAGCGGATGCGCGGCCAGCTCCTGGTATGTGCCATAGACGATGTTGTTGCGCTCGGCCCAGCTCCCGACCGCGGTGAGATCGATGTTGAGCATGACGGAGACGAAACCGCGCCCGTCGCCGATCGCCACCGCCTCCTTGATGTTGGGATAGAACTTGAGCTTGTTCTCGATGTATTTCGGCGCGAACAGCGAGCCGTCGGCCAGGCGGCCGACGTCCTTGGCGCGGTCGATGATCTTGAGGTGGCCGCTCGCCTCGTCGAAGAAGCCGGCATCCCCGGTGCGCACCCAGCCGTCGGGCGTCTTGGTTTCGGCGGTGCGGTCGGGATCCTTGTAGTAGCCGACGAACACGCCGGGCGAGCGGAACAGCACCTCGCCGGTTTCCGCGATCTTCACCTCGACGCCGTAATTCGGCTTGCCGACGGTGTCGGCGAAGATCTCCCCGTCCGGCTGCGCCGTGATGTAGACCGATGCCTCGGTCTGGCCGTAGAGCTGCTTGAGATTGATGCCGAGCGCGCGATAGAAACGGAAGATCTCCGGGCCGATCGCCTCGCCCGCGGTATAGCCGACGCGGATGCACGAGAGCCCGTAGCGGTTCTTCAAGGGCCCGTAGACCAGCACGTTCCCGATCGCATAGAGCAGCCGCGCGTGCAGCGGCACCGGCTCCCTGTTGAGGATCTTCTCGCCCCAGCGCCGCGCCACGCCGATGAAATAGTGAAACATCGCGCGCTTCATGCGACCCGCGTCCTCCATCCGCACCATGGTCAGCGTGATGAGGTTTTCATAGACGCGCGGCGGCGCGAACGCATAGGTCGTGCCGATCTCGCGACGGTCGGCCACCACCGTTTCGCCGGTCTCGGGGCAGTTCACGCAATAGCCCGCGGCGTAGGACTGCGCGTAAGAGAACACGTGGTCGCCGACCCAGGCGAGCGGCAGATAGGCGATCACTTCCTCGCCTTTGCCGATGTGATCGAAGGCGTTGCCGTTGTGCACCGAGACGATGAGGTTGCTGAACGACAGCATCACGCCCTTGGGACGGCCGGTGGTGCCGGAGGTGTAGAGGATCACCGAAAGGTCCGAGCCCTTCCCCTGCTCCACCGACGCCAGCCAGCGCGTGCCGGCCTGCGGATCCCCGGCAAGCTGCTTGCGGCCGGCGGCCTGCACGTCGGCGAACCATTTGAGGCGCGCGTGGTCGTAGTCGCGCATGCCGCGCGGCTCGTCGTAGATCACGTAGGTGAGCTTCGGCAGGCGGTCGGAGATCGAGAGCACCTTGTCGACCTGCTCCTGGTCCTCGACCACGGCGACCGTCACCTCGGCGTGCTCGAGCACGTAGGCCATCTCTTCGGCGACGGAGTCGGCGTAGATCGGCACCGGCACGGCGCCGAGCGCCTGCGCCGCGCACATCGACCAGTACAGCCGCGGGCGGTTGGCCCCGATGACGGCGACCTTGTCGTCGCGCTTGAGACCGAGCTGCGCGAGCCCGGCCGAGAAGGCGCGGACCTCCTCAAGCACCTCGCCCCAGGTCCAGGTCTGCCAGATGCCGAGGTCCTTGTGCCGGATGGCCGGGCGGTCGTGCAGCGCGTCGGCGTTGTGGAGGAGAAGCTTGGGAAACGTATCCGGTGACCCGGGCGGCACCTGCATCATGGCGGTCGTCTCCGCGCGCGCGGCCGGCTGCATCCGCCTCCTCCTCGGCCGGCAGGAGCACTGCCGGCGACAGGTGAACCCACGCTTTGTTCAGGTGTTTTGCGGTGGGCCATGCGATTTGAAGACACGGCCCCGCCTCCGGTCAAGTGAGGCCCGTCTCAATAAATCGTCGCAGATGGCGTTGTCCGCTGCGGCACCGTGCGCCGGCGAGCGGGCGCGCTACTCCGCCGCCTTGAGCAGCGGCGCGGGATGACTGCGGAACTGTTCCAGCAGGGCCGCTTCCTCGGCCTTCGCCGCCGTCAGGTTGCGCAGCTTCACATGCCCGAAGCCGCGGATCTTCTCGGGAATGGCGGCAAGGCCCACGGCGAGAGCATGGTTCTCCGGCGTCAGCTTCGCGATGAGTTCGTCGAGCAGCGCCTCGTAATCCCTCACCAGCCGGCGCTCGGTCTTGCGTTCTTCGCTGCGCCCGAACGGATCGAATGCGGTTCCGCGCAGGACCTTCATCCGCGCGAGCAGCCGGAACGCGCCGAAGATCCACGGGCCGAACGTCGTCTTGCGCGGCTCGCCCGTGCGCGGATCGCGCCGCGCCAAGAGCGGCGGCGCGAGATGCACGTTGAACCGCAGGTTCTCGCCGGAAAGCTCGTTCGCGACCTGATTGCGGAAATGCTCGCTCGAATAGAGGCGCGCGACCTCGTACTCGTCCTTGTAGGCCATCAGCTTGAACAGATAGCGCGCGACGGCGTCGGCGAGGCCGCACTTGCCCGGCGTCTTCGCCGCCTCGACGGCCCTCGTCCGTTCGACCAGCGCGCGATAGCGCTCGGCATAGGCGGCGTCCTGGTAGTCGGTCAGGAACGCCACGCGACGCGCGACGACCTCATCGAAGCCTTGCGACAGCTTGCGCGAGGGGATGTCGGTCTCGGGAGCGGCGCCGACGGCCGCTTCCACGGCCGCGCGATCGACCGCGGCGCGGCGGCCCCAGCGGAACGCCGCGACGTTCATCGCCACCGCTTCGCCATTGAGTTCGAGCGCCCGCTCGATCGCCTCCGCGGACAGGGGCAGCGCGCCGATCTGGTAGGCGTAGCCGAGCAGGAACATGTTTGCGCCCATCGACTGGCCGAGCAGCGCGTTGGCGATGCGCGAGGCGTCGATGAAATGGCTCTGCCCGCCTCCGGCCGCGCCCGTGATGGCGCGCTTGAGCCGTTCGGTCGGCAGCGAGAACTCGGTATTGCGGGTGAATTCGCCGGGCAGCGTCTCCGCGGTGTTGATCACCATGCGGGTGACACCGGGTTTGACCGCCGCCAGCACCTTCTTGTTGCCGGCCACGACGATGTCGCCGCCGAGCACGAGGTCGGCGCGCCGCGCCGCCACGCGGATGGCGTGGATGTCGTCGGGACTGTTGGCGATGCGGATATGGCTCTGCACCGCGCCGCCCTTCTGGGCGAGGCCCGCCATGTCGAGCACGCCGACGCCCTTGTTCTCCAGGTGCGCCGCCATGCCGATGATGGCGCCGACGGTCACGATGCCGGTGCCGCCGACGCCGGTCACGATGATGTTGAAGGTGTGATCGACGGCGGGGAACGCCGGCGGCGGAGCAGGCGGAACATCGGCCGGCGTCGCGGCCTTTGGTTTGCGAAGCTGCGCGCCTTCCACCGTCACGAACGAGGGGCAGAAGCCGTTGACGCAGGAGAAGTCCTTGTTGCAGCTCGACTGGTCGATGGTGCGCTTGCGCCCGAACTCGGTCTCGAGCGGCTGCACTGACACGCAGTTCGACTTCACGCCGCAGTCGCCGCAGCCTTCGCACACCAGTTCGTTGATGATGACGCGCTTTGCCGGGTCGGGGAACTGGCCGCGCTTGCGGCGGCGGCGCTTCTCGGCGGCGCAGGTCTGGTCGTAGATCAGGACGGTGCAGCCTTCGATGCCGGCAAGCTCGCGCTGCACGGCATCGAGTTCCTCGCGCGGATGGACCGTGAGGCCCTTGGGCCACTCGGTGCCGGCGGGATATTTCCACGGCTCGTCGGTGACGACGACGACGCGCTTGGCGCCTTCCGCCTCGACCTGCCGCGCGATCTGCGGCACCGTCAGGCCGCCGTCGTTCTTCTGGCCGCCGGTCATGGCGACCGCGTCGTTGAACAGGATCTTGTAGGTGATGTTGGTGCCGGCCGCGATCGCCGCGCGGATCGCCATGTAGCCGGAGTGATTGTAGGTGCCGTCGCCGAGGTTCTGGAACACGTGCTTGCGGTTCGAGAACGGCGCCTCGCCGATCCAGTTGGCGCCCTCGCCGCCATCTGCGTGAAGCCGAGGGTCGAGCGGTCCATCCACTGCACCATGAAATGGCAGCCGATGCCGGCGTAGGCGCGCATGCCGTCGGGCACGACGGTCGATGTATTGTGCGGGCAGCCCGAGCAGAAATAGGGCGAGCGGATGGCGACGTCCAGCGTCTCGGAGAGAACGCGCTGCGCCTCCTTGAGCTGCGCGACGCGCGCGGCGAGATCGGAGTTGCCGACGTACTTGAGCAGCCGCTCGCCGATGCAGATCGCGACCTCGTTCGGATCAAGCGCGCCCTTGACCGGAAACAGCCAGTTGCCCTGCTCGTCCTTCTTGCCGATGCAGACGGGCTGGTTGGCGGTGCCGTAGAGCTCCTCGCGCACCTGCACCTCGATCAGGGAGCGCTTCTCCTCCACGACGATGATCAGCTCGAGCCCGCGCGCGAACTCCATCAGCTCCTGACGGCTGATCGGCCACGGGCAGGCGATCTTGTGGATGCGCAGGCCGAGATCGTTGGCCTTGACCTCGTCGATGCCGAGTTCGTCGAGCGCCTGGCGCACGTCGAGGTAGGCCTTGCCGGTGGTGATCACGCCGATCTTCGGGTTGCGGCCGCCGCTGGTGATCACGCGGTTGAGCTTGTTGGCGCGCACGAAGGCGAGCATGGCGTCGCGCTTGTAGTCGTGCAGGCGCGCCTCCATGCCCAGGATGGTGTCCTGCAGGCGGATGTTGAGCCCGCCCTCCGGCATGACGAAGTCGGTCGGCCGCACGATCTCGATGCGCTCGGGGTGGCCCTCGATGACGGCGGTGGATTCGACCGTCTCGTGCATGCACTTGAGGCCGACCCAGGTGCCGCAGAAGCGCGACATGGCCCAGCCGTAGATGCCGTAGTCGATGATCTCCTGCACCCCGGCGGGGTTGAGGATCGGGATCATCACGTCGACGAAATTGAATTCGGACTGGTGCGCCGTGGTGGATGATTCGGCGGTGTGATCGTCGCCCATCAGCGCGAGCACGCCGCCGTGGGGCGAGGTGCCGGCGAAATTGGCGTGCCGCAGCACGTCGCCGGAACGGTCCACGCCAGGACCCTTGCCGTACCAGATGCCGAACACGCCGTCGTATCTGCCCTCGCCGCGCAACTCGGCCTGCTGCGAGCCCCACAGCGCGGTGGCCGCGAGGTCCTCGTTGAGGCCCGGGTGGAACACGATGTCGTTGGGCTTGAGGATGCTTTCGGCGCGCTGGAACTGATGGTCGAGCCCGCCGAGCGGGGAGCCGCGGTACCCCGTGACGTATCCCGCCGTGTTGAGGCCGGCGCGCCGGTCGCGCTCCTTCTGCATCAGGCACATGCGCACCAGCGCCTGATAGCCGGTGACGAAGACGCGCGCCTGCGCGAGGTCGTACTTGTCCGCGAGCGTGACGTCCCTCAGGACGTTGGGCAGCGACATTGCCGTATTTCTCCGCGGCCGAGGCGTGTGACCTCACATATAATGCTTATAGCTGCGGTTCGGAGCCGCCGGAAGGCGGTCGTTGCACGCGGGAGAACCGCCGTTGCGGCATGCCTGCGACCGGGGAAACGAAATTGCCGCCTGCCGCGCGCGGCACGAAATTTGGCGCAACGCGGCATCACGATTGCGGGAGCCGCCCACCCGTGACCCCTCAGACGCGGTTTCCCGCACTCCAGCTCCAAAAGTCGCGGCCCTCCTCGCGCAGGAATCGCGCCAGCACCATCTGATGCACCTCCGACGCCCCGTCGACCAGTCGCGCCGCGCGCGCGGCGCGGTAGATCCATTCCAGGATCGTGTCCTTCGAATAGCCGCGCGCACCGTTGAGCTGGATGCCGACGTCGGCCGCGTTGTGCAGCGTGTCTGCGCAATGCACCTTGGCCATGGAGATCTCCTTGCGCGCGCGATCGCCCTGGTCGAGCTTCCAGGCGGCGTGCATCACCAGCAGACGGCCGATCGCGATCTGATGCGCGACGTCGCCGAGCTTCATCTGCACGCTCTCGCGGTCGGCGAGACGCACGCCGAACCCGGTGCGCTCGGAGACATAGGCCTGCGCGATCTCCAGGCAGCGCTTCGACCAGCCGAGCCAGCGCATGCAGTGGGTCAGGCGCGCGGGCCCGAGCCGGATCTGCGTGGCCTTGAGCCCGTCGCCGGGCTGCATCAGCACGTCCTCGTCGGCGACCTCGAGCCCGTCGAAGCTCAGTTCGCAGTGACCGCCGTGCTCCTCCGGCCCCATGATCTCGATGCGGCGCTCGATGCGCCAGCCCGGCTGGTCCTTGTGGAAAAGGAAGGCGGTGAGTCCGCGGCGCGGATCGTCCGAGGTCTTCGCGACCAGGATGAAGTGCGAGGCTTCCGCCGCGCCGGTGATGAACCACTTGCGGCCGGTGATGACCCACTTGCCGTTGCGATGCTCGGCGCGCGTGCGGATCATCGAGGGGTCCGAGCCGCCGCCCGGCGCGGGCTCGGTCATCGCGAACGACGAGCGCACGCGGCCTTCGACGATCGGGCGCAGCCACTTCTCCTTCTGCGCGGGCGTGCCGACCCGCGCCAGCAGGTTCATGTTGCCGTCGTCCGGCGCCATGCAATTGAAGGCGAGCGGCCCGAACAGCGAGCGCGCGGCCTCCTCGTACATCGCCGCCCATCCGACGATGGGAAGCTGCATGCCGCCGAACTCCCTGGGCGACTGCGGCGCCCACAGCCCGGCGGCTTTCGCCTTCTCCTGCACGGGGCGCAGGCGGTCGAGCGGGATGTTCTCGTGTTCGGAGAAGTTCGCCGGATCGGCCTCGAGCGGCAGCACGTTCTGCTCCACGAACGCGCGCGTGCGCAGGCGCACGGCCTCGATCTCGGGGGGAAGCGTAAAATCCATGGCTGCCATCCTCGCGGTGGGCACATCGTCGTCGGCGCAAGGTTCAAGGTAATTCAGTTCGTGCGCGAAAGCACCGCTGGCAGACCGCGCGGAGGCCCTTGCGCGGGCGGCGCGCATAAGCGATGACACATTCAACAAGTTGCATGGACAAACAGGAGACTCGGCGCATGGCCGATTTCACCCCCCTCTCCGCGGCGATCGGCGGCGCGCTCATCGGGCTCGCCTCGGCGCTGCTCATGCTGCTGATCGGCCGCATCGCCGGCATCAGCGGGATCTTCGGCGAGAGCCTGATCGGCGGCAGCGAGCGCGACTGGCGCATCGCCTTCATCGCCGGCCTGATCGCCGCGCCGCTGCTCGCGGGCCTCGCCGGCATGCACGTGCCCACGCCGCAGATGCCCGACAACTGGGCCGCCATTGCAGTCGCCGGCCTGCTCGTCGGGGTCGGCACGCGGCTCGGCGGCGGCTGCACCTCGGGGCACGGCATCTGCGGCATCGCGCGCGTGTCGCCACGCTCGATCACGGCGACGCTGATCTTCATGGCGACGGCGGCGGCCGTCGTCTTCGTCAGCCGCCACATAGTCGCGGGTTAGCCTCATGATGCGCACCCTCATCGCCTTCGGCTGCGGCCTCGTCTTCGGCTTCGGACTGCTGATCTCCGGCATGACGCAGCCCGCCAAGGTTCTCGGCTTCCTCGACGTGTTCGGCGCCTGGGATCCAAGTCTTGCCGTCGTGATGGCGGCGGCGCTCGCCGTGTCGTGCGTCGGATTCGCGCTGGCGCGCCGGCGCGGCCAGCCGCTGTGCGGTACGCAGAGCTTCTGGCCGACCGCGACGCGCATCGACCGTCCGCTGGCGGTGGGGGCGGTGCTGTTCGGCGCCGGCTGGGGCATGGTCGGGCTCTGCCCCGGTCCCGCGCTGGAGAACCTGGCGACGGCCTCGCCGCGCGTGCTCGTCTTCGTCGCCGCGATGGCGCTCGGGGTGCTCGGACAGAATCTGTGGCAGCGGCGCAGGTCCGCCGGCGAAGCGCCGGCGCTGGCGACACTGGTCGACGGTTAATCTTTCCGCAGGCGGCCGCTAGCCTTTGATCGCAACCACCTGCCCGCCGTCGACCACGAGGGTCGCGCCGGTGACATAGGCGCCGGCGTCGGAGGCAAGCAGCAGCAGCGGGCCGTCGAGGTCGCCGTCCTTGCCGAAGCGTCCCATCGGAATGTCGCGCGTGAGCTTTCCGCCCGCCTCGCTGGTGAGGTAGTCGCGGTTGATCTCGGTCACGAACCAGCCGGGCGCGATGGCGTTGACGCGCACGCCCTTGAACGCGAGCTCGAGCGCCAGCGCCCGTGTCATCTGGATGACGCCGGCCTTGGCGATGGCATAGGCCGCCGTGCCCTTCGCGACGTCGAGCCCGAGCACGGAGGCGATGTTGACGATCGCGCCGCGCGCATTGGCGGCGATCATGCGGCGCGCGGCCTCCTGCGCCGTGAAGAACACGGAATCGAGATTGGTGTCGAGCACGCGGCGGTACTCGGCCTCGGTCAAGTCGAGCGCGCGCGTCGAATGCGCGATGCCGGCGTTGTTGACGAGGATCGTCACCGTGCCGAAGGCCTGCTCGGCCTGATCGAAGGCGCGCGCCATGGCGGCGCGGTCGGTGACGTCGGCCTCGATCGCGACCGCGCGGCCGCCCGCGCCGGCGATCGTGCGCTGCAGGTCGTCGAGGCGCTCCCTGCGCCGCGCCAGCATCGCGACGGCGGCGCCGTTCGCCGCCAGCACCTGCGCGAAGCGCGCGCCCAGTCCGCTGGACGCGCCGGTCACCAGCGCCACGCGCCCGGCGAGACTGAAGATGTCGGACGCCTTCATCGCTCAACCTCCGCCATAAAGCGCGTGCGGCAGCCAGGTCGCGAGCCCCGGCACGAACCAGAGCAGCGCCAGCGCGGCCAATTGGATCAGCACGAAGGGGATGATGCCAACATAAATATGCATGGTGGTGATCTGCGGCGGGGCAACGCCGCGCAGGTAGAACAGTGTCGGCCCGAGCGGGGGATGCATGTAGGACGTCTGCAGGTTGAGCGCCATCATCACCCCGAGCCACACCGGGTCGATGCCGGGCATGGTGAGGAGGATCGGCGCGACGATCGGCACCACGACGAAGATGATCTCGAAGGCGTCCATCACGAAGCCGAGCAGGAACATGGCCAGCATCACGGTCAGCACCGCCCCGGCCGTGCCGCCGGGCAGGTTCGTGAGCGCGCGGTCGACCATGTCGTCGCCGCCCAGGCCCCGGAATACGAGGCTGAACAGCGTCGCCCCGATCAGGATCAGGAAGATCATGCTGGTGATCTGGCACGTGCGATGCAGCACCGGCACCAGCACCTCGCGCGCCCACGCGCCCTTCGCGCCCGCGCGGCGGGCGGCCAGCAGGATGGCGCCGACGGCGCCGAGCGCGGCCGACTCGGAGGGGGTCGCGACGCCGGCGAGAATCGAGCCGAGCACGGCGAGGACCAGCAGCAGCGGCGCGACCATCACCTCCGCGAGGCGGCGCGCGAGCGCGAGCCCGCGCGGCGCGTCCGGGTCCGGCGGGATCGCCGGCGAGGACGCGGGCCAGAGCGCCGCCACCGCGATGAGGAACACGAGATAGAGCGCGACGAGGCCGAAGGCCGGCACCAGCGCGCCGGCGAACAGGTCGCTCACCGTCACCGCCTGCGGCGCGAACGTGCCCTGCGCGAGCTGCGCGGCCTGGTAGGCGTTGCTCATCTGGTCGCCGAGCAGCACCAGCACCGTCGCGGGCGGGAAGATCTGCGCCAGCGTCGCGGTCGCCGCCACCGTGCCGGCGGCGAGGCGCGGGTCGTAGCCGTGACGCAGCATGGTCGGCAGCACGATCAGCCCCATGGTCACGGTCGTCGCGCCGACGATGCCCTTGGCGGCCGCCAGGAGCACGCCGACGAACAGCACGGCGATGCCGAGCCCGCCGGTGAGCGCGCCGAACAGGCGCGCCATGGTCTCGAGCAGGTCCTCGGCGACGCGCGAGCGCTCCAGCATCACGCCCATGAACACGAACAGCGGGATCGCGATCAGCACCTCGTTGGTGACGACGCCGAAGATGCGCGGCGGCAGCGCGCGCAGCAGCGACAGGTCGAAGACGCCGAGCAGATCGCCGGCGAGCGCAACGGCGAGCGACACGCCGCCGAGGGTGAGCGCGACCGGATAGCCCGCCATCAGCACGACGCAGACGGCGACGACGAGGACGACCGCGAGCACCTCCTGCAGCGGCATGATCAGGATCGATCCGCGGCGGGCGCGGGCGCCGCCGGCCCCCTGAGCGCCGCCGCGGCGCGGATCGCCTGCGCGATGCCCTGCAGCGCCAGCAACAGCGCGAACACGGGGATCAGCGTCTTGAGCGCGAACACCAGCGGCAGGCCGCCGGCCTCGCGCGAGCGCTCGAGGATGCTCCAGGAGCGCCCGACGTAGGGCAGCGCCACGACGAGCAGCACGAGCATGAACGGCAGCAGCAGCAGCAGCGCGCCCAGGAGGTCGACGAGCGCGCGCGCGCGCGGCGAGGCCTCGGCATAGAAGATGTCCACGCGCACGTGCCCGCCCGCCTGCAGGGTCCAGGCCGCGGCCAGCAGGATCATCGCGGCATGGGCATAGACGATCGTCTCCTGCAGCCAGACCGATCCCATGCCGAACACGTAGCGCAGCACCACGACCGCGAACTGCACCGCCACGAGCGCGAGGGCGAGCCAGGCCGCCGCGCGCCCGGTGGCGGCGGTGATCCGGTCGATGGCGTCGGCGGCGCGCAGCGGCGCGGAACGGGGGAATCCGGAAAACGGGGACAGAGGAGCCGGCATGGGCCGCATCTTACCTCTTTTTGGCCCCCTCGCTGATGTCTATATGTAGCCCGCGCCCCTGGAGTCATTCATGTCCGACAAGATCCCCGTGACCGTGCTGACCGGCTATCTCGGCGCCGGCAAGACCACCCTCCTCAACCGCATCCTGTCCGAGCCGCACGGCAAGAAGTTCGCCGTGATCGTCAACGAGTTCGGCGAGATCGGCATCGACAACGATCTGGTGGTCGGCGCGGACGAGGAAGTGTTCGAGATGAACAACGGCTGCGTCTGCTGCACGGTGCGCGGCGACCTCATCCGCATCATCGACGGGCTGATGCGCCGCAAGGGCAAGTTCGACGCCATCATCGTGGAGACGACCGGCCTCGCCGATCCCGCGCCGGTGGCGCAGACGTTCTTCGTGGACGACAACGTCGGGCAGAAGGCCAAGCTCGATGCCGTGGTCACCGTCGCCGACGCCAAGTGGCTCAAGGACCGTCTCAAGGACGCGCCCGAGGCCAAGAACCAGATCGCCTTCGCCGACGTGATCCTCCTCAACAAGACCGACCTCGTGAACGAGCCGGAGCTGCGCGAGGTGGAGGCCCGCATCCGCGGCATCAATCCCTACGCCACGCTGCACCGGACCCAGCGCGCCGCCATTCCGCTCGAGCAGGTGCTCGGCCGCAACGCCTTCGACCTTGACCGCATCCTCGACATCGAGCCGCAGTTCCTCGCGGCGGACGAGCACGGGCACGATCACGTCCATGATCACGAGCACGATCATGGCCACGAGCATGACGGCCATCATCACCACCACGAGCACGGCGGCCTCAAGCACTACCACGACGAGGACATGCAATCGCTGTCGCTCAAGTCCGAGAAGCCGCTCAACCCGGAGAAATTCTTCCCCTGGATGCAGGAGCTGGTCGCGACCGAAGGCCCGAGCATCCTGCGCTGCAAGGGCATCCTCGCCTTCAAGGACGATCCCGACCGCTTCGTGCTGCAGGGCGTGCACATGATCCTCGACGGGGACCATCAGCGCCCGTGGAAGGACGGCGAGGCGCGCGAGAGCCGGCTGGTCTTCATCGGCCGCCAGCTGCCTGAGGAGAAGATCAGGCAGGGCTTCGAAAGCTGCGTCGCGTAAGGTCCGCGGGCATGGCGGACACATCCCAGGACACCCCGTCCGTCGTCGCGCGCACGCGCCCCGTCTCCGCCGACGCGGCGGTGGTGGCCGCGCACTTCCTCGGCGACATCCCGGTCTTCGCGCTCGGCGAGGAGACGCTGCTGTTCGCGCCCAAGGACGGCGAGCGGCGCGTCGCCGCCCATGGCGGCGCCATCCTCGCCAGCGCCGCCGATGCGACGCGCATCGTCACCGGCGGCGACGACGGCAAGGTTGTCGCCACGGCCGTGAGCGGCGAGACCACGGTGATCGCCACCGACGCGAAGCGGCGCTGGATCGACCACCTCGCGCTCGGTCCCGACGGCGCGGTGGCGTGGTCGGCGGGCAAGCAGGCTTTCGTGAAGACGGCGCGCGGCGATGAGCGCATGCACGAGGTCCCCTCCTCGGTCGGCGGACTGGCCTTCGCGCCCAAGGGCCTGCGTCTCGCCATCGCGCACTACAACGGTGCGACGCTCTGGTTCCCCAATGCGGCCGCAAAGCCCGACCTGCTCGAATGGAAGGGCTCGCACCTCGACGTCACGTTCAGCCCCGACGGCCGCTTCCTCGTCACCGCGATGCAGGAGGCGACGCTGCACGGCTGGCGCCTCGCCGACGGCAAGCACATGCGCATGTCGGGCTACAGCGCGAAGGTGCGCTCGCTGTCCTGGGCGGCGGACGGCAAGTGGCTCGCCACGTCCGGCTCCACCCAGCTCATCCTGTGGCCGTTCCAGAGCAAGGACGGGCCGATGGGCAAGCAGCCGGAACTGCTCGCGCCGCGCGATGCGCGCGTCGTCGTGGTGGCCTGCCATCCGCGCCAGGAGATCGCGGCGGTGGGCTACGAGGACGGCATGGTGTTGCTCGTGCGCATCAATGACGGTGCTGAAGTAGTGGCGCGGCACCCCGACTCGACGCCGGTCACGGCGCTCGCATGGAACTCAACGGGAACATTGCTCGCGTTCGGAACCGAGCAAGCCAGCGCGGGCGTGATCGACCTGGCCTGAAATGTGGCAGCGTTCGCCGCCGCATAATTATTGATCGTGCGCGAAACCGCCCTATTCGCCTGCCAGGTTGTCGTTGCGGCAACGTCGCGGAAGCGTTGCTGCGGGGACGTTACTGCGACTTGAGCGCTTATTGACCAACGACCGCGAACAGAGGTTTCCTTTGTCGGGGCGAGTCGGGGGGATGTATTGGACTCCAACAAGATTGAAGCGGCTTTCCACGCCGAAAGCGGACACGCGTGGCGTCGCCGCGGACTTCACCACATCGCATTCGGCATCGAGCGGCTCGGGCTGATCTCGCTCAAGTTCCCCGCCATCGCCACCGTCCTCCTGGTGCTGCTGACGATCGGCGCCACCTTCGGGGTCGGCCGCATCCAGATCGACGATTCGCTCAGCCAGCTGTTCCGGTCCGACAGCGCCGAGTTCCGCCAGTACGAGGAAGTCACCAAGCGCTTCCCCTCGAGCGAGTTCGACGTCCTCGTCGTGGTGGAAGGCAAGTCGCTGCTCGCGCGCAATTCCGTCATGAGCCTGCGCGATCTCGTCACCGACCTGCAGCTCATCGACGGCACGCGCGGCATCATCTCGCTGTTCTCGGCGCGCCAGCCCCCCGAAGGCGATCGCGTTCCCGCCCCGCTGTTCCCGTCCGACCTGCCGCAGGGCGCCGCCTATGACGCCCTCGTCAAGCGCGTTCTGGCCAACGAGATCATCCGCGGCAAGCTGCTGTCGGAGGACGGCGAGCTCGCGCTCATCGTGCTCTCGCTCGAGCCCAAGGTGGTGGCGAGCCGCAGCCTGAGCGATACGATCGACGAGATCCGCAAGGTCGTCGCCGAGGACCTCGCGCCGACCGACCTCCAGGGACAGCTCGCGGGCGTTCCCGTCATGCAGCTCGAGATCCGCAACGCGGTCGAGCGCGACAGGCTGATCTACAACGCCATCGGCTTCGTCGCCGGGTGCCTGATCGCGATCCTGTTCTTCCGGCGCATCTCGTTCATGGTCATCGCGGCGGGCCCGCCGCTGATCGCGATCCTGCTGGCGCTCGGCACGCTGGGCTGGCTCGACTTCCGGCTCAACATGTTCCTCAACGTGATGACGCCGCTCATCATGGTGATCAGCTTCTCCGACACCATGCAGCTCACCTTCGCCGCGCGCGACCGCCTGCTCAACGGCGAGCGCAAGGTCCAGGCGCTGCGCAACGCCATCCTGGTCGTCGGCCCCGCCTGCGTGCTCACGCACGGCACCGCCGCCGTCTCCTTCACCGCCCTGCTCTTTTCCGATTCCAGTCTGATCCGCACGTTCGGCGCCGCGGGCCTGATCTCCACCGCCATCGCGCTCGTCGCGGTGCTCACGCTGGTGCCGCTGCTCGGCGTGCTGCTGCTGCGCCGCGAGGATGCGTTTGCGGCCAAGATCAAGGATTCCGACGCGGCGGTGAACGCGCTGCGCCGCATCTGCGGCTGGATCGCCGACCGGATGGTGCGCCGCCCCTACACCTACAGCGTCATCAGCCTGCTGGTGGTGGCCTCGCTGGCGCTGATCTACGTCAACCTCGATCCGCGCTACCGCCTCGCCGACCAGGTGCCCGACAAGCAGCAGGCCGTCGCCGCCAGCGGCAGGCTCGACGCCAAGCTGACCGGCGCCAATCCGGTCGACGTGCTGATCGAGTTCCCCAAGGGCGCATCGCTCTATGCGCCCGAGACGCTCGCGACCTTTGCCGACGTGCATGCGATCGTCGAGACCGCCGCCGGCGTCGGCAACGTCTGGTCGCTCGAGACCCTGCGCCGCTGGCTGGCGGAGAAGGCCGGCCGGACCGACGTCGCCAGCCTCAAGGAATACGTCGACCTTCTGCCCGAGCACCTCACCCGCCGGTTCCTCTCCGCCGAGCAGGACGCGGCGGTCGTTACCGGCCGCATTCCCGACATCGACGCCAACGAGCTGCTGCCGGTCATCGAGAAGCTCGACAAGGCGCTCGATGCGGCGCGCGTGAAGCATCACGGCTACAAGATCGCGGTCACCGGCCTGTCGGCGATCGCGGCGCGCAACAGCGCCACCATGATCGGCAAGCTCAACCGCGCCCTGACGATCGAGATCATCTTCGTCGCCGCGCTGATCGGCATCGCCTTCCGTTCGCTGTTCGTGATGCTGGTCAGCATCATGCCCGGCGTGTTCCCGATCCTGATCTCGGGGGCGGTGCTGTGGCTGATGGGAGAAGGCCTGCAGTTCGCGAGCGTCGTCGCGCTCACCGTCTCGTTCGGCCTCGCGATCAGCGCGACCATCCACTACCTCAATCGCCTGCGGCTCGAGTACCGGCCGGGCGAAGACCCTGCGATGGGCGTCAAGCGCCCGACCGTGCTGGTCGGTCCCGCCCTCATCCTCACCTCCATCGTGCTGGCGTGCGGTTTGGCGGTGACGGTGTTCTCGGACCTGCCCTCGCTGCGCCTGTTCGGATGGCTCAGCGCCTTCGCCATGATCGCGGCGCTCGTCGGCGACCTGCTGATCCTGCCCGCGACGGTGATGTCGCTGCGCAAGATCATCCGGCACTTCGAGCACCGGATGGTCAAATAGCGCGCGAGAGCGAACGATCAGGCCCGCATGTCGTCGCCGGACGTGACGTGGGCAAATGGCCGCATGCGATGCGCTTGGCTACGGCCCGGCAAACCGGCACTCGCATCGTCGCTTCGCTCCTTGCGATGACGAGCCGAGAGCGTCCCGATTTAGCGCCGCGCCAGCGTGATCGCGACTTCCTGCATGGTGCTGCCGGGCGAGCGGATCGAAACCGACTGGCTGTCGCTGCGGCTGGTGATGGTGAGCAGTGCCGCGAAAGTCTGCCCGATGGCGCGCACGTCGATGCGGCCGGGCTTCGCCGTCCCGGAGATGTTGCCGGCGACGCCGCGCGTCGATTCGCTCCAGTTCCCGGTGATATGGCCGCCGCTGTACGACACCTGCGCCGACAGCTCGAACTTGTAGCTGTCGCTGGCGCAGCGCAGCTCGATATCGGTGTCGGCCCCGCCCTGCCCATCGTTGCGATAGCTGGCGCGGCAGCGGATGCGCTCGCGCGTGCCGTCGTTCATCGTGATGGTCCCGTTGCCCGACCAGCTTCCCGCCAGACGCTTGAGCGGATTCTCCTGCGCCTGAGCGCCCTGCGGCAGCCAGACCAATGCGGCGGTCACCAGGGCGGCCGCCGACCATCTCGAGAACGCGGTTGTCATATAATGGTACCTCGTGTTGCCCGCCGCAGTGGAAAGCACGGGATAAGCCATCGCGCCGCAAAGGCCAAGCCGCGTGCGGCGCCACGCCTCACCGCAGGACGGCGAGGCGGCTAATCGCCTGTCGCGACGCGGCTTTCCCTGACGGGAACACCGCGTCGGATCAGTGCGACACCAGCACGTTCTTGAACTGCCAGGGATCGTCGTGGTCGATGTCCTCGGGGAACAGCCCCGGCCGCCCCGCCACCGGCGTCCAGTCGGTGTAGCGCCCGATCACCGGCCCGAGATAGGGCCGCTGCACCTCGAGGCAGCGCCGGAAGTCCATCTCGTCGGCCTCGACGATGCCGCGATCGGGATTCTCCAGCATCCAGACGAGTCCCGCCAGCACCGCCGAGCTCACCTGCAGGCCGGTCGCGTTCTGGTAGGGCGCAAGCTGGCGTGTCTCCTCGATCGAGAGCTGCGAGCCGTACCAGTAGGCGTTCTTGCCGTGGCCGTAGAGCAGCACGCCGAGCTCGTCGATGCCGTCGACGATCTCGTGCTCGTCGAGGATGCGCCACTCGTCCTGCCGCTCCCACGCCGCGCCCGCCATCTCGTGCAGCGAGAGCACCGCGTCGTCGCAGGGGTGATAGGCATAATGGCAGGTCGGCCGGTACGCGGCCTTGCCGTTCTCGTGCACCGTGAAGTAGTCGGCGATCGATATCGCTTCGTTGTGCGTGACGAGGAAACCGTGCTGGGCCTGCGCCGTCGGCGTCCACGAGCGCACGCGCGTGCCCGCCCCCGGCTGCATGAGATAGATCGCCGCGCCGCAGCCGAAATCGTGCCGGTGGCCGTTGACCGGCAGCTGCTTCTCATGCGTGCCCCAGCCGAGTTCGGCCGGCTGCAGTCCTTCCGAGACGAAGCCTTCGACCGACCAGGTGTTGACGAACACGCCGCGCGGCTTCGGGTTGCGCGCGCGCTGGGTGTCGCGCTCGGCGATGTGGATGCCCTTGACGCCGACGCGCTGCATCAGCCGCGCCCATTCCTCGCGCGTCGTCGGCTCCGGCGCGTCGATCTTGAGATCGCGGGCGATGTCGAGCAGCGCCTGCTTGACGAACCACGACACCATGCCGGGGTTGGCGCCGCAGCAGTTCACGGCCGTGATGCCGCCCGGGCGGCGCCGGCGCAGGTCGAGCAGGCTCTCGCGCAGGGCGTAGTTCGAGCGCTGCGACACCGACGCGCTGCGATTCGCGTAGAACCCGGGCCACGGCTCCATCACCGTATCGATGTAGAACGCATCGAGGTCCTTGCAGAGCTCCATCAGCGCCGCCGACGACGTGTCGACCGACAAGTTGACCACCACGCCGCGCCCCGGCCCCACGGTCAGCAGCGGCGTGAGCACCTCGCGGTGATTCTCCCTGGTGATGGCCTGCTGCAGGAAGCGCACCTTGCGCTCGTCGAGCAGCGCGCGGTCGGTGTCGACCGGATCGATCACCACGAGCTTGCTGGCGTCGAACTCGAAGTGGCGCTCGAGCAGCGGCAGGAATCCCCGGCCGATCGAGCCGAAGCCGATCATCACGATCGGGCCATCGATGCGGGCGTGGACGGGCCAAATGGTCATGATGCGTCAAGCTCCGGTGGTCTTGCTGGGGTAAAAACTCGACGACGGGACGCCGCGCAAGTCACGCGGCGCCCCGATGCCTGATTCTTGTGGATGTCAGGCGGCGCGGGCCGCCCGGTGGAAGGAAACGCCCGAGGCCGCGGGCCGTGCCGCGCGCGCCGGACGACCGCTGGCGGCGATGAGGCCGCGCGCGCCGTCGAGCGCCCCGGACGCCAGTTCGAGGCCGAGCAGCCGGTGCCGCTCATGCAGGCCGGGCAGGACGAGAGCGCCGGACTTGTCGGCGGTGAAGCCGAAGCGGCCGTAGTAGTCCGCATCGCCCACCAGCAGCACGGCGCGGTGCCCGGTCAGGCGCGCATTGCGCAGCGCGCGCCGCATGAGCTCGCCGCCGACGCCGCGGTTGCGCCAGTCGGGATGCACGGCGAGCGGGCCGAGCAGCAGCGCCGGGCGCCCGCCCCCCGCATCGACATTCCACAGCCGCACCGTGCCGACGATGCGTCCGCCGTCGCAGGCGACGAGCGACAGCCCGTCGGCCGGCAGCCGGCCGCGCCGCAGCTTCTCGGAAGGCTTCTTGAAGCGGACCGGCCCATAGGCCAGGTCGAGCAGCGCGTTGCGCGCCCGCACGTCCGCCGATGTCTCGTTTCGAATGGTCACCATGGTCAGCTCCTGACGGGCGCGCGCGAGCGCGGGCCCAAAGAGGGCGGAACCAAATTCCGGGTTTGCGGAATGGGAGCCGGCGTACCGGCTCCCGAGCGTCAGATGTGGAACGTCTGCAACGGCGCGAAGCCGTTGAACGCCACCGACGAGTAGGTCGCCGTATAGGCGCCCGTGCCTTCGATCAGCACCCTGTCGCCGATCTCCAGGCTGACCGGGAGCGGGTACGGGTTCTTCTCGTACAGCACGTCGACCGAGTCGCAGGTCGGCCCAGCGAGGATGCAGGGCGCCACCTTGTCGCCATCGCGCGGGGTCCGGATCGGATAGCGGATCGACTCGTCGATCGTCTCCGCCAGGCCGCCGAACTTGCCGATGTCGAGATAGACCCAGCGCACCTCGTCCTTCTCGCTCTTCCTGGAGACCAGCACCACCTCGGCCTCGATCGTGCCGGCATTGCCGACCATACCACGGCCCGGCTCGATGATCGTCTCCGGGATGCGGTTGCCGAAGTGCTTGCGCAGGCCCTGGAAGATGGCGTTGCCGTACAGCTTCACCGTCGGCACCTTCTTCAGGTACTTGGTCGGGAAGCCGCCGCCGAGGTTGACCATGCTCAGCGAGATGCCGCGCTCGGCGCACTCGCGGAAGATCATGGCCGCCGCGGCCAGCGCACCGTCCCAGGCGCCGGTGTTGCGCTGCTGGGAGCCGACGTGGAACGACACGCCATGCGGCACGAGGCCCAGCCGGTGCGCGTGCTCCAGCACGTCGATCGCCATCGCCGGCTCGCAGCCGAACTTGCGCGACAGCGGCCATTCGGCGCCGGCGCAGTCGTGCAGGAAGCGGCAGAACACGCGCGATCCGGGCGCGGCCCGCGCGATCTTCTCCACCTCGGCCTTGCAGTCGACCGCGAACAGGCGAACGCCCAGCTCGAAGGCGCGCGCGATGTCACGCTCCTTCTTGATGGTGTTGCCATAGGAGATGCGGTCGGGCGTGGCGCCGGCCGCGAGCACCATCTCGATCTCGGCGACCGAGGCGGTATCGAAGCTCGAGCCGAGGCCGGCCAACAGCTTGAGCACCTCCGGCGCGGGATTGGCCTTCACGGCGTAGAACACGCGCGTGTCGGGCAATGCCTTGGCGAAGGCGTTGTAGTTGTCGCGCACGACATCGAGGTCGACGACGAGGCAAGGGCCCTCCAGGCCCTCGGCACGGCGATTGCGCAGAAACTCGCGGATGCGCTCGGTCATGGCGCTACTCCCCACGGCGCTGGGGCGGCGGACCGCCCGGATGATGCGGATGGCGATGCTGTCGCCCGCGCGCGATGGAACCGCGATGGCGAGAGCGCTCGTTACCCGCTCATTCTGCCTTGGATTGGAGTGGGGAGAGCCCCGCTCCGCACGGCCGGCAATGATGAACAAGCCTCAACGGTGACCCGCGCCGGTGGTGGAGACCGGCAGAGACCAAAGAAGCTCATCCCGTCGTTGCTTTAAGCCGCGTCCCTCGTTGAGAACGAGGTATGCCGGTTTCGCCTCCGGCTGCCGGTCAAGTGTTCGGAGCTGCTGGCGACCAGTTGATCAGCGGTCTCGCGACTTGCTGTCTTCCGGTCTCACTCCGGGCGGCTGTCCGGCCTCTTGTCCGGATGCCCACCGACCGACACACGGCCACAGGCACGTGCGAAATTGAGCAAGTGGGCAGATAAGTAATTTGCTCTCGCCACGCAAGAGTTTTTTTGCGATGCGCGCCGCTGCGTGCGCTCGAGCGCGTCGCACCTTTAACAGTCCGTAAAGTTTGGCGGCTCGCACGCCGCGTCAGGCGGCGGATTCGCGCGGCTGAGTCGGCGCGCGAGGACGCTCGCTGTCCTCGCGTAGCCCGATGCGTGGCGGCACTGTGACGAGACTGAGCACGAGCCGTCGCAACCTGCGGCCGGCGTGCCGACGGACGACGGCGGTAGCGGCGTTAACGTTTTCGCGATGGAGAGAGGCGAGGCCGGCGCCGGTCAGCGCGCGGCGGTGAACGGCTCGACGCGCATGCCGTTGCGCACGAACGCCGCCATGATGGCGATGCCGCCGAGGAAGAACAGGCCGGTGAGGATGTACTCGCCGTAGACCCCGAGACTGAACAGGTTGGCCAGCGCCCAGCCGCCGGCGAAGGCGGCGCCGAACACTTCAGCGCCCAGCAGGATCGCGGCGGAGATCACCGTCGAGACATTCTGCCACAGGATGCGGCGGGGCTTGGTTGAAGCGGGGTCCAGCATGGCTTACCTCGTTGCGAGCCGGGACTTTTTCGGATTTGTGCGACGATATCAAGGCCAGAATCACCTCCGACAGGGCCAGAACACGCCATGGGCACGACAGCAGACGCCGACGCCAATCCCCTGCTCGCCGACTGGACGACGTCGCAGGACGCGCCTCCCTTCGGCGCGATCAGGCCCGAGCACTTCGCGCCGGCCTTCGCACGGGCGCTGGCCGAGCACGACACGGAAGTCGAAACCATCTCGGCGGACCCGGCGTCGCCGACCTTCGAGAACACCATCGTCGCGCTGGAGCGGTCCGGGCGCCTGCTCGACCGCGTCTCGTCGGTCTTCCATGCGCTGGCGGGAGCGCACACCAACGATGTGCTGCTGGCGGTCGAGCGCGAGATGTCCCCCCGCCTGGCGGCGCACTGGACCCGCATCCGGCTCGACGACGCCCTGTTCGCGCGTATCGACGCGCTCTGGGGGACGCGCGAGACGCTCGACCTGAACGCCGAGCAGGCGCGCGTGCTGGAGCGCTACCACACCAGCTTCCGCCGCGCCGGGGCGGGCCTCGATGCGGCGAAGAAGCAGCGGCTGGCGCAGATCACCGAGCGGCTCGCCGCCCTCGGCACGACGTTCAGCCAGAACGTGCTGGCCGACGAGCAGTCCTGGACGCTGCCGCTCGAGGGCGAGGACGACCTCGCGGGCCTGCCGGATTTTTTGCGCACCGCCGCGCGCGAGGCCGCCGAGGAGCGCGGCCTGCCCGGCAAGCATGTGGTCACATTGTCGCGTTCGAGCGTCGAGCCGTTCCTGCAGTCCTCGCGCCGCCGCGACCTGCGCGAGAAGGCGTTCCGCGCCTGGATCGCCCGCGGCGACAACAACGACAAGACCGACAACAAGGCGATCATCGCCGAGACCGTGGCGCTGCGGGCCGAGCGCGCCCGCCTGCTCGGGTACGACAATTTCGCCCAGTACCGCCATGACGACGCCATGGCCAAGAGCCCGCAGGCGGTGCGCGATCTGCTCATGCGGGTGTGGCAGCCGGCGCGCGCGCGCGCGCTCGCCGACCGCGACGCCCTGCAGGCGCTGATCCAGGCCGAGGGCGGCAACTCCAAGCTCGCCGCCTGGGACTGGCGCTACTATGCCGAGAAGCTGCGCAAGGCGCATTTCGACCTCGACGAGGGCGAGATCAAGCCCTACCTCGCGCTCGACAACATGATCGCCGCCGCCTTCGACTGCGCGGGCCGCCTGTTCGGGCTGACCTTCACGCCGCGCAGCGACGTGCCGGTCTGGCACCCGGACGTGCGCACGTTCGACGTGCGCGGCGCCGACGGCCGCCACCTCGGCCTGTTCTTCGGCGACTACTTCGCCCGGCCCTCCAAGCGCAGCGGCGCCTGGATGACCACGCTGCGCGACCAGCGCAGGCTCGACGGCGACGTGCGCCCGCTCGTCGTCAACGTCATGAACTTCTCCAAGGCGCCGGCCGGGCAGACGACCCTGCTCTCGTTCGACGACGCGCGCACCCTGTTCCACGAGTTCGGGCATGCGCTGCACGCCCTGCTCTCGGACGTGACCTACCCCGCCATCTCGGGCACCCGCGTCGCCACCGACTTCGTCGAACTGCCCTCGCAGCTCTACGAGCACTGGCTGGAGCAGCCGCAGGTGCTGCGCGGCTTCGCGCGCCACCACGCGACCGGCGAGCCGATGCCCGAGGCGCTGCTCGGCAAGCTCCTCGCCGCGCGCACCTTCAACCAGGGCTTCGCCACGGTCGAGTACGTCGCCTCGGCGCTGGTCGATCTCGACCTGCACGAGCTCGCCTCGGCGGAAAGCCTCGACGTACCCGGCTTCGAGCGCGAGGCGCTCGCGCGCATCGGCATGCCGCAGGAGATCGTCATGCGGCACCGCCCGCCGCATTTCGCCCACGTGTTCTCGGGCGGCGGCTATGCCGCGGCCTATTACAGCTACATGTGGTCGGAGGTGATGGACGCCGACGCCTTCGCGGCCTTTGCCGAGACCGGCGACGCCTTCGACCCAACCGTCGCCGCGAAGCTGCGCGACAACATCTACGCCGCCGGCAACCGGCGCGACCCGGCCGAGGCCTACATCGCCTTCCGCGGCCGCCTGCCGACGCCCGACGCGCTGCTGCGCAAGCGCGGCTTCCTGCCCGCCGCGGCGTAAGGCTTGCCCATGGACCTTTACTCCGCCGGACACCGCCAGGGCGTGTGCTGCGCCCCGCACGCCGCCGCGGCGCAGGCCGGCCGCGCGGTCTTGGCCGAAGGCGGCAACGCGCTCGAAGCCATGATCGCCATGGCGGCCTCGATTGCCGCCGTCTATCCACACATGAACCACCTCGGCGGCGACGGCTTCTGGCTCATGCGCGAGCCCTCGGGACGCGTGCGCGCGCTGATGGCCGCCGGCCCCGCCGGCGCGCGCGCCACCATCGGCTTCTACCGCGACCACGGCCACGACGAGATCCCGACGCGCGGACCGCTGGCGGCGCTCACCGTGCCCGCCGCCGTCGCGGGCTGGGCGCTCGCCCAGGAGGCCGCGCGCGCGTTCGGCGGCCGGCTGCCGCTTGACGTGCTGCTCGGCGCGGCGATCCGCCAGGCGCGCGAGGGCTATGTCGTCACGCGCAGCCAGGCGCAGCTCTCGCACGACAAGCTCGCCGAACTTAAGGACATGCCCGGCTTCGCCGCGGCGTTCCTGCCCGAGGGCAAGCCGCCGGCGGCCGGCACGCGGCTCACCCAGAGCGTCCTCGCCGACACCCTCGAGCACATCGCCCACGCCGGCCTCGCCGACTTCTACCGCGGCGACGTCGCGCGCGAGATCGCCGCCGACCTCGAGCGCATCGGCAGCCCGGTCACGCGCGCCGACTTGGAACGCTATTGCGCGCGCGTCGCCGAGCCGCTGCGCGCAAACCTGCAGGCCGGCACGCTCTACAACACGCCGCCGCCGACCCAGGGGCTGGCCTCGCTGATGATCCTCGCGCTCTTCGAGCGCCTGCGCGTCGCGCAGGCGGAGAGCTTCGAGCACGTGCACGGTCTTGTCGAGGCGACCAAGCGCGCCTTCCGCGTGCGCGACGAAGTCGTCACCGATCCCGCGCACATGACCGGCGATCTCGCGCGCTTTCTCTCGCCGGCCTTCCTCGACGCTGAGGCGGCGAAGATCGACCCTCGCAAGGCCGCGCGCTGGCCGGCGCCTTACGGCGAGGGCGACACGATCTGGATGGGCGCCGCCGACGCCTCGGGCCTCGTCGTCTCCTACATCCAGTCGATCTACTGGGAGTTCGGCTCGGGCTGCGTGCTGCCGCGCACCGGCATCCTCATGCAGAACCGCGGCGCCAGCTTCTCGCTCGATGCGCGCGCCCGCAACCCGCTCGCGCCCGGGCGGCTGCCGTTCCACACCCTCAACCCCGCGCTCGCCGTGCTGGCCGACGGCCGCGTGATGGCCTACGGCACCATGGGCGGCGACGGCCAGCCGCAGTCGCAGGCCGCGCTCTTTACGCGCCACGTGCTCTACCGCCAGCCGCTCGACCGCGCGATCGACGCGCCGCGCTGGCTGCTCGGCCGCACCTGGGGCACCACGGTCACCAACCTTCGGCTCGAATCGCGCTTCGACGGCAACCTGATCGACCGCCTGCTCGCGGCCGGCCACGACGTCGATGTCCTGCCCGACGGCTATTCCGACACCATGGGCCACGTCGGCGCCGTCGTCCTTAACCCCGACGGCACGATGGAGGGCGCGCACGATCCGCGCGCCGACGGCGGAGCGGCCGGCATCTAATTAACCTTAGCCCCGCGGCGCCAGCCTCCGTTCCGCCGCAGTTCATGCTATTGTCCGCCTCCACATGATCCGCGCCCTGGGACTATCCGTCGCCGCCCTGCTCGGCCTTGCCGCCGCGCCCGCGCAGGCGCATCCGCACGTCTGGGTCACCATGCATACCGAGCTCCTCTACGCGCCCGACGGCCGCGTGAGCGGGCTGCGCCACGCCTGGACCTTCGACGACATGTTCTCGGAATATGCGACCCAGGGGCTCGAGCAGAAGGTGAAGGGCCAGTTCACCCGCGAGGAGCTCAAGCCGCTCGCGGAGGAGAACGTCACCTCGCTCAAGGAATACGAGTTCTTCAACCACGTGCACGTCGAGGGCAAGCAGGCGAAGGACATCATCGCCGATCCGAAGGACTACTGGCTCGACTACCAGAACGAGACGCTGACGCTCAATTTCACCCTGCCGTTCAAGGAGCCGGTCGCGTCCAAGGACCTGCGGATCGACATCTACGATCCGGAGTTCTTCGTGAGCTTCTCGTTCGCCGACGCCGAGCCGGTCAAGCTCGCCGGCGCGCCCGCCGCCTGCAGTCTGGCCACCAAGCGCCCGGGTGAGGACCCGCCGCCCTCCAGCCAGCGGCTCGACAAGTCGTTCCAGGCCTCCGACGCGAACGCGGGCATGGGCGCGCACTACGCCAGCAAGATCCTCGTGACATGCCCCTAGCGCGATGGGTTCCGGCCTCGGCCGTGCGCCTCGCACTGGCGCTGGTGCTTGTGCTCGTCCTCGCCGACCTCGCGCTGGCGCAGACCGGCCCGTTCGGCATGCCGCGGCCGCCGGCCGCGCCGCCGGCGGACGGCATCACCGGCTGGATCCTCGCCAAGCAGGCCGAGTTCTACCGCGCGCTCTCCGGCCTCGTGCGCGCCACCAAGGCAGACGGCAGCGCGGTGTGGACCCTGCTCGGCATCTCCTTCCTCTACGGCGTGTTCCACGCCGCCGGCCCGGGTCACGGCAAGGCGGTGATCTCGTCCTACCTCGTCGCCAACGACGAGACCTGGCGCCGCGGCGTCATCCTGTCCGCCGCCGCATCGCTGCTGCAGGCTGCGGTCGCGGTGGCGCTCGTCGCCATCGCGGCGGGCGTGATCGGCGTCACCGCGCGCGCCATGGGCGATACCGTGCGCTGGATCGAAATGGCGAGCTACGCGTTGATTGCACTGATGGGCGCGCGGCTCACGTGGGTGAAGGGCCGCGGCCTCATCGCGGCGTGGCGTGCGGGACGCCACGGGCACGACCATCACGAAGGCCACGCGCATGGATCCCATCAGTCCGATCATCACGGCCATCCTGTCGGCGATCATCGGCATGATCACGCCGCAGCCGCCTCCGCCGGACAAGCCAAAGCCCGCGCACACGACGCCGCGCATGCCCATTCGCACGCACACCACCACCATGCGCACGGCGGACATGACCACGACGGCCATGTCCACGACGGTCACGTCCACGGACCGGAGCCGCAGGAGCTCGCCGGCCCCGGCGGCTGGCAGCGCGGCCTCTCCGCCATCGTCGCGGTAGGCCTGCGGCCCTGCTCCGGCGCCATCCTGGTGCTGGTGTTCGCGCTGGCGCAGAGCCTGTTCTGGGCCGGCATCGCCGCGACGTTCGTGATGGGCGTCGGCACCGCCCTCACCACCACCGCGATCGCGACGCTCGCCGTCGGGGCCAAGGGCTTCGCCAAGCGCATCGCCGCGCAAGGCGACGGCAGCGGCGTGCTCGTCATGCGCGGCGTGGAGGTCGCGGCGGCGCTGCTGGTGCTGGCCTTCGGCCTCGCCCTGCTCGCGGGCTACATGAGCACCGAGCGCGTGCTCTGACCTCCGCCGGACTTACCTGAAATCCTCCGCGCGCAGCTCGATCGGCTGGCCGTGCGGCGTGCGGTCGGCGGCGTGGTCCCAGGCGTCGCGGTAGCGGTCCATGGTGGCGCGGTCGGCGACGCCCTTCTCGGCGATGATGCGCTCGAGCGCCGCCAGCCAGTGTCGGTAGTAGGTCTCGCCCGTGTCGGGATCGCCGCCGGCCTGCGCGCGCTTGATCTCCTCGCCCAGCGTCGCCGCCCATTCGCCCCAGGTGAACAGGCCGCGCTTCTGCAGCGTCACGGCGAGCGCGAAGGCCTGCGCCTCCCAGGGCTCGCGGAACACCGGCCCTTCGCTGTCGCGCGGGACGTCGCGCAGGGTGGCGAGGGCGGTCCGTGTTGCTGCCTCGTCCGTCATCGCTCGCATCTCAGTTCGTGTCGCCGAGCGTCTTGAGGCGCCGCTGCGCGACCTCCTTGGCCCATGTATCGATCGCCCGGCCGTTGCCCGTCATCTCCAGCGCCGCCTCGTAGTCCGCGCGCGCGCTGCTCCGGTTGCCCATCTGCTCGAAGGTGATGGCACGGTTGACATAGGCGCTGATGAAGCTCGGATCCTGCCGGATCGCCTCGTTGTACTCCGCGATGGCGCGGTCCGGCTGGCCGCGCCGGCGCCAGACGTCGCCGCGGTTGTCGTAGGCGAACGGATAGGTCGGGTCGGCGCGGATCGCCGCATCGAACTCCGTCATCGCCTTGTCGATCTCCTGGTTCGCGAGATAGCCGAGCCCGCGATTGTTGTGCGTGCGAGCGAGGTTGCGGCCCTGCAGGCGGCCTTCGGCGAGGATGCGGCCGCAGATCGCGATGGCGCGGTCACCGGTCTCGTCCAAGGTCGCCTTGAAGCAGTCCTCGTCGTTGTCGGCGAGCGCACGCGCAGGCGCAGCGAGCTGCAGTGCCAGCAGCAGCACCCCGATCAGCCTCCGCATAGCCCCCACCCATCCTATGCCGCCTGCAGATACGGCTCCCATGCTTCGACCGACACCTTCACGGTCGGGTCGGACTGCGGCCCCCACAGGTCGACCCCGTCGAACACGACGGTGTAGAGCCAGTGCGGATCGTCGCCTTTCCCCGTCGTCGTGCTGTCCGGAAAGACGTGACAGCCGCGGATCGCCTCCACCACGCCCACGTGGCCGCGCACGTAGCGCGGCAGGCGGGTGTGCGTGACCGGATTGATGTTCTTTGCGCGCACGCGCGCACCGACGGCAAAGCGCGCCGGCGCCGGCGCGGGACGCGCGTAGGATCCGCGCGCGAGCAGCCCGGGCACGTCCGCGGCGGCGAGCTTGCGCGCCACCGGCTTGGCCGGATGCAGCGCGCGCCCGGCGGCGAGCTCGTCCGCGTCAACGAGGCCCGATTCCAGGAGAAGCTTTTCCAGCCCGCGCTCCCAGCGCTCGTAATAGGAGCTCGCGAGATAGACGTGGGGCGGCAGCCGCTCTTGGGCATTGCGCGACATGTCGAGGTTCCACAGCCCGGTCAGCCCCATGGCGCGGTTGAGCGCGAACACGCGCCCTTCCCACGGCGCGTGGAAGACCGGCTCGTTCTTCTCCTCGATGACGGCGCCGAACCCGTGCATCCCGCCCATGTCGTGCACGCCGTTCATGCCGCGACCTCGTCCGGGCGCAGCGGCAGGCCGGTGCCGATCATGGAATTGCGCGTGACGAGCCCGGCGAGCCGCTCCTCGCTCCAGCCCTGCGTGCCGTCCGGCCGCATCGGCACCACGAGGTAGCGGGTTTCGGCGGTGGAATCCCACACCCGGATCTCGACGCTGTCCGGCAGCGACAGGCCGAAATCGGCGAGCACGCCGCGCGGATCGATCACGGCGCGCGAGCGGTAGGGCGCGGATTTGTACCAGACCGGCGGCAGGCCCAGCATGTCCCACGGGTAGCAGGAACACAGCGTACACACGACCATGTTGTGCCGCTGCGGCGTGTTCTCGACCGCGATGATGTGCTCGCTCGCCCGCTCGAACACACCGAACGACGTGATCGCGGCGGTCGCATCCTCGAGCAGGGCGGCCTTGAATGCGGGATCGACCCAGGCGCGCGCGACGACCTGCGCGCCGCGATGGGGACCGACCTTGGTCTCGAAGGCTTCGATCAGGGCGTCGATCGCCTGCGGATCGATATAGCCCTTCTGCGTCAGGATGGTTTCGAGCGCGCGCACCCGCAACTGCGTGTCCGACAGCTCGGAGCCGTGATGGTGGTCGTGGTCGTGATCATGTGCAGACATACCTGAAATTGTAGTCGGCGCGCGAGCACGTGCAATAGAGCATGATCCGGAAAAGCTTGCCCCCGGACTCGATCCGGGGGTGGATACCGGTTTCCGACAAGATGATGCTTCAAATTATCGCGGCCCACAGAACAGGCGCGCTTCGAACCGGAGCTAGTGCGTGAGCGCCGCCGCCAGTTCGCCGGCGTTGTGGCGCATCATCTCGATGTAGCTCGGCGCTGGACCCTTGCCGTCGGTGAGCGCGTCGGAATAGAGCGTGCCGCCGATGCGCGCGCCGGTTTCCTTGGCAATGCGCTCGAGCAGGCGCGGATCGGCGACATTCTCCAGGAACAGCGCCGTGATCTTCTCCTTGCGCACCTGCGCGATGATGCGGGCGATGTCGCGCGCCGACACGTCGGCCTCGGTCGACAGGCCGCGCGGGGCGATGAACGTCACGCCATAGGCGTCGCCGAAATACCCGAATGCGTCGTGGTTGGTGATGATCCGCCGCCGGTCGGCCGGAATGGCCGCGAGCCGCATCCTGATCTCGGCCTCGAGTTCGCCGAGCTTGCGCAGGTAGGCGTCCGCGTTCGCCTGGTACGCCGCCTTGCCGGCCGGATCGGCGGCGATCAGGCCGTCACGGATGTTGGCGACGTAGATTTTGGCGTTGGCGACCGACTGCCACGCGTGCGGATCGGCATCATCGTCATGGTCATGACCGTGGCCGGACGTCTTGCGCGGCTGCACGCCCGTCGACGCGACGATCAGGCGCGCGCGCGCGCCGGAGGAACGCACCAGGCGATCGATCCAGCCTTCGAAGCCGAGGCCGTTGGTGACGACCACCTGCGCCGCCTTCAGCGTCTTCGCGTCCGCCGGCGACGGCGAGAAGACATGCGCGTCGGTGTTGGGATGAACCAGCGCGGTGCTCTCAACCCGCTCGCCCCCGACGTTGCGCACGAGATCGTCGAGGATGGAGAAGGTAGCGACCACCTTGATCCGCGCCGCCGGCTTGTCCTGCGCCAGGACCGGCCACGACAGGAGAGGCCACGACAGGGTGGCGAGCACGGCGGCCCGCAGCACGGCGCGGCGCGTCATCGTCAGGCCTCCAGGTGCCGGCCGGGGAAGAGCTGGCGCAGCAGCCCGCCCTGGCCGAACAGGATCGACGCGACGTAGAACACGCCGGTCATCAGGATGATCGAGGGTCCCGCCGCCGTTCCGGTGTGGAACGAGAGCAGCAGGCCGAAGTAGCCGCAGACGACGGCGCTCAGCACGGCGACGATGACCAGCATCGAGATGTCGCGCGCCCAGAACCGCGCCGCCACCGCCGGCACCATCATCAGGCCGACCGCGAGCAGCGTGCCCAGCGCCTGGAAGCCGGCCACGAGGTTGAGCACGACCAGCGCCAGGAACGCGGCATGAGCGGGCGCGCCCGCCACGCTGACCGAGCGCAGGAATCCGGGATCGACGCATTCGAGCACCAGCGGCCGCCAGATCAGCGCCAGCATCACGAGCGAGACGCTGGCGCTGCCGGCGATCAGCAGCAGCGTCGGGTCGTCGAGCGCAAGCACGTTGCCGAACAGGAAGTGCAGGAGGTCGATGTTGCTCCCGCGCGCGGAGATGATGGTAACGCCGACCGCGAGCGAGAGGAGGAACATCGCCGCCAGCGAGGCGTCCTCCTTGAGCTTGGTGACGCGCGCCACCAGCCCGGCGACAAGCGCGACGACGAGGCCCGCGATCAGGCCGCCGATGGTGAGCGCCCACAGGTTGAGACCGGCCACGACGAAGCCGACGGCGGCGCCCGGCAGGATGGCGTGCGCCATGGCGTCGCCCATCAGCGCCATGCGGCGCAGCATCAGGAACACGCCGACCGGCCCGGCGCCCAGGGCGAGCGCGAAGGTGCCGACGAGCGCGCGGCGCATGAAATCGTAGTCGGCGAACGGGGCCAGCAGGAGATCGTAGACCATGGCTGCTACGCAGCATCCGCCGTGCAGGCTTGCGCCTGTTCGTCGAAGGCCTCGCACATGTGGCGCGCCTTCAGGAGGTTCTCGGCGGTGAGCACCTCGCGCGTCGCGCCCCAGGCCACCGGCTCGCGCGCCAGCAGCAGCGTGCTCGGGAACACCCGCCGCACCAGCTCGAGGTCGTGCAGCGCCGCGATCACCGTGCGCTGTTCCCCGTGCCAGCGCTGCACCAGCGCGACGAGATCGGTGACGGTCTTGGTGTCGACGGCGTTGAACGGTTCGTCGAGCACGATCACGCGCGCCTCCTGCAGCAGCAGCCGCGCGAACAGGGCGCGCTGCATCTGCCCGACCGAGAGCGAGCCGATCGGCCGCTCCTCGAAGCCGGTCAGCCCGACGGCGGAGATCGCGTGCTCGATCTTGCCGCGCGCGGCGCGGCCGATGCCGCCGAACAGCCCGGTCGTGCGCCACAGCCCCATGGCGACGATGTCGTAGAGGCTGATCGGGAAACTGCGGTCGATCTCGGCGGCCTGAGGCAGATAGGCGATGTCGGCGCGGCGCAGGCCATTGAGGTCGATGTGTCCGGCGAGCGGCGTGATCAGCCCGACCATGCCCTTGAACAAGGTGGACTTGCCGGCGCCGTTGGGCCCGATCACCGCCAGCAGGTCGCCGGCGTTCACCACGCCCGAGAGATGATGGACCGCCGGGTGGCGGTCGTAGCCGAGCGTCACGTCGCGGAACTGCAAGAGGGCGGACATGGCGATCACAGCGCCCAGATCACGGCCGACCACAGCACCGCGAGACAGAGCGCGGCCGCCGCGAGCCGTTGCAGCGCCGAGGCGCGCAGCAGCGAGGGCGAGATCCGCGCCGGCGGCGGATGGACGTGGCCGGGGTGATGGTGATGGGTCATTGCGCAAATGTTATATTGTAACATCCGCGCGTTGTCCAGCGCCGCGGGGCGTCAGGGGGCATCTGAACAGGTGGATGCAACGCGGCATATCCACGTGTCATGCCCGCGCACGCGGGCATCCAGGAGCCACCGACGTCGCGACTCGAGCGCCAGCGCTGCGGCGTACTGGACGCCCGCTTTCGCGGGCGTGACAGAGGAGGGTTGACGCTCCATTGCATCCAGAGACTTCGGCCGCCCCTGCGCATCGATTTTTTGCCGTCATTGCGAGGAGCACTCGGGTCGGCGCTGACGCGCCGCCCGAGCACAGGCTCCGCGACGACGCAATCCAGCTCCGGCTTGCCGCACCGGATGGCGTCACCCGGCTGACGCCCTCCTCGCGATGACGTTCGTCACGGCTGCTGCCGCTACTTCAGCTTCACCGCCCGCAGCCGCAGCGCGTTGCCAACCACGCTCACCGACGAGAGCGCCATCGCCGCCGCCGCGATGATCGGCGAGAGCAGGAGCCCGAACACGGGATAGAGGATGCCGGCCGCGATCGGCACGCCCGCCGAGTTGTAGATGAACGCGAAGAACAGGTTCTGCCGGATGTTGCGCATGGTCGCCGCCGACAGCCGGCGCGCGCGCACGATGCCGGTGAGGTCGCCCTTGAGCAGCGTGACCCCGGCGCTCTCCATCGCGACGTCCGTGCCCGTGCCCATGGCGATGCCGACGTCGGCCGCCGCCAGCGCCGGGGCGTCGTTGACGCCGTCGCCGGCCATCGCCACCACGCGGCCTTCGCGCCGCAGCTTCTCCACCACCGCGCTCTTCTGGTCGGGCAGCACCTCGGCTTCCACGTCGCCGATGCCGAGCGAGCGCGCGACCGCCTGCGCGGTGGTGCGGTTGTCGCCGGTGAGCATCACCACCCGCACGCCCTCCGCGACCAGCGCCTCGAGCGCGGCCCGCGTCGTCGCCTTCACCGGGTCGGCGATGGCGATCACGCCCGCGGCCTTGCCGTCCACGCCGATGAAGATCGCCGTGGCGCCCTCCCCGCGCAGCGTCTCCGCCGCGTCCGCGAGCGGCGCGGTGTCGATCTCAAGCTCGCCCAGGAACTTCCCGTTGCCGAGCGCGACGCGCCGTCCCTCGACGCTGCCGACCACGCCCTTGCCGGTGGGCGAATCGAAGTCGCTCACCGGCGCCGGCGCAAGCTTGCGCTCGACCGCCGCGGCGACGATCGCCTGCGCCAGCGGATGCTCGCTCGCGCGTTCGACGCTCGCCGCCAGCGTGAGCACCTGCGCCTCGTCGAAGCCGTTATGTGCGACGACGGCGGTGACCTTCGGCTTGCCCTCGGTCAGCGTGCCGGTCTTGTCGACCACCAGCGTATCGACCTTCTCCATGCGCTCGAGCGCCTCGGCGTTCTTGATCAGCACGCCGAGCTCGGCGCCGCGTCCGACGCCGACCATGATCGACATGGGCGTGGCGAGGCCGAGCGCGCAGGGACAGGCGATGATGAGCACGCTCACCGCCGCGACGAGGCCGAAGGCGAGGCGCGGCTCCGGGCCGAACGTCGCCCAGGCGAAGAAGGCGACGACGGCGACCGCGATCACCGCCGGCACGAACCAGCCCGCGACCTGGTCGGCGAGGCGCTGGATCGGCGCGCGCGAGCGCTGCGCCTTCGCCACCATGTCGACGATCTGCGAGAGCAGCGTGTCGCGCCCGACCTTCTCGGCGCGCATGACGAAGCTTCCGGTCTGGTTGACCGTGCCGGCGATCACCTTGGCGCCGACCTCCTTCGTCACCGGCATCGACTCGCCCGTCACCATCGATTCGTCGAGCGAGGAGCGCCCCTCGATCAGTTCGCCGTCGACGGGCACCTTGTCGCCCGGCCGCACGCGCAGCCTGTCGCCGGCGGCAATCTGGTCGAGCGCGACCTCGGCGTCGCTGCCGTCGTCGGCGACGCGCCGCGCGGTCTTGGGCGCAAGGTCGAGCAGGGCGCGGATCGCGCCCGAGGTCTGCTCGCGCGCGCGCAGCTCGAGCACCTGGCCGAGCAGCACCAGCACGGTGATCACCGCCGCCGCCTCGAAATAAACGGCGACGGCGCCGCCGTGGCCGCGGAACGCGGGCGGGAAGATGCCGGGCGCCAGCACCGCCACCACGCTGTAGGCGTAGGCGACGCCGGTGCCCATGGCGATGAGCGTGAACATGTTGAGGTTGCGCGTGAGGAGCGACTGCCAGCCGCGCACGAAGAACGGCCAGCCCGCCCACAGCACCACCGGCGTCGCGAACGCGAACTGGATCCAGTTCGACAGCGTCTGGTCGACCCAGCCGTGGGCGCCGACGATGTGCGCGCCCATCTCCAGCACGAACACCGGCAGCGTGAGGACGAGGCCGATCCAGAACCGCCGCGTCATGTCGGCGAGCTCGGGATTGGGGCCGGTCTCGGCGGTCGCGACCTCCGGCTCCAGCGCCATGCCGCAGATCGGGCAGCTTCCCGGTCCGATCTGGCGGATCTCGGGGTGCATGGGACAGGTGTAGACGGTGCCCGGCGGCACCGGCGCCTCCGCCTCCCTGCTCTCGCCGAGATACTTCTGCGGGTTCGCCACGAACTTCTCCCGGCAGCCGCCCGAGCAGAAATAATAGGTGTGGCCCTGATGGTCCGCGCGGTGCTTGGCGGTGTGCGGATCGACGCTCATCCCGCAGACGGGATCGCGCACGGTATCGGCCGAGGCGGTATCGGCCGCGCCATGACCGGCGTGACCCGCGTGCGCGGCGTGGTTGCCATGCGCCGCGTGACCGGCGTGCGTTCCGTGGCTCTGGGCAACCGGTGCCGTGTGGCCGCTGCAGCAGGATCCGGATTGTGACTGTCTCGCCTCGCCCATGATCGTCTCCGCTCGCGCTGCGCGCTCTTGCAACATATACCCTAGGGGGGTATATAGCAGGCATGAACGACGCCAACAAGACCTCGGCGCTCAAACGCCTGCGCCGCATCGAAGGCCAGGTGCGCGGCCTCGCGCGCATGGTGGAAGAAGACCGCTACTGCATCGACGTGGTGACGCAGATCAGCGCCGTCCGCGCCGCGCTCCGCCGCGTCGAGGAGGAGATCCTGCGCGATCACGTGGCGCACTGCGTCGAACATGCCATCGCCTCCGGCGATAAGGCCGAGCAGCGCCAGAAGATCGCCGAGCTGATGGACGTGATGGCGCGCGCCGAGCGGTGAGGTCTGTTCGCACCGCGGCATGACAGGCCGCGCCTTTCCGACCTAGGATGCCCCCGGGCCAACGATGGCCCGGGAGGAAAACATCATGCTGTCACGTCGCAGATTGCTTGCGTCGTCCATGGGTGCTGCGCTCGCCGCACCTCATCTCGCCACACAGGTCTTCGCCCAGGATACCTGGCCGACACGGGACGTGCACAGCATCTGCATGTTCCCGCCCGGCAGCGGCGCCGACATCCTCGTTCGCTTCTATGCCAAGAAGCTGCAGGAGGTGACCGGCAAGACGGTGCTGGTGGAGAACAAGGTCGGCTCGTTCGGCAACATCGCCAACGAATACGTCGCGCGCGCCAAGCCCGACGGCTACACGATCTACATTGCGCCGGCCAACCTGCTGGCCATTGCGCCGCACATCTACACCAAGCTCGCCTACGATCCGCTCAACGACTTCGAGCACATCACCACGCTGTTCAAGATCCCGTTCATCCTCGTCGTGAAGGGCGACAGCCCCTACAAGACCGTCGCCGATCTCGTCGCGCACCTGAAGAAGGACGGCGACAAGGCGTCCTATGGATCGGTGTCCACGGTGAGCCTGGTCAGCGCGGAACTGTTCAAGCAGCAGTTCGGACTCAACACCGTCGAGGTGAAATACAAGGAATCACAGGCCGCGGTCGCCGACCTGCTCGGCGGCAACATCTCCTTCATCTACATCGATCCGGCCGGCAGCGCCGCGCACATCAAGGCCGGGCGGCTGCGCCCGCTGGTGGTGACGACGAAGGACCGGCTGCAGGCGCTCAAGGACATCCCCAGCTCCAGCGAAGCGGGAATCGCCAACACCGACCTCTTTTCCTGGTGGACGGTGCACACCCCGAAGGGTACGCCCAAGCCGGTCCTCGACAGGATCGAGAAGGTGTTCAACGAGATCGCGATCGCGCCCGACACCAAGGCGTTCCTCGCCAACGTCGGTTGCGATGCTTTGCCCGGCAACGGCAAGCTCGCGCGCGAGCTGATCCAGAAGGGCATCAAGCAGTGGGGCGACTACGTCAAGCTCGCGAAGATCGAGCCGTTGTCCTGACGCGAATCGCGAGCAGCGCGAACGGGATGTTGCGAATGGCTGAATAGGGAACAGCGAGCGGCGGATAGAGGATAGCGAGCAGCACCCCGGCGCGGCGACATTTGGGACGCCGAACGGATACCGCCCTCCGCTGTTCGCCGTTCGCTGTCCCGTCTTGCGCGTCGTCCGCCGCAGGCGGATAGTTGCCGCATGCGCTCGGCTGTCCTTCGACGTTCGGCCCCGCAGGTTCAGGTCCGTGTCCGTGCGGGGACGCTGGACGATCTCGCTGCGCTCGTCGCGCTCGAGCGGCGCGTGTTCGCGCACGATGCGATGTCGCGCGCGTGCCTGCGCCGCTTCCTCCATGTCGCCACCGCCGACGTGCTGATCGCCGAATGCGGCGGCGCCCTCGCCGGCTGCGCGATCGTGCTGTTCCGCGCGGCCAGCAACCTGGCGCGGCTCTATTCGCTGGCGGTGGCGCGCGAGTGCGAAGGCTGCGGCGTCGCGTCCGCCCTGCTCGATGCCTGCGAGCAAGCTGCGGCGGCGCGCCGGTGCGTCGAGGTCCGCCTCGAGGTGCACGAGGACAATCCGCGCGCCATCGCCTGCTACCGCAAGGCGGGCTACGAGCCGTTCGGCCGCCACGTCGGCTATTACAAGGACCTCGGCGACGCGCTGCGCTTCCGCAAGCGGCTGGCCGGGCCGTAGCCGGCCGCAGAAGTCCTGCCAGGTTTTCCGCGAAGTTCCCAGCTGTGCAGGCGCGCGCTTCCCGGGCACCGCGCGCAAACCGATCATGCCGGCGGACAGCCTGCGACCGGCCCGCCGCGTGCGCGCGTTTTTGCGCGGGCTGCCGGTCATCACGATGGGACCAAAGAGATGTTCCGAGCAGCAGCACCACATGCACCGCCGGGCCGGACGACCCCGCGCGCGGCTCGCGCGTCCGCCGGGACCAGGGCCGGCCGCCGCCGAACCTATGTCAATCTCCCTCCGAAACCTCTCATCCGCATCCGCGGCGCGTCCGCAGCGCCGCGCCGGCGCCCTCTACCGTCCCTCGCCGAGCGGTCCCTCGCCGAGCCGCGTCAGATCGAAGCCATGCACGTCGGCCAGCAGTTCGACGAACGCCCTCGCGCCGTGCGCGAATGCGGCCTCGCCCCTCTCCGCGCTCGCGCGCGTCGCATCGCCCACTGCGCCCGAAACATGCAGATCCTGCGTCATCCAGCCGAAGCCCGCGGGCCGCGACAGCCGCAGCCAGTGCAGCGTGCGCTCCATCTCCACGGTCACCGAGGTCGCAACCGGCGCCTTGTCCATGCGCACGAGATCGCGGGCCGCGGCCAGCATCAGCGAGGTCTCGATCGCGCCGCCGTGGATGCCGTGCTGGCGCTCCTGCGGGTCGAACAGCCCGTCGGGGTAGCCGAAGTTCTGCCACGCACAGGTGACCACCAGCATGTTCTGGCGCACGCGCAACTCGCGCGCGACCACGTCCATCGTCGGCACGTTGCCGCCATGGCTGGTGACGATCACAAGCTTGCGCACGCCTGCGCGCGCCACGCTCTCGCCGATCTCCCGCCAAGCCTGGATCACCGTCGAGGCGGTCATCGTGAGCGTCCCCGGGAACGCCAGATGCTCGACCGACACGCCGATGTCCTGCAGCGGCAGGAAGGTGGCGGGCAGCCCCTCCGGCAGCAGCGCACGCACGCGCGCGAGATAGGCCCGCCCGATCATAGCGTCGACGCCGAGCGGCAGATGGGGCCCGTGCTGTTCGGTCGCCGCCACGGGCAGCACCGCGACCCACTCCGCCAGGTCGGGCGCGGAAAAATCCTGCCAGGTCATCTCGGCCCAGTCACGTTTCGGCAGCGTCGGCATTCCGTTCAGTTTCCGTTTGCTTGCGACAACGCGAGATGGGAAAACCGCTCGCGTCGCGTTACCCTAAGCGGCCATTGCCGCACGATTATCCTACTCCGGGAGCTTGAAGCCATGACCCGCTTTCGCGCAAGCCTCGCCGCGCTGCTGACGCTTGCCGCCGCCACGACGGCCTCCGCGCAGGCGCTCGACAAGGTCTCGTTCGGAACCAACTGGGTGGCGGAAGCCGAGCATGGCGGGTTCTATCAGGCGGTGGCCGACGGCACCTACAGGAAATACGGCCTCGATGTCACGATCGTTCCGGGCGGGCCGAACGTGAACAACCGCATTCTTCTGCCGGTCGGCAAGCTCGACTTCTACATGAGCGCCAACTCGCTGCAATCCTTCGACGCGGTCGAACAGAAGATCCCTACCATCGCGATCGCCGCGTCGTTCCAGAAGGACCCGCAGGTTCTGATCGCCCATCCCGATCAGGACATCAAGGACTTCTCCGACCTCAAGAAGCTCACGATCTTCGTGTCGAAGGAAGGCATCGCCTCCTATTATCAGTGGCTCAAGAAGGATTACGGCTTCAGCGACGCCCAGGTGAAGCCCTACACGTTCAACCCGCAGCCGTTCCTGGCCGACCGCCGCTCGGCCATGCAGGGGTATGTGACGTCCGAGCCCTATGCGATCGAGAAGCAGACCGGCGTCAAGCCGAAGGTGTTCCTGCTCGCTGATCAGGGCTTCAACACCTATTCGACGCTGATCGAAACGCGCAAGGATCTCATCGAGAAGAAGCCCGGCCTCGTGCAGCGTTTCGTCGATGCTTCGATCATCGGCTGGTACAACTACATCTACGGCGACAACAAAGCCGCAAACGCGATGATCAAGAAGTTCAACCCAGAGATGACGGACGACCTCCTCGCCTACTCCGTCGCGAAGATGAAAGAATACGGCATCGTCGACTCCGGCGACTCGCTCACCCTCGGCATCGGCGCCATGACCGACGCGCGCATGTCGAGCTTCTTCGAGAAAATGGTGCGCTCCGGCGTGGTCAAGCAGACCGTCGACTACCGGCAGTCCTATACGCTGCGCTTCGTCAACAAGAAGGTCGGACTCGATCTGCGTCCGAAGAACTAGGCCGGCCGTGACCACCACAGCCGGGGCCCCTGCAGTCGTCACGCTTCGCGGCGTCGAAAAGGTCTTCGCCGACGGGACGCAGGCGATCGCCCGCCTCGACCTCGACGTCCGCGCGGGGGAATTCGTCACGCTGCTCGGCCCCTCGGGCTGCGGCAAATCGACGGCGCTGCGGCTGATGGCGGCGCTCAGCGATGCGACGCGCGGCACGGTGTCGTGGCCCGGCGGCGGCGCGGCGCACGGCGAGATCGGCTTCGTGTTCCAGGAGCCGACGCTGATGCCGTGGACCACCGTCGCGGGCAACGTCGCGCTTCCGCTCAAGCTCAAGGGTGCGCCGACGGCGGAGATCACGGCGCGCGTCGAGAAGGTGCTCGAGCAGGTCGGGCTCGCCGGCTTCGCGGCGGCCTATCCGCGCCAGCTCTCCGGCGGCATGAAGATGCGTGTGTCGATCGCGCGCGCGCTGGTCACGACGCCCAGGCTGTTGTTGATGGACGAACCCTTCGCCGCGCTCGACGAGATCACGCGATTCAAGCTCAACAACGACCTGATGGCGCTGGCGTCGGGCCTTGGAATGACCGTGGTGTTCGTCACCCACTCGGTGTTCGAATCCGTGTTCCTGTCGCAGCGGATCGTGGTGATGACGCCGCGCCCCGGGCGCGTCTTTGCCGAGCTTGCGATCGAGGCGCCCTATCCGCGCGGCGACGCGTTCCGCACTTCGCCGGAATACGCCGCCTATTGCCGGCGCGCGTCGGAGGCACTCTCGGCCGCCATGGAGACGCGGCCATGAACGAGCTCGATACGCCCGCGCGCGCGCGGCGCGAGCGCATCCTGCGTCTGGCGCTGCCGCTCCTCGCCCTCCTGCTCGGCGGGCTCGTGTGGCACCTCGTCGTCAAGGTGAACGACGTCCCGCCTTACGTATTGCCCGGGCCTGGCCTCGTCGCGAACACGCTGGTGACCGACTGGCCCATCCTGTGGCAGTCGCTGCTCGTTACGCTGACGACGACCTTCCAGGGTCTGCTGCTGGCGCTGGTCGGCGGCGTCGGGCTCGCGATCCTCTTCAACCAATCGCGGCTCGTCGAATATTCGCTCTATCCCTACGCCGTGGTCCTGCAGGTCACCCCGATCGTCGCCATCGCGCCGCTGCTGCTGATCTACCTGCCGCAGCATCTTGCCGTGCTCGCCTGTGCCTGGATCGTGGCGTTCTTCCCCGTCCTCGCCAACACGACGCTCGGCCTCAATTCGGTGGACCACAACCTGCGGGACCTCTTCCGCCTGTGCGGAGCGACGCGCGCGCAGGTGTTGTTCCGCCTCAAGCTGCCCTCGGCCCTACCCTTCATGCTGGAAGGCCTGAAGATCGCCGGCGGCCTGTCGCTGATCGGCGCGGTGGTGGCCGAGATTGCGGCCGGCTCCGCCGGCGCCGGATCCGGTCTCGCTTACCGCATCGCAGAGTCCGGCTACCGCCTGAACATCCCGCGCATGTTTGCCGCGCTGCTCCTGCTCTCGCTCGCCGGGATCGTGATCTTCTTCGCGCTGTCGCTGTTCTCACACGTCATGCTGCGGCGCTGGCACGAGAGCGCAGTCGAGCGCGAGAGCTGACGGGTTTACTGCCAGGTCGCGAAGGCCATGCCGCTGCCGGTGCCGGCCTCCGAGCGGTAGCACGGCACGTAATCAAGCAGGTCCATCTGCAAGTTGGTTTCCGCCAGCATGCCCGCGACCACCAGCCAGTTCTTGGTCTCCGAGGTGCCCGAGCGGAAATGCACGTCGGGCTCCGCGACCAGGGTTTTGTAGTCTCGCTTCTCCATGGCCGTGAGCAGCCGCCGGTCGAAGTCCTCGTCCACCACGAAGTGCGAGACCCCGCCCGACGCGACGACCGCCACACGCTCGCTGCCCTTCCACGACTTGATCGCCCGCGCCATCGCGCGGCCGAACTCGAGGCAGCGCTTGGGCGTCGGCTGGTTCGGCGGATAATAGGTATTCACCAGCACAGGAATGAGCGGCACCGGCCGGCTGTTGAGCACGCGCCTGTAAATGAAGCCATAGGAATGGCCAAGCTGGCGAAGTTGCCCGTTGGTGGCTGGCTGCTCCCCGAGCGACGTCGTGTCGAAGTCTTCCCGGACGGTGTGCTGTACGATGTGCGCCGCCAGTCCGGACGGACATGGATAGATCTCATCCTTCTGCGGGTAATAGATTTTCATGGCGTAGCCGCCGCCATTGGCGATCTTCTCCTCCTCCTCGGCCTTGGTAAGGGCGCGATTGAATACCTGCTGGCCGTGGAAGATGGAGAACGCCGGCTGGATATCGTTGAGGAACCACTCGTGATGATCGTCGCCGACGATCACCAGCACGTCAGGATTTACCTCGGCCACCCGCTCGGCGATGACGTCGAGTTGACGCTGGCAGCGGGCGTGGCGCTCACTGCGTACGTCGAGCGCGTTCTGCTTCTCGAAGTGCTCTCCCTTGCGGAGATCGTAGAGCTGCTGAAAGTCGAAAGTGCCATCGCGGAAAGCCAGCGCCTTGTTCTTGCGGTCGACATTGGCGCGCAGGTCCCATTCGTGCGGCGGAGTCGCCAGCAAAGGCCCGTGGGACGTTCCAAATCCGAACACGATCTCGGCCATCCTTGTCGTCCTCCGTTGCACCGCGGCGCCGGTCGACCGGCTACGTTCATTGAAACTCAAATTTAACCGAGCCGCGGCCGTAGGGCCAGAACGAGGCCCGAAAGCCATGCGGTGCCGGCAGGGCACGGAGGGCATGCCCCGATGCGATGCATAGCCGCGGCTGTTAACGCGGATTCGCAGATTGCATTAAATTGCAGGTAATGCCCTGCGCGCAGAATTCTGAATGCGCCTCAAACAGGAGAGGTGACATGCAAGAGCGTCGACGAAGTCCACGCACGCGCGTGCTCAAGTCCGGCAGGATCATCGTGGCCGCGAAAGCGCCGCCGATCGCGTGCACGGTGCGCAACATCTCCGAGGGCGGCGCCTGCCTGCAGATGGATAACCACTACGGCATTCCGGACGCTTTCGATATCGTGATCGATGGCGTGCATCATCCGTGCCGGGTGGCTTGGCGTTCCAGCCTCAAGATCGGTGTCGCCTTCGAGCAGCACGCGGCCTGAGGGCGATTATTCCGGATCGAGCGCGGCGCGCCGCTTTCGCCCGCCGATTGCCGCCGCCGGCCGCGACGATGCCGGCCGCGACGATGCCGGCCGCGACGATGCCGGCGTTTGATGCGTCCACCCCACTCGCCGCGGGCAGGTTGGCTTACGGCCGCAATATCGGACTGCCGCGGCCGGCCTGCAACCGCAACACATGCCCCGCGAGAGCAGGATCGCTGCGCCGCGGCCGCGCAGGGGCGGATGGTCGCAGGCGACGAAGCTCATCTGCAATCTGCCAGCACCGCTGTGCGCGCTGAGCGCCCTGTTTGGATGGGAATATTCGACATACTTGCAGGTCGGTTGACAATCGTTTCAGATAGCCTCCCATAAGGGCGTGCGCCGCTCAAAAATCTTGGAAATCCAAGGCGACTCAAGGGAACACCCATGCCGAAGACTCCAGGCCTTGCTCAGGCCGTTGTGACACCCGTCGTAAATGACGACATCGGCGAGCAACTGCGGCTCAAGCTCTACCATTCGCAGATGCTGATCCGGGAAGCCGAGCAGCGCGCCTTTGATCTGTTCCTGCAAAACCTCGTGAAGGGCACGAGCCACCTGTCGCTCGGACAGGAAGCGATCGCCGCCGGGTTCGCCGAGGCGATGCGGCCGGGAGACCTGTCGTTCTGCACGTACCGCGGGCACGCGCACACCCTGGCGCGCGGCGTGTCGGTCGAGAAGGTGCTGGGCGAACTGATGCAGCGCGACAATGGGCTGATGCGCGGCAAGGGCGGCTCCATGCACCTCACCTCGACCGAGCACGGCGTGATGGGATCCTACGCGATCATCGGCGCGCACCTGCCGATTGCCTGTGGCGCCGCGCTACGCGCGCAATACAAGGGCCACAGCGACGTGTCGGTGTGCTTTTTCGGCGACGGCACCACCAACATCGGCGCGTTCCACGAGGCGCTCAACTTCGCGGCAATCTGGAAGCTGCCCGTCGTGTTCGTGTGCGAGAACAACCTGTACATGGAATACACGCCGATCGGCGAGGTGACCGCTGTGGAGCATCCTGCCGCCGACCGCGCATCGGCCTATGGTCTCGACCGCATCATCATCGACGGCAACGACGCCGACATCGTCTACCGCACTGCCAGCGCCGCCTATGCGCGCGCACGCGCCGGACATGGGCCCTCGCTGATCGAGTGCATGACCTACCGTCATTCCGGACACTCGCGCGCCGACCCCGCCAAGTACCGGCCCGAGGGGGAGCTCGAGCGCTGGAAGCAGCATGATCCCGTCGTGATCTACCGCGAGCGGCTCAAGCAGTTCGGTATCTCTGAGGCGGCGATTGCGAAGATCGACGAGGATGTGCGGCGCGAGGTCGACGAGGCGACCGAGGCCTGCAAGAAGGCGCCGATGCCGCCCGCGGACATCCTCTTCACGGACGTTTACGCCGATGGAGGGTGGGCATGGCGGAACTGACCTATCGCGATGCGGTTGCGCGCGGCATTGCGCAGGAGATGGCGCGCGATCCGGACGTGATTTTCTTCGGCGAGGACGTCGCCAAGGCGGGCGGAGTGTTCAAGGCGACTGTCGGCCTGTACGAGCAGTTCGGGCCTAAGCGCGTGCGCGACACGCCGATCTCGGAACAAGCGATCCTCGGCGCAGCCATGGGCGCGGCGATGACCGGCCTCAAGCCGATCGCGGAGATCATGTTCTCTGACTTCGTTGCGGTTTGCTTCGATTACATCGCGAACGAGTTTCCCAAGAGCCGCTACATGAGCAACGGCCAGCTCAAATGTCCGCTGGTCGTACGCACCGGCAACGGGGCCGGCTCCCGCTTCGGCGCGCAGCATTCGCAGAGCGTCGAGAACTGGTGCATGATGATTCCCGGCTTGAAGGTCGTTGCGCCGTCAACGCCGCGCGACGTCATCGGGCTGCTCGCAGCCTCGGTGCGCGATCCCGATCCGGTCATCTTCCTCGAGCACAAATCGCTGTATGCGATGAAGGGCGAGGTGCCGGACGGCGAGATTGTCGACACGCTCGGCACCGCCAGCATCATCCGGCCGGGCAAGGACGCGACTATCCTCGCGCTCGCGCTGATGGTGCCGCGAGCACTCGCCGCCGCCGAGAAGCTCAAGGCCGAGCACGGCATCGATTGCGAGGTGATCGACGTCCGCTCACTGGTGCCGCTCGACACCCAGACGATCCTCGGCTCGGTCGGCCGCACCCATCGCCTGTTTACCGTGGAGGAAAACCCGCGGCTGTGCGGCTGGGGGGCCGAAATCGTGTCGATCGTTGCCGACGAGGCCTTCTACGACCTCGACGGCCCGCCGGTGCGGATCACCACCCCCCATATTCCGCTGCCTGCCGCCGACATTCTCGAGGACATGGTCCTGCCGACGCCCGAGCGCATCGCCGAAACGATCCGGCGGTCGCTGCAAAGCTGAAGCGCCCGCCGGCCGCGTCCAAGGGGAGGAATGACCGTGGCGAGCGACGAGCCCACGCGTGAAAATCCCAACGGGCCGATCGGCACCAGGGTGATTTTCGAGAATGACCAGGTACGCATTTGGGACATGCAGGTGGCGCCGCGCGGCCGCAAGCCGTGGCACCATCACACGCTGCCCTACGTCATCGTGCCGATCACGGGCGGAAAGGTCGAGATCGAGACCGTCGAGGGTAAGATCTACCAGGGCGAGGAAGGTCCCGGAGAGATCCTGTGGCGCGACCCCGGGGAGAAGCACGAGCTGCGCAATCTCACCGACATGCCCTACAGGAACATCCTGGTCGAGCTGAAACCGCAGAAACCGTAAGCGCCAAGGGACAAAGGTCATGTACGACAATCTGCTCGCGAATGTTCCGACCGACCTGTGGATCGGCGGAAAATGGCGCAAGGCCTCCGACGGCGGCCGTTTCGACGTGATCGATCCCGCCACCGAAACGACCATTGCATCGGTGGCCAGCGCCACCGTCGACGACGCGAAGGCGGCTGTGGACGCCGCCAGCAACGCCTTCGAAGGCTGGGCGGCGCGCAAGCCGCGCGAGCGTGGAGAAATCTTGCGCAAGGCTTTCGAGTTGATCATGCGCGACGCCGAGCGCTTCGCGAAGCTGATCACGCTCGAGAACGGCAAGGCGCTTCCGGATTCGCGCGGCGAGGTGGCTTATGCCGCCGAGTTCTTCCGCTGGTACGCCGAGGAGGCCGTGCGCAACATTGGCGAAGTGTCGCGCGCGCCCGCGTCCGGCGCCCGCATCTTCGTGCACCACAAGCCGGCCGGCGTCGCGGTGCTGGTGACACCGTGGAACTTCCCGGCTGCGATGGCCACGCGCAAGATCGGCCCCGCCCTGGCCGCCGGCTGCCCGGTCGTGCTCAAGCCCGCGTCCGACACGCCGCTCACCATGCTGGCGCTGATGCCCGCGCTGGAGGAAGCCGGCGTCCCGCCGGGCGTCGTCAATGTCATCCCCTCACGCTCCTCGGGCAAAGTAGTCAGCGCCATGCTGCACGATCCGCGCGTGCGCATCGTCTCGTTCACCGGCTCGACCGAGGTCGGCAAGAAGCTGCTGCACGAGGCGGCCGATTCGGTGATCACGCCGGCGATGGAGTTGGGCGGAAATGCACCGTTCATCGTGTTCGAGGACGCCGACATCGACGCGGCCGTCGAGGGCGCGATGATCGCCAAGATGCGCAACATGGGCGAGGCCTGCACGGCCGCCAACCGCTTCTATGTACAGGAGAAGGTGCACGCGGAATTCGCGAAGAAGCTCACCGAGAAGATGGCCTCGCTCAAGATGGGCAATGGTCTTACCGAGGGCGTCGCGCTGGGCCCGCTCGTCAATGCCGAGGGCCGCGACAAGGTGATCGAGCTGGTCGAGGATGCCGTGAAGAAGGGTGCCAAGGTGCTCACCGGGGGAAAGGCGCCCGGCGGCAAGGGCTTCTTCTACCCAGCCACGGTGCTCGACAACGTGCCGGATGAAGCCGCCATGCTGCGCGAGGAAATCTTCGGCCCTGTCGCGTCGATCCAGACCTTCAAGTCGGAAGACGAGGTCGTTCGTCGCGCCAACGATACCGAATACGGCCTCGTGGCCTATCTCTTCACCAAGGACCTGACCCGCGGCATGCGCGTTTCCGAGAAGCTCGATTTCGGCATGATCGGCCTCAATCGCGGACTCGTCTCCGATCCAGCGGCGCCATTCGGCGGCACCAAACAATCGGGCATCGGCCGTGAAGGCGCCCACGAGGGCATGATGGAATTCCTGGAGACGCAGTACGTCTCCGTGAGCTGGTGAGTTCGATGGACATCCTGATGCCGCAGCTCGGCGAAACCGTCGCCGAAGGCAAGATCACCAAGTGGTTCAAGTCGGCGGGCGACGCGGTCAAGCCGGGTGACAACCTGTTCGAGATCGAGACCGACAAAGTATCCATGGAAGTGCCGGCGACGAGCGCCGGCGTGCTGGCGGAGATTCGCGTGCCCGAGGGCGAGGTTGCGCCGGTCGGCGCCGTGATCGCGGTGATTTCCGGCGACGGCGCGGCAGCGAGCCCCTCGCCCGGCGCTCCAGCCACCCCGCACAGCAATCCGGCGCCGATAGCCGCGCCGCGCACCGCGGCCGCATCCGTACCACTCGCAGCAGCAGCGCCCGTACCCCCGCCGACGCCGCGCGCGCCGGTCGAGCTCGATCCCTTTCAGGCCGTCCGCACCCCCGAGCGCAACTACGGGCGCGCGCGCTTGCCCGGCGGCACCTATGCCACGCCCCTGGCGCGGCGGCTCGCGGCCGAGAACGGCATCGACCTTGCCGTGCTGCCGCCCTCGGGCCCGCACGGCCGCCTGGTCGCGCGCGACGTCGAGAGCGCGCTCGCCAAGCTCGGGCGCACGCCTGCGGCCGCCGCACCACAGCCGGCACTCGCGCGCGGCCCCGGCGCCGAGCGTGTGAAGGCGCTCTACGCGCCCGGCAGCTACGACGAGGTCCCGCTCGACGGCATGCGGCGCACCATCGCGACCCGCTTGATCGAGGCCAAGCAGACCGTGCCGCACTTTTATCTCACCGCCGACGTGACGCTCGAGCGCGTCTTGGCAGTGCGTGGCGAGATGAACGCAACTGCGGGCGAAGGCGACGGCGCGCCGAAGCTGTCGATCAACGACTTCGTCATCAAAGCCCTCGCCTTGGCCTTGCAGCGCGTCCCAGCCGCCAACGCCGTGTGGGCAGATGATCGCATTCTGCGCTTCCGCTCATCCGACATCGGCGTGGCGGTGGCGATCGACGGGGGCTTGATCACGCCCATTATCCGCGACGCGCAGATGAAGTCCGTGGCGCAGATCTCCTCCGAAATGCGCGAGCTCGCAACGCGTGCGCGCGCCAAGAAGCTCAGGCCGCAGGAATATCAGGGCGGGGCGAGCGCGATCTCGAACCTCGGCATGTACGGAGTGCGTGAGTTCGCGGCCATCATCAATCCGCCCCACGCAACCATCCTCGCCGTCGGCGCCGGCGAGCGGCGTCCGATCGAAACGCCAGAGGGTGTGCGCTTCGCGAGCCAGATGTCGGTGACGCTCTCGTGCGATCACCGCGTGGTCGACGGGGCGCTGGGTGCGGAGCTGCTGGCGGCGTTCAAGCTGTTCTTCGAACATCCCGTCGGAATGATGATCTGATTTTCAGGCGGGCACTTTCGTCCCCATCGTGTTCGATAATACCCGATAAAAGCATCGCGGCTGGCCCGCCGTCACAGGATTGTCGGCATGCTTCCTGCTTGCTAGGGGCTGCACGTTCTCCGGAGAAACGTATGGCCGCCGACAAGCCTGACCTCCTGCTGATCGGGCCGCCCAAGCCGCTGATTGCCGATGGGCTGGCGGGCGCCTTCACCGTACATAAGCTTGCGCAGGCGGCCGATCCCGCCGCCCTGGTCACCGAGATCGGGCCGCGCATCCGGGCGTTTGCCGTCAGCATGGTCACCGAACGGGTGCCCGCCGATCTGATGGCGCAGTGCCCCAAGCTTGAGATCGTGTCCACGTTCGGTGTGGGCTATAGCCACATCGACACCGACTTTGCCCTCGCCCATCGCATCATGGTCACCAACACCCCGGACGTCTTGACCGAGGAGGTCGCGGACACCGCGCTCGGACTGTTGCTCTGCACCGTGCGCGAACTTCCGCGCGCCGACCGGTTCGTGCGCGCCGGCGATTGGCCCAGGGGCGAGTTTCCACTCACTGCTACCCTGCGCGACCGAACCGTCGGCATGTTGGGCATGGGCGCGATCGGCCGGGCGATCGCTCGCCGGCTCGACGCATTCCGGGTCCCAGTCGTCTATCATACGCGTCGTCAGGCGCCGGACCTGCCCTATCAGCACTACTCCAGGCTTGTCGACATGGCCCGTGACGTGGACACCCTGATCGCGATCGTCCCTGGCGGCGCCGGCACCCGCCATCTCATCAACGCCGATGTGCTGGCCGCGCTCGGTCCGCGGGGCATCCTGGTCAACATGGCCCGGGGCTCGGTGGTGGACGAGAGCGCCCTCGTCACGGCGCTGCAGGATGGAACGATCCTGGCCGCCGGGCTCGACGTGTTCGAGAACGAGCCGCAGGTCCCGCCCGAATTGCTGGTGATGGACAACGTCGTTCTGTTGCCTCACCTCGGTTCCGCCACAGTGGCAACGCGCAATAAGATGGATCAACTTGTCGTGGATAATCTGCTCGCCTGGGCTGCAGGCCAACCGCCGCTGACGCCGGTGCCGGAGGCATTTCTGCCGGCCCATGGGGTTGCATGATGGATGGCCAAGCCGCGCGCGTAAGGAGGTGCCGTATGATCGATCCCGCATCGCTTGTGCGCTGTGCCCTGCTGGCGTTGGCCTGCTGCCTTCCGCTCGGCGCCGCCCGGGGACAGCTCAACGAGACGGTCGAAAGCCTGGTCGGAGCCTGGGAGATGTCCAATGCCGACCACGATCAGACCTGCATGATCACGCTCAAGGCGGAGACCGGCGGCGCGGGCTACAAGCTCGAATTCGAGAAGGGCCCGTGTGTCGCACAGTTCCCGCCGCTGGCCGGAGTTTCTGCCTGGACCCTGACGAGCGACAGCAGCGTGCGGCTCGTCGACGCCAAGGGCAAGGTCATCTACGACTTCACCGAGGTCGAGAGCGGCATGTACGAATCGTTGCGGCCCGGCCAGCCGCTCACCTTCCTGCAGAGCGCCGCCTCGGTGGCCGCCACCGTGCGCACGGTCGAGCAGATGATGGGCGACTGGAGCGTGCAGCGCGGATCGGGCGAAGTCTGCGTGATGACCCTGTCAAACACACCGGCAAGCCCAGGCGAGATGGCGATGCAGGTGAAACCCGGCTGCGACGCCGCGGTGATGCGCTTCGGCCCCGTCACGTGGCAGATGGATCACGGCGAGTTGGTGATGAAATCCGCCCGCGGCCAGATCTGGCGCTTCGAAGACAACAACGGCGTGTGGGAACGGCGGGTGCCGCGCGAAGCCGAATCGGTGATCCTGAGCAAGCGCTAGCCGCGCACGGCGCCGCGGGACCATTCGGTCTCGCACCTGCATGCGCGCGTCGCAGAAGCAATCGTGAGGTGGCCGATGGTGTCCCGGACGGCGTCGTGTTCCTGCGGGCAGTTGCGCATCCGGGTCGACGGAGAGCCACGCGGCGTCGGCATCTGCCATTGTCTCGCCTGCCAGAGGCGCACCGGCAGCGCATTTGCCGCGCTGGCCAGCTTCTCCGCTCCTTTCCAGGTGTTCGGCACCGCCACCGAATACGTTCGCGTCGGAGACCAGGGCGCGAGGTTCAAGTTCAGGTTCTGTCCCGTATGTGGAACCACGGTGTTCCACACGGAAGAAGGACACGACGGAACGGTGGGTGTCGCCGTCGGCGCATTTGCCGACCCGACGTTTCCGCCGCCACGCGTGTCGGTCTATGACAGCCGGCGGCATCCTTGGGTTCAGTTGCCGCCGGGCACCAGCGCGTTCGAGAAGGATCCCGAGTGATCCTCTGCCGGAGCCGGGCACGTCGCCCGGCATACCGAGTGTTGCCGATTGGCTGCCAAAATGCCTGCGGGTCGATTGCGCTTCGCCTCACGTCACGCCGTCCATTCCACGCCGGCATCGTCTTCGGTGATCTTCCCCTTCTTCGCCAGTGGAACGCGGGCGGCCTACCGTGTCATCCCATGCGTCATGTGTTCCATTGCGAGCCGTATTCGCTTGTTGTCGCAGCCACGACGCCCGCTGTGCTGGCGAGCCATGTCTCGGGAGCCGCTCGTGATCTCGCCGAAGGACCATCGCGGGTTTCAGTGGGGCAGCCCATCCCGCGAACGGTCGCCACCGCAGCGCAGTAGGCCGCGATCAATACGATGAAGGCCAGCGGCGGAAGGATTGTTTCCACGATCGAACCTTGTGACATTGCTTATGGGCTCGTGTCGCGGTCAGTCAATGCCGGCCAGGCCCCTGGAGATAATGTGCCGGATACGCGCCCTCCAAGCGGCCGCTCTGGCGCGGCGCCATCGGGCAAGCCATACACGCAGCGCAAGAAATCCGTTCCGACGGGCGTGGCCATTGACACAAAATCCGAGAACTTGGCGAAGCGGCGCGGCGACGGGCCTGGCGACCGCAGCCGCCAGCACCGCGCTGCCCGCCACGAGGCCCTCTGAGAATCGCCGGAGCGCGTCGGCGCGCATCTGGCGCGCCTCGTGCTTGTAGGCGTCCATTCGCGCCAGCGCGAGTTCAAGTGCTTCCCGCTCACCAGGCGCCTTCATGGCGCAAGTGGTTTCACTTTTCGGAACGCGCGCGACCGCCGCCGCCGGGATGGGAGCGGCAACAACAGCGCGCGGAGGCACGACTGGCTGTTGGTCGATGGAGACCGCTGAAACGCCCAAAGACGTCACTCCCTTAGGTCCGCTCATGCGGATTGCGACGATGGCCGCTGGCAGGCGCCAAGGGCGATCTTGGGAGGCGCGGAAGACGTAAGCCTGAGCGAGCCCCCCGACAGCAACCCTGTGGTCAGGCTAAGGGCGACAATTTCCGCCCGCAGTCCTCATTTGGGAATTGCTCGCCCACGAATCCGATCGAGCCCGCGAGCCGCGCAAACACGCCAGAAACTCAGGACGTCGATGTTCCGCCGCAGCCGAAATCGGGCCAAGATAGGGGACTTTTTCGCCAATCGATATTTTCTGCCTTGAACGTTGGGGGGATGATTGAACGATACTCGGCAGCTGATCGCCGTGGTGGACCGGCTCTACGACGCCGTCACGGACCTGGACAAGTGGCCGGCCTTCTTGGAGAGCGCCACGGCGCTTTTTGCTGCTCGCGGCGCGCAGGTGGGGCACACGGATCTCGTCAACAACCGGCTCTCGTTCAGCGTCGTGCACGGCTACGACTGGAGCCCCGCGCATCTGCAACGCTACGAAAGCCTCATGAGCGAGGATCCGCGCATCCCGTATTTCAGCGCCAACCCGTTCAAGCCAGTTCATTGCCGCATGGCGCTGTCCGACGAGCAACTGCACGCGTCGCGGGTTTACCAGGAGGTCCTCTCGGTCGGCGGCGTCGAGTATTCGCTCGGCGTCAACCTCGTCGAGGATGCCCGCACGCTCACGTATTTCCTTGTTCTGCGTGACCGCACGCAGCCATCGTTCTCCGATCGCGATTGCGAATTGATGGCGGTCTTGATTCCGCATCTCGACCGCGCACTCAAGCTGCAGCGCGACCTCGGTCTGATGGAATTCGGGAGGAACGTCGCGCTCGACACGCTGGACAGCATGGCACTCGGCGTCACGGTCATCGACGATGAAGCACGGATAAAGCTATGCAATCGTGCGGCACGGGAGATCGCCGGTGCCCGCGATGGGATTCGTTTCGTCGGAGAGCGCCTGGTTATCGAGGGCAGCGACGGGAGCCGAATTAGAATGAAGGCTCGGGAGCTGATCCGCGCCGCGCTGACCGGCACGCCGACGCCGGGCGAGGCGTTCGAGATCGCACGCCCGTCGGGCGGCGAACCCTACCAGGTGATGGTCTCCGCCCTCTGGGGAAATCAGCTCCGCTTCGGATCGGGCCTGCTCAACGAGCCGCTTGCCATCATCTATGTCCGCGACCCGGCCCAGCCGGAGGAGACACGCGCCGAAATCCTTCAGCGGCTGTACGGGCTGGCGCCGAGCCAGGCGCGGCTGGCGGAATTTATTGCCAACGGCAGCACGCTGAAAGAAGCGGCAAGGGACATCGGGATCACCGAGGTCAGCGCCCGCCAGTATCTCAAGCTCATCCTTCAAAAGACCGGGACGCACCGGCAGGCGGAGCTGGTTCGCAAGATCCTTCTCATACCTCCCGCGCCGAAGTGGCGGACCAACGCTGCAACGCCCGGCAAGCGCCAGCGCGGGACCGTCTGAACGGCAGGTTTCACTCGAAGACGGACGGCTCACCTTCGCGGGTAGGCCGTGAAAATGTAATCCTTCGCCTTGACCGCCGTATGGCACGCGTAGCCGCACGCCGATCCGCTGCCGGACGGCGCGAATGCATCGGACGCCGCGTCAAATCGAAATTGAGCGTAACCCCATCCGCCGGAGTTCTCGAACCGCCTGGTATCCTTCTCGATGAATGAGACCGATTTCAGGACGTCCGGCACCATGACGAAATAGGGAGACTCGGAGTTCTTCTTCTCGGACCATTCGATCTTGGCGATCTTGGAGCCTTCCGGAAAGGGTTGGCCGTTGCTCGGGACGCCATTCCTGAACGCCTCCATCATCGCGGGATTTGCCGCAATCACTTTGAGGCCGTCCTCGGTCCGGCTGACGGAGACGGGCTCCCAGGTGTCGTAGCCCTTGAATTCCGAGAACGCGAGCCCGTCGGGAACTTTCAGCGTGAACCTGTCCTGCACCGCGAACGTGATGCCGTTCACGCCGGCGACCGCCGTCGCGGCAAGCACCACCGCCGCGAAGGGAACTCTCGTCATGGCTCGCTCCTTGCCTGGTGATGGCGCGTCATGCCGTGCATCTACACAGCATCACATCGGACCGTGCCGCTTGGATTGAGAATTACTGCCGTCACTCCGGCAGACTTGCTCGCTGACTCGGGCGAATCGTCAGTTCACCCCCTTTGAAGGAGAATGGATCTTAAATCAATTTGAGGCTCTTCAAGCTCGCGTGCCCGTCCTTGCCGACGATGATGTGGTCATGCACGGCGATGCCGAGCGGCTTGGCGACGTCGATGATCGCCTGTGTCATCTGCACGTCGGCGCGCGAGGGCGAGGGATCGCCCGAGGGATGGTTGTGGACGAGAATGATCGCCGTCGCCGACAGCTCGAGCGCCCGCTTGATCACCTCGCGCGGATAGACCGGCGTGTGGTCGACCGTGCCGGTCTGCTGCACCTCGTCGGCGATGAGCTGGTTGCGCTTGTCGAGGAACAGGATGCGGAACTGCTCCTTGTCCGCGAAAGCCATGGCGCTGCGGCAATAGTCGACGACCGCATTCCAGGACGCCAGCGCTTGGCGCTTCCTCACCTGTCCGCGCGTCAGGCGTTGCGCCGCCGCCTCCACCACCTTGAGCAAGGTGATCGCCGCCTCGCCGACGCCGTCCACCTCGCGCAGGAGATTGGGCGGCGCCGCGATCACTTCGGCGAAGGATCCGAAGCGGGCCAGCAGCGCCTTGGCGATCGGCTTGGTGTCGCGGCGCGGCAGCGCGCTGAACAGCACAAGCTCGAGCAGCTCGTAATCGGGGAGTTCGGCCTTGTAGCGGTTGAAGCGCTCGCGCAGGCGGCCGCGATGGCCGTGGTAATGCGGCGTCTCCCCGCGATCGTCACACCCGGTTTCTAGCGCTGGCACGCAAGCCCCCGCTTCATGAATCCTGCGGCATTGGAACAAACTGTGAACGAAAGCGCAAGCGGAAGAACTCGGCGGCCAGGCCGCCCGATCGAGCCACCCGCCCGCGCACGCTGCTTGCCGTCGGGCCGTAAAATGTGGGGACTCCACAAGGCGCCCCGCCCTTCCAGGGGCCTGCACCTTGTGGAGGTTGTGGATTCATCGCCAAAAGCTCGCCTGCGCGCGGCGCAGGGCTCGCGCCGGCTCCGACTCCCGCGCGACTAGGCGGGGCGCCGCTCCGGCCCTCCGGTCGCCGGGTCAGAGGCGTGCTTCGAGAACCAAATTGAACGGGGTCGCCACCGCTCGCCGGAAATGGCGGAAGCCGGCCTTGCGGAACACGTCGGCGAGGCGGGCTTCGCCCGCCTGCGCGCCGAGCACCGTGCGCCCGCCCTCCGAGATCGCGTGGGCGCAGCAGAGCGTGGTCGAAGCGGCGTAATAAAGCCGCGCCACGGGCGAGATGTTGTCCTCCACGCGATCGTTCGCGAACGGCTCGACCAGCATCACCGTGCCGTCGCGCGCCATGACGTCTGCCGCGTGTTTGGCCGCGGCCTGCGGGTCGCCCATGTCGTGCAGGCAGTCGAAGAAGCAGATCAGATCGTAGCCTTTGCCGGAGTGGCCATCCGCACGCCCGGTCGCAAAGGTCGCGTTGCGAACGCCTGCGTCGGCGGCGATCCGCTGAGCTTCTGCGATCGACTCCGGATGCGTGTCGAATCCATGGAATTGCGAGGCCGGGAACGCCTGCGCCATCAGGACTGTGGAATGCCCGTGGCCGCAGCCGATGTCCGCGACGCGCGCGCCTGCTTCAAGCTTCTCCATGACGCCGTCGAGCGCCGGCAGCCATTCGGACACGAGGCTCGCGCGATAGGCGTTGCGATAGAAGCCTGCCACGCCGCAGTAGAGCCGACCGTTATGATCGCCCCAGGCGACGCCGCTGCCGCTGCGGAAGGCCTCCACAGCCTTGTCCTCATCGAACCACATCGAGGCCGGCACCGCCCACGCATTCGGAATGAACACCGGGCTGTCCTCGTCGGCGAGCACGAAAGCCTGCTCGGGGGTGAGTTCGTAGGTGCTGCTACTCGCGTGATAGGCGACGTAGCCGCCCGCAACTTGCGAGCCGAGCCACTCCCGCACGTAGCGCTCGGCGCAGCCCGCGCGCCGTGCGATGTCGCGCGAACTCAAGGGGCCCGCTCCGGCCATGGCCTTGTAGAGGCCGAGCCGGTTGCCGAGGCTGACCATCACGCCGCCGTAGCCCGCCGACAGGTCGCCGACGGCACGGGCAAGGAACGCGTCCAGCTTGGCCGGGTCGATGGCCGTGGGTGAAATCATATCCATGAGACTCTCTCCTGTTCGCAGCGCTCAACCGATCTGAGCCTTGCAGACGGTTTGCCGTTTGAGCGACCCCGCCGGGAGAGCCGGACAGGCCAGAGCCGGGTCATTTGTGCCGCCGTGGTCCGCGGCGCATCCGCCGCAGGAGTTGCCGTGGCGACGACGCTGCGTCGGCGGTAAACTCGCCGCAGCATCAAGGGCCCCGCATGCCGCGCCAAGCCGCCAGCCGCTCGAAGCCGCTTCATGTCAGCCTCGTCGCCCTTCCCGAGGCGGTCGTGTCGACGCTGAGCGGAATCTTCGACGTGATGAATGCCTTCTCCGTTCTGCCGGAGCCCATCGATCCGCGGCGCCCCGGACCGCCATTCGAGGTCGAAATCGTCGGCCTGCGCACCGGTCCGCTGGAGCTGGCGAGTCGCGTGCCGATCACCGTGCAGCGGAGCGTCGATACGATCGAGACGACCGACATCATCATCGTCCCCTCGATCGTGCTCGGCCCCCAAGGCTGGAAGAAGGGGCTCCATCCCGAGCTGGTCGAGTGGCTGCGCGTCATGCACCAGCGCGGAGCGCTGCTCTGCTCCGCCTGTTCGGGAATCTTCCTGCTGGCCGAGACAGGCTTGTTCGACGACACGGACGCGACGGTGCACTTCGGCTACGCCAAGCCCTTCGCCGCCACCTATCCGAAAGTCCGGATCCACCCGGAGCGTGTGCTGGTGATCTCGGGCAAGCGCGAGGAACTGATCAGTTCGGGCGCATCGATGACCTGGCACGACCTCGTCCTCTACCTGATCGCGCGCCACACCGGAGCCACTGCCGCGCAGACCATTGCGCGTTTCTTTGCGCTGCAATGGCACCAGGACGGTCTCACCCCTTACATCGTGTTCGAGGGCCGTAACGATCATGGCGACGAGGCCATGCGCGCCGCCCAGGACTGGATCGCCAAGAACTTCTCGGTGGCCGACCCGCTGGAGCAGATGATCCGCCGCAGCGGTCTTGCGGAGCGGACGTTCAAGCGCCGGTTTACCAATGCCACGGGCCTAAGCCCGATCGCCTACGTTCAGCGGCTGCGGATCGAGGACGCAAAGCGCCGGCTGGAGCGCACGGAGGCCTCGGTCGACGAGGTGAGCTGGCAGGTGGGCTACGAGGAGCCGGCGTTCTTTCGCCGGCTGTTCAAGCGCGTCACGGGGCTGACGCCCGGCAGCTATCGCCGCCGCTTCCAGATTCCCGACTATGCGCGTTCGCGCGCAAAGTCGTGAGCGGTCGCTCGTGCCCCTCGCTTGCAACGTTCGTGCGAGAAGGCGCTGCGATGTATCACGAACGTCGCAAACGAGGCATCAGAGCTGGTACGGCGGCTTGTCGAGGCCCTTGGGCGAGCGCGTGAAGATCTCGACACCGTCCTTGGTCACGCCCACGGCGTGCTCGAACTGCGCGGACAGCGAGCGGTCACGGGTGACGGCAGTCCAGCCGTCGGAAAGCACCTTCACGTGCGGCCGGCCGAGATTGATCATCGGCTCGACAGTGAACAGCATGCCCGCCTTGAGCACGATGCCCTCGCCCGGACGGCCGACGTGGATGATGTTGGGCTCGTCGTGGAAGAGCTGGCCGAGGCCATGACCGCAGAAGTCGCGCACCACGCTCATGTGCTGGGCTTCCACATAGGTCTGGATGGCGGCGCCGATGTCGCCGGTGGTGGCGCCCGGGCGAACCGCAGCGATGCCGCGCATCATCGCCTCATAGGTCACCTCGATCAGCCGCTCGGCCCGGCGCGGGATCTCTCCGACCGCATACATCCGGCTCGAGTCGCCGTGCCAGCCGTCTAGGATCAGGGTGACGTCGACGTTGACGATGTCCCCTTCCTTCAGTGGCTTCTCGTTGGGAATGCCGTGGCAGACCACATGGTTGATCGAGGTGCAGGTCGATTTCTCGTAACCGCGATACATCAGGGTCGCCGGCAGGGCGCCATGATCCATGGCGAATTCGAACACGAAGCGGTCGATGTCGTCGGTGGGGGTGCCCGGCTTGATCAGGGGGGTGATCTCGTCGAGGCACTCGGCGACCAGCTGCCCGGCTTTGCGCATGCCCGCGAACGCCTCCGGGCCATAGAGCTTGATCTGGCCGTTCTTGCGCAGCGGCGCGGCGCCGGCATCCACGTACGTCATTACCCACCTGCGGGGAAGAAATTCGGTTGAACGGACTGTAATTTAAGCCTCAACCCGGCGGTTGCAAGGCGAAAGGCGCTACGCCTTGCGGGCGCAGGTATGCTAGCTACGCCCACCCTTATGAACCAGTTCACCAAACCTGCCCCGTTCGGGGCTCTACGGCCCGGACGCCTCGACAGCCTTGTCCTGGCTGCGACGACTGCATTGCCGGACACCTGGCTCGGCCTCCGGATGGCCATCCTGCTACGCCGGCTGGTCACGATGCGTCTCTCCGGCCGGCAGCCGGCCGCCCTCGACGTCGACCGCTGGGGGCTCGCCATGCGTTTGCACCCACTCGACAACGGCTGCGAGAAGAACCTGCTGTTCACGCCGAAGATGTACGAGCCGGCCGAGCTTGCCGCTCTGGAGGAGGCGATCGAGGCGACGCGCGGCCGGCGGTTCGTGTTTGTCGACATCGGCGCCAACGTCGGCCTGTTCTCCCTGTTCGTGGCGGCGAACGCGGGACCTGATGCGCGCATCGTCGCCATCGAGCCCGAGCCCGGCAACATGGCCCGGCTGACTTTCAATCTTGGCGCCAACAAGACGCTGCCGATCCGCCCCCTCGCGCTCGCCGTCGGTGACGAGGAGTGCGAGGTCGCCATCTCGCTCAATCGCCGGGACCGTGGAGGCACCCGCGCCCACGCGGTCACGGCAACCGACGCGGGCGATCTCGTGCGCGTGCCGTGCCGTCCGCTGCTGAGCGTGCTGCGCGAGGAAGGGCTGATGGCGGTCGACGCGCTCAAGATCGACGTCGAGGGCATGGAGGACCGCGTGCTGGCGCCGTTCTTTCGCGATGCTCCACCCGAGCTGTGGCCGCGCCTCGTCCTGATCGAGGACTCCAGTCACGAATGGCACACGGACCTGTTCAAGCTGCTGGCGGAGAAAGGCTACACCGTGTCCACGCGCAGCAAGCAGAACGTCGTGTTGCGGCGCTAGCTGCCTGCTCGCTCTCCACCGCCGCGGCCATGGCGTTGAAGATGCCTACTTTCCGCGCGCCAGCGTCTCAAATCTCAAATCGTCCGAAACGGCGCTCGCTCCACGATCGGCACGGGATGCGCCACGTCGATCGCCTCGCACGACAATGCGCAGCGATAGGCGATCGCCTCGACGCCGGCGGCGCGCGCCAGATCGAAGGCCGTTCCGTATTTCGGATCGATGTCGCGGGCCAGCGCGAAGCTTTCCGCCGAAGCGATCTGAATCAGATAGAACATCACTGCCCGGCCGCCGTCCCTGACCACCTTCGAGAGTTCCGCGAGGTGCTTGGCGCCGCGTGCGGTGACGGCGTCGGGAAACTCGGCGCGGCCGCGGCTGCGCATCAGGTGCACGTTCTTGACCTCGACATAACAGGGCGCACGCTCCACGCCCTCGAGCAGGAAGTCGACACGCGAGTTTACGCCGTACTTCACCTCTCGCCGGATCGTGTCATAACCGGCGAGTTCCGGAATGAGCCTGGCTGCGATCGCCTCGCCCACGACGAGATTCGGATGTGCGGTGTTGACCCCCGCGAGCTCATGGCCGCCGCCGAAATCCGCCTCCACCAGCTCCCAGGAATAGGCGAGCTTGCGTGCCGGATTGGCCGACTTGGACAGCCATACCCGCATCCCGGGCTCGGCGAGGCCGATCATCGCGCCCGGGTTTGCGACGTGCGCCGTGACCTCTTCGCCGCCCGGTAGTATCACATCCGCCAGGAAACGCTTGTAGCGGCGCTTGAGCGTCGCCGGAATCAGCGGACCAGCGAACCGCATTCAGACCGACCGTCCCAATGCAGCCAGCACCTCGCGCGCTCCCGCGGCGAGATCACGCGTCAGCGCAGCAGCGCTGGTCTCCTTCGCGAGCGCGGCGGCTTGGCCCGCCCACAGCGGCGAGAAATCGCCGGAACCGCGCTTCTCGGCCTCGGCGCGCAGAGGCCCCAGCGCGTTCGAGGCGGTGGGAAATGGCGGCGCGATCTCGTTCATGGGCCCGAGTTCGCGGATCAACCGGTTGACAATTCCGCGCGCCGGCCTGCCGCTATAGAGCGTCGTCAACACGGTGCTGTCGTCACGCGCCGCCGCGAGCGCGGCCCGATGCGGCGCGCTCACCTTCGCTTCCGGGCACCGGAGGTAGGCCGTGCCGACCTGCACGGCCGACGCGCCGAGCGCGAAGGCCGCCGCGACACCGCGCGCGTCGGCAATGCCGCCAGCAGCGATCACCGGCACGTTGACAGCGTCCACGACCTGCGGGACCAGCGCCATGGTGCCCACCTGATTGGCGATGTCGCGATCGTGCGACAGGAACAGGCCGCGGTGACCGCCCGCCTCAACACCTTGTGCGATGACGGCGTCGGCGCCGAGATCGACGATGTGCCTCGCCTCGGCCACGCTGGTCGCCGAACACAGAATGACGATGCCCGCATCCTTCAGGCGGTGCACAAGATGTGCGTGCGGCATGCCGAAGTGGAAGCTCGTCGCTTTCGGGGCAATGCCCAGCACCGCCTCACAATAGCTCTCGTCGAACGGGCGGCGCGGGGGCGGCGGCGGCTGGTCGGGATCCACGCCGAGCTCGCGATTGTAGGGTGCAAGCGCCTCCCGCCAAGCGCGCTCCTGCGCCGTCGTATCGCCCGGCGGCGCGTGGCAGAAGAAGTTCAAGTTGAAGCTGCGGTTTGTGAGCGTGCGCAGCCGGCTGGCATCCTGGATCACTTGCTCGCGCGAGAGCATGGCGCAGGCGTGCGACCCGAGACCGCCTGCGTTCGACACCGACGCGGTCAATTCGACCGTCGAGTTGCCTGCCATTGGCGCCAGGATGATCGGCAGATCGATGTCCAGCATCTCCATCAGCCGGTGGCTCTGTCGCATCGAATCCAACTCCTTCACGCGCCGGACGCGCCATTCAGCGCGCTCAGGCTGACCTTCTGCTGCCCGAGCTCGCCGAAATTCTCCGGTGCGAGCCACCGCTCGAAAGCTGCTTTGCGCGCCGGCCATTCGGAATCGAGCATCGAGAAGTAGGCCGTGTCGCGGTTGCGCCCCTTGGCGATCATATGCTGGCGCAGGATTCCCTCGAACTTGAACCCCAACCGTAACGCGGCGCGTCGTGACGCGGCATTGAGCGCGTTGCATTTCCACTCATAGCGCCGATAACCCAGCGTCTCGAACACGTAGCACGCGAGCAGATACTGCGCCTCGGTCGCGAGCCGCGTTCGCTGCAATTCCGGCGAATAGACTACATGACCGACCTCGCAGGAGCGCATGGCCGGCCGGATCTCCATCAGCGCGGCGATGCCGCGCGCTCGACCGTCGGCATCAACGATCGCGTAGGAATAGGGATCGTCGAGCGGGATGCGTGAGCCGATCCAGGCGGAAAACGTTTGGAAATCGCTGAACGGCCCATAAGACGACATGTAGGTCCAGACGTGGTCGTGCCCGTTCAACACGTCCCACAGCGCGATGTCGTGATGCTGCTCCAGCCGCTCAACGCGGCCGCAGGCCCCCGTGAGCGTGACCGCACCGGGACGCTGCGCCGGCGTGCCGTCCACCGGCGGCCCGACCGGAAGCGCCGGGTTCACGGACGTCAACCCGCTCACGACGCGCTGCTTCGCTTCATCGCTTCGCCGAAAATTGCATTGAGCTCCACATGCGGCGAAGCGTCGGCAAATGAATCGAACCTGCCTTCGTCCATGATCTGCTTGGCGGCGCGCATCACGGCGCCCCAGCCGACGCGCGCGAGCGTTCCGCCGACGCTGATCCGGCGCACGCCCATGGCCGCCACATCAGAAACGGTGAAGCCCAGGCTGGTGGACATCAGGAAGTTGACGGGCTTGGGCGCCACCGCCTTCACGACGGCTTCGATCTGCTCGCGCGTCCGCAAGCCGGGTGCGTAGAGGCAATCGGCACCGATGTCGGCATAGGCCTTGAGCCGTTTGATGGTCTCGTCGAGGTCGGGCCGGCCGACCAGGAAGCACTCGGCGCGCGCCGTGAACACCACCTCTCCGCCCGCGGCGTCGATGGCGTTGCGCGCGGCGCGCACGCGCGCCACGGCCTTGTCGAAGTCGTAAAGCGGGGCGCCATGGTCCCCGGTCGAGTCCTCGATCGAGAGGCCGGCGACGCCGGTGTCGATGCAGAGCCGCACATTCTCGGCCACATCATCCGGCTCGTGCGCATAACCATTCTCGAAATCCGCGTTGACCGGCAGATCGGTCCCGGCGCTCAGCTCTCGCAAGTGACCCAGCATCATGTCGCGCCCGACGCCGTGGTCCGGGAGGCCTTGCACGAAAGCATAGCCCGCGCTGGTGGAGGCCAGGGCCTTGAACCCGAGGTGCTGCAGGTAGCGCGCCGACCCGACGTCCCATGGATTGGGGATGACGAAGCACCCGCTCTCGTGCAGCTTGCGGTAGTTACGACACTTTTCGTTGACGCTCGGCATTGCATTTCCCCGGCTGATTACGCGATAACATGCGCCCAAGAACGACCCCCTGGCAATTGAGATTAGCTCGCCGGGACCGTGAGTAATCCGCAAGTCTTTCGCGTCCGGGCGACACAGCCTTCGCGTAAGGAAAAAGGCTGGAGGAACGCATGCTGAAGACGATCCCCGGGTTCGACCGCATCGGCGAGGAGAATGCGTTCGCGGTGCTGGCGCGGGCGACCGCGCTGGCCGCGCAAGGCCGGGACATCATCAACCTCGGCATCGGCCAGCCTGATTTCCGCACGCCCGAACACATCGTCGAGGCAGCGGTGAAAGCGCTGCGCGACGGGCATCACGGCTACACGCCGGCGACCGGCATCCTACCCTTGCGTGAGGCTGTCGCCGCCGACCTGCACAAACGCTTCAACGTCGAAGTGTCGCCCGACGAAGTCATGATCATGCCGGGCGGCAAGCCGACGATGTTCATGTCGATCCTGATGTTCGGCCAGCCCGGCGTCGAGATCCTCTACCCCGACCCGGGCTTTCCGATCTACCGCTCGATGATCGAGTTCACCGGCGCGCGGCCGGTGCCGGTGCCCGTCCGCGAGGAGAACGGCTTCGCCTTCTCGGCGGACGAAGTGCTCAAGCTGCTGACGCCGCAGTCGCGCCTGCTGATCCTCAACTCGCCGGCCAATCCCACCGGCGGCGTCACGCCGCGCCGGGAGGTGGAGAAGCTGGTCGCCGGCCTGGAGAGGTTTCCCGACGTGGCGATCATGTCCGACGAGATCTACGACCACATGGTCTACGACGGCGAGGAGCACGTCTGCCTGCTCTCCTATCCGTCGATCCGCGACCGCGTGATCCTGCTCAACGGATGGTCCAAAACCTATGCCATGACCGGCTGGCGGCTGGGATACGCCGTCTGGCCGGGCAAGCTCTACGACATGGCACGCAAGCTGTCGGTGAACCTGCATTCGTGCGTCAATGCGCCGGCGCAGTTCGCAGGCATCGCAGCGCTCACCGGGCCGCAGGATGAGGTGACGCGGATGATCGCCGAGTTCGACAAACGCCGCAAAGTCGTTGTCGAGGGCCTCAACAAGCTGCCTGGCGTATCCTGCACGACCCCGAAGGGCGCGTTCTACGCCTTCCCCAATATCAAGGGTACTGGCTGGAAGGCGAAGCCGCTCGCCAACGCACTCCTCGACGACGCGGGCGTCGCGATCATCGGCGGTCCCGACTTCGGCATCCTCGGCGAAGGCTACGTGCGGCTGTCCTACGCCAATTCGACCGAGAACATCCTCAAGGCGCTGGAGCGCATGGGCGAGTTCCTCGCCACCCGCAAGGCGGCCTGAGCGCCTTCAGCTCTTCTGTGTCAGGCGGAAGCCGATCAGCACGATCGTCATCCCGACAAGCTGCATGGCGGTCGGGATGACCCCCAGCACAAGAAAACCGGTGAGCAAGGTAAACGGCGGGACGAGCGCGGGAAATACGGCAGCGCGCGCGGCGCCGAGCAACACGACCGCGCGGGTGAACAGGAAGGTTGCGGCCGCTCCCGAAAAAACGCCCTGCACGATCGCTTGGATCACGTTCTCGTAGAGACCGACGGCGATCAGGCGGTCGAACCCGAAGAAGACCGCCTGGATCGGCACGATCACCAGCGACAGCACACTTGTGACTGCCACCGCGCGGATCGGCGTGATGCGCCAGAGCTTGAGCAGCATGCCGAAGATCGCGAACATGAAGCCGGCCGCTGCGAAGCACAGGTCGCCGACGAGGCCGCCGGCCCCGAACGTGCTCAGCGCCTCATAGCCAATGACCAGGAGGCCGAGCACGATCGCCGCCGCGCCCGCGGCGCGCGTCGCAATGAGCTTTTCCTTCACGACCAGCGTGGCGAGCAGCAGCCCACCCAGGGCCGCGCAGGAAGGCTGGATCACGCCGCCGTGGCCGAGCGGAACCAGCAGGAAGCCGGAATAGCTGACCAGCACGAGGCCCACACCGCCGAAGATCGTGAGCAGGGTGCCGCGACCCAGGCCGACGTCGGCGATATCCGCCGGGCCTCCGGGCCACACCAGCGGCAGGAAGAACAGTCCCGCCCAGAGCTGGCGATGCAGCGTAACGTCGAGCGGCCACAGGCCGATCGCGATGCCATGGCGCGCGGCCACGAGGCCGCCGGCCCAGCACAGGGCCGCGCCCGCTCCGCACAGCACGCCGACCACGCTGGGCGACAACCAGCCTGCCGATTTGCCCAAGTTGGTCAGCGGATCACCTCTGGTGGCGGGATGGAGACTCCACGCTCGGTGCAACGGACGGACACCGGAGCGTGCTGCATACCCCAAGCCGTGCGTCCTGTCCTGTGCCCTCGCGACATGGATCGTCATACCTGCCCTGGCGGGCGCGCGGCAGGAATGCGAGAATGACGCATGAGTGCAGATGGCCAGGTGATTTGTGTCGGCGAGGCGTTGATCGAGTTCGGCCGGGGCAAGGACGGCCGCTTCAGCCTGTCCTGCGGCGGCGATGTGTTCAACACGTCCGTCTACCTCGCGCGCACGGGCAAACCCGTCGCATTCGCGACCGCATTGGGAGACGATCCGTTTTCGGAAGGACTGGTCGCGCTGGCTGCCGCCGAAGGCATCTCGCGCGATCTGATCCTGCGGGCGCCGGGCCGGCTGCCCGGCATCACCACGGTCGACGTCAGCCCGGCGGGTGAACGCCGTCACTTCTACTGGCGTGAGGGGGCTCCTGCGCGCGACCTGTTCGAGCTGCCGGAATGGTCGCGGGTGGCCGAGGCCCTGGTCGGCGCGCGTCTGATCTATTTCTCGGGCATCACGCTCTCCCTCTATTCCAACGTGGGGCTCGGCCGCTTCCTCGCGGCTCTGGAGATGGCGCGGCAAAAAGGCGTCAAGGTCGCGTTCGACTGCAACTTCCGCCCGCGCGGCTGGAGGGGCGACCTCGCCCGTACCCGCCTCGTCTTCATGGAAGCGCTCAAGCGCGTGGACGTCGCGCTGCCGACGTACGACGACGAGGCCGTGCTGTGGGGCGATCCCAGCCCCGAAGCCACTGTGGAACGCATGCGCGCCTTCGGCATCGCGGAGATCGCCGTGAAGAACGGTCCCAACAGCGCGCTGATCGCCACCGCCGAGGGGTCCGAGCATGTGCCCGTACCCGAAGTCGTCGAGCCGCTGGACACCACCGCGGCCGGCGATGCGTTCAACGCAGGCTATCTCGCGGCGCGGCTGGCCAACGAGCGTCCGCCCGCCGCGGCCGCCGCAGGCCATCGCATGGCAGCCCAGGTCATCAGCCATGTGGGCGGCTTGATGCCGCGCATCGGCGCCGCGATGCACTGACGACACGCATGCCGCCGCAACACTCCGGGACCCGCCGCAACCACGCGAAAGGGTTTTTCGCCTGCTTCGCCTATGGTTTGCTCATGTGGACAACAAGACCACGGATTTGACCCCGCGTCTGTGTGAGGGTCTTCTGACCCGCAGCGGCAACCAGGACCTCCGGAATGGGCTTTCTCATCGTGTTTCTCGGCGGCGGGCTGGGCGCCGCGCTGCGTCATGGGACCAACCTCGTCGTGGCACGTGCGCTCGGTACTGGATTTCCGTTCGCGACGCTGATCGAGAACGGGCTCGGCTCGTTCATCATGGGCCTGCTCGCCGCCTATTTCGCGTTCAAAGGCAGCGACCTGTCGCAGCATTGGCGGCTCTTCTTCACCACCGGCGTGCTGGGCGGGTACACCACGTTCTCCACGTTCTCGCTCGACACCGCCCTGCTCTACGAGCGCGGCGAACTGGGACTGGCGATGGTCTACGTCATCGCGTCCGTCGGCCTTGCAATCAGCGGCCTTTTCGTCGGCATGCTGATCGTGCGGCAGTTGACGTGATCGCCCGGCGCGAACTCATGCACCTGCGGCCCTGACGTCGCGCCGACATTGCCCGGCGGAAACAGGTGATCACGCCGTCGGACGCAGGCCAAGCTTGTCGAACAATGCATCGTCGCGGTCGCGCTGCGGGTTCGGCGTCGTGAGCAGCTTCGGTCCCGCGAAGATCGAGTTGGCGCCGGCCAGAAAGCAAAGCGCCTGCGTCTCCTCGCTCATGTCCTCGCGTCCCGCGGAGAGCCGCACCACCGATTCCGGCATCGCGATGCGCGCGACCGCGATCGTGCGAACGAACTCGAGCGGATCGAGCGCCGGCACCTCGGCGAGCGGCGTGCCTTGCACGCGCACGAGCAGGTTGATCGGCACCGACTCCGGGTGCTTCGGCAGGCTGGCCAACGTGGCGATCATGCCGACCCGGTCGCTGCGCGCCTCGCCCATGCCGACGATGCCGCCGCAGCACACGTTGATGCGCGCGTCGCGGACATGCGCGAGCGTGTCGAGCCGTTCCTGATAGGTGCGCGTGGTGATGATCTCGCCATAGAACTCGGGCGAGGTGTCGAGGTTGTGGTTGTAGTAATCGAGCCCTGATGCCTTCAGCTTCGCCGTCTGCGCCTGCGTGAGCATGCCGAGCGTGACGCAGGTTTCGAGTCCCAGTTCCTTGACGCCTTCGATCATCGCGCAGACGCGATCGAGGTCGCGCTCCTTCGGGCTGCGCCAGGCTGCTCCCATGCAGAAGCGGCTCGCGCCCGCCGCCTTGGCCGCGCGCGCCTCGGCGAGCACGGCGTCGATCGCCATCAGCTTGCCGGCCTTGAGCCCGGTCTCGAAGGCCGCGCTCTGCGGACAATAGGCGCAATCCTCGGGGCAACCGCCGGTCTTGATCGACAGCAGGGTCGATACCTGCACCTCGCGGGGATCGAAGTTCTCGCGGTGGATGCGCTGCGCATGGAACATCAGGTCGGGAAACGGCAGGTCGAACAGGGCCGCGATCTCGGCGCGCGTCCAGTCGTGGCGCGGGCGGCCGGAGAGCACGGACGGCGAGGCAGCGGTGGCGAGCGACATGCTGGTCTTCCGATGGGCGCTGGTGAGGGTGTTAGCACCGGCCCCGCGCCGGGTCATGCCGGTTTCGCGAGAGCCGGGTGGACGGCGGCCGACGCCTCCCGAGGACGAGCTGCCCGCTCGGGTTCGTTCCGCCAAACCGGGGGGACCGCCCCCTGCTTCGGGTTCGTTCCGCCAAATCCCGGGGCGGGACGGCCCGTCTCGGGTTCGTTCCGCCAAACCAGGGGGATGGCACCCCCGGGTCTCGGGTTCGTTTCGCCAAATTCGGGACGGAGCGACCGTCCTGGGTTCGTTTCGCCAACACTGGGATGGCCCGCCCAATCTCGGGTTCGTTTCGCCAAGACCAAGGACAGCCCTCCCCGGCCTCGGGTTCGTTCCGCCAAACCGGAGCGGACCGTTCCGTCGCGGGTTCGTTTCGCCAAAATCACCACGGGGACTGTCCTGGGTTCGTTTCGCCAAAACCGGCGCGCGCGGGCCGCCGGGACCCCGGCGCATCCGCGCGGCCATGATCGGCAGCCTGCGCCTGCGGCCCGCGAATGCAACCGGCAATCCCCGACGCGGGGAATATCCGGGAAAACGCCCCGTGGGTGTCGACGCGGTTGCAGCCGGCAAGGCGGCCCTGGATGCACCCTACTCCGCGGCGACCTGCGCCGGCGCGATGAACTGCGAGAGCCAGGTGTTGCGGCGTTTCACGTTGGCGCGATACATCGCCTCGAACTCGTCCGGCGGGAACGAGTGCGTCGAGGGGCGTGCAATCAGGGCCTCGGCCCTGGCTTTCACGCGCGGAAACTTGTCGATCGCGCCGAGCGGGCGCACGCGCTCGAGGAAATCGTAGCGCTGCAGGAACGGCGCATAGGCTGCGTCGACCAGCGAATAGGCCGCGCCGTTGAAGAACGGGCCCCCGCCCTGCTTCTCGAGCGCGGCTTCCAAGCGTTCGAACGCAGCCGGGATCTTTTCGATGGCCTTGTTGTAATCCGCTTCGCTCGCGGCATAGGCACGACCGGTCATGATGGCGGCGAAGTCGGGCACGTAATCGGTCCAGGCGCGGTTGATGGCGCGCTGCACCGGATCGGCCGGGTGCAGCCGCGGCGAGATCGTCTCGTCGAGATATTCGGCGATGGCGTTCGACTCGAACAGCGAGATGGTGTCGTCGATGCGCAGCACCGGCACCTTCTTGTGCGGCGAGATGGCGAGGAACCAGTCCGGCCGGTTGTCGGGCTCGATGTGACGGAACTCGAAATCGACGGTCTTCTCGCGCAGCACGATGGCGGCGCGCTGGACCCACGGACAGGTCTTGAACGAGACGAGAAGATATTTGGGCATGGGGATCTCGCAAATTGTTGAAAGCCTAGCGTCTCACAGCAGGAGCTTTGTCTACGACTTCGAACCTGGTCTTATTGTGCCAACGCAAGAAATCGGGGTGCGGCCAGTCCTTCTTGTCTTTTGGGAGTCGAATCCTTTTTCCGTGTAGGCGAAGATACTCATTCCCGTTGTTGAAAATTTCTTTCACTTTGTTGCTGACAATGAATTGGTAGTTGGTATCAATCGTCACATAGCCTGCATCAAGAACAGAATGAATGTCCTTGCGCAATAAGATGCCGTTGGACGTTACGTGCTCTCCTTCGTCGGCGTAGGGACGAATATGGGCAGCGTCGAGAGCAGGAAGTACTTTCCCATCTGAAATCGCGCATTGCCTATCATATGCTTCCGTCACTGCGAAGCGGAATGCTCGCTGGCCTAGCCGCGGAGTTATCAAAGTAGGCTTTCCAAACCGAGCAGCAGGCGTCAAGATTCCGGGCACTCCCAACGAAGAGCGCAGAATCTGTGCCGTCTCCTGCAATCGATACCAAAGATCGCGCCCCTCCTCCTCTTCAGTTGAAAACCTCTTACCTCCCATAATATTTGGCGCCCAAGACGGGGGCAGCTCAATCCATAAGTCAGGAGGAAAGAAGACCGGTTCAACAAGTATGCGACATCCGATATTGGTTGTTGGCCCAACCAACTCTCCAGGGCGATACGGAGCGATCGCATCCCTTAATGCCGCATAACTGGCAGCGCCGTTCAAAGGCCCAAATGTTTCCCACGCGATTTGGAGCGGGTACACAGAGCTACTGCCAAGAATTCCAAACCCACCGATCTTGTTGCGTGGGCTTTTGAGACGAAATGCCAGAATTTCTCCTTCTCGTATCGCGTGAAATCCCTTGCCGCTTGGCTGCCAAAAATTCGCTTCTGGCACATCAAGCTGGGAAGAGAGGAAGTCGAACCAATCGTTGTCGGTATTGGCAATAAAGAGGTTGACCATGAGCAGAGTTTGACGGCTGTTACGCAAACAAGGGTACTATACTTCGTGACCAAGTTCGATCGCTTCCCTCTTGACCAGCCGACCTGCAAATGACTGACACCCCGCCCGACCGCCTCTCCAGCGATCCCAAGAGCCCCTACTTCAATGCCGAGCTGCTCGCGCGCGGGATCGGCATCCGCTTCAAGGGCGCGGAGAAGACCAACGTCGAGGAATATTGCATCAGCGAGGGCTGGATCCGCGTGGCCGCAGGGAACGCCAAGGATCGGTACGGCAACCCGCTGACGATCAAGCTGACCGGACCGGTCGAGGCCTGGTTCGAGGACACAAAGACCAAGGGCTAGCGACAGCGCGCCTTCTCACTGTCGCATGAGGCCCGTCATGCCCGGCCTCGTGCCGGGCATCCACGTCTTGGCAGACCATCGCAGCAGCAAGACGTGGATGGCCGGGTCAAGCCCGGCCATGGTACAGTTGTTGATTGATCGCCCGGCGTCGGAGTCGCACTCGCTCAAGTGAGCGAGTCCCGCCCCTACTCCGCCGCCTCGCTGGCCGCCCGCACCGGCTCGACCTTGGCGGCGCAGAACTTGAACTCGGGGATCTTGCCGAACGGATCCAGCTTGGGGTTGGTCAGGAGGTTGGCTGCCGCCTCGACATAGGCGAACGGGATGAACACCACGCCGTCGGGGACGGCCTCGTCCTCGCGCGAGTAGAGCTCGACCGTGCCGCGGCGCGTGGTGACGCGCACCCGGTCGCCCGCCTTGATGCCGAGCTTGTCGAGCGTGCCGCGCGACAGCTGCGCGATCGCGCTGGGCTCGATCGCGTCGAGGACCTTCGCCCGGCGCGTCATCGATCCGGTGTGCCAATGCTCAAGCTGGCGGCCGGTCGAGAGGATGAACGGATACTCCGCATCCGGCACCTCGTCGGGCGGCTGCAGCTTGGCGGCGACCAGCCTGGCGAAGCCGCCGGGGCGCGGGAATCCCGCGTCGAAGACGACGTCGCGGCCCGGCGTGTCCGGCCCGTCGGTCGGATAGGTCACCGAGCCTTCGCGTTCGACGCGATCCCACGAGATGTTGTCGAGCGCCGGCATCAGCGACGCCATCTCGGTGAAGACTTCCGACACATGCTTGTAGGTCCAGCCGCAGCCCATGCGGTTGGCGATCTCCTGGATGATCCACAGGTCCTGGCGCGTGTCGCCGGGCAGCGGCAGCGCCTGGCGGCCCATCTGCACCTGGCGATTGGTGTTGGTGACGGTGCCGTCCTTCTCCGGCCAGCCGGAGGCCGGCAGGATGACGTCGGCATAGACGGCGGTCTCGGTGAGGAACAGGTCCTGCACCACGAGGTGCTCGAGATGCGCGAGCGCCTCGCGCGCATGATTGAGGTCGGGGTCCGACATCGCGGGATTTTCGCCCTCGATGTACATGCCCTTGATCTCGTCGGCATGAACCGCGTCCATGATCTCGACGACGGTCTTGCCGCGCTTGGGATCGAGCTTGACGCCCCAGACCTGCTCGTACTTGCCGCGGATCTCCGGATTCTCGACCGACTTGTAGTCGGGGAAGAACATCGGGATCAGGCCCGCGTCGGATGCGCCCTGCACGTTGTTCTGGCCGCGCAGCGGATGCAGGCCGGTGCCGGGCCGGCCAATCTGGCCGGTGATCAGGGCGAGCGCGATCAGGCAGCGCGCGTTGTCGGTGCCGTGGGTGTGCTGCGACACGCCCATGCCCCAGAAGATGATCGCGGATTCGGCGCGGGCATAGGCGCGCGCGACCTCGCGCAGCGTTCCCGCGTCGATGCCGCAGATCGGCGCCATCTCCTCGGGGGTGAAATCCTTGATGTTCTCCTTCCAGGCGTCGAAGCCCTCGACGTAGGTCTGGATGTACTGCTCGTCGTAAAGCTTCTCGGTCACGATCACGTTGAGCATGGCGTTGAGCATCGCCACGTCGGTGCCGTTCTTGAACTGCATCATCTTCCAGGCGTGGCGCTTCATCGCCGTTCCGCGCGGATCCATGATGACCAGCTTGGCGCCGCGCTTGGCGGCCTGCTTGAAGTAGGTCGCCGCCACCGGATGGTTCTCGGTGGGATTGGCGCCGATGACGATGATCAGGTCGGAGTTCTTCACCTCGTTGAAGGTGGCGGTCACGGCGGCGGAGCCGACGCCCTCGAGCAGCGCCGACACCGACGAGGCGTGGCACAGCCGCGTGCAGTGATCGACGTTGTTGGTGCCGAAGCCGGTGCGCACCAGCTTCTGGAAGAGATAGGCCTCTTCGTTCGAGCCCTTGGCCGAGCCGAAGCCCGCGAGCGCGCCGGGCCCGTCGCGATCACGGATCTTCGTGAGGCCCGCGGCGGCGCGGTCGAGCGCCTCCTCCCAGGTCGCCTCGCGAAAATGCGTCCACGGATTCGACGGGTCGATGAATTCGTGCGGCACCTTCGGCACGCCGTCCTTGCGGATCAACGGCTTCAGGAGACGTTGCGGATTGTGCACGTAATCGAAGCCGAACCGCCCCTTCACGCACAGGCGGTTCTCGTTGGCCGGACCGTTGCGGCCGGTGACCTGGACGATCTTGTCGTCCTTGATGTGGTAGGTCAGAAGGCAGCCGACGCCGCAATAGGGGCAGACGCTATCGACGGTGCGGTCCGGCTTGTTGGTGTAGACGTTCGCCTCGTCGACCATCGTCGCCGGCATCAGCGCGCCGGTCGGGCAGGCCTGCACGCACTCTCCGCAGGCGACGCAGGTCGAAGCGCCCATCGGATCGTCGAAATCGAACACGATCTTGGCGTTGTGGCCGCGGCCCGACATGCCGATCACGTCGTTGACCTGCACCTCGCGGCAGGCGCGGACGCACAGATTGCAATGGATGCAGGCGTCGAGATTGACCGCCATGGCCGGATGGCTGCGGTCCGGCGCCGGACGTTCGTCGCGCGGGAAGCGGCCCGCCTCGATCTTCTGGCGGGTGACGATCTTCCACAGCTCGGAGCTCGGATCGTGCGCGACCTCCTGCGGCGGCTGGTCGTTGACGAGAAGCTCGGCCACCATGCGCCGCGCCGACGTGGCGCGATCGGTCTTTGTCTTGACCTTCATGCCGGGCGTCGGCGTGCGGATGCAGCTCGCCGCGAGCACGCGCTCGCCTTCGACCTCGACCATGCAGACGCGGCAGTTGCCGTCGGGCCGATAGCCGGGCTTGGGCGTGTAGCACAGGTGCGGAAGCTTGATGCCGAAGCGGCGGCCGGCGCGGAAGATCGTCTCGCCGGGACGGATGTCGATCTCCTGGTCGTCCATGAAGAAGGTGCCGTGGCTTGCCGCCGACTTGGCCTTGCCGTCATCGGCCGACTGCACGTTGACCGCCGGGCGGCCCTGCCCCGTCGCCTCGCCGAGCGCCGCGCCCTTGTGGTCGTGGCCGTAGCCCAGCGGCTGCTTGTCTTTTCCGTTCGTGCTCATCGCTGTCACCAGGAGCCCAATGGCGTCTTCAGATCGTCGGGAAAATACTTCATCACGCTCTGCAACGGATTCGGCGCGGCCTGGCCGAGGCCGCAGATCGAGGCGTCGCGCATCAGCGCCGACAGTTCGTTCAGCAGCGCCTCGTCCCACGGTCCCTTGGCCATCAGCTTGACGGCCTTCTCGGTGCCGACGCGGCAGGGCGTGCACTGACCGCAGCTCTCGTCCTCGAAGAACTTCATGAGGTTGAGGGCGACAGCTTTCATATCATCCTTGTCGGACAGGATGACAACCGCGTGCGACCCCACGAAGCAGCCGTACTTTTCGAGCGTGCCGAAATCGAGCGGCTCGTCGGCCATCGACGCCGGCAGGATGCCACCGGAGGCGCCGCCCGGCAGGTAGCCCTTGAAGGCGTGGCCGTCCTGCATGCCCCCGCAGAACTCCTCGACCAGTTCGCGCGCGGTGACCCCCGCGGGGGCCAGGACGACGCCCGGCTTCTTCACGCGGCCAGAAACCGAGAAGCTGCGCAGGCCCTTGCGCTCGCGCCGGCCATGCGAGGTGAACCAGCCGGCGCCTTTCTCGACAATATCGCGCACCCAGAACAGCGTCTCGACGTTCTGCACCAGCGTCGGCCGCCCGAAGATGCCGACTTGCGCGACGTAAGGCGGACGGTGGCGCGGCAGCCCGCGCTTGCCTTCGATCGACTCGATCATCGCGGACTCTTCGCCGCAGATGTAGGCGCCGGCGCCGCGCCGCAGATGCACCTTGGTGTGGCGGCTCAACCCGGCGCGCTCGGCCTTGGCGATCTCGTCGAGCAGCATCAGCCGGATCTCGGGATATTCGTCGCGCAGATAGAAGAAGACCTCGGCCGCCTCGACCACCCACGCGGCCAGCAGCATGCCTTCGATGAAGCGGTGCGGATCCCGTTCGAGGTAGTGCCGGTCCTTGAAGGTTCCGACCTCGCCCTCGTCGCCGTTGACCGCCATCAGGCGCGGCGCCGGCTCGGCGCGCACCAGCGTCCATTTGCGGCCGGTCGGAAAGCCCGCGCCGCCGAGGCCGCGCAGGCCCGCGTCGCTGACCGCCTTGATGAGGTCGTCGCGCGTGCGCGTGCCGTCGAGGCAGGAGGCGAGCAGCTTGTAGCCGCCCTCGGCCTGATAGGCCGCAAGATCCTTCGGCGTCTTGCAGGCGTGCGCATGCGCGTGTGTCGCGGCGGCGCCCGCCACCAAGTCGGTGGTCGCATTGAAGACCTGGACGTGACCCACCGCGGCGGCGGGCGCGTGATCGCAGGCGCCCATGCACGGCGCACGCAGCACCCGCACGTTGGGACCAAGCTTGTTCGGCAATTCAGCGAGCAGCGTCTCCGCGCCGGCCATGGCGCACGAGAGGTTCTCGCAGACGCGGACGGTGACCGGCGGCGGCGGAGGACCATCCTTCACCACATCGAAATGCGCGTAGAAGGTCGCGACCTCGTACACCTCCGCCTGCGCCAGGCGCATCTCCTGCGCGAGCGCGGCAAGATGATCCGCGGAGAGATAGCCGTATTTGTCCTGGATGAGATGCAGATGCTCGATCAGCAGGTCGGGGCGACGGGACCGGTCCCCAAGCAGGGCCCGGATATCCTCGAGCGCACGAGGGTCGACCTGACGGCCTTTCGGCGTCTTTCCGGGCCGGCGGCGGCCGGTGCCGTTGCCGCCGGGCCCCGGCGGATTCTTGGGCGGATTGTGCATGTTCATCGGCGTCTCCAGCCGGCAGAATTGAACCCTTCCAAGCTTGCATGCAATCCCGTGGCGGGCATCGTTCGATAGACATTCTCTATCGACAGATCGCCAGTTGCTGCCTATTCTTTATGCGATCATCTCCTGTCAGTCGCAAGCTATCGACTTGAACTTACGAGCATTTTCGTGATCGACAAGCTCGAATACATCCTCGCGCTGGCACGCGAGAAGCATTTTGGCCGTGCCGCCGAAGCCTGCGGCGTCACGCAGCCGACGCTGTCCGCCGGGGTGCGGCAGCTCGAGCAGCAGATGGGGGTGCTGCTGGTGAACCGCGGCTCTCGTTTTCAGGGCTTCACGCCCGAGGGCGAACGCGTGCTGGACTGGGCGCGACGGATCGTCGGCGATGCCCGCGCCATGCGCGACGAGATCAATACGTTGCGCAGCGGATTGAGCGGCGTGTTGCGGATCGCAGCGATCCCCACCGCCTTGGCGATGGTGGCCGCTCTGACGACGCCTTATCGCGAGCGGCACCCCAACGTGCAGTTCACGATCTACTCCCGCACCTCGCTCGAGATCCTCGAGCTCTTGGAAAACCTCGAGATCGACGCCGGCATCACCTACCTCGGCAACGAACCGCTCGGCCGCGTCAACTCCATTCCGCTCTACAGCGAGCGTTACCGCCTGCTCACGTCGGCCGACGCCCCGCTGGGCGGCCGCGAGACGGTGACGTGGGCCGAGGTCGCGCAGGTCCCGCTCTGCCTGCTCACGCCCGACATGCAGAACCGCCGGATCATCAACCGCCTGCTCAAGGCGACCGGAGTTGAGCCGCGTCCGACGCTGGAATCCGATTCGATGATCCTGCTGTTTTCGCACGTGCGCACCGGCCGCTGGGCGAGCGTGATGCCCGCCAAGCTCGCCGAGACGCTGGGCCTCACCGACACGTTGCGCGCGATTCCGATCACGCATCCCGAGGCGGTGCAGGAGATCGGACTGGTGGTGCCCGCACGCGAGCCGATGACCCCCGTGGCCGGCGCATTGGTGGACGAAGCACGGCGGATCGCAAAATCGCTCGACGCCAGTTGAGCGGTCGCGGAGCCGGGCCTTAAGATCAGGCCGCGGCGCGCGCAGCCATCGAGCCGGCGCTGAGGCGCTCGCACAGCCGATCGGCGCGCAGCAACACGATCAGTTCGCCATCGCCGTTGCTGTCGGGCGCAAAGGCGGTATCGGCGAACATGCTCTGATGCGCCACCATCGGCGGAAGCGGATTGAGGCGCTCCGTGAGCACTTCGGCGATTTCGCCGAGGTCCTCGACCAGCAGGCCGAAGCGCTCACCATCGGGTGGCGACATCACCACGATCTGCACCGGCGCGCCCGCGACACGCACCGTGTCGGCCGACGGATCCAGAACGCCGCCGAGGTCCAGGATCGGGAGAGGCTTGCCGTCGTAGATGATGCAGCCGGCCATGCCGGAGGGCATGTGCGGAAGAGGCACGATATCCGAGGTGTCGATCGCCTCGACGACTTCAGCGGCGCGCGCGGCAAACCAGCGATGGCCGATGCGGAAGGTCGCGATGTCCTCCCGCTCGCCCGGCTTGGTGCGGTCGGAGCGGATCGGGATCCGCCTCACGGTCGTCGCGGATGCCTGCGCCCTGGCGTCGCACAGTCGCGTGAACACGAGCGCAATCACCTCGTTGCGATAGGCGTCGTCCGGCCCCTTGTACTCACGATATCCGGACGACGCTTTCGCGCCGACGGCATAGTAGGCGTCATCGAGGAGCGTGATGCCGGAATAGCCGTCGCCCGGCGCCAATGTGCGGAACGCCGGATCGATGCCGAGCACGTCGCCCGGGCGGAACCGCTCGTGCGAACTTGCGATCACCCGGCCGTCGGGCTCGATGAAGACCCCGAAGCCGCCCTGCTTGACCCCGCCGGCGCCGTCGCGCGGCAGCGCGTCCTTCAGCATGGCGGCGAACTGCGGCTCGGAATCGAACACGATCGCGACGCCGCCCACCGGCCGCGCCTGCCCGGGCGGCCGAATGGCCGCGCCATAGACGTAGGTCGGACGGCCGCCGTAAAGCGGCGTCGGCACGAAAGCCGAAACCGCATAGCCCTGCGCATCGCGCAGGCCGAGGACACGGACGACCCATTCATCCGCCAGCCGCGTTCCGACGAGATCGCCGCTGTCGGCGCCGGACGTCGCAACGATCACGCCGGCTGCGTCAAAGACGAGCAAGTCGGTATAGACCGTATAAAGACCATTGATCGTGCGCAGGATCGCGCTGATCGTTTCGCCGTCCTGCGCGGAGCGCGAGGGGCGCGCGAGAACTTCGGCGAACACCGACGCCAGCGCCCACCAGCGGCAGTCGTTGGCGCGCTCGTAAAGATTGCGGTCCATGATGTCGATGGCGAGCGCGGCGTGGAACTCGTTGTCGTGCAGAAGTGAGGTCACCACGGTTTCGTGCAGATCGCTGATCGATCCTTCGAACACCTCCTTGGTCCTCACGCCGGTTTCGCTGATCTCCTTGAGCAGGATCTTCGAAAAGACGGCGGCTTCCGCCTGCGTTGCGCTGCCCTGCGAGGCGTTGCCGTTCCACACCGACCGGTTGAGCTCGCGCTGGATGTGTTCGGCCTTCGAGGGAATCTCCCGCAGCTCATCGGAGAACAGCGCCGACGATGCGATGATGCGCTCGAGCACGTCCGGCGCGATGTCCTGAAGGAGATTCGACTGGTTGTGGCTGAAGGCGTGCTGGACCGGAACCATCGCATGGCCGTACCAGCCGAGCCCGCCATAGCCCTGATACGGCTGCGCCGAGCGGGTCGTGGCGACGTATTCCATCGCGCCAAACTTGACGATGCGATACTCCGTATCGAGGACGGGGGTCAACCTCGCCCCGATCGGGATGTGCATGGGATCGGAACTGGCGATCACCACGCCTCGCTCGTCCAGCATCGTGACGGCGGTCCATTCGTCCGGACCGACGAGGTTCGAGAAGATCAGGTCCGCCTCGCTCTCGAACCGGAAGCACAGGCACAGCACCCCGAGCGCCCGCCCGTCGTCATCGGCGACACGATAGGCGTAGGTCAGTTGCGCCTTGTCGCCCGCCACGAGGTCGGTTTTCCGGAACGTCTCCACGTAGGCGGCGCTGGTCGTCAGCGCGGTCCGGATGATGGGATCGTTGCTCTGCGCGAGCGAATCCTCCTCGCGCAGGCGCACCAGAATGTTTCCGGCGGGATCGAGCAGGATGATGTCGGAGTACACCGAGTACTTGCGCACGTACTCACCGAAGCGCTGCCGCAACGCAGCCGCCGCCCGGTCGCGATCGCCGTCCTGGCCGCGCAAGAACGCGCGGATGTCCTCGTCACAGGCGAGAAAGCCGATGTCGGCGGTGCGCTCGAACAGATTGCGGACCAGAATGTTGATCGCCACCTGCGCCTTTGCCGCCATGTCCTGCAGGCATTTCTTGAGCGCTTCCTTGCCAAGCTGGTTCAGCAGGCTGACGGCAAGCTCGCCGAAGGCACGGCGGGTGTTGCTCATGTCCGCGCCGGTGCCGGAGAGCTGGCCCAAAAGACTGAGGTTGTCCCAAACGGACTGCAGGTGCTGCAGCGTTCCGCCATATTCCTCGGCGGCGGCGACGTGCGGAATGACGCGCGCCAAGGCCGAGTCGACCTCGATGCCCTTGAATTTGATGCTCATGACCAATTCCGGCAACGAGCACTGCCCGGCAGCAGCGTCGTAACCAAATGGAATAGGCGAAAGGCGTTATCAAAGCGTTGAACGTAACCGCCCGTTCACCACGCGCAGTTGCACAAATTCTGTGCAGCGAGTCGATGCGCGGCGAGCGAGGGCGGCAAGCACGCAAACAAAAAGCGGGCACGTCGCCGTGCCCGCTCGGTACTTGTGCGATCGCGCAGCGGTCAGAACAGACCGACGACCTTGCCGTCCGCCCCGATGTCGATCGAATTGGCCGCCGGCACGCTGGGCAGGCCCGGCATGGTCATGATCTCACCGCAGATCGCCACGATGAACTCGGCGCCCGCCGACAGCCGCACTTCGCGGACCGGAACGACGTGGTCCACGGGAGCGCCCTTGGCGTCCGGATTGGTGGAGAACGAGTACTGCGTCTTCGCGATACAGACGGGCAGCTTGCCGTAGCCCATCTGCTCGAACGACGCGAGCTGATCGCGCACGGACTTGTCGGCGGAGATGTCCTTGGCGCGATAGATCTCGCGCGCGACGGTACGCACCTTGTCGAGCAACGGCATCTCGTCGGGATAGAGCAGCTTGAGCTTGCTCTTGCCCGCGTCGATCAGCTTGACCACGGCACGGGCGACGTCGGCCGCGCCCTCGCCGCCCATAGCCCAGTGGTCGGCCATGATGGCTTCGACGCCGAGCTTGGCGCAGGCCTGCTTCACCAATGCGATCTCGGCCTCGGTATCGGCGCTGAAGCGGTTGATCGAGACGACCGGCGCGATGCCGAACTTCTGCAGGTTCTCGATGTGGCGCTGCAGGTTGGCCATGCCGGCCTCGAGCGCCTTCAGGTTCTCGGCCTTGAGGTCTTCCTTCTTCACGCCGCCGTGCATCTTGAGCGCGCGGATGGTGGCGACGAGGACGGCGCAGTCCGGCTGCAGGCCGGTCTTGCGGCACTTGATGTCGAGGAACTTCTCGCCGCCGAGATCGGCGCCGAAGCCGGCTTCGGTCACGACATAGTCGGCAAGCTTGAGCGCCGTCGTCGTCGCCAGCACCGAGTTGCAGCCGTGGGCGATGTTGGCGAACGGGCCGCCATGGATGAACGCCGGCGTGCCTTCGAGCGTCTGCACGAGATTGGGCGCGAGAGCGTCCTTGAGCAGCACGGTCATGGCGCCGTGCACCTTGAGGTCGCGCGCATGGATCGGCTTGCGGTCGCGCGTGTAGCCGATGATGATGTTGCCGAGCCGCTCCTTGAGATCCTGCAGATCCTTGGCCAGGCAGAAGATCGCCATCACCTCCGAGGCGACGGTGATGTCGAAGCCGGCCTCGCGCGGATAGCCGTTCGCAACGCCGCCGAGCGAGCACACGATCTCGCGCAGCGCGCGGTCGTTCATGTCCATGACGCGGCGCCAGGTCACGCGACGGCTGTCGATGCCGAGCTGGTTGCCCCAGTAGATGTGGTTGTCGATCGCGGCGGACAGCAGGTTGTGCGCCGCGGTGATGGCGTGGAAGTCGCCGGTGAAGTGCAGGTTGATCTCCTCCATCGGCACGACCTGGGCGTAGCCGCCGCCGGCCGCGCCCCCCTTCATGCCGAACGAGGGACCGAGCGAAGGCTCGCGCAGGGCGCACATCGCCTTCTTGCCGATGAAATTGAGCGCGTCGGTGAGCCCCACCGTGGTCGTGGTCTTGCCCTCGCCCGCCGGGGTCGGCGTGATGGCGGTGACCAGGATCAGCTTGCCGTTCGGCTTGCTCTGGAGCTGCTTGATGTAGTCCATCGAGATCTTGGCCTTGTAGTGGCCATAGGGCTCGAGGTTTTCAGGGGCGATGCCGAGCTTCTCGCGCGCGATATCGAGGATCGGCCGCATTTTTGCGGCCTGGGCGATTTCGATGTCTGACTTCGGGTTCTGATGCTGCGAGGCGGGCATACGCTGTAATCCGTGCTTTGAGGTTCAACCCAGACGAGCGCCGACGGCGAGCTTGGCCGCGGCGGCGAATTCTCCGGCCGCGACTTTCGGTCCGTCGGCGGGCTTTACGCGCAGGACCTTGATGCGGCCGTCGGCACAAGCCACGACAAAGCCATCCCCGTCAACCGCTACGATTTCGCCCATCTTCCCACCGATTCCCTTGGGGTCGTGGGCAGGGATGGGCTTCGATTCGAAAACCTGCAGGGTCTTACCGTCCAGCGTGGTCCAGGCGCCCGGCTGCGGATTGCAGCCGCGAATGAGGTTGTGAATCTGCCGCCACGGCTTGCCCCAGTCGATGCGGGCATTGTCGGCGACGCAGCGGCCTTCATACGTCGCCTGCGCGTGGTCCTGCTTGATGCGCGGCGCCTTGCCGGCCTTCACCAGATCGACGGCCTCGAGCATGGCCTCGACCCCCATCGGGAACAGGCGGTCGAAGTAGACGGAGCCCAGGGAGTCGTCAGGACTGATCGGGGTCTTCTTCTGCAGCAGGACGTCTCCGGTATCGAGTCCGTTGTCGGGCCAGAAGATCGACAGGCCGGTTTCGGTCTCGCCCTGGATGATCGGCCAGTTGATCGCGCTCGGACCGCGGTACTTGGGCAGCAGCGAGGGGTGATACTGGATCGAGCCGTGCGTCGGGATGGTGAGGAAGTCCTCCGGAACGAACAATGTCACGAAGGCCATCACCTGCAGGTCCGGCTTGAGGGCGCGGAACTGCTCCCAGACTTCGGGCTTGCGATAGGATTCCGGCTGATAGATCGGAAGCTTGGCGGCGAGCGCCGCTTCCTTGAGCGGATCAGGCTTCTGGCCCGGCTTCTCCGGCGCGACATAAACCGCGACGACCTCGTCGCCGCGCTTGATCAACGCTTCCAGCACGGCCTTGCCGAACGCCTGCTGTCCGTGAACGACGATACGCATACGTAACCCCCTGATCGCGCCGCGGCCGGGGCGGCCGGCGGCGACGCCCATGTCTGGCCATTCCGGTGAATGCCGGGTCAACCCCGGCATTCACGTCCCTCGCTTGAAATCGGTCGCCCTGGCTAGGCGGCCGCGCGCCCCTTCTCGGCCGGCGAAATGGCGCCGGACGTACGGATCTCCGCGAGATCCTTCTCGCTGTATCCGAGCGTCTTCAGGATCTCCTCGGTGTGCTCGCCGAGCAGCGGCGAACGCTTCACCTCGGAAATCGAGTCCGACAGCTTGATCGGATTGCCGACCGTCAGGTACTTGCCGCGGGTCGGATGATCGACCTCGACGACGGTGCCGGTCTTGCGCAGCGACTCGTCCTCGGCAAGTTCCTTCATCGACAGGATCGGGCCGCATGGAATGTCGTACTTGTTGAGGATGTCCATGGCCTCGAACTTGGTCTTGGTCATGGTCCATTGCTCGATGGTGTCGAAGATGTGCCTCAGGCGCGGCAGCCGCGCCTTGGGCGTCGCGAAGTCGGGATCGGTCTTCCACTCGGGCTTTCCGATGACGTCGCAGATCGCCTCCCACACCGGGGCCTGCGTGATGAAATAGATGTAGGCGTTGGGATCGTCCTCCCAGCCCTTGCACTTGAGAATCCAGCCCGGTTGACCGCCGCCGGAATCATTGCCCGCGCGCGGCACCGCTTCGCCGAACGGAACGCCTTCGCCGTACTGGCTGTACTCGGTGAGCGGCCCGTGCTTGAGGCGCTGCTGGTCACGCAACTTGACGCGGCACAGGTTGAGCACGCCGTCCTGCATGGCGCACAGCACGCGCTGCCCACGCCCGGTGCGAACGCGCTGATACAGTGCCGTGACGATTCCGAGCGCGAGATGCAGGCCCGTTCCGCTGTCGCCGATCTGCGCACCCGTCACGAGCGGCGGACCATCGCGGAAGCCGGTGGTCGAGGCCGACCCGCCGGTGCACTGGGCGACGTTCTCGTAAACCTTGCAATCCTCGTAGGGCCCCGGACCGAATCCCTTCACGGAGGCGACGATCATGCGCGGGTTGGTCTTGTGGATGTAATCCCAGGTCAGGCCCATGCGGTCGAGCGCGCCCGGCGCGAAATTCTCGACCAGCACGTCGCAATGCTTGATGAGCCGCTCGAGGATAGCCTTGCCCTTCGGGTTCTTGCTGTCGATGGTGATCGAACGCTTGTTGTGGTTGAGCATCGTGAAATAGAGGCTGTCGGCATTCGGCACGTCGCGCAATTGCCCGCGCGTGATGTCGCCGACGCCGGGACGCTCCACCTTGATCACGTCGGCCCCGAACCAGGCCAGAAGCTGGGTGCAGGTCGGTCCCGACTGCACGTGCGTGAAATCGAGGATGCGCACGCCGTCGAGCGCCTTGCCGTCCTGACCGAATGGCCTGCCGCTGGGGCGCGGAAACCCGTTGCCCGCCTTTGCCGCCGGCCGCTTCGCGGCCTTGCGCTTGACGGCCTTCCCGGCGGGCCGCTTCGCCGCGGCGGCTTTCGCCGGCCGACGGGAGCGGGCTTTCGCCGCCGTCACCTTCTTCTTGGCTTTTTTCGCCATGGCAGTTCTCCTGATCGCGTTTGGGGATGCGCAAGTCGCATCCGAGTCATTTCTTGCGCAGCACGCTTTGCGGATTGAGGTTGCCGATGCGGCCGCTCTCGCTGCCGGCGGCCGGATCGATCACGGCGTTGATGAGGGTCGGCTTGCCGGAGTCCATGGCCGCATTGACGGCGCGCTTGAGCTCGTCCGGCGACGTCACGTTGACGCCGACGCCGCCGAAAGCCTCGATCATCTTGTCATAGCGCGCGCCCTTCACGAACATCGTGATGGCGGGATCGGCCCCCGCCGGGTTGACGTCGGTGCCGCGATAGATGCCGTTGTTGTTGAACACGACGACGCAGACCGGCAGGTCGTAGCGGCAGATCGTCTCGATCTCCATGCCGGAGAAGCCGAAGGCGCTGTCGCCTTCGATCGCGAGCACGGGCTTGCCGGTCACGACGGCGGCGGCGACGGCGGAGCCCATGCCGATGCCCATGACGCCCCAGGTGCCGACGTCCAGGCGCTTGCGCGGCTGGTACATGTCGACGATACCGCGCGCGAGATCGAGCGTGTTGGCGCCTTCATTGACGAGGATCGCGTCCGGCCGCTCCTTGATGACGGTGCGCAGCACACCGAGCGCGCCGTGATAGTCCATCGGCGAATTGTTGTTCATCAGCCGCGGCGCCATCTTGGCGACGTTCTCCTCGCGCTTCGCATTGACCGCGGCAACCCAGTCGGCCGGCGCCGGCGGCCAGCCGCCGCCCATGGCATCGAGCAGAGCTGCGACGCAGGAGCCGATGTCGCCGACCACCGGAGCGGCGATCTCGACGTTGCTGTCCATTTCCCGCGGCTCGATGTCGATCTGGATGAACTTCTTGGAATGCGGTTCGCCCCAGGCCTTGCCCTTGCCGTGCGAGAGCAGCCAGTTCAGCCGTGCGCCGATCAGCATCACGACGTCGGAGTCCTTGAGCACCGTCGAGCGCGCGGCGCCGGCGCACTGCGGATGCGTATCGGGCAGCAGGCCCTTGGCCATGCTCATGGGCAGGAACGGGATGCCGCTCTTCTCGACCAGCGCGCGGATCGCGTCGTCGGCCTGCGCGTAGGCCGCGCCCTTGCCGAGGATGATGAGCGGGCGCTTGGCGCCCTTGAGCACGTCGAGCGCGCGCTTGACTGCCGCCGGTGCGGGAATCTGCGCCGGCGCCGGGTCGATGACCTTGACGAGCGATTTCCTGCCCGCCTCCGCGTCCATCACCTGGGAGAACAGCTTGGCGGGAAGATCGAGATAGACGCCGCCCGGACGGCCGGAGACGGCGGCGCGGATCGCGCGCGCCAGGCCGATGCCGATGTCGGCGGCGTGCAGCACACGGAACGCCCCCTTGCACAGCGGCTTGGCGATGGCGAGCTGATCCATCTCCTCGTAGTCGCCCTGCTGCAAATCGACGATCTCGCGCTCCGACGATCCCGAGATCTGGATCATCGGGAAGCAGTTGGTGGTGGCGTGGGCGAGCGCCGTGAGGCCGTTGAGGAACCCGGGCGCCGAGACGGTGAGGCAGACGCCGGGCTTCTTCGTCAGGAAGCCGGCGATCGCGGCTGCGTAGCCGGCGTTCTGCTCGTGGCGGAACGAGAGCACGCGGATGCCGGCGGCCTGCGCCATGCGCCCGAAGTCCGTGATCGGAATACCCGGCACGGCGTAGATCGTGGTGAGATCGTTGAGCTTGAGCGCATCGATGACGAGGTGAAAGCCGTCCGTCAGCTCCCGCTCGGCTTCGGCTGCGCTTGATTCTTTCGCCTTCACGGCGGCCTCGGCCATATCAGCCTCCTTGCGAATTCCTAATCGAGATAATGGGCGTGACGTGCGACGTGGTCGGCAAGGCCGAGCGCATGCGCGCGCACCAGATCCTCGGCGCGCTCCGTGTCGCGCGCCTCCAGCGCCTGGATGATGTTCATGTGATCACGGATCGAGCGATCCGCGCGATCCTCCTCGCCGATGGTCTGGCGGCGGATCATTCGCATGTGAGTGAACAGATTCTCCGCCAGGTTGATGAGCACCTTGTTGCGGCTCATGCGGATGATGGTCTGATGAAACTCGATGTTCACCTCGGAGTATTCGTCGAGCCGGGCATGCAGCTCGCCGTTCTCGAACGTGGTGAACATCTTGCGCAGCGTGGCGATTTCCTCATCCGCCGCCGTCGTGGTGATGAGGCGCGCCGCCATGCTCTCGAGCGCCGCCCAGGCCGTAATCAGCTCGATCACTTCCTGCTTGGTCTTGCGCACGACGTAGATGCCGCGGCGAGGCACCGAGCGCACGAATCCCTCGCGCTCGAGCTGAGCCATCGCCTCGCGGACAGGCGTGCGGCTGACGCCGAGATCCTGCGCCAGCTGACGCTCGTCCAAACGGACCTCGCCCTGCCGCCCGTACACGTCGAGCGAGACGATCACATCCTTGAGCGCCAGATAGGCGCGGTCGGCGAATGTGGAGGTGTCCGCCAGCGGCGCGAGTGACGGCCGCGTGGTTGCGGTTGCGCGTTCGTTGTTCATGGCGTGGCCGCTCTGATCCTGGCGCGCCTGCAATGCGAGCTGGTATACATTATTCCACCTCTAGTTCAAGCTTCCGTTGCTCATTGGCGATCCGCCTGGTCAGGCCGGTGTCGCCGACGCGCGAAGGCGCGTGAGCCCTGACTGGATGATCGGCCAGAACAGGGCGATGAGACCAAGGACCATGATCGTGCTGACGAGCGGATTGGCGAAGAAGATCCCGAGGCTTCCCCCCGACCCGAGAAGGGACTGGCGGAACGATTCCTCGGCCTTGTCGCCCAGCACGATAGCAAGAACCATCGGCGCCAGCGGATATTCGCATTTCTTCAGGACGTAGCCGACGATACCGAAAATCAGCATCAGAACGACGTCGAACGTCGAGTTGTGCACCGTGTAGGCGCCGATCGCGCAGACAACCAGGATGATCGGGGCGATGATGCTGAACGGAATGCGCAGGATCGCGGCAAACAGCGGCACGCACGTCAGCACGATCAGCAGGCCGACCAGATTGCCCAGGTACATGCTGGCGATCAGGCCCCAGACGAATTCCTTCTGCTCGACGAACAGCAGCGGCCCCGGCTGCAGGCCCCAGATCAGCAAGCCGCCAAGCAGGACGGCGGCCGTCGGCGATCCTGGCACGCCAAGCGAGAGCATAGGCAACAGCGCGGCGGTGCCCGCCGCGTGGGCCGCGGTCTCGGGCGCGACCACGCCTTCGACCTCGCCCTTTCCGAAATTGTGCCCGCGCCTGGCCATGCGCTTGGCGATGCCGTAGCTCATGAACGACGCGGGCGTTGCCCCGGCCGGCGAAATGCCCATCCAGCAGCCGATCACGCAGGAGCGCAGGGAGGTGACCCAGTAGCGCGGCAGTTCGGCCCACGTCTGGAACACGACCTTGGGATTGATGCGCGCCGTCTGGCCCTTGAAGCTCAGGCCCTCTTCCATCGTCAGCAGAATCTCGCCGATGCCGAACAGGCCGATGACGGCGATGAGGAAGTCGAACCCGTTGAGCAGTTCAGGCAGGCCGAACGTGAGCCGCAGCTGGCCCGTGACGGAATCGAGGCCGACCGCCGCGAGAGCGAACCCGATCATCATGGCGACGATCGTCTTGAACGGCGGCTCCTTGCCCATGCCGATGAAGCTGCAGAAGGCGAGGAAGAACACGGAGAATTTCTCCGCCGGTCCGAATTGCAGCGCAAAGCGCGCGACCAGAGGCGCAACGAGCGTGATCACGATGACCGCGAAAAGCGCGCCGACGAACGAGGACGTAAAGGCGGCGGTGAGCGCCTCCCCTGCCCGGCCCTGCTGCGCCATCGGATGGCCGTCGAACGTCGTGGCGACCGACCAGGGTTCGCCCGGTATATTGAACAGCACCGATGTGATGGCGCCGCCGAACAACGCGCCCCAATAGATGCACGACAGCATGATGATCGCCGAGGTCGGCGGCATGCTGAACGTGAGCGGCAGCAGGATCGCAACTCCGTTGGCGCCGCCGAGGCCGGGCAGCACCCCGATGATCACGCCGAGCATGATGCCGATCACCATCACCAGCAGATTGAACGGCTGGCCAACGACGGCAAACCCGTGAAAAAGATTGGCGATCTCTTCCATACCCGCTTTCCCCAACCACGCGCTTGTTCAGGCGACCACGAAGTTCCCGCACGCCGAGAGCGCGCGGGCCGCAGCTAGAAGCCGAGCCAATCCTCGATGGGCCCCTTCGGCAGCGGGACCAGGAACCACTTCTCGAACATGAGAAAGACGATAACGGGCACGCCGACCGCGACGGCCGCGGTGATCGGCCAGCGGTACTGGCCGATCCACGTCATGAACAAGGCGATCAGCACGGCGGACGCGAGGTAGATGCCGGTATAGGGAATGGCGAGCACGTACACCGCCGTCGGCACGACGACCGCCAGCACCTGCCGAAGCTGCCCCCATTCCGCGAACAGCCGGCCGTCGTGCTCCGCGAGAGCCGTCACAAGATTGACCACGCTGGCGATGATGATGATCAGGCCGATATAGAACGGAAAGAAGCCGGACTTCGGGCCTTCGGCTCCCCACCCGATGCCGGCCTTGATGCTGCCGACGATGGTGATCATGCCAAACAGGGCCATGACTGCCGCAACACCGACTTCAGTCCAGCGGTGGGACGGCCCCCTGCCGCTGCGCGCCGCATCGCTCATGTGATTCCTCGTGCGCTGATGCAAGATCGCCGGCGGGACATGCCCGCCGGCGATAGTGAGCTTGCGCTAATTGCTCGCCAGGAAGCCCGCTTCCTTCATCAGGTCGCGATGGCGCGCCTCTTCCTTGCCGACCCAATCGGCATACTCCTTGCCGGTCATGAAGGTCTGATTGAAGGCGCCGTCCTGCATCAGCTTCTTCCACTCCGGCGTCTCGCGAACCTTCTTGAACAGGTCGACGTAGTACGCCACCTCGTCGGGCTTGACGCCGGGCGGCATGAAGAAGCCGCGCAGCATCACATACTCGACGTCGATGCCCTGCGACTTGCAGGTCGGAATGCTGCTCCAGGCGCGGTCGCCGGCGACCTTCTCGTTGTAGGGGAGCGGCTTGCCGTCGAATACGCACAGCGGCGTCACCTTGCCGCCGCGCCACTGGGCCACGCCCTCGATCGGGTTATTCACCGTCGACTCGACATGTCCGCCGACGAGCTGGACGGCCACCTCGCCGCCGCCCTTGTAGGGGATGTAGGTGAGCTTCTTGCCCACGGCCTTTTCGAACGCGACCGTGATGATCTGGTCTTCCTGCTTCGAGCCGGTGCCGCCCATCTTGAACTGACCGTCGGGCGCAGCCTTGATCGCGGCAACGTAATCCTTCACCGACTTGTACGGCTTCTCGGCGTTGACCCAGAGCACGAACTCGTCGAGCGCCATCATCGCGACCGGCGTCATATCCTTCCAGCTGAACGGAATGCCGGTGGCCAGCGGAGTCGTGAACAGGTTGGAGAGCGTGATGATGAGCTTGTGCGGATTGCCGCGCGAGTTCTTGACGTCGAGGAAGCCCTCGCCGCCCGCGCCGCCGGCCTTGTTGATGACGACGACCGGCTGCTTCGACAGGTTGTGCTTGGTGACGATGCCCTGAATGACCCGCGCCATCTGATCGGCGCCGCCGCCCGTGCCCGCCGGCACGATGATCTCCACCGGGCGTGTCGGCTCCCACGCCGCGGACACGGTCCCCGGGAGCACCAGGCTGCAAAGCGTGGCGGCGAAGGCGATCTGCAAACCCCGACGCGGCACCGCCGACCGGGCACCGGTCTCGAACGCACAATGCTGGCGTGACATGGCTCTAGTCCTCCCTTGGATGCGTCGTCCCCGGCCGAACTTATTTGATTTGCGCATGCGACGGCTTCGGCCAGTCGCGCATGCCACGCTGCCGCGAGGGACAAGCCAATCACGAGCAACGTGGCATTCAGTATAACAGCGATCTCGGAGTGGTGGGCAATAGGGAATGGGACGATCGAGACTGGATATTTTTGATCGCGTCGCACGAACCGGACACGCCGGTTCCCGCCGGGCGCGTCGGCTCACGCCCCCGTCCGGCGTCCGTGATCGTCTTGTTGCGATGGGTGGAGAAGCCCGGCCTGCCCAATCACCTGCGCCAACGCACGACGATCTTCCGGCTCCGCGATTGCGGGCAGAAGGCGTTCCACGATGGCGAGATGTTTGCGCAAAGGCCTGCGCTGCGCATCACGCCGGGCCACCTGCAGCAGATCTCCCAGGCGCCGGGCCAGTTCCATGAGGACACCGGGATTGCCGCTCGCGGACTGGCGCAATTGGTGGAAGGCCGCGTCGACGAGCCCCTCGAAATCGCTCGTCTGTGCGATCACCCGCAACCTGCCGTGGCGGTCACGATAGCGGCTGCGGCCCAGTGATCGCGTCGAGGCGATTTCGAGCGCGGCCGCGAGCCTGTCGATCACAGCGATGGCGGTGAATGGATCGTTCAGGCTGGGCGACAGAGCGCGCAGGCCGATTTCGACCAGTTCACGGATCGAATACTCGAGATCCTGGGTCGGCGTCCGGGTGGCTCCGATGACCGCACAGCCTCGCACCGCCGCGATGAGACCCTCGTTGGGCTCGGACGCAGCGTGCACCTTCACGTGCGCGCTGTCTTTCAAGAGGAAATGTCCGGGCCGGATGAGCACGTCCAACAGCACATCGTGCTCTTCGGCGTGCCGGCAAAGGCTCTCGTAGTCGATCACCTGAAGATATCCCGCCTGCCCAAACGAGACGGGGTGCGCACACGGATAGGAGGGCTCTCCACGATCCTCGTTGCTCGTCTCGTCCGGAAGGCTCCGGAACGTCTGTTCGAGCGAATTTCCGACTTTCTCGACCATGGTGTCGGACACGATGGCGCGCGCGAGCGCGCTGACGTGGAACAGCAGCGCGATGAGGCAAAGAAACGCCAGAAAACTGGCGAGCGTCACCGCGATATGCGGGACGTTCTGCGCACCCAACTGGTCATTGATGCTGCGAAGGATCAACAGCGTGTAGAGGATCGTTCCCAGAAACAATCCGATGACGGCCTGGATCTGCCGGTCGCCGATGAAATTCCAGATCAGGCGAGGTCCAAGCTGTGAGGCCGCCAACGACAGAACCACGATCGTGATCGACACCACGAGCGAGGTCATGGTGATCATGCCGGACAGGATGGTCGACAGCAGATCGCGCGCCGTGGCGGCATCGCCGCCGAACAGCCACCACGCCTTGGCATACTGCTCCTCGGTCAGCCCAACGTTATATGCGAGCACCACATAGGCCGCGGCAACGCCGGCGGCGGCTATCAGCGATGGGATGAACCAGAGGTGCGCCAGGAGCCAATACAGAGCGTTGGTCAGACGATGCATGGAAACCTCGCGCCCGCCCCGCGCCGGGGGACAACGCACAGCATGCCCGCAAAGTTGCCCCTTAAGGGGCCGATCCGATCAGCCGGCCGCCGGTCCGGCGGCGGTCCCTGGAGCCACGACGCGACGGTAGAGATGCCAGGTCGTGTGGCCGAGCACCGGCAGCGTCACCAGCAGCCCGAGAAAGAACGGCATCACGGAGACAACCAGCAGCACGATGATGACCAGGGCCCATCCGACCATCGGGCCCGGATTCATCACCACCGCGCGGACGCTGGTGATCATCGCCGTCACGAAGTCGATGTCGTCCCGGTCGAGCAGCAGGGGGAACGACACCGCCGTCAGGGAGAACAGAATCAGCGACAGCGCCGCACCGATGATGTTGCCGACCAGCAGGAACAACAGTCCCTCGCTCGTGGTGAGCACGATCGTGATGAACTGCTGCAGGCTGCCGAACGAGGCGTTGAGTCCGAGAAACAACGCCATGAGGAAGCGGGCCTGATACATCCACATGATGAAGACGAACACGGTGACCAGGGCCATCCACCCGATCTCCCCGCGGCTGCGCAACCGGTCCCATATCTCCTTTGCGGACGGAATCTCCCCGCGCTCGCGCCGGCGGCTGACTTCATAGAGACCGGCGGCAACGAAGGGTCCGATCAATGCAAAGCCGGCGGCAAGCGGATAAGCGAAATAACTCATGCCCAGCGCGGTCGCGCTCATCACGACCGCAAGGCCTCCGGCGGCGTACAAGGCCCCGAACGCGAGCCCGTACAGCGGAGCCGCCTGAAAATCCCGCAGCCCCTTCCCAAACGCTTCGACCACATCCGACGCATTGATGCGCAGGATGGCCGGCTCGCCCGCGGTCGCGTTCGCTTCCATCGTTTCCCCCTGTCAGATCTCGTTTTGGGGGATTTCGCCAGCGACGCTGGCGCGTCGCCTTGATCGGCATCAAATCGGCAGTGCGCCTGAAGGAGGCCCCAGCGAGCTAGGATGCCTCGCCGGCCTGCTGCCGCGCATCGAACGCGGCGCGGGCAGCCTCGATGCGGCCCTGGTTCTGCATGGCCCAGGCCCCGAGTGCGATCACCGGGACCGTGAGTTCGCGGCCGAGCCCGGTCAGCTCGTAATCAACGCGTGGCGGAATGGTCGGCAAAACCGTCCGCTTCACGAGGCCGTCGCGCTCGAGTCCGCGCAGGGTCGTGGCAAGCATCTTTTGCGAGATGCCGCCGATCCGATCGCGCAGTTCGCTGAAACGCTGCGAGCCGTGGCTCAGCGTCATGACGATGAGCACCGACCACTTGTCGCCGATGCGGGACAGCACCTGGCTGACGGCGCGGCAGTCGGACGGAACGTGTGTTGCGGAAGCCTGAGCCGGTTTCATCACGGTGACCTGGTTACAAAATCGTGCGTTCTTGCGCGATCTGCCTCGCTCTCCAAGATAATGCTGGTCACGTCATTGCACCAGCTATCAAAAGGAGAGCAAATTGACTACCAAAATACCGCGTCCGAAGATCGGGATCGTCATCTCGTCAACCCGGGACAGCCGTTTCGGTGAGAAGCCGGCGCGATGGATCCACGAACTCGCAACCAAGCGCGGCGACATCGACGCCGAAGTCGTGGACCTGCGGGACTTCCCCATGCCGTTCTTCGCGGAAGCGGCATCGCCGGCTTACGCAGCACCGGCAAATGCGATGGCGCGGGCGTGGGCCGAAAAGGTCGCCAGTCTCGACGGCTTCATATTCGTGACGCCGGAGTACAACCGCGCGCCGACCGGCGTCCTCAAGAATGCTCTCGATTACGCCTATCGCGAATTCAATCGCAAGCCTGCTGCTTTCGTCGGCTACGGCGGTGTCGGCGCGGCGCGCGCCATCGAACAATTGCGGCTGATCGCGGTCGAGTTGCAGATGGCGCCGACGCGGTCGGGCGTCCACATCGCTGGCGGCGATTTTCTCGGCCTGCTCCAACGCAACAAGACATTCGACGACCTGCCGCACCTCGCGCAATCCGCCGACGTGATGCTGGGCGAGCTCGTGTGGTGGACCAACGCCCTCAAGACCGCCCGTGAGGACGCGGCTGCGCCATCCCCGCGCGCAACGGCGGCGTGACACGCCGCGACGACCGCATGAGCGACGCACGACTTGCAAGACGCCGCCAACGTGGCGGCGTCTTCGATCCGGCGCAGCCGCAGTGCAGAGGGCCCGCGCGCCTCGCCAATGTAGAATGAACTGGCTATAGTCTTCCCATATCGAGCCTGCGCCAAGCAGGCCATCAATGGGAGGATGAACGATGTCGATCTCACGGATCGCGCTGGCTGCTGCATTGGCCGCCCTCGCCCTCGGGCCCCGCTCGGCGCTGGCCGAGGACGTCCTGAGCGCAACGACCGCGCTGCCGAAGAACCTGACCAACTCCGTCAATTTCCTGAAATGGGTCGAGACGGTGAATGCCCAGGGCAAGGGCATCGTGCGCATCGAATATCGCGGCGGCCCGGAAGCCATCCCGACGTTCGAGCAGGGCGAAGCGGCCCGCAACGGCGTGGTCGACATGGTCTATACGCCGTCCAACTACTATGCCGGCCAGGTGCCCGAGACCGACGCCTTCGTCGCCAGCACCGTCACCCCGGCCGAGGCGCGCAAGAACGGCGGATTCAAGCTGCTGGACCAGATCCACCAGAAGAAGATGAACGTGCATCTGCTCGCGAACTTCGAGGCGCAGCAGAGCTTCCATGTCTATCTGCGCAACCCGCCAAAGTTCAAACCGGACGGCATGGTCGACTTCACCGGCGTGAAAATCCGCGGCACGCCGATCTATCGCGAGCTGTTCAGCAAGCTCGGAGCGACCTTCGTCAACATGCCGCCGGGCGAGGTCTATACCGCGCTGGAGCGCGGCGCGGTCGACGGCGCCGGCTGGCCGCGGATCGGGCTGATGGACGCGAACTGGGACAAGTTCCTGAAATATCGTCTCGACCCGGGGTTCTATTCGGTCGACCTCGTTGCGCTGGTCAACCTCGACAAGTGGAACAAGCTCAGCCAGAAATCGCGTGACCTCCTGACGAAGCTCGCGCAGGAGTACGAGATCCAGAGCATCGCCGACAACGAGAAGAAGGCCGTGCAGGAAGACGCCGAGCTCAAGAAGCGCGGAGTCCATTTCGTGGCGATGCAGCCGGAAGCCGCAAAGAGGTTCCTGGCCGAGGCGTACGAGATCGCATGGAACCGCATGAAGAGCCGCGACCCTGCCAACGTCGCGGCGCTCAAGGCGAAGTTCTACAAATCACCCTAGACACGCTCCCAGACAGCGGAAGCCGGTTTTCAAACGAGCGCAAGCAAAGCCTGACCGTCATCGCGGCAGAGCCTGATGCGCTCGTTTCCCGAGCCGGCGCACCGCTGGATGGACTTCTCCCCGCGCGCCCGTGGGCGCGCGGCTCCCGCACCGCAATCGTCCGCAGTGGCCATTCGAAGGCTCTCGACATGCGATCCCTCGCCAGAGCGTACGATTGGCTGCTGACGGCAATGGCGGTCGTCTCGGCCGCCGTCATCGGATTGATGGCGCTCGCCATCATGTTCGACGTCATCGTGCGCAACATCGGCTTTCGTCCGCCCCCGCACACGTCAGCCGCCGTCGAGTTCAGCATGCTCTACGTCACCTTGCTGGCCTCGCCCTGGCTGCTGCGCCACAAAGGGCATGTCTATATCGAAGTGCTGCTGGCGCACGTCGACGCGCGATGGAAACGCATCTTCGCGCTCGTCACCTATGCGACCTGCTTTGTCGCCTGCCTGCTGCTGCTGTATTACTCGCTCAACCTGACGCTGCTGAACTGGCAGCGCGGCGGCGCCGACATCCGCTCCTTCGACATGCCGCGCTGGCTGCTGTTTGCGGCGATGCCGCCCTCCTTCCTCCTGATGGCCATCGAGTTCGGCCGGTTCCTGCTCGGCTACGATTCCCTGTACGACCGCGGCCCGCCCGTTGTTTGACCATGCATTGGTTCGCCAGCCTCATCATCCTGCTCGGAATGGTCTGCGGCCTGATGGGCCTCGGATTTCCGGTCGCCTTCGCCTTCCTGGTGACGGACCTCGTCGGTGTGTTCCTGTTCATGGGAGGCGAGCGCGGCATCACGCAACTCATCGGCAACATGCTGAGCTCGGTCACCACCTTCACGCTGGTGCCGGTGCCGCTGTTCATCCTGATGGGCGAATTGTTCTTCCACACCGGCATCGCCATCCGGGTGTTCGACGCGCTCGACAAATGCCTGGGGCGCCTGCCGGGACGACTGTCATTCCTCACGGTCGGAGGCGGCACGCTGTTCGCCGCCCTGTCCGGTTCGAGCCTCGCCAACACGGCCATGATGGGATCGATGATGGTCCCGGAAATGACGCGGCGCGGCTACAAACCAGTCATGTCGATCGGCGCCATCATGGGCACCGGCGGCCTCGCCATCCTGATCCCGCCCTCCGCGCTCGCCGTGCTGCTCGCCAGCCTTGCGCGGATCGACGTGGGCGCACTGCTGATCGCCGGCATCATCCCGGGGCTGGTGCTCGCGACCTGCTATGTCACGCTCATCCTCCTGATCGTCCGCCTCGATCCGCAAGCCGCCCCGGTTTACGACATCGCGCAGGTCAGCCGCTGGCAGGTGGTGCGCGCCCTCATCGTCGACGTCGCGCCGATGGGCGTCGTGGTTTTTCTCGTCGTCGGGCTGATCCTCCTGGGCTGGGCGACGCCGTCGGAATCAGCGGCTTTCGGAGTCGGCGGCGTCCTCCTGCTGGCGGTCGCCTTCCGCCGGCTGAGCTGGGCCGCCATCGTCAAATCGCTGGACGGCACCCTGCGCGTGACGGTGATGACGCTGCTCATCATCCTGGCATCCTCCACCTTCAGCCAGATCCTCGCTTTCTCGGGCGCCAGCAGCGGCCTGATCTCCTGGGCCACCAGCCTCGACATGCCGCCCTGGGTCGCGCTGCTGGTGATGTACCTCACGATCCTGTTCCTGGGCTGCTTCATGGATCAGCTCTCGATCATGCTGCTGACCGTGCCGATCTTCTTTCCGCTGGCCCATGTCTACGGAATGGATCCGATCTGGCTCGGCATCATCGTGATGATGGGACTTGAGATCGGCCTCACCACCCCGCCATTCGGTCTGCTGCTGTTCATCATGCAGGGGGTGGCCCCGCCCGGCACGACCTTCGCGCAAATCTGCTGGGCCGCGGCGCCGTTCGTCGCATGCGGAGTGTTCGTCTCCGTGCTGATCATGGTGTTTCCGTCGATCGCGCTGTGGCTGCCCAGCCTGATCGCGGCGCCCTAGGCCGTCTAGCCGCGCCGGGTGACGCGCATCGGTTCCTGCCCGCCGGCCGCCATCAACTGCGCCAGCGCGGCAAACCGGCGCATCGAATCCAGAACGCGCGCCTGCGGCATCAGCCCGAAATTGTGCAGAGCCAACACGTGATCGACTCCCATATCGGCGAGGGCGCGCAGCTTGTGCGCGACCGTGTCTGCTCCGCCGATCAGCGACAGTCCGGATCGCAGGACATCATCGTACGTCTGCCGTTTGGCATAGAGGCGAGTCGCGACATAAAGGTCGAACGGGTCCGCCGCTTGAGCACGCGCGGCATCGTCATCGTCGGCCACATAGGCGTGAAGCGCGATGAGGATGTCGTCCGCGCCCGGAGCGACCGCGGCGTCGCGCTGGCCCTTGCGATATTCGGCGACGAGCTCCCCGATTTCGGCGAAACTGTCGATCGATGCGTAGGGCACGCAGACGATGCGCTGCCCCTTGCGGCCGACGTGGTAGGCGGCCTCGCGCCGGAGCACCGCGACGTAGACCGGCGGGGCCGGCTGCTGCAGCGGCCTGACGTTCAGAGCAACGTCATCCACCGTGAAATACCTGCCGCGATACGAGAAGCGCGCGCCGCTCAGCGCCTGCTGCAGGACCTCGAGCGCCTCGTCGAACCGCTCACGCTTCTCCGCCGGATCGATGCCAAAACCCGCGAACTCGTGCTTGAGATAGCCTGACCCCACGCCGAGGACGAGGCGTCCGCCCGACAAGACGTCCACCATCGCGTAGCTTTCGGCGATCACCAGCGGGTTGTGGAACGTCAGGACCGAGATGGCGGTCCCGAGCCGCAGCCGCGTCGTCCGCTGCGCCATGCTTGCCAGCATCACGGCCGGGTTGGGAACGACGCCGTATTCGTGGAAATGGTGCTCCGCCAGGAAGAACGTGTCGTATCCGAGCGCGTCGGCGTGTTCGGCCTGCGCGAGGAGTTCGCCGTACAGTTCAGGCACAGAGCGCCCGCGGCCCGGATAATGATCCTGGATCGACAGAATGGAGTATCGCATCGATTTGCAGCCTTCACACGCTCCGGACACTCGGTGTGCCGACGCGGCGCACCCTGCAAAAGCATGACAGGTCGCGCGCGCCGTGACCACCGGCGAGGCTGCCCGCGATTACAGCCGCCGTGGCCGCGATGCCGTGCCCGCGCCTCTGTCTCTAGTTGCGGAAAGCCGGCGTGAGCACGTGGAGAAGCTTGCGGGGCAGCTTGCCTTCCGCGGCGCCCGCCAGCAGCGTCTCCAGCCAGATGAAACGGCCGTCCACGGCTTCATCCCCTTGCTTGCGGCGCCGGGGCCTTGCCGCATCCTTGGCCTTGCGCAGGAATTCGGAGGCGGCCGCATCATCTCCGCTAAAGGCAGCCGCGGTCGCAAGGAGGCACTGCAGATTGACGTATTCGCTGAGCCGGGTGTCCTCGAACCACGGACGCGCCGGCCGCGCGCGCGGATCATGTTCGGCGGCAATGGCCGCCGCGGCGCGCCAATCGCCTTCCTCGAGGAATGCATTGATGACCACGTCGGGAGGATCCAAGAGAACGTTGCGCGGAACCCGCACACGCGCGAGCTCGGCGGCCTTCACATAGTTCTTGCGTCGCACCGCGATCTGCACCTCCGCTTCGGAGAATGCAGGCGGTGGATCGGTCACGGTCATATCCAGGCCGCGCTGCGGCACGGTTATCCTGAACGTCCGCGCCTTGGCGACGCGGCGAAGCTCGCGCACGTAATCGGCCTGTGCCGCATCGTCGGCGAGCGCGGCGATCTGCATGGCGGCAGCTTGCAAATAGCCGTTCGGCTGGTCCTCCTCGATGACGGGGACGTCAACGCCACGGACGCCGGCGCGGATCTGATGGGCCTTCACCAACCACCCCCGCCGTTCGGCGAGCTCGGTCAGCACGGCCTGGAAGGGCATCGCGGCCAGTTGCGGCAACACGTCCATGCGGCCCTGCAGGTACGCATGTTGCCAGAGCCACTTTTCCTGCGGAGATATGAGAGAGATGTCGCCGCTCGAGGCGCGTGCATTCTCGAGGATCCGCAGGGCGTGATCCCAGTCGCCCGCCTGTGCGAGCGCCACGGCGGCGTGCATGGTGATGGCCGATTTGGCGCCGGCGCCCATCCGCCGCAACGAATTGTCGTGCAGGTCGGCCAGGATGTCGCCACGGCCGAGCAGAACGAGAGGCACCGCGACCAGACTCAGCGCACGATCGAGGCGCTCGTCGCCTGACCTTCCCCGTGACAGGAACATGACCCACAACGGAAAGTTCATGTTGTCGACATCGGCCGTTCGCAGGGAGGCTTCGATTGCCCCGGCGTCGCCGGCGAGCAGCGCCGCAAACACGCGTTGCAGATCCGTGACCGCCAGGCGCGGATCGTCTTCCTGCTGCGCGCGCGAGAGCCAAGCCGGAATGCGATCGTTGAAGCCCGCGAGATGGGACATGACCATCAGGTCCAAGCCGGCCAACCGTTCGAACGTGTACAGCGACGCAAGACCATCTTCGTAACGCATGGCCCTTTCCTCCGGGCGCGAGCAGGCGCAGGCCAAGAGAGTCGCGAGTAAGCCGAGCCATGCGGCAGAGCGAGTGAGCCAGCCCACGACGTCCCCCAATCAGAACAAAAGTAGAACATAAGGGAGAGCGGCTTTCAAGCCAGGGCCGATCTGGCAACGAAAGGACGAGCGCCACGCCGCTCCCGGCTCCCGTCATTCAGGCTTCGAGCTGATCGCTGCAGCGGAAGCCCCGATCACCGGAGGTGCGCGCCCGCGACCATGATCGTCGGCCGCGCCACGACTGGCGAAAGCTCGCCACGACGGGCTTGGTACCGTCCAGGGTCACCCGTCCCACGTCGCCGCAATCCTCTGCGCAAGGGCGGCGACCTGTTCGGGCTTTTCGATGCGCCAGAAGCCCTTGTTTCCGTAACCGTCGGCAAATGGCTGATGGCGAACACCGCGCACGCCGACATTACCGATGAAGACCGTGCCGCGCCCTCCCGGGGCGGTTGCGACCCACGGCTTCGCGCCCGCGATCTCCATCCATTCGAACCTGCGCCGGCCGGCTCCGTGGATCAGGAACAGCGCGCGGCGCTCCGTGAGGCCGAAGAAGGTCTGATGGGCGACGAGTGCCGCCCCGAGCGGACCGAGCGTCAGGCCGAGAGCGACGAAGAACGGAATTAACCAGGCGCCCTCACGGGGGAGCACCAGCCAGAACAGCACCATGGCCGGGAGCGACACGAACCAGACGCGCCCGTAGGTGAGGATGGTCGAACGCGCATCGCTGCGCCCCGCCCAGATGAGCCGCTCGCTCTTCGTCAGGTAGGGGGCGAAGTAGCGCCGATACTTGTCGGCGCGTGGGTCTGCCTCGATGGCGTTCTGTGCTGCAACGCGGGCTGCTCTGCTCACGGCTTTCTCCGTTCACGGGAAGCCTGGGCAAGGCTCGTTCGTGAATCGGCCTCGCTCCACGAAACACGGCCGACATACCCGAGAAACGGAGGTTTGCAATCCTTCCTGAAAATGGAGATGGCACGGCGGCGCTGGTTGCGAGCAAGGCCGGGAATAGTCTGGTCTGTGTATCGCCGGGACACTGAGAGAAAGCCTCGTGAAATCGTTCCTTCCATCAACACGCTTCTTCACGGCCTTGGCTTTCGCTGCGCTTGCGTCGGCTGCGGTTTTCGCCTGGATCGGAAGCTACCTTCAGGACGAGGTCGGCGTCCAATCCAGCGATACCTTGCGCTCAACCGCGATGATCGCGGCAAGCGCCGTCTTTGCGGTGATCGCGTTCTGCGCGACTCCAATCATGATCCGCACCTTCATCCTCATGGCGGCGAAGGCAGGCATCTTCTCCCCGTCCGCCCCTCATGCCTGGCGCGGGCTTGCCGACCGTGTGAGCGTTGCGGTCTGGTCGCTGTGGCTGATCGGTGCGGCAATTGCGGCATTCGCGTTGCTCCCGCCTCGGCCCTGACGTCGCGCTAGGGCTTCGCCCTGCTCCAGATATTCCAGGAGCCCGATTTCAATAACGGCGCAATCTCTGTCATGGAAACCGTGAGGAGATCGTCGCTGCACGCGTTGATGACATGCGGCAGGCGGTACAGGCCGAAGGTCACCTTCGGTTCCTCGCCCGGCTTCGCCTCGACATAGACATCGAGGTTCGTGCTGATGAGGTCGTCCACCCCGCATTCGGCTTCGCGCTCTTTGTCGGCGCCTGCGGGCGGAGGGCGCCTGGCTTTTACGAAGGTGACGAGACGCTCCCCCGGTCCCTTTCGAGTCCAATCTTCGAAGAGGTCCGTCGGCTTCAGCAGTTTCCCATTCTCGACGTCCATCACATAGGGACGCGAGAAATTATCGGGATGCGCACCACCGCAAAAGGTGCTGCCGCTTTCCACCCAGCTCATCAGGTTACGGCCGGCATATTTCACGTCGACCAGCATCTCGTCGAAGCCGCCGAGCGATTCGGCCTCTGAGGCAAAGTAACTCGAATACGGGCGCATGCCGGCGTAGCGTTGAGCGGCACAGGAGAGGGCCTGAAGATTCCGGCGCCAATGAAGCTGCGTCAGCGTTGCATTGGCTTTTTCCGCCGACGCGCCCCCCGGCATCGCCGCGATGCGAGGATATTCGAGTTTGGTACGAGTGTCGGAAACATATTCGATCATCACGCCACCCCAGTCCAACCGCTTGTGCTTCGCCAGGGGAACATCGAGCTTGGCGCGTTCGTAGGGAAAGTCGGCGGCGACGATCACCGACGGCTCGGCAGCTCGCAAGATCGCATCTGTTGCGTCTGCGAGGTCGAGCGGAGTTTGCATCGGCGTATCGCCGACACTCTGCACTCCGATCTTACGGAGGATGACGGGAAGAGACGTCCTGCCGTTGCTCCAGGTGCCGGAGAGCGTCGCAGCATCACCGGAATGGCCAAGTTCCCACGTGGCACCAGCCAGATTGATCGTGCTGCAATCACGGCTGCATGGTTTTTCCTCCCATAGATGCAGCTTCGCGCGTGCCCCTGCCGCGTGGTGGAGCGGAATATCCACTCCCCTCTTTCGGTAGAAATAGCGCCCGCCGATCGGCCCTTTGAAACCGGACGGATCTTCCGTCAGTTCCACGACGACCTCCGATCGGCCGATCGTCCCGTGATACGTCACCGGAGCGGCTGCGCTCGGCACCGTCATTGCGGTCAGAGAGAGCGCCGTAGACAGGAACGCGAGCGCGCAGGCCGGCCCTCGCGCGGACAGAAAGTTTCCGTTCATGAACAAACTCCTGGATACGGCTGTTGCGCTCCGTGGATGCGTCAATCGTCCGCGCCGCGGGCGCCATCGAAGCCATGAAGCGATGGCGCCGCCGATGCGCGGTTCTCCCGTCAGCTACAGTTGGTGACCTGGTTCGAGCAGATGCCGCGATACCATCCCCGGTTGCCGTCCCTGCTCGTGGTCAGCGTCCAGTTGGCGGAACAGGCATGAAACCGCACAAGCGTCCCGTCTATCGATAGACTGCCATCGGGGCTGCTGACGTCCTGGCCCGGCTCGATATCCTGTGCGTCGACATGCGGATATTGCAGGAGCCGGGGCACCGGCATCCGCGTGTTCGAATAGGCGCCCGCAGCGTCCGTGACTCGGATCCATCCCGTCCCCGAATAGGTCGGCGGGGCGCCGGCGGGGGGTAAGTCTCCCGGCGCGCCAGGCGGCGTAGCATTGGCGATGCGGAACCAGCCGTCCTTGTAGCCGGTAATGTCAAACTCCGCGCGCCAGCCATCGCTCGACGAGGCCTCGTTGTCCCACGACAGACGTGGACCCGGGAGACGCCCGAGGATCCGCGCCTCGTCGGACGGTTTTTCCCGAACAGCGGTCCCCCGGCTACTGTCGCTCAGTGCCCAGCCACGGATGCGACAGGTCATGATGCCGTTGGCGGCATCCTTCTGGGCTTGAGCGTAAAGCTCGGCCACCACTCCGGCATGAAAGCGCTCGTTGCTCTCGACCGTGCGATTGGCGGGCAACGAGTCCTCATTGTTCTCGATCACGCGGTCGTCGGACGAGCGGTTGTACATGGTTACGCCGGCCGGGATGAGCCGGTCGCCTTCCTTCTTGAGCGTCACCTCAACGGTCTGACCGGGATCGAAAGCATTTCCGGGAGACCAAGGCATATCGGCGCCGGCAGGGAAGGCTGCGAAGTAGGCCTTCCCGGCTGTCTCGTCGATGCGATAAAGCCGGCCAAGCACCCATGACGCGGACTTGATGGCTCCAGGCTGCCTGGGAATGCCCGCATTGCCGGAGGCGACGGTCGCCGCCGCCTTGCGCCAGTCGGGATGGCTTGCCGACAGCGCGGCCAGCCGCTCAGACTCCCCCGCCGCGGCCTGCCCGACCAGGCCAGCGGCGAGAACGAGTCCGAGACAAGGCAGACGCAAGCCCGGAGCGCCCACGGTCAGTTCTCCGGGACAGGGACGACACGCAGCGGCGATGCATAGGGCTCGACCCGCAGGCTCTCGTGACCGATGAGGCTGACGCGCTTGAGTGGAGCCTGCTCCAGTTCTCCATCCCGCCCCTTGCGAACGGCATATTGCCAGACGGTCAGTTCACCGCCGGCCTTGATCGCCCGACCTATATGCGTGACATCGTTGCCACCGAGCGCGCCGATATCTCGCGCCGACAGGGCAATGACAACGTCGTCTTTCAAGGTCACGACCTTGAAAAGCGTGGTTTTTTCCTGAGCAGACGCGGCAGTGCCGGCAAGCATGAGAATTCCTGCGACGAGGAGGCCGGCAGGCCCGCGGGTCACGTCTTGAATACGCACGGTGCGAACTCCTTTCGGTGCGATGCGGACAAACCCTGCCTGCCGCAGGTTTCAGGTGTTTTTTCCGTGTGTTTCGCCCGTGTTTCGTCACGCGTTTTTTTTTCGGAGAGACGCTGCACGGCGGGTTGAGCGCGATCGTCAACCCGCGGTGAGAGGCAAGCCATTGGAAAAGCTAAAAAAACACTCCCGGCGAGGTTCGCGCGGGAGTGTTGGTGGCGTTGGTTGCGGGGACAGGATTTGAACCTGTGACCTTCAGGTTATGAGCCTGACGAGCTACCGGGCTGCTCCACCCCGCGTTAAGGTGTGAACCGTCAAAACGACGCCTCCCAGGCGAGCCTAGGCCTGGGCTCCGGGCGTTGCTCTTTCGGCGAAACCGGACGCGAGATAACCCGCGCACGGGTTATCTAACAAGCGGAAACTGCTTTGGGAAGGGCAACGTCACCCATTCTTCATAATGTCATACATCCGGGTAACATCCTGCGCCCATGACGGACCAACCTAGGCTGCGCCCGGACGCGGAGATCGGCCCTACGCTGATTGCGATCGGGCGGAGCATGCTCGCGCCGGCCGCATTCGACGAGCCGTCCGATGCCGCCGCCATTCACGCGTTCCGCCGCGCCATGAAGCGCTGGCGCGCATTCCTGCGCCTGTTGCAGCCGCTGTTGGGCGAAGAGGCCTTGCGCCTGCGGCATGAGGCGCGCGACCTCGCCCGCAAACTGGCCAGCGCCCGCGATGCGCAGGCCGCGCTCGACGCGCTGGCGGATCTCGAGGGCGACTACGCGCCACTCTCGCCCACGGCAACGAACACGCTACGCACCCGCATCGAAGCGCTGCGGTCGGCCGCCGAATCCATGAGCCTCACCGCCGACGCGCGCGAGGACCTGCGCGCGGTCCTGGCGCGCACCATCGACGCGGTCGAGCATTGGCCGCTGCAGCAGGCGACGTTTCATGACGTTGCGGTCGGTCTTGCGGAAGGCTACCGGCGGGCGCGCGGCGCGATGCCATCGGACTGGTCGGCGGTTGCCGCCGAGGACCTGCACGCGTTCCGCCAGCGGGTGGTCGTGCATCGCTATCAGATGGAGCTCGCCGAGCCGCTGTGGCCGCGGCTCGGACGCATGTGGGTCGGTGAAGCCCAGCGCCTGCGCGAGCGCCTGGGCAAGCACCAGGATCTCGCGGTCCTCGCCAGCCTCCTGGCGCCGAAGGCCCCGCTCGCTCGTTGGCGCTCGCGGCTGCTGCCAGCGATCGAAGCCAGGCAGCGCGATCACATCGAGGCGGCGATGCGGCTGAGCGGCCGGCTGTTCGCCGAGCGGCCGAAGGCCTTCCAGCGCAGGCTCGAGGCCCTGTGGGAGAGCCGCGCCGGAAGGTCGTAGGCAGAGCCGCCTTATTGCGGCTCGATCTTCGCCAGCTTGAAGACCTCGGCCCAGCGCGGAATGTCCGCCTTCAGATAGTCGTGCAGGGAGTCCGGCGTGCCCGGGAACGGGTCTGCCGGCGCGGTCTTGGAGAAGTACTCCTTGGTCGCGGGATCCTGCAGGATCTGGTTGAGCCACTTCGACATCTGATCGACGATCGGACGCGGCGTGTTGGCTGGATACCAGGCGCCCCACCACGCCTGCAGATGATAGTTCGGCACGCCGCTTTCCTGCAGCGTCGGAACGTTGGGATCGAGCGCAGAACGTTCGTTCGATGTCACCGCCAGCACGCGCATCTTGCCGCCCCTCGCCTGATTGAGGCCGAAGGTCGCGTCCGACCACAGGAAGTCGATCAGCCCGTTGGTCATGTCGTTCATAGCCTCGGGCGTGCTCTTGTAAGGCACCTGCACTGCCTTGATGCCGGTACGTTCCTTGAGCAGTTCCCCGGCCGCGAGCGAGATGTTGTTGGGATAGCCGTAGGAGCCCTTGTCGCCCTTCTGCTTCATCATCGCGATGAACTCGGCGACGTTCTTGGCCGGCGAATTCGGCGGAACGCACAACAGGAACGGCAGCTTGATCAGGGTCGTGACCGGCGCGAAGTCCTTGAGCACGTCGTGCGAAAGCTTTTTGTAGAGATAGGGATTCGACGCCATGCCGTTGCCGGGATTGATGAACAGCGTGTAGCCGTCCGGCTTGGCGCGCGCGACGTATTCGGCTGCGATGGTCGTTCCCGCGCCCACCTTGTTCTCGACGACGACGGGCTGCTTGCAGAGCGGACGCAGCCGCTCGGCGAACAGGCGCACGACGAGGTCGGCGCCGGTGCCCGGAGCGTAGCCGCAGATCAGGTGGAGCTCGCGCGTCGGCCAGGCATCCTGTCCGGAGGCCGGCAGCCCTCTCAGGACGAACGGCGCGGCGGCGGCGCCACCGAGCAATGTTCTGCGGGAAATACTCATCTTCGACTCCTTGTTGTTACCATCAGGATTGATCGCCTGCGGCCCTTCACACGCGCAACTCACGCGCGTCGGCTCGAACGGCGGCACTGCGCCGGCACCGGCGCACGCGCGGCACCGCGAAATTGTCGTTCAGCAAGCCGGGCGCGATGATCTGGAGAAGAGCTTGGTCGACGCGGGCGATGATTGGCTCCGGCATCCGCCTGCGCGACACTCCGCGCCAGAAGGACATTCGATGGGAGGACTTTTCGCGGCCGGAGAACACCCTCCGCGGAGCGGAAACGTCAGGCCGCCGCAGCCTCGAATAGCGCGTCCCCTCCGCCACGCCAAGTATTTTTGATGGTCGCCCGGGACATGGCAGTACCCCGCGGCCGATCGCCGCGGACTTGGCGCGCGGACCCCGGCGCCAGTATCGGCGCCGTGCACCGTGTCCGGCCGGAGCTCCTCAATCCTTGCGGCGGAGGTCGCGCACCCTCTTGGCCTTGAACTCGGTCTTCGGGAGCGTGCCGAACGGCAGCACCTCGACGTCGACCCGCACCTCGCAGCGGCTGCGCACCTCCTCGGCGACCGCCCGCGCGACGCGCGCCGGCGCGCCGTGCTCGCCGTGCTCGAGGCGCACGCTCATGACGTCGAGCCCGTCTCCATTGGTGGCGAGCACGATTTCGAACTCGTCGCCGGCCCCGGGCACGGCACGCACGGCCTGCTCGATCTGCACCGGAAACATCTTGATGCCGCGCAGGTTGATCAGATCGTCGGCGCGCCCGGCGAACGAGCCGATGGCGCGCGCATGGGTGCGCCCGCAGGCACAGCGCGAGCGGTCGAGGGTCGTGTAATCGCCGACGAGGAAACGCAACTGTGGCGAGGATTCGCTGTTGAGGCTCGTGCAGACGGTGAGGCCGCGCGCCCCATCCGGCAGCGGGGTCTTGGTCTGCGCGTCGACCACCTCCCAGATCTGCACGTCCTCGAGCAGATGCGTGAACACGGGCTCGGTGTCGTCCTGCAACGCGTCGCAGGAGAAACCGCCGACATGCGGCGAAGCTTCGGTGCACCCGTAGAACTCGACCATGCGCGCGCCCCAGAGTTCCTGAATGCGCGCACGCGTCGCGGGCACGCTCAGGCCCGGTTCGCCGGCCACGAACAGCGTGCGCACCGAGCTGCGGCGCGGATCGAGACCGAGGCTCTCCATGACGCGGGCAAGGTGCAGCGCATAGGACGGGGTGAGCAGCAGGATCGTCGGCTTGAAACGGTCGATGATCATGGCGCGGGCGCGCGCATCCATGCCGCCGCCGGGAATCGTCGGAAGCCGCATCTTCTCGAGCGCATACTGCACGCCCCAGGCCCACACATGCGGGCCGTATCCCGTGACCATGAACACCGTGTCGCCCTTGCGGAAGTCCATCGCCTGCAGGGCGCGCGCGTTGGCCCAGGCGCCCATCTCGCGATCGACGTGGCTGTAGCGGAAGACGCGCGGCGCGCCGGTGGAGCCGGACGATGAGAACATCATCCAGCCGCGCTCGGCCCAGACCGCATCCGACATCGTCGTGTAGGTGCCGTAGGGCGGGTGCTCCAATGCGTCGTCGGCCATCTCGGCCTTGTCCACCACGGGCCACTTGGCGAGGAGATCGTCGACGGTGCGGATGTCGTCGGGCACGAGCCCGAGCCGCTCGAAGCGGCGGCGATAGAAGGCGCTGTTCTCGTAGAGGAAGGGCACGGCGGCCGCGAGCTTGGCGTCCTGGATGGCGCGGATCTCGTCGCGCGAGGCGGTGTCGAGGCGCGGCGACCAGTATGTGGCGGAGCCCGCCGCGTCGCGATTCTCGCAGTAGCGATCGAGAACCTGCAGCCAGGTTTCCCGCGTGACGTCCGCGCGCGACGGCATCGTTCCTCCCGATCGGAGCCGGACCCGAGAGGTTTTGACGGCTCCTGGCGAAATCCTAGCCGTGCCTTCTCGCGCGGCAAGTCCGCCGGCGCGCGATGAGGGATTTCGGAGGGAGCAAGACGTAGTAATCGGCGCCGCAAAAACGCCGCCGCGGATGGCGACCCGCGGCGGCGTCATTGTTTGCGGAGGGCAGCTCCACAAACAAAACGGCCGCCATTGCTGGCGGCCGTTCAACTGCAAGCAATCATCGCAAAGAGGAAATTCCGTTCTTGGCAGACCTGGCAGTGACCTACTCTTCCAAGCCTTAAGACTTAGTACCATTGGCGCTGGGGAGTTTAACGGCCGAGTTCGGGATGGGATCGGGTTCAGGCTCCCCGCTAAAACCACCAGGTCGGCCAAAAACGGAAAAGAAGCAAGCTGGACTTGCTCGCGCATTCGCGAGCGATGGGCATGAGTAATGAGAGCGTTCAAGTCGATCGAGCGATTAGTACCGGTAAGCTGAACGCGTCACCGCGCTTACACGCCCGGCCTATCAACGTGGTGGTCTACCACGGCTCTGTTTAGGGAGAACTCGTCTTGAGGTGGGTTTCCCGCTTAGATGCCTTCAGCGGTTATCCCGTCCGTACATAGCTACGCAGCACTGCGACTGGCGTCACAACTGCTCCACCAGAGGTACGTCCATCCCGGTCCTCTCGTACTAGGGACAGATCCTCTCAATTCTCCAACGCCCACGGCAGATAGGGACCGAACTGTCTCACGACGTTCTGAACCCAGCTCACGTACCACTTTAATCGGCGAACAGCCGAACCCTTGGGACCTTCTCCAGCCCCAGGATGTGATGAGCCGACAT